>Ga0073934_10000143_pt1 | contig 212806 bp, 213 predicted proteins | sample LarsenN4metaG_FD_76834 | JGI IMG/M metagenome (GOLD analysis project Ga0073934, IMG submission 76834) | Hot spring sediment bacterial and archeal communities from British Columbia, Canada, to study Microbial Dark Matter (Phase II) - Larsen... ... | reverse complement strand
TCCGTGTAGTAGTACAGCGCACAGGAATGCGGGTCTGTGTCCGGACAGAGATGCAACGGCGCGTTCACCAGGCGAGCGACAAAGTTCCGGAACGACGCCGACCGGTACAGTTCAAGAAATTCGGGCGCCTGCTTCAGAATGGTGAAGTAGCTGACGCTTCCGCCCTTCTTATGAGCGGGAATGTAATTCCGGTTCAGCAGCGGCCTCAGCCGTTCCGCCACTGATGCCAGGTTCGCTTCCACAAACGAGCGCGAGAGGAACTGCGGGAGAATCAGGCACTCATTCTGATCCCAGTACTCCCAGCGTAGCGTCTCGAAATCGAGGGACGCGACCGCTCGATCCACGGCTTCGCCGATCTTCGTCTCCGTCGCGATCATGGCACGTCCTTTCTCCCTTCACCCCCACCTTCCCCTCCCCCCTCTGAGGGGGAGGGTGAGGGAGGGGGGATCACCGCTGCGTACGTGCTCTCCAGCACTATCAGCATGTCTACGACTTTTCGCTCCCGGACGATATGACATTCGTCAACCCGGTTCACGGCTGGCTGAGCATCGGCGCCTTGACGACCGCCACCCCCTCCGGCACCGTGAACTCGAACAGGCCGGGCTTCAGCCCGACATTGGCCTTGATGTTCGTGAACCGGAACGTGGACACGTTCCCGCTGACCTCATGGATCGCCACCGTCTTGATGAAGTGCGTCTTCGGATAGACCTCCACCCCGATCCACTCGACCGTTTTTTCTCCGCCCGGTTCGGCGAGTCCCTTCGCATGCAGCGCGAGTCGAGGCAGCCCGCCTTCGCCGCGAGCGCCGCTCGGATCGGGGTGCACATCGAAGTGCTCCTCCAGCTTCGCGGCGCCCTGCAGCAATCGCAACGGAGCTTGTGAGGCGGCCATCTGGGTCAGCTTGCCGACCAGCACTTGTTTGTGCTCCGGCACGTAGATCAGCACGTCGTTCCGGTCCACGTAGATCTCTTCCACGTTCGGCTCGAGGTAATCCCACCGAAGCCGCCCGGGCTTCTTCACGTACACCCGGCCGCTGGACGTGATCGGCGTCGCAAAGCCCTCGATCTTCGTGGTCTGCTCGAAGCTCGCCTCCAGATCGCGCGTCTGCTCATAGCGCGCCTGGAGCTTCTTCACGACCTCCCTGACGTCGCGCGCAAGCTTCTCCTCCCTCGCCTCCTCCGCCCCCGCCGGCGCACCCCATGGGAGCAAGGCGAGGGTACAAAGTAAAAAGGCGAAAGCAACCGCTGGGAGACGCCGAGACGTCATTCGTTATTCGTCACCCGCCAGTCGATTTTGGCCGGAACGGACGAGCCTCAAAGCTGCCGAGCCTTACCGTGCTCCTGCTCGGCCAGGCTCGGTTGGAGGGGACGGACAGGAAGGGCAACGGAAGCCGGCCTCCTCAGCCTCCGTTCGCCACCCTACCTCCTGCGCGCCTTTCGTCACCCCAGCCTATGTCTCTTCCGCTCCCCGCCGCACCAGCACCTCGCGCCGCCCGTCCCGGGCCGCCGCGCTGACGACCCCCTCCTGTTCCATCTGCTCGATCATCCGCGCCGCCCGCGGATAGCCGACGCGCAACCGCCGCTGGATGAGCGAAGCCGACGCCTGTCGGGACGAGATCACCAGGTCTTTGGCCTGTTCGTACACCTCGTCCTTCTGCTCCTCCTCAGCCGCCTCCTCCTGCCGCAGCGACTGCAGCTCCTCCAGATAGCGCGGCGCCGCCTGTTTCTTGACGTACTCCACGACCCGCCGCACGTCCTCATCGGAGACGAACGAGCCGTGCAGACGCGCGATCCGCCCCGTGCCCGGAGCCAGGTACAGCATGTCCCCGCGTCCGACCAGGGCTTCGGCGCCGTTGGCATCGAGAATCGTACGCGAGTCCGTTTTGGAAGAGACCTGAAACGCGATCCGCGCCGGGAAGTTGGCCTTGATGAGCCCGGTGAGCACGTCCACTGAGGGCCGCTGGGTGGCCAGCACGAGATGAATGCCCGAGGCTCGCGCCATTTGCGCGAGACGGGCGATCTTGTCCTCGACCTCCTTCGGCGCCACCATCATCAGGTCCGCCAGCTCGTCGATCATCACGACGATATAGGGGAGCGGCACGGGAGGCGTCGCCGGCTGGGGGGCGGGCTCCGGTGCTGTCGATTCGCCGGCGGCCAGCCGCTCGTCCTCAGACAGGAACTCCATCGGCAGCTCGGGCTGCTCCGGCGCCGGCGTTTTTCGAGATCTGGGCAGCACGCCCTGCGCCTCCGCCACCTTGCGATTGTACGCGTCGATATTGCGCACCCCGGCCTCGGCCAGCACCTTGTATCGCCGCTCCATCTCCTGCACGACCCACCCGAGCCCGCGCGCGGCCGATTTGGGATCCGTGATCACGGGACGGAGCAGATGCGGAATGCCGTCGTACAACTGGAGCTCGAGCATCTTGGGATCCACGAGCAACAGCTTGACCTCGTCGGGCTTGGCGGAGAACAGGAGGCTCAACAACATCGTGTTCAGGCTCACGCTCTTGCCGGCGCCTGTCGCGCCCGCGACCAGGAGGTGCGGCATGCTCTTGAGATCGGCCGAAAAGGGCACGCCGAAGATGTCTTTCCCGAGCGCCAGCGTCAGCTTCGATCGGGACCGGGTGAAGGACTCGCTCGTGAGCACTTCCTTGATGGCCACCGTCTCCCGGTACGGGTTCGGCACTTCGATGCCGACGACGGACTTGCCCGGCAACGGGGCGACAATCCGGATACTGGTCGCCTTCAACGCGAGCGCCAGGTCGTTATCGAGATTGAGAATCCGCGAGACCTTCACCCCGGGGGCCGGCTCGAACTCATACATCGTCACCACGGGTCCCGGCCGTACCTCGGTCACGCGGCCTTCGATCCCGAAGCTCAGGAGGGTCCGCGTCAGGACCTCGGATTGCGCCTTGAGCATCTCGTCGGTGGTGCGTTCCGCCAGCGGAGGCGGATCGCTCAGCAGCTCCCGCGGATCGGGCAGCACGTACCCTTTGGACAGCGAAGGGATCACGACCGGAGCCGGCTCTTCCAGCTCCGGCTCGGCCGAGAATTCATCGGCAGCAGGGGCGGGCTGGATTGGAAGCGGGGCTAATGGCATCGTCTCGGGTTCCGCGTCCGCGCTCTCCTCGACGCCTTCCTCGGCCGAGGCATCAGCCAAGGCAGACCGGCTGATCTTCACCGGTTTGGGTCGAGCCTTGCGGGGCGGTGTACCCGCGTCACGGCCCTCACGCCATGCAGACCAGATGGTGTCCACCCAATCCCTGACCGCCTCGCGCCACCCCGCCATGCGCTGCCAGGCATCGACGAGCGACACCGGCGCGGCCAGGAGCAGCGAAATGACCAGTCCGGCCAGCAACAGGATGTGTGCGCCGGTGCTCGCGAAATAGACGCGCAGCCCGCCGGCGAGCGCTTCGCCGATCACCCCGCCAGCCTGCCCGCGTTGCACGAACCCGCTCAACGGTGTGGGGACCGCGGTGACCTCCAGATGCAGCAGCCCGCAGAGAAAGAGCAGCGCCGCGACCGAGCCCATCGCGCTGCGCATCGTGACGGACAGGGCGCCATCCGTGAAGCACCGCCCCCCGAGCATGCCGAGCAGGAAGGGGAACGCGTAGGCGCTGCCGCCCATCACCTGGAACAGCATGGCGGCCAGTGTCGCGCCGACAGTCCCGATCCAGTTGCGCGTGGGCTGCGCCTGTCCCTCGGCCGGGCCGAGCCCGAAGAGCACGGCGTCGGACGGCACATACGACACCAGGCTCAAGAGGATCAGCAGGCTGGCCGTGATCAGCAGGACGCCGATCACTTCATGCTTGACCTGAGTGGTCTGGCGGGAGGCGCCGCGAGCCTCAGTGCGCTTCGCGGTCGTCGAAAGACCCATGGCCGGGATGGTAGCAGCTTGCTATGCAGGGGGCAAGAGGCCCGGAAGCGGCGAGGCGTAAGCAGTAAGGGGTGAGATGAAGCCCCGCGCGCACCCCTCAGCCGAGGACCATGGGCAGGGGGCGCAACTCGCGTTTAAGCGGGTCGAGGATGAGCCCCAAGGCTTCCAGTGACACTGTACCGAACAGAAGGCTGTCCCCTTTCTCGCCGAAGATGACCGGCGAGGCGGCACGCTGGCCGTTCAGGGAGAAGACGGCGTCGCCAACCTGCCGGCTAACCTGAGTGCCATCCGCCAGTGTAAAGGTGCGCACGCTGTGCGGCTTGATGCCGAGACGCTTGAGGGTCGTCTTGGGCGCAACCGTGTATACTGCGCCGGAGTCAACGAGGAACTCGGCTTTGGCCTTTTTCTTCGGGTTGGCCGGATTGATGATGCTCGCAGTGATATACGTCAGTCCCATAATCAAAACACTAGCACCCTGGATGAGAGGGTGGCAAGGGGCGGGACTCCAGAGCCGCGAGCAAATGGCGTATAGCTGATGGCATTTGTGGAGACGAAGCTTTAGCCATCAGCCATCAGCTCTTGGTGTAATGCGTTGGCCAGCGCGGCGAATTCGGTCAGCGTGAGGGTCTCTGCGCGGCGCGTTCCCTGTATCTTCGCACGCTCCAGTGCCGCTGCGACCCGATCGGCCGGCCATCCCTCGTCTCGCAGGGAGTTGGCGAGCGTTTTTCGGCGATGGGCGAAAGCCGCCCGCACCGTGGCGACGAACACCGGCTCATCCGCCACCTGGGCCGGAGGCACAGGCCGGATCTTCAGGCTGATGACCGTGGACCCGACTTCAGGACGGGGACGGAAGCAGCTCGCAGACACGCGAAAAGCCAGCTGCGGCACGGCCCAGAACTGTGTCAGCACCGAGAGAATCCCGTAGTCCTTCGTGCCCGGTTTCGCCGCCAACCGGCGGGCGACCTCGGTCTGCAGCATCAGCACCATGCGGCCGATGCGGCCACGGGCAGCGAGCAGTTTGAACAGCACCGGCGTCGAGAGGTAGTAGGGCAGGTTCGAGACGACCACGGTCCCCTCCGGCAGCGTCGCATAGGGAAACTCCATCGCATCGCCGACCCGCAGGTCGAGATTGCTGCACGTGGCGAGTGCCTGCGACAGACGAGCAGCCAGCGCGGCGTCCAGCTCGACGGCGATGACCGACCCGGCCGCTGCGCAGAGCGCGCGTGTGAGCGCGCCGGTGCCGGGACCGATCTCCAGCACGGTCTCGGAAGGCTGCAGATCCGCCAGCGCGACGATCTTGCGGACCACATTCTGATCGACGAGGAAGTGCTGCCCCAACCGCTTCTTGGGACGGGGAAGGGACCGAGACATGGCTCATGGTCAATGGTGAATGGTCAATCAACCCTTCTTCTGCTTCGCGATCTCCTTCGCCAGTGCTTGCAGCAGGTTCCGGTAGGGCTCTGCTTCATCGCTCACTTCTTCCACAATGTCGTACGAGAAAGATCGGCCCGGCGGCGTATCGGCCAGCCGCTTGGCTACGGCCTCGCCGACCTGTTGCGAGAGCTGCGCGACGGTCTGTGATTTCCACTTCGCGATCCGCTCCTTGCCTGCGACAGCGTTCAGATGGCGCGCCACCCCCTCGAGAATGAGGTCCAGCTCCTTGATCTGCCGCTGGATGAGTGCGATCGCAGCGTCCGGCTGGCTGGCCATGATCCCCTCTCGTCACCCGTTGGGCCTGTTGAGCCCGTTAGGCCGGTTTAACCCGTTTAGTCCGTTAGTCCAGTAGACCGGCCTGACAGGCGCAACGGACCGAACAGGCAAACTGGCTTAGCGGGCTACACGCGCGGCTACCGCCGCTTCGCGGCCAGCTGCGCCGCCAGCTTGACCGCCTCGATCAGACTCCCGGTCTCCGCCACACCCTTCCCGGCGATATCATAGGCCGTGCCGTGGTCCACCGACGTGCGGATCAGCGGAATACCGACCGTAAGGTTGACGCACCGGCCGAAGGCCACGAGTTTGAGCGGAATGAGTCCCTGATCGTGGTACATCGCTACCACACCGTCATAGTCGCCCCGTGCCGCCTTGCCGAAGAGGGTGTCGGCGGGCAGTGGATCGCTGGCATTGACGCCGGCGGCCCGCGCTCGCCGCGCCGCGGGCAAGATCCGCGTCCGCTCTTCGTCGCCGAACAGGCCGCCCTCGCCGCCATGGGGGTTCAAGGCCGCGACGCCGATCTTCGGTGTCCTGATCCCGAAGTACTCCCGCAGCGCCCGGTTCGCGAGACGGATGGCCCTGGCGATGCGGTCCACCGTGAGCTGTTTTACCAACTCATTCATCGCCACGTGGGTCGTCACGAACATGATCTTGAGCGGGCCGCCGAGAATCATCATGCCGGCTTCCCGGCTGTGCGTGAGGTCGGCGAGCAGCTCGGTGTGGCCCGGGTACGCGTAGCCGGCCAGATTTATCGCCTCCTTGTTGATGGGGGCCGTCACGATCGCGTCAATGCAGCCGGCCTGCGCGAGCGTCACCGCTTTCGTGATGAATGCCACGGAGGCTGCGCCGGTTTTCGCGGCCGCCACCCCGATCGTGTAACGCCCCAGCGGCCGCTCCAGGGGATCGAGCACGGCGAGCTCCCCATGCCGACCTGTCCCGAGCGAAGCCGAAGGACCGAGCCGCTGATCATGCCCGGTCACGGCCACGACACGCAGCGGTAGCCGGAGCCACCGGACCGTTTGCGCCATCACCGGCAGCGAGCCGATGACGATCGGCCGGCAGCTCCGATGCACCTCCCGTCCGGCCAGCGCCTTGGCGACTACCTCAGGCCCGATGCCGGCCGGATCGCCCATGGTAATGCCGAGGATCGGCCTCTTGTCTTTCTGCTCTTTCTGCCGCATACCCCGGACTACCCCACACCCCGTCACCCCAATCATGCACCGTATAGGTACATCGTGTACCCGACATACAGGACCGCGGTGGCCGCCAGCAGCCAGGGACGCCAGTGCCCGCCCCAGCGCAACTGCCCAAGGCTCAGCCCAGCGGCAAGGACCGCCAAGCCCATCGTCAGCATCGCGGACGGCGCCAGCGTCCACTCCGTGCCGACCAACCCCACGGACACCGGAAAGGTGCCCTGGAAGACCATCGCCCCGGTCACGTTGCCGACCGCCAGCGTATCCTTGCGCTGATAGAGCCAGAGGAAGCTGTTCGACATCTCCGGCAACTCGGTCGCCAGCGGTGCGATCAAGAGCGCCAACAGCAGCGGCGAGACTTCCAGCTCCGCCGAAAGCCCCTTGGCCACGGTCACGAACAGGTGGGCCCCGGCCGCCAGCCCGACCAGACCGACGAGCGCCTGCGCGCCGATCTGGCCGAAGGACGGCCGCGTGGCAGCGCGCGCAAAAATCAGCCGCTCCACGCTCGCTTCTCCATCAGCTTCGGCCGAGAATTTGATCTTCATATAGAGGATGTACATGGCGACCAGGAGGCCGGCCGCGAAATAGTGCGCCAGACGGGACGGGAGAAAGGCGCAGGCAATCGCGACCGCATACCCCGACAGGAAGAACTGCAGATCCACTCGCACCTCATGGTACCTGAGCTTGAAACTCGCGCCGCGTTTGCCCATGCCGGCATACAGCAACAACAAGCCCCCCAGGATCGGCAGGACGAGCGTCGTGAGCATGAACGGCGCTCCGAGAATGGCGCCGAGACCGACCTCCGTACGCTCCTGCCCGGTGCCGAAAAAGATCGCGATGATCGGGATCGAGGTTTCCGGCAAGGTCGTGCCGATCGCGGCAAAGATGCTGCCCACCGCGCCCTCGGAGACCTTGAGGCGCTTGCCGAGCCATTCGATGCCGTTGGTGAAGAGCGCGCAACCGCCGAGCGTGATGACGACCGAGGCGACGAACGCCACCACGTAGAAGAGAATGGTCACGACTTCCTACTTTTCGTTTTTTTGGTTTTCCTTGCGCGTTCGGTCTCGAATGCGCGCATCGCTTCCGCCATGACCTCGTGAACCGGCCGGCCCGTGCGGTCTGCGATGCGCCGGCAATCCCGGTACTCCGGCGCGGCCTTGAGGCGCCCGTCGCCGGCGTCCGCGATCTTCACACGCACCGGGCCGTTTCTGGTCCGCACGGTATCAACCCGCCGCGGCAGCACCCGTCGTGTGACTTCCTGACACCGGACCCCGAGCGTGGTGGTCTCCCGCAGGACGACGGCACTGACCGCATCGGCCTGCTCGCGCGCCGCCAGCGCCGTGAGCACGATCCCCGGCCGGCCGGCCTTCATGATGACCGGCGCCAGGGTCACATCGAGCGCGCCGGCAGCGAACAGGCGCTCCATGACCGTTTCATAGGCTTGAGGGTTCAGGTCATCGAGGTTGGTTTCAATCTGGACGATCACGTCCGTCTCGCCGAGCGCGTCGGTCCCCGCGTCGCCTACAAAGAGTCGCAGGACGTTCGGCCAATTCGGCGGATCGGCTTCACCCGCGCCGTACCCCACGGTCCGGATCCGCATCACGGGTAGCGGGCCGAACCTTCCAGCGAGCGTGCCGAGCAACGCGACCCCGGTCGGCGTCGAGAGTTCGCGCTCCGGACCCGCGGCGTAAACTGGAAGCCCCTTGGCCAGCTCGGCCACCGCCGGTCCCGGTACGGGCAGGGACCCGTGGGCGGAGGTGATCAGGCCGGTGCCGAAGTTGACCGCCGAAGCCGAGATCCGCCCCGCTCCGAGCAGATAGCAGCCCAGCACCGTGCCGACCACGTCCACGATCGAGTCCACCACGCCGACCTCGTGGAAGTGCACGTCCGAGGGTCGCCGCCGGTGGGCAATGCCTTCGGCGCGAGCAAGGCGGTTGAACACCTCCCGGCTCTGGTCCCTCACCGACGCGGGCAGGCGACTGGTCTTCAGGATGCGCAGAATCCGCTCGAGCGGCAGCGGCGCGCGAAATCCCCGGTGCACCACGACATTCACCTTGGTGGCGCCGATGTCGTTTCGCCTGACGGTCCGGGCGCGCAGCGCATACCCCTCGACCGGCACCGCTTTGAGCCCGCGGACCAGGTCCTTGAGCGGCACGCCCGCGTCGACCAGCGCGCCCAGCAGCATGTCGCCGCTGACGCCCGAGAAGCAGTCAAAATGCAGATGCGTCACAGTGTCTTCGGCTCGCATGGCGCGCCACCGGCGCGCCGGCCGCCCATCTTAACGTAAGCCCCCAATCCCCGCAAAGCGGGCGGCAGGGTCTCCCTCGACCCTCTCCTCCGCTCCCCTCCACTCGCCTCGGGGCCTGGGGTGCGCCCGGAGGTGAGCGGTCATTTCTGCTTGTCTTGGCTGGGATGGAACGGATGGACATGGAGGGGAGTCCGCCTCTGCGGGGTGCATAGGTTCCCACTGAGCATCACCTTGGAGCGGCGTCGTTCTGATGGTCCGATGAGGCGCTGCGACTGGGGGACAGTCAGAGAGCGGCATGCTGGCACCCGCCGCATCGAGGCGGCTCCCCGGGTTCTTGACTCCACCCGCCCCCTATGCTATCCACCGGTGCGACTCAGCGGCTTGACCTCCCGCGCATTCACGTTCTGCATGTCGCCTGACAAGAGACTGTGCTCCACCCGCCGCGGTGCCTGGGCGCTGTCCACGGCGCTGGTGGCTGCGATGATCCTGGCCGGGGCCACGAATCACGAGGTGTCGGCAGCGACCAAACGTAAACCTGCCTACCAGGCGCAGCCTGATTTGCGTATTCTGTCCGTGTCGGTCTCGCCCGAACCCTATGCCGCCGGGTTCGGCTCGCTGGACCTTGCGATCGAGGTGGAGTTACCGAAGGACCTCGAAGACGCCATGCTGCTCGAAGTCTCGTCCCTCATCAGCTCGCCCTCCAAGCGGTCGTTGCGATTTCTGACCAATCGCCAACCGGTGGGCGCGCAGCCGCAGGGTACTCCGTCGTCTTCGTCTGCACAGGGCACGCCATCATCCGCCGCCGCACCCCAGCGCATCGTCGTCACGTTGTCATGGGATGGAACAGACCAGACCAGGCAGCTCGTGGCAGACGGCCAGTATCATTACGAAGTGCGCGCGAAGCTCCTGGGCAAGGGCGAGAATGGCCCCCGGACGCAGATGGTGTCCTGGCCGAAGCGGGGCACGATTGAAGTCAGATGAGTCGCGGGCGACGGGCTATGCGCCACTGGCAATAGGTCCGGAAACCCAACTCAGTCCAATTCTGTCGCTTCGCCTGGTGCCGATCGTCCTTGGTGTATAGTCTCTCGCCTCTTCCCTATAACCTATCGCCTCTTGCCCCTTGCCTATCGCCCCTGGCCTCGCGCCTCTCGGCTCCTTCGGAGGCGAGCACATTGATTCGATGCGCCAGGCAACCGGCGCCGAACCCGTTATCGATGTTCATGACTCCCACGCCCGCCGCGCAGGAGTTCAGCATGGTCAGCAGCGCCGCGAGTCCGCCGAAGCTCGCGCCATACCCTCGACTGGTCGGCACGGCGATCACCGGGCGATCCACCAATCCGGCCACCACGCTCGGCAACACGCCGTCCATCCCCGCCACGACCACCAGCACACGCGCCCGACGCAGCCGGTCATGCCGGGTGAGCACGCGATGGAGTCCCGCGACGCCGACGTCATACAACGTCTCGACGCGGCTCCCCATGACTTCGGCCGTCACGCGCGCCTCCTCCGCCACGGGAATGTCGGACGTGCCGGCCGTGACGACAAGAATGTCGCCTTTCAGCGCCCGCCGGGTCGGATGCATGACGACCGCGCGCGCGGCCTCGTGATAGACCGCACGCCGATCGAGCCGCACCAGGGCCCGCGCAACGTCCGGATCCAGGCGCGTCGCCAGCAAGGGACCGGCGCGCTTCAACACGCCTTTCGCGATCGCGAGAACTTGCGCGCGCGTCTTCCCCTCGCCGAAGATCACTTCCGGGAAGCCTTGCCGCAGCGTGCGATGATGGTCCACAGAGGCGAAGCCGAGATCCTCGAACGGCAGGGTACGTAAACGATCCATCGCCGCGTCCACGCCGATGCGCCCGGTCTGAAGGCTTGTCAGGAGCTTCTTGAGCGATGCGTGATTCATCTGCGGAGCGTTTGTCTCGTCGTTTTGTGCGCGGTCCTACTCGCCCGTTTCCGGCTTCGCGGCCCGCTCCATCAGATCGGTCACCGCCTTCAGCGGGGGTTTCTTCTCGAACAGCACGGCGCAGACTTCCCGGACGATCGGCATCTCAACCCGGTACCGATCGGCCAGGCCCATTGCGGCGCGAGACGTGCGGACGCCTTCGGCCACCGCGCGCGTGTCGTTCAGAATCTGGTCCAGGGTGTGGCCCTTGCCCAGCCGCACGCCGACCGCATAGTTCCGGCTCAGGGGCCCCGTGCACGTCAGCACCAGATCCCCCAATCCCGACGGGCCATAGAAAGTCCGCGGATCCGCCCCCATGGGCGCGCCCAGCGCGATCATCTCCGCCAGCCCGCGCGTGATCAACGCGGCTCGCGCGTTGTACCCCAACCCCAACCCATCCACGACACCCGCTGCGACCGCCATCACGTTCTTCAAGGCCCCGCCCAGTTGCACGCCGACCACGTCGGCGGTGCGATAGATCCGGAACCGCGGTCGGATGAGATGCGCCTGCAGTCGCTCGACCAGGTCGGGATTCCGGCCGGCCAGGGACACGACCGTGGGGCGGCCCTGGCACACTTCCAAGGCAAAGCTCGGCCCCGAGAGGACGGTGAGGAGCCGCCCGCATCCCGCCGGCAGCACCTCCTCCATGACCTGTGTCATGAGCTTGAGCGTCGCCTCCTCGATCCCCTTCGTGGCGCTCACCATGGGCACCGGACGACTGAGCAGCGGCGCCATCTGGACCAGCACGGATCTGGCGACATGCGACGGAACCGTGAACACAATCAGCTCCGTCCCGTCCAGCGCCTCACCGAGCGTGTTCGTCGCCGCGATCGCGCCGGACAGGCGCACGCCGGGCAAAAAGATCGTGTTTTCGCTTTTGGTGCGGATCGCCTCGGCGACTTCGCGTTCATAGGCCCACAGGGACACGGGATAGCCCGCCTCAGCCAGATACCAGGCCAGGGCGGTGCCCCAGGCCCCAGCGCCGACCACGGAGACCTTGCGGAACCCGCCGGTGTCCCAGCGCGTCTGTCTCGGTTCAGCCATGCCCGTTCCTTGAATCACGCGTGGATCGTCACCCACCGCAGCGCGCGATTATAGAAACCGTTCGGAAAGGGAGTCAATGAAAAGCGCGCCGGTCCCGTGATCCAACGGGACGGCGACATAGGCTGGAAAAGGAACAAGCCGTCGCGCTACGGTATAGTCCTCAGGGGGATGGAGCGGGGAGAACCATGAAAGCCTGTCACGGGTGCGGGCGCCTCTTGCCGGATGCCGCGCGCTACTGCACGCATTGCGGCGCAGCGGTGGGGGGATCATCCGGATCACCGGCACACGAGCGCGAGAAGGAAACCATGTACCTGCCTGCGCTCTATGTGATGGTGGCTTTGCTGGTGCTAGCCATGCTCGTGCCTCCGTGGGAAACGCCGCCGGGTCAGCCGCCGGAGTTCTTGGGCTTTCACTTCCTGCTGAGCCCGCCGCAGCCCGACGCCGTGGTGAGCCGCCTGCTGATCACGATCGAGCTCTTCACCATCGCCGTCGCAGGGTTGTATTTCTCGTGGCTCTTCCGGAGGAAGAGCTGATGGCTTAGGGCGAGAAGAAAGAGCGGGTGTCCAACGGCAAAGCCTCCCGCCTCCTGCCATACGCTATCAGCAATACGCCACACGCTATGGTCAATCTAACGCCAGCGTCAGGCACTTGGCGGAGCCGCCGGACTTCATGAACTCGTCCAGCGGGACCGGATGGGGCTGATAGCCCCGTGAGGCGAGCAATTTCTCCGTGTCCGCACAGCCGGCGGGGAGGACGACGTGCGTGCCCACACAGACGGCATTGCACGCGAACCGCGCCGCATCGGCTTCGGGGACGACCAGGCGGCGCTCCTTGGGGATGCGATCCTCGATCACGGTCTGCGCGTACCGATCGAACGCCGACGGATAATAGAGCAGATGCCCGCCGCTCAACGGGCAAAAACAGGTGTCGAGGTGATAGTAGCGCGGATCCACGAGCTCCACCGGAATGATCTCGCGAGTGAAGATCTCGCCCAGGCGGATGTACGAGCGGACCTCGCTCCGCTGCCGGTACCCGCCGAACCAGACATCGGGAAAGCCGAGCAGATCGCCCGCTCCCTCGAAGTAGAGACCGCGTTCCAGCACCACGACCTCATACCCCTGGTCGCGGAACCAGGCCTCGAAGTGCTGCTCCTCCCGCCGGCGTTCCGGATGCCGGAACCGGCTCGGGACGGCGATCCGCGCTGACACGACCCCGGCATTGGCTGTAAACACCATGTCCGGCAGCCCCGCCACCGGCTGCATCCGCTCCAGTTTCGCGCCGGCTTCCTGCTCGAGCACGCGCATCAACTCCCGCCACTGCGCGACGGCGCGGTCCGGATTGACCGCGTTGGTTACGCGCATCCAGGGATTGATTTCGTAGTCGATCCGGAAGTACTCGGGCGGGCAGACCAGCAAGCGAGTCATGCCTTCCACCCCAACTCGCGGGCGACATCGCGCAGGAAGGAGGCCGCATCCATGACCAGCCCGACCGCCTGGAAGCTGCCGCGGTCCGCCAGCTTCGTCGGCACGGAGGGATTCACATCCACGCACACGGTCGGCACCGTGCCCGGCAGCAGATTGCCGGTCGCCACCGCGTGCAGGGTCGAGGCCACGAGCAGCGCCAGGCTCACCCCGGGCAGCGCCGCGCGCATCGCGGCTTGCGCCGCCACGGAATCCGTGATCACGCCGGGCAACGGACCGTCATCGCGGATCGTCCCCGCCATGACGACGGTCACCCCGCGCCGGACGCACGCCGCCATGATGCCTGTGGTGATGACGCCAGACGTCACGGCTTTCTCGATGCTGCCGATCGCGCGAATCCGGTTGATCGTCCGCAGATGGTGCTCGTGGCCGTGCGGGACGGCCCGCCCCGCGGTGAGCGCAAATCCCAGCGAGGTTCCGTACAGGTGCGCCTCCATGTCGTGCGCCGCCAGCGCATTGCCGCAGAACAAGACGTGGATGAAGCCGGACTCGATCAGCCACGCCAGCGCGTCACGTCCCCCGGCATGGATGATCGCGGGTCCGCCGGCAAGGAGGACTTTGACGTTGTCTCGGCCGCGTTCGCGTTGCTCCCGGATGGCCTGCAGGCGCCGCGCGACGTCGGCGATGATGTGACCGTGCGGCCGTTCCGCCGAGACCTGCGCCTCCATGAAGCTGAACACATCCCGCTCTTTCGGCCGCTCCAGCGGCAGCACGCGGATCCCGTCGCGGCCGGTCACGATCAGATCGCCGCGCTTGACCTCGCCCATCGGCACCGCCTCGGCGACCGAACCATCAGCGCTCAGCCGGATCGCCACGTCCATTTCGATCGCCCGGACATCCATCCAACGGCCCTTCAGCCGAATCTGCGTCGGCAGATGGCTCGTCGCGTAGAACTGCTCCGGCAGGATCCCGTCGGCGGGCGCCGGCTCGACCGTGCAGTCCGATTCCCGTTCGACCGAGGCTCCGTGCGGCTGAATGGCTTCGAGGATGTCGGCCAGCAGCGCCGCTGTTCTGGCCTTGACGACGATGCGGGCACGGGAGGGCTCCTCGCGCGTGGCGCCGATCTTCACGTCGGCGAGGTCGAAGGTGCCGCCCATCATCAGGATGGTATCGAGCACCTTCGCGAGGATCAGCGAATCAATGATGTGTCCCTGAAGGACGACGGTTTCCTGAACGTAGCCCATAGCAGCGCTCATTCAAAATAATGTTATCACCTCCCCGGTTCACCCGCACCACTTCTCCTCACTCCTTACATCGGAGAGCTATTTGACGTCCACTTTCATGAGTTCCCTCAGCACGCTGGTCGCATAGGAGCCCGGCGGCAACACGAAGGCCAGTGTCAGCACGTCCCCCTTGAGCGACCAGTCCAGGTCCTTGAGTGGGACGCGCAGGGCCCGGCGCTCGCCCCGGAAGCCGCACGCCGCGGCCGCGGCGCGTAAGGACTCGGGCGTCGCGCCCAGTTGCGCTGCGCACGCGCGCTCGATTGCGCCCGGCTCGCCCGAAGCCCAGGGCGCCCGCGAGCCGAACAGGGGCCCGGTCGGGCTGATCTCAAACCGGTCGGCGCGCGGCTGCTCGACCGCCGGATCCTCGACCGGGAAGCAGGCGCCGTTGTCGTGCTTCATCGCCCAGTCGCCGGCGAGCACCTGATCGAGGCGCCCGATCCGTTGTGCCAGGACCAGGTTGAAGAGGAACGATTGATACGCGTGCAGGTACCAGAGGCGCTTCGTCCGCGGCAGCGTCGCCCGCCTGGCGGCGTCCCCCAACAGTGCGGCGCCGATCTCGTAGTTCAGCCCCTCGCGGCCCTGGCGCTGCGGCCCGAAATAGTTGGGGACGCCCCGACGCACCATGGTCTCCAGAATAAGCGGTGCGGACGCCACGGCCGTGGCGTGCACCTGTCGTACGGTCAGTCGAAACCGGTTACCGGCATGATGCCCGGTGCGGAGACGGTTGCGGTGCGGCCCGAGGATCGCCACTGACAGGATACGGTCGTCCGTGCGGACGCGAGCGACCGCCTCGGGGGCCAACCCCTGCACAGAGACCATCTGGGTCGTCACCGCCCGGGCATCCTTCTGCCCGGCCACGCCGATTCGCTGCGTTCTCACACCCCACGTGGAGGCCAGCCACTTGACCAGATCCGGCGTCGACAGTCCCCGCTTGGTGATTTGCAGATAGAGGTGTTCCCCTTCTCCGCAGGGAAGGTACAGCGGCTGCTCTTCGACGACGAAATCGTCCGGCGTGGTGCGCGCCACGCCCCCGATGCCGGGCACTGCGTCGGTCAGATATGGCAGCCCATACTTTCGCATGGCGTCACCATACCATGGGCGGGGACGCGCCGGACGTGCCGCCACGCGCGGCGCGTGTTATACTGCTCGCAATCCACCATGCCGCGATTCCCCTTGTCCCCTCCAGTGAGTGCAACACGCCGCGTGCGGTGGCTTGCCATGGCGGCCGTTGTCTGCGCATTGTGGCTGTGGCCAGCTCCCCCCGCTGCCAGCGCAGCCGAACCGCCGGATGTGTTCAGCCGCTTTACCGCTCACATTTCGCGACAGATCCAGAGCGACAAGCTGTCTTTCATCGAGGCCGAGGCCTGCACGCATTGGTTCTATCGCCAACAGCGGAAGCCGAAGCCGCGCCCACAAGCCCAGGGCGTGGCCTGGCCTGCGCGACCGGCACTCGGGGGTTTGGTGGATGATACCGAGTGTGCCACGCGGTACCCAGGCGGCCTGGACGCCGCCCGGGAGGGATTCTCACGCGCCCAAGGTCTGCTGTCCTTGAGTCTGACGTTCTACGAATTCGCCCTGGTTGCGGATCGGGATGACGACGATCAATACAGCGCCGCCGAGCTCCGCGACATTATGGATTCGTTCGGCCTGTCGTTCGACTCCGCCGGTCCATCGGCCGGGCATGCGAAGCTGCTGAACACCAAGTTCGATGCGCTCCGAGAAACATTGGGTCTCGATCGGCTCATGGAAAGCATGGGCGCGCTGTACGAGAAAGGCTATCGGCTCTCTAGCCGCGATCAGGCTGCACTCAGCCGGTTCTCCCGATGATTCGACGCCCCCTGCCCTGGTATCGCCGGCTGCGGTTCAGTCTGAGCCACCAGCTCACGCTGCCGATCCATCACCTGGCCAATCGCTTCCCGCACTGTGAGCTTGGTTTCGCCTCGCTTGAGATCAGCCGGATCGCCTGCCGGTATGCGCCGCTCGCCGGGCGCCGCGCCGTCCAGATCAGTGACCTGCACCTCGACCGGTATCACCGGCGCCATGACATGCTCGTTGAGACCATCGCGGAGCTCGGGCCTGACTGGATCTTCGTGACCGGCGATCTGCTGAACATGCCGAGCGGACTCCCGCATGCGTTCCGTTTCCTGTCCCACCTGCGCAGCCTGGCACCCGTCTTTCTGATTCTGGGCAACCATGATCATTCCAGCGGGGTGCCGGTCAGCGTGTTCGCCGATCTGTCCGACCGCCATAAGCTGTCGTTCCTCCTCAACCAGGTCGTGTTCGTGCGTGCCGGGAAAGGCGAGCTGGGCATCGTCGGGTTGGACGATCCGTCCACGCATCGGGCCGACCTGCGCTGCCTGCCGTCTCCGACCCCCGAACGGTTCACCGTGATCCTCGCACACGCCGCCAACGTGGTGGACCATCTGGAGGACCGGCATGCCGGCGACCTGGTCTTGTGCGGACACAGCCATGGCGGGCAGTGGCGGCTGCCCCTGATCGCGCCCTTCTGGCTGCCCTATGGTTGCAACGGCCATGCGGGCGGCCACTTCCAACACAACGGGCGTCGGCTATACGTGAACCGGGGCTTGGGGTGGTCGGTGCTTCCCGCCAGACTCGGGTGCCCGCCGGAGATCCTGGTCATTGATTGGACGGAGAACGAAGAAGGCTAGGGCGAGGCAATCCGCTCGAGTGCCTCGCGCGCGCGACTCCGCACCGTCTGGTCCCAGTCTTCCTTCATCACATGCGCGAGCTTGGCCTTTGCTTCCGAGGCGCGCATGCGACCCAACGCGAGCGCGGCGCAGGACCGCACATAGGCATGATCGTCTTCGAGGGCGGCGAGCAGAAGCGGGATCACGCTCTTGTCCTGGAGCACGCCCAGATGGCTGGCTGCCATCCCCCGCAAACGGTGCTGCTTGTCTCCCAGCGCCGTCGTGAGCGAGGCCGAGAACACCTCCCGTAAGGCCGGCGCCACGCGTTCCAGCCCCTTCAGCCGGTACTCGTTCAACTCCACGAGCGCGAACGCCAGATCCTGGCGCGCCTGCGGCGACGCCTCTTTCTCGAAGCGGGCGATCAGGCGCTCCCGCTCCGCGACGCGCTGCCGGCGGCGTCGCAGCCGACGGACACCCGTCCATACCACGAGCGCGATCGCAACGCCCACCGCCCCCAGCGGGATCGCGCGCTCGACGACGAACTCCTGCGTCTCGATCGGCAGGCGTTTCCAGGCCCAGACTCCGGCGACGATGAGGCCGACCAAGACCAGGCTCGTGATGACGGTTGGACCTCGTTGCTGAGCCATACCAGACCACGATCATAGGTGGAGGCCCGGAAACGCGTCAACCGCCCGCTTACCCGTCGTCAGCCGCACATCGATCGTCCCATCCTCTCCACCAGCCCGGGGGAACGGATGCGTACGAGGGTGAGCGGTCATTTCTGCTTGTCTTGGCTGGGATGGAACGGAGGGACCTGGAGCGGAGACCGCCTCTGCGGGGTGAAGAGCTTCTGTCTGACCACCACGCGGGGGCAGCGCCGTTCCGATGGTCCGATGAGGCGCTGCAACCGAGGCACAGGCAGAGAGCGGTAACCCGGCAACCGCCGCATCGAGGCGGATCCCCGGGGACCCGTTGCTCTCTGGGAATGCAACGGGTGCCCCCGCCGTTCGTCACCCCAGCCTTCTCGGCCCTTCTTCGCCCGTGGCTTCTCCCGCTCGTCTTGACCATCCTCCTCGTTGGCTCTACCATGCGCGCGCATGGATCTCCCCAACGACAAGGATGCCCCTCAGCATGGGATGTTGAATGGAACTGACCATTCTCGGCTCCGGGACCAACCTGCATCCTCGCCGGGCGGCGGCGGGCTACCTGGTCCGGACGGACCAGACGCTGCTGCTCGACTTCGGTCCCCGCACGCTGAATAACCTGCTGAAACTGGGCGTGGACCGGCATCAGATCCGGTACCTGCTCTTCTCGCACTTTCACGCCGATCATTTTTCCGATTTCATCACCTTTTTCTTCGACGCGGTCTTCTATTCACGGCATGTCGGCCAGCGTCCCGATCTCACCATCATCGGTCCGCCCGGCACCCGGGGCCTCTTCGGTTCCATCTTGGGCACCTTTCCCGGTTTCCGCGCCGCCGCCTTTCGCGTTCGCCTCCGCGAGGTCGCGGACCGGACGTTTTCGATCGGACGAACTCGCATCACCGCGCGGACCGTCGAGCATAGTCCGCGGCTGCACTGCCTCGGATATCGGGTCGAGCACGGAGGCCGCTCGCTCGCCTACTCGGGTGACGCGCTGGCCTGTCCGAATCTGGTGCGGCTCTGCCGGGGTACGGACCTCGCGATCCTGGATTGCTCGTTCCCCGAGCAGCAACCGGGGCCCGATCACATGCATGCGGGCGACTGCGGCAGGGTGGCGCGCGAAGCCGCAACGGGGCGGCTGATTCTCTCGCACTTCTATCCGATCGCGGACCAGTCGCACGTGCGCCGCCAGGCGGGACGGTATTATGACGGGACGATTACGAAGGGAAGGGACTTGCTCACGGTGCGGATCTGACTCACTCGCACGCGCTCTTCGGCCCCCCATCGAGAATGTCGATGAACCGGCCGAGACGCGCGGCTTTCACCGGCTCATCTGACTTACTGTAGATCGAGATCAGGTTCTTCAGCGTCCGGATCAGGATGGCGCGCGTCGGGCTCCTGTGGAGGTAGCGTTCCTCGAACCCGTAGCCGGCTTGCATCAGGAACCGTGCGCACTCTTTCTCGGTCAGTAACGCACCGGCGTTGAAGCAGTCCACGAACACTTTGTATCGCTCGGATTCATATTTGACCAGGAAGTGGCCGGGCATGCCGACGCCATACACCGGCAGCCCCAGTCGCCAACCCACCAGCAGGTACACAGATGACAGACTGATCGGAATGCCGGTCCGGCGGTCCAGCACCCGGTTCAGGTAGCTGTTCTCGGGCTCATAATAGTTCTTCGTGTTGCCGCGAAAGCCCTGCTCGACGAACAGAAACCGGTTCAGCGTTTTGACCGCTTCCTCACCCGACACCCGCAGGCCGATCCGCTCCCGCACCTCGTGCGCCAGCGCGTCCAGTTGCGCCGTATAGGTGGCGACATCCAGCGCCGGATACGCGTAGCGCGCGATCAGGAATGCCCCGGCCTCCAGGTCGACCCGGTCATCGGGCGCCGCCGCCAGCGTTCGCAACTCCTGCTCCAGGCGGACACCGCGGATCTCATCCAAGACCCCCTCGATTCGGCGTGCCATCTCGGGCTGCTCGATTTCAGCCTCCAGCAGGAGCGGCACGGCCGTGTCCCCCATCTCAACGAGCTTGCCACAAATCGTTCGGGCGATCCGCTCGTCCTCGTCCGACAGCAGACGGATCAAAGCACGAATCTGGTTTTCATTCATCGGCATGGTCGGAACTCGCAACTCGTATCTCGTGGTTCGACGGGCTCACCATCCTGAGCTTGTCGAAGGATCGGTCGTATCTCGCGAGCGACGGGGTCTTTTCTGCGAGATACGCTTCACGAGGAACGCTCCACGTCCCATTCATCCTAGTGCCCGCCTGAAGGCGCGCGCCCCTCCATAGAGACACAGCGCGTCGAAGATCAGCATGACGACCACGACCATGGCTACCTGCGGGAGCGCCGTCTCCCATCCCGAAAGGATCAAGGGGCGCACGGCATCGATGGCCCAGGTCATCGGATTGAACCGCGCCAGCACCCTCATCCATGCCGGCATCGCTGCGAGCGGCACGAGTGCCGAGCTAAGAAAGATCATCGGCAGCGAGAGGAACCCGAGCACCGAGAAGAAATCGCCGTGGCTCTTGACTGAAAAGGCCAGGGCCATCGAGATCGCGGTCAGCCCAACGCCGAACAGCATGCCGATCAGCAGGATGACCGCGACCCCCGGGAGCCCGGTCGCCGGGCGGACGCCAAACAGGTAGGCCACGCCGAGAATCACCAGCACCTGCAGCGAGGTGAGTGTCATGACGAACACGAACCGACTGAGAATTACCGACGAGCGTCGGATCGGCGTCGCCATCAGCCGTTCCAGGAACCCGTTCTCCTTGTCGAACAGCAGATCGACGCCGCCCGCCAGTCCATTGTTCAGCACGGTCATCACCACCACGCCGGCCGCCAGGAAGCTGATGTAGCTGGGCGCCTGCACCACCTGCACATCGGCCGTCCGCTGGAACAGATTACCAAAAAAGATCAGCCAGAACAGCATCGGCTGCACCAGCGTGAACAACAGGCTGAACTTCTCGCGGCCGAGCCGGCGAACCCAGCGCATGGTGAGCGCATTGATTTCTTGCAGATACTCGTTCATGTTGCTCGTTGAGCCCGTTGAGCCGGTTATGCCCGTTGAGTCAGTTGAGCCCGTGGGGATCCCATCGGTCGTTCAGCGTTCCGCGTTCATCATTCATCGCTGGCTTGAGGAAACTCCTCTCGGATCGGGTGCCCCGTATAGGCCATGAACACGTCGTCGAGTCTGGGACGATGGTAGTCGATGAAATCCAGCCGGCAGCCGATGCGCTGCGCGACCTCCAGGATCGCGGGCACGGCCTTTTCGGGCGCCTCCACGCGGATGTCCACGCCGGCCGCCCTCGTGCTAATCGCCCGAAGAAACGGCAGCCCTTTGAGGGCCGCCGCCAAGGCCTCCACGCGTGTCGCATCTGCGTCGCCGACCGTCACCGAAACGATGTCGCCCCCGAGCCCTGCCTTGAGCTCCTTCGGCGACCCCATGGCCTTGATGCGCCCGCCGTCAAGGATCGCCAGCCGGTCGCACAACCGATCGGCCTCGTCCAGATAATTGGTGGTCATGACGATCGTGATCCCGCGCGCACGCAGGCGCCCGACATACTCCCAGATGCGCAGCCGGCTCTGGACGTCCAGCCCAAGCGTCGGCTCATCGAGGAACACGATCTTCGGGTCCGGCAGAAGGCCGCACGCGATGTCGAGACGGCGTTTCATCCCGCCCGAATACGTCTTCGCGACCCGGTCGGCCTTCTGTTCCAGGTCCACGAGCTTCAAGATCTCGCCGATGCGACGGAGCATTTCCGGTTTCGGCAGGTGATAGAGGGCGCCGAGCAGCAGCAGATGTTCGCGGCCGGTCAAAAAACGGTCGATCGCTCGCTCCTGCGGCACGTAGCCGATCAGGCTCCGGACACGGTCGGCGTCCGCAACGACATCGTACCCGAAAATCGTCGCCCGCCCGGAGGTCGGCCGCAGCGTCGTGATGAGAATGCGCAGCGTTGTGCTCTTGCCGGCGCCGTTGGGGCCGAGGAGCCCGAAGATCTCCCCCGCATACACCTGAAAGGACAGGTTCTGAATGGCGGGCACGCCATCATAGACCTTGCCCAGGTCGGATGTTGCGACGGCGATGGTCCGGTCCATCAGCTCCAGCCTTTCACTCCATCGCGTTCGTCAATCTTGAACCGGAGCAGATCGATCAGGCGGTAGGTGCGTTGGGCGAGCGGGTCGGCCTCCAGGAGAAACTGCTTCTCCAGGGGGGTGAGATCCAGCAACGTAGAAAACCCGTTGACCAGCAGCTCGCGGTCGAGATCGGGACGCCAGAGATGCTGCCAGGGTGGGTCGTCGCGGCGCCGCTTGAGGTAAGCATCCGCGATCAAGAGCAGCTCAGCCCGCCCGGGGCTCTCCGCGCCCGGATCGCGCCGGGTCGGCTTCAAGTGAATCCGCGCCAGACGATAGCTGCGGTCATACTGCTGTTCGCGGATCGCGTAGCGCTCAAGACCTTGCAACATGATATTGAACCGGCCGTCGGGCAATTCTTCGATACTGACCAACCGGCCGACGCACCCCATCTCATAGACGGGCGGATTCCCATAATAGTCGCGCTCCCAGCCGTCTTTCAGCAACACCATCCCTACGCACTGCCCCGCCTCCCGTATCTCGGCAATCATCTCGCAATACCGTGGTTCGAAGATATGCAGCGGCAGGTAGGTCTTCGGGAAGAACACGATGTTGGGGAGGGGGAAGAGGGGGATGCACTCCGGAACGCGGAAGGTCGGCTCGTCGACTCGATTGGAGGGCTCGCGTCCCACAGGCATGGCTCACGATAGCCGATGGTCCGCGAGATTGTCAACCGGATCGGGCTTGCGTTGCGGCGGATCCGACGTGCCCGCAAGCCGCATCAATACAGGCGAATTGCGCAGTCGCCGGTCGCGTGCTATAAGCCAGGCATGCACACATGCGGACCGAACGTCTCCCCGCCCTGCTCACGGTTCGTCCGACTGGTGCGCGCCGGGCGCCGATCGCTCCTCATGGTTGTGCTGACGCTCGCGTGCGGCGCGGTGTTCGGGCTCAGCGGCCCACACGTCGCCGCCGATCAGCCGATGTCCGAGCGTTTCCGTGCCGCGCTCCCCGGCTATGCGTACGCCTTTCCGCGCGATCATGGGTCCCACGACGAGTTCCGCACCGAATGGTGGTATTACACCGGGCATGTGATCGCGCGGAACGGCCGCCGCTTCGGCTACCAGCTCACGTTCTTTCGCCGCAGGATGGATCCGGAGCGGGTCGGCTCCAATCCGTCTCGATGGGCTCTTCACCAGCTCTACCTTGCTCACTTCGCCATCACGGACGTGGATCGGTCGCGCTTCCAGTTCGCCGAGAAGCTCAGCCGCGCCGGCCTCGGGAAGGCCGGCGCAGATACCGGCCGTTTGCACGTCTGGATCGACCACTGGTCGGCGGAGGCATCAGCCGACGCGCCCTCCCACCATCACCTGCGCGCCTCGACCCCCGAGTTCGCCGTGGATCTCACCCTGACCCCCGCGAAACCGGCGGTGGTGCACGGACAGGACGGCCTCAGCCGCAAAGGCGCCCAGCCCGGGCAAGCCTCGCACTATTATTCCCTCACACGCCTGGGAACCGAGGGCTCGGTGACGATCCAGGGGGAACCGTTCGCCGTCACCGGCACGAGCTGGATGGACCATGAGTTCGGCTCGGGAGATCTCGGCAAGGACCAGGTCGGATGGGACTGGTTCAGCGTGCAGCTCGACAACGACACAGAGCTGATGCTGTACCGACTCCGGCGCACCGATGGGTCCGTGGAACCAATGTCCAGCGGTACCTGGGTGCCGGCACATGGCCGCGCGCAGGCTCTGACCGTGGACGACGTGCACGTGGAAGCCCGGGGCACCTGGACCAGCCGGGCCAGCGGCGCGCGTTATCCGAGCGGGTGGCGGGTGACAGTGCCGCAGTTCGGCCTCGCGCTGGACCTGGCCCCGCTCCTCGCCGACCAAGAATTGATCACGCGGCGCAGCACGCAGATCACCTACTGGGAAGGGGCCGTACGGGCGCGCGGAACCTTGCACGGCACATCCGTCACCGGGCAGGGGTACGTCGAGTTGATCGGTTATGCGGAACGATTCCGGCAACGCCTCTAGGAGCCCTCGGGCTCCCTTGACTCAGTGAGGGCCGTGTGATTGGGTGAGCACGGCCGTCCTTGCGCCCTGCTCGACATGAAGCCTTTTGACTCCGTCGGCTTCTCCCTCCCCTCCTGGTCGGGCATCAGCCCGTCCCCTGTTCGGATCGTGCTGCTCGCGATGCTCGCGTGCTTCGCCGTTTACCTTCCGGCATGCGGGAGCAGCGGCGATACGATCGTGTCCATCGCCCTGCACCCGACCAATCCCCGCATCTCGTACGTGTCCACGAACGAGTCCGTGTACAAGACGCGAGATGGGGGCATGTCCTGGGAGCGGATGGCGACCGACCTCAGCACCTATCGGGTGATCACGCTGGCGCTGGACCCGGTGCATCCGGCAACGGTGTATGCCGGCACGATGGTGGACGCGGTGTACAAGAGCCCGGACGGGGGACAGCGCTGGATGCCGTACAACGCGGGGTTGAAAGAGCACATCTCGGTGGTGAATCAATTCCTGTTCGACCCGCGTGACAGCCAGACGATCTTCATTGCAACGACGGTGGGCGTATTCCAAAGCCGGGACGGCGGTCGGCTCTGGACCGAACGGATGGACGGCATGAAGGAAGTGCACATCGTGGTCTCGATTGCGATGGACCCGCAGCGTCCCCACATTCTTTACGCCGGCACGACCGGGGGCGCCTACCGCAGCAAGGATGGCGCGGCGACCTGGCAGAAGATCAACGAGGGGCTCATCCCGCCCGAAATACTCGATGCCTCCCTAGCGCTCGGGGTCAACAGTCTGGTCGTGGATCCCGTGCACACCGACACGGTGTACGCGGGCACGACGAAGGGGCTCTTCAAGACCACGAATCAGGGTGAGTCCTGGATGCGAATCGGCCAGTCCCTGGGCGATCAATACATCAGTTGCCTTTCGATTGATCCGCGCAACCCCGCCGTGTTGTACGCGGGCGGTCGCGCCGGCATTCAGAAGACAAGCGATGGAGGCCGGACCTGGCAGCTCATGAACACCGGCCTGAAATCGCTCAACATCCGCGCCATCGCCATCAGCCCGCTGGATTCCAACGTTGTGTATGCCGGCACTAACGGCAGCGGCCTGTATCGCAGCGAGGACGGCGCCAAGACGTGGACGCAGGTGCCACTCACCCCTCGCGCGCCGGTCCCTGTCGCCGCCGGCTAGCCCTGAGCGACGCCCCCTGACTGCGGGGCGGAGTCGAAGCCCGCAGGGTGGACTATTCACCTTGTCGTGAATGGTCCAGGAATAGTCCAGGAGCGAGCGACCATGCCGACCGTGCTGCTCGTCCGACACGGCGAGACGGACTGGAATCGCCGCGGTCAGATCATGGGCGCACAGCCTGTACCGCTCAATGACTACGGGTGTCTCCAAGCTCAGCAGCTCGCAACCTTTCTTCGGACCCAACCCATCCGGCGACTCTATTCCAGCCCGGTGGTGCGAGCGCGCCAGACGGCCGAGATCATCGGCGCGGTCCTGGGCCTGCCGTTCATCGTGGAGGCGGGGCTCACCGAGATCGGCGTCGGCGACTGGGTCGGGCGGTACTGGAAGGACTTAGCGGACTCGGACGCGCGGATGAATTTCTACACACGCCCTGAAGAGGCACGGCCGCCAGGCGGCGAAACGCTGGGGGAAGTGCAGGCACGCGCGGTTGCCGCAGTCCAGCGGGCTCTCGCCACCGCGGACTCCGGGCCGATCCTCATGGTCTCCCACGCGGACGTGCTCCGTACCATCGTCGCGCACTACTTGCACGTGAGTCTGCCGACGATGCGACAGATGCGGATCGACTACGCCTCCGTCACGGCGCTCGAGATCACAGGGTCCGACGCCGACCTGCTTTTCCTGAACCACGTGCCGCAGTCGGCCTGACCACGTGAGCCTGCTCTGAGACGCTCCGAGCGGCTTGGTCCTGCGATTAGGTCCCGTTCCTGCCCGGAGTCTCCGCCGGCTTTCCATGCTGATAGCGGCTCCGCACGTTCGCCATTTCGTCGGTGAGCGCCTTCCACTCCTCAGGTGTCAGCAAGTCCTTCATCTTGAAGCGCAACGCCAGGATCATCGACGCCGATCGCATGCGCTGGTTGTTGAGATCGTCCAGAATTTTCGTGAACTCCTCCGGCGTCGCCTGATAATTCGCGTTCAACGCGTACAGCCGTTCGTGATACTCGCGGCTTTGTTTAAACGACTGCCCGACCTCGGCCACGATCTGCTCGACGATTTGCTTGGCTTGCTTCGCCTTCTCCGGGTCCTTCACCGTCCGATCAATCAGCGAGGCCATCTCCTTGGCGCCGCGCTCCGCGGCAGACCCGGCGCCTCCCGGTCCGTAAGACCCGATCCCGTGATGCCGCCCACAGCCCGAGACCATCAGCCCCAAGGCCAACATGAGCAGCGCACTCAACCTGAACAGGTTCATCGCTCCCTCCTTGGTTGCTGATTGATGCCGTTGTCTCTTCAACCTTCACTGCGGACCGTAATCCGCGGTCAAACGCTCAAGGGTCTTCCTCGGCCGTCGCACCCGCGTTTCCCATCCAGCTCAAGGCGCAGAGCTCGCATGGTAGCACAGGCGGCGACCACGAGACATGTCCGTTATCGTTGGAGGCAGTGCATCCCGCCTATGAGTCCCCTCCGCACACCATATTCAGCCCAACTTTGGATAACCAAAAGATCACAAGTCCAAGCATTACAGAGCAAGCCTTTGATCCATGGGCTTTCATCACGAATATTGGCAATAATCTTCTTTATCTTGCTTCAATGCATTCTGTTGAAACTCTTCGTTGACTTTATGCGCAAGCTATGCTACAAAGCAAGCATCCAAGGGAGTCTGCTTGTGGAAGAACTCACCGACATCCTCGTCGGCCTCGAGCAGCGGATTTCTGCCTACAAGTCCCGCCTTCAGGATCTCGAAAAGAAACGGGGCCGGCTCGAAGAAGAAATCGCCACGATCAAGAAGTATTTAGAACTGGCGGAGACTCTCTACCGCGTCGAAGCCGACAAGGCGAAACTTGCCAGTCTGTCCAGCCAAATCATCACGGACGAGAAGGGGCCGCGCCCCTTGCCCGTCATGGATGTCACCGATCAGTCGCGCGAACTCTTGCTGGGTCGCACCAAGTACGTCGGGATGAGCGTACCCGAGGCCACCTATCAGATTCTGCGCGAAGCCCGACGGCCCATGCACGCGAAGGAGTTGGTCCAGCGGCTCATCGAGGGCGGCATGCAGATCAAAGGCAAAACGCCGCTCACGTCCGTTGCGACCTCGCTTAAACGCGACAAGCGTTTCAAAAAGGTCGGCCCCAACACCTTTGAATTACTGGATACTCCGCTGACCGAGGCGGTCTGATCCGAATCTGAACTGGATGGAACCCACGAGCCGAGGAAGGGAGGTGAGGATCTTGGCGAAGAAGAAAGCGAAGAAGAAGAAGTAATCCCTTCCCACTCGCACGCGGGGGGTGAGGCCCCTCACCTCCCGCGTCCTCTTTACCCACGTTGCAGACGCTCCAGTCGTTCCGTGTCACAATTCTCAAAGCCATGGGCTGAGGCCCGCGGCCGAGGAGGGAGGTGAGCACGTTGGCGATGAAGAAAAAGGCGAAGAAGAAGAAATAACGTCGTTTCCTGACGCTCGGCCGGGGATTGGCTACTGCATCCCCGGCCTCACTCTTCCCCGGCTCCTTCGTGTTATCCCCAGACGGATCACTCGGCTTTTCCCCCACGGCTGAGCCCTCCGCGAGCGAATACGACTGCGTAGCACCGCGGGCTCGCACGTGGCCTGTAACGAGTGAGCACGCGGAAAGGTTCGAACAGGCGAGGAGGGAGCGAAGAAGGGAGGAGATCAGACGCGGGCGGCGGCGCCGCGAAACACCGGCAGTTCCATCCGAGTGGGCTGAGTGTCAGCGCCCAGCAGCACCCACTTGTCCGACTGTTCGAGAATGTGCTCGACCAGCGTCGTATGCAGTGCGTGACCGGACCGATCGGCGATCAGGTGGCCGATGATCGGAACGCCGAGCAGCGCCAGGTCGCCGACAAAATCCAAGATCTTGTGTCGCACGAACTCATCCGCGTACCGGAGTCCCGATCCATTCAGGACGCCTTGCTCCGAGAGCACGATCGTGTTGTCGAGTGAGCCGCCCTTGCCCAGTCCTTTGGACCAGAGATATTCGACTTCCTTGAGGAATCCGAACGTGCGCGCATCAGCGATATCTTGCTCGAACCGGTTCACCGCCCACTCGTACTCGTAGGTCTGCGTCTTGATCAGTGGATGGTCGTAATCAATGGAGTAGGTGATCTTCGTCCGTGCGGAGGGTTCGATGACCACGCGGCGAGGCCCGTCCATGACTTCGATCGGGGCCAGAATCTTCAGATAGGGCTGGCGCCGCTGCTGAGGAATCACTCCGGCGGCGCGGATCATCCGCACGAACGGGCCGGCGCTGCCATCCATAACCGGCACTTCGTCGCCGTCCAGCTCGACGAAGACGTTGTCCACTTCGAGGCCGGACAGGGCCGCCAGCACATGCTCGATGGTCTTGACCGTCGTCCCGTTCGAGCTGATGGCGGTGCATAGCTCGGAGGGCACCAGGTTGGCGATGGAGGCGCCCATGGGGACAGGCCCTTCGGCAGCCTGCCGCACGAACACGACGCCTGCATCCGGTGGAGCGGGCCGAAGCGTCAGGGCCACGGGCTGCCCAGTGTGAAGCCCCACCCCCTCACAACTGATCGACCCGCCTAACGTGTGCTGCGGACGCATATTTCCCTCCGAACGTCGAGGCATATAGCAACACACGTGCCATTGCTTGGTTGTATTTATAACTACCTGATTCATAACACGTTTTTATCAGATATTCAGTCGTTGACCTGTTGCAGTGTTGTTGCAGAAAACTTACATATGTTGTGTTTAAACCGGCACCCTCTCATTCTTGTACGCCCCCATGGGACAGTTGGCCTGCGCCGCACAGCCTCGCCGGCCGTTCACGGCCCGCCTCCCTGAGCCTCTATCGAGGGCGTGGCTCGAGCTCGATCAGGCCTTTTCGGATAGCCAGGATCGCCGCCTGCGTCCGGTCGTACACCTGGAGCTTGTGGAAGATATTCCGGACATGGTTCTTGACGGTCTTCTCGCTCAGGTCGAGGCTATTGGCGATCTCCTTGTTGGTCTTGCCGTCGGCGACCAGCCGGAGCACCGTGATCTCCCGCTCGGTCAGGTCATGCTCCACCCACGAGGCCTTCTTCCCCTTCTTCTGGGCCAGCAATGAGAATTCCGCCAGGATCTTGCTCGCGACCGACGGGTGAATCAGCGATTCCCCGCGGTATATGGCGCGGATGGCCGCCACGATTTGCGAGGAATCGCTATCCTTCAGCAGATACCCGGTGGCGCCCGCGCGGACCAGGTCGAAGATGTACTGCTGCTCTTCGTACATCGTCAGTGCGACGATGCCGATATGGGGAAACTCGCGCTTGATGATGCGCGTCGCCTCGACCCCGTTCATCCGCGGCATACTGACGTCCATCAGGATCACATCGGGTACCAGTGAGCGGGCTTTTTCCACCGCATCCTGGCCGTCCTGCGCCTCTCCGACCACCTCGATGTTCTCCTTGGCCCGCAAGATGGCCACCAGGCCCTCGCGCACTACCCGGTGGTCGTCCGCAATCAGCACCTTAATGCGTTCCATCGCCGGACCTCTCTTTCTGCACGAGCGGCACCGCGATCACGATCCGCGTGCCCCGCCCCTTCTTCGATTCGATGCGGGCTTCGCCGCCGATCAGACGTGCACGCTCCAGGATCCCGCGCAGCCCGAAATGGTCCCACTTTTCGGGATCGCGGGCGATCGCCTCTACGTCGAATCCGACCCCGTTATCGCTGATGGTCGCGGTCAGCGCCGTTTTGCCGATCGCCACGTGAACGGCCACGCGCTCCGCCCGCGCGTGCTTCTGGACGTTGCTCAAGGATTCCTGGATGATCCGGAAGAGGAATATCTTGGTCTTCGGGAACAACGTCGTCTCATCCCCTGAGACGGCGAATTCCGTCTTGATGTGATACTGGGTCTCATAGGATTTCAGATAGTTCGTCAACGCCGGGATCAGATCCAGCTTGTCAAAGTGCACGGGACGCAGGTTGAAGATGACCTGGCGCGCCTCCTGGATCGCCAGCTTGAGCTGCGCTTTGGTCGCACGAAGGGTCGCCCGGCAGGCTTTCGGATCTTTGCGGGCCAGTTGCTGGCAGAGATCGAGCTTGAAGTTCACGCCGGCCAGGCTCTGCACGAGACCGTCGTGAATCTCGCAGGCGATCCGGGTCCGCTCCTCCGTGACGGCGGCCCCGGCTTCCTTCACATACAGGCGATAGAGGGCCTGATACTTGTTGAGCGTCTTCTCGATCTCGGCTGCCGCGCGGATGCGGGCATCGATGAGCTGCCACATGAACTTCGCGCTGGGGCCGCCGATGATCGTGACGCCCATGCGGTAGAACTCCTGCAGGGTCTTCTCCACCTCCGGATTCCCGGTCACGTCGATGATCAGATCCACCCGCTCCATTGCGAGCAGTTCCTGATACTCACGCGTCACCGGAATGCCCAGCCGACGAGCCAACTCCAGCCCGATGGCCTTGGGGTTGATCTCCGCGATGCCCACGATCGTGACGAGCGGGTCCCGTGCAAAGATCTCCATGAGGGCCTTGCCGCCCCGCCCCGCCCCGATGATCGCGACGTGCGTGGCAGCTCCCGCCGCCCGCTTTCTGGCCGAACCACGATCTCCTCCGACCGCAGTCTTTGGCGCGATCTCCCTCGACCGTATCCGCTTGTTCGTGACCGATGGCATAGGGCACGTATTCTATCCGGTGACTGGAGCGCTCTGCCAGACGGCAGTCGGCCCGACCACGGAAGCCATGGCCTCGCCGCGAGAGGCCACAGATCGGCCCGTGTGATTCAACCACAGGGCGATCAGATGGCAGAGCGACGCCGCGGAGAGATTAAGGAGCGGAAACACACGAAGGGAAGGGCCAGCCGGTTACTTTTCCTGTCGCTCGCGGGCCAGCGCCTTCAGCTCGTCCATGAACTGATCGATATCCTTGAACTCCCGGTACACGGATGCGAACCGGACATACGCCACCTGATCGATCTGGTGCAGCTCCTTCATCACTTCTTCTCCGATGATCCGGCTCGAGATTTCCGTCTCGCCCATCTCCTGGATACGCTTCTCGATCCGATCCGTGACGGCCTCGATCGTCGCGATGCTGATGGGCCGCTTTTCGCAGGCTTTCTTGATGCCGGCGAGAATCTTCACCCGATCGAATGGCTCGCGCCGCCCGTCTTTCTTGACGACCATCGGAAGATTTTCTTCGATACGCTCGTACGTGGTATAGCGGCGCTTGCAGCCGATGCACTCGCGGCGGCGGCGGATGACCTCCCCTTCCTTGGCCATCCGGGAATCGACGACCTTGTCCTCAAGCTCGTCGCAGTACGGGCATTTCACGGAGCACCACCCCGATCAGGCAGACGGTCAGGTATAGCGATGGAAGATCGGAAACCGCGCGCACAGGGCTTTCGATTCCTCGCGCACAGCCTGCTGGGCCTCGGCATCCTGGGGCCGCTGCAGCACCCGGTCGATGAGCGAGACGATCTGGGCCATCTCCGGCTCCTTCATCCCGCGCGTGGACACGATGGGCGCGCCGATCCGGATCCCGCTGGCGACGGCGGGCGGCTTCTCATCATACGGGACCGCGTTCTTGTTCACGATGATGCCAGCGGCGTCCAGCGACGTCTCGGCTTCCTTGCCGGTGACGCCCTTGGCGCTGAGGTTCACCAGGAACAGATGCGTGTCGGTCCCGCCGGACACAATCCGGTACCCGCGCGAGGCCAGACCTGCCGCGAGGGCCCGGGCGTTCGCCAGCACCTGGCGCTGGTAGAGCTTGAACGACGGCGACAACGCCTCCAGCAGCGCGACCGCTTTCGCGGCGATCACGTGCATCAACGGACCGCCCTGCGTGCCGGGGAAGATGATCTTGTCCACGGCCTTGGCATGCTCCGCCTTGCACATGACGATCCCGCCGCGCGGCCCTCGCAGCGTCTTGTGCGTCGTGGTCGTGACGAAATCTGCGTAGGGCACTGGGCTCGGGTGCAAGCCGGCCGCAATGAGCCCGGCGATGTGCGCGATGTCCACCATCAGGTAGGCCCCCACGGATTTCGCGACCGCCTGGAAGCGCGCGAAATCCAGCGTCCGCGCGTAGGCGCTGGCCCCCACGACCAGCATCCGCGGCCGGCATTGCTCGGCCATGCGCTGGACCTCGTCGTAGTCGATCAGCTCGGTCTCCCGATTCACACCGTAGAAGTAGGATTGGAAGATCGTGCCGGAGAAATTGACCTTGCTGCCGTGCGTGAGGTGTCCCCCGTGCGCCAGGTTCATACCCAAAATCGCGTCGCCGGGCTTCAGGACGGCGAGATAGGCGGCCATGTTGGCCTGGGAGCCTGAGTGCGGCTGCACGTTGACGTGCTCCGCGCCGAAGATCTGCTTCGCCCGCTCGATCGCCAGGCTCTCCACCGTATCTACGTGCTGGCAGCCGCCGTAGTACCGCCGGCCCGGGTAGCCTTCGGCGTACTTATTCGTCATCAGGCAGCCTTGCGCCGCCAGGACTGCGGCGCTCGCGAAGTTCTCGGACGCGATCAGCAGCAACTTCTCGCGCTGGCGCTGCGCCTCGGCCATGATCGCTTCATACACCGCGGGATCGGTGGCCTTCAGCGCCTCCAGAGAGCCGATGACGTCGCTCATGTGTCTCCTGCGCTACGCTCTCGGACTAGCCGCGGACCTACGGCGCCTCGGCGGCCGGTGCCGCTTCAGCCTCGGCTTCCTGCTTCGCCACCACCACCGACACGGATGCCGTGACGTCGCGATGCAGCTTGATCGGCACCGTAAACGTCCCGATTTCCTTGATCGGCTGGGCCAGCTGGATCTTCCGGCGGTCCACCTCAAACCCGTGCGCGGCCATGGCCTCGGCGAGATCTTTGGCGGTCACGGACCCGAACAGCTTGTTGTCCTTGCCGACCTGCACGGTCATCGTCAGGCGGACCGCCGACATTTTCTTAGCCAAGGTCTCAATCTCGAGTTTTTCTTTCCGAGCTTTTTCCGCCATGACCCGCTTGGCATGCTCCAAGGCTTTCACATTGCGAGGGTTGGCCTCCAGCGCTTTCCCACGGGGCAGCAAATAATTCCGCGCGTAGCCATCCGACACATCCAGCAGGTCGCCGAGGTGCCCGACCCCGTCCACGTGCTCTTTCAAAATCACCTTCATGGTCTAACTCCTCTCCAGGAAAGGCAAAATGATACTGACGCGATTGCGGAAAGTCAATTCAGCGATCTGCCGACCCGGACGATTTTGCGGCCGCGGAATGTCGCCCGCGGGCAGCCGGCCGCTGTGGACGCCTGGCTCATTCCTGGGCTATCATGCAACCGCTTAGGATGATCACGAAGCGACCGGATCACCTCAGCCATCATGCGCCTCGGAGCCGCCGGCCTGGCTCGGGCAGAGAGTGGCTCGTCTCTCTGGCTCTGCTCCTCGTTGGAACAGAGCTGGCGGCCGGAGCCGAATCTCCTGGTCAGCCGGGGACCTCCATGGGATCACTGTCCCGATCGACCGAGAGTCCCACTATGGCCCCGGACGTGTCGTTGCTGAACGTGCGACTGGGCAGCCGGCCGTTCATTCCACCGGCGGAAAAGATCAAGAAAGTCGTGGCGCTGCCGGGTGTGCAAGCAGCCCGGCCCCTGGTCGGAGAGCCACCCCGGGCGGCGATCTTGGAGGACGAGGACCGACGCCGCGTGCTCGTGCTCTCGACCGGTGAGCGGGATGAAGAACCGATCCGGGTCTTCGTCCTGGAAGACGTGGATTTGGAGAGCCGCGTCCCGCGTGTGACGGCTTGTGCACAGCAGCGACAGTGCGCGAGCGATCGGCGGCCGAACGTGGGCGGATTGGGCTGTGTGGCGTTCTGTGTCGTGGACGCATTCCGACCGTAACTCCCCCCGAGTCCAGCTCCATGAAGATCACTGAGCTCATCACGCGCTGCGCTAACGCCCTTGCCGAGGAGCGTGACGCAGCACCGGGCCGCGGGATGGACGCGCCTATCCCGGTGTGCGGCGGACAGCGCCGCTCGACTGCGGGCGGCCTGCATCTCTATGCCTTCGACCTCAACGAGGAGGCGCCGCTTGCCGAGGATCTCCCCATTACCCTTATTCCTCCGGCAGACCTCGAGCCGACCGAAGGGTTCGTGGTAGCCCGTGAAGGCGCGCGGGTCATCATTCAGACATTCGATGCGATCGGGGAGCAGGTCCCGGCCGCGACGATTGTCCCCGATACCTCGGGGTTTTTCGACACGGCCTCTCGGCGGCTCATCGAGATGGTGAGCAGGGCAGACGCCTACACGCTCGGACCGGCAGAGCGCCTGCTCCCCTGGCTGGCGCCGGAGCACGCGGACCGCGAGGAGACCGTCCGCGCCACCGCCTCCACCGCGGTGCTGACCACCAACTGGGGCGAGGATCCGGCCGCCCGGCGGGGGAAACTGGCCGTTCAGGTGACGGACCTCGTCAAGAACAATCGCCGACTCCTGCTGATCACCCCGGACCACCGCCGAGCGGACGAGGTGCTCGGCACCCTGGCGCGAGCGATGCGCGCGGGTGGCATGCAGTACAAGAGTCTCCTCAGCCGGTACGAAATGCCGGTGCAGCGCTCCGCGGCCGGCATGCCGCTGGCCGATCTTGGGTTCGAAGCGCACGTGCATCAGTTCTATGCCAAGTCTCATGCGAACAAGGCCTCGTTGCGCCGCCGATACGAGCGTTTCCGCGAGTTGACCCCGCTGCTGGCCTACAAGGCGGAAAAGCAGCGGGATCTGGATGAGGTGAAGCTGCTCGAGTGGCGGCTGCTCACAGAGCTCAGCGGGCTACAGGCCAAGATCAAGGAGATCACCGCGACGCTGGCCGAGTATGACTCGCTGCCGCTCTTCAAGCGACTCACGATGCAGACCCTCGGCAAGAACGTGGCCACCCTGAACGAATACCGGACCATCTATGAGCAGCAGGTCCAGGGCCTCATGGAGGAGCTGGAAACCGCGAAGCACCGGATCGAAGCGCTGATGCCGGAGGCCGCTATTCCCCGTGCGCTGCGGCCGGAGTATCAGGAGCTCAAGGAGGAGATCACGCGCCTGGGCGGGACGAAAAAGATTCGCGAGTTGCTGTCCGCCGAGGAAGGCACGAATCGGCAGGCCTTTCTGCAGAACAAGCGGGTCCTCATCACCACCGCCGCGCGCGTGCTCGCAGACCCGCTCTTCACCAAGGTCCGGTTCGACACGCTGGTCGCGGATGAAGCGCCGCTCATCCCGGCGGCCTACCTGCTGGCGGCCGCCGGACTTGTCCGCGAGCGGATCGTGCTCAGCGGCGACATGCGGGACCTCACAGCCGTCAAGGCGTGGGACAGGTTCGGCATCCCGGCGATCCGGCAGGCATTCGCTCCCCAGTCGGCCTCGGCGGTGTCTCCGGGTTCTTGACGCCCACCAGGTGATCAGTGATAATGCGTTCCCCTGTTCCCGCAGGAAGGTTCTCGGACTGCTCGCGATGGCCTGGAACACGGCCGCAGTTTGGGGTCAGGCTCCCTTCTTGCGGCGGCTGCGCCGCCGGACCTGACCCCGTTCCGGCAACAGTTGCAGGGTTTTTTCAACATCCCCAAGTGCCGAAGTGGCGGAACTGGCAGACGCACTAGATTCAGGGTCTAGCGCCCGCAAGGGTGTCCGGGTTCAAATCCCGGCTTCGGCACCATCTTCTTCACCTCTCGACTAAACACCCGATAAACAACCAAAAACTACAAAGGGCAGCCGCCTCAGTCCGAAGCGACTGCCCTTCCGTTCCCGTCCTCCCATTCAGCGTTCAGCATTCTGCATTCATCGTTGCCTTTACCGCGTTTCCGCGTCGTGCTTCTCCTCGTGGATATTCTGGCTGGCTTCGTTCAGGTCCTGATGCAGGTCCTTGCGTTCCTCACGGGTGAGCACCCCGTCCGACTTCATCTCCCGCTCTTTTTCGCGGATCGCCTTCTGCTCCGCCCGTAGCCCCTTGGCTTCATCCTTCGTGAGCTGCCCGCTCTTCACCCCGTGCTTGATCCGCTCCTTCTGCCGGTGCTCCCGCTTGTTTACACCAGGAGACCGGTCGCCGGCAAAGGCTGGGGCGACCAGAGCGGCTGCGAGCAGCATAGCCATCACTGCGCGTGCGATCATGGAGGCTCCTTTCGGTTAAGGTTGGGGGGCGAAGCTTTAACCTGGTCACACAGAGCTTCGCGCTTGGACAAGGGTATAGCCCAGCCGCCAAACCGTCAAGAAACCCGTTGACTCCCATCCGGCTTGATCGCTCCAGCAGGTTGTGAGTAAGATCGCCCATTGCCCATCCGGGAAGGCGTGACGACAGTGCGTTGATTCAAGTGGCGCATCAAGGGCCATAAAGCAGGCGTCAAGCACATGTCAGAGCCGCACGGGACAGCCTCACCGAAAACCGCCCTTGCCCGAGCCTTCGTGGACACCCGCTCCTTCAAATGGGATCGGGAGAAAGGGTTCACGCTGGCCTCCGGGGCGGTGAGCCCCTTCTACGTGGACTGCCGACTCCTGCTGGCCTATCCGGAACCGCGTGATTTGGTCGCCCGGATGGCCTACGAACAAGTCAAGGACCTGGTCTTCGACTGCCTTGGAGGATTGGAAATCGGCGCCATCGCTATCGCGACCGCCATCTCGGACTACGGCTACCATGCGACGCCCCGGCGGGAGTGGCGGTCGTTCGTGGTCCGAAAGCAGGCGAAGGACCACGGGCTCGGGAACCTAATTGAAGGTGCAGTTCAGGCTGGTGACCGTGCCCTGATCGTGGATGATGTGCTGACCAGCGGCGGGTCGGTCATCAAGGCCGTGACGGCGGCGCGCACCGCCGGACTGAAGGTGGAGCACACGCTGGTGATTGTGGACCGGAAGGAGCAGGAGGGACGGGCCAGGATCGAGCAGCTTGGCGTCACGCTGCATAGCATCTTGACGATTGATGATCTGATGGCCGCGGAACGCGCGCGCCACTGACTTGCTGGCGCGCCCAGGAGCTTATGGCTGATGGCTTCTGGCTGGCTGAAAAATCCGGACCGAGGCTCCCCCTGAGCCATTAGCCATAATACGCCATTAGCCATCGGCTCTTTACTTGCACTTGAACTCCATCCCCCATCGCCGCTCGGCGACGATCTCCCGGCCGACCGGGCTGACTGCTTCCCGGATCCGTCCTTTGGCTTCGCCCTCACGCACGATGCTGTAGCCCCTGCCACAATGCTCCTGCATCAGGTGCATCGCCTCTTTGCGCAGCGGAGTGAACAGATACCCGCTCTCCCCCTTGAAGGGATACGTGACCACGCCCCCGGCATCCGTCGCCTGTACGAGCTGCGCGCCTTCGCTGCAGCCAGCGCATAGGAGCACCAACGTGATCCCCAGGGCCCTTGAACATCCTTCCCGGAGCCACCTAAGATAAGTGATCACTCGAAGCTTCTCAGGACTGTAGCACGGGCCGACTGATCGTCCCGTCCGATTGGGAAGGAGGCAGTGTCATGACACGCCGAGGGCTCGCCATCTGCGCAGGCATCATCCTCGCCGGGATCATCGCCGGCAGTCAGGGGGTGTCCGCCTATCACTCCTATATCCTGACGGTTCAGCAACTGATGGCTGGTCTCCAGAAAGCATCCGATCCGTCCACCAAAGGATTCTTCTTGATCGATGTCCGGTCGACGCAGGAGCACATGACCGGCGTGATTCCCGGGACCGACCTGAACATCGAGTACACGGAGATCAAGCGCCGACACCGGGAGATCGGCGCGAGGCCGGATGACCACATCGTCGTGTATTGCCAATCCGGGCATCGGAGCAACATTGCCGCCGAGACGCTGGCCGACCTCGGCTACAAGCATGTGTACAACGTCAGCGGCAGCATGAATGCGTGGTTGAGCGCGGGGTATCCTGTCCAGCCACCCCGTCGCTAGCCTTCCCCAGACTCACCGCCCGCCGGCTGCCGAGCGTCGTTCTTGTGTGCCGGCGATCCCCGCTCTCGGCAGCACGCCGATCACGGCGGGCAGTAGGCTGTGGGAGACGCCGCTGCCCTCCACCAACGGTTGCCAAGGTCGCACGCCCGGTGCGCCCGCCTGCCCTCCCGCAAGATCGGCGCCGATCACGAGTTCGGCCGAAGATCCTCCATCCATCGCCATCGCCAGTTGAAGAGCGGCGATTCCGGTACGCAGGCAGTCGGCCAGGTCCCACAACGCGACGGCATCGGCGGTCCGGATCAAGAGGATGCGTCCCACGTCATCCTCGGCGACAACCATCTGATGTGCGCGCTTGCCCGTGTGGCGGACCCGCGTGTGCCCGGTGCGGTCGAGCAGCATGAGTGATTGCGCGGCCTCGCGATAGACCGGGTTCTCGGTCGCGAACCCATCGACTGAGAGATCCAGCACACGGGCCTTCCTGAGTCCAGGCTTGACAGGTTCCGCGACAAACAATCCCTGCCACTGTGGATGCCGCCGGCTGCCTAACGACCGTCCATCTTTCAGCAGCAGGCCCAGATAACTGTAATCCTCAAGGAAGAGCCCCGCATTGAAGACGATGCTGGCGCCGGTCCGTTGCCGCCAGTCCTGAATTGGAATCGGGGCCTGAAGCCCTTCATCAGAGAAGTGGTAGGTCGAGAACCGGTACCGTTCGGGGTCCACCCGCACCAGAAAGAGGGAAGGTACCTCGTGCCCACACTGATCGCCGGGGGTCCAGACGGAGACCTCCAGACCCTCGGCCAGACGATCCCAGGCCTGCTCCTGCGCCGGCATCGCAGTCGGTAAAGCGACGCAGCTCATCCCGGCGACCACCACCCAGGCGCACAGCCACTTGAAACTTCCGTGATTTCCTCCTGTTCGTCCAGACACGAGGCACCACCCCACGGTCGGTTGGTCGCGTTCCGCCGAGGCCCGCCGATCAGCGTGCCCAGCACCAGTCAGCCGATGCGGGTTCACTTCAGCCGATCCCGAGCATCTTCGCCGCTTTTTTTACGTCCTTCGGTTTGACCCAGAGTAGCGCGCCATAGCGCCCCTGTCCGCTACTCACGGCGTCCATCGCCGTCACGTTGATCTTGGCTGCGGCCAGGGCCCCGAGGACATCGGCCACCGCGCCGGGGCGGTCGTCCCCGTTGACCACGAAACAGGTCTTGCCGCCGGCAAGCTTGAGCTTGGCCTGCCGTGCGGCCTGCTTCAGCTGCGCTGCGTTTTCCGGCACGAAATCCAATTGGCCGCGGCGGTTACGGGGAAAGCCGGAAAACCCCAATAGATTCACGCTGGCCGCCTTGAAGACCCCCAACACTCTGGCAGCTTCGCCCGGCTTGTCGGGCACCTGCATCTTGAAGTACTGCGTCATGATCACCGTGTCAGCCATCGCGGTCACCTCCTGCTCACGAGTTGGGCATGTGCATCGTTCGAGGAATCGTTGCGATCCAGCCTGCGCGCACGGATGCGGAGCTTCGGTCATGTCCACAAAACAAACCTATTTTAGCCTAACTTTGAACACCCCGGCAAAACCGTGGCGCTCGGACAGGATGCCTGTGCCAGCAACGGCAACCACCCGGTCGCGACCGACGCCCGGGACAGGATCGGAACAGACATGGGGCGGTTGTGGGAAAGACGACCGGCCGCAGGTGCGGCTTATCATGGGGAAGGAACGGGGTGGTGGCCTGCGCTGGGTCAGATCAGACGACGACCTGATTCGACCCTTGTGCCTTGGCCTGGTCGAGGCGGCCGTCGGCGTGTGAAATCACGGATTCCAGCTCACGCAGATCGCCGGTTTGGCTGGTGAGCGTGGCGCCGCCGATAGTCACGCTCAGGTGCAGGGCGCGTGCCCCGAGGGTCAGGGGTGTGGCCTCGACCGCCTTGCGCAATCGCTCCGCGATCCGGGGTAGATGGTCAGCGTCCTGCCCCGGGAGAAACAGGATAAACCTATCCTCGATCCAGCGTCCGAGCAAATCCCCGGGCCGGAGCTCCGCTTCGAGGGCTTCGGCGATCTGCTGCACGGCCTGATCGCCGGCTTCGTGTCCATGCTCGTCGATCAGGCATGACAGTCCGTCCACCGCGATCAACAACACCCCGATCCGCTGCCGGCTACGGGCCGAGCGCTGCAGGTGCTTCGCCGCGAACGTGACCCACCCGTGACGATTCAACAGCCCGGTCGGGGGATCGATGGTGGAGAGATGCTTGATCCACCCTTTGAGATGTTTGTACTCCTGTTCCGTGCCCATGCGAGGAATAACTTAATCCGGGTGCCTGGCATTCGCCCAGACGAGCCGGCGGAAGCGGGCGGCGTAGAAGAGAAGAACAGCCAGCAGGGTCCGGGGATGGCGCAGCTACAGGGCAATTGACTCGACAGCGGCCTGGGACGGTCGGGGGGCATTCCTCACGAGTTGATTCAGACGTTGCTGTTCCTCAGTGCGAATCCGGAGGAACTCGACCCCAAACCGATTACCGGCAGCCCAGCGCACGGCGGCGAGGTCCACCTCCAAGATCGTTCCCTCATGGCCAGGCAGATGGACGTGGAGGTCAAGAAACGTCCCCTTTTGGACATTTTTGTCACTTTCGATGCCGGCCCCTCCTGCGGACAGATTGATCACCGTCCCCCTGCCCGCCACCTGATCACCCGAGAAGCTGATCGGGAACTGCACGGGAATACGGGGTTTGGAGCGCATTTCCATGACAACCTCCCTCGAAAGGGGAGCCACCTGCTCACTCACGGGCTTTGCTCGCTTCTCGTTTGAACGGTGTAGGAAGGAGCAAGGCATATGCCATGGCACGATCGTTTTCCTACCTACTTTCGAGGGATTTTGATGAAATCTTTATGACGAGAGAGCCCAAACGGGTCAGCCCCCGAAGGGCAAGGACGTGGGAGGAAGGACGGAAGCGGTCGGGCCGACCAGACGGGAGAACATCAGTGTCGCCGAGATGACCCAGTCGATGAACGGCTTGGGATAGATACCCAGCACCAAGGTCCCTGCCAGCCCGACATACACGGCGGCCCTCATGGGACCGGACACGGAGATCGGTGACGGATCGGTCGGCTCGTTGATGTACATCTTCTTGACGACGACCAGATAGTAGTACATCGAAATGATCACGTTGATCAGGCCGGCGACGATGAGCGTATAGAGCCCTTCATCGACCGCGGCAAGGAAGATATACAGCTTGCCGATGAATCCGGCCAGCGGAGGGACGCCCGCCAGGGACAGGAGGAACACGAGCATGGCAAACGCGAGGAACGGCGAGCGGCGGTTCAGCCCGTTGTAGTCCTCGATCTCGTCGCTGCGGATCAGATTGCCGACCGCGATCACCACGGCGAAGGCTCCGAGGTTCGCAAATAGATAGGTCAGCAAATAGAACAGGATCGCGTCGCCGCCCATCTTCGTGCCCGCCGCGAGCCCGATCAAGATATTCCCGATCTGCGCGATGCCCGAGTAGGCCAGCAGGCGCTTGATGTTCTTTTGCGCGATGGCCACGATGTTGCCGTAGGTCATCGACAGGATCGACACGCCCACGAGCAACAGCACCCAGTTCGGTTTGAACGCCGCCAGCGAGACAAAGAACATCCGCAGGAGGATCGCAAAGGCGGCCCCCTTCGGCGCGATCGACAGGAACGCCGTCACGGGCGTCGGGGCGCCGTGATACGTGTCCGGAATCCAGGCATGGAAAGGCACCGCTCCGATCTTGAAGCCCAACGCGGCGAAGATCAGCAGGAACCCGATCACCAGCCCGAATGTCGGCGGCGCCCCGGCAATAGCGGAGAAGACGAGCTGGCCGGTTTCGCCATACACGAGGCTGATGCCGTAGGCGAGCAGCCCCGCCGCAAAGACGCCGAGGATGAAGAACTTGAGCCCCGCCTCGTTGGACGCCAGATCCTCGCGCAGGTACGCGACCAGGACATAGAAGCCGAACGTCGAGAACTCCAGCGTGATGAAGACCGACAACAGATCATTGGCCGACGCCATGAACATCATGCCCAGCGCCGACATGAGGATGAGGAAATAATATTCGCCCTTGAAGAACCGGAAGCGCTGCACATAATCGACCGACGCGAGAATGACCAGCACGGTCGCCCCGACAATGAAGAGCTTGAAAAAGATCGCCAGCCGATCCACGACGAACATGTCGCGGAACAGGGCGCCCGTGACCCCTGCCAGGTTGAACCAGACCAGGTTCACGAACACCGCGGCCAATCCCGCCACGCTCACGTAAGCGAGCCGGTCTTTCGGCAGCCGGGGCATCGCGAAGTCCACGATCAGCACCACGCACAGCCAGAGCGTCAGCAGCATCTCTGGCAGGAGCAGCAGCAGGTCCGAACCGCTGAGAGTGAGATTGAAGGTCATCGCGGACCTCCGGTCGCGAGGCTAGCGGCAAGGGGCAAGGGGCGAGAGAGGGCAGAGGCTGTCTCGCCTTCTGACGTCAGAAGCTCAGCCCCATCGCCTCGCGCCTCCCGACGCGCGCTAGTGGTGCCAGCGCCGTAGTCATCCGTCTCAGCCCCTAGCCCATCGCCTTTCGCCCCTGGCCTGCCGGCGGGCCCGCCCGCGGCGAGCGGGGCGACCTGTACGATCCTCGCCACCAGCGGATCGACGCCCGAGCGGATCACCCTGTAAAACTGGCCCGGGAAGATACCGAACATGATGCTGCAGCCGATCATGAGAAGCAGCGGCAGCCGGTCCACGATGGTCACCGCGTCGTGCGAGTGGCTGTGGTGCTCGGACATCGGCCCGTAGAACACCCCGCGCATCATCCGGAAGAGGTAGGCCATCGTGAGCACGATCCCGACCAGCGCGACCATGACCTGGAAGGGATATTTATTCCAGCTGCCGACCAGGATCATGACCTCAGCGATGAAGTTCACGGTGCCCGGCATGCCGACCGAGGCCATACAGGCCACGAGGAAACACCCCGCGACGAACGGCATGCGGTTGACCAGGCCGCCAAGGTCAGGAATGTGCCGCGTGTGCGTCTGGTCATACACCCAGCCGGCCATGGCGAACAGCATCCCGGTCGCCAGCGCGTGCGCGAACATGTAGAGTACCGCGCCGCTCAGGCTGATGTAATCCAGCGCTGCCATGCCCAGGAACACGTAGCCCATGTGGCTGGAGCTGGAGTAGCCGATGACGTATTTCGTGTCCTTGGCGTAGAAGGCGACGAATCCGCCGTAGATGATGCTGAAGATGCAGAGGGCCGCCGCGATCGGCATCAGCTCGCGCGTGGTGTCCGGCAGGATCTCGTAGCCGACGCGAATGATCGAGAAGTGCCCGAGCTTCATCAGCACGCCGGCGTGCAGCATGCTGGTGGCGGCCGGCGCCGCCGCGTGCCCGACCGGCGACCAGGAGTGGAGCGGCCAGAGCGGGGCGATCGAGGCAAACCCGAAGAACACGAGCAGCCAGATGATCGTGGCCACGGTCCCCGAGAAGCGAGCCTGTTCCCGCAGCACCAGGATGTCGAACGTGTGCAGGCCGGAAAATTTGTAGATCAGGAGGATCCCCATCAACGCCACGACGGCTCCCACCGACAGGAACAGCGTCAGCTTCATCGCGGCGTATTCCTTGCTGTTCGACGCGAAGTTCAGGATGAAGCCGACCGAGTCGCGCCTCTTCAAGCCTTCCGCATCCGTCATCTCCAGGTAACCCTTGGTATGGCTCCCCCAGACGCCCAGCAGGAGGTACATGGGGATTACGGACATCTCGTAGAAGAAGTAGAGGAAGAACAGGTCCAGGGACATGAACACGCCGATCGTGGCCGCCGCCAGGATCAGTAGGAAGATGTAAAACTCCTTCGTGCGGTCCACGATGTGCCAGGAAATGAAGATCCCGGCAAAGAGCAGGATCGAGGACGCAAGCACGAGCGGGGTCCCGATGCCGTCCACGCCCAGATGGAAGGCGATGCCCAGCTCTTTGGACCATTCGAACCGTTGCACGAACTGGAAGCCGCCCTTGTCCGCATCATAGGCGAAGAAGAGGTAGAAGGACGCCAGCAGAGAGACGCCGGCCGAGATCGCGGCGATCAGCCGCACCTGGAGCGCCTGGCGGTTGGAGACGAAGATTAGGGCCACCGCCCCGAGAAACGGCGCGAAGAGAATGATCAGCAGCGTATAGTCAGCCATCTCGCTTCACTCACGGCGAGAGGTTCGGGACACGGGGCGAGCGATCACCATTCCTGCGCTGTCTTGTCCCTCGCCCCTTGCCTCGAACCGCGCACCAGTCGACGCGGCCTCCGTCACGACCGCGCCCTTCTCCAGTCGTTCGACCAACGCCTGCACCGAGCCGTTCATCATCCTCAGGAACGGCGACGGATACAGGCCGATCCAGAAAATCATCACCGACAAGGAGACCGCGATCACCTTCTCGCGCGCGTTGAGATCCGCGATCGTCTGGGTCAGTCCTGCAGCGAGCGGACCGAACATCGCGCGCTCGTAGTACCAGAGGAAGTACGTGGCCCCGAAGATGACCCCCGTCACGGCGATCGTTCCATACAGCCAGTAGGCCTTGAAGGCGCCCAACAGGATGAGAAACTCGCCCACGAACCCGTTCGTGCCCGGCAGCCCGATGGACGCCAGCCCGATGATCAGCAGGTACGTCGCGAGCAACGGCACCTTTCGCGCCATGCCCCCGAACGCCGAGAGCATCGTGCTATGCCGCCGCACGTACAGGAACCCCGCCAGGAAAAACAGCCCGGCCGTGCTGAACCCGAGGTTGATCTGCGTGAGCAGGCTCCCCTGCAGGCCCTGGAAATTCAGCGCGAAGATGCCGAGCACGCAGAATCCCAGATGGCTGATGCTGCTGAAGGCGAGCAGACGCCGAAAGTCGGGCTGGATCAGCGCCACGATCGCCCCGTACAAGACCGCGAGCAGCGCCAGCGTCATCATGACCGTGATTACGGTCTGATTGCCGGAGGCCTTGGGCAGCAGCGGCAGACTGAAGCGCATGAAGCCGAACGTGCCGAGCTTCACGCCGGCCAGCACCACCGACATGCCGATCGGCCCCTCCAGCAGGGCATCGGGTAACCAGGTGTGGAACGGGAACACCGGCGCCTTGAAGGCCAGGCCCATGAAGATCAGCCAGAAAATGAGAATCTGGCGTTGCTCCGCAATCGGAACAGACAGCAGGTCCAGGAAATCGAACGAGTAGAGGACGTCCGCGCGATGCGCGACAGCCCACTCGTGATAGTTCAGGTCCAACAGCACGATCCCGAGCAGCATGAACACGCTTCCCAGCAACGTGTAGAGGACATACTTCAGGGCTGCATATTGCCGCTCGACCCCGCCGCCCCAGAGCTTGATCAGGAAATAGCTCGGAACGAGCATCAGCTCCCAGAAGACGAAGAAGAGGACGAGGTCGATGGAGACAAAGATCCCCATGATCGTCGTCTCGAGCGCGAGCAGTGCGATGTAGTACTCCTTCACCCGCAACCGCACCGTCTCCCAGGAATACAGCATGATGAGCACGGTCAGGAACGAGGTCAGCGCCACGAAGAGCACGCTGATGCCATCCACCGCCAGGTGGTAACTGATGCCCAGCGGCGGAATCCAGGCGAGGCGCTCGGAGAACTGCATCGCTGCGGAGTCCGGCACGAAGTACACCAGCACGATCACTGTGAGCAGCAACTCGAAGGCGGCGAAGCCCAGCGCGGCGTTCTTGAGCAGATCCTCTTCGTCGAGCACCCAGAGGACGAGGGCGCCCGCCAACGGCAGGAACAGGATCAGCGACAGGATTGGAAACCCGAAGGTCAGTTCTTCCAGCATTTCACGATAAGAGCGTTAAGCCAGGTCAGTCGGTTGAACCCGTTAAGCCGGTTGTGCCTGTTCAGCCCGTGTCACGCCCCCTATTTCAACGCCACGCCCAGGCCCGTCGGGCCCGTCCACCAGATCAGGATCAGGTGCACCAGGATGAACAAGCCGGCTATGATGATCGCCGCATAGTGGTGGACCTGTCCGCTCTGCAGCTTGCGCCAGGACCAGGCGGCAAGATGATTCCCATAGCCGAGCACGTTGATCACGCCATAGATCACGTATTTCTCGAACCAGGTGCTGCCAGCGGCCCCCAGCTCGGCTCCCCCACCGATGGCGCGCACCAGGCCGTCGATCACCGTCCGGTCGAACCAGTCCCAGACCTGGCCGAGCCGTTTGGTCGGCTCGACCACCGCGGCGTCGTACACCTCGTCCACGTAGTACTTGTTGAGCAGCATCGTATAGGCCTTCGGCGCCCGCTCAGCCCACCGGTCCGGTGTCTCGGTCCGCAGGCTGTACATCCAGTGAGCGAGGCCCCACCCCGTCAGCGCGATCACCGTCGCCACGCCCATCAGCGCGATCAGCAGCCCCTGCGCCGCGTGGTGCTCCTCGGCGCCCGGCCGCATAACCACCGGACCCAGGAAATGGTGGAACCAGCCGGCTTCCGGCGGGAACCCGGGGAATCCACCCACGACGGAGAGCGCGCCCAGCACGACCAGCGGTCCGAGCATCACGGCCGGCGATTCGTGCACGTGCTCGGCGACGTGGTGGTCCATTCGCGACCGGCCGTAGAAGGTCAGATAGGTCAGCCGGAACATATAGAAGGACGTGAGCAGCGCACCGGTCGCGGCCAGCGCGTACAGCAGATACCGGTGGTGCGTGAACGCATGGGCAAGGATCTCGTCCTTGCTCCAGAAGCCGGAGAGCGGAAAGATCCCCGCGATGGCCAGCGTGCCAATCAGGAACAGGGCGTGCGTCCAGGGAATCTTATCCTTGAGCCCGCCCATCTTCCGGATGTCCTGCTCGCCGCCAAGCGCGTGGATCACGGACCCGGCCGAGAGGAACAGCAGCGCTTTGAAGAAGGCGTGGGTCATGAGGTGGAAGATCGCCGCGGTATAGGCGCCGATCCCGCAGGCCAGGAACATGTAGCCGAGCTGGCTGACGGTCGAGTAGGCCAGCACGCGCTTGATGTCCGTCTGCACCAGCCCGATCGTCGCCGCGAACAGCGCGGTCGCGCCACCGACCCAGGCGACGGTCGTCAGCGCCGCCGGCGCCATGTCATAGAGCACGTGGTTGCGGACAACCATGTAGACGCCGGCGGTCACCATGGTCGCGGCGTGGATCAGCGCGCTGACCGGGGTGGGGCCCTCCATCGCATCCGGCAGCCAGGTGTACAAGGGAATCTGCGCCGACTTCCCGACCGCGCCGATCAGGAGACAGATCGCGATCACCGTGGCCATCCCCGTGGACAGCTCGCCAGCGCGCGCGAACACCTGAGAGTAGTCCAGGGTTTTGAAGTTCACGAACACCAAGAACATCGCGACAAGGAAGCCCGCGTCGCCGATCCGGTTCACCACGAAGGCTTTCGTCGCCGCCTTGGCCGCCGAGATGCGGTCATAGTAGTAGCCGATCAACAGATACGAGCAGAGCCCGACGCCTTCCCAGCCGATGAACAGGACGAGATAATTGTTCCCCATGACCAGCAGCAGCATGGAGACCATGAAGAGATTCATGTAGGTGAAGAAGCGCGTGAACCCTTCCTCGCCGTGCATGTAGCCGACCGAATACAGATGAATCAGGAACCCGACGCCGGTGACGACCAGCAACATGATGCAGGTAAGCTGATCGATGAGGAAGGCGAGGTTGATCGTGAGATCGCCGCCGAAAATCCAGCGATAGACCACGACCTCGCGCCCCGCGCCCGATTGCATCACGGAGGCGAAGACTCCGCTTGCACAGAGGAACGACAAGCCGACCGACCCCCACGCCAGCCGATGAGCAACTTGGTGCGAATAGCGGTGCCCCAGGAGACCGTTCAGCAGGACCCCGAACAGCGGAAGGGTGGGAATCAGAATGACGAGGAGATTGATCACGCGATCACTACCACTTCAAGAGGTTCATTTCGTCCACGTTCGTCGAGATCTTGCCGCGGAAGACCACGATGATGATGGCCAGGCCGACGGCCGCCTCCCCGGCGGCGATCGCGATCACGAACAGGGCGACGATCTGGCCGGCCATGGAATCCAGATAATGCGAGAAGGCCACCAGGTTGATATTGGCGGCGTTAAGCATGATCTCGACCGCCATCAGCACGATGATGAAGTTGCGGCGAATCAGCACGCCGATCAGCCCGGTCGCGAACAAGATCGCGCTGACGGCCACATATGCGCTCAGAGGAACCACATGATCCTCGTTAGGCGTAAGGCGTCAGGGGTGAGGCGGAGCCCCGGGAAGAAGACCGACGGGTGCCCCCTCATGCCTCACGTTCCCCCTCGGCTTCGGACGGGGTCTTCGCCAGCACGATCGCGCCGATGATCGCACCGAGCAGGAAGACCCCGACGATCTCGAACGGCAGCAAATATTCGCTGAACATCTTGATGCCGATCGCATGGCTCGGCCCCTCTTTGAGCACCACCTCGGCCGGTGCGTCGCCCTTGGCACCGCTGTAGGGGGATCGCAGCAAGAGAACCAGGAACTCCCCGATGACGGCCACTGCCGCGAACAGCACGAGGGCATATGTCGAATGCAGGTGCCGCTCCTCGGTCTTGAGATTCAGCAGCATGAGGACGAAGAGATACAGCACAAGGATGGCGCCGGCGTAGACGATAATCTGCACCGCGAACAGGAACTCCGCGTTCAAGAGGACGAACAGACCCGCGACGTGCAACAGCAACGTCAACAGCGCCAGCCCGCAATGGACGGGATTCCGGAGCGCAACCGTGAGCACGCCCGCGGCGATGCTCACCACGGAGAAATAGACGAAAAAGACGGGGACCATTTAGCCTTGGAGTTTCGGCAAATGCTTCGGCGGAGGCTGCGTGGGCTTCAGCACCGACTGAGGGAAGAAGTAGCGGTACTCCCGGCTGTCCTCCGAATTCTTCTCTTGGTTGTGGGCGTACAAATATTTTTTGGCGTCCTCGAGATGACGCTCGCCGATCTCGTAGAGCCGCTTCTTGTCGAAGAGGAGGGTGCGCTTGTCGTGGGTGGAATACTCATACATCTTCGTCATCGCCAGCGCGTTGACCGGACAGGCTTCCACGCAGTACCCGCAGAACACGCACTTCGTGATATCGATATAGAACTCCGTCGCGTAGCGCTGCAACGGCAGCGACGGATCCTCGGCGCTGATCACCTTAATACAGTGCGAGGGGCAGGCCGCCTCACACAGATCGCAGCCGACGCACCGCTCCCGCCCGTCGTCGTACCGGAGCAGCGCCAGCGCCCCCCGATGCGTGTCCGGAATCGTCCGCTCTTCCCGCGGGTATTGGAACGTGATCGGCTTGTGGAACATGTGCTTGAAGGTGACCTTCATCGCGTCCCAGATCTCCTGGAACAGGGCCGCCTCCACGAATTTCTTCGTCAACGTTCCGACGCTCATGCCTTTCGTCCCAAAGCTGTCAGCCTTCAGCGTTCAGCCTTCGTGATCCGTGATCCGTAACGGCGCCTTCCTCACGGTTCACGCATCACGGGTCACGGATCACGCCTTTTCGATCCTCACCCACCCGAACTTGAACGCCGGCACGCCCGTGCGGGCATGCACGTCCACCGGCATCAGATCTTTCACCGGCGGCTCGTTGAAGTGCTCCGGATAGAAACAGGATCCGGGCACCACGGACAGATCAGCCCGGGCGCCAACCAGCACAGACCCGTGGGCCGTACTGACCCGCACGCGGTCGCCGTCGCCCACTCCCAGCCGCTTGAGGTCTTCTCCATTCATGAACAGGCAACCCGAATTCGGAGACACGTGCACGAGACCGGACGCCCGCGTGGACAGTTTGCCCGAATGATAGAGGAGTTGGCCGATCGTGAGACCGAACAGGTTGCCGTTGGCCCGTGGTGACGGCTGAGGCTCGCCGGCGCCATACCGAGCGCCGACCTCCACCGCGTACCCGTCCGTGAGATAGGTCTCGGCGTTCGGCATGAGCCTCCGCGGCTGCCCGAGGTTGTAATAGCCGGGGACCAGCTTCATGATCTCGTTCTGGATGTCGTTGGCGGACTCGTAGTTGGGCTCGTAACCCAGCCCGCTCGCGATCGCGGTCATGATATGCCAATCGGGCAGGCTCTCGCCGATCGGGTCCATCGCGTGGCGAACCCGCAGCACCCGGCCCTCGAGATTCGTAAAGGTGCCATCTTTCTCGGCGAAGGTACAGGCCGGCAGCACTGCGTGAGCCATCCGGGCGGTCTCGGTCAGGAACGGATCCTGGCAGATCAGCAGGTCGACCTGCTCCAGCGCCGCCTTCACGTCCACGGAAGCCGGCAGCGTCGCCAGCGGATTCTCGCCGACCACGTAGAGCGCCTTGATGTGCCCGCTCCGGCAGCGCTTGAGAATTTCCATGAGATTGGCCCCGGAGCCGGCCACGGGCAACGCCGCACCCCAGGCTTTTGCGAACCGCTCCCGCGCAATCGGATCATCGAATCGGGCCTGCCCGGGCAGAAACTCCGGCGACGCACCGAGGTCCGTCGCTCCCTGCTCGTTCGGCTCTTCGGTCACGGCGTTCACCCCGCAGCCCGGACGCCCAAGCTTGCCGGTGAGCCAGGCCAGATCCACAAGCCTCAGCACCTGTTCGTAGCCACCCGGCCGCCGCACGACCCCTTCACCGCACAGAATCACGGCGCGCGGCGCTTCGGCAAAGACGGCCGCCGCCTCGTGGATCAGCTCGACCGCAACACCGGTCGTCGCGGCAACATCCTGTAGAGAGACCTGCCCCGCCGCCCGCCTAAGCGCGGCCAACGCCTCGGGATGCGCCCTCGTGACCTCTTCATCGATCAGATCCTGCTCGAGCACCGACTTGACCAGCCCCTGCACCAGCATGCCCTCCGTGCCTGGGGTAACCATCAACGGATGGGACGCGACACGGGCCAGGTTCGTGGACGCCGAATCGACGACGATGACCTGCGCACCGTACACACGGATGGCCTGCTTCACGCGCACCGAGGTGAGCGGGTTGGTCTCGGTAAGATTCGAGCCGACAAGGAGGATGGCTTTCGCCCGCGTGAAGTCCTCCCAGTCGTTGGTCATCCGCCCGACGTCGAGGGCCCGCCGCACGGCATGGACGAAGTTCAGGTGCCCGTACCGAGCGCTGCTGTCGAGCTGGTTGGTCCCGATCACCGCGCGCATGAGCTTCTGGAACAGGTAAAGCTCCTCGTTGGTGCAGCGCGCCGTGATCAAGCCGGCGATCGCGTCGGGGCCATGCTGCCGCTTGATCGCCGCCAGCCGGTCCACCACGAACTGAACCGCATCCAGCCACGGGGTTTCCTTCAGCGTCCCGCCGCGCCGTACCAGCGGCTGCTTCAGCCGTGCGTCGCTGTCGATATACTGAAACCCGAAGCGCCCGCGCACGCACAGCCCGCCGTGGCCCTTTGCGGTCTCCGACCGATCACCCCACTTGTTCTTCCAGGAGAGCGGCGAGGTCACGCGGACGACTTCGCTGTCCTTGACCTCCAGATGCATCTGGCAGCCATCCCCGCAGTAGTTGCAGGTCGTCGTCGTCTTCGTGAGCTGCCAGGGTTTGTACCGGTACTTGGAGAACTTGTTCGTGATGGCGCCGACCGGGCAGACCGCCAGGCAGTCGCCGCAGAATTCGCAGTCCAGCGGCACGTCCCCCTTGGCCACCACCTGGTTGAACCCGCCCTTCTTCATGAATTGCAGGGCGTCGATCATCAGCACGTCCTTGCAGATGTTGATGCATTCGCCGCAGGCGATGCAGCGATTCATGTTGAAGTCCAGGACGAGGCTCCGGGTATCCTCGGGGATCAGCTTCTGCTTGGCGCCCGTCAAATTGGTGACGCCATGGAGGAAGGCCATGTCCTGCAGCTCGCAATGTCCGTCGGCGTCGCAGACGGGACAGTCCAGCGGATGGACGGACAGATGTTTCTCCACCGCCTTCTTGCGGGCCAGGTGCAAATCATCCCCCTCGGTGCGCACGATCATCCCGGCGGTCGCCTTCGCGGTGCATGACCGCACGGGGGCCTTTTTCCCCTCGACCATCACCAGGCACATACCGCAGGACCCGAACGGATCGAACGTGTAGTGGTAGCACATGGCCGGGACGATCTTGCCCGTGCTGGACACCACGTCGTAGAGCGAGACCCCCTCCTTGGCCGCCACGGTCCGGCCATCAATGGTCAGCTCGATGGTCGCGGCCTCAACGTCGGGACTCGTGGTCGGTTTCAGCGCCATAGTTTCCCCAAGAGCTCCTGGCTTATGGCCGATGGCTTATGGCCAGAGCACAAACCTGCGGGCCCCGAGTCTTTTCCCTCCATACGCCATATTCCACCGGCTCTTCTCGGAAATCGCCATACGCTATACGCCAGTCGCCCTTCCCTCGCCTTCTTCCACACAGTCTGAGGGTGACCGGCCGGACCCGGCATGCGCGTGTCCGTCGAGCACAGTATCCACCACTGCCCGGAGGGATAAATCTTGTGCGCGCGGCGCGCGAGCACGCGGGGCCGGCTGGTCGCCCTCATCTATCGCATTCCCCCATCACGATGTCGTAGGTGCCGAAGATGGTCACGGCATCGGCGATCATGTAGCCGCGCGCCATGTGGTCGAACGCGCCCATGTGAATAAAGGAGGGGGCCCGGATCTTCAGCCGATACGGCTTCCCGCCTCCGTTGCTGACGATATAGAAGCCCAGCTCCCCTTTGTGGGCCTCGGTTCCGCAGTAGAGCTCGCCGGGGGGGGCGTCGAAGCCCTGCGAGAACAGCTTGAACTGCTGGATCATGGACTCGAGGTTGGTAAAGACCCGTTCCTTGGGCGGAAGCGTCACGCTCGGGACGTCCGCCATGATCGGCCCCTCGGCCGGCATCTGGTCCAGGCATTGCCGGATGATCTTGATGCTCTCGCGCATCTCCATCACTCGGATCCAGTACCGGTCGTACGTGTCCCCGTTTTTCCCCACCGGCACGCTGAACTCGCAGCGCGGGTAGGCTCCGTAAGCGTCGTACTTGCGGAGATCATAGTCCACGCCCGACCCGCGCAGCGACGGCCCGCTGAGGCCGAAGCTGATCGCGTCTTCGGCAGAGATCACCGCCACGCCCTTCGTGCGGGCGAGCCAGATGCGGTTCTTCTCCAGGAAGACCACGTATTCGTCGATCTTCGGCAGGATGTAATCCAGGAAGCGGCGCAGTTTGTCCAGGAGCGGCGGCGTGAAATCCCGTTCCACGCCGCCGATCCGGTACCAGCTCGTCGTCAGGCGCGCCCCGCAGAGCTCGTCGAACCAGTCGAGCAGGATCTCGCGGTCCCGGAACGTGTAGAAGAAGACGGTCATTGCCCCGATGTCGAGCGCCTGGGTACCCAGCCAGAACTGGTGCCCGATGATGCGCTGCACTTCCGCGACGATGGTCCGCAGGTAGTCCGCCCGCTCCGGCACGGTGACGTTCATCAGTTTTTCGACCGCACGGCAATAGGCAAAGTTGTTGTACATCGCGCAAATATAATCGAGCCGGTCCGTGTGCGGAATGAACTGGTGATAGGTGCCCTCTTCCGCAAGCTTCTCGACTCCCCGGTGGAGGAAGCCCATGACGGGGATGGCCTTGACGATACGCTCGCCTTCCAGTTCCAGGATCACCTTCAAGACCCCGTGCGTGCTCGGATGCTGCGGCCCCATGTTGAGCAGCAGCTCTTCCGTCCGGAGCAACGGCATCGTCTCCGTTTCCGGATGCGTCGGATCGGTGATTTTGTAGATGGTTTCTCGTTGATCCTGGAGCTTCGCCATGTGACTCGTTATCCGTGATGCGTCATGTGGGATCCGTTCGCTTCGCTCGACTGTTCACAGTCCCTTTCTCATTACGGTTGACGGGCCACGATTCACGGTCTGGTCTCGTTCAGGAATTCGAACGTGTCCCGCCAGCCCTTGCCCCGCAGAGGAAAATCCTTCCGGAGCGGATAGCCCTCGTCGTACTCGTCCGGCATCAGAATCCGGCGCAGATCGGGATGATTCCGGAACCGGATGCCCATCATGTCGTACACTTCGCGCTCCATGAAATCGGCCCCCTTCCAGATGTCGGTGAGCGAGTCCACCAGGCAGTCCGCCTCCGAGACCCGGGTCTTGAGCCGGATGCGTTGCCGCTTCCGGATCGAATAGACCTCATAGACGACTTCGAACCGCTGCTCGTCCTCCGGCCAGTCCACGGAGCTCACGTGGACGATGTAGTCAAAGTCCATGTCCGGGTCGTCGTGGAGAAACCGGGCAACGTCGTGCAACGAGTCCCGTGTCACGGTCACGGCGATGTCGCCGCGCCATTCCACCACCTTCACGACGGCCTTCGGAAACTCTCGCTGGATACGCTCGGCTATGGGATGCATCTCAAGACCGTGATCCGTGATGCGTGATCCGTAATGTGGCGGAACGGAAGATCGGGCTGCAACGGTCCAATCCAACGGGTGCCCTTGTCACGCCTTGACTTGCTCCGGTTGTTTCAGGAACACCCGTTTCTGCATGATCCGCTCCTGCAGCTTCAGGATCCCGTCAAACAGGGCTTCGGGCGTCGGCGGGCAGCCCGGCACGTAGATGTCCACCGGGACAAAGCGATCCACGCCCTGGACGACGCTGTAGCTGTCGTAGATGTTCCCGGACGTCGCGCAGGAGCCCATCGCGATCACGAATTTGGGCTCGGGCATCTGGTCGTAAATCTTTCGGATCACCGGCGCCATCCGCCGGCACACCGTGCCAGCCACGATCATCAGGTCCGACTGACGCGGTGACGCACGGAACACGCCGGCGCCGTACCGGTCCATGTCATAGCGGGACGAGACCGCCGCGATCATCTCGATCGCGCAGCAGGCCAGCCCAAACGTCATCGGCCAGAGCGAGCCCTTGCGCGCCCAGTTCACGGCCTTCTCGACCGTCGTTGTAATCACGTCGAGTTCCCCGTCCTTCTCATGCCGGCCGAGCTGAATCAGACCCATCACGACTCCAAGAGCGTATGGCTGATAGCTGATGGCTTATGGCCTGACAACATGGCCCCGTTCCATCGCCTCAGTCTGGCTATACGCCATGTGCCATACGCCATCGGCCATTCTTCGATCAGTCCCACTCCAGCGCGCCTTTTTTCCAGGCATAGACGTACGCCACGACGAAGAGCCCGATGAAGATGGTCATCTCCATCAAACCGATGAAGCCAATCTTGTCGAACACCACGGCCCAGGGATAGAGGAAGATGACTTCGATGTCGAAGATCACGAACAGCATCGCGAAGATATAGTACCGCACTGGGAACGGCATGCGCGCATCCGAGAACGGCTCGCTGCCGCATTCGTACGCGCTGAGCTTTTCCGCCTCGGGGAATTTGGGCTGGACGAGGTAGCTGACGATCAACGTCACCACGCCGAATGCCAGCGCGATCAAGATAAACAGCAGGATCGGGAAGTACCGCGCCAGGTAGTCCAGCAAAAGTTCGTATCCGGTCACGGCTGGCTGGCCTCCAACACCTTGACTTCTAACGGGGAGCCGGGATCGTACTCTCCGCTCCTCGGCCAAATCAAGCGCACAAAGGACCTACCGCGCTGAGCCCGAAAGCCCTAGCGTCCGGCGACGGCGTCACGCAGTGACCAACCCGGCGTCGCTGTGGGAACGTCGCTGCCGAAGGGCATCGAACCGGAGCAGAACGAGGCCGCGTGGGAGACGCGACCTATCCTCGTTCTCCCGTCCGGCGCATTTTCTCGGCCGGCATCCGGAGATCAGCCGGCGGATGGCCGGTGGTCGCCTCCCACTCGGATTCCAGGGGCGGAATCGCTTTGGCCTTCTTGCGCCGCGAAATCTGGGTCTCGATGCGTGGCTTCCCGCCCGACTTGCTGGCGGACGACTGTCGCCGTTCCGACATGTCAGCCTGTCCTCTGTCGATGCTTTTCCCCGGCCCGACGCGCATGGCGTTCAGCGACTCTGCCCGCCCGGCGATCGGTGGTGCTGCCAATCCTGTGGCACGACTTCGGAGGGCTCGCCGGGATTCCGGCTCTGCAAATCGCTAGCGTCATACGGGCGCTCATTCCCGTTGAGTCCATCTTCTTCCGGATCCGACCACATCTCCCCGCGTCCCGGTTCGAATTCACCGTCGTTGTTCAGATCCACCCAATAGAACAGCGGGTGCGGCATCGTGACGGCGATCGGCGTGCCGAACTCATCCAGCCACACGCGATAGGTACGCCGCGCGGTCATGAAATCCGCCGTTCCCCGGTCATGCAGATCGAACAGCCGGAAAAACAGATCATTGCGCCAATCGTAGTACGCCTTCAGTTCGCGCACGTCATACTCCGGGGGCTCCTCGGTCGGCAGCCCCCTGCTCGCCGCCACACGCACGTCCGGAGAGCCCGAGCTGTACGCTGCGGTGCCCAGGCACACCGCACCGACTAGACCGATCGCAAGCACCCCCGGCCGTCGCCCTCCAACACCGCTCATGCGTGGCTCCGCCTTTCTCGCATGCCCGCGCCAGCAGCTCCCGCTAACCCCTCGTCGGCACGACGGTTTTCGCCCGGCTTTCTTGACAAGCCGATGCACTGTGTTATGGTACCGTCGTTCACTAGCCGGGGGCAACCACATGATGTTCTCGATCGCTCGACCGACCTGCGCCGTCAGTCTCCTCCCGATCCTTCCGATCTTGCTGACCCTCGTGCCGTCGCAACCGGCTGTGGCAGCCACCGCCTCACCGGCCGACCTCAGAAAAGTCAGCATGGGCGAATTCGCGCTGGCCTATTCGTCGGGCTTCATCGCGCGCGACATGCCGCAGGAAGGCGAGGTCAGCCAGATCACGGGAGACAATCAGACCACCGGCAACAGGCGCGCCCTGGGCGCAGGTGATGTGATCTATGTCAATCTGCTGAAGGGCGCCGAGGCCGCCCCGGGGGACGTCTTCTCGCTGTATCGGCGGGTGCACAAAGTCTTCCATCCCCGCACCGGTCAGTTTCTGGGTGACCTGATCAATGTCACCGGACTCGTGGAGGTCATCAAAGTCACCGACTCTCTGGCCACTGTGCGCGTGATCCGCTCGTATAACGCCATCTACCCGGGCGACAAGGCGATTCCGTTCGCGGTACCTCCACGTGAAGCACCGGCTCCGGAACGCCGCGCGATGCCCGAGACTCCGGGCACGATCGTGGACATTCCCGATCGATACACCCTGATCGCCCAGTTCCACGTCGTGTATCTGGATTGGGGGCGCGAGGACGGCCTGCGCCCCGGCGATCGGCTCGAGGTCTTCCGCATCTCGTCAGGGTTGCCCAAGCGAGTCCTTGCCGAGCTCAAAGTGCTGGCGGTGCAGGACACAACGGCCACCGCGGTGGTCGACCGGTCGGTCGCGCCGGTCCTTCGTGGCGACCGCTTCATCCTTCAGGAGGGACCCAGCGTCCTCGCCGCACGCCAGAAGGCTGTGGAGTTGGCTTCGGAACCGCCCCAGGCAGAGCAGGAAACATCGAAGTCAGAGGTCGAGGCGACGCCAGCAGAGCCCGCAAGGGCGCCCGTTCTGGCCGCCAAGCCGGAACTCGGCTTGGCGCCTGCACCGCAGGACCCCCAGGAAGCGATCAATGAGCTGCTCGCCAGACTCCAGTATGAGCCAGGTGAAGCAACGCCGACCACGGATGGGGAAGACATCCTGCGGCAGGTCTCGGAAATTCTCCAGTCGGTGCCGGACCGGCAGGCCCGGGTGGAAGGGCACACCGACAGCCAGCCGATCGGGCCGAACCTCAAGAAACGCTACCCGACGAACAAAGAACTCTCCGACGCGCGAGCCAATCAGGCCGTCCATATCATGGTCGAAAAAAGCGGCCTTGACGCCAAGAACCTCTCCACCTTCGGCTATGCGGACCGTCAACCTGTTGCCAGCAACGCATCAGACGAAGGCCGGAGGAAAAATCGGCGCGTGACCATCGTCCTGACCCCGCCACGGATGCAACCAGAAGAGAAGGCCCCTGTCAGTGGGCCGGGGGCCGACGTGCCGGCCATCCAGCCCCCGGGAGAGGCACAGGCTCCGACACCGGCGGAGGTGTCCCCGCTGCCACCCCAACCCGAGGTCGGGCCGCTTAACCGCTAACGATCTCGCTCATTCGCGAGCGCATCGCCAGCGCAGCTTTCTTAGGATCTGTTCGCGCGGCGGCCCCGTCGCGAGGGATCCTGTCTCCACCGGGTTTATTCGCACAACACGGCCTTGCTACAATGCCGTGTGCGTTCATCCGGGTCCCCCTCCCCCGCTGACCCTCAGACCTTGAGCCCGCCGACCGGCGAGACGGTCCCTGCCTACGCGGACGTCGTCGTACCCCGGCATTTGCACCGATCGTTTACCTATGCGATTCCTCCCGTGCTGCAGGGGCGCGTGCGCATCGGCACGAGGGTACTGGTGCCCTTCGGCAAGACAACGCTCCAGGGGGTCGTCATCACGCTGTCCGCCATGCCGCCCGAGCTGCCTCACGCCAGGCGGCGAGCGGGCGGACCCGCCCCTCTGCAAGTGAAATCGATTCTGGCCTTGGCGGCCGCTGACGAAGGCGATCCGCTGACCCCGGACGTCCTGGAGCTGACGCGCCAGGTATCGGATCGCTACCTGACTCCGTGGGGACAGTGCCTCCGACTCGTCCTGCCGAGCCGGCCCACTCGCCTCACTGCACCGAAATATGCGCTCGCCCCCCTCGACACGTCACCAACACGCGCGACGCTGCGTCTCTCTCCGATCGCCCGCACGCTCCTGGAGCGCCTGGCCGGAGCCCCGAAGGGCCTCTCGCTCGCTACCTTGCAAGGGAATGTCACTGGTCCCGTCGCCGCGACGTTGACCTCGCTCAAACGACGGGGGCTCGTGCGCGAAGTGGAGTCGGACACCCTCGAGCCTTCCCCTCGCCGCCGTTCGCGCGCACCGCAGGGCACTCGGACGAAGAGCCTTGAACGATCATTGTTCGAGACCATGGCGGTCGGTACCCTTGCGGGCACGTTTCAGCGACCATCCTGGTGGGACCGGTTCACGCAGGCGCTGGATGCACGACCTCACGCCGCCTTCCTCCTGGAAGCGGCCTTCCCCCAGCGACTCGCAGCCCTGATCGAAGCCTGTGAGGAAACGCAGCACCGAGGCCGCTCCGCGCTGATCCTGGTTCCTGAGATCGCGCGCGCGACGCTCCTCTCGGCCACGCTGCGAACGGTCGGCATCGCGCGTGTGGAAGTGCTGCACGGCGGCCTGTCGCCCACGCAGCGCGCTGAGGTCTGGCGCCGGCTGCGTGGGCCCCAGCCTGCCGTCGTCATCGGGACGCGATCGGCGGTCTTTGCCCCGGTGGCCGAGCCGGCGCTGATCTGGATCGAGGAGGAGGAAGATTCCTCATTCAAGGAGGAGCGGGCACCCCGCTACCACGCGCGCGAGATCGCGCAGGTGCGCGCCCGCCACCACGGTGCCGCGCTCGTGCTGGCCTCGGCGCATCCGTCCCTCGAGACGCTCCACGCCATCGGCTCAGGCGCCCCCCCGCCCGTAGACCTCACACGCGCCCCGCACCTGCAGATCGTGGACCTGCGGCACAGTCCGCGCGGCGTGGTGCTCTCGGAGGCGCTCCTGGCCGGCCTCAATGCGGCGTTGAACGCCGAGACGCAGGCCATACTGTATCTCAACCGGAAGGGGTTCGCACCGGCGCTCCTGTGCCAGGAATGCGGCGCCGCTCCTCGGTGTGCGCGTTGCAGCGCCACCATGACCGTCTACCGCCGGGCGGGCTCCCTGCTCTGCCACTATTGCGGTGGCTCGATGCCGATGCCCGAGACCTGCCCAACTTGTCTTGCCCCCCGGCTCGAACCGGTCGGGTTCGGGACCGAACGCGTGGAAGGAGAGCTGCGTCGCGTGTTCCCGCGCGCGCGAATAGCCAGGCTGGACGCCGAGACAACGCCGGCGCCAGCGCGAGCCGAGGCCTTCCGGCGCCAGTTTCGTGCACACGACCTCGACATCCTGATCGGAACCCAGATGCTGTTCCAGGGCACGCCGCTCCCCTCGGTTGGCTTTGTCGGCCTGCCGCATGCCGATGCAGGCCTGCATCTGCCCGACTTCCGCGCGGCTGAGCGCGTTTATCATGGGCTGCTGGACGCGATGGCCCTGGCACGACCCGCTGGGGAAGGCGGCCGGGTCGTTCTCCAGACCTATGTGCCGACCCATCACGCGATCCGGGCGGTTGTGGCCGGGGACCCGTCCGTGTTCCGCGAGCAGGAGCTGGCGTTCCGGCAGGCCCTCGGCTACCCACCGTTCATGCATCTCATCAGCCTGCGGGTGACCGGCGCCAACAGCCGGCGGGTGAAGGCGGCCGCTGAGCGCTGGGCAGCGCTCCTTTGGAGTGCAGGCGGGAGAACCCCCGCCGCACCCGCGCCACGCGCCGGCATGCACCCGGGCTTCATAGTCCTGGGTCCGGTCGCCTCCCACGTGGCCCAACTCCGCGGCAAGCACCGCTGGAAATTGCTGGTGAAATCAGCGGACCCTGAGGAAGGACGACGGATCGTGAGAGCCACACTGGACGAACTCGAGGGGCGCAAGAAAGTGAGCGGATTGAAATTTGAAGTGGACGTGGATCCGGTGGAGATGATCTGAACCGTGATGCGTAATGCGTGATCCGCGATCAGTGAGCAGCCCGAGAATCCAGGTTTTGCGGTAAAGATGTTCTTTTCGGCACTCCTTCTCTCGTCACCCGTTACGCATCACGCTTCACGGGCTCCTGCTTCAGCCGCTTGAAGAGCCCCCATGCGAGCGTCGTCCAAAAGACGCCGGACGGGAGGCCCCAGAGGACGGCGGTGAGGATCTCGCCCATTTGCTGATCGCTGGGCTCCGTCGTAACCATCCGCACCTGGACCATCGTCACGAACGGCCAGGCCAGGCACTCCACGCCCAACAGCAGCGTTGCCCAGGCCCAGACGGCTCCGCCCGTGGGTCCCAGATAGGCCAGCAGTCCGGCCACCCCCACGCCGACCAGGGCCACGAGCAGGACGGGCAGTTCCTTCCAGATCAGCCAGAAGCCGACCGTGACCACGAGACTGCCGAGAGCGGCGTGGATTCGAACCTGCCACATCGCTAGGGGCTTGAGGCACGAGGCTAGAGGCAAGAGGCTTGCTAAGGATCGCCCATGGCCCTTAGCCCCGCGCCTCCAGCCTCGCATCAACGACGCGCGCAGTCTGCAGCGTTCGATCCGCCAAGTCAATCCTTCGACTACCCCGCCCTTCCGGGCGGAGCTTGCTCAGGATTGGCGCGACCTTTTGAGAGGGTTGCCCTGAGCAGAGGCTTCCGGGATGGTGGCGAGGCGATGGCCACGAGCCCAGTAAGCGGCGGAGTCCGACTACCGCCTCTGGTTGTGTTCACGGACCTCGATGGGGCTCTGCTCGACGGCATCACCTATTCCTTCGACGCGGCCAAGGAAGCGCTTGATGCTCTGCGCGTCCGCCGCGTGCCACTCGTGCTCGTTTCGAGCAAGACACGCGCCGAGATCGAGCCAATCCGGTTTACCTTGGACAATCACCATCCATTCATCGTGGAGAACGGCGCCGCCCTGTTCATCCCGCAAAGAACCTTCACCTTCCCGCTCGAGCGTGGTGCGATGCGCGGCCCCTACCACGTCATCGAGTGGGGGGTCCCGTATGCCACGCTTCGAGCCGCACTGAAGGAGCTGGAGCAGGCCTTCGGATGGCACGTGCGAGGATTCGGGGACATGCCCGCTGAGGAGGTCGCCGCGCGGACCGGGCTGTCTCTTTCTGAAGCGCACCGGGCAAAGCAGCGCGAATACGACGAAGCATTTCTCATGGAAGGCCCTGAGGTCGACCCGGAAGACATCGCCAAACGGCTCGGAGGGAGAGGGCTGACCTGCACCAAAGGTGGGCGGTTCTACCATTTGATGGGCGACAACGACAAAGGGCGGGCTTGCGGGGTTCTGATTGATTTCTACCGACGCCAACTCGGCGAACCCCTGACGACCGTCGCTCTTGGGGACAGCCTCAACGACCTGCCGATGCTGGGGATCGTAGATCGGCCGATCCTCGTGCAGAAGCCAGACACCTCCTATGGTCCCGGCGTGCAGCTTCCTAACTTGGTCCAAGCTCCGGGCATCGGGCCTGCCGGCTGGAACCAATCGGTCCTCCGGCTGATGACTGAAAGTTGACCCCGGACGGACCTTCGACAGTTTGTCTTAAGCCTGAGCACCGTCTACCTCGGCGCGCGAGTGATGGGCGTGCTGGCCGCTCGTGTCGGCCAGTCGGCGGTGCTCGGCGAGCAAGTCGCCGGGATCCTGCTCGGTGGCAGCGGCGTCGTTGCTGGGAGAGGTCGGGTTAATGCTGCTCGGGTGAGAACAGGCGGAGCGCGAGGAGGGACCTCAGCGTCGTTGCCGGGAACAGGTCATGGCAATGAGCAGGCAGCCGACAGTGAGCCCGCCCAGAAATCCGATCAGCACGGTCAGGCTCGTGAAGCCGCCCTTGCGATGACGGAAGGGACTACGGCGGTCCGCCAGGTTGTCGCGGAAGCGCACCTGGGCTTCCCCGCCCAGCCACTCACCCCGGTGGCTCGGATCGAAGGCCCGCTCGATCACCGCCTGGCGCTTGGCGTTGCGCTTCAGCATCCCCCCCGGCCCCCCTGAGGTCTCAAGAGAAAGGTAGCAGAGAACCGGCCCGCCAACAAGTTCCCTCGCTCCGGGGAAATCTTTATGCCTGGGGCGGTGACACCAAGCCGATCACCCGGCCGATCCAATACATTTCCAGGACCGTGCGCCCGACCGCGACCAGTAGGGGGCCGGCCACGATGCCCAACAAGCCGAAGAGTTGGATGCCGCCCAGCACGCCGAAAAACACCAGGAGTGGATGCATCTGAACCCGGCCCGCGACCAGGACATTGCGCACGATGTTATCCACGAGACCGATCAGGACACCGGCTCCGATCAAGATGCCCATCTTCACGTACGCGCCGGCAAAATACAGATAGATCGCCGCGGGAACCCACACGATTCCGGCGCCGGCCATCGGCAGGTAGGCAGTGATCCCCATGACGGCCCCCCACAAGACCGGAGACGGCAGCCCCACCAGCAGGAACGCCAAACCTCCGATCACCCCCTCGATCGCCGCGACGAGCGTGTTGCCATAAATCGAGCCCATGACGACCTCGTCAAAGCGCCGTGACACGACATCCAGGCGATCATCCGGGATCGGCACCAGTGCCCGGAACCACTGGACGGCAGCTTCTCCGTCCCGGAAAAAGAAAAACGCGCCGAGGAGGATGACGCTCAGATCGAACAGGCCGCTCAGCACGTTGGCCGCCACGCGGGTCAGTTGCTCGATCAGGCTCTTCCCGAAGCCGGCCAGATTGTCGGCCAACACAGTCTTGATGTCCTTCCCCGAGGACTGCTGATAGGCCTGCACCTTTTCCACCACCTGCCCGACGAGCGGCCACTGCTTCCATCCCTCTCGCACCATGTGGTCGTCGCTTTGCAGATACGCCACGACCGACTTGTAGGTGTCCGCCAGGTCCTCGGCGATCTGCAGTGAGAGATAAAGCACCGGCAACACGATGGCAATCATGACCAATAGACACATCAGCAGCGCGCTCAGGTTGGCGCGTCCGCCGGTCACCCGCACGAGGCGTCGCTGGAGGGGGTACAGGGCGTAGCACAGGACGGCTGCCCAGAGGATGTCCGAGAGGAACGGCTGGAACGTGAGGAACAGGAGGTAGCCGAGACCGAGCGCGAGCCCGACCCGGACCCACCGCGCCAACTGATCGTCGGACCCCTGTTGCAAGTCGGCCATAGGGGGCGTCGGAAATCGGGTGCGTCGCGCGGCGCCCTGCACACTCTGTCTAAGCGTGACGTCGGGGCGTGGCGCCGGATGGTAGAGAGCGCAGGGGTGGGTGTCAAGAGCGAGTCCTTTTCTTTCGTGGGCCTTCCTGTGATAAGTGTAAAGGTGGAGAGACTGGCGCATGCTGAACGTGGACGACATCCAGCGCTTGATGCAAGCGGAGCATTGGGATCCGTTTGTGCTGCTCGGTCCACATCCCGCGGAGATCGCCGGACGTCCGGGGACGGTCGTGCGCGCGTTTGTGCCGGAGGCGCAGGCGATGACGCTCCTGACGGATGAGACCGCCATCGGCGCCGTGTCCATGACCCGCGTCAATCCAGCCGGGCTGTTTGAGGCCGGCGTCCCGACGGCGCTCGACAAATCGCGCTACCGGCTGCGCGTGACGGATCGCTGGGGCCATACCATCGAGCGTCACGATCCCTACGCCTTCGGACCGCTGATCTCCGACTTCGATCTGCATCTCTTCGCCGAAGGGCGGCTGTATCGCGGGTATCAGCTCCTTGGCGCGCATGTCGCCACCGTGGACGGGGTTCCCGGCGTGCGGTTCGTCGTCTGGGCGCCCAATGCGCGGCGGGTGAGCGTCGTCGGAGAGTTCAACGGATGGGACGGCCGGGCACACCCCATGCGGACCCGGGGCATGACCGGCCTGTGGGAGCTGTTTATCCCTGACTTGCCGGAAGGCACGCTGTACAAGTACGAGATCCGTCCCCGCGATCAGGACACGTGCCTGCTGAAGGCCGATCCCTATGCCTTTGCCGCCGAGCTGCGGCCAAAGACCGCCTCGATTGTCCGCGACCTCTCGCGGTACCGGTGGAAGGATCGGGACTGGATCGCCTCCCGTGCCACGCGTGATCCGCTGAGCGGGCCCCTGTCCATCTATGAGGTCCACCTCGGCTCCTGGATGCGGGTTCACGAGCAAGGCGGTCGCTGGTTGACCTATCAGGAGCTGACGGCCAAGCTCATCCCGTACGTCAAGGACATGGGCTACACACACATCGAGTTGCTGCCGATCACGGAGCACCCGTTCGACGGTTCCTGGGGCTACCAGCCAACCGGCTACTTCGCGGCCACGAGTCGCTACGGATCACCCGAGGACTTCATGGCCTTCGTGGACGCCTGCCATCAGGCCGGCATCGGGGTGATCATGGACTGGGTCCCCGCGCACTTCCCCGACGACCCGCATGGATTGGCGTGGTTCGATGGCACGCATCTGTACGATCATCAGGACCCGCGATTGGGCTATCACCCGGAATGGCACTCGCGCATCTTCAACTATGGGCGGGTCGAGGTCCGCAACTTTCTGATCAATAGCGCGCTGTTCTGGCTGGACACCTACCACATTGACGGGCTGCGGGTCGACGCGGTGGCCTCGATGCTCTACCTGGACTACGCGCGCCAGCCCGGTGAATGGGTCCCTAACCCGTTCGGCGGGAACGAAAACCTGGACGCAATCGAGTTGTTGAAGGAATTCAACATCGTCGTCCATCGGGAGCATCCCGGCGTGCTGACCATCGCGGAAGAGTCCACGGCCTGGCCTGGCGTCTCACGGCCGACCTATGTCGGCGGGCTGGGATTCAGTCTTAAGTGGAACATGGGCTGGATGCACGACATGCTCGACTATTTCCAGCTCGATCCGGTGTATCGCAAGTACCATCAGGGCTTGCTGACCTTCGGCCTGCTCTACGCGTTCACGGAAAACTTCGTGCTGGTGCTCTCCCACGACGAAGTTGTGCACGGGAAGGGGGCGCTGTTGGACAAAATGCCCGGGGACGACTGGCAACGCTTTGCCAACTTGCGTGCGCTGTTCGCCTACATGTTCGCCCACCCGGGCAAGAAGATGCACTTCATGGGGGGCGAATTCGGCCAGTGGTGGGAATGGAACCACGATGATAGCCTGCAGTGGCATCTCTGCGAGTACGAGCGGCATCAGGGCCTGCAACGGTTCCTCCGCGATCTGAACCGTCTGTACCGCAACGAACCGGCCCTGCATCAGGTGGATTTTGACTGGACGGGCTTTCAGTGGATTGATTTCAGCGACGTGGAGCAGTCCGTGATCGCGTTTCTCCGGCTGGCGAAACATCCCGACGAGGTCGTCGTCTGCGTCTGCAACTTCACACCCGTACCCCGGCACGGCTATCGGATCGGCGTCCCCCAGCCCGGCTGGTACCGCGAGCTGCTCAACAGCGACGCGACCCTGTACGGCGGGAGCAACGTTGGAAATGCCGGCGGGGTTCAGGCGGACCCGATCCCATTCCAAGGCCAACCCTGCTCGGTGGTCCTCACACTCCCGCCGCTCGGGGTGCTGTTCCTCAAGCCATCCTGAATCGGGACGCGGGCCTGCAACGCCTCTCGACTCCCTTGCTCGCGGTTCGGGCGCTCGACGAACCTTTGAGTATGAAAGAGCGGCGAAGGGTGGCGCTTGAGCTTCTGACGCTGGGTGCGCTCACCACCGGCTTCCTCTTGCTGTGTCCACGAAGGCCGGTTTTGGTTGACCTCGCGCTCGCCCTGTTCGGGCTGGGCTTTGTCCTTCTCAACGCCGAGTACACCCGGACTCAGATCTGGGGGCGCTGGCCGCTCGAAGCCGAACGGCGAAGTTGGCAACGGTGTGTGCTGGTCACGATGATGCTGACGGCCCTGGCGATGGTCCTGTTTTTGCTGGTGGGCATCTCGATCGGTTATCGGGGAGCAGGGTGGCCCGGCGTGGCGGCGAGAATTCTGCATTGGAAGCTCCCGGTCGCCATCCTGTTATACTTGCCCTGGGCGTTGCTCCAGCAAACGCTTTTTCAATTCTATCTGCTTGGCCGAGTACGAGCGCTTCGTCCCTCACTCCCTCCGCTGTCTCAATCCGCATTGAATGGCCTCGCCTTCGGCCTGGTTCATGGGCCCGACTTCGCGCTTGCCGTGTTGACCGTGGTTGGAGGTACCATGTGGAGCTTCTTGTACCTCCGCTATCGCCTGTTGTGGCCACTTGCTGTGTCTCATGCGCTCGTCGGCTCAACCTTTTACTATTGGGTCTACGGCCACGATCTAGCAAGCCATTGGAGTCCCTTCGCCCTCGGCCTGTTGCGTCAAGGCTAGGCCGCGCCGCCAGTTTGCGGCAGGCCCGCCACGTACAAAGGCGCCGCCGGGCCCTTCTTCGGCTCGCCCCAATACAGCGTCCGGTGTGGGAAAGGCATTTCGATGCCGCGCTCGTCGAACGTCTTCTTGATCCGCCGGTTCATCTCCCGCCCAACGCGCCATTGCTGGCTCGGCTGGGTCTTGATCCGGCATTTGATCATCACGGCCGAATCCCCGAACTGATCCACGCCCAACATTTCCAGCGGCTCCAGAATGTCGGCCGCGTAAGCCGGATCGGCGCGCAGCCCATCCGCAATCTCCTTGAGCACAGCCATGACCTCGTCCACATCCTCGCGATAGGCCACCCCGATGTCGACCACGTAGTAGGAAAACTCTCGCGTCATGTTCTTGACCTTGTCCACGATGCCGCTCGGGATCACATGGACGTTGCCCGACAGGTCTCTGAGCGTAATGGTGCGCAGACGGACCTCCGCCACCTCGCCGCTGACCCCAGCCAGTTCCACGACATCACCGACGTGGATCTGATCTTCCAGCAGGATGAAAAAGCCGCTGATCATGTCGCGCACGAGGTTCTGCGCGCCGAAGCCGATCGCGAGCCCGCCGATTCCAGCCGCCGCCAGGAGCGGCTTGAGGTCGAGCCCAAGCTCAGACAGGATCATAAGCAATCCGATGGCCAGGATCACGGTCCGAGTGATGTCGCGCACCACGTGGGTCAACGTGTCTGCACGTTTGACCTGCGCAGGGCTAGGCAGCGTGCCCTGCAAGATCGCCTGCAGTTTGGCTACTAGTTTGTGCAGCACATACAGCAGTACTGTGACCGCGATCGCGATTAGGAGGACCCGCACCCCGGACGTTGTCAGCCAGTCGAAGCTCCTGTCGAGCAGTTTCGTGTAAAACGGTTCCTGCATGAGCTCCCTCCCATGAATAGGGCCTGTGTCAACAGTCAGCACAAGGCCCTGCCTGTTAAAGAAGGACCGTTAGCCTCCCATGCGGGCTCGGACGCCCAACCTTCCGGTTCAAAGACAGCCGCCCAATCTCCAAAACGAGGTGGAGACCTCAAGGAGTATGCGGGCTCACTGCCTGTGCCTGTCCATCAGGGTGAGACACCCTGGCCCGATCGTCGTGCGCCCGCTACGCCGTAGCGGGCGCACCTTGCGCGGATCATACGGCTGGCCCGCCTTCAGCACGCCATAGGCGGTGGTCAGTAACTTGCGCGCCAGCGCGACCGCCGCAATCTTCTTCCCCCGTCGCCGGGCGATCCGCGCGCAGAACTGTTGGAGCGGATTCGCCCCATGACTCTTCATACGCACCACCGTATGGGCGCCTTGCGACAACACGCGCCGGACCTCGCCCCGCCCGTCCCGATTGATCCCCCCGAGCTGCCTGACCGCCCCGCTCTGAGAAATCGTCGGCGCAAGGGCACCGCCGTGTGCGACCGCCTTCCGGTCGTCAAAACGCCGGGCTTCATCCACCGCGCTGACGACCACCTGGGCCGACGCCGCCCCCAGGGCCGGAATCGTCTCCACTAAGTCACAGCGCGGAGCCGCAATCGCCCGCAAGCGGGCCACCAGGCTCTTGCCACTGACATCCAATCCGACGTACACCATTGGCTGCCACCTTTCGTTGGTGGTGATGGCTCACCCATAACAGTCGGGGCCTTCGTACCTCGACTGTCGACCAACGTAAAGGGGGCCTTATTCATAGAATCTCCTTATTCCCGGATCGGCGCGGCGGTCGTCACTGCCGACTGTCAAATTTTACGGCAGTGCGACGCCACGGTCCCAGCAGAACGTATGTGGGCAGATTGAAACGGGCCGCACACCCCCTGCTGGGAAGCAGGTTCGCGTCAGACGGCACACACGCGACCGCTGCCCAGGGTGTGCTGGGAAAAGACGACAGGGCTATGCGTTACTTGACTGTAGACGTGTCCAGCTTCGCAGTAATGGCCTTGACGATCTTCTCCTTCTTCAGCGTCTCAAAGAATCCTTCGGGCGCCTGAGGCCCGGGCAGCGTGACCTCAACGCTGTACCAGCCGGAGGTGATGGGGCCTTTGCGGCCGTGAATCTCCTGGAGCAGATGCTCAATGCTCTCCTCCGATGTGCCTTCCTGAAACGAGACAAAGAACGTAAAGGGCTGCGCCAGGGCGATCTGCGGCTGAGGCACGACAGGCGGTTCTTTCCCCTTTTCGGCCCCGGGCCTCACCGGTTCCGGTCCAGAGAGCATTTTGGCGGTCAGCCCCTCTCTGCGCTTAAAGCTCTCTGCCAGCTCCTGATTCCGAGCCTCTAACGCGGACACCGTGCCTGCGAGCGCATCCTTTTCGGCTTTCAGGGCCAAGAGCTGGTCCTGGATCTTCTGCCGTTCCGCGTAGGCGCGACTGAACTCGGAGAGCACATGCCGCTGCAGTGTGTCGGCGGTCTGGTTCTTCAACTCGCGCACCTGCTGTTCAACCGTGGTCACATGGGCGCCGACCCGCCGTTGGGTTTCTGACACGGCCCGCACGGTTCGCTGCACCTGCGCGAGCTCGGCCTGCTGGGCTCGTAGCGTGCTCAGTAGCTCTTCATGAGCCTGCGCGACCTGCGCCAGCCGGTGCTCGGAGCGCGCCAGCGCTTCCTGGGAGACCGTGGGGGCGGTTACGACGGACGCCGTGCTCGAAGGCACGGCCTGATCCGTCACGCGATCACGGACTCGATCGGCAAGCAGAACCAGTACTGCGACGGCAAGCACCACCTGGGCCACGGCCATCCCTCTGATCCAGACCATCTCAGGCATGATCACGCCGGGCGTCAGGCGCGCGAGCGCCGCCAACACCCGGTGGCGCCACGCCGACGCAGCGCGGTAAGCGACCCTAACCGTCCCGCCGGTCGCCTGAGTCCGGACGCTCACCTCAACCGTGTCACGTCCCACGCAGAATCGTGCCACCTTCCGTCCGGCTTCCGGCGCATAGCAATGCCCGACCAGGAGTCCAGTTGCGGTGCGAACATCGAGGCTGTGGATCGGCCGCTCGCGGGCCGTGAAGATCAAGCTGGGGGCTGCGCCCCTGCAGTCGAGCGTGCCCACGCATTCCCCGTCGACGAACACCTGCAGTTCACCCGGACGTTCCGTCTCCTGGCGATTCGGATGCTCCCGCAGCGAATCAAGCAGACGTTCGCGATAGGCGTTGAGTTGGTCCTGTTCGCGTTCCAATTCCCCCTCCGCGCTTGGCTGCAAGCAAGCTGACGATGCCGCCTTTTTTCAGGGGACGGATCTGGAGATCCACCCGCGGCGCCGGAATGTCTGTGAGCCGACCACGCCGCACGTCATACACGGTGGCCAGACAGTCCGGACACAAGGCCAGATGCCATACCCGGTAATCGTACTCGCAATCCTCAACAAACAGCTCCGCCCACTCCCGGCGAGTGAGACAAGGGAAATGCTCCGGCTCGCTTTTTCGATAGTGCGCCAGCACGATACGAAGCAGGTCTTCCGCCTCGGCGTTGATCTCCGGCAAGTGTCGCGCCTTCCGCTGCTCGAGCTGTTCGAGTTCTTCCCCCGTGAGTCCGATCTCGTCCACCACCCGCCGCCAGCCCGCCTGCCGCCAGCGCTTGAAATTCTTGTATACGCGCTGGCTTTCCACCGGCCCCAAGCCCAGGATTCGCACCACCTGACGCTGGCCGAATCCGTACCAGTGATGGAACAGCGCAATCAGCGCGTCCCGGCTGACCACCGCCCTCGACGTCAAGCCATCGAGGAAACGTCCTAAGGGGGAGAGGAGATCTTTGTGGTAGCAGAAGGGGTCGGGACGACTGAACGTCTTGGCGACGACACTGTCCAGCAGGAAGAAGAGCCGGCAGGGCACCTCGGTCCGGCCGCAGACCAGGAAGCGCTCGAGCAACTCGTAGCCCCAGCGCAGCGCCAGCTTCTCATGCGCAACGTCGTCCGCCCATTGGCCCATCTCGCGCAGGAATTGACGCGTCTGGCCCGTCGCCCGATCCAACAGTTCAGGCGACATGGTAGCGGCCAGGCGATCGAACTCCTCAGCGGTGCTCGCAAAGGCGTTCAGCGTGCCAGGGGGCTCCTCCCGCAGTCCCACTCAGGTCACCTCACACCACGCCGCGGCAAATTATGCCACAGTGGGACGAGCGCAAGCCAGCCAGGCGCCATGCCACCGGGCTGTACATCTTTATCCGGTCCACCGACCATTTTGTCCATTGCCGGGAGACCGCGCTCTTGAGCATATGTGTGAAGCTGTCTCTCTGCGCAAGAGAGACCATCTCAAGATCAACCTCACACCAAGGGAGGACGTACCATGAGGAAGCTCGCAGGCCTGTTGGCAATAGCTCTGATGCTGGCGTTTGGGACTGCGACGGTCACCCTCGCGGCCGGTGAACAGACGATCAAAGGAGATCTCCTGAAAATCGAGGGCGAGTTCTACGTGGTCAAGGACGCCTCGGGCAAGGAAGTGCGCCTCCACGTGGACAAGACCACCAAGGTGGAAGGCGCCGTCAAGGCTGGAGATAAAATCGAGGCCCAGGCCACGGACAAGGGCCACGCGATGTCCATCAAACCGGCGCAGTAGTCCCAAGCGAAGGGCGGCGCTGAATGGTCGTCCCCACAGGGGACCCACTCAGTGGGCCCCCCGTGGCCTTTGACCTGGGGAGGTTGCCATGCAAACCACCTAGGAGAACGGGTCGGCGGTCATCCAGGAGAAGCAGGAGGAAGGCAAATAAGTCGAGGGTCACTGAGCCAGATCCGACACCGCCATGGTGGACAAAGGATTGGCAGGCACCGACTTCAGGCGGACCACCGCTTCCCGGATCTTCTTGCGAGACCCATCCGGGTCCGAAGTGGAGGGGTCCTTCAGCAGGAACGACTCCCAGGCTTCGACCGCCGCCGGACGATCCCCCTTGGCTTCCCAGGTGAGCCCAAGATTATAGGCGGCCAGCGCAGAGGCCGGATCATTATCAAGGGCTTCCCGAAACTCACGGAGAGCCTGATCCAGCCGGCCCATCTCCCAGAGCAGGACCCCCAGGTAATTGCGCGCCTGCGTGGAACGTGGGTTGGCCCGAAGGGCGGCTCGGTATGCTTCTGCGGCACGGTCCCGTTCACCGGTGCGTTGCCAGGCAAGACCGGCGTTGGTGAGCAACGCAGCGTCATTCGGGTCGAGGGCGAGGGCCTTGAGGGAGAACTCAAGCGCCCTGTCCCAACGGCCCAGGGATGTGTAGGCCCCTGCGAGGTTTCGCAACACCCATGGGGTGTCCGGCCGAAGTGCCTCCGCCGCTTCGTAATGACGGATCGCGAGGTTCAGAAGATCCGCATCCTGGTGGAGCACCGCTGCGATGACCTGTAACAGATGTCCGGTCGCAAAGGCCCGGTCGGCTATTAGCCCGGTATCGTGTGGCTCCGACCGATCGGCGGGGACCGACCGCGAGGCAGTTGGTTCTGCGACCAGATCGTTGGAGACCAACCACTGGCGGAGAACCGGCGCGGGGATTGAATAGCTGATCCCGGCTTTCATCATGACGCTCCCAATCGCCGCGCCGTTCTGATCCTTCGCACGTTCCAGATAGGGTACGGTCGTGACCACCATACCGACGACGTCGCCGGTATCGACCCGGACAACCGGACCGCCGCTGTTCCCAAAATTCAAAAGACCGGTTGTCTGAAGGAACAGTTGCGGACGGCCGTCGGTTCTGGAGCGACCCTGAGCGACGCCGCTCACAACCCCTGGCACGGCCGTGGCGTGCAACGCAAACCCCATTTGCAGAATGTCTGTGATGCGGGGATACCCGACTGCGACGACTTCCGTGGCCTCGTCCGGCATGTCCGAAGCTAACGCAGCCGCTTCGCTCGCGACTGGCCTGATACGGAGCGCCGCCAGATCCAGATCGGGGTCCACCCTCAGCACCTCGGGTGCACGATATACGACACGATCGCGCACGTACACGTAGAGCCTGGTGCTGTCTTCGATCACATGGGCATTCGTGATGAGGAGACCGTCGGCTGAAACTAAGAATCCGCTTCCCAAGGACACGCTGTGGAGGTCTTCGTTGGCTGCGACGACGAGGACAGTTGCGGCTTTCGCGTGCCGAAATACCTCCCCTCGCTGCATCGCCCCAGCGAGGTCAGGGAAGACCGTGAGGAGGAGAACTACAAGTAGCCATTGAACCATAAATTGACTTTAGCACGATCCGTGCCACGGTCAAACCTGCCGGTGAATCAGGAGAAGGCTCATCCCAAAGTGCCTGACTTTGCTCACAAAGGGAAGCAGCGGAAGGCTAGAGTTCTCTGGTCAACATCCCTCCCCTGGATGATCGCGCTTAGTCTCGGCATCGGCCTGGCGGCATGGGGCGCTCTGCCCGGAGAACCCAAGAACGGGAAAGCCCGTTACGAGCAGTACTGTGCGATCTGCCACGGGCCCACGGGGCTGGGCGACGGTCCGATGGCCAAGGCGACCATGCCTCCTGCCCCCAAACTGAGTTCTCCTGACGTGCGGAAGATGTCCGATGAGGCGCTCTTTGCAGTCATCGCGGACGGCAAGGGCTCCAGCATGCCGGCCTGGCGAGGCCTGCTCACGGAGCAGGAGCTAAACGATGGGGTGGCTTACGTACGGTCCCTCGGGGGATGAAGGACACATGTGTTTTTTATGCAGCGCCTCGATTGGGTCGGATCGAGGTTGGTATAATCCCCCCCCGATCGGCGATCGCCTCACGTGCCATCAGCCGTCACCTACAGGAGGCCCTTCTCTGCCTTTCTAAAAAAGGAGGAACGCTCATGAAGAAGCACGCCATCGTGGGAATCATCGTCTCCGCCCTGACGGTCGGAGGGTGCGTCAGCACCTCGACACATAAGGAAATCGTGGACGAACTGGAACAGACCAAGAAGGCTCGGACCCAGACGGCGGCCGAACTGGAGGCCACCAAGAAGAAAGCCGCGGCTGAGACGTCGGCCCTGCAGGAGGAAAAGACGCGGCTGTCGAACGAACTGCTCGCCGCCCAGACCAAGGTCGGCCAGCAGCAACAGAAGCTGGACCTGCTCGCCAAAAATATGGACGCCACGCTGGAGGCTCAGCGTAACCTCGAGACCGAACTGACGAAGTTGCGCCGCGAGGCATCGGAGGCGACCAGGCTGAGCGACGAGTTGCGCCGGGAGCGGGACGTGCTGCAGACAAAGGCGGCCGACTTGGAAAAGCAGCTCGAGACTTCCCGCGAAGAACTGACCGTCACTCGCAAGGGCCTCGGTGATGCCAACGCTCATCTTGCCGCTTTAGAGAATGAACGGAAGCAGCTCCAGAGCGGCGCCGCTTCGGCGCAAGAGCAAATCGCACAGCTTCAGAAGCGTGTGGGCGAGCTGGAGACCGAGGCCGCGCGCGCCAAGGACCTGGAGCAGCGCTTCCAGGCCATGAGCCAGGAACTGGGGCAACTCAAACAGCAGGCGGCCGATCGGGAGGGCCTGCTTGCCAAAACGATGGCGCTCACGCAGGAACAGGAGCGGCTGGGGCTGAGGCTGGAGGCGGAGCGTGCCGAGAAGGAGCGCCTCGAGCAAGAACGGGCCGCGAAAGAAGCGGAGATTCAGAGGCTGAAGAAGACGCACGACGACCTGATGGAGTCACTGAAGGGCGAAATTGAGAAAGGGAACGTTCGCATTCAGCAGATCCGGGACCGGCTGACCATCAACATGCTCGATAAGGTTTTGTTCGACTCCGGCCGGGCCGAAGTCAAGCCGGCGGGTCTCAAGGTGCTCAAGCAGGTGAGCGACATTCTGAAGGGTGTCGCCGACAAGCAGATCCGCATCGAAGGGCACACGGACAACGTGCCGATCGGCGCCAGCATCAAGAAGCAGTTCCCGACCAACTGGGAGCTCTCGACGGCTCGGGCAACCAGCGTGATCCGCTATCTGATCGAGAAAGGCGGGGTGGACCGGAACAACATTTCCGCCGGGGGCTATGCCGACACTCGTCCAGTGGTAAGCAACGACACAGAAGAGGGGAGAGCGGCGAACCGTCGCATCGAGATCGTCTTATATCCCAAGGACCTTCAGGAGATCGCGGCGAGGTGAACGACGGCGCTCCGGGCCAGGGGATACAAAGGCCGTGACCCTGGGTAGGTGGTATTGACGGGGAGGCAACGCCGCGGGTCAGGAAGAGGAGAGGTGGTGCCGAAGGCGGGACTCGAACCCGCACGGGTTGCCCCACACGCCCCTCAAACGTGCGTGTCTACCAGTTCCACCACTTCGGCGCCGCGCGCATTATATTGACGCCCTGAAATGCTTGTCAACGAACAGCCCCTCCGATAGAATCGGCAGCGCGACAGCGCGCTGCCGATTCGTCATTCGTCATCAGTCATCCGTCAATCGCGTCAGTCGAACTTGCCAGGGTTTGGTCATCTCTCAGCGTCGTTCCTTACGATGACGGAGGACGAGACCTCGGCGAGCTCACCCGAGTCGTCGAGCCGTGATGGTTGACGCCTTTCGCCTGTGCCAGAGAGCCGTGTGATGCGCAACTTCTTACGTGTGCAGGAAGCTGGTGCCCCCCACCAGGTCGGCGCCTTCTTCGACGTGGATAACACGCTGGTGCCGGGGCCCGCGATCGAACTCCGCTTTTTTCACCACTTGCGCCGGCGCGGGCTGGTCGGCAGCCGGGAGGCCGCGCGCAGTCTCTGGCATCTCGTCCGGCACTTGCCGCCGTGGTCCGTCCAGCCCCTGCGCGAGCGCAAGCTGTACCTGGAAGGCAAGCATCCCTCGGCCATTGAACCGTTGGCGGAAGGCTTCATCCAATCGGAGATCCTTCCGCGCCTTTCGCAGGACGGCGTGGCGGCCCTTGAAGCGCACCAACGCGCCGGCCATTTTGTGGTGTTCCTGACCGGCTCGTTGGACTTTCTGATTGCGCCGCTGGCGCACGTCCTGGAGGTCAAGACGGTGCTGGCTGCAAGACCAGAGCGGACCAACGACCGGTATACGGGCCAGCTCGCCACGGTGCTGCCGTACGGAGAGGGCAAGCGTCGCCTAGTGGAGACATTGGCCCGGGACGAGGGACTGACGCTCCGGCACAGCTACGCGTACGGCGACAGCCCGGGCGACACCGAGACGCTCGCCGCCGTCGGTCATCCGACGGTCGTCAACCCGATCCGCGGCATGTCCCGCATCGCGCGACGGAACGGGTGGAAGGTCGTGGAATGGAAGTGAGACAACGCGTGACGTGTAATCCGTGATCCGTATCGATTAGGGCTTGCGCTTCACGGATCACACATCACGGGTCACGGTTTCTCGATCATGAGAGTCACGGAAATCTTCTATAGCATCCAGGGGGAGTCTAGCTTCGCGGGGAATCCGTGCGTGTTCGTCCGACTGACGGGCTGCCCCCTTCGCTGCAAGTGGTGTGACACCGAGTATGCGTTCTACGGCGGGACGGAGGTGCCGCTCGAGGAAGTGCTGGCCAAGGTGCGCGCCTATCAATGCCCGCTGGTGGAGGTTACCGGAGGCGAACCGCTGCATCAGCCGGAGGCCTTCGGACTCATTGAACGACTCTGCGCAGAGGGCTACACGGTCCTTATCGAAACGAGCGGCGCGATCGACACTTCGCCGGTGGATCCACGGGCACGCCTGATCCTGGACGTCAAGTGCCCGGGCAGCGGCATGACGGACCGGATCGATTGGAGGAACCTCGACCGCCTCACCGCCAAGGACGAGGTCAAGTTCGTGATCAAGGACCGGGCCGACTATGACTGGGCCAAAGAGGTGCTGGCCCGCTACCACCTCCCGCAACGATGCACGGTCCTGTTCAGCCCGGTATTCGGCGAGCTGGAGCCACGCCAACTCGCTGAGTGGATCCTGGCCGACCGCCTGCCGGTCCGCTTCCAGCTCCAGGTGCACAAGTATGTGTGGGACCCTCAGGCACGGGGCGTCTGAGAGGCCGTCACTGGTCATCCGTCATTAGGCATTCGTAAGAGGAGCGGATAAACTTGCAGAGTCCTCCATTCCTTTTCAGCGAATGGGAGTGACGAATGACGCTCTGCCAACGTCCGATTCGGCCACGGAAGGGCATCTGATCACAGAGCGGGTCGAGGAGGGAGGAACGGAGAAAAATCGATGGACGTCAAGGTGAAGCAGGGCCGGGTCGCACGGGAACCGACGGAAGTATTGGTCCTCAGTCACTTCGAGGATGCGAAGGCTCTCGAGGGCGACACGCTCGCCGTGGATCGTGCGCTCCGCGGCGGCCTCACCGAGCTGCTCAAGAGCGGCGAGTTTGAGGGCAAGTTGAATCAGACGGCGGTCTTCCATACGCAGCGCCGGATTCCGGCCAAGCGTGTGCTGCTCGTGGGGTTGGGCAAGAAAACGGACTGGAAGTTGGACGCCGTGCGGCAAGCCCTGGCCACGGCGGCCAAGCGAGTCCGGCAGCTCGGCGCCCGCTCGTTCGTGACGCCGCTTCATGGCACGGGGCTCCCCGACACCTCGCCCGTGGTCCTCGCCCAAGCTATGGCGGAGGGGGCACTCCTCGGCAACTACCAGTTCACCGCCTACCGTAGCGATCATGCCGAGGAGCCGCCCGCGCTCGAGCGCTGCGTCGTGATCGAGCCCCGCGCGGATCGCCTGCCCGACATCACCCGAGGAGTCGCGCAGGGGCAGGCGAGCGCGGAGGCGACGGCATTCGTGCGCGACCTGTGCAACCACCCCGCCAATGTCATGACGCCCAGCCGGATCGCGGCCGAAGCGAAGCGCATCGCCAAAGAACGCCGCGTGCGCGTCACCATTCTGGAGCGCCGGGGCGCCGAACGGCTTGGCATGGGAGCATTCCTCGGCGTCGCGAGGGGCAGTCACGAGCCGCCCAAGTTCATCGTGCTCGAATACCAGGGCCGGCGGCCCTCCCCGAAGGGGAACGGCAAGAGCGACGGCCCCATCGTGCTGGTCGGCAAGACCATCACGTTCGACACCGGCGGCATCTCGCTCAAGCCGGCCGAGAACATGGAGCAGATGAAGGCCGACATGACCGGCGGCGCCGAGGTGCTGGCCGCGGTTCGCGCCGCCGCTCGCCTGCGACTGCCGTTGCATCTGATCGGCATCCTCCCGGCCACCGAGAATATGCCGGGCGGACGGGCCATCAAGCCGGGCGATATCCTGACAACCCTCTCCGGCAAGACCGTCGAGGTCCAGAACACCGACGCGGAGGGCCGTCTGATCCTGGCCGACGGCCTGGCCTATGGGACGCGATTCAAGCCAAAAGCGCTCATTGATGTGGCCACGCTCACCGGTGCCTGCACGATCGCGCTCGGGCAGTTTGCGATCGGCATGTTCGGCAATCACGACCAGCTCAAGAGCCACGTGCAGCAGGCCGGGCTCAAGGCGGGCGAGCGCGTGTGGGAGATGCCGCTCTGGGACGAATACTTCGAGCAGCTCAAGAGCGACGTGGCGGACATGCGCAACATCGGCGGGCGCGGGGGTGGCATGATCACCGCCGCCCTGTTTCTCAGCAAGTTCGTCGGCGACTGTCCCTGGGTACACCTCGACATTGCGAGCACCGACTGGAGCGAGCGCGAACGGGCGTACATCCCGAAGGGCCCGACCGGGATCGGCACGCGGCTTCTCATCCAGTTTTTGCTGGATGAGGCCCAACAAAGTGAAGGGAAGAAGAAAAGAGGACGAAGGCAACCCTAACATTCGCAGGGGACGTGTTCGGATGGAGCTGCGGGACAAGATCGGCCAACTGTTCATGCTCGGGTTCACGGGCACGACCGTGTCCACCGAGCTGGCCTCGCTGATCACGCGCTACCGCCCCGGCGGCGCGATCCTCTTCACGCGGAATCTCGAGTCGCCCGAACAGATCATCACGCTCACCAACGGGCTGCAGGCCCTCTCGCCGGAGTCGCCGCTGTTCATCTCGATCGATCAGGAAGGCGGCCGTGTGTCGCGCCTGCCGGCCGGCTTTACGATTTTCCCACCGTGCGCCGCGCTCGGCCGCTGCGATTCCACGGAGCTGGCCTATCAGGCCGCCGCCGTGACCGCCACGGAACTACGGGCGGTCGGCATCAACATGAACATGGCGCCCGTGCTCGACGTGGACACCAACCCTCAGAACCCGATCATCGGCGACCGGGCCTTCGGCCGCGACCCCGAGCAGGTGGCCCGGCTCGGCGCTGCGGTCATGGCCGGCCTTCACGACCACCGGGTGATCGCCTGCGGGAAGCACTTCCCCGGCCATGGCGACACGAGCACCGATTCGCACGTGGAATTGCCGGTGGTCACGGCAGCTGCCGAGCGCCTGCGGGCGGTTGAGCTCTACCCGTTCCGCTACGCGATCGAGCGCGGGCTCCAGACCATCATGACCGCGCACGTCCGGTACCCGGCCCTCGATGCTCAGGTGCCCGCCACGCTCTCGCGTCCCATCCTCACCGGCCTGCTGCGCGACGAGCTGCGTTTCACCGGCCTGATCCTCAGCGATGACCTCGAGATGCGCGCGATTGGGGATCATTACGGGATTGGCGAGGCGGCGGTGAGGGCTGTGCAGGCCGGCGTCGATATGCTGCTCATCTGCAAGGACCTCGATCGCGCAGTCGAAGCCATGGACGCGCTCCTTCGCGCTGTCGAGACCGGGACGATTCCCGAGTCCCGTGTCGACGCCTCCCTTCAGCGCATCCGCCTGGTCAAGGACCGCTTTCTGTATCCTGTTACGCCCGCCGATCCCACCACCGCCTCCACGGTCGTGGGCCATCCGTCGCACCAGGCGCTGCTGGCATCGCTCCGCGGGACCGACGAGCGGCGCGCGAAAGCCTCCGTGTGAGCGAGCGTACGGTCGGCGCCAGGGAGATCTGGGCCTGGTGCATGTACGATTTCGCGAACTCCGCCTTCTCCACCCTCATCATCACCGTCGCTTACAGCGTCTATTTCGTGCAGGTCGTAGCCGGCCACCTGACCGAACGCGGGGCCGGCGCCGCGGAACGCCTCTGGTTCTGGGGCTATGCCGGCTCGATGCTGGTGGCCGCGATCCTCTCCCCCGCGTTGGGCGCAACCGCGGATGCACGGGCCGCCAAACGTCCCTTCCTGATCGGCGCGACGCTCGCGTGCGTGACCTGCACGGCGCTGCTGGCCTTCGTCGGGCCCGGGGACGTGGTCTCCGGCCTCTCGTTCTTCGGGCTCGCCAACGTCGCGTTCGAGCTCGGGTTCGTCTTCTGCAGCGCCTTCCTCGTCGAGATCGCCACGACACAGACGATGGGACGGATCTCTGGGTACGGCTGGGGGCTCGGCTACCTGGGCGGACTGTTGTCGCTCGCGCTCGCCTACCCCTTGATCAGCGGCGGCTTCGTCGAGTCGAATCTGGGGCGCTATCGGCTCACCTTCGCCATGACCGCCGTGTTCTTCTTGCTCGCCGCGGTGCCGACGTTTCTGCTGCTCAAGGAGCGTGCCGTGCCGCAGCCGCTCGCGCCCGGGGAGGTGGCCTGGCGGCAGGGGTTCGCCCGGCTGGCCGCGACCACACGCCAGTTTCGTCAGTATCGGGATCTCTTCACCTATTTCATCGCCTATCTGATCTATACCGACGCCATCAACACAGTGATCGTGGCCTCGGCGATTTTCGCGAATAAAGTCCTGGACTTTTCCCCCGGCGATCTGATTATCTTCTTCCTAGTGACCCAGGTGACCGCTGGACTCGGCGCCGCGGGCTTCGGCGTGCTGGCGGACCGCATCGGCGCGAAGCAGACCATCACCCTGACCTTGGTCTTGTGGGTGGGCATCACCATCGGCGCCGCACTCGTGCAGACCCACGCACAGTTCTACCTCATCGGGCTGCTCGCCGGTGCAGCGCTGGGGGCCAACCAGACGGCGAGCCGGACGCTGATCGGTCAGTTTACGCCGCCCGGCCGGCAAGGCGAGTTCTTCGGCTTCTTCTCGGTCACCGGCAAGTTCGCGGCGATCCTCGGGCCGGTCGTGTACGGCGAGGTCACCGCCTGGACCGGGAGTCAGCGGTGGGCCATCGTGTCCATGGCCGTGTTCTTCACCATCGGCCTGCTGGCGTTCCAGCTTGTCAACGAGCGGCGGGGGATGGAAGCCGCCCACTCCGGCCGTGATACGTGATGCGTAACGCGTGATGAGTGATGAGGCTTCCGACTGCAGATTCTTCTGACGGATCACGCATCACGCTTCACGCATAACGGGGTTTGCGGTGGCGGTCAAAAAAGGCGACATTCTCGACGAGTTCAAGCGGCACCCGGGCAGTTGCGGGTTGCTGGTGAAGATCATGGCCGGTGGCGAGGGGTTTGAAAAGGTGATCTGCTGCGATCACGAGCTGACCGGCGAGGATGTCGTCGCCGAGATCCGGACGCGCCTCGGGCGTAAGCGCGGCCGGCTGCCGGTGGCGGTCGTGCTGGACGAGAAGAAGCTCTATCCCGATTCCTGCGGGTTGCGGGTCATGATCATGGACGGAGGCGCGGGCTTCAAGGAGATCCTCTGCTGCGGCCATTCGCTCACCTTGACCGCGATGCGCAGCCTGGACCTCGGCCAAGGGCGGGGCACCACGCCCGCCCCCGGCGGCCAGCATGGAACCGCGTAATCGGACATGATGCGCGACTTGAAACACTTTCTCGGGTGGATGGACAGACTGGATCGGTGGGGCTATGTCACGGCCGGCTTCAGCCTGCTCGTGCTGGGCATGCTGATTTTCGCCCATAGCTGGCTGGTTTTCGCCCAAGCGGCAATGAAGGTAGGTCTCCTGGCGGCGGGGCTCAAGCTTTTGAACGATCTGCTTCTCGTCATCATCTTGCTTGAGCTCTTCCGCACGGTCGTCCGGTTCCTGCAAACTGAGGTGTTGTCGCTGGAACCCTACCTGGCGGTGGGCATCATCGCCTGCACCCGACGCATTCTCACCGCCGGGGCGGAGCTCGGCCATATGCCGGAGGTCAGCCAGGAGATGTTTATGCGCTACCTGGCTGATGTTGGCGTGAACGTCGTGGTGATCCTCGTGTTGATCGTGGCGGTCTTCCTCATCCGCAAGCGTCCGGTTCACCCGATTCCGGCAAATCCGGTCCCCCCGCCGTCCTGACGGCGGGCTATCGGCCGGGGTCCTGCAGGGTCCCGAACGTGCGGCCCCGGCGCGGGGCGAGTTGATAGGTTTGGATCCCGCCGCCGAGATCCAGGATCATGCCAGAGGTCCCGCGGTTATCCTGGAACGTGCGCATCCCGCCACCCAGGCTCTGGATGGTCCCGAAGGTGCCGCGGTTGTCCGAAAACGTCTGCATCCCGCCACCGTGATCCAGGATCATCCCGGAAGTGCCCCGACTGTTCTGGAACGTCGCGAACCCTCCGCCCAGATCGGTCAAGAGGCCGGAGGTCCCGTGACTGTCCTGGTACGACATCAGACCTCCGCCCAGGTCCATCACGGTCCCTGTACGGCCGTCGCTACCCCGGAAGAGCATCAGATCACCGGCGAGGATAGAGGGCGGCCACATGAGTAGAAGACAGAGGCAGAAAATCAGGCGAGGCATGGTGCACCTCCTTGGCCAGGTGAGAATACAACATTTTATCATGGGAGCAGTGGCGCACGGGTGCCCATGCGCACGTTGCGATCAGATCCGGAATCCGGCAAGCATCGTGTAACATTTGAGCACGTCCGCGCGCCAGGTCGCACAAGGAGCACAACATGAAGGGACTGATGAACCGCCGAAGTTTAGTCTTGGCTGCCGCGTCCGTCCTCTATTATTCGACCACGATCGCCCTGGCCGGAACGGCCGATCCTTCTCTGGCCGGCAGTGTGGACCGCGCGAGACGCGCCACCGTTGGAGTGTTGTCGATCGGCCAGGGGGCACCGGGGCTGCCCGGCCCCTCGCAACTGATCGCGCGCGGGTCCGGCTTCCACGTGAAGGACGGGTATATCGTGACGGCGCGCCACGTCGTCGAGCGCGAGGAAGGGGCCCAGAACGTCGTGGCCAAGGAGATCACCGTCCTCACCTCCGACCTGGAGGAGCTGCCGGCCTCACTGATCGGTGCCAGCTCCTATGTGGATGTGGCGGTCTATCGGATCACCGGTGCTGGCGCGGCGAGCCTCGCCCCGGCGGCGTTCGCAGAGAAGGAGCCGGAGCCGGGCGACGAGGTGTTCATGGTGGGCTTTCCGCTCGGATGGGGACCGGCCATCGGATTCGGTCGGATCGGCAACCCGAACACCTTTCTCCCGACGGTGAACACGCGCCTGATGCAGCTCGATGCCTCCGCCTGCGCCGGCAACTCAGGCGGCGGCCTGTTCAACCCGCGCGGCGAAGTCGTGGGCATTGTCCATGCCATCATCCATACGGACGGCACCCAGGAGGACCGCCGCTGTAGCCAGTTCGCATTCGCGATCCCCGTCACCCTGGCCAACCGCATCGTCACCGCCCTGATGCAGGGCTCGCAACCGGTCTTCTCGCGGCTCGGCATCCAGCTCACGGCCGTGAAGGTGGGCACGAAATGGCAGGCGTCGGTGCTGGAAGCCATCGGGCCCGCGCACGACGGCGGCATTCGCCGGGGCGACATCCTGCTCGCCATCGACGACACGCCGATCACCGACGCAGCGCAGTTGAAGAACTATCTGATCGAGCGCACCGTACCGGGGCAGAAGGTGGCAGTGCGGGTCTTGCGCGGGCAAACCGAGCACGTGCTGACCGTCACGCTCGGGAAGTCCTAGCCCCGGCCCGAGGACCGCAAGATGATTGCTATTTGCGACCCGGCGTGGTAAGTTAGCGTTGGCTTCCTCGTGAACAGGCCTCACGAGGAAGCGCGGAGAGTCAAGGCCGATCATTCACGTTGCTTTTCCCGAGAATCTAGAGAATCTGATCGGAAGCCAGACCTAAGCCGCCTCAGCACGCGCGTCTTCGGCCCGCCCCTTCCTATCACGGTGTCGTTCTCGAGTCCAAGGCAATATCCATCAATCAGGAGGAGGATCCCATGAGTTCGAAGATCTACGTCGGCGGCTTGCCCTATTCGATCACCGACCAAGGCTTGAACGACTTGTTCGCCCCACACGGGACGGTCGAGTCGGCGCGCGTGATCACCGACAAGTTCACCGGGCAGTCGCGCGGGTTCGGCTTCGTCGAGATGGCCTCGGCGGATGAAGCCAAGAAAGCCATTGCTGCGTTGGACGGCTCGCAACTCGAAGGCCGGACGCTGACCGTCAACGAGGCACGGCCGCAGCAGCCCCGCACGGGCGGCGGCGGTGGTGGCGGCCGTGGCGGTGACCGCGGCGGACGCGGCGGACGCTGGTAACCCGTTCCGACGGCGCAGGCGCGCCGGTCCGCCTGCTGGGCAGAGGCACCCCTCGCCGGGTGCCCCTGCCCATTTTTTTTGGTGATGCCGGGTCAAAGGGGGAGCGCTCAGCCGCTGGAGAGCCGGGCCAAGAAAGCGGGCATCGCGGTCCAGATGAACTCGATCACGGAGAGGACGTAGGCGCGCGCGGCCTCCGGGTTACGCTGCCAGTCCGGTACCGCCTCGTGCACATCCAGCACGGGCTCCTCGATTCCACAGCACAGCTCCCTGAACAGAAGAACGTCGCGGCCGAAGTGTCGGCGGATAAACAGGCGATGATCCAACCCCATCGCCACCGGCACCTCCGCACGCTCCAGCAACTCGCGCGTGAGCTTCCGCTGGACATGCGCAGACGGATCGGCGCCTTTCTGTCGCAAGCGGTCGCGGATCAGCGGATCGAGCGGCTGCGGCAGCGCCTCGATCCCCGCGGACCCGATCAGGCTCTGTGCGGTCGGGCCAACCTGCGCCTTCAGCGCGTATTCGGCCGCCACGCTGCGGAAGATGTTCCCCGTGCAGATGAAGAGCACGGATTTCATGGCGTCCTCCTCTGACGATCCGGTCTCGCACGCATGAATCATGCACGCTAGGGTATCAGCGGCGGGGCGGCAACAGCTCGCGGAGGCGCGCCGTCAGGGCTTCCGCCGTAAAGGGCTTGGGTAGAAAGTCGAGCCCGCCGTGGTCGCCAAAGGCCCCCTGGACGATGGTGCTGTCCGACATGAACAGGACGCGCAGTCCGGGCCTGAGCGGCAGGAGTTTCTGCCACAGCTCGAGGCCGTTCATGCCGGGCATCAGCAAATCGAGCAGCGCCACCCGGATCGGGCCACGGTGCTGCTCGCAGAGACTGAGCGCCTCCGGGCCATCCTTGGCGAGCAGCACCGTGTAGCCTTTCTTCGTCAAGACGAGGGACACCAACTTACGGATATACGGCTCGTCATCCACGACGAGGATCGTCTCCTTGCCTAAGGACGTGGCGGATGGGGCCGGCGTGCTCATGGCAGGATTCATACACGTTCGGCACCCAAGAGGCAAGCTGGAAGGCCAGGTCAGCGAGAGCGGCGCGAGAATTCCTTCTCGCCGACCAGACGGTCATTGAGGTACAGCGCCTGCTTCACAGCGGTCCCGGAAGCGTCGTAGGAGAGCACGGTCGTGGTTTCGCCGTCGCGAAAATATTCCCTCCAGAAGCCCGCGATCTTGCCGCTCCGGCATTCGACTTCTTTCCAGGGACGCTTGGCCTTCCAATCCGCTTCCGTCCGGTAGGAGGCATACAGGCCGTCCTGCTTGATCGAGTCGCAGACGACGGCAATGGCCCGGGAGACCTCGGCGTACACGAAGTCATGTCCCTTTCCGTCCGGACCGAAGAAGGTGATCTGCCGCGCGCCACGGCCTATGCTCCCCCCCTGCAGACAGCTCTGCAAGGCGTCGCCTCGCAGGCCCTCGCAGCCGTCTGTGGCCGGCGATGGCGCCGGCGTCAGAGAGCCCACGCCGAGGGACAGGCTGATCAGGACCGCGGCCAGAGAGCGTCGCGACGGGACGGCGGACATAGCGGTCCTAGTCTATCTGACCTGCGGCAGGAAAAACAGAGCGGACGGTGGCAGGAGGTCCGCGGCGGGAATCTGGCACCGGCGGGCGTGGTCAGGGATTCGGCGTATGATCAGGAAAGGCTCGTACCTTCGTCCGATGTGCAGAGAGATCGTGCACCTTCTCGGGTTCCGCCGGCGTCTCGACCTCTTGCCACTTGTCGACGCCCATGTCGGACATCCCGTGAAAATGGGCGCCTTCTTCGACGGCCAGCCTGGGGGTATGCACCTCGCCGATGAGGATCCCGCCCTTCAAGAGCTGCACGTTCTCCGTCGCGGTCACCGTCGCCTTCATCTTGCCGCCCGAGATCAGAGTGCCGGCCGAAATCTTTCCCTTGATGATCGCATGCTCACCGACGATCAGGGTCCCGGACGTCTGAATCTCGCCGTCCAGCCGGCCGTCCACCCGCACTGTGCCTTCGAACCGGATCACGCCGCGAAAATCCACGCCCCGGCCAAGGAAGGTAAAGGTCTCGTCCTTGTGGTCTTCACTCTTCACGTTCGAGCCCCACAGCATGCCCACCCGGGTAATGGTTCAACCCGCCGCTCACCTCGCGCGGGTCGTTCAGTTGTATCATCGGATAAGCAACGTCCGTGCCGTGCTCTGTCGTTGCCGGGCGGCTAAAGAATCAGCGACTTCGGATGCAGGCCCCCTCGCCCGGCCCGATGCTGTATGCCCCTCCCTACAATCGTCCCCGCTGACTGTGGCTTCGGTGCCAAGGCACTCCCCGTCCTCCGCTCCGCGCCCGGTGCGCGCGCACAAATTTTCCCGACGTGCGTTTCCCTCGCGGTCGGCAATGTTATAATTCTTCGCGACCATGACCCATGCCCGCTGGAGCTCAAGCCCCACGTGACATCCTCCGTTTCTCGGGTCGCCTGTCTCCTGCTCATCGCGCTGACCGCTGACTCGACCCGCATCTTTGCTGCGGAGGCGCCACCCCTCGCGCCGGAACCATCGCCCCCAAGCGGAGTGCCGGCGATCGGCCGCGAAGCCAGCGAACCCGGGGACGCGCCGCCTCTTGATCCCGATCATCCGGATGCGCATCTCACCCGCGGCGTCGAGTCGTATGCGCACGGCGACTATCCCGGCGCCATTGCCGAGCTGACCGAGGTGCTGAAGCAGGTGCCCGAGCATGCCTACGCGCGGCATTATCTGGCGCTCGCGCTGGCGAAGCAGCGCGCCGGCGAGCCGCCGACCATGGACGGCGAGGACATCGCCGGGCCCGCCGCCTCGCTCCGACGCGGGACTGCCTGCCTGGCCGCCGGCAACGCGCCCTGCGCGGTTATGGCGCTGCGCGAGGCGACCCAGGCCGAGCCCACTGCGCCTCACGCGCATGACGCGCTGGGGCTCGCGCTCGCGCAACTCGGCGACGTGGACGCCGCCATCGAGGCCTATCGCGCGGCCCTGCGGGTGGCGCCCGCCTTCGCGCCGGCCCGTGTGCATCTCGCCACGGCGCTGATGACGAAGCAGCAATGGGGATCCGCCGCGAACGAACTGGAGGCCGCCATTCGTACGCAACCCGACCTGGTGCAGGCACACACGACGCTCGGCGCGCTCCGCTATGCCACGGGCGACGTCCCCGGCGCCATCGCCGCCTATCGCCGGGCGATCACGCTCCAACCGGAGTTCCCCGATGCCCACCACCACCTCGGCCTACTGCTCAAGCTGCGCGGGCACGAGAAGGAGGCGACCGCTGAGTTCCTGATCGCCGCTCAAGCCGGGGTCCCGATGGCGCAGTATTTCCTCGGTACCGCCTATGCCTCAGGTGCGGGAATGGACCGCGACCTCGTGGCGGCGGTGACCTGGTATTTCCGGGCGGCCGATCACGGCGACGCGCAAGCCCAAGAAGCGCTCGGCAAGCTGCGGCGCACGGCGCTTCTCGGGATCGACCAAGCGCAGGCCCGCGAGGCATCGCAAGCCTTCGCGACCTATCGCGCGCAGATGCGGCGGGACTACTCCGAGTTGGCCGGCTCGGTCGATGACCTCCTCGGCGCGGCGCTGCTTCGACAGGGACGGACGGATGACGCCGTGACCGTGCTGATCCGCGAAGCCGCCGCCGTGAGTGAGCCGGCTCAGGCGCTCTTGGAAACCTGGTACGAGCAGGGCGTCGAGGGCCAATTGCCCGCGCACGACTCGCGGATTCTGGGGTATCTCAAGGCCGGTGCCGGCGAAGGGCTGCCGCGTCCACGCCGTGCGCTCGCGCGCATTTATGCGCGGGGCCTCGGCGTTGAACCGGATCTCGACAAGGCGGCGGCTCTCTTGAAAGGCGATCGCGATGACGAGGCACAACGTTTGCTGAAGGAGATCACGGCGGCCAAACGGGAGCGGCGACCGCTCTCACCGATACCCTAACGACTTGTCATGTCCGCCTTCGCGTCATCTCTGGTTCGCATCCTGCGCCGGTCACGACTCGCGCACGCCGGCGCGATCGGCCTGGCAGCCACGGTCCTGGCCTGGGGCGTCTGGCTGTTAGGTCTTCCCGTGGTCGTCATGCTCGAGCGCATGCCCTACGACGCGTGGCTCCGCGTACGCACACCGCTGCCAGTCAACCAGGCAATCACCGTGATCGCGCGTGACCCCGCCAGCGAGGCTCGGTTCGGCGCCGGCGCGTGGGACCGCGCGGTGCTGGCCCGAGTCATTACGGCACTCGATCATGCCGGCGCGGCTGTGATCGCGGTCGATGCGCCGGTGGCCACGCCGAGCCCGCCCGGGCTGGGCGGCCCCGCCAGCGACGCGATGCTGGCCGAAATGACGAAAGCCGCCGGCAAGGTGATCTATCCACTCCCGGTCCGCCTTACACGCGACTCGCCGGACGGCCCCGGTGATTTCGCCTCCACGAATCTGGAGGGCCTCGTACATCCCGCGTGGACGGCCGCAGGACCGGACGGGCCTTCCACCAGGCACGTCGCGCTCACGGCCTCGGGTCCGCTGCCGCTGGCGGCCGCACAGGCCCTCAACGCGGGCCACACCCTGGCACTGGCCGATCCTGACGGAGTCGTCCGGCAGGTGCCGCTGTTCGTGTCCGTAAGGGATCGGCTCATGCCGGCCTTCGGGCTCGCCGCTGCCGCCGCCTTCCTGCAGGTAGCGCCGGATCGGATCTCGTTCTCGCCGGGATGTTCGGTCGTGTTGCAAGAGGCGCGCTTGCCGGATGGCCGCACCGGCGACCTGACCGTTCCCGTGGATCAGCAAGGCCAGGTGCTCGTCAATTATGCGCGCGGTGGCTCAGATTCGGACCGGACTCTCCCGTCCCGGTCCTTCCTCGCTGTCTGGGAGGCCATTGATAACGGCGATCCGGAGACGTTGCGGGAATGGATCGCCGGTAAACTCGTGGTCCTCCTCCCGGGCGTACAGGAGAGCGCGCACCGCACGCCGATGGCGGCGCAGGTGTCGGATCACGCCATTCAGATGGATCTCCTCAACATGCTGTTGATCGGTCGGTGGGTTACAGAGTGGGCCCCTGCCTGGCGCCTGCTGTTGGCCCTGGGGTTGGCCATCCTCGGCGGCTGGCTGCTGCTGGCCTGGCCCGGCTGGAAAGGTTTCACGGCCCTCGGTGCCCTGGTCGCAGGGTATCCCGTGCTCATGGCGCTGGCGCTCACGCAGCGCGGCGCCCTGTGGCCGTTGTTCGTCCCGCTCTGCGCGCTCACGCTGGCCGGCGGCACCGCCGCCGTCTGGACCCACATCATCGCCCGCCACCGGATGCGCATGCTTGAGGCGGATATGCTGAAGGTGCAACACGAGCTGGCGGTTGTTCGCCAGGCGCTCGTGTGCCAGGAATCCGCGGCGGAGGCGCTCGAAGAAGATCTCGAAGCGGCGCGCGCTGCGACCGCCCGCTCCGCGGGACGGCAGGCGGACCTGGCCGGCGCGGCCAATGCATTGCGCGGGCAGCTTGCCGAGGCGCAAGCGCGGGAGGCCGAGACCCGCCGGCACTTGCAGGCACTGGAAGAAGAGCTGCGCGGCCTCCGCGCGGCAGGCAGTGTGGCGCCTACGCTGGGAGGCATCGAATTGGAGCGCCTGCGACAGGACTGTGAGCAGATGGGCATCCTGACGCACGACCCTCACGTCCTCGCCGCGTACCGCGACCTGAAGACGGCCGCGCGCTCGTCGTTGCCGGTGCTCCTGCTGGGCGAGCCAGGCACCGGCAAGGAGCTGTTCGCGCGAGCCGTGCATCGGCTCAGCCCGCGCGCAAGCCAGCCGTTCATCGCCGTCAACATGGCAGCGATCTCGCCCGAGCTTTTCGAAAGCGAGCTGTTCGGTCACGTCCGGGGGAGCTTCACCGGCGCCGTGGGCGACCGCAAGGGCTACTTTGAGCTCGCCCATCCCGGGACGCTCTTCTTGGATGAGATCGGGGACCTCCCGCTCCTGCAGCAGGGCAAGCTGCTGCGTGTGCTCCAGGAAAAGACTTTCTACCGTGTCGGCGCCACGCAGCCGACCACGGTAAACGTCCGCGTCGTGGCCGCCACGAACAAGGACCTCCAGCGCGGCGTGTCCGAGGGGTGGTTCCGACAGGACCTCTATTTCCGTCTGACGGGCCTCGTCCTGCGGCTTCCGCCGCTTCGTGAGCGGCCGGGCGACGTAGCCCTCCTGGCCGAGCGTTTCGTCCGAGAGGCGGCCGCGCGCACCGACCGGATCGGCCTCGCGCTGTCAGAAGAGGCCCTGCGTGCGCTTCAGGCCAGCCCTTGGCCCGGCAACGTGCGCGAGCTCCACCATTGCCTGGAGCAGGCCGTCCTGCTGGCCGAAGGCCCGCTGCTCAAGCGCACCGACCTGCGGCTGCCGGGCCAGGACGAGGCGCCGGTCGCCGGCGTGAAAGCCACGCGGATCGCCGAGGCAGATCTGGCGTCGGACCCTGCCAGCGACGCCCGAATGCTCGACTGCTTGCGCCGCCATGAGTTCGACATGCAGGGAACGGCCCGGGCCTTGGGCTGCAACCGGAGCACCGTCACGCAACGGTTGAAAGGCATGGGGTTTCGTGCGCTCGTTGAGTCTGGTGGCGATCATGCCAAAGCAGCCTTGGCCCTGGCGGGTGATCCGGCCCTCCTCCGCACGGTCGAGCTCAAGCTGCTCGACTACACAAGTCACTTGTTTCAGACGCTCGATGGCTATCCGACTGCCGAGGTGGCCATTGCCGCCTGCCATAAGCGCTTCAAGAACCTGCCTGACCGCCATTTTCGCTCACTGGAAACCCTGGTCCGCCGGCACTTCGCCACCCGAAAACAGGACTGAGTCGATCAAGACAGGGACCGGCACGGCTCGACGAGGCTCGCCGAGCCAGCCCCCGCAGAGTTGTGGGGATCTCCCCGCATGATCCCGCATCCCCGCGAGGGGCGCGCTCCCCGTCGCGAAGTCTCCCGCGCGAGACAACTCCGCAACATTTCACGATCTCGCACGCATGCCCCCTCCCAGGACTGTCCTGGCAACTGTCTTGCTCAAAGCATGGGCCGATCGCTGCACTTACGAGGCCGGAAAGGGGGTGAGGCAGGGAGAGGGACCTCCCGGGAGCAGGCGATCGGACTCATGCAGTTCACGGCTCGCGATTCGAGCACCCCAAGGTGCACGCCACACTGGTTCACACACGAAGGAGGACAGACCATGAAACCGACCGTACCGACCGTACAAGCGGGACAGCCTGCGATGCAGAATCCCGCGCAGACATCAGGAGCCCTGCTTGGCAAAGAGCCCGACAAGATCGTCAAAGCTTTGAACAACGAACAGACAGAGGCCCGCATGGTGGCCGGCACCGTCATCGTGCTGGCCCTGCTGATCGCCGCCGCCTGGGCTTACTGGCTCAGCGAGGAGCCCGTGAAGACGTCTGCGCCGGCGCCGACGGGCGGCTCGGTCCAATCGTCGCAACAGGCCGGCGACCCGCCCGCCCCGCTCAGCGGACCGGCGCCCGCCGTGGCGTCGGTGCCGCCGACGACGCAGCCGTCGCTCCCGAGCGTGGGTGGGGCAATCGCGGAGACGGTCCATGCGGACGTGTACTTCGACTTCTCGAAGAGCCGGCTGCGGGATGACGCCAAGGCTGTCCTGCAGGAGCACGCCGACAAAGTGACGGACGGCGACTGGTCCATCCTGATCCAGGGCTACACGGACCTGCGCGGCCCCGCCGAATACAACAAGGCGCTGGGGCTCCGCCGGGCCGAGAGCGTGAAGCAATACCTTGTCGAGCTCGGCATCCCGGACAGTGCCATCACGGTGGTCAGCCTGGGGAAGGAGGGCGCGATTTGCACGGACGACACGAAGGAGTGCCGCCAGCGCAATCGGCGCGTGCACCTCGAGCTGGTCAGGACCGGCGCAGGATCCGGGAGAGCCTTGCCGATCCTGCCGCTTGCGGAACCCGCTGCAACGGACGTCGGGCAGACGCCCGGGAGCGAGGCCAGCGTCTCGGGCACCGTCGCCGAGAAGACCTCCAGCACGCCCACCCCGTAACGCAGGATCTCCGGCCGCGGCCCGGCCGCCTCACTGGTCGTGAGCGCCGGGCCGTTGCCCCCGCCCGGACTTGATCCCCGTTGACGGGAAGGACCGAAGGCCGATCGGCGGGGAATGAAACGATCAGTGAGGGTATAAACAGGCGGGGCGAAACGAGTCCGGAGGAGGGCAGCAGCCGCTCTTGGGGCGTCCAAGGCAGCGGAGGACTAAACTCGCCAGAAGGCATGCCAGTCTTCCTCGCGTATCTGCAGCGAGCTGAGAACCGGCACGGGAATGGGGACCGAGATCCCGGCTTGCGCTTCAAATTGCGCCAGTTGTCGATGAAGAATAAACGTCATCATCTTTAAATGCTCGAGGCTCATGCGCACCGTCGCCACCCGTTGCACCTGAGGCGCCACGCCCGGAGGAGGCGGCGTCGGCCCGGAGAGCATGAAGTTGCACGTGCAACCGTTGATGCCCAAGTTGATTTGGAACTGATCCGAGTACACGTCGACGGGTTCGTTCATGCTCTGTCCCTCCATTCGCGTTCAGTTGGTGGGATTTCCCTTCGCGGCATCCCGGACGCGACAACGCCCCCGGCATCTTCCTCATACCTTACCGAACCGAGAGTTTGGGAATACGCAGAACGGGAACGCGACAGGAATGCGATTGGTGCGCCCGGCAGGACTTGAACCTGCGACCTGCGGGTTCGAAGCCCGACGCTCTATCCAACTGAGCTACGGGCGCACGCGGGGTATTACAAACACTTCGTTCACAGCCTTGTCAAGGATGGGGTCTCGCCAAAATGGAAAGGGGATCGTGGCAAGGACAACGATCCCCTTTCTTACCGGTCTATGTGGGTCCTCGCGGCGCCGCGTTAGTAGCGGTTGCGTTGCTCGCCGCCCCCGCCACCGCCAAACGGACGCTTTTCCTGCGGCCGAGCCTCGTTGACCACCAGGGTGCGGCCCCCGACGTTGGCCCCGTTCAGCGCGGCGATGGCCTTCTGGGCCTCCTCGTCGGTGGCCATTTCCACGAAGCCGAATCCCCGCGACTGCCCGGTGTACCGATCGGTGATGACCTTCGCAGACTTCACCGTGCCATGCGGAGCGAACATTTCGCTCAATTGCTGTTCGGTGGTGGAATAGGGAAGGCTCCCCACATACAATTTGTTGCCCACGGCTACCTCCTCCGACTGCTAATTGACATTGTCTTGAGAAGAGGGAAGGGAGGGGGAAGAGGAGAGATGCCACGGCGCGATCACGTGCACCATTCGGTCACTCACACTTTCCAGCCGGCTTCCTCTCGCAAGGCAACATCGATTCAGGACCCCTACGCTCGGCTCTCCATCACTGGGCCCCGCAGCGATGAATTGCGTTTGAAGTCTAACATGGCACCTTGGCCAGATCAACAAGAGGCACCATTTACAACCGAGCCAGGATGGCGTCCGCTACCTCCGCCAGCGACCGCCCGTCCGTCTCGATGATGTGGTCCGCTGCGGCTTGATACTTGGGCTGGCGTTCCCGCAGCACCTCCTCGATCTCCTCGATGCAGGACTTGGTCCCCGTGAGCGACGGCCGTTGCGTGTCGCCGCCGATCCGCCGGGCGATGGTCTGGACCCGCGCCGTGAGCCAGAAGAGGACCCCGGTGGCCTTGAGCGCCTGCACGTTCTGCGGACGCAGAATCGCGCCGCCCCCGGTATCGATGATGAGGCCGTCGCGCCCGGCGAGCTCGGCGCAGACCTGCGATTCCAGATCCCGGAAATGCTCCCACCCGAACTGCTGCACGATCTCCGGGATCGGCTGCTTGGCGCGGGTGACGATTTCGGCATCGGTGGACACGACCACACGGCCAAGCTTATCCGCCAGCAGCTTCGCGACGGTGGACTTGCCGGTGCCTCGGTAGCCGATCAGCACGATGTTCATTTCGGACCGTGACGCGGGACGGGTGATGCGGGACGGCTGTCGAACACCATGAGATCCATCGGGAAAACCTTCAGGAGAACCTGGATTCCAGGACGGCGCGCATGACGTCGGTCGGCGCCGACTGCCCGGTCCACAACTCGAACTGCGCGACCGCCTGGTAGAGGAACATCTCGAGGCCCCGAATCGTGCGACAGCCCGCGGCTCTCGCGTCGCGCAGCAGCTTCGTCTCGAGCGGGTTGTACACGATATCCATGACGGTGAGATGGGGTTGGAGGAGCGCTGCCGGGACGCAGGTCTCGTCTCTCTTCGGGTGCATACCGACCGGCGTGCAGTGGATCACGGTCTGCGCCTGCTCGAGGGCGGGCTTCAGCGTCTGCTCGTTCAGAGGCCCCTCGCTGACGGCCAACGAGGTCCGCGCGCGGAGATCCCGGACGAGCCCGGTCCGCTCGCGGTCGTCGATGCCCAGGATCGTGAGCCCGGCGACCGATTCCTTGGACATGCCCAGCGCGAAGGCAACCGCTCGCGCGGCGCCGCCCGATCCCAGCATCAGCACGCGCTGGCCCTTCGGGCGGACTCCGCCCGCTTCCAGCGCGCGCATGGCGCCGGTCGCGTCCGTGTTGTAGCCGGTGAGTCTGCCGTCGTTCACCACGATCGTGTTGACCGAGCCGATGTGCCGCGCGGTCGGCTCGATGTCATCGAGGAGCGGGACCACGGCCACCTTGTGCGGGATGGTGACGCTGAATCCCCGCATGTTGCCCATCGCCCGGATGCCGCGGATCGCGCCGGCGAGGTCCTCCACGCGGAACGCCAGATAGACGAAGTTCAGCCCCAGCTTCTGGAACGCGGCGTTGTGAATGGCCGGTGAGAGCGAGTGCTCCACCGGATTGCCGAGCAGCCCGCAGAGCTTGGTGTGGGTGTTGATGTCCAACATCGGCATCTGCTCTTCGTCGCGTGGGCCGGGTCGGCGCTTACTCCGGGAGGCTCGCGACTTTCGCCGCCACGTACTGCGTGCCCTTGGTTTCGTACTCCACCTGAACCGTCTGGCCTTTCGTCAGGTCCGCCAGGCTCTTGAGCTTCTCGCCTTCAAAAGCCGTGTTTTTCGTCACGACGAAGGTGAATCGCGCCCCGCTCTGTTTGTTCGTGACGACCAGCTTGCCGGCCGCCGCGTCTGCGGACACCACCGTCCCCTCGAACGTCGTGGCGGCCCACGTGAGCGGTGCCAAGCTGATCAGGAAAACCAGGGCCACCCTCAGCACCGGTAGGACCCCATGATCGGCCATCGTTCCGTTCCGCGCTGTCCTCTTCATAATGTCCCCCTCTGGTTGAGATCTGAGTGCTGAGTCTTGAGCCTGTAACGGGGACAGGCACCGCTCCGCGGAGCCAGTCCCCTTACTGCGCCGTCCTGCCCCCGTCGATCGGAAAGATGCCGCCCGTCACCCATGCCGATTCCTCGGACGCCAGGTAAAGGGCCAGTCCGGCGACTTCTTCCGGCCGTCCGGGCCGTCCGAGCGGATAGGTGGCCAGGACTTCCGCGCGTCTCATCGGATCGTTGAGCAGATCCGCCGCCATCGGGGTGTCCACGAGACCGATGCAGAGCCCGTTGCAGCGGATGCCCTGTCTTGCGTACTCGATCGCGATGGTCCGGGTCAGGGCATCGAGTCCGCCTTTGGTCGCGCTATACCCTGCGGACAGGGGAATGCCCACTCGCGCCGCGATCGAGGAGATATTCACGATCGCCCCGCCCCCGGCCTTCAGCATCTCAGGAATCGCTGCGCGGGTCATGCGAAAGACGCCGGTGAGGTTCGTCGCCAGCAACTCGTCCCAGGTGGCGTCGTCAGTTTCATGCAGCTTCTTGCCGAACGCACCGGCGCCGGCGTTGTTCACGAGGATATTCAATGCCCCGAAGGCGCGGACCGTCTGCGCGATCGCCGAGCGGACGTGGGTCTCATCGGTGACGGTGCCCGCGACCGCCAATGCTCGGCCGCCGGCCCGTTCGATCTCGCGCGCCACGCGCTCCAGCTCGACTTTGCGACGCCCCGTGATGGTCACCGCCGCCCCTTCCTTCGCGAAGAGCCGTGCGATGGCCTCTCCGATACCGGCGTTCCCGCCCGTGATCAGCGCGACCTTCCCGTGCAACCGATTCATGCCGCCTCGCTTGCCTCATTGTTGTCCGCGTCCGCGTTGTCCTCATCCTCCTCCGGCGGCGCACCCAGGGTCTCCCCACGCTGCCAGAGCCCGGGTTCCACCTTGCGGGCCACCGTGATGAAGCCGGAATGGGCGACCATCCGGTGATCAGGCCGGACGCTCCGGCCCTGGATGTTCCAGGTCCGGAGCAGCGTCTCGCACGTCTGGATCAACGCAAACACCGAGGCCCGCTCGAGCGCCTCCACCGTCTGCATGACCTGCGGGACGGTCGGAACGAAGCTGAGATAGATGCCGCCGGAGCGCAGCGCTGCGGCCGCGTGCGGCACCACCCGCCAGGGCTCGGGCAGGTCCAGCACGACCCGGTCGAACGGACCGTCCTCCGGCGCGATCCCTTCCTCATAAACATCGCGCCGCCGCAGGGTGAGCTGCGGCACCGGTCCCAGGTAGCGCTCGATATTCTTCATGGCCGTCCGGGCGAAATCCTCGCGCACTTCATAGCTGATGACGGCACCCCGCTCCCCGACCGCCCGCACCAGGGCCATGGTGAGCGCCCCGGACCCGGTGCCGGCCTCGAACACGCGCGCGCCGGGATACACGTCCGCCCACAGGGTGATCAGCGCCAGATCCTTGGGATAGATCACTTGGGCGCCGCGCGGCATCTTGAGCGCATACTCGCCCAGCGTTGGCGCCAGGACGATCATCCGCTTGCCCCGGGACAGGGTCACGAGCGAGCCGTCGGGCTTCCCGATCAGCGCATCGTGCGCGATGGTCTCCCCGCTGTACTGGAAAACCTCGCCCGCCTTGAGGGTGAGCGCGTACTGGCGCCCTTTCTTGTCCACCAGGTGCACACGCTCGCCGTTCTGCAGTCGTCGCATGGCCTCGTCATTCTAGGGGACGACCGGCCCCATTGCAACTCACGGGCATCAGCGCCTGCAGCCCCGATCGTTCCTTGACAGGGTTCCGGTGGGGCCGTATGATCCACTATGATTTCCTCGCTTCCGGCAGCCAGTTACGCACAATCCGAAGCTCTCCACGCTAGGCGGCGCATGAAGCCGCAGAGGCAGGACCGACGCTGACCTCCTCGCAACAAGACTTCCGCAAGCCATCCGCCACGGGCTCCCGGATCGGGCCTATCGGCCGTTTTTGTGTGCGCGCGGTCGTGCTCGCCGCGGCCCTGGGCGCCCTCTCGACACCGGGCTGGGCCGCCGGTGACGTGTTAGTCGCGACCTACGAGGGCGTCATCAATCCTGTGGCCGCCGAGTATCTCCATGACGCCGTCGCCACGGCACAGGCCAGCGGTGCGCAGGCCCTTGTCGTCCGGTTGGACACCCCCGGTGGCCTTGATACCTCCATGCGGCTCATCATCAAGGACTTCACGGCCTCGACGGTACCGGTGGTCCTGTACGTCTCGCCATCGGGCGGGCGTGCCGCCTCGGCCGGCGTGTTCCTCACGTTTGCGGCGCACGTGGCCGCCATGGCGCCCGGCACCAACATCGGCGCCGCGCATCCGGTCGCCATGGGCGGGGGTGAGATGGACAAGACGATGAAGGAGAAGGTCGAGAACGACGCCGCCGCGTACATCAAGTCCCAGGCCGAGCAGCGCGGGCGGAATGTTCAGTGGGCGGAAGACGCGGTGCGGAAGAGCGTCTCGGTGACGGAAAAAGAGGCGCTTAAGCTCAAGATCATCGACTTGATTGCCGAAGACCTGCCGGACCTGCTCAAGCAGCTCGAAGGCCGCGTGACTACGGTGGCCAGCGGCCCGGTGACGCTGCATCCCGCCGGCGCTGTCGTGCGCGAGTTCCCTATGGGCCTGCGCCTGGAACTGCTCAAGACCCTGAGTGATCCCAACATCGCGTATGTCCTGATGACGATCGGCACGATCGGCCTGCTGGCCGAGCTGTACAACCCCGGCGCGATCCTGCCCGGCGTGGTCGGGGCGATCAGCCTGATTCTGGCCTTCTACTCGTTCCAGTCGTTGCCGGTGAACTACGCCGGCGTGCTCCTCCTGCTGCTGGGCATAATCTTCTTCGTGCTGGAAGCCACGGTGACGAGTTACGGGTTGCTGGCCATCGGCGGGGTGATCTCGATGGTACTCGGCTCACTCATGCTCATCAAGTCCCAAGCGCCGTTTCTCCAGATCTCGTGGTTCGTCATTCTCCCCGTCGTCGGCACGGCCGCGCTGTTCTCTCTCTTCGTCGTGGGGATGGGGCTCCGCGCCATGCGGCGCCGACCGGCGACCGGCCGTGAGGGCATGGTCGGTCAGATCGGGACCGTCAAGCAGGCCCTCGCGCCCCACGGCACGGTCTGGATCGGGGGCGAGTTGTGGGACGCCGAGAGCGATGAGCCCATCGAGTCGGGCGGGCAAGTGGAGGTGACTCGCGTGGAGGGGCTGAAGCTCTTCGTCAAACCCGTGCGACGCTAACGAAAGGAAGCGACCGGTATGAGCATGTTCTTCAGTCCGATGTTGATTCTGTTGCTGGTCCTGCTGGCCATCATGGCCAAGCTGACCTTCAACGTCCTGCCGGAGTACGAACGGGCGGTGATCTTCCGTCTCGGCCGCCTGGCGCGCGGCATCTATGGCGGGAACGGGCCCGGCTTGGTCATCGTGCTCCCGTTCATCGACAAGGTGGTCCGCGTGAGCCTCCGCACCGTGACGATGGACGTGCCGGCACAGGACGTCATCACCAAGGACAACGTATCCGTCAAAGTGAACGCGGTGATCTACTTCCGCGTGGTGGACCAGCAGCGGGCGATCGTCGCGGTCGAAGACTATCTCTACGCGACCTCGATGATGTCCCAGACCACGCTGCGTAGTGTCCTCGGCCAGAGCCAGCTCGACGACCTGTTGTCCAAGCGTGAAGAAATCAACGCAGAGCTCCAGCGGATCATCGACCAGCAGACCGAGCCATGGGGCGTGAAAGTCACCGCCGTCGAGGTCAAGAACGTGGACCTGCCGCAGGAAATGCAGCGGGCGATCGCGAAGCAGGCCGAGGCAGAACGGGAGCGACGGTCCAAGGTGATCCACGCGGAAGGCGAATACCAGGCCTCGCAACGGCTGGCCGACGCAGCGAACATCATGAACCAGAACCCGATCGCGCTGCAGTTGCGATACCTGCAAACGCTCGTCGAGATCTCCGCCGAGAAAAATTCCACGACGATCTTTCCCATCCCGATCGACATTCTGACGCCCTTCATCAAGGGCATGATGGAGAAGAAGGACACCCGCCCAGCCTGAATCAGCTCGCCGGGTCATGAGAGACCCTTGGCAGACATGGTGAGACGATGAAACGACAAGTGGCGGTGATCGGGCTCGGACGCTTCGGCTACAGCGTGGCCGAGGCCCTCGTTAAGAAAGGCTGCGAGGTGCTGGCCATCGACAGCGACGAGGCCAAAATCCAGGCGATCAGCGACCTGGCCACGTTCGCCGTCCAGTGCGACGCCACGGATGAGCGGGCGCTCAAGGCGGTCAGTACGCAGAATGTGGACGTGGCCGTGGTCAGCATCGGTGAGAACATCGAGGCCAGCATTCTGATCGTTCAGACGCTCAAGGAAATGGGGGTGAAGAACATCATCGCGAAGGCTGTGACGTCCACGCACGGCAAGATTCTGGCGAACCTCGGTGTGAACGAGGTCATCTATCCCGAGCGCGATGCGGCCATCCGGCTCGCGCACCGGCTCGTGACCCCCAATGTGCTGGAGTACCTCGAGTTGGCCCCCGGCTATAGCGTTGAAGAGGTCACCATTCCGGAGAATCTGACCGGCTTGCGGCTGGCGGAGTGCCGGATCAGCGAGACCTATCGGTTAAACGTGATCGGCATCAAGAAGCAAGTGACGCGGATGGTCAAAGGCCGGATGATGAAGGAGGAGGTCTTCAACTTCACCCCGTCCATGGAGGACGTGATTGAAAAGGGTGATGTGCTGGTCGTCATCGGCAAGGAGGAAGACCTGGACCGCTTCTGCCGGGTTGAATGACCCCCCTTCCCTTCTTTATCCCCTCCGGGACCGCTTGATTTTCCCAGGGGCTGCTTTATCTAAGGTCACACTGGTTTCCACGCCAGGGGGTAGTGTTGGCCCCGACCTCCCGTGGCCCCCCAGTCATTGGAAGCGCGAGCGGCGGTCAGGCCCATATCGTAGCGGCGACGGCTGTGGTGAATCCTTTTGGCCTCAGGCGTTTCTAATAAAATATGCGGCGAGGTATCTCGCCCGGCACCTGATGGGGAGAGTCGGAGGGAAGCCCCCTCCATAACGGAAGTGAGGGAGACGGAAGCTGCATCCCATGAAGAAGGACACGTTGAGAGATCAGGATACACCCCTTGAGCGCCCCGTGGCGCTGGAGGTGGAAACCGACGAATCGGAAGCTGCCGATCTGCTCGAGGTCATCGAGCGCAGTGCAGGGGAAACTGGCCCCCAGGAAGCGGCCCCCGCGCCTGCCGCGAGCGTACGGAAGCCCGCCCCGTTCGAAGGGTCCCCGGCCCTGGAATCGATCTATTTCCGCTCGTTCGGCGAGCGGCCACTGTTGAACCGGGACGAGGAAATCGCCCTGGCGAAGCAGGTGGATCAGGGAACCCGACTCATCCGGGCGGCCCTGAAGGAGGCCGGGCGGATCGCTGGGCGTATGAAGAAGTGCGAGCGTGTCCTGCAGGCCTACTGTACGCTGGAGGACACTCGTCGACTGAGCGGGCTGTCCGCTACGGTTCTGGACCGGGCCGATGACGTCCTGGCGGATCTGATGCAGGAGGCCAGGGGGTCGGGCCAGGTTGCGGCTTCTCGGGTGAAACGACTGGCCGCGCTGCGACGCGAGATTCGCGGCCACCGCGTGCAGTTCGAGTGGGCCAAGGACGAACTGGTCCGGCGCAATCTGCGCTTGGTCGTGGACATCGCCAAGCATTACAACGGCCGGGGCTTGTCTCTGCTGGACCTCGTGCAGGAAGGCAACATCGGGCTGATGAAAGCGACCGAGCGGTACCAGTACCGGAAGGGCTTCAAGTTCAGCACGTATGCGACCTGGTGGATCCGACAGGGCATTACGCGGGCGCTGGCGGATCAGTCCCGGACGATCAGGGTCCCGGTGCACCTGACGGAAGCCTCGCACCGGATCCTGCGGACCACTCGCCGCCTGGTCCAGCAGTTGGGGCGGGAGCCGCGGATCGAGGAACTGGGCACCGCACTGCGCGTCCGCTCGGAGAAGATCATGGAAACGGTCCAGGCCTTCCAGGAGCCGATCTCGCTGGAGAACCCAGTCGGAGACGGCGAAACGCTGCTCGGTGAGCTGATCGCCGACCGTAACGCCACGGAGCCCGATGCTCATGTGCATCGGACGGAGCTGACCCGGGAGCTGGACCGGATCCTCGGGGCTCTGACGCCGCGCGAGCAGATGGTCATCCGGATGCGGTTCGGGATCGGCCAGGATGAGCCCTTTACGCTGGAGCAGGTCGGCCAGACGCTCTCGGTGACCCGTGAGCGCATCCGGCAGATCGAGGCGAAGGCGCTCAAGAAGCTCAAGGCGCCCGAGATCAAGCAGATGTTTACCGCGATCAAGTGACCACCGGACGGTGGCACGGAAGGCGAGGCGAAATGCCTCGCCTTTTTTGTTTGTGCCGGCGCGCTGTTGTCGGCATGGCAATTGTGAGAGAATGCGCCACGGCTTCGACGAGTGCCCTACGGGGACCCGCGTGCTGATGCATCTCCGTGCGACGAGATCCCTAGATCACGGCCGGCTTCTCGCGCTGGTGGTCGCCATTGGCATGGGGGTCCTCGCCGGTCCGGCGCCGGCGCGCGGGGCCGAATCCCAGGACGAGAAAGCTCGGACGATTCCCGAGGTCGTGGCGGCCGTGCGCCCGTCAGTCGTCACGGTCATGGTCCGCGGCGCACCGGCCAATCCCTTCCAGCACGCCATTCCGCCCGGCTCAGGCTCCGGCATCATTATTGACGCCCAGGGCTACGTGCTCACCAACCATCACCTGGTGGAAGGGGTCACGAGCCTCGTGGTGGGATTGCCCACCGGGCGTCTGATACCCGGACGGGTCGTCGCCCGCGATTTTCTCCTCGATCTGGCCCTGATCAAGATCAATGCGGAGGATCTCGTCCCCGCGCCGCTGGGGCACTCCTCCGCACTGCAGATCGGCGAAACAGTGGTCGCCATCGGGAACCCGTTCGCGCTGAAAGGCGGCTCGACCGTGACCATCGGTGTGGTGAGCGCGCTGGACCGCGCGATCCTGACGCCGAACGGTGAGACGCTCTATGATCTGATCCAGACGGACGCCGCCATCAACCCGGGCAACAGTGGCGGCCCCCTGGTCGATCTGTCGGGCCGCGTCGTCGGCATCAACGCGGCAGTCGCGCCCGCGGCGCAGGCGATCAGCTATGCCATTTCGGTGGACGCGGTGTATGAGGCCATCCGTTCGATGATTCTGCGTGGTGCCGTCCTCCGCCCTGACCTTGGCTTCGTGCCGGTCACGGTGACGGCGAGCATCGTGGCCAGCTTCAACCTGGGCGTGGATCGCGGTGTCCTGGCCGCGCAGGTAGAGCCGGCACGGCCGGCGGCTGAGGCGGGACTGCACAGCGGCGATGTGATCACGGACGTGGACGGCACGCCGATCTACAACATGGGGGATTTCTGGCACGCCTACCTGCGACCGGGGGAGACTCGTCCGGCGCACCTCACCGTGTATGGCAAAACCGGCCAGGCTACCGTTACGCTGCCGCGTCGCGCGCCGCCCCGCGAGCCTCGCTGATCGCTTCAGCACGCGCTCCGGTTCGTTGCCGCTCCCTAGGGCCTGTGCTATAGTCGCCTCAGGAAGGGGCCGGCTTTGCCGGCTGTTGGTGTGACACGGCGCGCCGTTCTCCTGAACTACAGTCGAGTCGCCTACGAGCCCGCCTGGGCCCTCCAGCGGGCTTTCCGTGAAGAGCGTTTCGCTGACCGACGTCCCGATACGCTGATCCTGCTCGAACACGAGCCCGTGTTCACCATCGGGCGCACGGGCCTGGAGCGTCATTGGGGCGGGGACGAGACCCTGCAGCGGCGATCCGGTTGCCCGGTGCTCCATGTCGAGCGCGGCGGGTCCGTCACCTATCACGGCCCCGGGCAACTGGTCGGGTACCCAATCCTCCGTCTCGGCCGCTTCTGCGCAGGCCCCAAGGCGTACATGCGCATGCTGGGCGAGGTGCTTATCCGCACGCTCGCAGTATGGGGCATTTCCGCCCGGTGGGGTGAGCCGTCAATCGGTGTGTGGGTCGGCCGGGACCGTCCGGCCAAGATTGCGGCGATGGGGGTGCGGGTGGAGCGCGGCGTGACGATGCACGGGTTTGCGCTGAACGTCAATGTGGACCTGCGCCCCTTCGACTTGATCGTGCCCTGTGGACTGGACGGCGCCGGCGTCACCTCAATGGCGCGCGTGCTGGGACACGAGGTCGAGCTCGCCACGGTTCGCGCGCGACTGGCCGCCTCCTTTGCCGAGGTGTTCGGGCTGGAGTGGACCGCGGATAACCAAGTTTCCCGGCGTGTACTCGAGGATTCTGATGCGCTCCAGCGGGGCACGGCGCTGGCCGCGCAGCACATAAGCTAACAGATCGGTAGGGAGCGATGCCGACATCCATCACGAAAGAACTCGACAATTCCACGTATCGGCTGGCGGTCGCGCAGTTCGACGCCGCTGCGGAAGCGATGCAACTCGACCCGAATCTGCGGGAACGACTGAAGACGCCGGAACGTTCCCTGATCGTGAGCGTGCCGATCCGGATGGACGACGGCTCGGTAAGAGTCTTCACCGGCTATCGCGTCCAGCATGACTCCTCGCGTGGTCCATCAAAGGGCGGTATCCGGTTCCACCCGGACGTGAACCTGGGCGAGGTGGCCGCTCTGGCCATGTGGATGACCTGGAAATGCGCGTTGGCGGGGCTGCCGTACGGCGGTGCGAAGGGCGGTGTGCAGGTCGCCCCAGAACGGCTCTCCCGCGCCGAGCTGCAGCGACTGACCCGGCGCTACGCAGCGGAGATTTTCCCGCTGATCGGGCCTGACAAGGACGTGCCGGCGCCGGATGTTGGCACGAATGCACAGGTCATGGCGTGGATCATGGACACGTACAGCCAGCAGGTGGGCTACGTCGTCCCCAGTGTCGTGACCGGCAAGCCGCTCTCAGTGGGCGGCAGCCTGGGGCGTGAGGAAGCCACTGGCCGTGGGGTCTTTTACGTGACGGTCGAGGCGATGCGTCACCTGGGCCTGGACCTGCAGAGGGCCACCGTGGTGGTCCAGGGCTTCGGCAACGTCGGCTCCAACACCGCCCGCATCATGGCGGAGGCCGGCGCCAAAGTCGTCGCCGTCAGCGATAAATCGGGCGGCCTGTATAACGCCAAGGGCCTGGACATTCCGGAGCTGTTGCGCCGCTATCGCTCAGACGGTCATTCTCTGAAAGCCACGAAGATGGGCGACATGATCACGAACGAGGAGTTGCTCCAGCTCGAATGCGCGGTGCTGGTGCCCGCCGCGCTCTCCGAGCAGATCACGGAGAAGAACGCGGCCCGGCTCCGCTGTCGTGTCCTCGCCGAGGGCGCCAACGGACCGACGACGCTGGAGGCGGACCGGATCCTCGAGGAGAAGGGCGTCTTCATCATTCCGGACATTCTGGCCAACTCGGGTGGGGTGATCGTGTCCTATTTCGAATGGGTGCAGGACGTCCAGCGTTTCTTCTGGAAGGAAGCCGACATTCAGCAGCGACTCCAGGAGATCATCACGTCGGCCTTCCAGCGGACCCTGCACTTCTCGCAGGCGAAGAAGGCGACGATGCGGATGGCGGCCCTGATGAGCGGGATCGATCAAGTCGCCCAGGCACACCTGGCGCGTGGCCTCTATCCGTGAGAGACGTGAACCGTATCTCGGTACAGGCCTGTGGTCGTTTGGGTTTCATGAGCGACGGTTCCCCATGAAGTACGTCCTTGCGGCCATCGCCGGAATCTGGATGGCGGACGGCCTGTCGCTGCTGATCGCCCCCCGACACGTCATGGCCAGGCTCCGGGAGGTCCTGGCCCTCTCTCCTACTGTCCTACGCTGGGAAGCCATCGCTGTGGGACTCGGTCTCATGCTGGTGCTGGGCACGCAGGAGCTGCGGTACCAGTCCCTCTGGACAATCACAGGAATCGCGATGGTGCTGAAAGGGCTGTTTCTTGCCGCCGGACCGGAACGCTGGCGCCGGGGCGTGCTGGACTGGTGCCTCCATCGAGAAGACGTGGACTACCGGTTCTGGGGGCTGGGCCTGTGCACGCTGGCCATCCTGCTCTTGCACGCGCTGGGATGGCTCGCGGATGAGTGACCGAATGCTGGCCACCGGCCTGTTCGGCCTTCTCAGTCTGGCCTGGCTGGCTTGGGGTGTCGCCCTGGCTGTGCTCCCGACGTCGTCCACTCACTGGATCAGGCGGAGCCTGGAGGACCCCTTGCCGCGGTTTGTGCTGGCTCAAGGGCTGGTGCTCGCGGGGCTCTTGCTTCTGCTCGGCACCGGTGCGACCGCCATTCGCTGGCTGTGGATCGGCATCGGGGGTGTGATGGTGGTCAAGGGCATGGTGTGGCTGGGTGCTCCCGAATCGTTTCGGGCCAGGGTCCTGGATCAGCTCGACCGGGTGCCGCTGTGGAGCCGCCGCATCGTCGGGGTGATCATGGTGGGGTTGGCTACGCTGCTGGCGACGGAAACGATCCGCGGGCCGATCACCTCGTGATGGGCCCGCCCGCTGCGGCACGGGGGAGGCCGATGAGCGAGATCCGCGCACTCTGGGACGAGCACCAGCAGGCCGGCTGGCCGGTCTTCTCGGATCCCAACCAGGGTGAGCTGATGACCCTCGATACCGTCATCAGCGGCTGCGTGATGTACTATCTCGATACGCCGGAAGGGCTCGACTCGCAGCGAATCACGATGCTCGAGGACTGCGTGTCGGACTTGGATGACTTGCTCCCGGACCTGGCGGACGAGCACGCCACGGGGTATTTCGTTCGCCTTCGACGACTGGCCGGCTTGGTCCTGGACGCCCACCGGTTTGCCTCCTGAAGCCGGCGGATCGCAGTCGCGCCGTCCCTAGACCCCCGGCCTCGCTCTAGGTCGCAGGCGGATACTTCGCGAAGCAAATCAGATCCAGCTTGTGGTAATGGTTCGGCAGGAGCGATTCGGGCCGGTATCCGAGGCTGAGAAACAGCCCCACGTTGCGCGGCGTCCGCAACATCGTGCAGGCGTAGAACTTGTGCGCCTGCGGGCTGCGCCGTTCGACCTCGCGGAGCAGCGTCTTCGCCACGCCGCGGCCTTGATAGGCGGGGCTCACGGACAGCAGGCGGATCACGCAGACTCCCGCTACCGTCCAGAAACGCACCGATCCAACAATCCGGCCGTCGAGCTCGGCAACCAGGACGGCCTTCTCCGCGGCATCACGCCGAAGACTCTCCATGGTTTCGGTGGTCCAGGCGCTGACTTCATAGAGATGCAGGTATTCGAGGAACGCCTCCCGCTGGATCGCCAGGAGGGTCTCGAAGTCCTCCTCAGTGGCCGGTCTGACGGTGATCATGCGTCGCGCCCTCCTCTGGCACGGTCGATCCGTCGTGCGCAGGTCCAGGGGCGTGCCACGCACCCCGGGAACCTTGCATGTGCGTAGGCCGTCCGCTAGAATGGCCCGTCTTCGTGAGGCGCTGAGACCTTCATGAGGGGGAAGTGATGATGATCAGACGCTCACCGCTCGCGTTGGGGGTTGTCGTGGTCCTGCTGGCCCTCGGGCTCGGAGAGCTGCTGCGGGCGGAGCCCTACGAGCTTACCAAGACCGACGTGAACGATGCGACGCTCCTTAAGAGCACGGATATCTCGCTGTTCGGCGTGAAGCTGGGCGACCCCGAGAACAAGGCCTACGACATCCTGGTCAACGAAAAGATCCAGGGCGTCAAGGCCGAGCAGGAAGGCACCTTCATCCTGCTTCTCGACCAACGCAAGCCCACCGGCCCGATGGCCGGCGTTCGCCTCCTGGACGGCAAGGTTGATCTCATCTTCATCAACAATCGGTTCGCTTTCAAAGCTCGTGGCATTTTCCGCAACGTGCTCAACAGCGAAAGCCCGGACGAGGTTCGCAAGTTGCTGGGCAAGGAAGAAGCGGGTGACGAGAACGTCATGGGCGCCGTGCTCAACTACCCCAAACAGGGCATCCTGGTCAATTATCTGGGCAAAGACGTCAACGTCGAGTTCAGCCAACCCCAATAAGGCGCCGCGCCGCCCCCGCCCCGCTGTACCGTTTCGGGGGGTTGCCCGGGCGGCGTTACCGATCGCTTCCTCCATCACCCGAAGCCAATCCGCAGCGCGACCACGCGCGGCGCAGTCGATCGCGTGCGAGCATGCCGGGAGCTGTTCCGCGCCGAGCGGAATTAGCGGAGCAAAGTGCCCGCGGCCACGGGCCGCTGCAGGCCGTAGTTGATCAGGTTGGTGGCGATGGTCCAGCGGCGGTTGGCGTGGAGCAGGACGAGCAGGAGTTCCTTTCCGTCCTGCGAGACTTTCGCGATCAGACACCGGCCGGCCTGGGAGGTGAAGCCCGTCTTGACGCCTTCCACGCCGGGGATCCGTCCGAGCAGGCGGTTGGTATTCCGGAGGAAATAGGTGCGGGGCACGTTCACGGCGGTCATGACCTGCAGCTCTTCTTTGACGAAGGACCTGAACAGCGGATGCTGTAGTGCGATCTCGCTCAACCGGGCCAGATCCGCGGCCGTCGAATAATGATCGGGGGCATCGAAGCCGCAGGCGTTGCTGAAGTGCGTGTCGGTGAGCCCGAGGACGCGCGCCTTTTGGTTCATCAGGAAGACAAACCGGCTTTCGCTCCCGCCGACGTGCTCGACGGCAGCCAGGCAGGCGTCATTGGCCGACGTAATCAGCATCGCTTTCATCAGGTCTTCCAGCCGGAAGACCTGTCCGAATCGCAGGCGCAGGCGGATCTTGTGGGCTGCTGCGGCGCGCGGGCTGATCATTACATGATCGTGCAGACGGCCATACTCCAGGATGACGAGCGCGGACATGATCTTGGTGAGACTGGCGGGAGACAAACGCTGGTCGGACCGGAACTCATACAGGGTATGCCCTGTGGCTAGGTCCTTGAGGAGGACGCTCTCCGCCGTGTAGCCGCGACCCAGGATGGCCCTCGGCGATTTGACGAGGACCGAGGACCGCGGGGTGACGCGAGGCGCCTCGCTCCCGATCAGGGGTTCCGCGCCGGCAATTCCCGACAACCACCCGACGAGCATCCCCGCGCCAGCCAGCGCTCCGACCATCTTCCATCTCATGGCTTGCATTCGCGCCACTCCCTCACGCCTCGTGACCGACTCGCACAATCGACGGGGCTACAGGGGCATCGTCTCGCGGACCCTGGCGCCGCGGACCCCACTATCGATGACCTTATGGAAAAAGCGAAGCAGATCGGCCAGATCCAGCCAGAAGCCGCAGTTCAAGCACCGCGCGTACAGCCGGCGGCTGATCAAGGTGTAGTGCCGCTCGATGAGCATGCACCCTCTGCATTTCAGGCAGTGCATCGCAGGGATCGGTCCGGTTCCGTCCTTCGCGCTCGGAAACCCCGCCCGGCTAGCGCAGCCGGTTCAGGATCAACGCCACGCAACCCGCCAGAATGCCGCCGCCGAAGATAGTGAGCACCAGGGTCGAGAGCGCCGCGTGAGCTCCGGCCGGATGTGACCCAGAGAGGAGGTCGTGAAGCCCGCCCTGGACCATCAGGACCCCCAGGGTCGTCAGGCATCCCATGCCGAACCACCAGATGAACGTCCGCACTGCAGCGACTCTGGCTCCACGAAGTTCCGCCCTTCCGACCATACTCGCCGCCACTCTAGCCCAGGCCTCAAGGAGTGTCAACTGAACGGCCCATCCCCAACCAGCCCGGAAGACCGGGCTTACGCAATCCTCGCAGGCCTGCCGACCGTCCTTCCGAATAGGGGGCCGGCCTTCGGATGGTGCCGGAGAGACTTATGATCGGCGGGCGTCAGCCGGCAAGGCCGGCGCAGCCTTCACGCCACGATGGAGGAAGACCGACACGCTGTTTGCCCCGTTGTTGGCAGTAACCAGCGCGGATTCCCCCACTTGCGCGCTGGTCAGCCTGAGTGAGGCGATCGCGAAGGGCCCGCCTCTGGTCCGGTAGTTCATCGGTGGATAGCGGAACGTGCCATCGCCCTGCCCATACAGGATCGACAAATCGTTCGACTGCACGTTGACGATCGCCACGTCCAGGACGGCATCGCCGTCGAAGTCCCGCGCTAGGCCGAACACCGGCCCGGCATCGGCCCCGGCGTTCTTGCCGCCCTGAAAGGTCCCATCGCCGTTGCCCAGAAACACCGTGAAGGTGTCCATCTGGCCGTTGATCACGAGCAGGTCAATGTTGCGGTCATTGTTGAAGTCCGCGAAACTCACCCCGAGCGGTCGGTTGCCGGTCCGGTAGTCGGTGGGCTTCAGAAACGTGCCGTCCCCCTTGCCCAGCCAGATCGTGACGGCGCTGCTCATCGGCCCGCCGTTGGTGACAGCCAGGTCGAGCGCGCCGTCCCGGTTGAGGTCGGCGACGGCCACCGACGTCGGCGTGTCGCCGTACTCGTACTCCGGACCGTCGGCAAACGTCCCGTCCCCCCGCCCGAGCATGATCTTGATCTTGTCGTTGCGCAGCGCGACCGCGAGGTCGGGGTTCCCGTCGCCGTTGACATCGCCGCTGGCGACGGAGACGGGCGTCCTGTGCACCGGATACCGCTGACCGATGGCAAACTGTCCCTTGTCGAGGCCGTAGAAGACCGCGACCTGGTCGCTGCCGGCACAGGCCACCGCCAGGTCCTTCCGCCCGTCGCCGTTGAAGTCCTCCAGCGCGAGCGCGCGGGGCTCCTTGCTGACCTCGATCGGCACCTGCTCCTGGAAGGTGCCGTCGCCGTTTCCGAAGAGAACCGAGAGCGTGTTGTTCCCGATGTTGGTCGTAATCAGGTCCGTGAGGCCGTCATGATTGAAGTCTTCCGCCGTAACCGAGGTGGGGTTCTTACCGACCTCGTAGGTCGCGAACAGGTAGAAGAGATCAGGGGGGACGTAGGCTTCCTTTTGCTCGCAGCCGGCCCAGGCCAGCGCTCCGAGAATCACCAGCGCCGGCCCTATGACCGGGGAGAGCGCAGGGGCATGACGGGGCGTCACGTCCACGGACCTATTAAATCATCGGCGGGACCAGGGTCGACCGGCGATGCACCTCTCGCGCGGCCGCACTCATGGGCAAAGGCGCTCAAGTATACGGGCTTGAGACAGCTTTCGCAATGCGATCCGACGCCGACCCGGGCCCGGTCATCGTAGTCGACGGGCGACATGCCGCCACCGTGCTCGCTCCGGTCCTGATGCGGCCCCTCTGGCAGATGACCCCGTGACTGGGGTACACTATCCTGCGTTTGACGGAGGACCTCATGGCGGAGACAATCACGATCGAACTCACGATGTACGGGATTGCGGAAGTGCTCAAGTGGTGCATTGACCGGAACAAAGGACGGGTTCCAGGGACCGACACCGACGCCTTCAAGAAAATGCAGGCGTTGCTCGCCGAGAAGCCCCAGACGGCCGACTATTTCGCGCTGGACCAGTTCTGGAAGAAGAAGGTGCTGCTGGAATTCACCGCTGAGGAGGTGGCCACGATCGATCGCTGCCTGTACGACATTCCGAACCTCGACAACGTCCCACTGCCTCAGATCAGGCACAAATTCTGGCCCAAACAGCCGGCTCTCCACTGATCCTGCACCTCGATAGCCCGACGACCCACCCAGGGCCGTTCCCAGCAGCCGTCAGCGGCGGGCCGCTGGGGCGCCTTGCGAAACCGGCATCCGTATGGTTTATTGAAAAACGGTGGAGGTCGTTTACTTTGGTTGTGCCCCGAAGTAACTGACGTCTCGCATCCTCCTGGCGAGATGTCCCTCCACCGTTTTCTTGTAGACATGGGCTCGCACCGTCCGAGTCACTGCCTGGGCCACTTTGGGGCTTCTCTTGGGGGGGTTCCCCCTCGGTCCTCAGTCTCCTTCACCTGATTCGAGTCGGGCCTGATCCCGCGCCAGCCGTTCCTGACAGAACCGCGTTACCGGATCGGCCGGACTATCCGGATCCCGGCCCTCCCACAAGACGGAGCGGATGTTCCAGCGCACGATCGGATAGAAGATCAGCGCCGCTCCGGTGCCGAACAGCATTCGCGTGTCGGAGAGAATCTGCTCCTCTTCCAGCCGGATCCGAACGCGCGCGTATACCTTCTCGTACCAATCCAGGGTCGCTCGGTGACGAGCCCGCGCGTCCAACAGGAGTCCGCGCGCCTCGTCCAGGGCCTGGTGCGCGCCCTCCCCAGGATCCAGGCCGACCGTTCCCCTGGAGTCTCCGGATGATGTCACGGCGCTGCCGGAGAGCGGCTCGCCGGAGCGCCCGGACTGCTGCAGCGTGGTGTCGCGCGGGACGGTGGTGGGCCAGATCATGGCCGCACGCCAGGCTCGTTCGAGCCGTTGGAGCTCCTCCTGGGCCTGCAGGTAGTCGGGGGTCAGGCTGGCCAGGCACTGTCCGTCCCGCTCCAATGCGGTTGCGCAACCGCCCAACAGCACCAGCGTGAGGAGCAGGGAGGCCAGCTTCATGCGCGCCTCCGACACCGACAGGAGTGGGGAAGGGCAGCTAGAGGGACCCTTCGCCTTTCAGATACTTGCGGAACCGTTCCATCAACTCGGCACCCAGGGTCCCGCCTTCCGGTTTCTTCGTCCGAGGATCACGAAAGTGCCGGCGGATCGCCTCGAGACGCCGTTCCGCTTGCTCGTTGCCCTGCAGCCGCTTGGTCTTCTCCAGCGCGGTGTCGAACGCATCGAACGTCAGCTCCCGATAGCCGAAGCTCCGGATCCGCTTCACCGCTTTCATCATGGCTTCGTTCCGAAACCTGGTGAGGTGCTCCGAGTCGATTTCCTTCAAGCCCAGCTTGCGTGCGCGACGCTCGGCTGCTTTGCGGATCCCGCTGCGGACGAATTCGGGCGACGACATGAGGCGCTTCCAGGCCTCATCCGTCCACAGGATCTTTTCTTGTGGTGCGTCCCAGAGCTGGGCCAGTGCCGCTTCGTCGATGCGGGACAAGCCCTTTTCGCGGGCCATCTCTTCGGTGTCCCGCCTTACCATGTCGTTCACAAATTCGAGCGCGATGGCCGGCGCCCGCCTGATCTTCTCCTCGAGGCGGGCCCGCGCGCCGTCGGTCCACTCCATCGGCGGCGCGGCCGCCTGCTGCACCTCGCCCAGCGCCTCGACCTTTTCGAAGAGCTCGACGTTCACTTCCAGGTGCCCCCGCTCGAGCGCGATCCCTTCGGCGATCTGCTTGATCATCCCCCGCATGAACTCGGGAACGGTGTCCAGGCGCTCCAGCGCGGCCGCGGTCCAGGGCACCTTGCCCTGTGCGAGCAAATCGGCAGCCGCAGCCATCCCGGCGCCACCGCCCACGCGCCCCATCATCTGGCTCTTGAACTGATCGAGCAAATCGCCCGTGATGCAGGCATGCCCCAGCTCGCGGGCTTTCTTCTCGGCGAGCCGCTTCACCATGCCGCGAAGAAAAATTGGCGCCCGCTCCATACGCAGGCGCGCCTCATCGGTCCAGGTGATCTCTGTCGTTGCCGTCGGCTCTGCCGCGTCCGAGGGGTCCATGACCGTTCCGGCTATCCGGCCCCTTACTTGTTCAAGAGTTCCTTGAGTTCCTTCCCCGCTTTGAAAAACGGCACCTTCTTGGCCGGCACCGACACGGCGGCACCGGTCTTGGGATTCCGGCCCTCTTTCATGCGGCGCGCCCGGAGGCGGAAACTGCCGAACCCGCGGATCTCCGTCTTGTCCCCGCGCTGCAACGAATCCCGGATGCTGTTAAAGAGCGCGTTGACCACGACTTCCGCCTGGCGTTTGGTCAACGTTGGCACCTGTTCGGAGACCTTCTCGATGATCTGCGCTTTCGTCATCCCCTCTCCTCCTTTGACCCGACAGCCCGCGGGCTAGAACGCCATCAAGTATTTCAGGCTGACGCCCGTCTGGAAGTCCAGGCGCGGCAGCATCCCGCTCAGGCGGCTTTCCAGCAGGTCGCGGATCGAGAACCGCCGTTTCGGCTCGACGATCTTCGGCTCGCCTTCGATCCCGCCCAGGTCGGCTGCAACCCTGATCGCATCGTCCAGATCGCCGAGGTCGTCCACGAGCTTGAAGTCTTTCGCCTGGCGTCCCGTGAAAACCCGGCCGTCGGCCAGCGACCGGACGTCCGCGACATCCAGCGACCGCCCGTCGGCCACCGCTTCGATGAACTGCGTGTGCACGTCGTCCATGACCGCCTGCAGGATGTGCCGATCCTCTTCGTTCATCTTGCGAAAAGGTGATCCGAGGTCTTTGTACCGGCCGCTCTTGACGACGATGCTCTCGACGCCGACTTTCTTCAGCAGCCCTTCAAGGTTGGCCAGCTCCATGATCACGCCGATGCTCCCGGTCAGCGTGCCCGGGTTGGCGATGATGCGGTCCGTCGCCGCGGCGATGTAATAGCCGCCCGAGGCCGCGACGGTCCCCATCGAAGCGACGACCGCCTTGTTGTGCTTCTCCCGCACCCGCAGGACGGCGTCGTGGATCTCCTGCGAGGGCACGACACCGCCGCCCGGACTGTCGATGCGCAGCACGATCGCCTTCACGGTCGGGCTCTCGCCGAAACGCCTGAGCTCGCCGACCGTCTGGCGCGCATCCACGATCACCCCTTCCACGCGGATCAGACCGACCAGATCCTCTCCGTAGAGCTCGAGGTCGGGCCCTAGCAGGGTGATCAGCACAACCAGGGCCAGGCCCCAGAACAGGATCCAGAACGCCAGCCGCAACGGCCGGCGCCGCCTGGGTTCTTGATCGGGACTCACCCCTCGTCCCCTCCCTCTTCGCGCTTCTTGGTCTTCTTCGCCGTGCGCCCGAGGCTCTGATCCACCGTCCCCTGGGTCTCGTGGTAGTCGTCCACCTGCTTTCGCTCGGCATCCAGCGCATGCTCACGAAGACTGAGCGCGATCTTGCGCTCGTCGCGGTCCACCTTGATGATCTTGGCGGTCAGTTCGTCGCCTACCCTAAAGCGCTCCTCCAGCCGGCTCTGCGGCTCGAGGCCGCTTTCGCTCACGTGGATCAGTCCTTCCACGCCGCCCTCGAGCTCCACGAACAGCCCGAAGTCGGTAACCTTGCTGACCTTGCCGGTCATCGACCCGCCCACCTTGTACCGCTGGGGGATCTCGTCCTCCCACGGATCGGGCGTCAACTGCTTGTAGCCCAGTGACAGCCGCTCCTTCTCCTTGTCGATCCGAAGCACCACCGCTTCCACTTTCTGCCCCTTCTTAAACAACTCGGAGGGGTGCTTGACGTGCTTGGTCCAGGACATATCCGAAATGTGGATGAGTCCGTCGATCCCCTCGTCCAGTCCGACGAAGGCCCCGAAGTCGGTGAGACTCTTGACCTTCCCTTCGATCCGCGTGCCCGCCGGATACTTGGCTTCCACCATATCCCAGGGGTTCGGCGCCACCTGCTTCATCCCGAGGGAGATCTTCCGATTGTTCGGGTCCACGTTGAGCACGGCCGCCTCGACCTGATCGCCGACCGAGACGATCTTGGACGGATGCCGGACTTCGTGGCTCCACGACATCTCCGACACGTGCACAAGGCCTTCCACGCCGGGTTCCAGCTCGACGAAGGCGCCGTAATCCGTGAGGCTGACGACCTTGCCGCGCACACGCGTGCCGATCGGATACTTGGTCGCGACGTGCGCCCACGGGTCCGCGCTCTTCTGCTTGAGCCCGAGCGAAATCCGGCCCGTTTCCCGGTCGTACTTGAGGACCATCACTTCAACCCGGTCCCCGACCACGAACATCTCGGTCGGATGGCCGACACGGCCCCAGGACATGTCGGTGATGTGGAGTAGGCCGTCGATGCCCCCGAGATCGATGAAGGCGCCATATTCCGTGATGTTCTTCACCATCCCCTGGATCAACTGGCCTTCCTTCAAGTTGGCCAGCGTCGTCTGCCGGCGCTTGTCGCGCGTCTCTTCCAGCAGGACGCGCCGCGAGACGACCACGTTGCCGCGCCGTTGATTGATCTTGATGATCTTGAACGGGAAGGTCTTGCCGACCAGGCCGTCGAGATCCCGCACCGGGTGCAGGTCGATCTGGGAGCCGGGCAAGAATGCCTTGACTCCGATATCTACCATCATGCCGCCTTTGATGCGGGACAGAATCCGGCCCTCGACGATGCGCTCGTCCTTGTACACCTTCTCCAGATCCTCCCAGACCTTCATCTTGTCGGCTTTCTCTTTCGACAAGATCAGGTTGCCCTCGGCATCTTCCCGTTCTTCGATGTACACCTGGAGACGGTCGCCGACCTTGATGGCCTGCAGCTCCTCGCCGGAAAACTCATCCGCGGGAATGATGCCCTCGGACTTGTATCCGATATCGACGATGACCTTGTCCTTGGTGACCGTCACGACGCGGCCTTCGACGATGGTACCCTCGTCGAAGTTCCGGAATGTTTCCTCATACAAAGCGGCCAGGGCGCCCCGATCCAGTTGACCTTCGCTCAGTTTTCCGCTGTTCATGCCTGTCATCCTACTCTCTTCCGACCACGGTCGGTGCCGATGGTTGACGAAGACCGATGCCTCACTCAGCTCTGCGAGGCCCGGCCGCCGAGGGCGTCTCCACCGCCTCGGCTCCAGCGGCGCGCTCGCTCGGCGGGGCCACGTGCCCCAGCTCGGCGATGCGCGCCATGACGGTCCGGCTGACACGCCGGTACAACTCTTTGCCCGAATACTGCGCCGCCTCGTGCGTGAAATCGATCGCGGGTCCGAACGTCACGCGGACCGGGTGCAGCCGGATCCATCTCGCGCGGATCGGCAACGCCTGGTACGTGCCCTCGATATAGGCGGGCACGACGGCGCACCCGGTTGCTGCGACCAGCACGCCGATCCCCGGCTTCCCCGCTCTGAGCGAGCCATCCGGGGTGCGGCTGCCCTCCGGAAACAGCACGACGACATGACCTTCCTTCAGCAGGCGAGCGGCCTTGCTGAAGCCCCCGCGGTCCAGGAGATCTTGCCGCATGGGGATCCACCCGAGCCACTGGAACACCCGATTGACCAGCGCGTTCGGGAACAGGTTGTGCCGTCCCAGAAACCATACCCGACGCCGGATGCCGCAGCCTAAGAGGGGGATATCGAGATAGCTCGCGTGATTCGCCGCCACCACGACGCCGCCGCGCTTCGGGATATGCCGCTGCCCTTGCGCACGATACCGGAACAGCAGGCGGCCGATCAGGTTGAACAGGATCCAGAGACACCCATAGACGATGGCGCTCACAGCTTGGTCGCCACCACGGCCAGCATCCGCTCCACCACCTGATCCACGGTGAGCGCGGAGCTGTCGATGACCACCGCGTCGGGAGCCGGGACCAGCGGCGCCACGTCCCGCGACCGATCACGCTGGTCGCGGGCCTGCATCTCGTCGCGTGTCTGCTCCACAGAGGGCGCATGCCCGGCGGCCACCAGCTCCCGATGCCGGCGGGCGGCGCGAATCTCTTCGCGCGCCTCCAGAAAAAACTTCACCGGCGCCGCGGGGAACACGCGCGTGCCTAGGTCCCGTCCTTCCGCCACGACCCCGCCCCTCGCCCCGATCCGGCGCTGCACGGGGAGGAGCCAGTCCCGCACTTCGGGAACGGCCGACACCAGGGAGGCGATCCGGCTGATCTCCGGCGTCCGGATCTCCCTGGTCACGTCACGGCCATCCACCAGCACCCGCACCTGTCCGTTCACCAGGTCCAGAGACACCGTCGTCGTGGAGAGCAACCCGATGACCCCGCGACGCACGGACGGATTCACGCCCGACGCCTGCACCTTCCAGGCGACGGCGCGGTACAGCGCGCCGGTGTCCAGATACAGATACCCCAGACGCTCCGCCAGCAGCCTCGCCACGGTGCTCTTGCCCGCCCCGGCCGGTCCGTCAATCGTGACGATCAGAGGCTGTGTGTTCCCCAACGGCGTCGAACGGCCTGCGAAGGCCGCCTATTATAGCCCCATGGCCGAATCTGTCAATAATTCCAAAAGCTTGGATTCAAATCCTGGGAACGAAGTCTCAATACAGGCCGTGTCATCAATCCGGGTCGGCGCATCGGCCACTAAGCCAGCAATCGCCAGGGACATCGCGACCCGATGATCGCCATGGCTGTCGCAGCTCCCTCCCCGAAGCGGGCGCGCGCCGCCAAGTCCCTGGATCACCAATCCATCCGGCCGCTCGGTGACCGTGGCGCCCATCTTGCGGAGTTCCATTGCTATCGTTGCAATGCGATCGCTTTCCTTGATGCGCAATTCCTCCGCCCCGCTGATCACGGTTTCCCCGGCCGCCATGACCGCTGCGACGCAGAGAATGGGAACCTCGTCGATGGTCTGCGGAGTCCGCTCCGCCCCGATGCGGACACCCTTGAGCCTCGCCGCCCGGACGCGCAGATCGGCGACCGGCTCGCCGGCCTCTTCCCGGCGATTGAGAACCTGAATCGCCGCACCCATCTCCGTGAGCACCTCCAGCACGCCCGTCCTCGTCGGGTTGATCCCGACTCCTTCCATCATCACGTCCGACCCGGGGACGATCGTGGCGCCGACGAGGAAGAATGCCGCCGCAGACAAGTCGCCCGGCACGATCATAGTCGTCGCGCCTGTCCAGCCGGTCGCCGGACGTCCGCGAACACCCACCGTGCCGCCGCGCTCCTCGACTGGGATGCCGAAAAACCGGAACATCCGCTCGGTATGATCGCGCGAGCGCCGCGGCTCGGTGATCTCCGTCAACCCTTCGGCGTACAGGCCAGCCAGCAGGAGCGCCGACTTAATCTGGGCACTTGCGACCGGCGACCGGTAAGCCATCCCGCGTAGGCGGCAGCCGGTAATGGCGAGCGGCGCCAACTCCCCGCCTTTGCGGCCGGTGATCGTCGCCCCCATCTCCCGCAGAGGCTTCACCACGCGGCCCATGGGCCGTCGTCGGATTGAGGCATCGCCCGTCAGAATCGTGAAGAAGTCCTGCCCGGCCAGCAGGCCCGTGAGCAACCGGATGCCGGTCCCGGAATTGCCGCAATCGATCGGCTGCTCCGGCTCCGTCAGGCCCCACAGCCCTTTTCCCGAGACATGCAACCGGTCCGGCGTCTCCTCAATGCGGATCCCCATAGCCTGGAACGCCCGCATCGTGTTGAGGCAATCCTCACCGCGACAATACCCCTGGATCGTCGTGTCCCCTTCGGCGAGCGCGCTCAACATGATCGCCCGATGAGTGATGGACTTGTCCCCAGGGACCGCGACTGTTCCTTTCAAAGGGCCTTGGGGAACGATAGTCAGGGATGCCATTGAAACCCTCGATCAACCCCGGCTTGTCGTGACGCGGGCACCCGTTGCTCCTGAAGATGCAACGGGTCCCCGGTGATGCGTGATGAGTGCAGGCTTGCTCCTTCTTACCACTGACCACGCGTTACGCATCACGATCACTGCAACCGTTCGCGCACCTGCTTCGCTCGCTCCAGCTCCTTCTCCAGACCCGCTCCGTCCCCGGCCTGGATGAGCTGCTTCAACCGCCGCAGGCGCGCCTCGTATACGTCGATCATGCGGACCAGATTGACCCGGTTCCAGACGAAGATGTCGCGCCACATCTCCGGCGAGCTCGCGGCAATCCGTGTCGTGTCGCGAAGACCGCCCCCGGAATAGGCAAGCAGATCCAGCTCCGGAACCGTCTGCTCGCGGATGTCGCTCAGCGCGTTGACCAAGCAGAAGGCCGCAACATGCGGCAGGTGACTGACCGCGCCCAGCACCTGATCATGCACGAACGGGTCCATCACGAAGACCTGGGAGCCGGCCGCCTCCCAAAGCTCCTTGATCAGCCGGAGCGCATCAGGATCGGTGCGCGAGGTGGGCGTGAGGATACAGCGCGCACCCTGAAACAGATCCAGCGAGCCCGCCGCCACTCCGGTTTTTTCCCGACCGGCGATCGGATGGGCGCCGACAAACCGGGCATGAGGCGGCATGAGCTTCTCCGCCAGCTCCACCAATGCACCCTTCACGCTCCCCACATCGCTCACGATCGCGCCGGGCTTGAGCACCGAGCCCCAGGCGTTCAGTTGCCGCTCGTAGGTGTCCACCGGGGTAGCCAGGACGACGAGGTCGGCACCCTGCACGCCATCGCGCGCATCCGCGACGTACCGATCGATCGCTCCCAAAGCCACGGCGGTCTTGAGGTTCTCAACCCGCCGCCCGACACCGACGACCCTGTCGGCCAGCCCCTGGCGCCTGAGCACCAGGCCCAGCGACCCGCCGATCAGCCCCACGCCGACGATGGTCACGTGTTTGAAATGGACCGCCATCTTAAGAAGCGCGGAATGCTGAATGCGGAACGCTGAGCAATCGGCCTTCGGAGGCTTCCGTCCTGCTCCTCACGTCCATCATTCCGCGTTCAGCGTTCATCGTTGTCCTAAAGTTCCCGTCCGACTGCTTCGGCAATCTTCCGGAGATCCTGCATCAGATCCTTGAACTTGGTGGGCTTGATGGATTCCTCGCCGTCGCAGAGCGCGCACTCGGGATTCGAATGCACCTCGATCAGGAGCCCGTCCGCCCCCGCGGCGATCGCTGCCTTCGCCATCGGGGCGACGAGGCTCCACTTGCCCGTCGCATGACTCGGATCCACGATGACCGGCAGGTGGGACAATTCCTTGAGGGTCGGCACCGCCGCCAGATCCAGCGTGTTCCGGTAGTGGGTCTCGAAGGTCCGGATTCCCCGCTCGCAGAGCATTACGTTCCGGTTGCCTCGGGAGATGATGTATTCCGCCGAAAGGAGGAATTCCTTGATCGTGGCCGCAAGGCCGCGCTTGAGGAGCACCGGCTTGTCGTAGGCACCGACTTCCTTGAGCAACTCGAAGTTCTGCATGTTCCGCGCGCCGATCTGGATGATGTCGGCTTTCTCGAGGAAGAACTCGATATCGCGAGGATCGAGAATTTCACTCACCACCGGCAGCCCGGTCTGGCGCCTGGCTTCGACGAGGTAGTCCAGCCCCTCCCGGCCCAACCCCTGAAACGCATAGGGCGAGGTGCGCGGCTTGTAGGCGCCGCCCCGCAGGATGCTCGCGCCCGCCGCCTTGACCTCGTGGGCGATGCCCACGGTCAGTTCCAGCTTCTCTACCGCGCAGGGCCCCGCCATGACGGCAAGCTTTGGGCTGCCGACCTTGACGCCGGCCACGTCGATGACCGTGCTTTCCTTCTTGAACTCCCGGCTGACCAGTTTCCACGGGGCCAGGATCGGCGTGACGCTCTCGACGCCGGGTAGCACACTGAGCGGTTGATGCTGCAGGATGCGGTCGTCCCCGATGACCCCGATGATCGTGCGCTCTGCGCCTTTGGAGACCTGCGCCTTCAAGCCCAGCTCGCGCAGCCGCTCCAGGACATGATCCACCTGACTCTCGGTCGCATCGGGTTTCAAAACGATGATCATGGTGCGAAGCCGGCCCTCACCGGCCGAGGACTTTCCTCAGCGCCTGCAAAAACCGCCGGTTCTCCTCCGGCAGGCCGATCGTCACGCGTAGCATGCGGCCTTCGATGTGCCGCACGATGACCCCCTCGCGCAGCAACGCGTTGAAGACCTCCTCGCCGTTGCGCCCGACATCGAAGAACAGGAAATTGGTCTGGCTCGGCAGCGGCCGGAAGCCCAGCTCGGTCAGGCCCTTCTCGACGACCGCCAGCTCCGCCTCGTTCGAGGCCCGGCTGCGCGCGACGTGCTCCTCGTCATCGAGCGCGGCGAGCGCCGCTCGCTGCGCCAGACTGTTGGCGTTGAACGGCGGCCGGATCCGGTTCAGGTAGTTGTTGATCTCCGGGGTGGTCACCCCGTAGCCGATGCGCAGACCAGCCAGACCGTAAATTTTCGAAAACGTCCGCAGGACGATCGCGTGGCGGTTGCGCCGGACGTAGCCCAGGCAGTCCGGGAAGTCGCGGACGCGCACGTATTCGAAGTAAGCCTCGTCGAAGGCCACGATGACCTGCTCGGGGATGCGCGCCATCAGGGCCTCGACCTCCGCGGCCGTCACATACGTGCCCGTCGGGTTATTCGGATTGCAGATGAACACCAGTCGCGTGCGCGGGGTCACCGCGGCCGCCATCGCCGGGAGAGCATGTCGCTCGTTCTGCAAGGGGACTACGACCGGCACCCCGTGCGCGGCCGTCACCTCCGTCTTGTAAATGACGAAGGTCTGGTCGGCCATGATCGCTTCGTCCCCGGGGGCGAGAAAGGCGCGGCAGAGCAAACCCAGGATCTCGTCGGAGCCGTTGCCCAGGATCACGTGGTCGGGCGAGACCTTCCAGCGATCCGCAAGCGCCTGCCGCAGGCGATAGGCGCCGCCGTCCGGGTATCGGTTCAGGGTTGCCGCCGCCTCGGACAGCACGGCCAGCGCCTTCGGCGACGGCCCGAGCGGGTTCTCGTTCGAGGCCAGCTTGATCGCCTTGGAGATGCCCAGCTCGCGCTCCAGCTCCTCGATAGGCTTGCCGGGCGAGTACGGCACGAGCGATTCGATGTCCTTGTGAACTTTCAGCGCCATAGACTCAGACCACGTAAATCGTGATCCGTGTACCGTAACCCGTGGGTTGGCTATTCATGGATGATCCCCTCACACTGATCACGCGTCACGGCTCACGGTTCACGGCCTTTCAGGAGTGAGCCGGATAGGACCCCAGAATCTTGAGGAACAGGCACCGGCTCTTGACCTCTTCGACCGCTTTCTTGACGCGCTCCTCTTCGATGTGCCCTTCGATGTCCACGAAGAAGATGTATTCCCACGCCTTCCGTCGCGACGGGCGGGATTCGATCTTGGTCATGTTGATGCCGTGCGACGCGAAGGGGCGCAGCAGCTCGTATAGCGCGCCGACTTTGTCCTTGACGGACAGCATGATCGAAGTCTTGTCTTTGCCGGTCCGTTCAGGGGCTTTCTGCGACAGCACCAGGAACCGGGTGAAATTGTTGATGTTGTCCTCAATGCGGGACTTGAGGATCTTCAGTCCGTAGAGGTTCGCCGCCAGGTCCGATGCGATGGCCGCAGCGGTCGGTTCGTCCGCGCAGAGCTCCGCCGCTCGCGCCGTGCTCGGGACTTCGGACACCGGCACATTCGGGAGGTTCGTCTCGAGCCAGTTGCGGCACTGCGCGATGGCATGCGGATGGGAATAGATCTTCGTGATGTCCTCCGTCCGATCAGCTTTGGAGAGCAGGTGATGAGACACCTCAAGCAGGACCTCGCCGTAGATGATCAGGTTGGAATCGATGAACATGTCGAGGGTGGAGTTCACCACCCCCTCGGTCGAGTTCTCGATGGGCACGACGCCGAAGTTCGCACGTCCCCGCTCCACTTCGTTGAAGACATCCTTGATGCTGCTCACGGGCACGTACTGGGCGGATTGGCCGAATTTCTTGATACAGGCCATGTGGGTGAAGGTGGCCCGCGGCCCCAGGTAGGCAACCTTCTGCGGGCCCTCCAGGGAGAGCGAGGCCGACATAATCTCCCGATACACCGGCCGAATCGCGTCGTTGGGGAAGGGGCCCTTGTTCTGGCGGATCAGCCGTTCGACGATCTCGGCTTCGCGCCGCGGCGTATGGAGGTGCGCGTCGGCATCCGACTGCCGTTTGAGCTTGCCGATCTGGATGACGATCCGCGACCGCTCATTGAGTAGGCGCAAGATCTCGTCATCGAGCCGGTCGATGTCCCTACGAAACTGTTGAATGGGCTCGCTTGGATCCATACCACCGCTGCCGTGTGCTTGCCCCGGCCAGATCGTTGATCTTACTGGATGGAAGGGGGCCTTTCAAGGAGTATCAAGGGGTTCTGAGAAGGGAGGCGTTGGCTGATGGCGAATGGCTGGTGGGCGGCTCAGGAAAGCAAATCCTTCTTCCTGCCGAAGTGCTCGAAGCACCGACGAGTGGCCTGCCGGCCCCGGCCCGTCCGTTCCAGGTAGCCGGATTGAATCAGGTAGGGCTCATAGACATCCTCGAGCGTCCCTTTCTCTTCATTCACGGCAGCGGCCAGCGACTCGATCCCGACCGGCCCCCCTCCGAACTTCTCGAGGACGGTCAGCAGAATCCTGCGATCCATCTCGTCGAAGCCGGCCGCGTCCACGCCCAGCCAAGCCAGGGCTTCGTGCGCGACCGACCGCGAGATCCGGCCCTGGGCCTTGACCTCCGCATAGTCCCGCACTCGCCGGATCAGCCGGTTGGCAATCCGGGGCGTGCCGCGGGCGCGCCCGGCAATCTCTTTCGCGCCGTCCGGTTCGATGGGCACATTCAGCAGGGCTGCGGACCGGGTGACGATCGCCTCCAGCTGGGCCGGCGAATAGAAGTCCAGGTGATACACCAACCCAAAGCGGTCACGCAGCGGCGAGGTCAAGGCGCCCGCGCGTGTCGTCGCGCCCACCAGCGTAAACCGCGGCAGATCGAGCTTGATCGTCCGCGCGGCGGAGCCTTGCCCGATGACGAGATCGAGCTGGTAATCCTCCATCGCCGGGTACAGTGCTTCCTCCACTGAGGCGGGCAACCGATGGATTTCGTCGATGAACAGCACGTCCCGTTCTTGTAGATTGGTCAAAATAGCCGCCAGGTCGCCCGCATGGACCAGCACCAGCCCGGAGGTGGACCGGATGGCCACACCCATTTCACGGGCAATGATGTGGGCGATGGTCGTTTTGCCGAGGCCGGGCGGCCCGTAGAAGATGGTGTGATCGAGTGCCTCCGCCCGGCGCCTCGCCGCCTCGATACTGACGCGGAGCGAGTCCTTCATCCGCTCCTGGCCTACGTACTCGTCGAACGACTGGGGGCGCAAGCTCGCCTCCAGCCCGCGTTCTTCCTCGGTCATCTGGCTGGTGAGGATGCGGTCAGCCATCGGATTCACGCGTGACGCGCCTAGACCGCCTCTGCCTGGGCTTGTTACCCGCCACCCGTCACCTGTCACTTCTTTTCCGGGGACGGCGGGAACTTGGGCGGTGGAGGAATCGCCCCCTGCCCCGGCGTCGGCATTTGGCCCGCGCAGTTCGGCGGGCAGAAGACCCCGCCCTGCGTCGGATCGGGCAAGCCTTTGCCGAGATCCGTGGCCTGGCACTGAGTGAGCCGCCCCTCTTCCAACGTGCCGCATCGCGCCGGCACCCTCGAGCTGCCCACCTCGACGTAGCCTTCCGGGCAGGAACCGCACACGGCCAGGAGCGGCATCGAGCCGATCGGCACGCACTGGACCAGTGTCGGATCGCCGTCCTTGCAGATCGAGGGCTCGCTCGTCACCCCGGTCGTCGCATACCCAGCGGGACATTTGCCGCAGGTCATACGAGTGCTTTTTTGCTCGTCTGCGCCGGCGCCTCCGCCGAACGGAACGCCGACCAGCAGCACCGATCCGAGAAGTGCCACGGCCACGCGAGTCTTTTCCATAGCCTACCCCCTTGTCAGATCCTTCAGGGCTTCGCGGATGAGATCCGTCAGTGCCGGCGGCGAGAGCGTCCGCTGTCCGACCCGTTTCAGCGTCTCTTTGACGTCTGCCGGCCGGTACCCCAGGTTGACGAGCGCCGACAACGCGTCGTCTTCGAGGCGACTCGGCGACGCCCACCGGGCATCAGCCGCCGCCGTGGCCGGTGTCCCCAACTGCTCGACCTTCTCTTTCAGCTCCAACGCGATCCGTCCCGCTGATTTCTTGCCGATTCCGGGGACGGTCGCGAGCTTGTCCACATCGCCGGCCTGGATCGCTGAGGCGAGATCCGGCACGCTCAGCGCCGAGAGCACACTGAGCGCAAGCTTGGGCCCGATGCCCGAGACACTCGTCAGCAGCACGAAGGCATCCTTCTCGTCCTGCGTCAGGAAGCCGTAAAGCTGAATGGCATCGTCGCGCAGATGCGTATGGACCTTCAGGGAAGCGAGGTCGTTCAGGTCGGGGAGCGAGTAAAACGTGCTGAGAGGAATGAAGACTTCGTAGCCGACGCCCTGAACGTCGAGCGTGATGTGCGTGGGCGCTTTGAAGGTCAGCCGGCCGGTCAGCGCGGCAATCATCCCGCCGCCACCTTCTCCATGATCTCGTCCGGAATATCGAAGTTGGCGTGCACCTTCTGAATGTCGTCGTGGTCGTCCAGGATTTCCATCAACTTGAGCATCTGCTCGGCGTTCTTCTCCTCCAGCTTGATCGTATTCTGCGCAATGAACGTCACCTCGGCCAGCGCCGGTTCGATCTTGGCATCGAGGAGCGCTTTCTTCACCGTCTCGAAGTCATGCGGGGCCGTGATTACCTCGAACTTGGTCTCGACCGTCCGGACGTCTTCCGCACCCGCCTCCAGCGCGACGGAGAGTAAGCGATCTTCCTCCACTTTCTCCTGTTCGACCACGATCAGCCCCTTCTTGTGGAACTGCCAGGCGACGGCCCCCGCCTCCGCCAGGTTGCCGTTGTTCTTGGTCAGGAGACTGCGGATCTCGGCCACCGTACGCTTGTGGTTGTCTGTCGTGATCTCAAGCAGGAGGGCCGTGCCCCCCGGACCGTACCCTTCCAGTGTGAACTCCTCGTAGTGCACACCCGGCAACTCGCCCGTGCCGCGCTGGATCGCCTTTTTTATCGTGTCGCCGGGCATGTTCGCATCCTTGGCTTTCTGAATCGCCAGCCGAAGGCGCGGATTCCCGTCGGGATCCCCGCCGTGCCGGGCCGCGATAGTCAACTCGCGAATGATCCTCGTGAAGATCTTTCCCCGCTTGGCGTCCTGCAACGCTTTGTGGCGCTTGGTCGTCGCCCAATGACTATGGCCGCCCATACCGTCCTCCTCCGGACCCCACCGCTCACCCGGTCCGGGTGTTTCTCGATCCGCCTGAAATGTTGTGAGTTTGTAGGGTCTTCTAGCACAGCGTCGCGAGAGGTGTCAACGAGGGTCCAGAGGGCTGGGCTGACGAAGGAGCGAGAATCTCATTCAGAAGCCCCTTTGGCGGAGCGGGCGGCATCGACGATGCTCCAGATTGCGATGCCAAGGAGAGCCAGGGAACCGATCAGGAATCTCGGGAGACTGTTCGGTTGGACACCGGAGGTGAGGAACGTAATCATGTCGATGGAGGCCCCGAAGACGGCATCCAGCACGAGGAGCCCGACCAGAAATGCTGCTCCCTTGGCCCACTGCCGATTATAGAACTGGCCCAGTCCGGGGAGCAACGCTGAGAGGACGCCAGCGACTGCAGGCCTCCGTGGGCGCTTCGGTGCCATGGACCCCTGGCCAGACCTATTCCGAATACATCAGTAACTGCACGCCGATCACGAGCACCAGGGTAGCCCAGGCCAACTCCCACCGGAAGCTCTTCCGCATCACGTCTGCACCCCTGCGGGCACTCCCGACGGCCGGCTGATCCACCCACCCCGCGATCAGCTTGCAGGCGCCAGCGGTCACCGCGAACAGCCCCATGACAGTGTGATGGGTTGCGATCTTCTGCGCTCCCGGATGCGCGCCGTGCATATGCCCGAAGAGCATCGCCCCGCCGAATAACGCGAAGAGTGGCAACGGCAGACGCCAGACTGCCTGAGGGAGACGTCCCTTCCGACGCGCCACTTCGACGGCGCCGACGCTGAGCAGCAGCACCCCATAAAGCTTATGTTGGATGATTTCCGGGTCGTTCCCGGTAAACGTTTCTGCAAAGCCGATCGATCCGATGGGCCAGGCATCGTGATCGCTCCAGATCAACAGGAATCCGCCCGAGCCGAGCAGGGCAAGCGGCAACAGAAACCGGGCCCAGACAAGCCACGTCTCCACCAGCAACGAACGAAATTCGCTCAGGCCGATCAGAAGGACGAACGCAGCGGCCAGCCGGTGGTTGAATTCGGAATAGGCGACGCCTTCGGGCGAGCCTTCCCACTTCGGTTCTGCCGCGCCCACATCGCCATGGCCGTGACCCGCCGCGCCGTGCCCGGAGACGGGGCCGCGGCCGTGCCCCACCTGCTGCGCCAACACCAGTTCGGTCCCGACATGCATCGTGTACACCAGCAGAAGCGCCGTCGCGACCGCCACGCTCTCCCGTCCGCCTCCCGCGCTCTCCTTCTTTCGTGTCATCGCCCGCTCCTCTCGTGTGCACCGCACAAACGAAAGGCTCATCCGGTCATGCCGGATGAGCCTCGTGCCGCGCTGCAACCGGTCAAGAAGGGCTCACATGAACTTCATGAATTTCTCTTTGGCCTCGTCCATCACCTGGGCGGTGATCGTCGTCGCGCCGCGCTCTATCGCCAGACGCTCGATCTCCCGGCGGGCCATCGGCCGGATGAAGTCCGGGATATTCTCCAGTCGCCGCTCGGCCTCTGGCGACCAGCTTACGCCGCTCGAGTCGTTTTTCGAGTCATCCATCACCTGAAGGGTAATCGTCGAGTACCCGTGTTTCCGCGCGTAGGCTTCCACGCTGCTCTGCACCATCGGTCGTACGAACGAGGGCAGCCGCTCCAGCCGCTCCTTCGCATCCGCCGTCCAGGTGAACGTGGACGAGGTACCGGCATTCGGCTGACTGCCGGAGGTCGTCAGCCCCATTTGCGCGACCATCGCGGAGAAGGGACATCCCCCCCCCGCCTTCGCCGAGGCTTCGGCCTTCGCCCCAGCTCCGGCGGACACGTCGGCGGGCTTGCCGCCCTGAATCTTCTCGTTCAGGTAGGCCGCCATCTGGCCCGCGCCCGCTTGCGCGTCCTCCTTGAGCGTCCCGCGCGTCATCTCAAACGGCTCCGGCTCAACCGTCCGCCCGCCGAGTTGCACACCCAGCGAGCTGACCATCTGCGTTTCGCCCGGATTGGTCACCATCGAGAACTTGGCTCCGCAGGACGGGCAACCGAAAAACACGCCGAGCGACCCCTCGGCTGGCTTCTCGACCTTTTCGAAGGACATGTAGGTTTCGCATTTCAAACAGACGAATTTCATCGTGAAACTCCTACAATTTCTCCGCCAACACCTTCTTGTATTCCACGATGGCCTGAATGCGTCCCGCGATCTCCCGGTACCGTTGAATCGTCGGATAGGTCGGGTCGAGCAGCGGCTGGCCCTTATCAAAGGTTTTCGCCAGCGTCCGGTCGAAGGGGATTCGGCCGAGCAGCGGGACATCAAGCGCCGCGCACATCGCTTCTGTGTCGCCCTCGAACAGCTCATGCTCGGCCCCGCAGGACGGACAGCGATACCGGCTCATGTTCTCGATCATCCCCAGGACCTTGATGCCCATGTCACGGGCGTATGCGACCGATTTTTGCACCACCTCGGAGGCGACTTCGGACGGCGTGGTCACCACGATGGCACCGGCCAGGTCCGGGATAAACCCTGCGATGACCGGGGGCTTGTCCGCCGCAGCGCCGGGCGGCAGATCGGCCAGCAGATAATCCAGCTCGCCCCAGATAACGTCAGCGAGAAACTCGCGGATGACGTTCATCTCCATCACCCCGAGCCAGACCGGGCTCAGGTCCATCGGGCCTTTCCAGCGGACCGGCGATGCGGCCTGGAGGAAGAAATCCATCGAGCCGACTTTCACACCCAGCGGACCGACCGGGGGCAAGGCACCCTCCGGAGAGATCGTCAGCGACTGACCGGTCATGCCCAGCATCCGCGGTACGCAGGGACCGTTCAGGTCCACATCAAGCAGGCCGATCCGAAGCCCCTGCCGTGCGAGGGCCAGCGCCAAATTGACCGTGGTCATGCTCTTGCCGACCCCGCCCTTCCCGCTCATCACGACGAGCTTGTGGCGGATGCTGGCCATACGCGCCTGGACCTGCCGCATCTGGGCGGTGATCTGCTGGACCACCTTCGCGTCGTCGGTGTACTGCAGCTTGTCGAGAATGGCTTTCAGGTTTGTCTCCGGCATGACCGTGCGAGACCTCATCTCTGGACAGGCAACGCTAGCACAGCCTTTTCCGGCTAGTCAAACCAGCGCTCCCCCATCGGATGACGGGGACAGGCACGCCGCGGACGGCGAGCCAGTCCCCTAAATCGAATATTGAAATGTCGGCTTGGCCCCGATGGCCTGGGCCAGCACGCCCCGCCGCTTCAGCTCCTCGACGACCAGTCGGGCTGACTCCTCGAAATTTTCCGGCCCCACCAGGTTCAGGTCCGTGTGCGGCGGTGGTTCCTCCGGCGCGTTGCTCATGTGCACGACCAACACCGGCGTGGGATGCGCCAGCGTTCGGATGCTTTCCACCACTACACGGTGCGGCAGGCCGAACGGGTTGGTCGTCGAGACGACGATCAGTCCCGTGTCCGCCAGCAATCGGGCCACCTCACCGTACCGGCGCACCATTTCAAGAGCGTCACCCTTGTCGGGGGCCGCCAGGTCGGCGTCCAGCCCGCGCCGGAGGTTTTCCCCTTCGAGGAGATAGGCGTGGCGGCCCTCCGCAACCAGCAGCACCTCCAGTGTGCGCGCCAGGAAAGTCTTGGCGGCGTGCGCCGAGCCCGTGAGGAGCACGATCGCCGCGCGATGCCCGTAGTGCTGCGCCCGCGCCTCCGCGCTGACTTCGCCTTTCACCCAGGCGAAATCCCGCCGGCGCGCTTCGTCCCGCAGAAACTCCTGCTCGTCGTGGACCATCTCGGTGATGATGCCGCCGCCCGAGATATCGTACCCGTCCACGAGGACGAACCGCCCGGTCGTCTCGAATGAACTGGACAGGTCGAACGCAATCGGCGACCTGGTCCGGATCGTCACGTCCGCCACCTGATTGCGTCCGACGAAGGCGCCGCCTTGCTGGTGGGCGAGGTCCGCCGCGTCCACGATGCGGTGGATGATCGCCACCTGGCAATCCACCTCACGGGTCCCCAGCCTCAGCGCGTACGTGGTGTCCTGCTCCAGCGGCCGCCGGCCCAGCCAGAACACGTTGGCGCGGAACGCGGTCGAGACGCACGGCAGGTCCGCCTCGTGCGACGCGATCTCGCCGCGCTCGACGAAGATCTGCTCATCCAGGGTCACGCCGACCGACTGTCCGGCCTGCGATTCCGCCAGTGGCGGCTCAATGTTGAAGGCCTCGATGGTCTTGATGGTGGCGGTCTTGTTGGACGGGGAGAACACCAGGCGGTCTCCGACTTTCAGGCGCCCCGAGGCGATCCGTCCCGCCAGGATCCGGCGGGCGTCGAACTTGTACACGTCCTGAATCGGGAGGCGCAGCGCCTGTTGGGCCCGGACGGTCTCCTTGTCGAAGCCTTCCAGCGCCTCGAGTACGGTCGGGCCGGCATACCAGGCCATCCGCGCGCCGCGCTCGGCCACGTTGTCGCCCAGCTTCGCGCTCACCGGAATGACCTGCTCCGGCCGTACCTTCAGTTGATCCAGATACTCCCGGTATTCCTTCTCGATCCCGTCGAAGACATCCTTGCGGTAGCCGACCAGATCCATCTTGTTGACCACCACCGCCACCTGCCGGATGCCCAGCATGGACAACAGCAGCCCGTGCTTCCTGGACTGCTCCTTGACGCCTTCCAGCGCGTCGATGACCAGCAGTGCCGCCTCCGCGCGGGCCGCGCCGGAGATCATGTTCTTGAGGAATTCCTTGTGCCCAGGCGCGTCGATGATGATGTACTGCCGGCCTTTCCAGACGAAGAACGTGCGCGCCGTGTCGATCGTGATGCCCTGCTCCTGCTCTTCCAGGAACGCGTCGAACAGGAAGGCGTATTCAAACTCCTTCCCTTGCTGGCGGCAAATGGCCTGGACCTTTTCCAGCTTCCCGTCCGGGAGCGCCCCGGTGTCGGCGTACAGCCGCCCCAGCAAGGTGGACTTCCCGTGGTCCACGTGACCCACGATGACGATCTGCATCGTCTCGTTGGGCTTCGTCACGGTCTCTGCTTGCGTCTTGGTCGCCATGGCATTAGCAAGGTGTGAACGCCGAACGAGGAACGCTGAGGCCGGACCCGCATCTCTCGTTCGCACAGTTCATCGGTCTGCCTTCATCGTTCATCGTCGGTCCTACATGTATCCTTCTTTGCGCAGCAGCTCCATGCCGCGGCCTTCGTCCTGCGCGCGACCGGACCGCTCTGCGATCGTCGTGTGGCGCAATTCCTCGATGATGTCATCCACGCTCTTCGCGGACGACTTGATCGGGAAGGTGCAGGGCGCGCACCCCAGACTGCGATACCGTGTGCCGTCGCCACGGTCCAGATAGAGATCAATGAACGGAATGTTCTCGAGCCGGATGTATTCCCAGATGTTGACCTCGGTCCAGTCCAGCAGCGGGTGGATCCGGATGTGCGTGCCGGGCGGGAAGGTGACCTTGAACTGGTCCCACAGCTCCGGCGGCTGATCGCGGAAGTCCCACTCGTTGTTCTTATCGCGCGGGGAAAAGTACCGCTCCTTGGCGCGCGTGCCCTCCTCGTCCGCGCGCACGCCCAGGATAATGCCCGTGTAGCCTTTTTCTTCGATGAGATCCTTGAGGGCTTGCGTCTTCAGCGCCGTGCAGCAAGTGACCCGCCCCTTCGTGTGGTTCATGCCCGACGCCAGGGCCTCCTTGTTCTGGCCGACGACCAGGTTCAGCCGCCATTCGCGCGCCAGGCGGTCGCGGTACTGGATCATCTCCGGGATCTTGTAACTCGTGTCCACGTGCAACAGGGGAAACGGCACATGGCCGAAGAAGGCTTTGCGCGCGAGCCACAGGAGCACGGTCGAGTCCTTGCCCATGGACCACAGCATGGCGAGGTTGTCGAAGTGCTTGTACGCTTCGCGGAGGATATAGACGCTCTGATCTTCGAGTTGCCGCAGGTGTTTCATCTCAACCACCAGCTTGCAGGCGACGACGGGGATACAGCCGCGCGTCGCGCACTGTCAGGCGGCGACGCGCGGTGCCGCCAACTCATCCAGCTTCCGTGCCGCGGCGCCAGACTCCAGCGCCTGCTGCGCGAGGGGCGCGCCCGCAGGAATCGATGGCGCCTTGCCCGACGCATAGAGCAACAGGGCCGCGTTCTCGACCACCCAGTTCCGCGCCCCACCGTGAATCTCGTTCCTCAGGATCCGCCGCAAGAGGACCGCCTCCTGCTCCGGATGCGCGCCCGGGGCGACGCTCATGTCCCGTACCATGCCCAACGGCAGGCCGGCATCCTTCGGCTGCAACGTCAGCGGCGCGATACGCTCGTGCCGGAGCTCCAACGCTTTCGTCACCGCCGCGATCGACAGCTCCGGATCACCTTCCACCCCGCGCAGCACGAGCGCCTGCGCGGCGCCCAGCATCCGCAGCGCCTCCGCGGTCTTCTCCAAGTACGGGGGATGGGTCACGCCGATGACCTGAGAACGCGCCCGCGCCGGGTTCAGCATCTTCGCAACCGGGTGGAACAGGTTCCGGACGCCAAGTTCCCGCCGCATCTCCAGAAACCGCGCCACAGCCGGATGGTACAACGCAATGTCCAGGTAGGCGAAGCCCTTGGCCTCCAGCGATTCGGCCACTCGCTTGGGCTCCAGATCGATCGGCACGCCAAGCGGCGCCAGCACCGCCACGGCCGTCACCCGGCCGGGCACGCCATCGTTCCCATGCATCAACACGGTGGCCCCGGCTGCCGCCGCCACAATCGCCGCCCCGACGGTCGCATGAAACGTCTCCTGCTTGCCCGCATAGGTCGGCAGGTCGACCAGGGGGAGGTGCGGCGAAACTGAGAGCGCCGGCACATACTCCCTCGCCACAGACGTGAACGCCGCCATCTCGCCGACCGACTCCATTTTGAGCCGCATGGCGAGCAGGAACGCTCCGACCTGCGCCGGCGTGGCCTGCCCCTCGATCAGCAGGCGCATGGCCTGCTTGGCCTCCTCCCAGGTGAGGTCTTTCCAGGTCTTCGGGCCTGCGCCGATCTTCGCGATGAACCGGTTCATGTCCATAATGCGGTCAGCATTCAGCCGTCAGCAAGCAGCTTGGCGTCGAGAGGTCTGCCGCCTCCTACGTACGCTGAAGGCTGACGGCTGTCTCACTTGTGCAACCCGCACTCGGTTTTCTGGAAGTTCCGCCACCGACCCGAACGGGGATCCTCTCCGGGCAGGACGGGCGCAGTGCAATGGGTGCACCCGATGCTGGGAAACCCTCGCTCATGGAGCGGGTTATAGGGAACGTCGTGCGCCCGAATGTGTGCCCAGACGTCCCTGTTGCTCCAAGCGGCCAATGGGTTGAACTTGATCAGTCCGAACTTATGATCCCATTCCACCAACCCGGCCGTGGCCCTCGTCGGCGCCTGATCGCGGCGGATCCCGGTGATCCAGGCCTCGTAGCCGGCCAGCACCCGGGTCAGCGGTTCCACTTTCCGCAGATGGCAGCAACGATCTGGATCGCGGAGCCACAGCGCGGCGCCATACTGCGCTGCCTGCGCGTCCGGCGTGAGCTGGGATTTCATCTGGATGACCTGCTGGGGCGCCAGACCGTACTTGGCGACGATCCGGTCCCGGAGCGCATAGGTCTCCGGAAAGAGAAAGTCCGTATCCAGATAGAACAGCGGCACCCGCGGATTGATCCGGTGGATCATGTCGAGCAGTGCGACATCCTCCGCGCCGAAGCTGCAGGCCAGAATGATCTTCGGAAAGTGCCGCTCCAGCGCATAGCCCAGCACCTCCTGCGGGCGCTTCCCCTCGAAGGAATCGCTGAGCGCTTTCAACTCAGTAGCCGACGGACGGGTAGTAGCTTTCGTGTCCCCAGTCATTTGAGGTTCGCGCTTCACCTGGTAGCGTCCAACTGGTCATCGGTCAATTGGGGGCAGTCCAACGGACCGGGAGCACCTCATTGACCATTGACTGATGACCGTTGACCCGTCACTCTACTTTCTCGACCAGCACCTTGAAATGCTTCGACTCAGCGTCCAGGGCTTCCTGGACCAGAATCTTGTGGCCGTCGTTGCGCAAGCTCATCGGGACGTTCCGGATCGGTTCGCCTGCATCCAGCCACACTTCCAGACGCGCACCCGCGTCCATCATTTCTAGCTTCAGCTTCGTCTTCACGTAGTTCAACGGGCAGGCGACGCCGCGCAGGTCATAGACTTCCGCCTGGATCGCTGCCGCGCCGGGCGACGCCGTCGGAGCCGGTTCGGCGCCCCGGCCTTCACCGCCCGCGGCGGCGAGCTTGAGATCCTTGCCCATTTGTTCCGTCGCCGCTTTGCAGGCCTCGACAAACCTCTTCGCAAAGGCCAGCTTCGTCTGGGTGAACTCGCCCGTCGTCTCCTTGGGGCCCAGGTCGCCGAATCTCGCCACCAGATCCCGGTAGGTGTCCGGCACGGCGCCCTTCGGCACGATACGCCGCTCAAACTCCTGAAAGGTCTCCGCGTCCGTCGAGGGATCGAGCCCTTCCGTGACCAGCAGTGCCTTCGCGCCGGCCAGCACCGCGCGGTAAGCCTTGTTGACGGCCACCGCGTACTGGTGCTTCCCTGCTAGGACGCGCGCTTGGTAGAGTTCCTGCTCCGCTTCCAGAATGCGGTTGTCGATCAGTTCCAGCGCGCCGCCGGCGCACTCGCCCGGGCCCAGATCCTCCATGACAAACTCGGCCTCCGCCTCCCAGTCGAAGTAGTAGGAGGGGTCTTCCTCGAACGGCGGTAGGATCGTGTACGGGATCAACTCCTCCTTGATCTTGCTCTTGCCCGTCCGGGTAATGAACGCCTGCAAACTCTCCCCGGGCTGGCGATCGCGGCGATAGAACGCCACCAGATGGGAAACGGCGGCCGGCACCTGCTTCGCGGGGAGCTTGGCCGTCATCTGGCCGATCTTCGCCGTGCCGTTCACCTGACCGCCCAGATGCAGCTCATAATGCGGTGCGACGTGCTCGCCCAGGCGCTTGCCGACACCATGCAGGCCGATGGTCGCGATGTGGTGCTGCGCGCAGGAATTGTGGCAGCCGCTGATCTTGACGCTGACCCCCTTGAGATCCTCCGGCACGCGGCCCGCGGGGAAAATCTCGGCCATGGCACGGGCCAGACCTTTGGACGACGTGATCCCGAGGCCGCAGGTGTCGGTGCCCGGACACGCAGTGATATCCTCGACCAGTTCGGCGCCCGGGTCGCCCAGCCCGATGGCGGCCAGTTCGTGGTAGAGCGCCTCAACCTTCGACTCGGGCACCCAGCGGAGCACGAGGTTCTGGTTGATCGTGGTCCGGAGATTGCCGTTGCTGTACCGTTCCGCCAGGTCGGCCACATCGTACATTTGGGCGGAGGTGATATCGCCCATCGGCAGCTTCAATGCCACGACCACGTAGCCGGCTTGCTTCTGCCCCGTCACGTTGGTCCGTCGCCACATCTGATAGGCGGTTTCACCGGCGCCACTGCCGTTGCCCGAAGCGCCGTTCCCGCCGGCCTCTCCTGCCTCTGCCGTAGAGGTCGGCATGATCAGGGTCGGTTCGTCCCGGTGTTCCAGGAGCCGCAGCGGCTTGCGATCGGGCCGCGCATGTCCCATCGCCACGTAGGCCTCCTCCCAGCGCCGCTTGAACTCCTCGAGGCCCAGCTTCTCGATGACGAACTTTATGCGCGCCTTGTGCCGGTTCTTCCGATTCCCGAGCGTGTCGAAGACCTTGATCACGGCCTCGATCGTCGGGATCAGCTCATCCATGGGCACAAACTCGCGCAGGACCTGCCCGATGCGCGGCGCCGCGCCCAGCCCGCCGCCCACGGTCATCCGGAATCCGATCGTGCCGTCCTCCCGCGTGGCGGCCAATAACCCGATGTCGTGGATCGGCGTGAGCGCGCAGTCGTGACGGCAGCCCGAAAAGGCGATCTTGAACTTGCGCGGCAGACTCTGGTTCAGCGGATTGCGCAGCAGGTGCAGCGCGACCGTCTTCGCGTACGGGGTGACGTCGAATACTTCCCCAGCGCACACGCCAGCCAGATGACAGGCCGTCACATTCCTGACCGTGTTCGCGCAGGCTTCTCGAGTGGTCAGCCCGACCTCGGCCAGCCGCCGCATGATCGTACTGACGTCCTTCAGCAGGGCGAAATGGAGCTGAATGTCCTGGCGCGTCGTCACATGCCCGACGCCCGTCGTGTAGGTGTCGGCCAGCTCGGCGATGCGCCGTAACTGGTTCGCGGTGAGCCCGCCAAACGGGATCTTGATCCGGACCATCTGCACGCCGGGTTGGCGCTGGCCGTAGATCCCGTACTGGAGACGGAACGGTTTGAAGATATCGACCGACACCTCGCCCGCCTCAAGCCGTTCCACCTCCTGCTCGAAGGCCTCGATCTCCTCCAGGATAGCCGGAGGAATGGGCATCGTCTCTATCTTGACCGGTGAGACCGTGCGCGCGATATTCATGTAATTTTCACTCCGCTTAGCGAGAGTTAATGTGTTCTCAAGCTACTGGGCCATTTCACACGGATTGGTGATGGGTGATACGTGATGAGCGAGGCTGAACCGAGCCCTCTCCACGGATCACGCTTTACGCATGGCGCATCACGTCGGCCTCAGATGTGATACATCAGCGCGTCCTCGCCTTCGAGCCCGCGCTGCCGTTCGACCAGGTCCTTGAGGGTCACGGCGTTCAACACCTCAAGTTCCGCCTGCTGCACGCGCTGCCACACCTCGCCCAGCAAGGCCTCCACGCGCCCTTTGCCCCGCAGTCGTCGCGACCGGCTGCGACCGGAGGAGAGAGGAGTCAGAGGGCCATCGAGCGCTTCGAGGATCTGAGCCAGGGACACTTCCGCCGGCGGCTTGTTCAGCAGGTATCCCCCCTGCGCGCCCCTCAGACTCTCCACCAACCCAGCCCGCTTCATGGCATGGAGCACCTGCTCCAGAAATCTCCCGGGAATCCCCTGTCGCTGGGCGATCGCCTTCGCCTGTACCGGGGAGGTGCTGGTATGCAGCGCCAAATCTAGCGCTGCCAGAATGCCATAGGTTGCGCGGAGCGACACCTTCATCAAAATCCCTAGTATTCCGATAGGAGATCTAACGGCAAGCCAACTTTATACCTTCTCCGGCGAGTGTCTGTCAAGCAGGTCTGCGGGCTAGCCCGATCCGAGTCCCCAGGCACTTTTTTGAACCCTCTGCAATCTTGTTGCATCCTAGGAAAATAGTGGCTTAAGCTGTAGCGGTTTATCCTGTCTGGCCAAATAAGCACCACGCGCCGGCTCGCGCCCGTACCGTTCATGCACCCATCACGCTCGAGTGTTCTGATCGATCCCCCTGTCCGACTTACGTCCTTGCGCGTGAGGGCAACGACCGGGCTCCCGGCCACCCTCTTTGCGACGCCACCCTCGGTGCGCAGAAGGCGCGCCCGATGCTGAGATTTACGACACAGCCCTATTCCGGGTTGCCTGCTCTGATTGTTCTCCTGATCCTGTTCACGTGTGCGGTGGGCGCGGCGGCTTTCCACTACACCGAGCGCAGCATGGTGGCCCTTGCCGGACAGAGTCTGTCCGTCGCGGCCGCCAACATCGCTGACGAATTGGACCGCCTGCTCTACGAACGGTATAGCGACATTCATCTCCTGGCTCAGTCAGAGGCCTTTCGGCACCCGGACGCAGAGGGAATGACCCGACATCTCCGCGCCATGCTGGAGGCTTATCCCGTGTATGTGTGGTTGGGAGCCACCGACGCCAATGGTCGCCTCATCGCTTCAACCGATCCGGACCTCATCGGCCGGGAATTCAGTGAGCGTCCCTGGTTCCAAGCCGTCAAGCTGGGCGAGTCCCTGTACGTGACCGATGCCCAATTCTCCGAAGAATCCGGCGGCGTCGCATCAGTCAGCTTCTCGGCGCCTCTGTATAGTCCCGCCGGAGCCTTCCGTGGCGCAGTCACCGCCCGTGTCGCCCTGCCGGCGCTTGCGGACATCTTCCAAGCGACCGCAAAGGTCTTCCAAGCACAGACGGGTCCTTCCGTCGGGCTGGAATGGCAGTTCCTCTCCCAGAACGGAGACGTGATTGCCGATTCATTTCTTCACCAGGAGGGACGGGTCAACGTTCAGGAACTGGGGCTGCCCTCGGCGAAACTCGTGGCCTTGGGCAAGACGGGTTATGTCGAGGAACTCCACGTGCGCCGGGGGGTCCCCGTGGTCACGGGATTTGCCCAGACACGGGGCTATGAAGGCTTTGCCGGCTTTCATTGGGGAGTCCTCGTTCGACAGGATCGCACCGACGTCGTGGCGTCGATCCGGACGGTGCTCTGGAAGATCGGAGGAGCCGGCGCCCTGGTCTTCGTTCCCGTGCTCGGCCTGCTCCTCTGGGCGACACGGCGTCTCCAGCATGAGCAACAGGAGTTGCATACGCAAACCCAAGCACGGCAGCGCGCGACGGAGGCGGTGCGGGCCAGCGAAGCACGCTATCGGGCCCTGTACGACGACAACCCGTCCATGTACTTCACGGTCGACAGAGCCGGGACGATTCTGTCCGTCAATTCCTTCGGCGCGGCCCAGCTCGGCTACCCCGTGGAGGAACTGGTCGGCCAACCGGTCACCTCAGTCTTTATCCCCGAGGTGCGCCAGACGGTCCAGCGTCAACTGGCCGCCTGCTTCGATTCTCCGTCGCAAGTCGGGCGCTGGGAGTCTCGGAAGGTCCGCAAGGACGGCAGTCGTCTGTTGGTCCGGGAAGCCGCTCGTGTGGTCCAGGACACCGCGGGGCGCTCCGTGTGCCTGATCGTCTGCGAGGATATCTCCGACCGCGAGCGGATGGAGGAGCAGGTCCTCGAGCAACGCCGTTTTCTGGCCTCCATCGTTGAGAACCTCCCGAACATGGTGTTCGTGAAAGACGCCAAGGACCTGCGGTACGTCCAGTTCAACCGGACGGGCGAAGCGCTGCTTGGCTACCCGCGGGAGACTATGATCGGCAAGAATGATTTCGACCTCTTTCCCAAGGACGAGGCCGAATTCTTTACCGAACACGACCGCAAAGTCCTCGCCAGCGGCACGCTGCTCGAGATTCCCGAGGAACCGATTCTGACCCGGGACGGGAGCAAGCGGATTCTGCACACGACGAAGATCCCCATCCTCGATGACGACGGCACCCCCCGGTATCTCCTTGGCATCTCTGAGGACATCACCGAGCGCAAGCGCACGGAGGAGGAGCTGTCGAGTTATCGCCTGCATCTCGAGGAAATCGTCAAAGCCCGCACGGCCGATTTGTCGGCCGCCAACGTCGAGCTCGCGCGCGAAATCACGCGACGCGCCGAGGTTGAGCACGCACTGCGATCGAGCGAAGCGAGGTTCCGCCGGGTGGTGGACTCCAACATGATCGGGATCCTCTTCTGGAATGAGGCCGGCGCGATCACCGACGCCAACGACGCGTTTCTCCACATGATCGGTTACACGCGACAGGAGCTGCAAGCCGGCCGGGTGGACTGGAAGAAGCTCACTCCGCCTGAGTATTTCCAGTTGGATGCAAAGGCCTTGGAGGAAATCGCGCGGACGGGGGTCTGCACACCGTTCGAGAAGGAGTATGTCCGCAAGGACGGCACCCGGGTGCCCATCATGATCGGAGGCGCCGGCTTTGATGGTTCCGTGAGCCATGGCGTCGCGTTCGTGCTCGATATTTCCGATCGTGTTTGCGCGCAGGCAGCGCTCCGGCGGAGCGAGGAACACCTCCGGTTGCTCGTGGAAACGACGAACGTGCTGCCGTGGGAAGCGGACGCGGCCACCTGGCGCTTCACCTACGTCGGGCCCCAGGCCGTGCCGTTCCTCGGCTACCCGGTGGAGCAATGGTACCGGGCGGGATTCTGGCCCGAGCACATTCACCCGGAGGACCGTGAATGGGCGGTGCGGTTTTGTGAGGAGTCCTCGCGCACTCGCGACCATTATGAATTCGAGTATCGTATGATCACAGCCGACGGACGCACGGTCTGGCTGCACGATCAGGTGAGCGTGGTCCGGGAGGCAGGCGCGCCGAAGACCCTCCGCGGATTCCTGGTCGACATCACCGAGCGGAAACACGCCGAAGCGGCGCTCCGGAAGAGCGAAGCGCAGTATCGGGCCGTGGTGGACCATCAAACCGAAATGGTCTGCCGTTTCCTGCCCGATACCACGCTGACGTTCGTGAACGACGCCTGCTGCCGGCATTTCGGCAAGTCCCGCGATCAGTTGATCGGGACGAGCCTGCTGGCGTTGGTGCCCGAGAGCCAGCGCGAGATGCTCCGTCGCCACCTGGATTCCTTGAACGCGACCTCCCGAACCATGACCGCTGAACGCGAAGTGGTCGGTCCCAACGGTGAGCAGCGATGGCAGGAGTGGACGGACACATGCATTTGCGATACGAGCGGGACTCTGGTTGAAATTCAGTCCGTCGGGCGCGATATTACCGACCGAAAACAGGCCGAGGCGATGCGGCGGCAGTTGCTCGACAAGATCATAGCCGCCCAGGAAGACGAGCGGCGCCGGATCGCGCGCGAGTTGCACGATCAGACCGGGCAGTCGCTCACGTCGCTGCTGGTGGGCTTAAGGACCTTGGGCGAGACGAGTTCCCTGCAGGAGGCCCATGAGCAGGCCCGGACCCTCCGCAGGGTCGCCGCGACGACGCTCGACGAGGTCGAACGGATCTCCCGTGGCCTCCGTCCCAGCGTCCTGGATGATCTCGGGCTCGATGCCGCCGTGCAACGGCTGGCCCGCGATTTCACCAAGACCCACGGCATCCCCGCAGAGGTGCACTCAAACGGCCTTCAGGTGGAACGGCTGCCGGCCGCCGTGGAATCCGCCTTGTATCGCATCGTGCAGGAAGCGTTGACCAACATCGCCAAGCACGCCGCGTCCTCGCACGCCTGGATTCTGATGCGGGGCACCAGCGAGGGGATTCAAGTCATCATCGAAGACAACGGCCGGGGGTTCGACGTGGAGACTGCCTGGCACGCCGTCAACGGGCGGGAACCACTCGGGTTACACGGGATCCGGGAGCGCGCGCGGCTGCTGAACGGCACGTTGACGATCGAGTCCTCGCCCGGGCAGGGTACCACCTTGTTTGTGCACATTCCCCTTTCACCGACCCATCGAGAAGGAGATTCGCGATGACCATACGCGTCTTGATTGCCGATGATCACGCCGTGCTGCGGGCCGGGCTGCGGCTGCTGCTTGACGCGCAGGATGACATGGACGTCGTGGGCGAGGCGGCGGATGGGGCCGAGGCCTTGAAACTGACCCGCGAGAAACGACCGCACGTCGTGCTTCTGGACCTGGCCATGCCTGGACAGGGTGGACCGGCCACGATCAGCGCCATGCGGCAAGCCAGCCCGGACACCCGGGTCCTCGTGCTCACCATGCACGATGATCCGGCCTACGTGCGAGCTGTGCTGGATGCCGGGGCGGCCGGATACGTGGTGAAGACCTCGGCGGATACCGATCTGCTGCGCGCCATCCGGAGGGTCCACGGAGGCGGGGTGTTCGTGGACAAGATTTTCGGCGAGGAACTGGCGGCGCCCGCACCCAAGCGGACGACGCACCGGAGCAACCGGGGCGACGCCTGGGAAGCCATGAAACCGCTCAGCGGCCGCGAGCAGGAAGTGCTGCAGTTGCTCGCCCACGGGCACACCAACCAAGAAGTCGCGGACCGCCTGGAGCTGAGCGTGAAATCGGTGGAAACGTACCGGTCGCGCCTGATGGAGAAGCTCGGCTTGCGCAGCCGTGCGGAGATGATCCGCTACGCGCTCGATCACGGGTTCCTGAAGCCGCGCAAGGCCCTCTCCCTCAAATAGGCCACCTCCCGCCCGCCCTTACGCAGGCGGATGGCGGCGCCGACGCGGCCATCACTCGCGCGCTCTCCTCGTGACAGCCACACGCCTAGGGCTCGGGAAGAACTGACGTGCGGGGCTCACGGAAGGCAGCGCGTTGTAAAAATACTGGTATTTTGCCGCGCGGGCGACTGTTCGCACGTTCTTCCGTGCTGGCATCGCCGTTGCACTCGCTCCGCTGTCCGTCGGCGCGATTTTCCGATTGACATGGCTACGACCTTGCGTGATAATCCCACCCTCTTCTTTGTTCCCGCGTCTTCTTCGGTGGCCGCATGTCGACCGGTTCGACTGTCCTGAGCGTCCTCCTGCTCAGTGCCGATCCCGATCTTCAGGCCCAGATTAGACAGGACCTCAAGGGAGTCGCCATCACGGCCGCGAAGGACTTTGCGAGCGCCTCCCGCACCGTCGCGAGACGGACGTTCGACGTCGTGATCCTGGAGACCAGGCGCGGATCCTACGCCGATCTGACCGAGGTGCAGCACGCGGTGGACCCGGCGCGCACGTGCATCCTGGCTGGGCCCCGGCCCGCCCTGCGGAGAATCTCCGGTGCGCTGCGGGACCTGATGGAGGAGCACGGGCGCTCCGCCAACGGCGGCGATCCTGGCGCTTCGCTGGAGCACTCGATCGAGTCCAAGATCGCGGACTTCGTCAAGGACATGAAAGACGGCGCGGCACGCAACCTCCATCCGATGCTCATCAAGGCGGTGGAGCGGCCGCTGATCGCTCACACCCTCAAAGAGACCAACGGGAATCAGATTCAGGCCGCCCACCTGCTCGGCATGAACCGCAACACCCTGCGCAAGAAGATCACCGAACTGCGGATCCCGGTTCGCCGTGAGAGACCCCGCCCCTCCTGACCTACCAACCCAGCCTGGGTTCAGCCAGTGGGCTCGTGGCGCGCGTGCGCGACGCCGCGCTGGGCGCGGGCGCCGCCTCTCGAATTCTTGACAAGGCTTGCAGGGCTGGATTACATTGACGCCGGACGTTAGGCGCGTAGCTCAGGGGGAGAGCGCTACCTTGACACGGTAGAGGTCGGCGGTTCAAGACCGCCCGCGCCTACCATCCGTCAAAGGCATCGACGCCGCCTGGAGCCCCTGGGGCGGGACAGATGCCTTTTGTTGTTTGTACGGACGTGGCCACCGCGATACAGCAGATCCACATCACCTTGTCCGACGGCCGCCGCCTGGCGATCCCGGCCGGCTCCACCGCCGCGCAGGCATTGGGCGGCGACGGGGCCGTGCCGCCCGACGTGCTGGCCGCCAAGGTCAACGGCACGCTGGTCGATCTGGCGACCGTATTGACCGCTGACGCCACCGTGGAACCCGTCTCTTTCGATTCACCCGACGGCAAGGAAGTGTACCGGCACAGCAGCACGCACATCATGGCGCAGGCCGTCAAGGATCTCTTTCCTTCGGCGCAACTGGCGATCGGCCCGGCGATCGAAGAGGGGTTTTACTATGATTTCGGCTTCGAGCGGCCGTTTACGCCGGAGGATCTCGACAAGATCGAGCAGCGCGCGCACGCCATCCTGAGGGCTGACCTCCCGTTCAGGCGCATGGAAATGCCGCGCCTGAAGGCCATCGATTTGTTCCAGGCTCGTGGCGAGAAGTACAAGGTCGAGATCCTCGAGAGCATCGACGACCCGACGGTGTCCCTGTACACTCAGGGCGATTTCATCGACCTGTGCCGCGGCCCGCACGTGCCGTCCACCGGCCGTATCGCGGCGCTCAAGTTGCTGACCAGCGGCGGCGCGTACTGGCGCGGCGACGAGCGGAACCCGATGCTGCAGCGGATCTACGGCACCTCGTTCCCGTCACAGGCCGCCCTGGACGCACACCTGGCTAAGCTGGAGGAAATCAAGCGGCGGGACCACCGCAAGCTCGGCAAAGAGCTGGGTCTAATCACGATTCAGGACGAAATCGGGCCCGGGCTGGTGCTCTGGCATCCCAAGGGCGCCCGGATCCGCCTGCTGATCGAAAATTTCTGGCGCGAGCAGCATGTGCAGCACGGCTATGAGCTCGTGTATTCCCCGCACGTTGCGCGGCTCGATCTGTGGAAGACGAGCGGGCACGTGGACTACTACCGCGAGAACATGTTCGCCCCGATGCAGGTTGAGGCGAGCGAGTACCAGCTCAAACCGATGAACTGCCCGTTCCATATCATGATTTATAAGTCGCACCTGCGGAGTTATCGGGACCTCCCGATCCGGTACGGCGAACTGGGGACGGTATACCGCTACGAGCGGACCGGCGTCCTGCACGGGCTGCTGCGCGTGCGTGGCTTCACGCAGGACGATGCCCATCTCTTCTGCCGCCCGGATCAGCTCGAGGCTGAGGTCAGCCAGGTGCTGGACTTCACGTTCTTCGTGCTTCGGACCTTCGGCTTCTCCGAGTTTGAAGTTTGCCTGTCCACCAAGCCGGAGAAAGCGGTGGGGTCGGCCGAGCACTGGGCACAGGCGACGGCGGCCCTGGAAGCGGCGCTCCGGAGCCGCGGGATCGCCTACCGCGTGGACCCCGGTGAAGGCGTCTTCTACGGACCGAAGATCGATATCAAGATCAAGGATGTCCTTGGCCGCGCCTGGCAGTGCTCGACTGTGCAGATCGACTTCAACAACCCGCAGCGGTTCGCCCTCACGTACGTGGGCGAGGACGGCAAGCCGCACCAGCCGATCATGGTGCACCGGGCCCTGATGGGGTCCATCGAGCGCTTTTTCGGCATCCTCATCGAGCATTATGCCGGCGCGTTCCCGACCTGGCTCGCGCCGGTGCAGGCTCGAGTCCTATGCATCACCGACAGGCAGCGGGCCTATGCCGAATCCGTCACGGCGCAACTGCAAGCGGCAGGCCTTCGCGCCGAGGCGGATATCCGCAACGAGAAGGTCGGCTTCAAGATCCGGGAAGCCGAGAAAGCCAAGATTCCGTTCATGCTGATCGTCGGTGACCGCGAGATGCAGGCCGGCACCGTCGCGGTCCGCGGCCGGAACGGCGCCGATCTCGGCGCCATGGCCGTCCCGGCGGCCATCGATCTCATCCGCGCAGACGCAAGCCGCGCCGGTTCGGTCCATTAACCCACAGAGAGGTGTCGTATCGTCCCCAAGCTGCGCGTTAATCGAGAAATCAGGATCCGGGAAGTCAGAGTCATCGGGCCCGAGGGTGAGCAACTCGGCATCCTGCCGACCCCCGAGGCATTCAAGCGGGCCCAGGAGCTGGGTTATGATCTGGTGGAAGTGGCGCCGACGTCGCAGCCTCCCGTCTGCCGGATCATGGACTATGGGAAGTACAAGTACGAGCTGAGCAAGAAGGAGCACCAGAGCCGGCGGCACCAGAAGTCCACGCAGGTCAAAGAGATCAAACTGCGACCGAGAACGGACAAGCACGACCTGGAGATCAAGATCCGCCAGATCAAGTCGTTCCTGCAGGAGGGCAACAAGACCAAGGTGACCGTCACCTTCCGCGGGCGCGAGATGGCCAACCAGGAGATGGGACGGGCCATCATGGCGACCGTGATGCAGGAGGTCGCTCCGTTGGGCAACATCGAGTACGCGCCGCGCATGGAAGGCCGCAGCCTGATCGCAATCGTGGCGCCGAAAAGTTAGGGATAATAGGGGTTCCGGCGAAGAAGGCAACCGAGGAATACGATGCCAAAGATGAAACTCAAGACGCACAGCGGCACGAGCAAACGGTTCAGGCGCACCGGGACCGGGAAACTGGTCCGGCACAAAGCGGGCCGGCGGCATCTGTTGACCGGCAAGAGCCGATCGCGCAAGCGGCGGCTGACGGGGACGGCGGTCGTGGACCAGGCGACGCGCCTCAACGTCAGTCGGCTGATGCCGTATTCGTAGCGAGCCGGGCAAGAGGCACGAGACGAGGGGCTCTAGGTTCGGAAGGATCTGCTTTTTTGCACCGATACCCTACTGCCGATCGCCTATAGCCTTCCCCCTCGGGTTGAAACTGGAATAAGGAGAACCGGGAATGCCACGGACGAAAGGTGGATTCAAGACCAGACATCGCAGAAAGAAGCGACTGAAGCTGGCGAAGGGGCAGTATGGTGCGCGGAGCCGGCTGTTTCGCAGCGCGACCGAGTCCGTGGACAAGGGCCAGACCTATGCCTACGTGTCACGCCGGAAGCGGAAGCGGGAATTTCGCAGCCTGTGGGTTGCGCGCATCAGCGCGGCGGTGCGGGCGCACGGGTTGACCTACAGCCGCTTTATGAACGCGCTGAAGAAGGCCAACGTCCTCCTGGATCGCAAAGTCCTCTCGGACATGGCCATCAAAGACCCGACCGGCTTCGCGCAGCTTGCCGAACTCGCTAAGCAACAGGCGGTCCCCGCCTCCTGAAGAGCCATCAGCTCTTGCCTTCCCCCACCAGCGCGTCCAGCGACAGCTCAAAGGCGGCGGCGGGCATGCCGATCTGCCACCGCTCCAGAACTTCCGGATGCAGCTCTCCGATCAGACCGAGCGTCCGGCCGGCGCTCACGATCCGACCGGCCCGCCCTTCGAGGAAGGAGGGGTGCTTCAGCGGCTCCAGGGTGTAAGGCTGGTCCAGGTAATAGAGCAGGAGATCCAGACAGGAGTGCGCCTCGGAGAAGTTCGCGGCGGCGTGCGAGATGAGTGCCGCCAGCGAAAGGATCGTGCGGGTCCCCATCTCATCCGTGGGATCCGGAACCGCGACCTCGCCCACCTCGAACAGGCGGTGCGGGTAGAACGCCCGCGTGGACGCCGCCTCGACCCGCATCAACGAGGGCACCACCCATTGCCGCAGGCAGGAATAGGTTTCCGTCATCACATTGTCCACTTCCATGAGACGGTCCCAGTCCGATCCCCCCAGTCGCATCCGGTCGATCAGGTCCTCGTGCGAGGCCAGGATGTTTGAAATGATTTCCTGGAAGCCGAGCCCGACCATGAGATCGCGGACCTTGTCCGACACCGCTTCCAGCCGCGAGAGCCCCCCGACCGTAAACTGCGCCGGCATTTCGGGCGCGAACTCCCCGTATCCACGACTGATCGCCACATCCTCCACGACATCCACGGTGTGCATCAGGTCGTTCCGGTACGGCGGCAGCTTGACCGTCACCGCACCCTTGTTCTCAGCGACACCGAGCCCGTAGCCGTAGGACCGGAGCGCCTCGCGGACAGCCCGCGTCCCGAGGGTCACCCCAAGCGCGGTCTCAATGGCGGCGACCGGGATCGTGCGCGGCTTCGCAAAATCCAGCGGGGTCCGTAGGGCCTTGCCGAGCGGCGTCTTGTAGGGATAGCTGACCTCGATGGCTTCGATCGTGGCGCCACGGTCGGTGAGATTCACGGCCAGGATGTTGACGGCCAGGATGACCATCAACAGGTCGGTTCCCGTGACCTCCACGAACAGGTCCCGATCGCCGGCGCGCACTTCGCCGAGCTCCCGGCTGTTGATAATCGGAGGGAAGGAGAGCACTTGGCCCTCGTCGTCAATGAGGACGGGCACCCGGTCGTGGCCGGCAAGGATCGGGCCGTACTCCAGCCCTTTCGGATGGACGTGCAGGATCTCGCCAAGGGACATGCGCTCGTTGAATCCGAGCGGCGTGAAGCGCACGTCCTCCGGCTTGACAAGCGTGTAGGTGACGGGGAACACGATTCGCGGGAGTCGGTAGAGTCCGATCGAGACCGTGCGGCGTTTGCGCCCGAAGACGTCCGCGAGTTTCTCCTGGGTCTGGATGAGCTGGGCCAGCGCATCGTCCGTGACCGTGTAGCCCACCGCCGTACAGGCGGCGATATAGGGGCGGACTAGATCCATTCCATCGGTCACCTGGATCCGTCGCGCCGGCTTCCGGCCCGGCTTCAGGAACGGATAGGCCGGGGGCTTCCCGTCCAGCTTGGTCCGAATCTGGCGCGCGATCCCCTCGCACGACCACAAGTCGGGCCGATTGCTGTCCTGGAGCTCGATCCGCCACTCGCCGGTCTCCCGGTCCTCGTCTTTCAGTTCTCCCTTGACGAGCTGGAGCCAGCCTTCGAGCGACCCGGCATCGATCGGACGTCCGAGCAACTGCTCAAGGTCTTTCTGTTTGATGAGAATGGTAGGCATGTCTCACATACAATGATGAACGGTGAACGCTGAATTATGAATGCCGAACGTGAGGAGCGGGCTTCTCGAACTCCCCGTCACTGCTCATCCGCCGTTCATCGTTCCTCATTCAGCGTTCAGCGTCGCGTCTAAAATTTTGCTCGCGTCGTCCGGATCATCTCCAGATCGGTGGAGAACAGATCCCGGATGTCGTGGATGCCGAGGGCGACCATCGCCATGCGGTCAAGCCCGAGCCCCCAGGCGATGACCGGGACCTCCACGCCCAGCGGCAGCGTGACTTCCGGGCGGAACAAGCCGGCCCCGCCCAGCTCCATCCACCCCAGGCGCGGATGGCGCACATGCAACTCCACGGACGGCTCCGTGAAGGGGAAATAAGCCGGCAGGAACCGGCTTTCCTTCGCCTGCGCCACTTCCCGCGCGAACAGGTCCAGCAGCCCGAGCAGGGTGCGAAACGTGATCCCGCGGCCGAGGACGATCCCCTCGATCTGGAAGAAGTCCGAGGCGTGGGTCGCATCCACCTTGTCGTAGCGAAAACAGCGCGCGATCGAGAAGTACTTTCCCGGCGTCTCCGGGGCTGAGGCGAGGGTGCGGGCTGAGACGGCCGTACCCTGGCTGCGCAGGACCAGCCGGCGCGCGCGCTCGACATCGTACTCATAGCCCCAGCCACTGGAGCCTGTATCCCCGCCGTCGCGGTGCACGGCCGCCACCCGCGACAAAAACGGCTCCGCGAGGCTGCGGGCGTGCGTCGGGTCTTTCACGAAATAGACGTCGTGGATCGCGCGCGCCGGATGGAACTGCGGCATGTACAGCGCATCCATGTTCCAGAATTCGGTCTCCACCAACGGGCCCCGCATCTCGCGGAACCCCATGCTGACCAGTTTCCATTTGACGAGATCGAGAAATTCCCGGTAGGGATGCCGCTTGCCCGCCGCGATCCGGGGCGGTCGCAGGCTGATGGTGTACTTGCGCAGTCGCGCGCTCCGCCATGCCCCGTCCCTCAGCAACTCGGGCGTGAGTTGGGACAGCTCCTGCCCGAGTCCCTGCTGGACGATGACCTGCGCGACCTCACGTCCCTGATCCGTCAGCGTGTAGCGGCGCTCGACCCGGTCGTCGATCCGGAAGGGCTCCTTGGCGTTCCCGCGTTTGACCGCATGCTGGTGAATCACCTGACGGACCGCGTCCGGGAAGGCGTTGAGGTCCCGCGGCATCCCGTGCAGTTGCTGAAGAGCGGTGCGGACCGCCTCCGCCGTGGGGCTGGGCGCGCCGGTGGCTTCGACCACGCCGCCCTGGACAATCCGGATCGCGCCTTCCTTCTTGAGGCAGCCGATCGCCCCGCTGATCTGGGACGGTTCCAGGCCTTCCCGCGTTTGAATGTCCCGGATCGTCAGGCGCTTGCCGGTCTGGCTCGCGCTGCGTACCGTGGAGAGAACCCGCTCGATCGGCGCGTATTTCTCGAAATACAGCTCGCCCACCTTCGTGAGCGAGACCACCGGCGTCACTTTCTCCGATTCGACACGGACGAGCGACTTGGCCAGCAGCCATTCCACTGCCATGCTGACCTGGGAATGTTCCAGGACCGCGGCCTGTGCGATCTGCTCTTCCCCGAGCACGAGTGCCGGCTGGAGGGGCTGCGCCCCGTTCAAGGTCGAGAGCACCTTGATCTCCAACGGGTGCAGACTGTCGATGAGGGAGCCGGCGTCCATGGGCTGTGCGCTTGTCAGCGGCGGGTGGTCGCGCGGGCTTTGCGCGGGGCTTTCCGAGCGGCCTCGCCGGCCTGACGCATGGCGGCGATGGTCGCGCCGTAGTCGGAACTGCCGAAGATGGCGCTGCCGGCCACGAGAATGTCCGCACCAGCCCGGATGATCTCGGCCGCATTTTGCACCTTCACGCCGCCGTCCACTTCCAGAAGCGCGTGACTGTGGTTCCGCTCGATGAGCTGGCGGGCGCGCGCGATCTTGTCCAGCGCCGAGGCGATGAAATGTTGCCCGCCGAACCCGGGATTGACCGACATGATCAGCAGCAGATCCGCGTCGGGGAGGATGCCTTCGATCGCACCGAGCGGGGTCGCGGGATTCAGGCTGACGCCCGCCTTGACGCCATGCTCCTTGATCGCCTGCACCGTCCGATGCAGGTGCGGGCAGGTCTCCACGTGGACGGTCAGGTAGTCCGCACCGGCGCTCGCAAACTCCGGAATGAACGCGTCCGGATTCGTCATCATCAGATGCACATCCAACGGCAGCGTGGTCACCTTCCGGAGAGCCTCGACGATCGGGGGCCCGACGGTGAGGTTCGGCACGAAGTGCCCGTCCATCACATCAATGTGCAGCAGATCCGCACCGCCGCGCTCCACGCGCGACACTTCGTCCGAGAGTCGGGCGAAATCGGCGGAGAGGACGGACGGGGCGATCAGCACGCCGGCGCGGCCCATCAGCGGTCGGCCTTTCGGAGCCGGGCGGCATAGAAGCCGTCCATGGACCCACAGGCAGGAGGCGTCGGCATGGTCGAGAGAGCGCCTTGGGCGGTCAGGCAAGCGCGGCCGGTCGGTGGCAGCCAGGGCTCGACGCTCTCGCGCCGGAACGCTGGGTGGTCCTGACAAAACGGCTCGATCACCTGTTCGGTTTCTTCGGGCTCGGTCGAGCAGGTACTATAGACAATGACCCCACCGGGTCGCAAGAGCCGGCTCACGCGATCGAGCAGGTCCCGCTGCTTATGCTGATGCGCGAGGATCTGCTCCTCGCGTTTCTGCCACTTCCCTTCCGGATGTCGTCGCAGCACGCCGAGGCCCGTGCACGGGGCATCGAGGAGAATCCGATCGAACGGCCGCGCGCACAGCGAGCGGAGGCGTCCCTCCGCATACCTGCCTGCGGCGCCACGCGGCTGCGCGCGCAGCAAGTCCACAGCGCCCGTCGTCACGATCCGCACGTCCAGCCGGCGACAGTTGTCTTCGACGAGCCGTAGCCGCGCCGGACTCCGATCCAGTGCGACGATCTTCCCTGAGTTGCGCATCAACGCCGCGAGATGCGTCGTCTTCCCGCCCGGCGCCGCGCACGCGTCGAGGACCCGTTCCCCCGGCTGGGGATCCAGCAGCAACGGCACTAGTTGCGCGGCCTCATCCTCGATATAAAAGCCTCCTGCGGCGAACTGGGCAAGCGCGGTGACAGGCCCGTCTTTCTCCAGGATCACCCCGACCGGGCTGACGACGGTTGGCCGTGCTGCGTAACCGGCCTGTATCAGATCGCGCACTAGCGCCTCGCGCGTGATCCTGAGCGTGTTCGCGCGGAGCGTGAGCGGGGGCAGCACCAGCGTCGCACGGCAGACCGCTTCGGCCTGCTCCGCCCCCAGATTTCGCACCCATCGCTCGGTCAGCCACCGCGGGCAAGAATACCGGATCGAGAACGCCGTCGCCGGCTCCACCGCAGGATCAGGGAGCGCGGGCGCCGCCTCCCTCAGCAACGCGCGCAGCACCCCATTCACATAGCCGCTCCAGTCTCGGCCGGTCTTCGGCCCGAACGACTTCACGAGCCTGACCGATTCGTTGACCGCCGCTGAGACCGGTATCCTCTCCAGGTGAAACGCCTGATAGGCACCCAGGCGCAGCGCGTTGCGGATGAGCGCCGGCGCCCGCTCGATCGGTCGATCCGAAACGTGATTCAGGCGCCAGTCGAGCAGGCCGCGGTGGCGAAGCACGCCATAGACGAGCTCGTAGGCCAGGGCTCGGTCGCGGGCATCCAAGGACGCCCGTGCGACCGCGCGGTCCAGCGCCTCATCGGCGAAGGCGTCCTCCTGCTCCAGATGCATTAGCACCTGCAAGGCGACCGCGCGGGCGCTGCGACGTACGCCCCTGGGACTGAGGGCTGCGGGTTGAGGACTCAGAGAATGAGAAGTTGATCTCATGAGTCGCCGCGAATTGGCGGCGGGCCGGAGCCGAATTTCAAACCGGGAGCAAGCGGATGGCCCGCGAGGTACTGCCGCACGGTCATGCGTCGCGACGTCGCGGGTTGCACCTCGGTCACCACCAGGGTGCCTTTCCCTGTAGCGATGACCAGGGCGTCCTTGAGGACCTCAACCAGCGTGCCCGGTTCGACCGACGCTCGCCTCTCCTCCTCCCTCGCCGCGGCGCGCCAGAGGAGCAGTCGGTCGTCGTTCAAAAAGGTAAACGCTCCCGGCCACGGCGAGAGGCCACGCACCCGGTTCGCAATCGCCGTCGCGGGCAGGCTCCAGTCAATGACTCCATCATCCTTCTTCAACAGCGGCGCGAGCGTCGCCTGGCCATCATCCTGGGGAACAGGCTTGAGCGTCCCAGCCTTGAGCCGCCGGATCGTCTCAATCAGCAATCGGGCACCGAGGTCAGCCAGCTTCGCGGACAACGTCCCCGCCGTGTCCTCAGGATCAATCACGACCCGCTCCTGGAGCAGGATCGCGCCGGTGTCCATGCCGGCATCCATCAGCATCGTGGTGATGCCGGTCTCTTTCTCCCCGTTGATGATCGCCCATTGAATGGGCCCCGCCCCCCGGTATTTCGGGAGTAGCGACCCATGCAAATTGATGCAGCCGTGTCGGGGCAGATCGAGAATGATTTGCGGCAGAATGCGACCGAACGCGGCCACGACGATGAGGTCCGGCTGCCACGCGCGCAAGGCATCGAGGAACGCCGGGTCCTTCATCTTGAGCGGCTGCAAAAACGGGATGCCAGCTCGCTGGCAGAGGAGTTTCACCGGCGGCGCGGCAAGCGCGCCGCCACGCCCCTTCGGCCGGTCGGGCTGCGTTACGACGCCGACGACTTGCTCCTCCGAGCGGAGCAACGCCTCCAGCGTCGGCACCGCAAACTCCGGCGTGCCCATGAATACGATCCGCATTGAGGTGTGTTAACACGCCACTGAATGGAAATCAACGAGGCGTCTTGCCCTTGACCAATGGCCGATGACCATTGACTAGCCGGCGCCCGCGAAGGCGCCGCTAGTCGCGTTGACTTCACCTACCCCCTTTGTTAGTATCCGTCCGCGGGGTGGAGCAGTCTGGTAGCTCGTTGGGCTCGATTCCGCAGGGTTGACACAGTTTCCTGAGCGTCGCCCATCCCGCCGATGAGCGTCGCGTGGTAGTCATCCCTGCAATGGGCTGCGCAGAAGGAAACTCCTGCGCGATCACCTGTCAAAGTCGGGGAAGCCGCTGGCGGGGTAACCCCGAGCCAATCCCTGAGGCCATCGAACCCGAAGGGAAGGTGTAGAGACTTGATGGCAGGCACCCTAACGGCGGCAATGCCGGTCCGAGGGTGAAGGGAAAGTCCAGACCACGAACCGGCTCGGCCGGGCAGCGAAAGCTGTCGTGGTACGCATAACCCAAAGGTCGAAGGTTCAAATCCTTCCCCCGCAACCAACGCTTTCTTCGGGGTAACCGGGGCTCCGGTGGTCCATCCGTCGGAGCCCCGTTGTTTTCTGGGTAGTTAAGAGCGTCCCCCACGCCGAGCTCCGAGCCTCTTGACAGCCTGCGAGGAACCCCCTTAGCCTTCTGGCATTGATCCAGGCATCAGGTAGCACACGCCTGCGTGCCACATTTCAGTCGCAGTGTCGCTGACCGCCAGCCTTGGAGGATCGCTCCATGAACCGCGGTGACCGACGCCGGCAAAAGAAGCTGCAGAGCACGCCAGGGCATGGGTTGCACCTGCAGTCCCTTGTGCGGGAGGGCCTGGCACATCATCAGGCCGGGCGCCTGCAGGAGGCGGAGCAGGCCTATCGAGAAGTCCTCCGGCAGGAACCCCAACACTCAGACGCCCTCCATCTCTTAGGGCTCCTCGCCTACCGCGTCGGGAAGCTGGACCAGGCGGCAGATCTGATCGGCCAGGCGATCACACAAGACACGGCCAACGCCGTCTATCGGTTCAATCTCGGCGTGGTGCTCCAGAAACAGGGCCGGCTGGATCAGGCGGTTGATGCCTACCGGCGAGCCGTGACGCTCAACCCGTCCCACGTCGAAGCCCAGGGCAACCTGGCGATTCTGCTGCGTGAGCAGAACCGCTACGAGGATGCCGTGGCCGCCTGCCGGCAGGCGCTTCATGTCCGGCCCGACTACGTGGAAGCCCACAACACGCTGGGCGCCGCGCTGAAGGATCTCGGGAAGCTCGAGGAGGCCGTTGCCTCTTACGAGCGCGCGTTGCAGCTCAACCCGAATCACGTGGAGGCTCTGTGCAATCTGGGAACGGCGCTGCGTGAGCAGGGCCGGCTGGAAGAATCCGTCCAGACGTTGGAGCGGGCGCTCGCGCTCAAGCCCGGGTACGCCAAGGCCCATCACAACGTCGGTCTTACCTATCTCTGGCAGGAGCGATTGGATGACGCGTTTCACGCCCTGCGACGATCGGCCGAGCTGCAACACAATCATGGCCGGCCCGTAGGTGAGGCAGTCATTCTTAAGTCCCGCCTGCGCCACGATGCCGAGCAGATCGATTATTTGGAAAAGCGCGAGCTCTTGAAACCGGAGCATGCGGGGTATGCCGCCGCGCTGCGAGGATTGGCGGTACGGGCCCGGGAAGACGTCGACACCGTCAAGCGGCTGTCGTTCGGCCAGGCGGAGATGACGGCGCTGGCGCCTTCATTCAATCGCATCCTCCATTATGCCGACGGGCCGGCCCTGCCAAACGGCGCGCTGAATCCCGCCCTCGATGTCCCAGCCATCGAGGCCCGGTATCACGCGAGCCGGCCGGAGATTCTGCACGTGGACGATCTGCTGTCTGCGGAAGCCTTGGATTCGCTTCGACGCTTCTGCCTGGAGTCCACGATCTGGAAGAAGGACTACGAGAACGGCTACATCGGGGCGATGTTGGGGGAGGGGTTCGCCTGCCCTCTCTTGCTCCAGATCTCGGAAGAGCTTCGGCAGCGGTTCCCCCGCATCTTCGGGCACCACCGTATGACCCAGGCCTGGTCCTTCAAGCACGACAGTTTGCTGCGCGGATTGAACATTCACGCCGACGCGGCGGCGGTGAACGTGAATTTCTGGATCACGCCGGATGAGGCGAACCTCGACCCGCAGAGCGGTGGGCTGGAGGTGTGGGACAAGGAAGCGCCTCGGGAGTGGAATTTCAAGGAGTACAACAGTCAGAAGAACGAGCCGAAGATCCGCGAGTTTCTCGCCCGCACCGGCGCGCAGGCCGTGCGCGTGCCATACCGCCAGAACCGCTCGGTCATCTTCAACTCCGACCTCTTTCACGAAACCGACACGCTGCGCTTCAGGGAGGGCTACGAGCATCGCCGCATCAACGTGACGATGCTCTACGGCTTCCGGCTCGGCTAGGTTCGCGCCGGCGCCAGAAACAGAAAGGCCCTGACCGGTGTCCCCGGTCAGGGCTTTCGTCCTCTCATGGGGCTGGTGCGCGCGACTCAGGACTGGCCATGCTCCTTCAAGCAGAAATACAGCGTCACGCCCGCGACTTCCAAGAGATCGCCGTCCTTGAGATCAGCCCGTGCCTCGATCGGCGTACCGTTGACGAGGACCTTCTTGCCCTCGTCCGACATGCTGACGGAATAGCCCTCCTTGCCCCGGCTGATCATCGCCGCCGTCTTCGGCGCGAACCACCCCGTGAGCTTCACGGTCGATGAATGCGCAGATCCGACGGTGCTCAGTCGCCCGGTCAGCGCATACAGCTTCTTGTCCGTCCGCCCGGACAACACCTGCAACATTCCGACGGCGCCGTCGACCTCTTTCCCGGCCGCACCGGGCTTCCCTTTGAGGAGATCACGCTGGGTTTTCGCGTCTAGCATCATCGTGCGTTCGGAGTCGAAGGCCCGGACCGGCGCGCTCGCCTCGGCGCCTGGATTGACGTCTTCCCGAAAAACGAGCACGTGCTTGCCGACGACGATCCGGTCATCGGCCTTCAATTGCCGCCGATCCACCGGCTTGTCGTTCACGGTGGTGCCGTTCGTGCTGCCGAGGTCTTCGATGAAAAAGACGGACTGCACCTGGGTGATCTTGGCGTGGCGGCTCGACACCGACGGATCGTCAACGACCACGTCGTTGTCAGCCTTACGCCCGATCGTCAGCTGGGCACCGTCCAGCGGGATTTCTTTGAGCACGGTGTCGGCGAGCTTGAGGATCAGTTTCGCCATGAGGCCGGCTGCCTGGTTCGTCCTCGCGAAGGCCCCATGCAGGCGGCACCCCGCGGTTGCACCTGAGCGAGCTTCCAGACAAAAAGTCTAGAATCGCCCCCAACCCTTGTCAAATAAATGCGCGGAACCGTGTCGCGTCTATTGCGCCGACGGCGGACTCGGTCGGCCGCAGTGCGGGGGAAGGCTCGGAGCCGGATGAGGGGCGCTGTAAGCAGGCTCGGAGGACCTGGCGCGTAATGATTCCCCTGCGCCCTCGCCGCACAGAGCTGGCCCGTACAACAGGGTCAGGCAGTCCGGACATAACCCGTGGGTGAACCGCGCTTCGGAGTGCTCCTGGATATAGAGCTCCCAGTCATCCCATTCCCCTGTGCCCCCACGGATTTTCTTGCAGCACGCGCATAAAGGGACTAGACCTCGCAAGGCACTCACGCGAGAAAGCATCTGTTCCAAGTGTTCGACGTGCCGCCGCTGTCGTGCCTCGGTGCCCCGGCGCAAGAGCACCAGCACACCGGTCACGAGAATCGCGGACAGGGCAAGCAGCCGATTCACAATGTCCACCCACAGGCTCGCGCCGCTCGACGACAGAAAATGGCCCGCGACGGTCAACGTGATGCCTGTCCCCATGACCAGCAAGGGTATCCGCCGGTCCGAGGACCAGAGAGTCAGGACGAGAACGGCGGCATAGAGGATGCCTGCCGCGATGCCGAGTGGCAACACGAAGTCAATGAATACAATCGCACTCACGAGAATCGCGATAAGCCTGGGATCACCGACGAAACTGGTTTGTGGGTCGCGCATCGTGATCGGCTTCGGAGACCAGGACTCCCGTGACGGAGTGCCCAGGTGCTCATCCATGCAAAGCATGCAAAGGATATTGCGCGGAGAAGCAAAGTGAATGCCCTCACGGGTCGGCGCGAAGAGTTTTTGTTGCACTCATTTTTCAAGCGGTTACCCGGTCCATAAAGACGACGGGGACGGAGCCTGAAGACGGGCAAAGGACAAGGCTGTACGGAGACCCGTGTGGTTCGTGCGAACTTCTTGTGCACGACAACCTTCAGGCGCGGCGATAGCCTTGTAGGACCGACGGTTCCGCCCCCATGACATTTCTGTTCACCTCCTCGCACCAATTTGAACGGGCATCTCATCCCGCCGTATCTTCTCCCGGCACGCACGCCGCCTCGCGGCCGCTGCCCTCTTTCGGATGGTTACGTGACTGGCTTGATCGGTTGCACCGGGCCAGGACGACCCTCCGGCAGGTGCGTTGGTCATCACGCGACGCACGGGAGCACGATCGAAAATCTGCGTCCCCTGCCCGAGGGAACCACCGGCCGAACGACCTCGAACAAGCGTTTCGGGCCCCTGCTCCGTTTAGGGCCCACGGAGGTGACGCTTTGTGCAACGTGTCCCAGTGGCGACCGAGCCAGAACGGATTTGTAAGGATTAGGTTCACAACTTGTTGATTCTACATGGTATAATTTTTGTGAATTTGGGATGTAACTGGCATAAGAGTTGCTCAGCAGATGGTAGGGCAACACCAACTCACGGGACCAGTAATGCCGGGTCACCAGGAGGCACCGACGATGAACAAGCTAACCACCGGCAGACCACGGAACCCGAGTTATGACGAACTCAAGGCCGCGGAAGCCGCGTTCCAGGGCAGGCCGTTCAACGAGAACTGGTCCGAGGCGGCTCGGGTCGTCTATGACGGCATCCTGGCGGCGACCCTCAAGCTTGGGTCGCCGCTAGGCTACGGCGTGCTGCCCGCCGAACCCGACTTCGATGATTGCGACGTGCCGGTCGGCGCGCTGGCTGATGCCGACGGCGACGATGAGGATTAGAGAATCAGAAGACATGACAGCTAAATCGACACAGATCCCTGTTCGCCTCGACCGCGTCCTCGGGACGCTCGGCCTGGCGCTGTCGCTGCAGCTCGCGGTCACTGTCGCAACCGCGGCCGTGCATGCGCACGTGGAACAGCTCGTGCCGATACTCGGCGTGTCGCCCAGCCGAGGTGAAGAGCCGACCGGTGTCGTCGCCAACCTGCTCATGTCCTTCGAGCAGCGCGACGACAGTAGTGGTTTCGTGGTGATTTTCCGTCGAGAGCCGGGCCGCTTTTCTCCGCTCGCCCAAACGGCCGTGCACCAAGCCATCCTCCGGGCCGCCCGGGTGGCGGGGCTGTCTCCCGACAGTTGGACAGTGGTCCTGGCCGTCCCTTATCCCGGCCTGACGATTTATGGCGACAGCCTATCGGGAATGGTGGCGTTGAGCGTCGTTGCGTTGGCCAAAGGGGACGCGATTGCCCCGGATCGCGTGATGACCGGCTCCGTGACCCCCGAGGGCCATATTGCGCCCGTCGGGTCCGTGCCGCAGAAGGTGGAGGCCGCCAATCACGCACACATGCGGCGCATCGTCGTGCCGGCCCAGGTTGACACCGGCGACAGCGATTGGGAAACGCCTTTTCTCGTCCAGGTTTCCCCCGTGGGATCGCTCAGCGAAGCCTACGAGGCGCTCACCGACCAGCCGCTCCACGATCCGTAGCCGCTCCGCACGGTGTGCACCGTCCCGCGCGCCCTCACCATCTGTATGCAGTGTTCAGTTTGATCGGCAGGCCCCGTCTCAATCCTCACAGACGTCCTTCGTCCAATTCAATGACGTCCGCCCAGGTGGTCACTGACGGAAGACGTTCAACGGGAACGCCCCGCTTGGCTGCAATCTCCCTGAGACGGCCCTGAAAACGCTGCCGCCCGGCCTCGTCCCTGGGTCCGCCGGTGAGGATCCGCTCGTTGAACGCCCGCAGCTCCTCCGGCGTGAAGGCCCTGGCATGGACCTGGACCCACGCAAGAATCTCCTCGTCGGACCCGCCCTCCAGGATTCGCTGTTCCATTTGTTGTGGCGCGATCCCCAGCAGGTCCAGTAAGTACTTGTCGAACCCGACCGTCAGGTAGTTGTAGTCCTGAATCCGTCCGGCGTGGCGCAGGCGGACTTTGTCGATGAGTCGCGCGAGATGGGCGATCCCGCCGAGCAGGAGTTTGGGGCTCCGAGGATACGCGTGCGTTGCCATGTTGTGGGCTCCCTAGTCGGTGTGCAATCGGCATCCGTCTTCCGGCTGCCTGTCCCGCTGAGCCCATGAGCCATGCGGCTCTGTGGGCTGTTGCGCATCGCGAAGCAGCGAGCTTATCCTAGCGTCAGGCAGCGCATGCGTCCAACCTTGAATTGTTCTCACAGAAAGGAGACCGGTCATGGCACTACGATTGGGCGATGAGGCCCCAAATTTCACGGCGGAAACCACGGAGGGGACCGTTAATTTTCACGAGTGGCTCGGTACGAGCTGGGGGATTCTCTTCTCCCATCCCAAGGATTTCACCCCGGTGTGCACGACGGAGTTGGGCTATATGGCCCGGATCTCCGGCGAGTTCAAGAAGCGGGGCGTGAAGATTCTGGCCATTAGTGTGGATCCCCTGGATGCCCACAAGGGGTGGGTCAAGGACATCAATGAGACTCAGCACGCCACCGTCAATTTTCCCATGATCGCCGACCCGGACCGCAAGGTGGCGACGCTCTACGACATGATCCATCCCAACGCGATCGACAACATGACGGTTCGGTCCGTGTTCGTCATCGGCCCGGACAAGAAGATCAAGCTCATGCTCACCTATCCGGCCTCTTGCGGCCGCAACTTCGACGAACTGCTCCGGGTGGTGGACTCGCTGCAATTGACCGCCAAGTACAAAGTGGCGACGCCCGTCAACTGGCGAGACGGCGAGGACTGCATTATCACGCCGGCTGTGTCCGATGACGAAGCCAAGACGCTCTTCCCGAAGGGCTTCAAGGCCATCAAGCCGTACCTGCGCTACACGCCGCAACCGAACAGGTAACATTGGGAGCGCTCACACGAGCAGGAGTCCCGCGGCGCGCGCCTTCCGCCAGGCCGTGCCGCGGAACATCCGATCGAAGCCCCGCTGCCCGCCGAAGGGGTAGGCGTCGCGTACCTGCGGCAAGGCCGGGCACCTCCCCAGCGCGCGCCCGCGCGCGCGTGAAGACCTCCGTCAGGCCCTCGCGGGAAAACAGCGCGAGGACCATCTCGATCCCCAGGTCCGCTTGCGCCACCACATACCCCCGCGAACTGAGAAACCCAGTCAGGTACGCCGTGGATGGATAGGGCGTGTTCAGTTGGGTCAGCGGAGGAACCAGCAAGAGAAGACGCGTGTCTTGCATGGGACACAGGTATCACAGCCACCCGCGGCAGGGCTAGTCCGCGCCGCTCGCCAGGCGCCCAGCCTTATCTGACCGGTCGAGGGAGATCGTCCCATTCATTGACAGGCGCGAGGGCATTGACTAGCATCCGTCGAGAGCGACTGGGAGGAGTTCATGCCCCGACGGGTTGCCATGATCCTGGCCCTGCTGCTCTGTTCAGGCTGCTCGAGCGAGCTGCGGAACATCGAGCTGCAGCGGGTGGCGAAGGACTGGTCCCTCGTGATCCGCGCGAGCCAGATCATCCCGGTCTATCCCCTGACGGAAGATCTGCAGCCGGGCGACACCTTCCTGGTCCAGCGCCCGATCGACAAGCAGCATGAGCTCTACGACGAGCGCGGCTTCCTGCCGTTGGAGAATCTGATCCACCGGGTGAACCCCAGAGGCTATCAGGCATTCTATGAGAATTCCCTCGGACTCGGCGGGGATGCGCAGCCGATTCCCAAACGCTGGCTGACGAATCAGCAGCCCTGGACTCAGGCTCCGATCGCCAGCTTTCCGACCTACTCCTTTTCGGTGCGAAGCGGCAGCGGGTTCAGCCTGGCTCTTCCTGTCCAAGGAGTCCCGATCGGCCTGAGCCTGCTCGGGAGCGATGCGGCTCAGGGCACGATTACGATCGCTGATGCCCGCACCTACGGCGTGGACACGGTCTCGCTGGCGAAGGACGTGGAGGACTGGGCCGCCCAACAGCGTGGGTTCCTCAGGAACTACGCGAGCACTGGAGCCCACCCGAACTACCTGCGCGTGGTGAGCCGCGTGTATCTGGCGGGTCGTCTGAACGTCTCATTGCAATCGAGTGACTCATCGGGCGCGACCGCGTCCGGCGGAGCGCCCAAGCCCGTTGAGCTGGTGACCACGGCGGGCGGGCCCGGTCCCCAGGACGCAAGTCTCGAGGCCTACAAGAGCAACCTGGCCAAGCTGAACGAGCTGATCGAAAAGTCCCTGGAGAAAACGCCCACGGGGTCCGGCCAGGCCCTGCTGCCCGGCGGGACGGTCAAAGTGGTCGCTGCCTCGGCGCGGGCCATCTCGCTCGTGGAGACCTTTAGCCGTCCGCTCGTGGTCGGCTATCTTGGCTTCGATATGCTGATCGGCCCGGGTGGTACCTTGGGTCCGCCGATTCCGACCTACGCGGTCTTGACCGCGCAACTCGAGCCCCACCCTGCTACCGTCGCCCTCGAGCTGCTCGACACCGCGGGGCTGCGGCATACTTACGAGGTCCTGACCAAACTGGGCAGGCGAGGGGACACCCGAGCGGCGGATTTGGTCAAGCAGCTCGACGGACTCGGTACTCTCGTGCCGCGTCAGTATCCGTGCAACATGTTTCACTTTGGGGACGCCGCCGGTCCCCTTTCCATTCAGCATCCGGCCGGCACCGCCCTGCCTGATCAGAAAGGCTTCGTACGGATCACCCTCTATCTCGGCAAGCTTCAGAGCTCCATTGACGATTTAGAGCGGGCGCAGGCGGACAAGAGCCTCAAGATCGCCACGTTCGACACGCGCGATGCCGCGGTCGACGCCTACTTGGCAGGGGAACTGGCGGCGAGCCGGACTGCCCTGCGCGACATGTATCGCAGCCTGCAAGCACATGGGGACCTCCTAGCTCAAGCCCAGGAGCATGCCACACAAGCCACCCGGAAATTACTGTTGGAGTAACGCCCATGCCCCCACTCGTTGAAAAAACGTCGTTCAAGCCTGACGACGAAACCACCAGCACAGAGAAGAATACACGGCTGGCCACCTTGCTGAACGGGCCCTGGAACGATTTCGAGATCGTCCGGATCGAGCGGATTGAAATCGGGGGCAAGGGCTGGAGAGCCACCTATCGGGAATAAATTAGAGCTTTAGGCAGCGCCCAACCTCTTCCACAAACTTCTGGCACGCCCTCACCACCCCATCTGTCTCCTGCTGAATGCGGCTACCCAGGACGAAGAGCACATCCCGGCCATAAAAGGCGCACAGCTCCGCGATCCGGTCGAAGCCGATCCGCCCCGCCGCCGTGGGAAAGATCGGTCTGAGCCGGCCCCACGGCGCGCCCGTTTCCTCCTTGATCGCTGCGCAGTCCGCTCGGCTCATCGCATACTCGCTCCCGTAGATCGGATACAAGGTGGCATCGGCGCCACACAATCGGGGCAATTGCCCGTATAACACGGCCGGGGCTATTCCGCTGTCTTCGTGCGCCGTGAACGTGCCGAGCAGGGCGGGATGGCTCAGAATCGGGAGCGCGACCGCCTCGTCACGCGCGAGGTCGCGCAGCGCGTCAAAGCCCGTCAGGCCCGGGCACACCAGCACTCCACCGGCGCCGGCCCGCTTGGCGAAGAGGCTCCGCTCGCGCAGGAGCGCCCACGGCCCGCTCACGTGCGGAACATAGAGACAGGTCCGCCCGGTCTCTCGGTTCGCGTTCGCGATCGCCTCGGCGCACCGCGCGACTCGCTCCGTGAAGGAACAGAACGGATGATCGGCCAGCCCCTGGTCTTCCTTGATCACATCCACGCCGCCGAGCGCGAATTGCTGTGCCAGGGCGGCCAACTGCGCCGGTGAGAAGCCTAACGGTTTGAGCACGCCACAGACCAATGGCCGATCCGGCACCCCGACCAGTTGACGGAGCCCCTCCCGGCCGAAGCGCGGGCCAGACCAGCCGGCGAGCAGCGCCTCGCGCAGACGCAGGCGCGCCACGCGAATGCCGGGTTTCAGGCTGCAGATGCCGAAGACCACGTTCAGGAACTGCGTGCCCGACTCCCCCATCAGCTCGCCGGCATAGCTGATCACGGCTTCATACCGTCCCGCATCCAGTCGCCTGAAGCTCTCGACGCGGCCGACGATCTCGTCCCGGATCGGCCCCGGCGGGATGACCTCATCACTGGCCTCAACGGTCTGATCAATGCAGATCAGCCTGGCCTGCTCACGCGCCTGCGCCTCCGCGCCGGTCAGGTGGTACTCGACCGCAAACCGGAGGGCGGCCAGGTGGGATGAGTCTTTGGGTTGCATGTCGGCATCACAAGCTGTTTTATTCAAGACTACCCGCGCCGCCGCTCAGAAAGCCAGAACCGGCACCCACCAAGCCGGTTGATGAACTTCGGCACGCGAATCGGTACAATCAACCCCATTCACATGGTCGACGCCAGTTACATCGAGGGGCTGAAGACCGGCGTCTGGTTGGGATTCGTCGCTGGGTTCGGTGCTGGCCTGGCCTGGGTCGGCTTGCGCCTCTGGTGGCAACGGCGGCAGGAGAAGCTCGCGAAGGGGCCCACGCGGGAGAACCCATCCGAGGATAAGCCCGGATTCAGGTGGTAACACTGCTATGTTTTTCTCAAGATCGCTGACGCGACGCCAGATCCTCAAGGCGCTGACGCTCCTCGGTGTGGCCCCTGCGCTGAGCGGGCCGCTCGCGTGGCCCCGCACCGACGCTCAGGCCAGTACGTGTGCCAGCGATCGCTCACCGGCTTCCGGCATCGCCGCCGGCGTGGTGCCCCGCCGCCCGCTCGGCCGCACGGGCGTCCAGGTGTCCGTGCTCACACTGGGGGGCGCTCACCTAGGTCGGGTCGGAAGCGAGGCCGACGCCGTTCGGATCGTCCACGAAGCCCTGGATGCGGGCATCACGTTCATGGACAACGCCTGGGAGTATCACAACGGGCGCAGCGAAGAATGGATGGGCAAGGCCCTGGAGGGCCGGCGGGGCACGGCGTTCCTGATGACCAAGGTCTGCTCCCACGGCCGTGACAAAAAGGTCGCCATGGAGCAGCTCGAGCAGTCGCTGCGTCGGCTGCGCACGGACTATCTGGACCTCTGGCAGATCCACGAGGTGATCTACGATGATGATCCCGATCGCCACTTCGCGCCGGGCGGCGCGGTGGAAGCCCTGCTCGAAGCCAAACACCAGGGCAAAGTCCGGTTCATCGGCTTCACCGGCCACAAGGACCCTGCGATCCACCTGAAGATGCTCGCGCATGGGTTTCCCTTCGACACGTGCCAGCTTCCTCTCAACGTGTTCGACGGCACCTACCGCAGCTTCGAGCATCAGGTGCTGCCGGAGCTGACGCGCCAGGGCATTGCGCCGATCGCCATGAAGGCGATGAGCGGGAACGGCGACCCGATCAGGCACGGGGTCCTCACCGCGGAAGAGGCCTTGCGGTACGTCCTGAGCCTGCCGGTCGCGACGATCGTGACCGGCATCGACTCGCGCGAGGTGCTCCGGCAGAATGTCGCGATCGTGCGCCGGTTCACCCCCATGACCGCAGCGGAGATGGCGTCCTTGAGACAGCGGGTTGCCGCCTACGCGACCGACGGCCATTTCGAGCTGTTCAAGTCATCCGAGCGGTATGACGGGCGCGTCGGCCGGGAGCAGCACGGGATTCTATGACCGCTCAAAGCAGGAGTCGGGCCTTCGGGTCGTCATGGACCGATGCCGGCGCAAGGAGCATCAAGGTTGCGTAACCGAGGCAACAGAGACGTGCGCACCGTAAGAGGAAGAGGACGGGATCGCGGGAGGTGGAGTCATGCCGCGTGAGTGGAGTCGAAGGACCGCAGGGCTGGCACAGTCCGAGATCCGCGCCATGACCATCGAGTGTGACAAGGTCCACGGCATCAACCTGGCCCAAGGTGTCTGTGACACGCCGGTCCCGACGCCGGTCCTCCGGGGCGCGGAACGCGCTATGGAGCAGGGTCTCAACACCTATTCGCGCTACGACGGCCTGGCGGAACTGCGCCACGCCATCGCCCGCAAGCTCGCCGACTATAACGGCATCGCGGCCGATCCCGAGACGGAGATTACGGTCAGCGCTGGGGCCACGGGCGCGTTTCATGCGGCGTGCCTGGCCTTGCTGAATCCCGGTGACGAAGTGATCGTGTTCGAGCCCTACTACGCCTACCACATCAGCGCGATCGTCGCGGTCGATGCCGTCCCCTGTGCGGTGCCGACGCGGCCTCCAGACTGGTCCTTCTCGCAAGCCGAATTGGCGCGCGCCATCACGACGCGGACCAAGGCGCTCGTGGTCAACAGCCCCGCGAATCCGTCGGGGAAAGTGTTCAGCCGGGTTGAGCTGGAACGGATCGCTGAGGTCACCCAGCGGCACGACCTGTTCGTGCTGACCGACGAGATCTACGAATACTTCCTGTTCGACGGGCGCCGGCACGTGAGCCTCGCGACCCTGCCGGGCATGGCTGAGCGCACGATCACGATCGGCGGCTACTCGAAAACATTCAGCATCACCGGCTGGCGGATCGGCTACAGCATGGCCCGGGCCCAGTGGGCCCAGATGATCGGCGCCATGAACGACCTGCTCTACGTCTGCGCCCCGACGCCCCTCCAGGCTGGTGTCGCAGCCGGCATTCGGGAATTGGGACGCGAGTTCTACGCGGGGCTTGCGCAAGACTACCAGCAGAAGCGGGACCGCTTCTGCCGGGCGCTGACGAAAGCCGGCCTGCCGCCCTCGATTCCCCAGGGCGCGTACTACGTGCTCGCCGACGTCTCCCGCCTGCCCGGCAGCACCGGCAAAGCGCGTGCGATGCACCTGCTGGCGAAGACCGGCGTCGCGGGTGTGCCGGGTGAAGCCTTCTTCGACGGGGCGGAGGGCCACCGCTTCATCCGCTTTTCCTTCGCGAAGACCGATGACGATTTGGAAGAAGCCTGCCGCCGCCTCGAACGTCTGGGTTGAGGGCTGATCACTGTCAGGGCCTCAAGCGCCGCTGCACTTGGGCCAGGAAGCGAGTCGGCGAGCCACTCAGCGCGCGGATGGAAACTTCGCGCAGCGGAAGCCGATCGTCGCGAGGCGCTGATCCGGGACGGCACCGCCGCGCGTGGCGGTGCGGAGCATATGGGGCTTGCTCTTCCACGAGCCGCCGCGAACGACTTTGTAGCGGCCTTCGCCGGGGCCCGGCGGATTTCGGTCCGGCATGATCGGGTAGTAGTCCGCCAGGAACCAGTCCTCCACCCATTCGGCCACGTTCCCGGCCATGTGATGGAGCCCATACGGGCTGCGGCCTTCCTCTCCGCTGTCCACCGCCGCCACGAGCGGAATCTCGTGCACGTGATACTGCCCGAAGACCGCCAGGCCGGGCCCCGGAGCCGCGCGTCCCCACGGAAACACGTTCCCCTCGTTGCCTCGCGCTGCCTTCTCCCATTCGGCTTCCGTCGGTAAACGCTTGCCCTGTGCGCCGCAGAAGTCGACGGCCTCGGTCCACGTCGCGTAGAGGGCCGGCCACGGAGCCAGGACCTCGTCAGGAATGTAATGAATGGAGATGAGGTGCCAGATCAACCGGCGCAGCTCGATGGAGACGGGGCGACCGTGCTGATCCAGGAAGGCCAGATACTCCCCCAGGCTGACTTCGTCACGATCGATCTCATAGGCGTCCAGCCAGATGCGCCGTTGCGGCTGCTCCGTGTCGTCGTACTGGGTGTCAAACCCATAGGGATCGTCGTCCCTACGGTTCGTGCCCATGAGAAACGAGCCGGCCGGGATGGCAATCATCGGTGAGGGGCGCGCATGCCGGGCAATTTCGGTCAGATGTTGGTTGAGCTCCGGCGGCGGGTCCATCGCAGGCGACGCCGGCGGCAACACCAGGCCGAGGGCAAGTAGCCACGGAAGCCCGGCCAGGGTCCGCCGACGACCGCCCAACTGTCGCATGCTGACACCCACCGCCCGGCTCACCTGCTCGACGTACGACTCGCGCTGGAATCATACGCGAGGGGGAAGAGGGAAGGAGTTGAAAAAATGTGCCAGCCTGAGGCCCGTGCCTTCACGACTGCACGAACTTCAAGGCCGCGGAATTGATGCAGTACCGCAGGCCGGTCGGCGGCGGGCCGTCCTCGAACACATGCCCCAGGTGCCCTCCACATCGAGGGCAGTGGACCTCGGTTCTGGGCAAGAGCAGTTTCCAGTCCGTCTTGGTGCGGACGGCGCCCTCCTCGATCGGCTGCCAGAAGCTCGGCCACCCGGTCCCGCTGTCGTACTTGTGCTGAGAGGAGAACAGCGGCAGGTCGCAGCCGGCGCAGAGATACGTGCCCGGTGCTTTGTTGTCGTGGTACTTGTTCTTGAACGGAGGCTCCGTCGCCTCTTTCCGCAGCACCTGATACTGTTCCTCGGACAGGAGTTTCCGCCATTCTTCGTCGGTCTTGGTGATTTCGAACATCTCCGTGGACTCCTTGGCCAGCGCGCCCCCGCGCGTCGCCGCGCCGACCACCAGGCCGAGGCCGAGCGCGGCACTGATCTTCAGCAACGTCCGTCGCGTCATGAGAATCGGCCCAGATTACCAGCAGGCTTCCCCGCTCTTCAACGTGCCTCAGATTACTGTCTCACGGACCAGGAAATCGTTGCGCCCCGCGGCTAGAAAACCATGGGGCAGCACCTTGATTCGGTCGCTTACGGGCCATAGTTCCCGCGACGGCGCGGGCAACCCGCCGAAGTGGCCGCCTCGGCTACGCAGGCTGGACACCCGTGGCTTTCTACGAAGGCGGATAACATCGCCCCAGGAACGACGCGGTCTACGCCGATGGTCGCGACTGTGGTAAGCTCGCGCAAGCCCGACTGGTCAGCTCCGGCACTCCAAACGAGTGGTGGTGGAGGCCACAGGCATGCGGAGGAAGTTTCCAAATCAGAAAGCCTGGGAAATGCAGGTCATGAAGGAGCCGGAAATCGACGGGGTCTCGCCCGAAGAGGCGGCGCAGTGGCTCGGCGTTTCGATGGAGGAGCTGAACCGGCTGATCACTGACAACGTCCTGCAGGTTGCCGACATCTGCGACAACACCGACCGGGTCGTCCGGACCGTCGTCCGCACGATGGATATCAAGCGGGCGCTCGCCAAGCGGAAGACCTGAACGAACGCCTACCGGTCCACGAAGAGCCCGCCGTCAGAAGTGATATGGGTCTGCCGATTATCCCACCGGCCGGTCGTTGCGCGTGGACCCGCGCCGTAATCGTCCTCCCCGCCGAGATCGAAAAAGCCGCTGACCCCGGTGTGCTCGGCGGCGCCCATGCCGACCGGCACGAGATAGCGATCGTTTCCCCCGTCTTCGATAAAGAGACTCCACGCTCCATGCTCGGCGATCCCCAGACCGCTGGACCGCCGCCAGTCATAGAGATCGTGTCCCCCGCCGGCGTCCACGAAGGCCATGATGCTCCGATCCCACGCGGCGGCGCCGGCGTACACCGGACCGGAGGAGCTGTAGCGGTCGTCCCCATCGCCATCGACGAATAGCCCGACCGCATGGTGCGCGCCGGCGGCCAGTCCGTAACGGGCCGCGTGGTATTCATCGTTGCCGTGGAGATCGAGCAGCACTCCCGCCCCGAAGAAATAGCCGGCGCCTTGGGAAAAGTTGGCACCCCGGTATCGGTCGTGACCGTTCACGTCCATGAGCAGGCCCAGTCCGCCAGCCAAGCCGGAGAACCGCGGCTCCGCGGTGGCATTCACGACCCGTAGACCCACTCCGGCGCCAAGGCCGAAGCAGTCGTACTGGTAGCGCGCATCGCCCGGTTGCACACCCGGCGCCTCCGCGACGTTATAGACGCTCGGGTAGACGTCGCCGCACTGATAGCGGTCGTCGCCCTGTACATCCACGACCGCGCCAACGCCACCCGGCCCGCCGAATCCCAGCGCATAGCCGAAGCTCGTGTAGAGATCATCCCCGGCTTCATCCAGCAACAGCCCCACGCCCCCCACCGCCACGCCCTGCGTGAACCGGCTGCCGATGTACCGATCGTTTCCCCCTTTGTCGAGCAGGATGCCCAACCCAGCGAAACCGGCCCCTCCGCTCCCGGGTCCCATCCGGTACTCATCATCGCCGTGATGATCAACGAGCAGGCCAACGCCCAGCCGGCCGGTGGCGAGGCCCAGCGGATCCCCTTCATAGCGATCGTTCCCCGAGAGATCGATCAGCATGCTCGCGCCACGCTCAGCCTCGGCAGTTGCCGCGATCCGGCCCCCATACGTATCATCTCCACCGAGATCGATGAGCACGGCGACACGGCCGTTGAGCTGATAGGCATTGGCACCCGGCCCGGCAATCAGGATGGCTCCGTAGGGCGTCTCTCGATACACCAACACGTCGCCGGTGATCCAGCCGGGCTGCATCGGAACGTGCCCCACGCCGCGCGCTGCACGCGCCACGCTCTCGAGAAAGGCTTGGTCCGCCACGTGCCCGAGCACTTTCGCGGCCGCCACGAGCGATCCCTGGTCCAGCTTCTCTTCAACCAGCCGCGCGAACCGCTGATGCGCGGTCACGACCGAGGCGGTGCCCCCCCTCACCTCGAGCTGCGGAGAAAACCGTTCGGCCAATTCGGCGGCATGCTCGAAAAGGAAGCGGCGCTCCTCGCGGGTCAGCCCGGCCAGAGCTTTCTCGCGGTACCGCTTGGCTTCTTCCAATGCTCCAAGGATCGCGATAACCACTTGCTCGAGGTTCGGATCGGAAGGAACCCGCAGCACCGGGACCGACGACACCTCTCGCCCACTGGCCGCGGTCAGCAGATTGAGAATCGCCTTCCAATCGGCTGCCGGAGGCCGGGCCTGCTCCGCCACTCGATTGCCAACTTGTCCCAGCTCCTCCAGGCCCCTCCAGGGGTCGGTCAACGTCTGTACGACCAGAGGCGGCTTGTACTCTGCCGGGACATCGCGTCCTGCGCCCAGCGCCGTGAGCATCAGGGCCTGCTGCGGACCCACGTGCCGCTCAAAGTCCGGCCGGACCTCGCTCTGGAGCCGCTCGTTCGATGACTGGAACACAGGCATCTCGCCGCCACGGATCTCCGGATAGGCACAGCCGGCCGTCGCGAGCAGCACCGTGGCGCCGGACAGAGCCAATGCCGTCCGACCACGCACGATGCTCATGCGCGTGCGCCCCATCTAGGTCACACCTGCCTTTCTCCGCCGCGTGGAGCCCTGCACCAGCTCGAACTCGAACAGTCGGCATTCCAGCGCGCCGTTGAATAGCGGAATCCGCCGTTTGGTCAGTTTCTCGAAGGCGAAACGACAGCCCGAGCCCGGCGCGATGTTGCGCGCGATCTGCGCCGCTTCCAGCAGGATGGTCCCGCTGCCGCACATGGGATCCAGCAACACCCGATCGGGCGTCCACCCCGCAAGGCGTAGCAAGCCTGACGCCAGGTTTTCGCGCAGCGGCGCTTCGCCGGCAGCCTGCCGCAGCCCCCGCTTGAACAGCGCCTCCCCTGACGTGTCCAGGTAGAGCGCCACGCGATCGCCCTCCAGATAGGCGTCGATGCGGACGTCCGGTTGTCGGGTCTCCACGCTGGGACGGACGTGCGCCATTTTCCGGACCATGTCGCAGACCGCATCCTTGATCCGCAGCGTCGCGAACTCCAGACTTTTCAGCGGGCACGCCCGCGCGCTGACTTTGACCTTGATCGTGCGGCGCGGCGAGAACCAGTCCGGCCAGGGCAGCGTGGTGGCGGTTCGGTAGAGATCGTGCTCGCTCTGGTCTCGTCCCTCGAAGACGCGCCAGAGCACCCGGCTCGCGATCCGGCTGAGCAGATTGAGCCGATAGCAGAGCAGGAAGGGGCCGGCAAACCCGACCCCGCCGGGAGCCGGCGTCAGCTCCTGCGCACCCAAGCCAGCCAGCTCGTTGCGGAGGATGCCCTCAAGCCCTCGCGGACAGGGCGCGAAGAAACGCTGCGCGTGTGCATGGCCTATGGAGGAAGCATCGCTCGGGGCCTTCGGTGAGACAGCGTGACGCAGGGTGGGAACCGCAATGGTCAGTTCAGATTCAACAGATCCAGTTTCAACTCGTCTTCGGGAGCCGGATGGAGGAGCCGGAAGCCCTGCTCTTCCTCATAGTCCAGCTTCGCGCCGCTGACGCGCGGGGCGCTCTGGGCTTCGACGGCCACCGTGAGCCCGTCCACGTGCTGCACCCGGTCATCCGGCCTGGCCACATCTTCCAGCGTGATGCTGAGCAGCAACCGGACCTCGTCCAGATCCTTCAGCTCGATGCGTATGACCGGGTCTTCCGGATGCTGGAGGATCAGCGTCTTCAGGCACGCCACGGCAGCCGGCGTCACGATGATCATGGGGGCTCACCCTCCCCAGCGGCCGGCCGGCGCGTCTCGTAGACAGTTCGTCTCGGCCCGATCAAGTGCACCTCGAGCACCTGCTCGACGCGGTTCACCGTATAGAAGATGCACCACTCGTTCACCGTGTACTTCGCCAGACCGGGCAGCGCCTCATCCACGTCGCCATGGCGAAGATTTCCGACATTCGACGCCAGCCACTTGGTCTTCTCGAACAGGCGCTGCGCCTGGCCCCGATCCAGCCCGGCCAGGTCCTGGACGACGGCCGGTCGATAGGCGACGCGATACCACTCCATGGTTACCAGCGCAATCCGAGCCGCTCGGCGACCTCCTCCCCGCTCAGCCGCTCCCTGGAACCCAGCGAGGCCTTGAGCCGGGCGCGGACCGCTTCGGACAGCTCGCTCCCAAGATCCGGATCGCCGAGCAACTCGCGCAGGCGATCATCCACCAGGCCGTTGACGAGCGCCTTCAGATTGTCGTAGGTCAGATCTGCCAGCTTCATGCCACGGATCCCCCTGCGGGCCGCTCGGCCCATTTTATCTAGCATACGGGGCTGGGGCGTCGCTGTGCAATCCTTCGACGCGCTGCACCCCACCGTCAGTCGGGCGGGCCGGCTCCCAGCCTGACGGCCAGCTCGGGCACGCTGTAGGAGGGCTGCGCCTTCAGGCGCACCACCTCGATGCCGGCTGCCTGGCAGACCGCGTCCACTTGGCGATTCCGAGCCACCCGCTGGGGTGTGGGCTCGTCGTCGGCTTCCAGGTCCACGACCTTGGCAACGGTGCGCTCCCCCGGATGCACCAATGCAAAATCCACGCGCTTGAAGGCGACCTTGCGAAGAAACGTTGCCCGCGTCTCCTTGTCCATCGCCTGTGTGTTCACCAGAGCCCAGACAGGCACCTTCGGAAACACCAGATACCGGTCCTGCACCGCAAGCCGCATGACGTTGTACAGCAATGCCTCCGTCTCAGTCAGCACTTCATCGGCTTCCATCGTCAGCCCCGCGGGGAACAGGGCCTCCTCGGCGGCAGGCCGTGGGATTCCGCGCTGGCGGCGGTGCAGCACCAGAGCCAGCGCCAACCCCAGAACGAGCGCGGCGCCCAAGATGAGCAAGAGGTTCATCAACGAAACTTCGTTCGCCAGTGCACGCCGGCGGGCACGATCTTGCCGAGAATCGCCGGGTGCGCTGCACCCGTGACGGCCGGTACGTTCCCGCACTGCCCGTGCGCGGTCTGATAGGCCAGCACCGCGAAGGCCACGGCCTCGAAGGTCTTGCTGCGCCAGCCGACCTCTTCAAAGGTCCTGACCGGGGTCGGCTCGAACACAATCGCCAGATTAACCATGAGCGTTCGGTTGCGCACTCCGCCCCCCCCGACAATGACTTCCTCCACGTCTCCGTTCAGCCATTGCAAGGCGCTCTGGACGCCCAAGGCCGCGAACAGCGAACAGGTGGCCAGCAGGTCTGAGATGGAATGGCGGCCTTTGGTCGCAAGCACGCGCCGCAAGATCGTGTCACCGAATTCTTCACGCCCTGTCGACTTGGGCGGCCGCTTGCGGAGGAACGGATGTCGCAGCAGCAAGGCCAATAGCCGTTCATCCACGTGGCCCTGGGCTGCCAGCCGGCCATCACGATCCATCGCCAACCGGCCACGGGACAAATGGCGAACCAGCCCATCCAGCATCATGTTGCCCGGCCCCGTGTCGAAGGCCCGCACCCCCTTGAGATCGCCCCCGGCCGGCAGGTACGTCACGTTGCTGATCCCGCCCAAGTTCACGATCAACCGGGATCGGTGCGGATGGCGCAGCAGCAGGTAGTGCACATAGGGCGTGAGCGGGGCGCCCTCCCCGCCGGCCGCGACATCGCGGGACCGAAAATCCGCGACGGTCGTAATGCCGGTGCGCTCCGCGATCACGGAGGGCTCGGCAATCTGAAGCGTGGATCGGAGGAGGCCGAGGCCGGGTTCCCGGCGTGGCGTGGGCAGATGCTGCACCGTCTGGCCATGCGAGCCGATCAGGTCCACGGCCGCGGGGCGGAGTCCGGCCTCTTTGATGACCCGCAAGGCCGCTTGTGCAAACCACTCCCCCAGCACCGCGTTGAGATGGCAAATGTCCGTGACGGTTCCGCCGGTGGCCACCGCGACCAGCCGCTGCTGCAAGCGGCGCGGGTACGGCAGGGTGTAGAAGGCCTTTTCCGTCACGTGGAGCGCCTCGCCGCTCCCGCGGATGTCCACGAGCGCGGCATCCACGCCGTCGCTGGACGTGCCGGACATGAGGCCGATGACTTTCATTGAAAATCGAGTGTGTCATTCGTCATCCGTCACTCGTCAGAGAGAGGCCCTCTGACGATCCGCCCTTCGCTCACTGCAGCGCACGTTGCGAATGACGAGTGACAAATGACTGTTGACGCTTTCTCTTTGACGGCACGCAGGCTAGCCCAACGGCCCAGGCGGGTCAAGGCTATGTATCGCCTATTGCCTGGGCCCTATGACTGATGCTACCGTCCCGCGCATGTCTCCGACGCCAGTCCTCGTTGCGGTGTTAGTGCTATCCGTTCTTGTCCCCGCTCCTGCCCTGCCCGCACAGCCCTCGGGCGGGACGGGCGGCTCGACTGAACCGATCGCGATCGTCGTCACCATTCCCGTCCTGAAGGATCTGGCCGAGCACGTCGGCGGGTTGCACGTTCAGGTGACATCCCTCATGTCCGGCCTGGAGAGCGAGCACACGTACTCGCCCAAGCCGAGCGACCTGGTGGCGGTGCGGAAAGCGCGCCTCTTGTTGGAAATCGGCGTGGGGCTTGAGGTCTGGGTGGGGTCGCTGGTCAAGAACGCCGGGAATCCGAACCTGGTCGTCGTCACCACGTCCAAGGGGATCGCACTCATTCGCGACCATCAGTCCGGTAAGGAAAAGCCGGGCGAGAATCGGCGTCATGGCGGTAACCCGCACGTGTGGCTGGACCCGGAGAATGCGAAGATTATGATGCGCCACATCACCGAGGCGCTGAGCAAAGTGGACCCCGCTCATGCGGCGGGATACCGCGAGAACCAGGCGGCCTACCTGCGGCAACTCGACCAGCTTCAGGAGGATTTGATGACACGGCTCCGCCCCTTGCCCGACCGCCGGATCGTCGTGCATCACCCGGCCTGGCCCTACTTCGCGCGCCGCTTCGGCTTCACGATCGCCGGCGAGATCGTTAAACAGCCCGGCGCCGAGCCGTCCGCCCGCCACCTGCAGTCGCTCGTTCATCGCATCAGAACCGACCGCGTGCGAGTCATCGTCTCCGAGCCCCAACTGAACCAGAAGATTCCCGAGGCCCTCGCGCGCGAGACTGGCGCCCGCGTCGTCGTGCTGACCCCTTTGCCCGGCGGATTGCCCGGTACCGAGACCTACCTGGACCTGCTTCGCTATAATGTCCAGCAGTTGGCGCAGGCGCTGGCCACGTCATAAGCGCACACCATGGCGAATCCCATCATTCGATTCTCGCACGCCACCTTCGGCTTCCCTGGCGTCGTCGCGCTGAAAGATATCTCCCTCGATATCGCGGAGGGCGAGTTCATCGGCGTGATCGGGCCGAATGGCTCGGGCAAGACGACACTCTGCCGCGCCGTCCTCGGCCTCATGCGACCGATGGAAGGCCGTCTGCAGATCTTCGACTGTGCGTGTGAGGAGATCCGGTGCCATCACCGCGCCCGTATCGGCTATCTCCCGCAGAAAGGCGTCCTCGACCGGAATTTTCCCATTACCGTGCTGGAAGCGGTGATGATGGGCCGCTTCGGGGCGCTCGGGCTGTTTCACCGGCCAGGTATGCGCGACCGGGAGATCGCGCTGGACGCCCTCACCAACGTCGGCATGGCCGATCACCGGAACACATCGCTTGGGCACCTCTCCGGCGGCCAGCAGCAGCGGGTCCTGATCGCCCGGGCCCTGGCCCAGCAGCCCCAGGTCCTGCTGCTCGATGAACCGACCACGGGCATTGATATCGCTACCCAGCACAGCGTGCTCGATCTGATCCGGCGCCTACACCAGGACCTGCGCCTCACCATCCTATTGATCACGCACGACATCAACATGATTCGCTCGCTGGTGGACCGGCTGGTGTTGCTGAAGACGCGCCTCTTCGCGGCCGGCCCGCCGAACGAGGTCCTCAAGCCTGACCTCCTGAGCCAGGTGTACGGCAAAGAGATGGTCATCACGGAGCGCGACCTGGTGATCGTGGAGGATTATCATCATCATCGCTAACGCGCAGGCGAGGGGCACGAGGCAAGAGGCGAGAGGTAGGGTCCCCCGGTCCCCCGGCGATCATTCCGGCTTCTTGCCCCTCGCCCCATGCCCCACACCTTTCGCCCATGATTGAAATGCTCTCGTACGACTTCATGCAGCGGTCGCTGCTGGCGGCGGCGATGGTGGGTGCCGTCTGCTCCGCGATCGGCGTGTTCGTCGTGTTGCGCGGGCTCGCCTTCATCGGGGCGGGCACGGCCCACGCCTCGTTCGCGGGCGTGGCGCTGGCCTACCTCGTCGGTTGGCCGCCGCTGCCGATGGCGATCGCATTCGGGCTGGCCACCGTCTGGATTACCGGCGTGATGGAAGAGAAGGGTCGGATGAAGCTGGATGTCTCGATCGGGATTCTCTACACGGCAACGATGGCGCTGGCCATCCTGTTCATCGGCCTGATGGAGGAATATAACGCGGAGCTGTACGGGTACCTGTTCGGCAGCGTGCTCTCCGTCTCTCCGGAGGAGATCCGCATCATCCTGGGGTTGATCCTGCTCGTGCTCGCCTTAGTGTTCCTCTTCTCGAAAGAACTCTACTTCATCGCGTTCGATCAGGAGATGGCCGAGGCCTCGGGCGTGCCGGCGCGGAGGATTTTCTATCTGCTGCTCACGCTCATCGCCTTCACGATCGTGGTTTCGCTCAAGACGGTGGGCGCGATTCTCGTTTTCGCGATGGTCCTGATCCCGGCTTCCACCGCCTACCAGCTCACCAGCAGCCTCTCCCACATGACCGTGTACTCGGTCGTGATCGGGGTTTCCTGTGCCGTCGGGGGTGTGATCCTGTCCTCTATCTGGGACCTGCCCTCTGGCCCCGCGATCGTCCTGCTCGCCACGGCTCTCTTCTTCCTCTCCGTCCTCTTCTCGCCCAAGCGCCTCCGCCGTGCCCCGGCGTGAGAGGCGTCATCCGCCATGCGTCACCCGTCATTCGGCGAGCAAAGGTCCTATGCTCTTCGAACGAGTGACGGTTGACGAGTGACGCATGACGGCTATCCCCGCCACTCGTGCTTTCTGCGATCCCAGACCATGCCCGTCTGTTCCTTGGCGCTGAAGCCGAGCTTTTCGTAGAAGGCTTGCTTGTCGCGGGTGCAGAGCCAGAACAGCTCCACGTTCTTGAGAGACGGATGATGGAGGATACGTTCCATGATCTGTGTGCCGATGTCCTGCCCCTGATAGTCCTCATCCACGATCACATCCCAGATCGAGGCCCGGTACACGTAGTCGGTCAGCACTCGGCCGAAGCCAACCAGCCGCGGGCCGTCCCAGACCGAGATGGCCAGGTCCGTATGCGTCAGCATCTCCCGCGCGCCGTCAACCGTGCGATCTCTGGCCCATGGCGCCTGAGCGTACAGACGGACGAGCTGCGCAGGGTCAAGGTCTTTGCGGTCTGAGATTGTGATCGCCATCTTGAGGGAAGGCCCCTTGTTATTGTATGAGAGTACAACCCATAACCATAGCGAGCAGCAGATAGCGCAGAGCTGCTAGCTGCTTGCTGTCCGCTTGTGAATGAAGGTTGACCGTACTGCCATGCAAGTGAAACCCTGTCCCCGCTGCCAGAAGCTGATGTGGATCAAGGACGAACAGATCACGTATCCGGATGAGAACACGCTGCGCGTGACATGCCCCCACTGCCAGCAGACCGTCTCGTTCAAGCTCGTCAGCCAAGGCGCTAACGCCGCCGGGCCGAAGATGGGACATTAGAGGCCGCGCCCTGCTCCTTCCAGCTCAGGCTGACTCCCCGGCAGAATCTTGTGCAAGGTCGTCCGGTATGCCTTCAAGCGTGCTTCGTCCTTCGGCGAGAACGTGATCGTCTTCTCCCGCTGCATGACTTCCAGCCTATCCAGGACCAGGAGGAGGGGCTGAATGGCCGCAAGGACGCGGCCGGCCTCGAACGCCTCCAACGATTCGATAAACAGGTCGGTAAACCGCTTGAAGGCGGACGCGCCCCCCAGATCCCGGAACCGATATACGGTCTTCTCGAAGGCCTCCACCGCCTCCGGCGTCGGCTTCATCCCGCCCGGCACGACATTCAACGGAACGACTGGCGGCAGCTTGCCCGCGTACTGTTTGAGCTGGGACGCCAGGCCGGCGATGGTTTCGAGCAGGTCTCCGGTTTCCACGATGCTCCTTTCAGCAGGATGTCGAAAAAGTCCGCCAGCTTTGTTCTCATTCACCCGTTGCATTCCCGGAGCAAGGGTCCCCGGGACGGTCTTGTTGAACATCCTGCGGGCCGTTCCATGGGCCTCAGGGAGGCCCGGCACTCCGATCGCCGCAGTTGTCGAAAGAGGTTTTCCAACACCCTGTTCGGTGCCTGCTTGATACCGTGTCGCCCGCAGCGTGTCAAGCGGACTTTCACGCCCGTTTCGTGATGGCGAGCTGGGCCGAATGCATCGCAAGCGCGCGCAGCGCCTCTCGCACGGCTTCCATATCCAACGGCAGTGGCGCGGTGAACTCCAGATACCGGGCGCCGTCCGGATGACGAAAGCCGAGCGTCCGCGCGTGCAGCATGACGCGCGGGATCGGCACCCCGTCCAGCTCGCGCACCTTTCGGCCGCCATAGGTCGGATCGCCGAGCACCGGATGTCCGATCGCCGCGAGATGGACGCGAATTTGATGCGTGCGCCCGCTGCGCGGAAAGAGCGCCACGCGTGTCGCCAGCTTGCCCAGCCGCTCCACGACCTGATAGGCCGTCGCCGACTCCTTCGGCCGAGCCGTGCAGGCCGAGAATTTCTTCCGGTCCTTCAGGTCCCGCCCGATGGCCAGCTCTACCAGCCCTTCGGCTTTCTTCATCGCTCCCCACGCCAGCGCTTCATAGACGCGCGTGATCGTGTGATGCTTGAATTGCCCGGCCAGTGCGCGGTGCGCCAGATCAGTCTTGGCAATGACCATCACGCCGGACGTCTCCTTGTCCAGCCGATGCACCAGGCCGGGCCGCTCCCTGCCGGCGATCGTCGAGAGCGCCCCCGTCCCGCCGAAATGATGCAGGAGCGCGTTCACCAGCGTGCCGGACCAGTGCCCCGGCGCTGGATGGACCACCAGTCACGGCTGCTTGTTTAGCACCAGCACATGGTCGTCCTCGTACAGGATGTGAAGGGGAATCGGCTCCGGCTTCAGCTCCAGCGGCGCCGACCGTGGAATCTCTAGCACGATCCGATCCCCCGGCCGGACCCTGTAGCTCGCCTTGACCGCCCGCGCGTTGACCGTGATGCGGCCGTCCTCGATCAGCCGTTGAATGGCCGCCCGTGACAGGTCCGGCTCACGATTGGACAGAAACACGTCCAATCGCTTCGGTGCCTCGCCCCCGGTGACGAGCAGCTCTCGCTTCAATTCTGCGTTCTGGATCCGATGGTGCATTCAAGACTCTTGCTGGTGGTTTTCCACCAGATGCTCGCAGCCCATGAAGGCTTGGTTGCCAACGCTACTGCATAAGTACATGGAGTTTCAATCACTCTCCCATCCCGGCAGGCATGGCGTGCGGTTTGCACCCTCTGACCTACCGCCAACTCAGACTGCGCGCGAAAGGAGGAGCCGTATGGGAACGGTATGGCCGTTTGGAGTGGACACCGGAGCCAAGGCAAGCTCGGGCCGGGTCCTGGTGGTGGATGATGAGGAGCATATCAGAAAAGTCGTGACCCTGATTCTCACAAAAGCCGGCTACGACGTCGTCGAGGCGGAAGACGGCGAAAAGGCTATTGCAGCCTTGAACGCCGGCGACAACCCGCTCATGGTGGATGTCGTGCTCTGTGATATCCGGATGCCCAAGATCAACGGCGTCGAAGCCATCCGCTACTTCCGTGACCAGTACCCCTCGGTCCCGGTCATCGTGCTGACCGGGTATCCGGATACCCAGGATGCAACGACGCTCTTCAGGCAAGGGGTGATGGAGTATCTGGTCAAACCGGTCGATCGAGAGCGACTGCTGGCGTCGGTGGCCAGCGCAATGGAGCAGCGCAATATCAAGTTCTATCCCTGAGTCACTGGCAAGAGGTGGCATCATGAGCAGGCGAAGCGTCGGGGCCATCGCGGTGGCGATCATGATGCTCGCGTTCGTGTACCGGGGCATGCCGTCAGCCGCACCGGACACCGGCGCCGAGATCAGAATCCCTCTGGAGACCGCAGCGAACTACGTGCACGCGGTCCTCAAGGCCGATCGGGCCATTTATACCACGCATGTCGTGGAGAGGATGCAGCTCAAAGGGATCGTGGTGGCGTCGGAAAACTGGGAGCAACGCAACACGTTACCCCTGCCGGCCCAGTTCTTGTTGGAGTCGGCCAAATTGGTGGAGCAGGAGCGGGCTGGGATCCGCTATCGATTGATCAGTCTCTGGCCGATCAACGAACGGAACGGCCCGGCCTCCGAGTTCGAGCGAACGGGGCTCAATGCCGTGATCGAGCAACCGGACCGTCCGCATACCGGCGTCGCCGGGAGTGGAAGGGACCGGGCTTTTCAAGCAGTCTATGCCGACCGGGCCATCTCGCAGACATGCATCGGGTGCCACAACACGCATCCCAAGAGTCCGAAACGGGACTTCAAACTGAACGACGTGATGGGCGCGATCCTGATCACGATCCCGGTGGCGCCGTGAGCGCAGCGCGCAGATTCCAAACCCGTGACCGGTCACACGAGCGGTGAGCCGAGACGTCGGTTGCAGCAACACAAAGGGGAGGTGACGCCATGAGACACAAGAAACTGGTGCGGGGAGCTGCGGTGCTTGTTCTGGTTGGGGCAGCTTCGATCGGTCCAAAGCCCGCAGAGACTGCGGGCCCATCGCCCAGTATTCCGCTGGACGCGGTCGCCGATTACATCCATGCGGTGATCCAGGCAGACCGGGAAATTTATACGAAGAATGTTGTCGAAAGGCTGCAGGCCAAGGGGATCCTGGTCGCTTCGGAGAACTGGCAGGAGGCCAACACCCTTCCTCTTCCAGCCCAATTCTTGGCGGACTCGGCCCACCTCGTTTCGAAGAAATCAAGCATTCGATACCGGCTGCTCAGTCTCTGGCCAATCAACGCGCGGAATGCTCCAACGACAGAGTTCGAGCGAACAGGGCTCGCGGCCGTGATCACCGATCCAACCCGCCCGTATACCGGGTTTATGGAAACCGGAGGGAAGTATTACTTCCAAGCGCTCTATGCAGACCGGGCCGTTTCCCAGACCTGCGTTGGTTGCCATAACGCGCATCAAGACAGCCCAAAGCGAAACTTCAAGCAGAACGATGTCATGGGTGGGATTCTGATCACCATCCCGGCGAGTCAATAACCTCCTTCAAGGATTTCACGTCTTCGTGGAAGAACAGCCAGCCGGAGCCTGATGCTGCCGTGAGGCAGCCAGGGAGGTCACTATGACATACGGAAAATTCCTGTGGGGGACAATCGCGCTTGTGGTGATTGTATGCGCGGCCAGTTTCAGCCTGCCTGAGACGACGACTCCTAGCCCGTCAGTTGGCGTCAGCCTCCCGATCGAGACGGTCGCGGACTACGTCCATGCCGTGATCGAAGCGGACCGTGACGTGTACACAAGGCATGTCGTCGACAGGATGCAGACAAAAGGTATCGTGGTCGCGTCGGAGAACTGGCTGGAGAAAAACACACTCCCGCTGCCGGCCCAGTTCTTATTGGAGTCCGGGCGATTCATTGCGAAAAAGGGGATCGGCATTCGGTACCGGCTGATTAGCCTGTGGCCGATCAACAAAGTGAACGCACCGGCCACGGAGTTCGAGCAGTCAGGGCTTACGGAAGTAGTCTCCCAGCCAGCCCGCCCGTATGTCGGATTTGCCGAGACCGGAGGCAGGCGATATTTCCAAGCGGTCTATGCCGACCGGGCCGTCACCCAAGCCTGTATCGGGTGCCATAACGCACACCCCGGCAGTCCGAAGCGCGACTTCAAACTCAATGATGTCATGGGCGGCATCATCATCACGATCCCGCTGGCCCCGTGAGCGAAGCGACTTCTTTGCGTTTGCGATCGCCCGACATCCTTCTCCGTCGCCTCCACCCGGCGGAGATTCTTTTCACGGCTCGGCGGCTCCTCGAGAGCAAGATCCCCAGCAACCCCCACAGGCCCAAAGATACGATGAAGGAAAGCTTCCCTTGGTAGGACAGGGGTGTCAGTTCGAAAAATTGGGCGAGGCGGCGGTTTGGAAGCAGGAAATGGTGGATGGCGAGGTCACCGGGATAATAGAACGCCCACTCGATCCAGCCCTGCACATCGCTGATCGTGACGATCGTATCCCCGTTCATGTCGACCGTCCACGTCCATTGACGTGGCACGATTTCCCGGGCCAACTGTTGTGCCTCTGCAATCTGCCTCCGGGTCATCCGCTGGGCCAAAGCATCGCGAAGCGTTGATGCCTCTTTCAGCCCTTGCAGCGCCGCCAGCGTGAACCACATGTGCGCTTGAACATAGTCTTCCCGAACACCACGGCCATCCTTGTACAGGTTGCCAAGCTGGAGTTGCGCCAAGGCGTTGCCTTGGCCAGCGGCCAGGTGAAGCCAATGCTTCGCCTCCTCATAGCTTTGCGGAACACCGAGACCGTCCAGATACAGCAGGCCGAGGCTGGCCCTGGCAGCGACATGTCCGTGATCTGCGGCGAGGCGATACCACCGTGCCGCTTGCGCATAGTGTTGCGGCACCCCCCGACCTTTCTGATACATCAGACCCAGGTGGTACTGGGCGATGGGTAAGCTCTGTTCAGCAGCCAGACTGAGCCACCTGATCGCTTCGACGTGGTCCTGTGGAACCCCCTGGCCATTCGCGTACATTTGCCCGAGGTAGTCCTGGGCTTGCGCCTGGCCCTGGTCAGCCAGCGGCCGAAACTCATTCAGCGCGGTTCGATAGTCACCCCGACCGTAAGCTTGAACCCCGGTCTTGAAGTCTGCCCAACTCGGAGAGGTCAGGCCAATCACCAATAGAGCCGTGGGGACAGAGATGAGAAATCGGGTGAGGACCATCACGGGCCTTTGATGAGAGCACCCCTTTAAACAATCCCGTTCTTTGAGCAAAAGGCAATCGGAGGCACGATCGCTGGTAGTGTCTTCTCGCAGGATGTTTTGTCTAAGCCTAGCAGACCGACAAGGAATGTAAAGGAATGGAGAGGATCACTGTTTCCGCTCGTGAAGCGTAATATGGTTTTTGTCAGGGTCCTCGATCACAGCCATGCGGCAGACCGGGGTTTCAAAGATCTCGACACAACTCCTCCTTGGCCCCTGGCGTATGGCCCATCTTTGTCGTGGTGACGGCGAAGGTTCCGGCTCCAACGCCATATTCAACCCAGAAATCTTGGACTTCGTACGTTGGCCGCAGGCCGAGCACCTGCTCGTAGAATTGCCGCGAGCGCGCCATGATCTGACTGGATAGACGCTAAAGCAATCGAGTGGATCATGACGGCGCCTCTCATTGGCGCCTGGCCGATCGGTGCATTTGCTCCAGCGAGAGGCTCGGCTTTGTCCAGTTACACCCCAGCCGCTTCTGCGCCCAGTCCATCGTAGCAATGATCTCCGTGTGCCTAGGTATCTATCTGGAATCCCGCGAGCCTAGGTAATGACCCGCGGAACCTTCTCCCCCTGTCTGCGTCACGTGTCGCCTCATCGAACCCGCTTGTGGAGGAGAAGCAGACCGGCAACCGCCAGCAGCGCTGTGATGGCCAGAAGGAGAGCGTGGGAGTATAGGGGTGGCCCACAAAACCGGGGCTATTTGGTGCGTGTACATCCATTTACCTTCTCGTATAACGTTGACGCGCCAGGTCAAGGGCTCACCGATGTCCCACGCGTACACGTTCAGCATCTCCGGTACAGCCCAAGACAGGACGCGAGTAAGAGAAGAAAGGCAAGTGGCTTCTTAAGCATTCCTGACGGCCCCCGTGTGGTCTACTGGCCCATTGTTGTCCGCCAAGCGGCATGACGCAATAAATTTGAGCTTGGCCGAGGGTGTGGCCGGCGGAACGCAATGCGCGGGCGAGCCCTAATGGCTCATGTCCTTATCATGCTAGAACTGCCTCGGCTGGAACGGATGGGCACGGAGCGGTTCGGCCTCTGCGGGGCGGATGAGGGTAGGAGCCGTGAGGGTGCCGCGGCGCTACTGTGGGTGCGCCGTGGCCCGGAGCGTACTTCACCGCAGGAGCGGGGAACCCACCGAGACTCTGCTGAGAAGCAAAGCGGAAACTGACCGAGTCTTCGAGGGAATTTCCGAAGGATTCCGCTCAGCAGAGTCCGGAATGGTCGCTCCGAGTGGTGCGGGAGCGGAGGGCCATGGCGCACCCTCCATCTCTTTGGAGGTCAGGCGTGGGTCGTGGGACGGTGGCGCGCGGCGATCTTCTGACGCAGGCGGGCTTTCTCGAGACTGATCTGCGCTTCCTTCACTTCGGACGGCAGGCCGCCACGCTCCAAACGTTTGAGCGCCCGCTCGACCGCTTCCTGCGCCCGCTCGACATCAATCTCCTCCGCCTTCTCGGCGATCTCCGCAAGAATCGTCACCCGGTCCGGCACGACCTCCACCATGCCTGACAAGATGGACACGAAATGGGTGCGATCGCCGACCCGATAACGCAGCTCGCCGATCTTCAGCAGCGACAGGAAATGACAGTGCCCGGGGAGCACACCGAACTCGCCCTCCATCCCGGGGACCACGACCTCGTCCACTTGCTGACTGAGGATCAGCCTTTCAGGAGTGACGATCTCTAGCAATAAGCGGCCTGCCATGCAAGTTCCTTTCAATAGTCCGTCGCGGGACCGTTCATCGTCATGGTCGTGTGCGACGGTGGCCTGGGGCTAGGGGCGAGAGGTTAACATCCCAACCGGACCACGAGCGCCTCTAGCCCCGTGCCGCTAGCCTCGCGCCTGGCGCACGCTACGCGCGCCTGAAGCCCAGCTTCTCCGCCTTCGCGACGACTTCCTCGATCGTGCCGACCATGTAGAACGCCTGCTCGGGGTAGTCGTCGTACTTGCCGGAGATGATCTCCTTGAAGCTCCGCACCGTGTCCTTGAGCTTGACGTACTTGCCCGGCGTGCCGGTGAACGCCTCGGCCACGTGGAAGGGCTGCGCGAGGAATCGCTGGATCCGACGGGCGCGCGCGACGATCAGCTTGTCGTCCTCCGACAGCTCGTCTATGCCCAGGATCGCGATGATATCCTGCAAATCCTTGTACCGTTGCAGGATGGACTGGACCTGCCGGGCAACCTGATAGTGCTCTTCGCCCACGACCTGCGGGTCGAGCACCCGGGAGGTCGAATCCAGCGGGTCCACCGCCGGATAAATCCCCAGCTCGGCGAGCGACCGGGACAACACCGTGGTCGCGTCCAGGTGGGCGAACGCGGTCGCCGGCGCCGGATCGGTCAAGTCGTCGGCGGGCACATAGATCGCCTGCACGGACGTGATCGAGCCGCGCTTGGTCGAGGTGATCCGCTCCTGCAGCGCGCCCATTTCGGTGCCCAGGTTGGGCTGGTAGCCCACGGCTGACGGCATGCGGCCCAGCAACGCGGACACTTCCGACCCGGCCTGCGTGAACCGGAAGATGTTGTCAATGAAGAGCAGCACGTCCTGGTTTTCCTCATCGCGGAAGTACTCCGCGACGGTCAGACCCGTAAGGCCCACGCGCAGACGCGCGCCCGGGGGTTCGTTCATCTGTCCGTACACCAGCGCCGCCTTGGACTGGGTATAGTCACTCGGGTTGATGACCTTGGACTCCTGCATCTCGTGCCAGAGGTCGTTCCCTTCGCGCGTCCGCTCCCCCACGCCCGCGAACACGGAGAAGCCCCCGTGGTGGAGCGCGATGTTGTTGATCAGCTCCATGATGATGACGGTCTTGCCGACGCCGGCCCCCCCGAACAGCCCGACCTTGCCGCCTTTGGGATAGGGCTCCAGCAGGTCCACGACCTTGATGCCGGTCTCCAGCACCTCGGTCTTGGTTTCCTGCTCATCCAGCGGGGGTGCAGGGCGGTGAATCGGGTAATACTTCTTCGCTTTGATCGGGCCCATCTCATCCACGGGCTCGCCGAGCACGTTGATCAGCCGGCCCAAGGTCTCGCGACCGACCGGCACCGAGATCGGCGCACCCGTATCCTTCACCGCCATACCGCGCACAAGGCCGTCGGTGGAGGACATCGCGACGCCGCGCACCCGGTCCTCCCCGAGGTGCTGGGCGACCTCGAGGACGAGGCGGACCTCGGGCCTGCCCGCTTTCTTGTCCTCCTCCTGTTCGATCTTCAGCGCGTTGTAGATGTTCGGAAGCTGGCCCTGAGGGAACTCAACGTCCACCACCGGTCCGATAACCTGCACCACTTTCCCCGTGCTCACTGCTCGCTCCTTTCGATCATCCGTTCACACCGCAATCCTATCCGCCAGCTCTGAGCCATCAGCCATAAGCCATAAGCGATACGCTCTTCTTGTCGCGGGATTACGCGCTCTTGATGTCCTTGTCCTGCTCGAAGATGCGGATAGGCTGGCACTTGCCGAGGATCACCTCTTCAGTGACCACGACCTCCTTGATCTGCTTCTGGGAGGGCACATCATACATCACTTCCAGCATGACCTCTTCCAGAATCGCGCGCAGCCCCCGGGCACCGGTCTTCTGCTGGTAGGCCTTCCGCGCGATCGCTCCCAGTGCGCCGTCGGTGAACTTCAGCTTCACCTTCTCGAAGGACAGTAGCTTCTCGTACTGCTTCATCAGCGCGTTCCGTGGTTCCGTCAGGATACGGATCAAGGCCTTCTCGTCCAACTCCTCCAGCGTGGCGATCACCGGCAAGCGTCCGATGAACTCGGGGATCAGCCCGTACTTGAGCAGGTCCTCCGGTTGCACGTGCGCGAGCATCTCGCCAAGCCGGTTGTCGCTCTTGCCGCGAATTTCGGCCCCGAAGCCCATCTGCTTCTTGTTGAGCCGTTGCTCGATGATCGCCTCGAGGCCGACGAACGCGCCGCCGCAGACGAACAGGATGTTGCTCGTGTTGACCTGGATGAACTCCTGGTGCGGGTGCTTGCGGCCCCCCTGGGGCGGGACGTTCGCGACCGTGCCTTCGACCAGCTTGAGCAGCGCCTGTTGGACGCCCTCGCCCGACACGTCCCGTGTGATCGAGGGACTGTCGCTCTTGCGGCTGATCTTGTCGATCTCGTCGATGTACACGATGCCGCGCTCGGCGCGCTCCACGTCGTAATCCGCGGCCTGGAGCAGCTTGAGGATGATGTTCTCGACGTCCTCGCCGACGTACCCGGCCTCGGTCAACGTCGTCGCGTCCGCCAGCGTGAACGGCACGTCCAGGTAGCGGGCCAGGGTCTGCGCCAACAGGGTCTTCCCCGTACCCGTGGGGCCGACCATCAGGATGTTGCCCTTCTGCAGCTCGACGTCGTCCACCTCTTGGGCGGAGATGCGCTTGTAGTGGTTGTGGACGGCGACGGAGAGGATCTTTTTGGCGCGATCCTGCCCGATGACGTACTGGTCCAGGTGGTGCTTGATCTCGGCGGGCTTGCGCAGCTTGGAGGAGATCTCCTCTTTGGCCTCTTCCCAGTCTTCCGCGATGATATCGTTGCAGAGGTTCACGCACTCATCGCAGATGTAGACTGTCGGTCCGGCAATCAGCTTGCGGACCTCGTCACGGCTCTTCCCGCAAAAGGAGCACCGCAGATGCCGGTCCGACTTCTCCTGTTTGGGCATGCCGCCTCCTCCGGCTATTTGTCCTTGCCGCCGTCCCGGCCCGCTTCTCGGGCCGCCTCCCTGGGCAGGTCCTTCATCCACTTGGGCGGACGGGTGATGACCTCGTCGATGATGCCGTACCGCTTGGCTTCGTCGCCCGACATGAAGTAGTCGCGCTCGGTGTCGGTCGCGATCTTCTCGAGCGGCTGGCCGGTGTGCCGTGCCAGGATCTCGTTCAGCCGCTCCCGGATCTTCAGGATCTCGCGGGCATGGATATCGATCTCGGTCGCCTGGCCCTGGAAGCCGCCCATCGGCTGATGGATCATGATGCGCGCGTTCGGCAGGGCGAAGCGTTTGCCCTTGGTGCCGGCCGCGAGCAGGATGGCCCCCATGCTGGCCGCCTGGCCCAGGCAGATCGTGTTGATCGGCGGCTTCACGTACTGCATGGTGTCGTAGATGCCGAGCCCGGCCGTCACGCTGCCGCCCGGAGAGTTGATATAGAGGTTGATGTCCTTTTCCGGGTCCTCGGCCTCCAGAAACAGCAGTTGCGCGATCACCAGGTTGGCAAAAACGTCATCGACCGGGGCGCCCAGGAAGATGATGCGGTCCTTGAGCAGGCGGGAATAGATGTCATAGGCACGTTCGCCTCGGTTGGTCTGTTCAATGACGATGGGCACTAACATGACCGTCTGTCCTTTCTCGTTCCGATCGTGGAGCTCAGCGGGATGGGTGTTGCAGGCCATCTTACCACAGTCCGGCCGTGTTTCCCCATGGGATCGCCGGTTGCCGGTCCACTCCGCGCCCCGGTGCGCGTCAGCCCTGGACCACCGCCTGGCGGTACACGACCTCCAGCGCCTTCTCGGCCAGGATCCGGGAGCGGAGTTCGTGATAGGACTCCTCGCCGCCGGCTTCTACGATCTTCTGCAGCTCCTGGACGGAGACCCCGACCTGCCTCGCCATGCGCTCGATCTCAGTCCGCATTTCAGCCGGCGACACGGCGAGTCCTTCCCGGTCGGCGATCGCCTCCAGAATCAGTCCGATCTTCACCCGCCGCTTCGCCTCCGGCAGCCCCACCTCCCGGATCTTCTTGATCTCCTCCTGGCGCTTCGCCGGGTCCTCGAATTCCAGCGGGGTGACTTTCTGTCGCCGGCGCCGATCCATGGTCTGCCGCACGATCGTGGACAGCTCGCGATCCACGAGCGACTCCGGAAGTTCAAAGTGGTGCGTCTCCTCCAGCCGCTTGAGAATCTGATCCTTATACCCTTCCTCGATATCCCGCTTGAGCGCTTGCTCCAACTCGGCCTGCAGCTTGGCCCGGAGCTCCGCCAGCGTGGTGTAGGGGCCGCAGTCTTTCGCGAACTCGTCGTCGAGGGCCGGTAACCTTTTCTGCTTCACGCCGGCCACCGTGAACCGGAACACGACGGTCTTACCCGCCAGCCGCTGATCCGGATGCGTCGCCGGATAGGGCTGGGACACCTCGACGACCGCGCCCTCCTTCTTGCCGAGGAGCTGTGCGTCCACATCGAGGCCCAGCACCGGAGCCTTGGAACCGACCTTGTGGAGGTGGCCTTCTTTCTTCGTACCTTCCAACGGCGCGAGATCGAGAAAGGCCTCGACGTTCAGGAGGGCGTAATCGCCGTCGGCGAGGGCATGGCCGGCCGGAGCCGGATGGAGTTGCGCCTGCTGCTCACGGAGGGCATCCAACGTCTGAGTGAGCTGCTCTTCCGTCACCGTGCGGGTATCTTTCTTCAGTGAGATGGGATTCGGCGGCCGATAGTCGCGGAGCTCGATCTTCGGCTTGATCTCGACGGTGGCGGTGAACGAGAGCGGCGCGCCGCGCTTGAGCTTCAGGCGCTCGAGCGACGGGACCTCCACCACCACGGGGACAAGGCCGGCTTGCCGGACGGCGCGCTCGTAATAGTCGGGCACGAGCCGCCGCACAAGGTCTTCTTCGACCGCCTTGGCGTATCGCTTTTCGAGCAACGCCTGCGGCGCTTTGCCTGGGCGGAACCCGGGCACGTGCACTTGCCGGTTCAACTCGGCGTACGCCTGCACGAACCGCTGTTCCACCTCATCGGCGGGCACTTCGATTTTCAGGGCGCGCTTGTTGGGGCCCAGTTCAGTGACTTCGAGTTTCATGATGCCGCGATGTTTCTGGTTCTGACCATTTGAAATGTGGGGCAGGTTAAGGAAGCTTCTTTGGCTTGCCAGCCGAAGCGGTACTTATCATTGTTGCCCGCCTTCGCTAAAGCTACGGCGGGCAGCCTTCACTCCCGCGAAGGCTGGTGCGAGAGGGGGGACTCGAACCCCCACGGTTGCCCACGAGATCCTAAGTCTCGCGCGTCTGCCAGTTCCGCCACTCTCGCCCCGCGTTGCCCCGCAAGCCGGTGTGAGTCGTCCTGTTTGTTTCTTTTACAGACGGCGGCGCACGACTGTCAACACCCTGGAGCATACCGCGCCGGCGTCGCGCCCGACTCTTCGCGCTCTCCGATCAACGACGTATGGGGCCTTCAGGGCTCAGTCCCGGGGTTCAGGCATATCGTCGGGGTGGCACAAGGCTCCGGGCCGGAGTATAATTTCAAGGGCACGCGGGAGCGTTCCGGATCCTGTGTCTTCCAGGCCGGCGGCAACCCGGTGTCGTTCCACCCTCCGGATCGCCGCTGGCCGGCAGATTCCCTTCATTCTTTCACGTGGCCGATCACGCTCGGCATCCAGACCCCGCGTGCGAGTCAGCGTCCGGAGGTATCAGGTCGGACCGGGCTCGTGACCGGCAACCGGCCGGCATTCCGGGCAGGACCGGACGGGGAGGTGAGCTATGAGTCGCTGGACAAGCTTCATCGCAGTGTCATGGGTGCTAGTGACCGCTGGCGCCGGATGGGCGTATCGCGAGGCGTTCACGCCGCAACAGCGGGAGCAGATGGCGAAGATTCAGACGGTCCTGGCCGAGGTCGTCGCCCTGACCGACAAGGGCGCTGTGGATGCGGGACCGATCATGGAAGTCGTCACGCGCCGGATGGGCGAGGTCGGCTACACGATCGTGACGGATGGCGCCAAGCCCCATGACGTCGTGTTCAAAGTGAAATGCGAGCAGCGCAAGACCTGGGAGGGGACGACGACCCGCGGGGGTGATGCCGATTTGCCCGATGCCCCGTCCCGCGTCTGGAAGGGGCCGGCTTGCCAGCTCAATTACGTTCTCGACGGGACGAGGATACCGTGGCAAAAAGAGGTTCGGACGGACTTCGAGGATGCCCTCACGGCAGCCCAGGCGGCCAGTGCCGGCGACCCCGGGGCTTATGCTCTGGCCAAGCTGAAGGATCAACTGGCGCTCTACGATTTCCCGTTATTGCTCGCTGCCGAGTGGGGTCAGGGGGAGCGCATCATCAAGGTGTTGGATGATCCGAGCACCAGTCAGATGCGGAAGCTCAAGGCGATCACGTTGTTGGGCGAGCTGATGGAGGATGAAGCACTTCCCACGCTCAAAGAGGCGCTCAAGGACAAGGACCTGTCCCAGCAGGCCCTCGTGGCGCTCGGCAACATCGGGAAGGATGGGATCCCTCTGCTGATCGAGATTATGAAGACGTCCAAACAACCGGAGATACAGGCCGCGGCGGCGAAGGGCCTCGGCCAGGTGGGCGGGTTGCATGGCGATTCACGCATCATTCCGCCCTTGCTCGAAATGCTCGACAAGCCCGGCATCGACATTCGCGTGCAGACGGAAGTGGCCTGGGCGTTGGGGAAGCTCCCGGATAAGCGGTCCATCGAACCCCTCTACGCGCTGGATAGGAAGCTCCAGGCCGTGCGAACGGAAGATCCGCAGATCAAGAAGTTGAAGGAAGCGGTCTTCTGGTCGATCAAACAGTGTGACACGTGGGACCAGTTTAGCTGACGTTGCGGGCGCCGGGTCAGTCGGCGTCTCGAATTCAGGAGCGCGCCCCGCAGCGGGCGATGGCCGCGTCGCCCGCCGCGGGGTTTTTCTTTGGGCAGCTTTGCCGCAAAGCCGTTCTTCCCATCTAGGGTTCCCGAAAAGGAGACCATCCATGCGCGCGATGTCACGGAGACGATTTCTGCAAGTGTCGGCGATAGCGGGCGGGACGTGGCTGGTCGGCGACTGGGCCGCTGGGTTCCTGAGCCTCGGGAACCAGCGACTTCCCGGCGTGGCGCCGGCTTTCGGCGCCGAACCGATCAAGATCGGCATCATCGATCCGCTGTCGAGTCCGTACAAGACCTCGTCGGTGCATGACGTGCACGGCGCGACCGTTGCGCTGGATTTCTACAACAAGCGCGGCGGCGTGCTGGGACGCCCGATCAGCATCATCGAGGCCGATGACGGCTCGAACGTCCAGACCGCGACCAAGGCGGCGACCAAGCTCATCAAGGACGATCGGGTGGATTTCCTGATGGGCACCTTCAACGGAGAGGTGGCCCTGGCCGTGGCCGATCTGGCCAAGCAGGAGAACAAATTGTTCATGGCCACTTGTCCACACATCATGGAACTCACCGGTTCCCGTTGCAATTCCCACACCTTCGTCTTCATGCCCAACGCGCGGATGCTGGCGCACGCGGTCACGCCGCATCTGGTGAATGCTTACGGCGGCAAGTGGTATATGGTGACCGCTGACACCATGGACGGGAAATCGGCGCTCCAGGCGATGACCGACGCCCTCAAGGCCAACGGCGGTGAGGTGATCGGCATGGTCACCACGCCGTTCGGGACCACGGACTTCACCGCCGCCCTCACAGAGGCCAAGAACGCGCAGCCTCATGCCGTGATACTGAACCTCTACGGCTGGGATCTGGTCCACGCAATGAAGGCTTATACCAAGCTGGAGCTGGCCAAGGACAACATCGGCGTCGGCGGGATGATCGGCGGGGAGCAGATCGGGCGGCCGCTCGGGTATGCGAACAATGCGGGCCTCTGGGGCCTCATCTGGGATCCGAAGATCAACACAGAGAGCTCGCGCCGGTTCATTCAAGGCGTGATCGACAAGTACAACCACACACCGACGTCACGCTGCTACCTCGGCTACGCGGCGATGATCCAGATTCTGGAGGCGGTGCGGCGCGCCGGCACGACCGACACGCAGGCCGTGATCAAGGCGCTCGAAGGCCACGAGTTCGACGGCCTCAAGGAGGGCCGGTCCTATTTCCGCGCGTGGGATCACCAGCACGTGCAGGACGTGCTCGTCGGCAAGGCCTACGGGAAGGAACTCGGGCTTGGTCATTATCAGATCCTCGCGACAGTGCCCGGCGATGCCGTGGCGGGCAGCAGGGATCTAAACGCTTGCAAGCTCTAGGCCTCCCTCGCAGTTCCTATCGAATGTTCAGCCGCGATTTCGGCGCACGTCGAGATCGACGGAGCACGCGAACGACGGCGGTTCCTAACAACAAGCCGCTGAGGGGTGGGACGAGGGCCAGCGCCGGACTCGCCAGAGACAATTCCGCCCACCAGATCACCGGATACAGGGCCACTCGAGTCACGGCGCGCAGGGCTTCGTGTTCGGCGATCACCCGCGCAATCGGCGGGCTGGCCTGGTAGTACACCGCAACGAGAAGACGACCGGGCGCATGCGTCATGAGCGCGCGGTCGCGGAACGTCCGCAGCACCTGCACCTCTGCCGCGAGCGGTGAGCCATAGGCCGCGGTGGCAATGAAGCACCCGTTCCCGCCATTCCCCGCTACCGCGGACGCAGGAGACGTCACGCTCACTGAAGCGGTTCGTGATGACCCATTGAGAGGCCCTGCCGTGATCGTGACGGTTCCGGTCGCCACACCCATCACGGGAAATAAGCAGGAATTCTGCCCCGCGGGTAGGAACACGGAGGCCGGAACCGTGAGGATCCCTGTGTTGTCGCTGCTCAAACCCACGGTGGTTGAGACAGGTGCCCCGAGCGGACCAATAATGGAGATGGTGCAGGTCCCCATGCTCCCCACCGGAATGATGCTCGGACAGCTAAGGGTCGCGATGATCGGGGCCGTCGTGCTTACCAGCGCCAGGTGCGCATTAATCCGGCCACCAGTGGACACCTTGCCTATCAGCCCCGGTTTTGTGTCGACCGCCGCGAGGAGGTGCTCCCGGAGTTCGGGCAGGGTCAGGGCTGGTGCTTGCGCCAGCAGGAGCCCGGCGATGCCCGAGACATGCGGTGTAGCCATGGAGGTGCCGCTGAGAAATCGGAGATCGGTGCCCAGCGGAACGGCGCCGGTGCATCGCGCGTCGACATCATCAAGATAGACGCCGTCGGCCGTGCTAGTGGAATCGGTCCGCAGCCTCGCGCGCACGAACACGCTTGCTTTCCCATCGGGTAGGTCCATGAAGGGGAGAAGGTCAAACTGTCCGCCCGTAGAGCCCGTCAGCGCGGCGACGGTGTTCCAGGTTACCCCATTGTCGATTGAATACTCGCCGGCAACAAAATCGAAGTTGGGCTCCAGATCGGTGAGGAGGCGCGTCCTCAGAAAGCAGCCACGTTGGTTGGCGGTGCTGAAGCTCGGCGAGCTGACAAAGGAATCCGTATCGTTCTTGTAATCCACGCCGCTCCCGGGGCTGTCGGTCAAGCTCCGGGTTCCGCTAAAGAACGCCAGAGTCGTCAGTGCCCAAGTGTTGTTCGTTCCGCCTGAGACCCACCCTGCAGGCAGTGCGCCCGGTTCCTCCATATCCTCAAAGAAGATGGTGGTCTGGGCCGAGGAAGGCTTTTCACTGTAGATGTTGACCCCGGGCGCGGCTACCTGGACTGAGGTGAGCCCGAAATTAGCAAAGGCCGCTTTCTCATCGGTTTGCTCTGTCGCCGTGACAGCAAGGACGTTCGGAAGCGCGACAAGGGTCGTGCTGCCACACATGACCGGGACCGAGTAGCTGGCGGGAAACTGGGGGACCGTATCGTTGTCGGTACCGTCATTTCCGGCCGCCGCCACAAACAGGACCCCGCTCGTGTTCGCCGCCGCGATCGCATTGTGTTCACTCAATGAACAGGTCGAGCTGCCGTAACTGGCGTTGATGATTCGCGCGCCCTTCGCGATCGCATACGCAATCGCCTCGATCTCGTCCGCGACGGTGCCAAGTCCAGCAGCATCGATGAATTTCAGGGCCATGAGCTTAGTCCTCCACATGACCCCGACGGTCCCGATTCCATTGTCACCCACAGCGCCGATGGTGCCGGCCACGTGGGTGCCATGTCCATTGGCATCCATTGGATCATTATCCTCGGTGACGAAATCCCATCCGCGGACATCGTCAACGAAGGTATCGGCATCATCATCAATCCCGTTGCCGGGAATCTCGCCCGGGTTGTTCCAGATATTGGCCGCCAGGTCGGGATGATCCCAGGCGATGCCGCTGTCAATCACGGCCACAATCACGTTCGCCGAGCCGGTGTTCAGGTCCCAGGCCTCCGCCGCGTCCACATCGGCATCGACCGCTCCGCCGGTTCCGTTCACGACCTGGCCGGTATTGTGAAGTCCCCACAAGTCGCTGAATCGCGGATCATTCGGGACCACCAGAGCGCGCCGGACATAATTCGGCTCGGCGTACTCCACGTCGGGATTACTCTGGTAGCTTTGCAGGACTTCCTCGACTGGAAGCTCCTTGGGAAGACGCAGGCGTTGCACCTCGATCCCGGGAATGGTTCGGATCTCCTTCGCCCGGAACCGCTCATTGAACCCTCTGCGAGAGACCGCTGCGACGTGCGGTTTGAATTTGACGAGGATTTCTCCCGGCACGTAGTCGCGCTTCGCAAGACCCGTCCGCAGGGCTGACTGCAGTTCCACTGCCTCAGTTTGCGCCGAACTTCGATGGGTGATGAACAGGACTGCAGAAACAATGATCGCGCTGGTGAGACCCAAGCCGCACCACGCAAGATGCCGATGGAGGCGGTTACGGGGCACGTTCGAACCCTTTGCGGGGGTAGTTCGGCTCCGCATACTCCACCTCCGGTAAGCCGGAGAGCGTGCGGATGACGGTCTCGATGGGCTCGCGACTCCTCATTCGCACATGGTAGAGATGCAGCGACTCGAACACGGTAATCACTTCTGCGCCCACTTCGCCCAGCAGGGCTGTAATCCGTTCGTGAGAGACGTCCGGCTTGAATTTGATCAACAGCTCACCCGGCACTCCGTCCGCCGGTCGCAAGGGAGTCGGCTGACGCGTTTCCGCTGAAACCGGCTCCTCAGTCAAACCCGCCCCGCACCCGGGGAGCAGCAGGAGACCGATTAGAATGCTGACACTCAGCCTACTGCGTATAAGCGTGGCGGCACACAAGGTAGTCATATAAGCATATCCTACAGAGACCACAGCCCAGATCAATCCCTCTTTTTAGGTAACTGGGCGGTTGCTGGCGAGAGCGCGTGCTGGCAGCAAGGACTAAAATGCCCGTAAGCTCTAAGACCCTTGCATTGCCCATGAAATAGCCTATAAGGGTGCTGATGTGCCTTTACACTCGACCCATTGCGCTGGCCCGCGTCGTTGCGGCAATTTGCCTGGTCTCGGCGCAGCAGCCACTGGCCATGGCTGCGCCGTTTCTGGAACGCTACAACCTCCAGGCCGAGGTCACAGTTGCCGGCTGGTTCACGCAAGGCGAGACGCGCTGGGACCATAACGCCTCTGCCCTCTCTCCGCTCGTCGGCAGTCCCACCTCAGAACTCCGCTACAAAGACGAAAACACGAATGTCGTTGAGCTGGGCGCTCAGGTCACCCTTAGGAAACGGATCTACCTTCGGGCCAACTACGGCTTTGGTGCCATTGGAAGTGGACAACTGACCGACGATGATTACGTCAGCGCGGCAGGGGCCACTTTCTTCGGAACGAGCACCCCCGGCGCCCAACGGATTTCACGGACTCACAGCGATCTCAACGACGACCATCTCTGGTACGTCACAGTCGATCTCGGGTATGCCTTCCTCGACTTCCCCGGAGACAGGGGAGTCCTTAAGGGATTTGTCGGCTATCAACACTGGACGGAGAAGCTCGAGGCCACGGGAGTCGCGCAGGTAGAATGTACTGCGCCCGGAACATTCTGTAATCCGGTCGGAACCATGACGAACTCCGGACAACTCGTGATTACAAACATTGCCACCTGGCATTCGCTCCGCGTGGGTCTCGAAGCTGACTACCTCTTTTTCTCCCGAGCACGCATTGACGGCAAGGTCGCTTTCATCCCCTATAGCTCGCTGAAGAACGAAGACATCCATCACCTGAGGACCGATCTCCGCCAAGACCCGAGCTTCGGTATGAGCGGCACCGGACTCGGCGTGAACGCGGAAGGTACCGTCTCCTTGCGGCTCATTCACGAACTCTCCCTCAATCTTGGCTACCGGGTCTGGTGGATGCGGGTCACGGATGGAGAATGGCAGAGCCATCCACTTGCAGCACCGACAGTCAGCGCAAACCTGAACGAGTTTCAGACTCTGCGCCACGGTGTCACAGTCGGGCTGAGCTACCGATTCTGACGCCGGCGTCTGTATTGCCCAGTTTGGATTGACAGAATCGCACGAAGAGATTACCAGCTATGGCTGACGGGTTCGAGCCATGATGTCGGAAGTCCGGCAAGTAGGGGGCCGTTTGCGCCGCGCCGATGGGGCGATGCTGATCGGCCTTGTCGCGATCGTCAGTTTCGCACGCCCCTCTCCTGAGGCGCTCGCCGCGAAACAGGCAGCCCAGCCCGGCGCCCCGCGCCTCACCCCTTCCACCATCCTGCAAGTGACCGAGGAGCGCGAGCAGTGTTGCGCCTCAGGCCGGTCGCTCTGCGATGGACCAGGCAGCCTTTCGACGACCGACTGGCCCGAGCTGGCCGCCTTCTGCGCCAAAGCCCGAACGCTCTGTCCGGGACCGGTCGCCGCGTGCAGCCAGACGACGGTCAGCGATGATATTCCCGGCGCCGACCTGATTCTCACCGGTCTTGCACTCCACCCGGATGACGAGCTGACCCATCGCATGAACGCTCGCACAGGCGCCGTGCCGGGAGAGGTCTGGGTGATTCTCCCGGTGCAGGTGCTCCGCGGCGCCGTCTCGGCGCCGCGCATCAAAGTCTGGGCCCCGCTTCCCCGGCCCGGCGCGCGGTTCTTCCGGCTCAGCGACGGCTACCTGCTCCTGCTCAAGGCGCTCCCAGGCCCGGACGGTCCTCTCTATGGCACCTACAGCACCGGGTGCAAGTCGCACTCTCGCGGCTTGGGGGACGCGCCGCTCACCGATTTCGAGCGAGATTTGATCGAGCGTGTGCAGATTCCCACCTATCGTCACGAGCGCCTCGCGCCCATGTGCGCCAGCGCCAGGCGCCTCACAGACTTCGTGACCTCCGGCGGCTTTGTGCCCGACAAGGACTGGGTCGAGCTGCTGGAAAACGCCAGCCGGCTGTGCGGCTTTACCTGGTGCAATCCTCAGTACTGCCACTAAAAGGCTGTTGAAAAGGTCCTCCAGCGTCGTTCTCGGTCGCCTGTCTTCCTGCAACGTATGGAAAAGCAGTGCGCCTCGGTCGCCAGTTCCCTGCGGCCTTGGTGGGCGGCCTTGTTGAACAGCCTTACGTGAATGCAGTGTCAAGGTCCCGCGCCGCGGCCGCGTGTGACAAGTATCCTAAAGGTCTGGTATCGGCCCCCAGTTCGTTCGGCTTGTCGCTAACCGCCCCCCGATGCTAAGATACGATCTCTTTCATTGAGCATGACCTTGCCCCTGGCGCGGAGAGGTGCGAGAGCGGCCGAATCGGCGTGCCTGGAGAGCACGTGTACCGGCAACGGTACCGTGGGTTCAAATCCCACCCTCTCCGCCAGCCTTCGCCAAGGCTTCGGCTGGCAAGCCGACGACGGCTGCCCAGTCTGCGCGAGGCGCTACGGGGGGCAGGCCCGCCGTAGCTATAGCGAAGGCGGGCAGCCATTCTCCCAGTACCCATGCGCGCTCGGAGTGGCGCTGAGTCGATACTACCAGCCACCCCAGAGGGTGGGATTTGAACACGGGGGGCCGCGGGGGACAGATGCTCCCCACGTGGGGAGCGTACGAGGGGGCATGGCCCCCTCGTGGGAGGTCGCACTGAACCTGCGCGCGCGCCGAGATTGTTTTCCATAATTTGTTGTCCCAACAGCGTCAACCACGGATTGCAGATCCCTGAATCGACGAGCTGATGCCAGCAGCGGCGTACCCTGATCTTATTTGCTGCGCTGGTCACTCAGCACTCGGCACTTGAGAAAAGGGGCTGGGCCCTGTGCAACAGAATCCTGTGAACCCCGCCAGGTCCGGAAGGAAGCAACGGTAAGCAGTTCGTTCTGTGTGCCGCAGGATCACCTGGCCCCGCTTGTTCGAAACAGGCTAGAGGCGCGAGGCAAGGGGGAAAGTATTCACGGGACGATGGCTTCTAACCCTCTAGCCTCCAGCCCCTTGCCCCTCGCCCATTGAGATCATGGACTACCAAGTCTCGGCCCGACAGTACCGCCCGACGACGTTCACGGAAGTGATCGGGCAGCCGCATGTGGTCCAGACGCTCGTGAACGCGATCGCGAGCGGCCGGATCGCGCACGCCTTCCTCTTTTCTGGCACGCGCGGCGTCGGCAAGACCACCGTCGCCCGCATCCTGGCCAAAGCCCTCAACTGCGAGCAGGGGCCGACGGGCACCCCGTGCAACACGTGTGTCAACTGCGCGGAGATCACCCAGGGCTCGTCCGTGGACGTGATCGAGATCGACGGCGCGTCCAATACCAGCGTGGATGATGTCCGGGAAATCCGGGAAAACGTCAAGTTCACGCCGTTTCATGGCCGGTTCCGTGTGTATATCATCGACGAAGTGCACATGCTGTCAAACTCGGCGTTCAACGCGTTGCTCAAGACGCTGGAGGAGCCGCCGGCGCACGTGAAGTTCATCTTCGCGACGACGGAGATCCACAAAATCCCGGCCACGATTCTGTCGCGGTGCCAGCACTACAATTTCCGCCGGATCCCTCGCACCGAAATCATCCAGCGCCTCCGCCATGTTGCGGCCGAGACCGGTGTCACGGTGGAAACCCGCAGCCTTGCGGCCATTGCGCGGGCGAGCGAGGGCAGCATGCGCGATGCGTTGAGCTTGCTGGATCAGGCCGTGGCATTCGCCGGCACCTCCGTGCGCCACGAAGACGTCGCGACGCTACTCGGCGCCGTGCCCCAGGAACACGTGCGGGCCATGACGGCGGCCATCCTCGCACAGGACAGTCCGGCCGCGTTACGCGTGATTGCCCAGTTGCTGGACCAGGGCCACGATCTCCGCGTGTACTGCGCCGATCTCGTCGAGCACCTCCGCAACCTGCTTGTGGCCGCGGTCGTCCCGTCGGGAGACGGCGCCTGCGGGCTCCAGGGATTGATGGATTGTTCGGAAGACGAGATTGACCAGATCGTGACGGACGCACAGGCGTTCAGCCCGGACCAGCTCCAGGAACTGTTTCGAATTTTTTCCCAGGCGGAGGACGGGTTACGCCTCAGCGCGCATCCGCGGTTCGTGCTCGAGACGGCGGTAGTGCGGGCCACCCGGCTGGGTGCGACCGCTCCGTCGGCCGGCGCGACGGCTTCGGCCGGGGCATCCCCTGCGTCGGCCCCTCGCGGTGCGCCTGCGTCGACGCCCGGCGGCGCGCCTGCGGCCCGATCCACGGCCCAAGGTCCGTACTCCCCGGGAGGGTCCGGTCCGTCGTCGCAGACCGCGCCGCGTCCACCGGCCCCGCCCTCGCCATCGGCCGTCTCTGTCCCGGCGTCCAAGCCGGCTGCAGGCGCGGTGGCCCGTCCAGGCGCTGTCCCCCGGATGGCACCCGCTCAGACCTCGCCCAAGCCGGCCGCTTCTGCCCCGGTTGCGCCGTTGAAATGGGACCTGGTCCTCGACCGGATGGAGCACCAGCATCCCAACATCGCGGCTTTTCTCGTGCAGGGCACGGTGATCGGGACCGAGCAGCACCTGGTGACCATCGGCTATCCCAAGCAGGCTTCGGTAGCCCGCCAAATGATCGAGAAAGAGGAATATCTTCGGCTGGTGAACGAGGTCTGCACCGCAACGGCCGGCCGGTCCATGCGCGTGCGGATCGTCGAGGTCGAAGACGGCGAGGCGTCCTCCTCGACGCTGGCGCAGATTCGCGCGGCCCGGGAGCGCGATCGGAAACAGGCGTTGCTCGAGCAGACCCGGGCTCATCCGGTCGTCAAGCGAGCCCTCGAGATTTTCGGTGGAGAACTCGTGGAGGTCCGCCAGACGGCTTCCCGGAAGGAGACTTCTCCATGAGCCCCAATCCCTTTGGGAACGTGGGTAACATCCTGAAGCAGGCCCAGGCGATGCAGGAGCAGCTCGCCAAGATTCAGGAACAGGCCGCCGCGAAGACCGTCACCGGCACAGCCGGCGGCGGGATGGTCACCGTCACGGCCAACGGGGCTTTGGAGGTCGTAGCCATCAAGATCGATCCCGAGGTGTTCAAATCAGGCGACCTCGACCTGGCCCAGGACCTGATTCTTGCGGCGACCAATGACGCGTTACGCCGAGCACGCGAGATGATGGCGGACGAAATGAAGGCCATCACAGGCGGCATGAAGATCCCCGGCCTTTTTTAACTCAACACTGACCGATGAATGATGAACGCTGAGCGAAGAGGAAGCACGTTCTTGCCGTTCATCGTTCCGCGTTCCGCGTTCATCGTTGATTTCTATGGGTCTCGATAACGACGGGCTGCTCGCGCGGCTGATCCGCGAGCTCGTGCGGCTGCCGGGAATCGGCCAGAAGACCGCGCAACGACTGGCGTTTCACCTGCTGAAGGTGGAGCGTGAGGAGGCGCTGCGACTGGCGGACGCCATTCGCGGTGTCAAAGACGGTCTCTCGTTCTGTCGGCGCTGCCGCAATATTGCGGAGGGCGAGTTCTGTGAGTTCTGCCGCGACCCCAAGCGCGACCACGCCCGCATTCTGGTCGTCGAAGAGCCCAGCACGTTGTACGCCGTCGAGCGCACGGGCGGCTACCGTGGGCTCTATCACGTGCTTCTCGGCGCGCTGTCGCCGCTCGACGGCATCGGCCCGTCCGACATCCGAGCGCAGGAGCTGATGGATCGGCTCAAGGAGGGCGGCGTGCAGGAGGTCATCCTCGCCACGAGTCCGACGATCGAAGGCGAGGCCACCGCGATTTATCTCACGAAGCTGATCAAGCCGCTCGGCGTCCGGGTCTCGCGGATCGCTTACGGCATCCCCGTCGGCATGGATCTCGAGTATGCGGACGAGGTGACGTTGATTAAGTCGATAGAGGGCCGGCGCGACCTGTAGCGCGGCTCGCCGAGCTTGGCGAGCCATTGACCCTGAAACGAGGCGACTGCTATAGTTATTTCGTTATGCGCCGGGCCAATGTTCCGGCCATCAGCTCACGGTGAGTCCATGCCGAAGAGTGTCGCCAAGGTCGAAAAGCCGGCCCTCAACCAGAAGCAAGCGGTAAGGCCGGCCGGCAAATACGACGACATTCGCAGCGATCTGGAGCGGCAACGCAGCGATCTGCTCGAAGAAGTCAGCCAAGCCCTCACGAAACGGCCGGAGACGGAAGCCCTCTCCGACGTCGGCGACCAAGCCTCCGCGGAATCGGATCAGACCTTCCTCCTTCGTCTCAAGGAACGCGAGCAGAAGCTGCTCAAGAAGATCGATGAGGCGCTCGATCGCCTGGCCTCCGACACATACGGGATGTGCGAGCGGTGCGGTCAGGAGATCCCGTATAAGCGCCTGAAAGCCCGCCCCGTCACCACCCTCTGCATCGAGTGCAAGACCCTCCAAGAGCAGGAAGAGCAGCGCCGACGGTAGCGGCCCATCACCGTTTCAACGCCTTCATGCGCTCGCGTGCCTGCGCGATGCGCCCGCCTTCCTCGGGAATCCCGACGGCCAGAGCCAGGTAAGTCTCGTATTCGGTCAGGGCCAGCTTCGGGTTGACGCCTTCGTACTCCTGCGCCAGGTTGAAGCGCGCCACGGGATAATTGGGCCGCAGCGTGACCGCCCGCTCAAAGGCTGCGCGTGCCTGCTCATGATCCCCGAGCTGCCTGTACACGTCGCCCAGATTGTTCAACACGTCCGCCCGTTTCGGCTGGAGCTTGAGCGCCTGCTGCAGCTCGCCCTTCGCCGGTTCCAACTTGCCCTGCCCGACGTAGGCCAGCCCCAGCTTATGATGCGCTTCCGCGGAGCGGGACGGATCGGTGAACCCTCTCACCAGGGCCCGGCTGTATCCGTCGGCCGCGATAGCGGAATCCCGCGTTCCGCAGTACCCGAGCTGCGCGGTCTCGCCCCGAGCGAATTGTTGCAGCGCGATGAACGGCTCCTTGTCCTCGTATCCGGGCACGGCGGTCGGCTTCCCGCCGGTGTCCTTCTTGACCGACACCAGTCGAGACAGGAACTGCTTCCGGTAGACGTTCAGCAGTGCGGCATACGGATCGATGGCGAACGAGGCGGCCAGCAGACTGGCGCTGTCGGGGTCCCCGAGGATGAGATACCGCGTCGTCGTCGTCTCGGTCCCAGTCTCGTAGAGCGCCGAGGCATCCAGGTTCTCGCGCTTCGTGACGGCAGGCACGTTCAGATAGAGCTCCACCACCGGCTTGAGCTCGGCCAAGGTCTGCCGCAGAACAGAATAGGGTTCCAGGTCCAGCCCGGCCGGAAACTGGAACAGGGCGCCGACGAGGAGCCCGTCCTGATCGAAGAAATAGGACTCGTCGCCGCTGGAGTCGCTCTGGCCTCGGGGAATTCGGATCTCTTCCCCGCTGCCCCATGCCTCGCGCTGGATCGGCCGCCCTTGCCACGCCTGGATGAGGCGCGGTTTCCGGTCGCAGAGCGTGGCGGATTTCATCAATAGCAGATCGCTGGCGGACGGCGGCAGCTCCGGTCTCACCGGCGCTTCAGCGCAGGAGGCCAGGAGCAGGAGCGTGCCCAAACAGACGGGAAGCCGGTGAGGAGCACGGGCGTGACGCGATCCGTTCATGTGCGGGAGCGGACTGTGTCGCTGGCCGGGGAAGCACACACGAGGTCGTAACCCCAAAATCCATGATCCTGAAAAAACATCGCGCCCGGAAGGATCGCGCCTTTGCGCGACGGCTTCCGGGCGCGGGTCTCACGACAACCACAACACCGGATGGGCAGGGACCTACCAGCCGCCCTGCCCCGGCCGCGTTACGGCTTCAGCAGGTTCGGACGCTGTGACGACAACATGGCATCTTCGCTGTTGTAACCGAACAGCCCCGGATGCCCGGCGGCGAGGCCGTACACGGGCCGATTGATCCCGTAATCGGTCAGCACGCCCGCGGGATTCAGGAGAAACGCGACCCACCGGAGCGGGTGATCATGCAGCGGCGACATCGCCACCGGGTCCGAGTACACGAGCGCGGTGCTGTCCATGCTGGAATAGGCCGCGTACTGACTCACTTCTTCTCGAGCCATTCCGGCGCACCCGCTCGCCAGCAACCCGACCAATGCCGTTACCGTCAGCACCTGCGTCAACGGTCTCATATGGCCCCCTTCTTTCCCCGGTTCAGACTACGTGCTCAACAGTACGGGCATAAGTCTAGCGCAGGTTCGGCCGGCTGTCCAGAGAACCACTGGGTTCTGAAGAAGGGTGGTGGGCGATACTGGTATCGAACCAGTGGCCTCTTCCGTGTGAGGGAAGCGCTCTCCCACTGAGCTAATCGCCCACGCGGCCGCGAGTCTACCACACAGCCCCCAGGAGCCGTCAACGCAGCGCAGCAGTGGTTGAGGACTTGCCTGCGTTCAACTTGACTTCACTTGCAAACGGTCCATAGAATTCGAAAAAATTGGAGTTTTCGGGAGATGCGCGAAGACGTGGTCATTATCGGTGGGGGGCTGGCTGGCTCGGAAGCGGCGTGGCAGGCGGCCAATCGGGGCGCGAAAGTCACGCTCTACGAGATGCGCCCGAAGGAGCCGACGCAGGCGCACAAGACCGGGTGGCTCGCGGAATTGGTCTGCTCGAACTCTCTGGGATCCGGCGACATCCTGAACGCGCCCGGCATCCTTAAAGAAGAGATGCGGCAACTGAACTCCCTGATCATCCGCATCGCCGACCATGTCCGCGTTCCCGCGGGCTCCGCGCTGGCGGTGGATCGCGAGCAGTTCGCGCAGGGAGTCACGCGGGCCCTGGAGTCTCACCCCAACATCCGCATTCTGCGCGAGGAGATAGCGGAAATTCCGACGGACTGCGTCTGCGTCATCGCGACCGGCCCCCTGACCTCCGACCGGATGGCGCAGGCGATCCAGAGTCTGACGCACTCGAAGAGTCTGTACTTCTATGACGCGATCTCGCCGATCGTGGACGCCGACTCGATCAACTACGACGTCGTGTTCCGCGCCTCGCGCTACGACAAGGGCGGGGCGGATTATCTCAACTGTCCCATGGACGAGGCGGCCTACACCGCCTTCCGCGATGCACTCGTGCACGCCGAGAAGGTCCAGCCCAAGGACTTTGAGAACATCCCCTATTTCGAGGGCTGCATCCCGATCGAGGTGATGGCCGAGCGCGGCCCCCAGACGATGCTCTTCGGCCCGCTCAAGCCCGTCGGTCTCGAGGACCCTCGCACGGGCACACGGCCGCATGCCGTGGTGCAACTGCGTGCGGAGAACGTGCACGGGACCTGCTATAACCTTGTGGGGTTCCAGACGAAGCTGACCTACGCCGAGCAGAAGCGGGTGTTCCGCATGATTCCCGGCCTAGAGCAGGCCGAGTTTCTGCGGTACGGCAGCGTGCACCGCAACACGTTCATCAACTCGCCGCAACTGCTGCGCGAGACCTTGCAGCTCAAGGTGCGCGGCACGGCGTTCTTTGCGGGTCAGCTCGTCGGTGTCGAGGGTTACACGGAATCCGCCGCGATGGGCGGCCTTGCCGGCATCAACGCGGCGCGCGGCCTGGCGGGGCTGACGCTGGTCACGCCGCCGGCGACGACTGCGCACGGAAGCTTGGTCCAGTACGTTACGACGTGCGATCCGCGCCACTTCCAGCCGATCAACACCAATGTCGGCCTGTTTCCACCGTTGCCGACCCGTATCCGGGACAAAGAGCAGAAGCGCCGCCTGATCGGCCAGCGCGCCCTGCAGGATCTGAACGCATGGAAGACGCAATCCGGGCTTTCGTGACGTTTCTGGAGGTGGAGCGGGGAGCCTCCCCGGAAACCGTCCGCGCTTATCGGTCCGACCTGCGTCAGTTCGCCGGGTTTCTCCGCGCGCAACGAGCCGCCGGGACGCGACCGGCTCCCGATGATGCGGACCCGCTCGCGATCCGGGGCTATCTCGCCTGGCTGGACCGCAAGCGGGAGAAGAAAACCTCGCTGGCGCGCAAGCTCGCCGCCCTGCGGAGCTTTTACCGCTACCTTCTGCGCGAGGGACGGGCGGCGCGAAATCCGGCCGAGGACGTCCGCACCCCCAAGCTGCCGTGGCGGCTGCCCCGGGTGCTGACGAAGGACGACGCCGGCGCGCTCATGGAATTCCCGGAGGGCGACGGCCTCGCGGCGAAGCGGGATCGGGCCATTCTCGAGACCCTGTATTCGACCGGCGCGCGCGTCAGCGAGCTCGTCGGGTTGAATGTGGACGATCTGGACCTCGACAGCGGCCTGATCCGCGTGATGGGCAAGGGCCGCAAGGAGCGCATCGCGCCGATCGGCGACGTCGCCGTGGACGCTTTGCGTGAATATTTCAGCGCCTTGGGTGCCTCAGTCCTCGGTCCTCAGTCCTCAGTCCTGAGTAACGGTCCCGTCTTCCGCAACGCCCGTCGCGGCCGGTTGACTGTCCGCAGCGTGCAGCGCATCGTGGCAAAGTATTCCAGCCGCCTGGCCGGGGGACGGATCAGCCCGCATGCGTTGCGGCACTCGTTCGCCACCCATCTGCTCGATGAAGGCGCGGACTTGCGGGCCATCCAGGAGATGCTCGGGCATACGTCGTTGGCGACGACCCAGAAATACACGCATCTGGTGACGGATCAGTTGATGGCCGTGTACGACCGCGCGCATCCACGCGCTGGTCGTTGCGTGGGCGGAGGGCGCGACGGCGCATGATCATCCGGGCCACGACGATCCTCTGTGTCCGGCGCGGCAGCCACGTCGCGATGGGCTCCGATGGGCAGGTGACCGTCGGGACGACCGTGATGAAAAGCAACGCGAAGAAGCTGCGGCGGCTGCATCAGGACCAAATCCTTGCCGGGTTCGCGGGCGCCACGGCCGACGCGTTCACGCTGTTCGAAAAGTTCGAGGCCAAGCTCGAAGAGTATCGCGGCAACCTCACCCGGGCCGCCGTCGAGCTGGCGAAGGACTGGCGGACGGACCGCGTGCTCCGGCGGCTCGAGGCGCTGCTCGCGGTGGCCGATCGGGATCATTCCTTCGTCATCTCGGGCACCGGTGACGTCGTCGAGCCCGAGGACGGCATCCTGGCGATCGGCTCCGGCGGACCGTACGCGCTGTCCGCCGCGCGCGCGTTGCTGCACCACACGAACCTGGACGCCCGCACGCTCGTCGAGGAGGCCATGCGTATCGCCGGCGCCATCGACATCTACACGAATCAGCAACTCACGTTCGAGGAACTCAAGCCGTGACGGTCCCGACGACGATGCCCGACGCCACACGCCATAAGTCACCCCCCATCGGGACGCTGACACCCCGCCAGATCGTCGAGGAGCTGGACCGGTACGTGATCGGGCAGAAGGATGCCAAGCGAATGGTCGCCATCGCCCTGCGCAACCGCTGGCGGCGGCAGCAGCTCGGGCCCGAGCTGCGTGACGAGGTCATGCCGAAGAACATCATCATGATCGGGCCGACCGGCGTCGGCAAGACGGAAATCGCGCGCCGGCTGGCGAAGCTCGCGCACGCGCCGTTTCTCAAGATCGAGGCGTCCAAGTTCACCGAAGTGGGGTATGTCGGGCGCGACGTCGAGTCCATCATCCGCGACTTGGCCGAAATCGCGGTCGGGATGGTGAAAGGGGTCCACGTCGAGCAGGTGCAGCAGAAAGCCGAGCAGCTCGGGGAGGACCGCCTGCTGGACCTGCTGTTGCCGCCGCCCGGTCCGAAGGTGACCATCAGCGGGTACGAGGCGGCCGGCCCGGCGGCGCCCGCCTATGAATCGTACGACACCACGCGCTCGAAGCTGCGGCTGCAGTTGCGGGACGGCAAGCTGGACCACCGCACCGTCGAGGTCGAGGTCAAGGAGCGCGGCATGCCGATCGGCGTCATCTCCAACGTCGGCGGCATGGAGGAGCTGGAGAGCGGGCTCCGCGAGATGCTGGGCGGCTTGTTTCCGGGGAAGAAGAAGAAACGGCTCATGAAAGTGCCTGAGGCGCTCAAGACGCTCGTACAGGAAGAGGCGCAGAAGCTGATCGACATGGACGAAGTGATCCGTGAGGCAATCGCACGCGTGGAAGAGTCCGGCATCGTGTTTCTCGACGAAATCGACAAGATCGCCGGACGCGAGAAGACGCTGGGTCCCGACGTCTCCCGCGAGGGCGTGCAGCGCGATCTGCTGCCGATCGTGGAGGGGACGACCGTCAACACGAAATACGGACCTGTGCGGACCGACCACGTCCTGTTCATCGCCGCCGGCGCGTTCCATGTCGCCAAGCCCTCTGACCTGATTCCGGAGCTGCAAGGCCGGTTCCCGATCCGAGTCGAGCTGGAGCCCTTGACCAAGGACGATTTCGTCCGCATTCTGACCGAGCCGCGCGGGGCGCTCGTGCGTCAATATCAGGCGCTGCTCGAGACAGAAGGCGTCTCGATTGAGTTCACCGCCGAGGGGCTGGACGAAATCGCCACGACCGCCGTCCAGGTCAACGACCGGACGGAAAACATCGGCGCGCGCCGCCTGTTCACCATCATGGAACGATTGTTGGAGCAAGTACTCTTTGATGCGCCGGAGCGGACGGAGCAACACATCCGCGTGGATGCCGCCTACGTCAAAGCGCGCCTGAAAGGCATCGTCAAGGATGTGGATTTGAGTCGGTTCATCCTGTAGTGAATAGCGAGCAGCGAACAGCCAGCAGCAAGCGGCTATTAGCTATCCGCTTTTCGCTAGGAGCCAACGCATGAACAAACTGATCAAAAAGGCCGCTGTGCTCGTCGAGGCCCTGCCGTACATCCGGACCTTCGCGGACAAGACCGTGGTGATCAAGTACGGCGGGAAAGCCATGACCGACAACGCGCTCAAGGACGGGTTCGCGCGCGACGTCGTCCTCCTCAAGTACGTCGGCCTCAATCCCGTTATCGTCCACGGCGGGGGCCCGCAGATTGATCAGATGCTCACCCGGCTCGGGCTGGAGGCGAAATTCCGCCAGGGCGTCCGCGTCACCGATCGTCCCACCATGGAAGTCGTCGAGATGGTGCTGGGCGGCAGCATCAACAAGGAAATCGTCACCCTGATCAACCAGCACGGCGGCCGGGCCGTCGGGCTCACCGGCAAGGACGGCCGCATGATTCTGGCCAAGCCGCTGACCGCCAGGGTTTGGGCGGAGAGCCTCTACACCGAACCGGACGGGCACCCCGATGAGAACTTCGGGCACGTAGGCGACATTCAGACGGTGGACCCTTCGCTGCTCCTCAAGCTGCAGCAGGACAATTTCGTCCCGGTGATCGCACCGATCGGCACCGACCGGGAGGGCAACTCGTACAACATCAACGCCGATCTGGTTGCGGGCGCGGTGGCCGCCGCGCTCAAGGCCGAAAAACTCCTTGTGCTGACCGATGTGAAGGGAATCCGCGACGCCAAAGGCCGCCATGTCTCGACGCTGTCACGGAAGGACATGCAGCGCATGGTCAAGAAAGGTACCATCACCGCGGGCATGCTCCCGAAGGTGCACGCCTGCCTGACGGCGCTGGACGGCGGGGTCCGCAAGGCTCACATCATCGACGGCCGCATGCCGCACGCCATCCTGCTCGAGGTCTTCACGGATAAAGGTATCGGAACAGAGATTGTCTCTTGAAGCAAGTGCGGAGTGCTGAGTGCATATGCTCGGTTACACTGAGCACTCGGCACTTCGTACTGCGCACCCTTAGGATATGAAACTCGCCGGCAAGACCGAGCGGGAGCGACGGCCTGGCGTTCCACAGCCGGATGAGAAATCGGCGCTGTTGGTGGTGGACGTGCAGGTGGATTTCTGCCCGGGCGGCGCGCTGGGCGTCCCCGGCGGAACGGAGATCCTCGCCACCATCAATCACTATGTGCGGTACTTCCACGGGCGAGGGTTGCCCGTGATCATGAGCCGCGACTGGCACCCGGCCAACCACTGCTCCTTCAAAGAGCAGGGCGGCCCGTGGCCCGTCCACTGCGTGCAAGGATCCCGCGGCGGGCAATTCCATCCGGATCTGATCATCCCGCCGGGGACCTCCATCATCTCCAAGGCGACCGACCCGAAACGCGAGGCCTATTCCGCCTTCGACGGCACACCGCTCGAACAGCGGCTTCGTGACCACGGCGCGGACACGATCTTCATCGCAGGACTCGCGACCGACTACTGCGTCAAGCTGACGGCCCTCGACGGTCTCCGGCTGGGCTTCCGGATCGTCGTGCTCGAGGACGCGATTCGAGGGATCGACGCCACGCCCGGCGACATCGAGCGGGCGATCCAGGACATGCGCGCAGCGGGCGCAATGTTCGCCACGGCCGCAGAGCTGGGCGTGCCGGTGTGATCGAGCCCTCCTGGAATCGCGCTCAGCCTGTCCCGAGCACCGTCGAGGGGGACAGGCTCCGCGCTCATGTCTCAGCGCTCCTCGGCGAACGCCATCCCATCACTGCCCCAGCAGCTCTCGAACGCGTGAAACAATATTTGGTTGACCAGTTCACCGCGTACGGCCTGCCCGTAGTATTGCATCCGTTCCAGGCCTTCGACGCCACCTATCATAATGTGATCGCCACCCTGCCCCCGTCGAATCCTTCAGCGCCCGCGGCGAGCGGGCCGCCGCTCATCGTTGCCGCCCACTACGATACGGTGCAAGGTTCTCCCGGCGCCGACGACAACGCGAGTGCCGTGGCCGTGGTCCTGGAATCGGCGCGAGTGCTTCGATCCAAGCGGCTGGCTCGGGAAATCCGGCTCATCGGGTTCTGCCTCGAAGAAGAGGACCTGCTCGGCAGCCTGGCCTACGCGCGTGAGCTCAGGGACCGAGGCGAACGGATTGCCGGCGCAATCGTTCTCGAATGCGTTGGATACACCAGCCCGATCCCGGGTTCGCAACTGGCCCCGCCCCGCTTGCCCATCCCGTTGCCGCCGGTGGGCGATTTCCTCGGTGTCGTGGGCAATGCCCTCTCGGGATCGCTGGTGGCCGCGCTGGACGGTGCCGTCCGCCGAGACGTGCCCGAGCTGAAGACGATCACGCTCCTCGTGCCCGGGAACGGCGAGGTCCTCCCGGACACGAGACGGAGCGACCACGCCGCCTTCTGGTACTACGGTTATCCCGCCCTCATGCTCACCGATACGGCCAACTTCCGGAATCCGCATTATCATTCGCCGACGGACACAATCGAGACATTGGATTTCACCTTCATGCAGCGGGTCGCCAAGGCCGTGATCGCGGCGGCGACGACGCTGGCAGGCGTGACAGGGGAAGCCTCATGACACCCCGCCTCACGCCCGCCACGCGGCGTGCCATCGCCGGTATCTTCGAGCGTCAGGATTACGCGGCGCTGGGCGCCATTTATTGCTATGAGGGCGGCGAGGAGTTCTGGCGAGAAAAGCGCGGGCCCTGCCAGCGGCTCGGAATCAAGCTGGCGGAAGTGCTGCTCGGGCGTTTGCGTCGTGGCGGGCGCAGCCTCTACGTCGGCGCGGGCGTCGCGGAGATCCCGGTCCTGGCCATGGAGACGATGGAGCTGGGACGGAAGGTGATCGCGTTCAACTTGCGGGACACGGAGGTCGTGCTCCTGAATCAGGCCTGCAAGCCGTTCCCGTTCGAGTTCACCTGCGGTGATGCCCGCATGGCCGAAGGACCCTTCGATCATCTCTGGATCGTGAGCGTGCTCAACGACCCGGAGCGGTTCCCGGAGCTGTCCGCCCTCTCCTACGGCCAGGCCAATCCGGTCTCCTTCGACCCAGTGGCCTTCGCGCGCGAGCGTGCCGAGGTCGCCGCGCTTGCCGACGGTTGCCTGGAGAAGCTCGCGCGGCCGGCCCTCGTCACCACGTCGGTCGAGGAAATCCCGTGGATCACCGACTGGTGCCGGCGGCGAGGCCTATCCTGCGTGGTGGAAGAAGAGGACCATCCGACCGCGATCGTCGAAGACCCGGTGTGTTTCATCCGGGTCGGGGAAAAGGCCTGTGGGGGAACTGGCTCCCGCCGTCGCCTTGGCTGAGGCGGATGCCTGTCCCCCTGAGCGAGCATCACCCTGCGAACCCTCTGATCATTCGTGTTGTCGCCTTAGCGCAACACTCGTCCTCCAGGGCTCGCAAGAGTTCCTCCCCGTCCAGAGGCCTCCCCAGCACCCGCGTGCGGCGCACCACCGTCGCGAAATCGCCCGGCGTCAAGTTGTCCAGGCGCCCAAGCCGGACCCGAAGGTCATCCGCGAACGATGCCCTCTCTTCCACGGCGCCGGCATTCTTCAGTGTCTCGCAGAACAGCTCCCATGCCTGGGGCTGGATCAGGAACCGGAAGTGGATTTTGAGGTCGAATCGGCGAAAGACGGCGCTGTCCAGGACCTCGACTAGGTTCGTGCAACAGATGAAGAGCCCCTCGAACGATTCCATCTGCACCAGGAGCTCGTTGACTTGCGTCACTTCCCAGGACCGAGCCGCGTCTCGACGATCGCGAAGGAAGCTGTCCGCTTCATCAAGAAGCAAGACTGCATGTTCCCGGCTCGCCTGCTGGAACATCCGCGCGAGATTGGCTTCTGTCTCTCCGACCCAACAACTGAGAAGATCCGACGCCCGTCGGTGGATCAGCGGCTTGTCCAACTGCTGCGCCAAGTGATAGGCGAACGCCGTCTTCCCGGTTCCCGGTGGACCAGAGAAGCACAGCCGAGCCGAGGGCTTGCTCCTCAGACCGCTGATGACCTGAAGGAGGTCCGCACTCGCGTTGAGCCAGTCCAGCCTGTACGGCGTCGGGCCGGTCTGTGATGAGGTGCCGCCACCAGGCCGCCAGCCTAAGGCCGAGAGGTTGCTCGTGATCACCTGCTCGGCCAGCACCTGGATGTTTTGAGCTTCGGTCGGGTCGAGGAGTTGCAGGACCTTGCTTGCGTGCTCGATCTGCGCCGGGGTGAGATAATCCCATGAGGCGACCTTGGAAATCCATTGTGAAGACACTGCCCCGTGGCCAAGCGACTGCGTCAGCATCTTGCGGCGGACAGACTGGGGTGGGGTGCGCAGCTCGAGAACGTACTGGAAGCGCCGGAGAAAAGCCGGGTCGATGTCGTGCATGGCATTGCAGAGCCAGATGGCCGGAACTGGATTCGATTCCAGGACATGGTTCGTCCACGCTTTGGCGTGACCCAACGGCGCGGTATCGGGTCTGGGCATCCGACCGCGAGGGAGTCCGGGAACAGTGAACGGGTCGGCCCCGCAGAAGACATCCTCGACCTCATCGAACAGAATCACGGCGCGTTGGCTGGACGCCAGCAAGCGTTGCCCGAACAGGTAGGCGCGGAATCGTTGTCGGCTGGTCGTCGGCCCGCTGTCTTCTTCGTCTTCGAAGCTCACCTCGAAGAGTTGCGCGCCACAGGCCGTGGCGAGGGCCCGCACGAGT
>Ga0073934_10000142_pt1 | contig 213366 bp, 196 predicted proteins | sample LarsenN4metaG_FD_76834 | JGI IMG/M metagenome (GOLD analysis project Ga0073934, IMG submission 76834) | Hot spring sediment bacterial and archeal communities from British Columbia, Canada, to study Microbial Dark Matter (Phase II) - Larsen... ... | reverse complement strand
TGTCGAAGTTGGCCATGCCGATGTCGGCTTCGATGCCGAACAGGGCGTTGCACTTGACGAAGTTGAAGCCGATCTGACCGCCAAATGCGTGACCGTCCTCGGTCTTGTCGATGGAGATCGTGTCGGCCGCGGTGAACTCCGAGCTCATGCTCCCGAGACCGCCATGCACGCCGGCATAGAAGCCTGCGAATTTCGATGCGGCGCACTCGGGTGCGGCGTAGCCCGGCGCTGAGCCCTTGCCCTTGGCCATTCCGTCTGCAGCAGCCGGTGCCAGCCCGGCGATGAGCGCGACAGCCGCCGTCGCTAGCGCCGTGGTGAGTTTCATCATGACGATGTCCCTGTTGTTCGTCTTTTTCTCTGCCGGCCAAAGGGCTCGGCTGAACGCACACGGGGGAGGTTAGACTTCGTTAACCCTTGCAATCCGACCTAACGACTGATTCGATGTCTCGCGTCCATGCGCCAGCGCGTCATCGCCGGGGGCCACGGTCGCGGTTCTTCGCGCCTTGTGACCGAAAAGAGACATAATGCGCGGAATTTTCAACCAGCGGGAGTGGAGAGTCACATTTGCACGTTTTGCGCGATGTCGACCGAGCGGCCGCGCAGGGCTGGTGGGACGGGCCGAGAGCGTTTTGCGCCTGAGAGATGCGGCAGGGCTCAAGAAGGAGCGGGAAGATGCGAACAGTCAGGTTGCGTGACGGCGAGAGGATCCCCCAGCTCGGGCTCGGCACCTGGCACATGGGCGAGCGCGGCGCCGATCGGGCCGCCGAAGCCAAGGCGGTTCGTGCGGCGATCGATCTCGGCGTCACGCTGATCGACACGGCAGAGATGTATGGCGACGGCGGTGCCGAAGAGGTGGTCGCCGCCGCGACGGCCGGAATTCGCGACAAGGTTTTCATTGTCTCCAAGGTCTATCCGCACAACGCCTCGCGGACGGGCGCCGCCGCCGCCTGCGAGCGCAGCCTAAAGCGCCTTGGCACCGACCGCATCGACCTTTATCTGCTGCACTGGCGCGGCTCCCATCCGCTGAGCGAGACGGTTGCCGCGTTCGAGAGGCTGAAAGCTGATGGCAAGATCCGACACTGGGGGGTATCGAACTTCGACGTCGACGACATGGCGGAGCTGCGCCGCGTGGCAAACGGTGCCAATTGCGTGTCGAATCAGGTGCTCTATCACCTGGGCTCGCGCGGCATCGACTTCGATCTCATCGCCGATTGCGCCGCCCACAAGGAGATGGTCATGGCTTATTCGCCATTGGGCCAAGGCGCGATTCTGCGTAATCCCGCGCTCGCCTCCGTCGCGAAGAAGCACGGCGTGACGCCCGCCGCCGTCGCCATCGCCTGGACCATGCGGCACCCGAACGTCGTCTCGATCCCGAAGGCGGCGCGCCTTGAGCACGTGAGTGAGAACGCGGCGGCCGCGAGCCTGGCGCTTGATCCGTCGGATCTGGTCGCTCTCGATGCCGCCTTTCCGCCGCCGAAGCGCAAGCTGCCCCTCGGGATGCTGTGATCCGTCCGGGTGGCGGCGTCGAGGGACCTTGTCTGCGCGCTGCGCCGCGGGCATTGTCGCGCCGAGCCGTCGCTGCGGGGCGGCACGCCCCGTCGCAGAGCCAGAGCGCGAGAGCACGTGAATGACGTTATCGAAAGGGGCTTTCCTCGGCGTTTTGACGCGATCCGGCGGTCCGGCGCGTGACACGTTGCGGCGGCTGCGCGCGAAATCGAAGCCGGCTGGCCGCCGCCAGGACCTGCGCCCGCGCCTTGTGCTTGCGAGCGCCAGCCCGCGCCGCCTGATGCTCCTGTCGCAGGTCGGCGTGACGCCTGATGCACTGCGTCCGTCCTCGATCGACGAGACGCCGCACCGTGCCGAAATGCCGAGGAGCCTCGTCTCGCGCCTCGCGCGCGCCAAGGCCGAGGCGGCGCGCGACCTCATCGCCGACGACAAGGAGTTGGCTGAGGCCTATGTGCTCGCCGCCGACACCGCGGTGGCCTACGGCCGCAACATTTTTGGAAAACCTGAAAGCGTGGAGCAGGCCCACAGCACGCTGCTGCGTCTCTCGGGCCGCTCGCACCATGTCTACACCGGCCTCTGTCTCATCACGCCGGACGATCGCGTGCGCATGAAGATCGTGGACACGCGGGTCCGCTTCAAGCGCCTGTCGAGGGACGAGATCGAGGCTTATCTCGCGTCCCGCGAGTGGCGGGGCAAGGCGGGCGGCTACGCCATCCAGGGCTTGGCGGGTTGCTTTGTGCAGAAACTCGTCGGCTCCTACACGAACGTCGTCGGCTTGCCTCTGACGGAGGTTGTGAACATGCTGGTCGGCGAGGGGTTTCCCGTCCATTTCAACTGGCTCAAGGCCGGCGAGGCCGATCCCGATTAGCCCGGTTACAAAGCGGAGTGCCATGGGCTCATCCCGTCCAGACCCGGCATCGCCGGCGGGTCGTTGCCCGATCTGCGGCGCGCCTCGGGACGTCCATTACCGCCCGTTCTGCTCGCGGCGATGCGCCGATGTCGACCTCTCGCGTTGGCTGCGCGGCGCCTACGTCATTCCCGGCGGCAACAGCGATGCCGATGAGGACGGCGACGATGCGCGCGCCGCGCGGGAGCCGGACGAGAGGGCGAGGGGGCGCGCCGATGAAGATGCATGACATTCCCTTCGGCACCACGGACTGGTCCAAGGTGGAGCCGACCGAGCACAAGGGTGAGACTGGGATCGCGGTCTGGCGGACGCGGCAGTTCGGCAGCATCCGCGTCCGCATGGTCGAGTACTCGCCGCACTACCTCGCCGATCACTGGTGCGAGAAGGGGCACATCTTGCTTGTCCTGGACGGCTTGCTCGAGACGGAACTCGCCGATGGTCGGCGCTTCGTGCTGAGGCCGGGAGAGAGTTACCAGGTGGCCGACGGCGCCGAGCCTCACCGATCGCGCACGGGCCCGGCAGGCGCACGACTCTTCATCGTCGATTGAAAAACACGAGCCCCGATCTGCCTGCTGGATTTTTCTTGAAGCTGCCTGTTTTTTGTGCAGAAAGCCTGATGAGATTTTTCGCACTCAGGACAATATTCTTATTATTCAATAGACTAACGTGATGGCGGCAAATTGGCACGCGATTTGACTCTCCCTTAACGATCCGGCGTTCCGCCTTCATCCGGGGGCGGCGCCAAGGGCGGCAAGGGGGTCGACATGAAGTTGATCACAGCAATCATCAAGCCATTCAAGCTTGAAGAGGTGCGCACCGCGCTGACGGACCTTGGTCTGCAAGGAATGACCGTCACCGAGGTCAAGGGCTATGGCCGTCAGAAGGGCCACACCGAAATCTATCGCGGCGCCGAGTATGCCGTGAGCTTCCTACCCAAGGTGAAGATCGAGGTGGTCGTGCCTTCAGCCGACGTCGACAAGACGGTCGACGCGATCGTCAAAGCCGCCAAGACGGGGCAGATCGGCGACGGAAAAATCTTCGTTTCGACGGTCGAGCACACCGTCCGGATCAGAACCGGCGAGACGGACGACAACGCGCTTTGATCATCGCCGCCACTCCACATCATGAACTGCGACACGAGGGACCATCGACGATGTCTTCCAGCCTTCCATCACGCCGTTTGGCGACCGTAATCGCGGCAGTGGCGCTGCCTTTAGCGTCCGCGATTCCGGCGCTGGCCGCAACGCCCGTGCCAAACAAGGGCGACACGGCGTTCATGTTCGTGGCAACCGTGCTGGTGCTTCTGATGACGATTCCGGGGCTGGCTCTGTTCTATGGCGGTCTCGTGCGCACCAAGAACATGCTCTCCCTGCTCATGCAGGTGTTCGCCATCGTGGCGATGGTCTCGATCATCTGGGTGGTCTACGGCTACAGCCTTGCCTTCACGGGCGGCGGCCGTTTCAACGACTACATCGGCGGTCTCGACAAGATGTTCCTGAAGGGCGTCACGGCCGAGACGACGGCCGCGACCTTCTCGAACGGCGTCGTCATTCCGGAATATCTCTACGTCGCCTTCCAGATGACCTTCGCCTGCATCACGCCGGCGCTGATCGTCGGCGCATTCGCGGAGCGCGTGCGGTTTCCCGCACTGATGCTGTTCATCGCGCTTTGGGTGACGTTCGTATATTTCCCCGTAGCGCACATGGTCTGGTATTGGGCTGGCCCCGATGCGCTGGCGGATGCCGCCAAGAAGGTCGCGGCGGCGAGCGGCGATGCGAAGAAAGCGGCTGAGGAGGCACTGGCCGCGGTGCAGGCCGACGCCGGCAAGATCTACAAGTGGGGCGCGCTCGACTTCGCCGGCGGCACTGTGGTGCACATCAACGCCGGCATTGCCGGGCTCGTCGGCGCGCTCCTGATCGGCAAGCGCGTCGGCTTCGGTCGCGAAGCCATGCCGCCGCATTCGCTCACCATGACCATGATCGGCGCCTCCCTGCTCTGGGTCGGCTGGTTCGGGTTCAATAGCGGCTCGAACCTCGAAGCCAACGGCACGGCGGCGCTCGCCATGATGAACACGTTTGTCGCGACGGCAGCCGCGGCCCTCGCCTGGATGCTCGCGGAATGGATGGGCAAGGGCAAGCCGTCGCTGCTGGGGCTCGTCTCCGGTGCGATCGCCGGCCTTGTCGCGGTCACGCCGGCCTCGGGCTTCGCCGGGCCGATGGGCTCCATCGTGCTCGGGCTCATTGCCGGCGTCATCTGCTTCATCGCCTGCACCTCGCTCAAGAATGCACTCGGCTATGATGACAGCCTCGATGTCTTCGGCATCCACTGCATCGGCGGGATCATCGGCGCCATCGGCACGGGCATTCTCGCCGCGCCCTCGCTCGGCGGCACCGGCGTCCTCGACTACGTCGTCAAGCCCGGCGAGGGCGTGGTCGGCGAGTACGTCATCGCGACCCAGGTGATCACGCAGATCAAGGCGGTCGTCCTGACCATCGTCTGGTCGGGCGTGGGCTCGCTCATCCTCTTCAAGGTTGCCGACATTCTTGTCGGCCTGCGTCCGGCCGAGCAGGCCGAGCGCGAGGGCCTCGACATCACCGAGCACGGCGAGCGCGCCTACAACCTCTAGGGTCTCCCCGCCGTCGCCTCTGTCTCCTGCATGGCGGCGGCGGCTTGCCAGCACCCCCATCGCTGGTCCCCTTGCGACGGGCATGTCATGCTGCCCGTCGCATTTTTTGTCCGTCGCGGCGCTGACGCACCCTGGGGCAAGCATGACCGACACCACGATTACGGCATTGAAAACCACGCTGATCCGCGTTCCATGGGCCGGCGAGCCACCGCTCAACGGCATCATGCCGCCGTCAGCCCGCGAGCTCCTCGTCCTTGAGGTCGCGACCAGGAGCGGCTTGACGGGGATGGGCTATCTGCAGCCGCTCGCCGGCGGCCTCGAGACGCTCGATTCGTGCCTCAAGGAAATGGTGGCGCCGAAGGTGCTTGGCCGCGATGCGACCGAGATCGAAGGCATCTGGCAGACGCTCTGGAAGAGCAACTACTGGACCGGCCGCATGGGGCTCGCAGTCTTTGCGCTCTCCGCTGTCGACATTGCGCTCTGGGACATCGTCGGCAAACGCGCGGGCCTTCCGCTCTATCGCCTCTGGGGCAAGTGTCGCGGCGAAGTCGAGGCCTATGGCTCGGGCTGCTGGCGCGGCCTTGGTCGTGACGGCATGATCGCGCGCGCCAAGCACTTCACGGGCATGGGGCTTCGCGCCATCAAGATGCAATGCGCTCACATCCGCCCCTGGCGCGAGGACGTGAAGAACGTCGCCGCCATGCGGGAGGCGTTGGGCCCCGACGTTGAGATCATGATCGACGCCAACATGGGCTGGACCGCGGACGTCGCCATTCAGGCCGGCCGCTACTTCGATGAGTACGATGTTTACTGGCTGGAGGAGCCCGTCGTCTGCGAAGATTTCGACGGCTATCGCCGGATCGCGGCGCAACTCAAGACCCGCGTCGTCGGTGGCGAGACGCATTTCACGCGCTACGACATGCGGCCGTTCTTCGTCGAGCCGACGGCGCCTATCCTGCAGCCGGACATGATGCGCGGCGGCCTGACCGAGCTGCGCAAGATCGCCGCGTGCGCCGAGACCTGGGGCATCACCATCGCCCCGCACCTCTTTCACGAGCTGATGGTGCACCTGCTCTGCTCGATCCCGAATGCCAATTACCTCGAGTACATGGACTGGAACGACGACTTGTGGGTAACGCCGTCCATCCCGGTGAACGGCATGGTGCGCCCACCGGAGGCGCCGGGACACGGATTGGCCTTCAAGCCGGAGCTCTTAAAGAGCCAGCGCGTTGGCGGCTTTGAATTGGTTCTTCGCTAGTCGTGGACAGAAGCGGGCGACGGTCAAGTTGGCGGAGGCGCGCATGGGTCATGAACCGATGGTGATGCTGCTCCGCATTCTCGGGGCGCTGGCGATCGGCGCCGTGATCGGGCTCGAGCGCAGCTATCACGGTCGTCCCGCGGGCTTCCGCACGCATGCGCTCGTTTGCATGTCGTCGGCGCTCCTGATGCTGGTTACGGTCCATCAGACGACCTGGATGACCGAGGTCAAGCTCGAGGCCATCAGCACCGATCCGACGCGCATGGCGCAGGGCATCATGACCGGCATCGGCTTCCTCGGTGCCGGCGTCATCTTCAAGGAGGGCCTCACGGTGCGCGGATTGACGACCGCCGCCTGCATCTGGGCGACGGCCGCGATCGGCATTCTCGTCGGAATCGGCTTTTGGTTTCCGGCTCTCGTCGGGGCCGTCGCCACCCTGCTCGTCCTGGCCGCGTTCCGCTGGATCGAGGTCCGTCTCCCGAGCGAGTACTATGCACATTTCCACGTCAGCTTTCGCCGCGACAAGGTGATGGAGGAGGGAGCCCTCCGCAAGCTGATCGGGGAACGCGGGTTTACCATTGCCAACATGCATTCGCGGCTGACCGACAGCGGGGCGCTTTTTGAGTACCGGATGGTCATCAAGAGCCGCGACCGGACCAAGGCGCAGGATCTCCCGACAGCTCTTCTTGCGCTGCCGGAGGTCATCGAATTCCGCATCTCACCAACAGGCGACTGAGCGCTCGTGCGCGAGCCGCAGGATGCCGGCGGAGCCTGACGTGATCCCCCCGCAGCGCCAATCAGCCGCCGTGCCGCCATCACCCAATGGGGCACAGCTCCTGCCCCCGGCTGTCTGCCCCGGACAGGTCGCCAGACCTGCGCGTCGCTATTGGCGGGTCTTCTTCGGAGGGAGATCGCCTTTGCTCACACCCGCTTCGGGAAACACCCACATGGCTATGACCGCAAACACCGACAGTCCGACCACCAGCCAGTAGAGCTCAGGCTTGCCGTAGGCCGCTTCCCAGTGTGCGAAGCCGAAGCCCACGAGGACCGTTATCAGCGAGACGATGGCCTTGACGTCATTTGGCATTCAAGCATTGAGCCGGGCAGGCTTGCGTCTCGATTCGCGGAGTTCCGCGGAGTTGTCCGCCAATCGGGCCGGCGGCGAGCCGCAACCGAGAGTTTGCCCCTGCTCCTCCCTCAGTAGTTGCCCATCGGTTGCGCGGCGGCTTCGTCCGGCCGCGCCGGCCGGCTGCGCAGGTTCTTCTTGAGATAGCGGGTGTCATACCCGTTGAAGAGATGCCCAATGAGGCCGCGGTCCAGGTCCGACGTCCCCATCAGCCAGTCGGCGATCGGGAAGGTCAGATTCATGTTGGTTTCCATCATCAGCTTGGCATTGTGGTGCGCTGTGTGATGACGGCGCAGCGTGTTGACGAACGGGCAGTTGCGAACGAACCAGTTCTCGTCGACGTGGCAGCAGAAGTGCATGAACTCGTAGATGAGATACATGCCCGTCGTGGTGCACATGAAGAGCCAGCCGACGTTCGGCGAGAACACGTTGCCGAGGATGATCGCCGCCGGCAGCGACATCAGGATGAACACGACCAGCGCATAGGGCGGGAATACCGTCACGCGCCAGTCCTTGTGGTCGCGGAAGCGCATCTCGCTGTCGGTGAAGAACTGGTGATGGTTGAGCGTGTGCCGCTCGTAGACGGCGCGCAGGCCTTTGATGGGAATGGGCCGGTGCATGATGTACTTGTGCACCCACCATTCGAAGATGTTGGTGAAGAGGAACGTGACCGGGATCGTCAGCAGTTCGAGCCAGCTCGGCGCATTGATGTGCTGCAGGTAGATGTAAAATGCCGCCGCGCCCATGGCGTAGATGATGACGATGTGCAGATAGCCGTCATAGAAGCCCATGATGCGCGACCGGTACTCCTGCCGGAACAGTTTCTGCCGCTCGCTGATCATTGCCGGTCTCCCGCCTTGCCGGGGCGCTCCGCGCCCGCGAGTTCTCCGTGTCGCTGCGATGACTGATATATCAGATGCCCGGTGACGGTCAACCGTCGGGCGGGGCGCGGAGCGGCGGCAACGCACGGGGCGGCGGATCGCCGGAACGGCGCGGCCCGCGCCGGTGCATCGTGTGCCTGTCGAGAGGGCCGGCCTCCCGCGAAGAGCCCGCATCGGCTATGATTTGGCGCACGAAACGCAGTCCTGCGCGCGGAGTGGTGTCATGGCGATGGACCAGGCTGATCGCAGAGACCGACCGTGGGCCTGCCTCGCCGTCCTGCGCAGCCTTGTGCTCATGGGCGTCGCGGCGGGTCTCCTCGCCGTTCCGCTCCGAGAGACCGCGGGCGCGCAAGGCGCTTCCGTCGAGCAGTTGCTGTCCGGCGTCGTACGCATCAAGACCTTCATCAATCCGGACGGCCGCACGAGCGAGACGCTCGGCCGCGAGCGCGAGGGCTCGGGCATCGTCATCGGCAGCGACGGGCTGATCCTGACCATCGGCTACCTGATGGTCGAGGCGCAGTCGGCCGAGGTCACGGACAATGACGGCAAGCGCGTCTCGGCCGACATCGTCGGCTACGATTACGACACGGGCTTCGGCCTCCTGCGCGCGGCGGCAACCCTTGCGACTCGGCCCGTGCCCATCGGCAAGAGCAGCGATCTCGCTGTCGGCGACCGTGTGCTCGTCGCGGCTGGCGGCGGGCTCGCCTACGTCGGACCAGCAACCGTCGCTGCCAAGCGGCCGTTTGCGGGCAGCTGGGAATATCTGCTCGAGGAGGCGATCTTCACCACGCCGCCGATGCCCTGGTGGAGCGGGGCGGCGTTGCTCACGCGCGAAGGCAAGCTCGTCGGCGTCGGCTCGCTCGTCGTTGGCGACGCCTCTGGCAAGGGCCGCCCCGATCCCGGCAACATGTTCGTGCCGGTCGACCGGCTCTTGCCGATCCTGGCAGAGCTCATCGCCGACGGTCGGGTCTCGGGCCCGGCGAGACCGTGGGTCGGACTGACGACCGAGGAGCGCGATGGCCGGCTCGTCGTCCAGCGCGTGGCGCGTGGCGGTCCGGCGGAAAAGGCCGGGATTGCGGCCGGTGACGTCGTCGTCGCGGTGGGCTCGGTGCGCCCGCGCTCACTTGCCGAACTCTATCGCGCCATCTGGAACCTCGGAAACGCAGGCGTGACGGTGCCCATGGAAGTTTCGCGCAAGGGCGCGCCGATGACCGTCGAGGTCCGCTCAATGAACAGGCTCGATCATCTGAAGCTGGGATCGAGTTTCTGAGAGCCGACGCCGAGCCTGCCGGATTTGCCGAGTGACTGCAGCCGCGCATGTTCCTCCTGCAGGGTTTTCGGCAGCGGAGTCAATGTTCAAGCCCTGAGCGCTCAGCCGTCGCGATCGCGACTCGGGCACGCCTGCGGCCGCGCATCGTCTGTCGAGCCCGCGCGTCCGTGGTTGTACTTAGTCTGTCGACGGTTGACTTCGCGTCCTCCGTGTGGAGAGCTTCGCATGTGTGGAAGTGTTGTTTGGTCCCACACGTTAGCGGGGTTCGTAGCTATGCGTAACAATCGGGATGGGGCGAGCCCAGCTCGCCGGCACTTTTTTCACATTGTGGGCGCGTTGATGGGCGGTGCGGCGATATCGGCCGTCGCGAGCAGGGCCGAAGCACACGGCAAGGGCCCGCCGCCGGGCAGAGGGCGTCCGAACCCGTCGCGTGGCGGTCCGGCGTGTTTCCTGCGGGGAACTCGCATCCAGACGCCGCACGGTGACGTGCGCGTCGAGTGCCTGTCGATCGGCGACCGCGTCGTGATCGCAAGCGGCGAGTCGATGCGCATCAAGTGGATCGGTCGCCAGACGTTCACAATGCCGCAGTCGGCGCGCTGGCCAAAGACCGTTCATCCGATCCGCGTCGCGCGCTCGGCGCTCGCCGACAACGTGCCGCACGCCGACCTTTATCTCTCGCCAAGGCACGCTCTCTATCTCGACGGCGTTCTGATCGAGGTGAAAGACCTTGTGAACGGCAGCTCGATTGCGCCTGCCATGCTGGCGGATTTGGAGGCGATCGAGTATTTCCACATCGAGCTCGAGTCTCACGAGGTCATCCTTGCCGAGGGCGCGCCTGTCGAGACATTCCTCGATCGGAGCGGCCGCGACATGTTCAGCAACTTTGTCGAGTATGAGCGGCTCTACGGGGCGAGCGGCGGGACGCCTATGGCGCCGTATGCGCCGGTACTGGCGTATTCCACCACCCGCGCCCACATGAAGGCGCTGCTGCGGCTTGGGGTATCGCACATTGTTGACGTGCGCGATCCCATCCAGATCGCCTATGACCGCATCGCGGCGCGCGCCGCCCGGATCGCTTCGCCCGCGCGTGCCGTGTGAGGTGAGGCTGCATCGCTGAACGGTCGCGTGGCGCCTCCTCGGCGCCCGCTGCCGGCCAGCTCGGCTGGCGCTCAGAACACCCGGCTCGGAAAATAGCGCAGGATCAGCTCCTCGTAGCGGCCGCTCTCGCGAATACGCCGGAGCGCCTGGTTGATGAGGCCCTTGAGTTGCGCATCCTGCTTGCGCACCGCGATGGCGACGCCGTCGCCGAAATACTTGGGCTCGTGATAGGGCCCGCCCTTGAGCTCGCAGCAGGCGCGCGACAGCGTGCCGTTGATCCAGAACACGAGGCTCGTCCCGTCGTCGAAGATGAGATCGATCTTGCCCTCGGCCAGCGCGTCGCGCGCGAGGTCGCCGTTCTCGAATGGAACGATCGCGCTGTCGCGGAAAAAGGTCTTGAGATAGGCCTCGTGCGCGCTGCCGCGCGCAACGCCGATCCGTTTGCCCTCGAGGCCTTCAGGCGTCGGCACGATCTGCGCACCGCCGCGGCGGCCGGCAAACCAGGCCGGTGTGAAGAAGTAGCGGTCCGTGAACGCGACCTCGTTGAGCGCCGTCGGCGTAATGGCGTGCGAGGCGATGACGGCGTCAGCAAGGCCCCGCTTCAGAGCCGGTAGCAGCTCGCCCCAGGCCCGCGCCTGCACGTCACACGTGGCCGCGAGTTCGAAGCAGATCGCCCGCGCCAGATCGACGTTGAAGCCGGTGAGCACGCCCTCCTCGTCGGTATAGTGGAAGGGCGGGAAGTCGCTGTCGGTGAGGAAGCGGATTGCGACGCGGCGCGGCTGCTCGGCGTCCTCGCCGGCGCCCGTCGCCTGCGCGCTCGCCATCGTGACAAAGGCGGCAGCAACCATGCCTGCGCAGATGGTCACGACGCTTGCGGTGCGGATCAAGGTGCGTAAGCTCGTTGGCATCATGCGGTGCGAACCGTCCTTGTCGCCCGATCCGATTCATACGTCGCGCGATGGTCGGGACATAGCCGCCGCGCAGAGCACAGAGTATCAGTCGTGCGTCCGCGGTCCGGGGGCGCCGGGAAAGGCATTTGCGGCCCATGTCGATGCGGCGACATGTGGACGGATTACAATCCGACCGGCCGCCGGGCAACGTTTCCTGGCGCGCCCCGCCCGGGCACGCCTCGGGCCGAGCGAATCTGGTCGGTAGTCTAGCCGAGCCGGCAGGCATCTCCCAGCCCGCATCGCCGGCCGGGAGTTCGCTCCTTGCCGAGTACGGCTTTCTGCTGCGAGGTCATCTCGACGCGGCGACGCTCGCGCGCGCCGCCGAGGCTGCGACCCGCTGGCGCGCGCCCATCCATCGCGTGCTGATCGACTTGGGCTGGATCGGGGAAGCGGATTATGCGGCGGCCCTCGCCACCTGGCTCGGCGTCGGCCGGGCGGCCGGGCGCCGGCTGTCGGTTGCCTCGCAGCCGAAGCCCCGTGGCGCCCCGCTGTCGGTCCTGATGCATGAGGCCGGCGCGGTGCGCATCGTCGTGCCGGCGCTCGCCTGGCAGCCGGCCATGCTGGCGGGGTTCCTGGCGGACATGCCGCAGGAGCGGGCCCGACTTCTGATCGCGACATCCGCGGAGATCGCAGCCGCCGGTGCCGCCGGCGGACGTGAGCAGGCCGCGCTCGGTCAAGCGGTGAGCGGCCTTGTGCGCCTCGCTCCCGAATTCTCCGCGCGCCGGGCGGCAAGGCCTTGGCAGCTTGTCGCCCTTGCGCTGACCATTGCTGGTGTCGCAATGGGGTTGGCCGCTGAACCGTTCTCCGCGATCGGCACGGCGCTCGTCGCGCTCTCGATTCCCTTCCTGTGCATGGCGGCGATCCGCACTATTGGTCTCATCGCTCTCTTGCGCCACGGCGCGGCGCCCGCTCCGCCCGCGACGGTCGAGCGGATTCCCGATGCCGATCTGCCCGGCTACACGGTCATGGTGGCTCTCTACCGCGAGGCCGCGGTGCTGCCGCGCCTCCTGCGCAATCTTGCGCTTCTCGACTACCCGGCCACGCGGCTGCAGATCCTGTTGGCGCTCGAGGAGACCGACACCGAGACCCGCGCCGCCGCCGCGGCCCTCGATCTGCCGGGCAACGTCAGGGTGGTGGTTGTGCCACCCGTCGGTCCGCGGACCAAGCCGAAGGCGCTGAACTACGCCCTGGCGTTCGCGGAAGGCGAGTTCGTCGCGATCTACGATGCCGAGGACCGGCCGGAGCCGGATCAGCTGCGCAAGGCGTTGGCCAAGTTCCGCGCTGCGGGCGCTGACCTCGCCTGCGTGCAGGCGGCGCTGAACACCTACAATCCGCGCGCATCGTTCCTGACGCGCATGTTCACCATCGAGTACACGATGCTGTTCGACGCCCTCCTGCCCGCGCTCGAGCGCCTCAGGCTGCCGCTTCCGCTCGGCGGCACGTCGAATCACTTTCGCACGCACGTGTTGCGCCGCGTCGGTGCATGGGACCCCTACAACGTCACCGAGGACGCCGACCTCGGCGTTCGTCTCGCCCGTCTCGGCTATCGCACCGGAACCATAGTCTCGACCACCTGGGAAGAGGCACCGTTCGAGTTCGACAACTGGCTGCGCCAGCGCACGCGCTGGCTCAAGGGCTGGATGCAGACCTATCTCGTCCACACGCGCCGGCCGGTCCGGCTGCTGCGCGAGCTGGGGCTCAGGTCCTGGCTCGGACTCCACGTACTCATGTTCGCCATCCTGGTTGCGGCCGTCGTCCACCCGCTGATCTATCTTCTGATCGGACTTCAGCTGTGGCTCGCCACCACGCCCGCAGAGCCGGGTCTCGACCGCGTGCCGCAATCATGGCCCCTCATCCTCGCCGCGGCCAATCTCGCGCTCGGGCTCTTGAGCACGGTCGGGCTGGGCCTCGTCGCCGTGGCGCGCCGGGGATGGTGGCGATTGTCGCTGTGGGCGCCGGCCATGCCCGCCTATTGGCTGTTGATCTCGTTTGCAGCCTATCGGGCGCTCGTGCATCTTGTCGTAAAGCCCCATCATTGGGAGAAGACCCGGCATGGCGAGGGCCTGAGGACCCTGGCTGCCGGGAATCGGTCGCAATTCTGTCCGCCGCGTCGGCCACCACCGGGCTGGCGCGCGGGCAATTCGCGGTAGTCCGCAGCCATGGCCACAGATCGCAGGGAGCAGGCGAAGGGGAAGACATCGGACGCGGCTCGGCGCGAGCGTCTGGCCGCCGAATTGCGCGCCAATCTGCGCCGCCGCAAGGCGCAGCGGCGCGGCGCCGCCGCCACCGATCCGGCGGACGACGCCGCAACGCCATCCGACCCCTGCGACAAGGCTGGCGATTAGCAGGATCTGGCGAACATCGCCCGGATCGGGGATGCGACCCGGCCCCGCCTTGTGAAGCAGGGCGAATTTTGCCACATGAATGGTGCAGTCGTCAGAGGGACGCGCGTGCCGGCGGTATCGCCCCGTCGTTCCCGGTCCCGTCTCGAGGCCATCCCCGGGGGTGAGCAGGGATGGCCGCGCATACCGGCTCCGCAGCACGTCATCAGGAGAACACCGATGGATCGAATCAGGATCGTCGGCGGCAGACCGCTCAAGGGCACGATCCCGATCTCCGGCGCCAAGAACGCCGCCCTGCCGCTGATGATCGCGAGCCTCCTGACGCCGGAGCGTCTGACGCTGAAGAACGTGCCCAATCTCGCCGACGTCAATCTGCTCGCCCGGATTCTCCGCAACCACGGTGTCGACCATTCGATCGAAGGCAAGCGCGCCGACCCGACAGGTCATCTGGGCGAAACCTTCCACCTGACGGCGCGCGACATCGTCGACACCACCGCCCCCTACGAGATGGTCTCCCGGATGCGGGCAAGCTTCTGGGTTCTCGGCCCCATTCTCGCCCGCATGGGCCATGCCCGCGTCTCGCTGCCGGGCGGCTGCGCCATCGGCACGCGCCCTGTCGATCTCCACCTCGCAGGCCTGAAGGCGCTCGGCGCCGAGCTCGAGATCGACGGCGGCTATGTCGTCGCCAGGGCGCCGAAGGGCCTGCGCGGCAATCGCATCGTCTTCCCGAAGGTCTCGGTCGGCGCGACGCAGAACGTTATGCTGGCGGCCGCCCTGGCCGGGGGCGAGACCGTGATCGAGAATGCGGCGCGCGAGCCGGAGGTCGGCGACGTCGCCCGCTGCCTCGTCAAAATGGGGGCGGTGATCGAGGGTATCGGGACGTCGACGCTGCGCATCGAAGGCCGCACGCGGCTCGAGGGGGCGGTGCATACGGTGCTGCCCGACCGCATCGAGACCGGGACCTATGCCTGCGCGGTGGCCGCGACCGGCGGCGACGTCGTGCTCCAGGGAGCAAGGAAGGAACTGCTCGAGACGGCGCTCGACGCGCTGGCGCGCACCGGCGTCGAGGTGGGCGTGGTTCCCGAGGGAATTCGCATCGCTCGCAACGGGGCGGGCCTCGAGCCGATCTCCATCGAGACGCAGCCGTTTCCAGGCTTTCCGACCGACCTGCAGGCTCAGCTCATGGCGCTGATGACGCGCGCCAGGGGAACGAGCGTCATCCGCGAGACCATCTTCGAGAACCGCTTCATGCACGTCCAGGAGCTGGCGCGGCTCGGCGCCGACATCCAGTTGCATGGCGACACGGCGACCGTGCGGGGCGTCAAGGGCCTCAAAGGCGCGCCGGTGATGGCCACCGATCTCAGAGCCTCGGTGTCGCTGGTGATCGCGGCGTTGATGGCGGACGGTGAGACCATGGTCAATCGCGTCTACCATCTCGATCGCGGCTTCGAGCGGCTCGAAGAAAAGCTCTCGAAGTGCGGCGCCGAAATCGAACGGATCTCGGGCTGAGAGAGACGGAGGTCGCAGCGTCCGAGCCGCGCCCCGCCCGACCGTCGGTCGCCCTCGCGCTGCTCCTGCTGGCGCTTGCCTCGTTGTGCTGGGCCGGTAACCACGTGCTGGGGCGCGCCATTGCCGGCAACGTCCCGCCGCTTGCGATTTCGGCCATTCGATGGACCGTTCCGGCCATCCTGTTGCTGCCGTTCGCTGCGCCGCACCTGCGCCGCGACTGGCCGCTGATCCGCGAGAATGCCGCGCTCATCGTCAGCCTTTCGGCGCTCGGCGGCGGGCTCTTCGGCGTGCTGCAGTACGTCGGTCTGCTCTACACCACCGCGATCAACGTCTCGGTGCTGAACTCGCTGTCGCCGGTCCTCATCGCGCTCGCCGCCGCTCTGCTGTTCCGCGACCGCCTCACGCTCGCGCAGGCCGCCGGTGTTGCGATTTCGCTCGTCGGCGTGCTGGTCATCGTCTGCAGGAGTGACATTGCGGCGCTCACGGGCCTTGCCTTCAACTGGGGCGACGTCGTTATCGTCTTTAACATGGCGGTCTTTGGAATCTTCTCGGCGTGCCTGCGGCTGCGGCCGGCGATCCACTGGCTCTCCTGGATGTTCTTGTTCGCGCTGGTCTCAGCGGTGGTCGCATTGCCAGGCTATCTGGTGGAGCACCTCTCTGGCAGCGTGTTGTCCTGGACCGGAGCCACGGTCGCAGCGCTCGCCTATGCGTCCATCTTCCCGACGCTTGTCGCCAATCTCGCCTGGAACCGCGGTGTCGAGGTCATCGGCGTCAACCGCGCCGGCGCCACCTTGCATCTCGTGGCGGTTTTCAGCGCCCTGCTCTCGACCATCCTCATTGGCGAGGCGCTCGAGGGTTTTCACGTCCTCGGGTTCGCGTTGATCCTGGGAGGGGTTTGGTTGACGGCGAGCCAGCGGTGAGGCTGCGACGTTGGCGAGCGCTCATCCCTGCCGCTTGCCGTTTCGCCGCGTCGCCATCTCGGCCGCGGCGGTCCGGATCGCCGCCCGGATCCGCTGATATGTCCCGCAGCGGCAGACGTTGGTCATCGCCTCGTCAATGTCCGTGTCGGTCGGCTGGGGCGTGCGCCTGAGGAGGGCCACGGCCGCCATGATCTGTCCGGACTGGCAGTAGCCGCACTGCGGCACGTTGTGCTCGGCCCACGCGCGCTGCACCGGATGCGAGGCATTCGGGGAAAGACCTTCGATGGTCACGATGCGATCGGTCGGCTTGAGCGCACTGACCGGAATGGCGCAGGAGCGCCGGACTTCGCCGTTGATGTGCACGGAGCAGGCGCCGCAGAGTGCGATGCCGCACCCGTATTTGGTGCCGGTGAGGCCGGCCTGCTCTCTAAGCGCCCAGAGCAGGGGCGTCGCAGGGTCCACCTTCAGGGAGAGGACTTTGCCGTTGATGTTGAGCTTGATCATGTCTGGCGCGAGCCCGGCACGCTGGCGGTCATCTTACTCAGGTCCTCTTCGTGCGACGTCACGTTAGCCTTCCGCACGGAACGGACGCGACAGCAGGCCGTCGATGGCCTCGTCGACCCCGATCCGCCCCTCGACGATGGCGTGAACAGCCTCGGCGATCGGCATCTCCACGCCCTTTTCTGCCGCCACCCGCACGACGGCGGCGGCGGTGAAGACGCCTTCGGCAACGGAACGGCGCGCACCCAGGATGTCGGCGAGCTTCTGACCCTGGCCGAGCGCCCGACCGAGGCTCATGTTGCGCGACTGCGGGCTGCCGCACGTGAGCAGCAGGTCGCCGAGCCCGGAGAGACCTGCGAGCGTCTCGAAGCGCGCGCCGAGCGCGGCGCCGAAGCGGCGCATCTCGGCGAATCCGCGCGTGACGAGCGCGGCATGCGCGCTTGCGCCGAGCCCTTTACCGTCGACGATTCCGGCGGCAATGGCGAGCACGTTCTTGAGCGCCCCGCCGAGCTCGACGCCGATGCAGTCGGAGGACCAGTAGAGGCGAAAGCTGCGCGAGCCGATGGCGGCGACGAGCCGCTGCCCGAGGTCCTCGCTGGCCGCGGCAAGCGTCAAGGCGGCGGGCAGGCCGCGCGCCACGTCTGCGGCGAAGCTCGGGCCGGAGAGCACCGCCTGCGTGGCGGCGGGCAGCACCTCGGCCAGCACTGTGCCCATCAGCTTGCCGGTCGCCTGCTCGAGGCCTTTGGCGCAGATCACGACCGGTGTTCCGGGCTTGAGGTCCGCTGCGAGCCGCGCGCCGACGCTGCGCACATGCTGCGCCGGCGCAACCATCAGGATGGCGTCGGCTGCGGCAACGGCCCTGAGGTCGGGCGTTGCACGCAGACCGTCCGGCAACCTGATCCCCGGCAGGAAGACGGAGTTGGTGTGACGGCTGTTGATCTCTTCCGCGACCTCGGGCTCGCGCGCCCACAGCGTGACGTCGCGGCCTGCGAGCGTCGCCCGCTGCGCGAGCGCCGTGCCCCACGCTCCGGCGCCGATCACCCCGATGGTTTGAATGCGTGCCGTCATGAGGTCCACCAAGGATGGAGAGGCGCAACGCTGAGCACACGCCGCCGCCTCTTGGCATCCCGCCAAGGAGCGGGAGGGGGCTCGCGCATTGCCCGGGCAGCCATGGCGGGCCGCCGCGCCAGCCAATCCGATCCTCGGCGCCGCATCAAGTCGTCCTCTGATCCTCGCGGGGCGAGCCCAATGGGATGGGGCGGCGTGGTCAGGCGCGGCATGGAACGCCGGTAAACACGCAAAAGGTCGCTCTCTCCGAGCGCACGCAACGCTCGGTCGCGTTCTCCGCCGATTGCCAATTCGCGTAGGCCGGTCCGAACCCCGACATCGCCCGCACCTTCCGTCGCCAGTTGGCCCGCGCTTTCAATTTGGCCATCCAAAGGTAACGCGCTGGCTCGCCGCGCGCCGTCACGGCCTCGGGCGCGCAGGTCTTGGCCTGCGCCGTCGTGACAGGCATTGCCGCGAACCAGGCAGCGGCAAGGAACGCCATTGCGATGAGGCGAAGGCTGTGGGATGGATCGCACATATCCTCTCGAGTGTCGGGCGCCGTTCGGATGCCCCGGTCGTAGCATCGGGCAGCAGGGTTGGCTCTTGGGTTCGACACTACAAGGGGCGCGTGGCCAGACCAAGACACTGAATGGGAGACGGTATGTCGCTCGACGGAACGCCGAGGCTGGATGTTCGCACCGCAGTGATCGGCCGAAAGTCGGTCCGTGGGTTTAGCCCCGATCCGGTTCCGATCGAGGTCGTTCGCCGCATCCTCGACGATGCCGCGCGCGCTCCCTCGGGCACCAACACCCAGCCCTGGCGCGTGCATGTGGCGATCGGCAAGGCGCGGGAGCGGCTGAGCGCCGAGGTCACGGCGGCGGCCTTGGCCGGCCCGCAGCAGCATGAGTACCGCTACAGCCCGGACGAGCTGCCCGAGCCTTACCTCTCGCGCCGCCGCAAGGTCGGCTTCGATCTCTACGGGCTCGCCGGCATTGCCCGCGGCGACATGGAGGGCCGCAAGCGCCAGGCGCTCAAGAACTACACGTTCTTTGGCGCTCCCGTGGGACTGTTCTTCACGCTCGACAAGCGGCTCGAGTTCGGCTCGTGGCTCGACATAGGCATGTTCATGCAGAACGTGATGGTGCTCGCGCGCGGCGAAGGCCTCGAGACCTGCCCGCAGGCGGCATGGATCTATTACGGCCCCGTCGTGCATCGCGTGCTTGCGATCCCTGCGACCGAGACGCTGGTCTCCGGCATGGCGCTCGGCCATCCGGACTGGTCCGTGCCCGAGAACGCCCTCGTCACCGAGCGGGCGACGAGCGCCGAGTTCGCGGTCGTGGACGACGAGTGAGCCGGCCTGCGCGTTGCGGCCGTCGGCCCGTCAACGCGCCATGATCATCGGCAGCGTGCTGTGCGCGAGCAGATGGCTCGTTGCGCCGCCGAAGATCATCTGCCTGAGGCGGCTCTGCGTGTAGGCCCCCTTGATGATGAGGTCGGCGCCGAGCTTCTGCGCCTCGCTGAGCAGCACCTCGCCGGGCTTGCGGCCGCCGTTGCCGATCGAGATCTCCCGCGCATTGATGCCATGCGTGCCGAGCCAGTCTTTGCACTGCGCGCCGGTGGGGCCGGGCACGATCAGCCCTTCGATGGTGAGGATAGTGACGGTCTTCGCCTTGACGAGGAGCGGCAGCGCCGATGCCGTGGCGCGCGCCTGCTCCGTACTGCAGTTCCAGGAGATGAGGATGTTCTCGCCGAGCACGTTCGGTGCTTTTGGCGGCGCGACGAGTACGGGCTGGCCACTCTCGAAGAGCGCGCTTTCGAGCGTCGTCATGCGCGGCCCCGTGCCGGACGAGGACGGCCGGCCGATGACGCAGATGTCGTAGACGCGCGCGAGGCTGCCGAGGCCGGCGTCGTCGATCGAAGGACCGCCGCGCCAGCGATGCTTGACGCCGGCGGCTGCGAAATGCTGCTCGAACGCCCGGCGCGCCTTGGCCACGAATTCGGCGTCGTTCCAGTCGGCGGGCGGAAACGTCACGGCGACGATCGGATCCGGGGCGACGATCTCGACATGGATCGGCCTGAGTGCGACTCCCTCCACGGTCGCATCGAGCGCGCGCGCCAGCATCGCCGCGCACGCGAGCTCGGAGGCCATCAGCTCGTTCTGGTCGGTTGGAAGCAGGATCGATTTCATCGTTTTTCTCCTTGGCGACGGAGCCAGGTCGGGGCATGCCTGCGTCAAAAAAACCTAGCATGAATCGCGCGAGCGAGCTTTCGGAAATCGAGAGAGCCGGGATTTGGGCGGCATCCGCGCTAGTAGCGCACGAGGAAGCCCACCGACCCGTAAGCGCCCGTGACGCCGGAGATGTCGCCGGCGCCGCCGCCCGAGACCGAGATTTCCCCGCCCGCCCACTCATAGCGTGCGAAGATGCCGGCCCGGCCCGAATCGTGCGCCAGGTTGCCGATGGCGGCGGCTTCGATGCCGACGGACACCGATGGCGTCAGGCGGTAGCCGAGCCGGGCGCGGGTGCCGTAGGCCTCGAACATCTGCGACCAGGATGTGTCCGTCTGCACGAAGGCGGTTTCGCCAATGCTGAGCCACGTCTCGAGCACGGCCTTGACGCCGGCTCTGCCGCCGTGCACCGGGTTCTCGAGGTCGAAGGGCGTAAGGTCGTGACGCTCGTAGGAGCCGCCGACGTACGCCTTCACGATCCATGGCCCGATGGTCACGTGATAGCCGAGCAGGAGATCGGCGTAGGTCTGCAGCCCGTCGAAGGCGACGGGCACCCTGGCGGCGCCGTTCCAGCGCGGGCTCGTGTAGGAATAGGTGCCGTATCCGCCGCCGATCCTGACGCGCCAGCCGTCCTCCCGGATGTCGCCCGCGAGCGAAGCGGTCATGGTGGCGAAGACCGAGGTGCTGTGCGGCGTGGCATCGCCCCCGACCGAGATCTCGAAGCGGCGCGGTTCTCCGGCCTTCGGATCAGGGATGAGCGCGCCCTGCGCCAAGGCCTCGCCGGACCCGGGCTTGAAGAGAACCGCGCTGAGAAGCGCGCACGCCACGCCAGTCGAACGCAAGTGACGCCCCGCCGTACCGAAAACCATCGTGCGTCAGACGCGATATTCGCTCGACGAAATGCTGGCGCACGGAGCATCCCGCGTCAAACCATTTGTTAAGCGAGACAATTGCTACCCTAGGTAGCAAACGAAGGGGCGCCGTCGAACGCGTGAGAGTCGCACGGACGGCGCCCGACGACCTTGGGAAGGCATCGCTGGCGAGCGATGGGAAGCGAGGCGAGCGGGACAAGTCCCATGGGTCCCATCGAGACCGTCAGCAGGCGGCTAGCCGCAACTCTCGAAAGCCGATCAGCCGACGTCGCGCCTCGTCCCACAAGGCCAGCCGGGCGCACGTGAGGCTCTCGCGGAACGTGATCCTGTTCAGCGTTTGGAAATCGAGCGAAGCCAGCAGGCACTCGCGGAGCCTGTAGTTCGGAATCATGCAGTTGAGGTGGTGGATATGGTGGAGGCCTATGTTGCCCGTGAACCAGTTCAGCACCGCCGGCAGCGCATAGTAGGATGAGCCCTGGACCGCGGCGACCTGGAAATCCCAGTCGTGAGGCTGCTCCCAATGTGTGTGCTCGAACTGATGCTGGATGAAGAACAGCCAGCCGCCGACCACCGAGGCGACGAGAATCGCCGGCGCGGCGATCAGCCCGAGCAGCTTGAAGCCCAGAAGCATTCCGATGCCGCCATAGAGGAGGACGAGCGCGAGATTGAGGCCCATGACGCTGCGCCACACTTGGCGCGCCGGCAGGGCGTGCCACCAGGGTAGCCGCTGGGCCAGGGTGAAGAAGGCCGGAACGCCGACGAGAAAGAGAAAGGCAGGGTTGCGATAGATCCGGTAGCGCAGGCGACCGAACCGATCGAGCGCCAGATACTCCTCCACCGTCAGCGTCTTGATGTCGCCGGCCCCGCGCCGCGCGAGATTGCCGGAGGCGGCGTGGTGTTGCGCGTGAACGCGCCGCCAGAGCGTATAGGGCGTGACCGTCAGCACGCTGAGGCAGCGTCCGATGACGTCGCACCAGGTTTTCGAGGCGACAAAGGATCCGTGGCCGCAATCGTGCTGAATGATGAAACAGCGCACGAGCAGCCCGCCGAGCGGCACCGCCAGCGCCGCAATCGCCAAGGGATGCGTATCGCCCAGCCAAGCCATGAACGCCAGTAGACCGAGGAACGGCGCCAGCGTCGATGCGAGCTGCATGATCGCTTTGCGCGACGAAGGTTGGCGGAACCGCGCACAGTGCTGCGCTAGGTTCTGAGCGCGAGCCTTCAGATCTTCGGGCGTCTTGCTGCCGCGAAGGGCCGCCTGGCTGGCGGCGTCGACCAATTTCTGCAACGACTTTCTTGCCTCGTCCTTGCGCCCGCGGCAGGGGGCGACTCAACGTCTGCCGGATGTACCCCTATCATGGCCGCTTGCCTGCCGCGATGAGAGATGCCCGACCGTCGCGCGAAAAAATTGCGGCGAGGCGCCGCAGCCGGCGCCTCGTCTAGGTATCGCGAACAATCCCGGACGGAACGCTCAGCACGCCTCGCCGTGCTTCTTGTAAACCGGCCGCGTGAAGGTGTGTCCGTGCTTCACGATCACCTTCTCCTCGACGTAGTCGATGACGGGCGGATGCCAGATCTTCTGCTCATAGGCCGGCTTGACCACGACTTTCTCCACCTTGGTCTCGAACACCGGCGGATGCCAGATCTTCTCGGCAAAGGCCGGCTTGACGAGGACCTGAAACTTTTCGGTCTTGTAGACGGGCTCCGTCTTCTCCACCGAGCGCTTCGCCGGCTCGACCTCGACCTGGTGCGCTTTCGTGATCAGGCGCTCGTGTCCATAGCCGTCGTGCACCTTGTGTGTGGTCTTCTCGATCCGGTAGGTCGGCGGCGTTACGTGCACGATCTCCTTGCCGGGGGTAACCAGCACCTGGCGTTCCCGGGTCTCGTAGACCGCCGGGTGTTCTTTCACCTCCCAACGGCCGGGTGTGACCAGAACCTTCCGCTCGACGTCGCCGTAAACGGCCTCGATGGTCTTGGTCTCCCAGCGGCCGGCGACCTTGACCACCGGCTTCCTGACCGTGCCGTAGATGTCGGGCGTGGTTACCTTCTCGTAGCAGACCTGTCCTTTCTCGACGTGATGATGAAAGTGCGGGGAGTGGCCGTAGCCCTGCGCCGACACGGCTTGCGCGAAGCCGAGCGCCAGCACCAGTCCCGCCGCCGCTCCGGCGCCTTGGCGGAAAATGAACGTCATGACTGCAATCTCCAGTTCGGGTCGAAATCTGAGCGCAGCGGCTCCTGTGTCGGGCGTGAGCCCGAGTTCGTTGGCACTATAAACGAACCGAACCGATGCGGATTTAACAAGTGAGTGATCAGCGTTCACCGTGGCGTGAGCGAAGCCGCGCGAACGGCCGAAAAGCGCGTCGGCACGCGCCCCAACCTGTGCCTGCTGCACCCGGCCTGCGGCACGCCGGTCCCTCTCCGCTGGCCTGCGTCCGATTTCAGTAAACCACCACGCTGCGGATGCTCTCGCCCGCATGCATCAGGTCGAAGCCCTTGTTGATTTCCTCGAGCTTCAGCGTGTGCGTGATCATGGGATCGATCGCGATCTTGCCGTCCATGTACCAGTCGACGATGCGGGGCACGTCGGTGCGCCCGCGCGCGCCGCCGAACGCCGTCCCTTTCCAGACGCGTCCGGTGACGAGTTGGAAGGGTCGCGTCCTGATCTCCTGACCCGCCCCCGCGACTCCGATGATGATCGATTCCCCCCAGCCGCGATGGCAGCTCTCGAGCGCGGTGCGCATCACGTCGACGTTGCCCGTGCAGTCGAAGGTGTAGTCGGCCCCGCCGATCTGGTCGGCGCCGCGCTTCGTCATGTTGACGAGATGCGCGACCAGGTCCTTGCCGGCGTCCTTGGGGTTGACGAAGTGGGTCATGCCGAACTTGCGCCCCCACGCCTCCTTTGCCGGGTTGATGTCGACGCCGATGATCATATCGGCGCCGACGAGGCGCAGACCCTGAATGACGTTGAGGCCGATGCCGCCAAGGCCGAACACGATCGCCGTGCAGCCGGGCCCCGCCTTGGCCGTGTTGATCACGGCGCCGACGCCGGTCGTGACCCCGCAGCCGATGTAGCAGATCTTGTCGAAGGGCGCGTCCTCCCGAACCTTGGCGACGGCGATCTCCGGCAGCACCGTGAAGTTCGAAAATGTCGAGCAGCCCATGTAGTGGTGGATTTTCTTACCCTCGAGCGAGAAGCGCGATGTCCCGTCGGGCATCACGCCCTGACCCTGCGTGGCGCGGATCGAGGTGCACAGATTGGTCTTGCGGGAGAGGCACGACGGGCACGTGCGGCATTCCGGCGTGTAGAGCGGAATGACGTGGTCGCCTTTCCTGACGCTGGTGACGCCGGCGCCGACGTCGACCACGACGCCGGCCCCCTCGTGCCCCATGATCGCGGGGAACAGTCCTTCGGGATCGGCGCCGGAGATGGTGAAGTCGTCCGTGTGGCAAATGCCCGTCGCCTTGACTTCGACGAGCACCTCCCCCGCCTTCGGTCCCTCAAGGTCAACCTCGACGATCTCGAGCGGCTTGGCCTTCTCGAAGGCGACGGCGGCGCGGGTCTTCATGGTGCGTCCTCTCTCAACCGGATGTCTGTTGTCCGCGCCAGTATTGCAAAGCGCGATCTGGGATGGAACCTGCCGCGGTCGGTGCCGCGGCGCCGGCCGTCGTCACCAGCGCGCGCCGTCCACGCCGCGGCTCCCCCATGATGGCATCGATCTTGTTCTTGACCATGACGCCATCGCGCTGGGCATACGTTATCTCCAAGCGGCATCTCCAAGCGGCCGTCGTCGTCCCATTCGACCTCGTCGAAGGAGGCGATGGTGCCGAGATCCTCGTGGGTCTTGATGATCCCCGACCGGGCCTTGGCGTTTAAGGGCGGTGGCGCGGCGATCGCCGTCCCGGCTGCCAGTGTGCGCCGCCGCCGATCGAAAGCGATTGCGTTCGCCGGTCGTGCCCGCTACCTGAGCCGAGCGCAGACCCGATCCGGTGCACATCGGAGGAGTTCTGCTCTATTGTCCTCGGGGCGACGAGCGAGGCGGCATGGCGGAAGCGAAGCAAGCGGTTGCGATCATCGGCGGCACCGGCGACCTCGGCACGGGCCTCGCGCGCCGGCTGGCGCGCGCCGGTCATGATGTGGTCATCGGGTCCCGGACCGCGGACAAGGCGGCGGCGGCAGCGGCGGATCTCGCGGGCGTGGCGACCGGCGCTGCCCCGCGCGGCATGACAAACGCTGCGGCGGCGGCCGCTGCCGGGGTCGTGATCGTCACGGTGCCGTTCGCTTCCCAGGCAGCGACGCTCGATGACATCAGGGCGGCCGTTCAGGGCAAGCTCGTCATCGACGCCACGGTGCCGCTCGTCCCGCCGCGGGTCTCGCGCGTTCAGCTGCCGCCTGAGGGCTGCGCCGCCGTGATCGCCCAGAAGCGGCTCGGCGATGGCGTGCGCGTCGTCTCGGCGTTTCACAACGTTGCGGCGCACAAGCTGCAGGACCTTTCTCTGGCGCTCGATTGCGACGTGCTCGTGTTTGGAGACAAAGCGGAAGATCGTGAGGTGGCGATCCGACTGGCCGCAGCTTGCGGTCTCCGCGGTCTCCATGCCGGTCCACTCGTCAACTCTGCGGCGGCCGAGGCCCTGACATCCGTGATCATCGGCATCAACCGGACGTACAAGGCCGATGGCGCGTCCATCCGCATCACGGGGCTGCCCGAGGCGGTCGGGAGCTGAGGGAGGGGCGAGAGACGGCCGGCTTGGCGTGCACGTCTGGCCGGGCAGCCTTGCCGGATCGGCGCTGGGGCGTGGCGCTATCCGGCCTTACATTTCAACCCGATTGAGGAGCGTTACTCGCGATGTCCGGTGAGGATCGATTGGCAGGGCAGACCATCCGTCTCACCGTCAACGGCGAGGCGACCGAGACGCGCGCCCGCACGCTCGCCGCCCTTCTGGACGAACTCGGCTATGCCGGCCGTAAGGTCGCAACGGCCCTCAATGGCGAATTCATTGCCGAACGCGCACGCCCTGCCACGGCCATCAAGGCTGGCGATGCGATCGAGGTCGTAGCGCCGCGGCAGGGTGGCTGATCCGGCAGGGCCCCACCGGCTCGCCTGGGAGTAAGCCTCGGCCCCCCGGGACTGCTATGATTGCCGCACGTTCCACCATAGACTGATGCGGCGCAATCCATTCGCGAGCCGATCCATGACCGTCATGCCCAACAAGCTCGAAGCGTCTGCGGGCGCCAGGCCCCTCGCGTTCTATGGCACCGAGGTTGCCTCGCGGCTGCTGCTCGGCACGGCGCAATACCCCTCGCCGCAAGTGCTTGCCGATGCCGTGAAGGCGTCGGGCGCGGCAATCGTGACGGTGTCGTTGCGCCGGGAAGGCGCGCGCGAGAAAGGCGGCGAGCGGTTCTGGGAGCTGATCGCGTCGCTTGGTGTCCGAGTGCTGCCGAATACGGCCGGCTGCCGCACCCCGAAGGAAGCCATCGCCACCGCCCAGATGGCGCGGGAGCTCTTCGACACCGACTGGGTGAAACTCGAGGTGATCGCCAACGACGATACGCTGCAACCGGACCTGTTCGGTCTCGTCGAGGCGGCGGGCGTCCTTGTTCGCGATGGATTCAAGGTGTTCCCCTATACGACCGAGGATCTGGGAGCCGCCGAGCGCCTGCTCGGGGTCGGCTGCGAAGTGCTGATGCCTTGGGGCGCGCCCATCGGCACGGGCCGTGGCCTGGCCAATCCCTATGCCTTGCGCACGTTCCGCAACTACTTCCCCGCCGTTCCCCTGGTTGTCGATGCCGGCATCGGCGCGCCGAGCCATGCCGCGCAGGCCATGGAAATGGGCTATGACGCGGTACTGCTCAACACCGCCGTCGCGAAGGCTGGCGATCCCGTCGCCATGGCGAAAGCCTTCGCGGGGGCCGTCGCCGCCGGGCGGCTCGCCTGGGAGGCGGGCCTCATGGAGATGCGCGACATGGCGGCGCCGTCGACCCCGGTCGCGGGCACGCCATTCTTCGATCTGCGCCCCAAACGAGGATGACGTCCGTGTCCCGCCTGCTCGACATCTTCTATCCGATCGTTCCCGACGATACCTGGATGCGCCGCATAGTTCCCCTCGGGGTGCGCACGGTGCAGCTGCGCCTCAAGGACGCCGGCGAGGCCGAGATCCTGCGTCAGATCCGCGCGAGCCTCGCCATCTGCAAGACCCACGGCTGCCAGCTCATCGTCAACGACTATTGGCGCGAGGCGATTGCGGCCGGCGCGGATTTCATTCACCTCGGCCAGGAGGACCTGGCGGCTGCGGACGTCGGCGCCGTCCGCAAGGCTGGCATCAAGCTCGGCATTTCGACCCATGACCACCGGGAGCTCGATATCGCGCTCGCGGCGCGACCCGATTATGTGGCGCTCGGGCCCATCTACGAGACCAAGCTCAAGGTGATGAAGTGGGCTCCGCAGGGGCTCTCCCGGATCGGCGAGTGGAAGGCGCGGATCGGCCGCATTCCGCTGTGCGCCATTGGCGGCATCACGCCAGAGCGTGCGCCTGCGGTGCTGGCAGCCGGCGCCGATTGCGTCGCCGTCGTGACCGACTTCATCACCCATCCCGATCCGGAGGCGCGGGTGAAGGAATGGCTGGCCTGGGCGCGCACGGTTGGCTGACCCGGGATGTGCCAGAGCTTGATTGTGACAATCGGGCCCGGGACGGTAGTCGCGGGAGGGTGTTCCGAGCCGCAGCATGGCCTACAGATTTGAGCTGGACGAGTCCGTCGAGCGCGGGGCGCGGCGCATTGCCGTCGAGCAGATCGACCGCGCGCTCGGCGAGGTCCGGGGGGATGAGGCAGTCTGGGTGCATGAGGCGCGCAAGTGCCTGAAGCGAACCCGCGCGCTCTTGCGGCTTGTGCGCGCCGGCATGGACGAGGCGGACTGGTCAAGGCGCAACGAGCTGTTGCAGGCGATCGGCCGCTCGATGTCCGCGCGCCGCGACGCCGACGTCTGGCAGGCAACCCGGGCGAGCCTCTTGGAGGGAGCGCCCAAGTCTGTCGCGGCGGCCCTGGCGAAGCTGCAGCCATGCGGCGGCGCGGGCGCCGATCAGGACGCTCCGCCCGCAGGCCTTGGCGCCGTCACCGCCGTTGCCTTTGACGCCAAGGCCGCCCGGCGCGCGTTGAAATCGGCCCGACCAGTCCTCGACCGCATGCGCATCAAGGGCGGCGACGAGGTGCTGGCGGCGGGACTTGAGCGGACGCATCGCCGGGGTCGCCGCCAGCTTGAGGCGCTGGCGCAGGATCAGGCCGACGAGCGGTTCCATGATCTGCGCAAGACCGTACAGGTGCATTGGCGGCAGATGCAGCTCCTGAGCAGAGCCTGGCCGTCCATCCTGAAAGTCAGGGTCGAGGAAGCGCGCGAGATCGCGAACGCGCTCGGCATCGATCATGATCTGAGCGTCTTTGCCGGACAGGTGCGGGCGCAGGGCGGCCTGAGCGAGGCGGAGGCGAAGCTGATCGCGGCGGCCTGCGAGAAGCGCCAGCGCGCTCTGCGCGCGCGTGCGCTCGTCGCCACCGAGCGATTGTTCATGCAGAAGCCTGCGCGGTTTGCGGACGAGGTCATCGGCTATTGGCGGCTGGCGGCGGCTTCGGCGCGCGCAAAGCGGGGGACCGGCGGCTAGCAGGCCGCCGCGACGGGTGGCGGCAGAGCCACCAGTCTCTTGGACCGCCCCGTTTACCTAATCCCTCTCGCGCCGACGTCATGGCTCGATCGGAACCGGCGCATTGTGGCCGTCCGCAGACCGAGATGGGCAATCAGGTATCCCTGAGGGTGGGCTGCATTCGTGTATGCCCGGACGGATTTCCGCGCATTTTGCTTTTTCGAGAGTAAGGCCCATGTCCCGGTTGAGACCACTGCGTAAGCGCGTTCCCCACACGCGCGGCGACACACTGTTCTTTTGGCCAAAAGCCAGAGCAGTGCACTAGCGCGCAGCGCCTGCTGCCGGCCCGTGCCCATCCCCGCGCGCGCCGAACGCTGGACCCCCAGTGTGCCGACACCCGCCGGGAGCGATGGTGGCTACATCCGCTGCGCGCGTCGGGCGCGGAGCCCGGCGCGATGGGCGGGTGCGGACGCCGTGCCCGCTTTCGCGCCGCGGACGAGTGTCAAGGCGGCCGTCTCCGCTGGTTTGCAATAGCTGCGGTCGCCGTGGATCAGCATGAGGGCAATGGCGCCTTCCGAAAGAATCCAGATTTGTCTGGCAACCGCGGCGGCGTCGGCAAGGCCGGCGTCAGCAAGGACTTCGGCGAGCTGAGCCTCCAGAAGCCGCTTGTGCCGGCTGGCGATCCGCCGCGCCGGATGCCCGGGCAGATCGGCGAGCTCCATCGCCAGGCGCGTGAAGCCCGAGCCCGGCCATCGGGGCTCGCCCGACCAGCGGAAGAGCTCGTCGAAGTAGCGATGCGCGATCTCCTCGGGGCTGCCGGTCAAATCACGGCCGAAGGTCGCGAATGCGGCAAGCGCCAGATCCTGCTGTTCGAGGAGAACGGACTCGAGAAGCGCGTCCTTTCTGGCGAAATGGCTGTAGAGGGTCCGCTTCGTCAGCCCCGCCGCATGGGCGACCTCATCCATGCTCACGCGTGCGAAGCCATGGCGGAGAAAGAGCTTGTAGGCGGCGCTTACTATCGTCGCTCGCGTTTTAAGCTTGTTCCGGGGCACCGTTGGCGTCTCTGCAAAGTATACTCATGAGTGAGTGTACTTTCCGCCAAGTGTCTCCGATAGTCGCCGTCTGTCGACGGGGCAACAGCGAGGAGCCGCCATGGCAGAGTTCCCGACGCCCAGACCGCCGCGCGCCGACATCGAAGCGGCGCTTGCCGAGCTTGCCGCTCACCTGGGAAACCGCCTCGTGACCTCCGAGGCCGTGCGGCGCCAGCACACCAATGTCACCACATGGTCGGCGAGCCCACCGCCTGACGGCGTCATCTTTCCGGCGACCACCGAGGATGTTCAGTGTGCAGTCGCGATCTGCGCGCGCCACCGCGTCCCGGTCATCCCATTCGGTGCGGGCTCCAGCCTCGAAGGCCACGTCAACGCGCCGCATGGCGGCATCTCCTTCGACATGAAGGACATGAACCGCATCCTGGCGGTCAACGCGGAGGACTTCGACTGCGTCATCGAGCCGGGCGTCACGCGGAGCCAGCTCAACGACCACTTGCGCGACCAGGGACTGTTCTTCCCGATCGATCCGGGCGCGGACGCTCACCTTGGGGGAATGGCGGCGACTCGCGCTTCAGGCACGACGGCGGTTCGCTACGGCACGATGAAGGATGCCGTGCTCGCCATGAAGGTCGTGCTGGCCTCGGGCGAGCTCATGACGACCTCGCGCCGGGCGCGCAAGTCGTCGGCGGGCTACGACCTGACGCGTCTCTTCGTCGGGTCCGAGGGCACGCTCGGCGTCATCACTGAGCTGACCTTGCGGCTCCACCCGATCCCCGAGGCCATCGCCGGCGGCGTCTGCCATTTCCCCTCGGTCAAGGCCGCCTGCGATGCTGCGATCATGGCGATCCAGCTTGGTATTCCGCTTGCCCGCGTCGAACTCGTCGACGAACAGCAGATTCGGATCTGCAACGCCTATTCAAAGCTCAGCCTGCAGGAGAGTCCGACGCTGTTTCTCGAGTTTCACGGCTCCGAGGCGGGCGTCAAGGAGCAGTCCGAGCGGTTCGCCGAGATCGTCGCGGAGTTCGGCGGCAGCCCATTCGAGTGGAGCGCGCGGCCCGAGGACCGCACGCGGCTTTGGAAGGCGCGTCACGACATGTTCTGGGCGGACAAGGCCTATCGGCCGGGCTCGGAGGTCGTCGTGACGGACGTCTGCGTGCCCATCTCGCGGCTTGCGGAGTGCGTGACCGAGACACAGGCCGACATCAGGGAAAGCCGGCTCATCGCGCCGCTCTTCGGCCACGTCGGCGACGGCAACTTCCACACCGTCGTCTCGGTCATGATGGACGACGCCGACGAGGTGGCGCGGGCCAAGAGGTTCGTCGCCCGCCTGGCGGAGCGTGCGATCCGGATGGAGGGGACCTGCACCGGCGAGCACGGCATCGGCGACGGCAAGCAGAAATACCTCGTCGCGGAGCTCGACACCCCTGCCGTCGCAGCCATGCGCGCCATCAAGGCGGCGCTCGATCCGGCGGGCATCATGAATCCGGGCAAGGTCTTCTGAGCGGCGCGCATCGGCGGCCGCTCGAGCGCTGGGCGCAGTGCCGAAGCTCACGCGGAAAGGCTTGCCAGAAGCTTCGTATAGTGGCCATAGAGCCGGTCCGTCTCAGCGAGGCCGAAGGCGGTCGGCGCCTCGAACGGCGGTCGCTCGTGGAAGACTTCGAGACCGAGTTGCCGCGCCGTGAACCGCTTGCCGTAGCAGAGCGCCTGGCCGATCGAGCGGATCATGAAGACGACGAGCGGGAGCACCTCGCGGTGCAGCCGCTCGGCTTCCGCGAGTGCTTCGGGCGTGCCTCGGCGAAAGAGTTCGTAGATTCGAACCTGGACGGCGAGCTGGTCCGGGGCAGGGATCAGACCGGCGACGCCTGCCCTGAGATTCGACATCAGCTCGATGCCGCCGTGACCCGAGAAGTTGGCGAGCCGGCCTTCGGTGCGCGCGATGAGCTCCGCCGTCTCGACGGCCGTGCCCTCGCCCTTGAGCACGGTCACGTTGGGGTGATTGCGGTGCAGCGCGACGAGGCCGTCGAGCGACAGATTGACGGCGAGATTGAACGGGTTGTGCTGGATGGCGACCGGGCAGTCGAGCGCGTCGGCGGTGGCCCCGAAGAAGCGAAGGAGCGCAGCCTCGCTCTCGATGGCGGGCGGCGGCTGCAGGATGATGATGTCGGCGCCGGCGCGCCGCGCCTGCCGTGCGAAGGCGAGCTGGGCGGCTTGCGTCGGCTCGCCGACCGTCACCATGTACGGGCGTCGGCGCTGCAGCGCCTCGGCGACGACGCCGACGATCTCATGCCGCTCCTCGGTCGAGTGCTTGCCGACTTCGGTGATGAGGCCGAGGACCATGAGCCCGTGCGCGCCGTGCTGGACGCAATGCTCCACCTGGGCTCGCATGGCGGCATGATCGAGCCGGCCGTCGGCTCGGTAGAAGGCGTAGAGCACCGGGTAGATGCCGTGATAGGGATAGTCCGGCATGGCAACGGCTCCGCGATCCAAGCGAAAGGAGCATGAGACGCGCGGCGATCCGGCCATGTCAAGGAACCGACACGCGAGCCGCGCAGTCTGTGCCGGTCGCCGCAGCCCGCGGCTTGGCCGACACACGGCGGCCGCGGAGCCGCGGGGACGCCCGGTTCATCCGCGACGGATCACGTCCAGGTCGTCGCGAAAGAGTTGCCGGCGGTCGCGTTGGTGCGGCACATGGGGCTCGGATACAGAAGCGACCGCTGCGATGGTGCCAAGCGCGCATGCTCTGAGGCGAAGATGAAGATCGACGGCCGACACTACCGCACGATCTGGCTCGGCGCCGACGGTTGGAGCGTCGAGGCGATCGACCAGACACGGCTGCCGCACCGCCTCGAGACCATCGTTCTCAAGAGCGTCGGGGAGGCAGCCCGCGCCATCAAGACCATGCAGGTACGGGGCGCCCCGCTGATCGGCGCAACGGCGGCCTACGGTGTGGCGCTCGCCATGCGCGCCGATCCGTCGGATGAAAGTCTCGCGGCGGCAATCGCCCTCCTCAATGCGCAGCGCCCGACCGCGGTCAATCTCGGATGGGCGCTCGAGGAGATGCGGAAGGTGCTGGCGCCACTGCCGGCGAAGGAGCGTGTTGCGGCGGCCTATGCCAAGGCGGCGCGGCTCTGCGACGATGACGTCGAGGCGTGCCGGCGCATCGGCGCAAGCGGACTGCCGCTGATCGAGCGGATCGCACGGGCGAAGCAGCCGGGCGTACCGGTGAACATTCTGACGCATTGCAATGCGGGCTGGCTCGCCTGCGTCGATTGGGGCACGGCGACGGCCCCGATCTATCTGGCGCACGACAAAGGCATCAAGGTCCATGTGTGGGTCGACGAGACGCGGCCGCGCAATCAGGGTGCGGCGCTGACGGCCTATGAACTCGGCCGCCACGGCGTGCCGCACACCATCATTGCCGACAATGCCGGCGGCTATTACATGCAGAAGGGCAAGGTTGACCTCGTCATCGTCGGCGCCGATCGCGTGACGCGGACTGGCGATGTCGCCAACAAAATCGGCACCTACCTGAAGGCGCTTGCCGCGCGCGACAACGCTGTACCGTTCTACGTCGCGCTTCCCCATTCGACGATCGACTGGTCGCTCGACGATGGCTACGGCATCGAGATCGAGGAGCGGTCGGCCGACGAGGTCCTCAAGATGACGGGACGGCTGCAGGATGGCGGTCTAGCCACGGTCGAAATCGCAGCGCCGGGATCGCCGGCCGCCAACCCGGGTTTTGACGTGACGCCTGCGCGGCTCGTCTCGGGCTTCATCACCGAGCGTGGCGTTTGCGCGGCGAGCGAGGCGGGCCTTGTGTCCCTCTATCCGGAACATGCTTGAGGCAAGGAGCATCCGATACCCATGAAAACCGAGCGATCTGTTTCCCGCCGTCTGATGGCGGTCATGGCGTTGGCTGTCGTGAGCTCAGCAAGCGCGGTCGCCCATCACGGCTGGGGCAGCTACGACGCCAGGAACCCGATAACCGTTGCCGGGAAAATTCTCTCGTCTAAGTACGAGAACCCGCACGTGACTCTTACGGTGCAAGCCCCGGACAAGGTGTGGACCGTGACGCTCGCGCCGACATCGCGCATGGTGAACCGCGGTGCTCTGGCAGAGCTGGTCGCCGTCGGCAAGGAGATCGCTGCTTACGGCTATCCCTCGACCGTCGAGAAGGATGAGATGCGCGCCGAGCGCATCACGGTCGACGGCAAGACCATCGAGATGCGCTGATGAACGCAGCGGCACCGCAGATCCTGATCGCGCTCGAGACGTCCGGCGTCGGCGCTGCCATCCGGCAGTCGACCTGGGTCTATCCGACCGCGAACGTCGGTCACGTGGTTCTCGTCGTGCTGTTTTTCGCGGCGCTCGCAGTAATGGACCTCGCGCTCGTCGGCTTCATCGACGCCAGACGGCGCGCTGCCCTGATCGCCGCAGCGCGGCGTGCGACGATCGGATTTCTCACGGGGGTCGTCTTGACCGGGGCGGTGCTCTTCACGGCGGAGGCGAGCCACGTCGCACTGAACCCGGTATTCCAGGCAAAGATTGCGCTGATCGGGCTCGCTGTCCTCAATGTCGCGGTGCTCGGTGGGCGAGCGGTTCGCGCCGCCGGGATGCGACCCGAGGGCGAGGCGCTGCCTCGCTGGGCGCGGGCGTCCGCTGTGCTGTCGCTCACATTGTGGATCTCGGTTGTGGGGCTCGGGCGTTTCATCGCCTACGTTTGAGATCAACATGCGGGGCCGCGCTGCGGCAACCGGGACGGGGCCTCGGACAAGAAGCAGGAGACAGGCCATGACCTCTGCTCTCATCGTGGTCGACGTACAGAACGATTTCTGCCCTGGCGGCGCGCTCGCGGTCGCTGGCGGCGACGACATCGTCCCGCTCGTCAATCGCATCGCGCGCCGCTTCGAGAACGTCGTGCTGACCCAGGACTGGCATCCGAGCGGCCATACGTCGTTCGCTTCCTCGCATCCGGGCAGGAAGCCCTTCGATGTGATCGAGCTCCCCTATGGCCAGCAGGTGCTCTGGCCGGATCACTGCGTGCAGGCAACGGCCGGCGCGGATTTTCACGCCGGCCTCGATGTGCCCCACGCCCAGATGATTGTGCGCAAGGGATACAGGAAGGCGATCGACAGTTATTCGGGCTTCCTCGAGGCCGACAGGAGGACGCCGACGGGGCTGGCTGGGTATCTGCGCGAACGCGGCATCACAGCCTGTACCATCGTCGGGCTCGCGACGGATTTCTGCGTCGCCTGGACGGCGCTCGACGCGCGCCGGTTCGGCTTTTCCGCGACGGTGCTCGAAGACGCCTGCCGGGCGATCGACGTCCCGACGGTGCCGGGCGGGACGCTTGCAAAGGCGCGGGCCGAGATGGCCGCCGCTGGCGTGGTGCTCGCCACCTCCGCGGGTCTTGGCTGATGCGCCATGGAGCGGCGGCATCATCCCCGAAGGTCGTGCGACGCCGTCTGCAGCCTCAGCCTGTCAGCCCGCGCAGCGCCACGATGACGCCGACCGTCACCACGGCGACGGCAAAGATGCGCGTCAAGAGTCCTTTGCTCTTTGCCAGCGCACGGCCAAGCCGCATGGCGGCGAGCACGCCCATGGCGCCACCGGCAAGCAAGAGCGATGCGAGCCACCAGTCGACGAGGCCCGATGCGGCGTAGCTTCCCGCCGTAGTGAGGCCGAAGGCGGTGACCGCGACGAGCGACGTACCGATGGCGCTGGCGATCGGCATCTCGGTCGCGAACATCAGCGCGGGCACGATCAGGAATCCGCCGCCGATTCCGAAGAAGCCCGACAAGAGGCCTACTCCAGCGCCGCTCGCAAGCAGCCGCGGGACCAATCGCTGCGCGTTCGCGCGCGAGAGCCGAAATCCGACGGCGCCCGTTTCCGGGGCACGCCGTAGCATTGAGATGCCCACCGCGATCATTGCGAGCCCGAAGAGGGCGAGAAGGCGCTTGCCGTCGATGGCCTTGCCGGCGGCGGCTCCAAGCGCGGCGCCGAAGCTGCCTGCCGCTGCGAAGACCAGGGCGCACGGCCATCTGACGGTTCCCTGACGCGCATGTGCGGCAAGGCCCATCGCGGCATTGGCGGCGACGGCGAGGGCGGCCGTCCCGATCGCGATATGGGGCGATGGGACGCCGACCAGGTAGACGAGAAGGGGAACGGCGAGAATCGAGCCGCCGCCACCGACGAGGCCGAGCACGAGACCGATGGCGCTTCCTGAGCCAAGCGCGAGCAGCGCGTTGAGCGCCATGCCGGTCATTTCGCTGACCCCCGATCACGCCGGTTGCTGGCTTTGGTTCCAGGGCATCCGCTTGAGCAGCTCGGCCATGCCGCACCAACCCGTCACGCCGGAGAGGATCTGGCCGGCTCCGACGAGCGCAGACACGGCCAGGAATGCCGGATTGACGAAGGAGCTCAGAAGTATGCCGACGAGCATCAGTCCGCCGGCGGCAAGCTGGACCTGCCGCATGATCTCGATCGGCTGCCTGCGATTGGTGATGACCGGCAATCCGGCGCGCTTCCAGCTTTCGATGCCGCCTTCGACGACGTAGGCCTCGCAGCCCGCCGCCTCGGCTAACCGGCCGGCGTTGACGGTCGTGCGATGGCCGGACCGGCAGTGGAAGACGAGCGCGCGCGCCTCGCCCTGAAGAGAGGTCAGGCGGTCGAGCGGCACGTTGCGGGCGCCCGGGATGCGCTCGCGCGCGTGCTCATCGGCGCCGCGAATGTCGATCAGCAAGGCGCCCTCTTCGATCAGTCGCTTGGCTTCGGCGGGCGAGATGGCAGGAAGGCTCATGAGTTCAGTCTCTCATCGGTTTGAAAGGATCGAGGATAGGTCGGGTTGGGGCGAACGCGGAGCGCGCGTCAGGACTTCGCTGACTTCCGCATGGCGCGGGCCGGTCGCGGGCAGTAAAGCGTCTGCAGATGTCCGAGAAGCTCCTCGATGCGCGGATCGGCGACGCGATACCAGAGCGTCTGGCTCTCGCGGCGGAACGTGACGATGCCTTCCTCGCGCATCCGGGCGAGATGCTGCGAGAGCGCCGACTGCGAAAGGCCGACGGCATCGGCAAGCGTGCCGACCGTGGCCTCCCCCCATTCCACGAGCCGGCACAGGATCATCAGGCGCCGCTCGTTGGCGAGCGCCTTGAGCACGCCGGCGACCTCGGTCGCGTTGGCTTCGAACGTCAGGAGATCAGAGGGTTCTTGAGGCATGGTCGTGCATGTCGCAATTTCAGTAGTTGCTAAATAAGCAAATTTCGATATATGTCAAGCAGACAAATGTTGAAGGCAAAGGAGGATGACCATGGCGAGCGTTGCCCCCATGATCCGCGCCTTTTTCGACGAGCCGACCAACACGGTGAGCTATCTGGTGTTCGATCCCGGAACGCGCCGTGGAGCGATCATCGACCCGGTCCTCGACTTCGACCATCGCACCGGCAATGCCTCGACCAGATCGGCCGACGCCATCCTCGAGGCCGCGAAATCCGAGAAGGTGACGATCGAATGGGCGCTCGAGACGCACGCCCACGCCGATCACCTCTCGGGCGCGCCGTACATCAAGCTCAAGACCGGGGCAAGGGTCGGGATCGGCGAACACATCCGCGACGTGCAGAAGATCTTCAGGCCGGTCTTCAACGCGACCGACATCGCAGGCGACGGCAGCGAGTTCGACGCCTTGTTCAAGGACGGCGAGCACTTTCGGATCGGCGATCTTGACGTCGAGGTGTTGTACGTACCCGGGCACACGCCGGCCGATGTCGCCTACAGGATCGCCGACGCGGTCTTTGTCGGCGACACGCTCTTCATGCCGGACTACGGCTCCGCCCGGGCGGACTTCCCTGGCGGCGACGCGCGCCAGCTCTACCGGTCGATCCGCAAGCTGCTCGCACTGCCGCCCGCGACGCGCCTCTTCATGTGCCACGACTACAAGGCGCCGGGGCGCGATCACTACGCCTGGGAGACGACGGTCGCAGAGCAGCGCGCCAACAACGTGCATGTGAGGGACGGCGTCACCGAGGACGAATTCGTGACGATGCGCGAGGCGCGCGACGCCAAGCTCGCGACGCCGTTGCTGCTGTTGCCGTCGATCCAGGTCAACATTCGGGCAGGCAAGCTGCCGCCGGCCGAGAGCGACGGCGTACACTATCTCAAGATTCCGGTCCGCTTGGCGAGCTGAGCGGACCGCAGGCCGTCGGAACCCGCGGGCGTGGTCGTCGACGAGGCGCAGGCGTCGCGGTGCAATGACCGTCTGGCCGGTCCGAGCCCCGACCGGGTTCGCGGGCTCGCAGTCTTGCGGGCGCTCGACCATCGCCTATCATCCGGATGTCGCGGATCAGACGCAGGTGCGGGGGAGGTGCGGCATGAGCCGCATAGGCGAAATCGACGAGCTGCTGCGGCGGGCAACCGAGCGCGGCGATGTGCCCGGCGTCATCGCCGTCGCGACCAGCGCGCACGACACCCTCTACGAAGGCGCCTTTGGTCTGCGACGGCTCGGCACCTCCGCGCCCATGACTCTCGACACGGTCTGCTGGATTCACTCCATGACCAAAGCGTTGACGGCTGCCTGCTGCATGCAGCTCGTCGAGGAGGGACGCATCGGGCTCGATGAGGATTGCGGCAGATGGCAGCCAGCACTCGCCGCGCCTCGCGTGCACGAGGGCTTCGATGCCGCCGGCACCCCCATCCTGCGCCCGGCAAGGGGGCAGATCACGCTGCGCCGGCTTCTCACGCACACGTCGGGCTTCGTCTACGATACCTGGAACGCACGCCAGAACGCCTACGTTGCCAAGGTGCGCATGCCGCGCTGGCAGACGTTCCAGAGGCCCGAGGACTGCCTGCCGCTCGACTTCGATCCGGGCGCGCGCTGGGAGTACGGCGTCGGTATCGACTGGGCTGGCAAGGTGCTGGAAGCCGTGACCGGCACCACGCTCGACGACTACATGCAGAAGAATCTGATCGGCCCGCTCGGCATGACCGCGACCGGCTACCGCCTGCGGCCCGAGCTATCGGGCCGCCTCTCAGGCGTCCATCAGCGGGATGTGGCGGGCCGGCTCGCTGCTGTCGATTTCGAGCCGGCACAGCGTCCGGAGGAGTTCCTGGGCGGCGGCGGCATGTACGGCACGGCCAGAGACTACATCCGCTACATCAGGATGATGCTCAATGGCGGCGCGCTCGACGGCGTGCGCGTGCTCAGGCCCGAGACGGTCGCCACGATGGGCGAGAATCACATCGGCGATCTCGAGGCGGGCGTGTTGAGGACGCAGCGCCCGGCCATGTCGGCCGATGCCAACTTTTTTCCGGGGTTGCCGCAGCGCTGGGGCCTCTCATTCCTGATCAACATGGCCGACGTGCCAGGCCGCCGCCGCGCCGGCAGCCTCTGCTGGGCGGGTCTCAGAAACACCTACTTCTGGATCGATCCGAGGAGCGGCATCGGCGGTACCATCATGATGCAGCTTCTGCCGTTCGCTGACCCGGCCTCGGTCGCGCTCTACGAACGGTTCGAAGCGGCGGTCTATCGCGCTTTTGCGTCTCGAGGCTGAGGAGGAGTGGCATGTCACCGGTGGCGCTCATTGTCGGAACCGGCAGCGGCATCTCCGCGTCCCTCGCGCGGGCGCTGGCGAAGGAGGGCTACCGACTGGCGCTCGCCTCGCGCCGGCCCGAGCAGTTCGCCGCGCTCGCGGAAGAGGTCGGCGCCCGCTCGATTGCCGTTGATGCCGCCGAGCCCGAGGGCGTCGCCGCACTCTTTGCCGACGTCGATCGTGCACTCGGCACGCCCGACTTTGTGCTCTACAACGCGAGCTATCGCACGCGCGGCCCCTTCGTCGAACTGAAGCCCGAGGACGTTCTGCAGGCCTTGCGCGTCTCGACGTTCGGCGCGTTTCTCGTCGCGCAGGCGGCGGCGCGGCGGATGCTGGCGAAAGGCGCGGGCGCAATCTTCTTCACCGGCGCTTCGGCCAGCGTGAAGGGGTACGCCCAGTCGGCGCCCTTCGCCATGGCCAAGTTCGGCCTGCGCGGGCTTGCGCAATCGATGGCGCGCGAGCTCGGTCCCAAGGGCATCCATGTGGCGCACTTCGTCATAGACGGGGGCGTGAGGAACGCCGCCCGCGGCCGGTTCGAGGATAGGGACGCGCCCGACAGCCTGCTCGATCCCGACGCCATCGCCGAGACCTACATGAGCGTGCTGCGCCAGCCGCGTTCGGCGTGGAGCCTAGAGGTCGAGCTGAGGCCGTGGGTGGAGCGGTTCTAGCCTCGTCCTTTCGCCGCCGCACCGGTGCCTTGATCCTGCACGTTTCGCAGAGTAGGTGAAGCGGCCCGCACAGGTCAGCCGATTGTCATGCTCTCCAAGATCGCCAATTTTCTTATCGTCAATGCGGCCATCGTGATTCCGCTCACGCTCGTCCTGCTGATGGTGGTCTCCGAGAGCGTCCGGCTCGCCGTGGCATTCTTTGTGCGCATCGTCGCGCGCCTGCTTCTGATCGCCGCCGTCGTGGCGCTCGTCTACGACGGCACGCGCACGCTTGCAGGCGGCGCCGGGTTCGTCGTAACGCCGCTCATCGACCACCTGCAGACGCTGACGCCCCAGCTTCTGCAAGGCGTCAAGTCGGCCCTTGTCAGGCTGCACCCGCAGGCCTGGGACGCCGCCGCGTTGCGGATACTCCGGCTGCCCGGCTGGCTCGTCATCGGCGCGCTCGGGCTTCTGCTCGCCTGGGCCGGGCGCAAGCGCCGCCGCGTGAGCGTCTACGTGAACTGACGCCGCCGCGGGTGCCCTTTCACGCCGGCTTGAAACGGCGGGCCATGGCGGGGCCTGCCAGGCCCGCCTATATTCATCCGCGCCCGGCCGGGCCCCGGCCGCAGCGCGAGCGCCCAATCCTCACGAGGTCCACCATGTTCTTCATGCGCAAGAAGGCCGAGATGCCGAGCCCCGAGACCGCGCTTAAGGGCCGTGCGACGCCGATCCCGACGGCCCGGACGCACTTCGTCAACGGACGCGACCTCAAGGGGCCTTATCCGCCGGGCATGGAGACGGCGATGTTCGGCCTCGGCTGCTTCTGGGGCGCGGAGCGCAAGTTCTGGGAACTCGAGGACGGCATTCATATCACCGCCGTCGGGTATGCGGCGGGCTTCACCCCGAACCCGACCTACGAGGAGGTCTGCTCTGGTCTTACCGGCCACAACGAGGTCGTGCTCGTCGTCTTCGACCCGAAGGTCATCGGCTACGAGCGTCTCCTCAAGACCTTCTGGGAGAGCCACGATCCGACGCAGGGAATGCGCCAAGGCAACGATGTCGGCACGCAGTACCGCTCCGGCATCTATGTCTATTCGCCAGCGCAGCGCGCCGCCGCCGAGGCGTCGAAGGCGAGCTACGCTGCGGCTTTGAAGGCCAAGGGCTACGGGCCGATCACCACGGAGATCCTCGACGCGCCGGAGTTCTACTTCGCCGAGGATTATCACCAGCAGTATCTGGCGAAGAACCCGCTCGGCTATTGCGGTCTCGGCGGCACCGGCGTCGCCTGCCAGTTCGGCACGGGCGTCAAGCAGTCGGCGTAAGGCCGAGGCAATAACGGAGCAGTTCGGGGCGAGAGTGCCGGCAATGGCCCTGTGGCGCGGGGCTTGCGGCTCGCCCGTGTCCCCGAAGGGTGCGCGGACCGGCCTGATCGTGATCCTCGAGACGAGCCCGAGTGACGTCGGCAGGCCGCGCCGGGAAAGCGCGGACAATCGGAGCGCAAGGAATGCTGGCGCCGCGCCGTGAGAGATGCGGCGCCGGTCGCGATCGGCGTCAGCCCTTTGTGATCGTCTCGCGCCCGCCCATGTAGGGGCGCAGCGCCCGCGGGATCAGAATGGAGCCGTCGGCCTGCTGATAGTTCTCCATGACGGCGATCAGCGTGCGCCCGACGGCGAGACCGGAGCCGTTCAAGGTGTGCACGAAGCGCACGTCCTTCGAGCCCTTCGGCCGATAGCGCGCCATCATGCGCCGCGCCTGGAAGTCGCCGCACACTGAGCAGGACGAGATTTCGCGATAGGTCTTCTGGCCCGGCAGCCACACCTCGATGTCGTAGGTCTTTTGCGAGGCGAAGCCCATGTCGCCGGTGCACAGGAGCACGGTGCGGAACGGGAGGCCGAGCCGCTCGAGGATCGTCTCGGCGCAGGCGGTCATGCGCTCGTGCTCGGCGAGCGAGTGCTCCGGCGCGGTGATCGAGACGAGCTCCACCTTCGAGAACTGGTGCTGGCGGATCATGCCGCGGGTGTCCTTGCCCGCAGCACCCGCCTCCGAGCGGAAGCACGGCGTCCAGGCGGTGAAACGCAGGGGAAGCGCGTCCTCGTCGAGGATCGTCTCGCGCACGAGGTTGGTGAGCGAGACCTCCGCCGTGGGAATGAGCCAGAAGCGATTTCCCAGGTCGCCATTCCGTGCTGCGTCCAGTGCGCGGTCCAGCTCCCCTTTAAGGGTGGGACCAAAAAGTGCGTTGCGGTTGGCCCCGGTTTTCTCGATTATGCCAGCGACCAGCGAGTCAATTTGCGCTGTGTCCCAGTGGATTACCTTGAATAAGTCATCCGCGAACTTGGGCAGATTGGCGGTGCCGTAAGCGGCGGCGTCGCGCACGAGCAGCGGTGGGACGACCTCCTGATAGCCGAACTCCTCGGTGTGGATGTCGAGCATGAAGTGGGCGAGCGCGCGCTCGAGGCGGGCGAGCGCGCCCTTGAGGAACACGAAGCGCGCACCCGACACCTTCTGCGCCGTCTCGAAGTCCATGAGGCCCAATGCCTCGCCGAGCTCGAAGTGCTGTTTGGGCTGAGCGAGCTTTGCCGCCGGCAGCTCCTTGGGGTCGCCGACCCGGCGCACTTCCTTGTTGCCGGTCTCGTCGGCACCGAAGGGCACATCGTCGAGCGGCAGGTTCGGGATGACCTCAAGCACCGCCTCGATCTCGCGCGTGAGCCGCCGCTCCTCCTCTTCGCCGCGGGCGATCTCGTCCTTGAGAAGCGAGACCTCCGCCATCAGCTCCGCGGCTCTCGCCTCGTCCTTCGCCTTCTTCGCCGCGCCGATCTCCTTCGAGGCTGCGTTGCGCCGCGCCTGCGTCTCCTGCAGCTTCGTGACGTGCTCGCGCCGCTTCTCGTCGAGCGCCAGGATCGCAACGGAGGAGAACTTGCCCTCGCCCGAGCCGTGGATGCCGCGCCGCTTGAGCCCTTCGTCGAAGGCCATCGGGTGCTCGCGAATGAACCGGATGTCGTGCATGGGTCTCGCTCGATTGAAGCCGTCACCTCGCGAGCGGAGCCAGCCTCGCGCCCCGCCGGCGGGACACCCGACGGATCGCCCGTCTTTTGCACGCCAAGAGACGGGGCGCCCGAAGGTTTCTCCTTGGGCGGGGCAATCATGCGCGGCGCTGCGGACGCCCAAAAAAGCATCCGCGGCGAGCGGCAGCCCTTTTTCGCGAAGCGGTCTCTGCTCAGCTCTCTGCCGCGGAACCTACGGTGAGATGCGCGTGCCGTCCAGCGCAGACGTCGGGAGTCCGGCAACGAACCGCCGCGGCCGCCGGAACTCAGCCCGAGGCGGCCTTCAGCCGCTCCTCGCGCTGCCTGACGATGCGGTCGACGATGTAGATCGAGGCTTCGTAGAGCAGGATGGTGGGCGCCATCATCGCGATCATCGAGAAGGGGTCGGGCGGCGACAGGATCGCCGCGGCAAAGGCGATGGCGACGATGGCATAGCGCCGGAAGGAACGCAGCTGCTCGCCAGTGAGAAAGCCCGAGCGCGCCAGGAGCGATAGCGCGATGGGCAGCTGGAAGCAGATGCCGAAGCCCAGGATCAGCGTCATGATCAGCGACAGGTAATCCGCGACGCGCTGCTCCAGGATGATGTTGATCGGTCCGGTTGTCACCTGCATCCGAACGAAGAAGTACATCATGAACGGCGTCACGATGAAATAGACGACGAGCGCGCCGAGGATGAAGAGCAGCGGTGTTGCGATGAGATAGGGAAGAAACGCCTCTTTCTCGTCCTTGTAGAGGCCCGGCGCCACGAATTTCCAGAGCTGGATCGCGATGTTCGGGAAAGTGAGGCAGGTGGCGCCGAAGAGCGCGAGCTTCAGCTGGGTGAAGAAATACTCGGGCGCGCTCGTCATGATGAGGCGCACGTCGTTCTTGCCCGTCGCCCAGTTCACGGCCCAGAGATACGGCTGGACCAGGAGTTGGAAGAGCGGATCGGCGAAATAGAAGCAGACGAGGAAGCCCGCGGCGATGCCGATCAGCGTGTAGATCAGCCGCTGACGCAACTCGACGAGGTGGTCCATGAGCGGCGCTCGGGACGCGTCGATCTCGTCCTGACCCGGCCGCTTCGGCGGCTCCGAATTGCTGCTTGTCACCATGTCCTGCATGACGGCCTATGCTCCGACGCGCTCGGGCTCGGGCGGCGCCACGCTGGCGGGCGTGGCCGCCGCGGTTGCGGGCATGGCGGCCGGCGTGGCGGCTGCCGCGCCGACGCTCGCGGGCGCGGCCCCGGCAGCAGGCTCGCCTTCGGTTTGGCTCGCGACCGGCTCGGAGGGCGCCGGGGCGCGCGCCTCTGGCGGCTCGATGGCGACCGGAAGCTCCGGCTCGCTCAGCGCCTTGGCGTGCGCCTCGGCTTCGGCGTTCGCCGCCCGATCGATCTCGGCGAGCGCGCTTGCCGCTTCCGCCTCGACCGCCGCCACCTCCTTGTCGAAGGCCGCCCGTGCCTCGCTCACCGCCGACTGCGCCTCCTTGCCGAACTCCTCCACCTGCTTCTTGAGCTCGGCGATCTCGCTCTCGCGCATCGCTTCGTCGAACTGGGCGCGGAATTCGGCCGCCTGCCGTTTGATCATGCCGACGTAGCGGCCGACGGTGCGCAGCAGGTTGGGGAACTCCTTCGGGCCGACGACCAGCAGCGCGATCACCGCAAGGAGAAGCATCTTGCTGGTCGACAGATCGAACATTCGGTCCTCTGGCTGGCGCGCCGCACTGGACGCGCTCTCAATTTCAGGCGCCGACGGGCGCCGGGCGTTGCAGCCACCCCTCTCACACGCGGCCCCGGCGCCGACCTGCCCCGGCGGGCTCGCATCTCGGCAAGCGGGCGATTGCACCTGTGATCGGGCCGCGCGAGGCGCCTCGTTCGGCGCAAAAGCCGATTTTCGCGATCGTCACCCGGCCTTGGTCCCTTCCGGCGCGGCCGGTTTCTGGCCCGCGTGCTCGATCGGCTTTGCCGCAGCGGCAGGCTCCTCGGGCTTCTTCGCCGCTTCGTCGTCGTCCTGCATGCCCTTCTTGAAGGTCTTGATGCCCTTGGCCATGTCGCCCATGAGTTGCGGGATCTTGCCGGCCCCGAACAGCAGGAGAACGATCAGCAGCAGAATGAGCCAGTGCGATACGCTCCACGTACCCATCTTCAGGAAACTCCTCTGGTTCGCGCCATCGCGCCGGCGCGCCGCCCCGGATTTGCCGGCACTATCGCAGAAATGGCACACCCCGGCAAGCAACGGCGGTCGACGCGCCGGGACTTGATTCGGATCGCCGGATGCAATCGTAAGCTTATGATTTCTCGTTGCTCTCGGCAGGAAAAACGAGAACCCTCTCCGGGTCGACGATGACGCTGATGTCGCCGTCCGCTGCCGGCACATCCATCTCGCGGATGCGCACCTTGAGGGGTTGCGCGAAACCCTGCACCGCGACGTCGAGAATGGCGGCATCGCCGAGGATCCTGAGGCGCAGGATGCGGGCGGGCTGGCCGGTTCCCGGGCCGGCGAGACGGATCGCACGCTGGCGGATGCCGAGCACCGCCCTCTCGCCTTCGGCAAGCTCCGGCACGACGAACGTGCCAACCGGCGTGCGCAGCGCCCCGCCCTCGACCGTCCAAGGGATCTCGTTGATCTCCGAGAAGAGCCGCGCGACGAACAGATCGACCGGGTCGCGATAGAGCTGGGTGAGTGTGCCGGCCTGCACGATCCGCCCCTCGCGCATGACGACGATGCGGTCGCCGAGCCGCATCGCCTCCTCCGGGTGATGGGTGACGATCATGGCTGTTGCCCGCGTCTCGCGCAGCAGCGCCAGCGTGTCGTCCTGGACCTGGGCGCGCAACTGCACGTCGAGGCCCGAGAAAGGCTCGTCCATGAGCATGACCGAGGGACGGGGAACGAGTGCGCGTGCCAGCGCGACGCGCTGCTGCTCGCCGCCTGAGAGAATGTGCGGATATTGGTCCGCATACCGCTCGAGGCCGACGCGGGCGAGCCCGGCCATCGCCTCCCGCCGCGCCTCGTCCTTTGGCAGGGCCTTGAGCCCGAAGGCGACGTTCTCAAGGATCGTGAGGTGCGGAAAAAGCGCGAAATCCTGGAACATCAACCCGACATGGCGTTCCTCGGGCGGCACGAAGCGGGTGGGGCCGGCGACCTCGCGTCCGCTGATGAGCACACGGCCCTTCGACGGTTTCTCGATGCCGGAAGCGATGCGCAGAAGGGTCGTCTTACCGCAGCCCGACGGGCCGAGGAGGCACACCACCTCCGCCGGCGCGATGTCGAGCGTCACGCCCGCGAGCGCCAGCTTGTCGCCATAGCGTCGCTCGACGGCCTCAAAGGTGAGACTTGCCGCGAACGCGGCCCGCGCCCGGCCGGGCGGCCCCGCAGCCGGCGGGCCGTCAGGCGCACGCGAGCGCCTCGACCAATGGAGAAGTGTGGAAAGCTTCAAAATCTGACCTCGCGCGCCACGGCGGCGTGCGTTGTGTGTATGTGTCCGGGCGGCGGACCCTAAGCAGAGCCGAGGATCAGGGTCAATGGAGCTTGCCAGCCAGCCTCGCCCTTTCGCGGTCCCGGTGGGCGGTGCGCTCGGCGGCCCGCCGCGGAAAGCCTGCGCTCGGCATGTGCTCGCAATGATTGGATCCCGCTCTGGCACATTTCGGGAAGCGTTTGGAACAGCGACGAAATTCCTCTTGCCGTTGAAACGATTTTAACGCTCAGAATCCGCTCTGAGCGGATGAATGCGAAGCCAAGCGGGCCCGTCGACGGACGGTTGCCGCCGGTCCTTGCGGGCGCCGCGCGTGGGAGGTCGGTCATGCGTTTCGGTCGCGTTGCGTATCTGATCGCGGCGATTGCCCTTGCCGCAGCGCCGTCCGGCGCCCCGGCGCAACCTTACGGCTGGAGCGTGCCTGTCCTCGATCCCCCGCTCGTCGGGCGCGTCGATCCTCCCGAGCGCGGCCAGGCGGGGGTATGGCGCGAGACGCCGCGGCCGTGGGCGTATCCGGGCGACAGATGGCGCGACGTGCCGTGGGAGCCTTACCCGCGCTGGTGGCGGGAGCAGGCCCATCGGAGCCCGCCGTGGCCGGCAACCCCGTTTGCGCCCTATGCGCGGCCCGGCGCTGCCTTCGAGCCGCCGTCGGCAAGTCTGAGGGACGGCGGGCCGCGCCCGCCGATCGCGCCCATCCCGCCGCAGATCGTCCCGTTCAACAGCACGTATGCCCCGGGCACCATCGTCATCGACACGCGCGGGCGCCAGCTTTTGCTGGTGACGTCATCGCGCGCCGCGCTGCGCTACCCGATCTCGGTCGGCCGGGAAGGCTTCCAGTGGACGGGGACCGAAAAGATCTCGCGCATCGCCGACTGGCCCGACTGGCACCCGCCGGCCGAGATGCGCAAGCGCGATCCCTCGCTGCCTGAGATGATGACGGGCGGCATCCGCAACCCGCTCGGCGCCAAGGCGCTCTATCTCGGCAGCACGCTCTATCGCATCCACGGCACCAACGATCCCCGCACCGTCGGTCATGCCTCGTCCTCGGGCTGTTTCCGCATGCTCAACGGCCATGTCGTGGATCTGGCAAGCCGGGTGAGGGTCGGAACGCCGGTGGTGGTGGTCTCGCGCCTGCCGCGCGATGCGATCGCCTGGGACGATGCCTCGCGCAACCGTCGGGGCGCTTGGCGCTACTGAAGGGCCGGGCGGCTGCAAGCGTGGCGGCGTCGCTCGCCCGCCGGACGATTGTCGCAACCCGCGGGAGAGGCCGCCTGCTGTCAGAAAGCCATGCCGGCGGGAAGCGGCGAACCCCGGGCGGACGGCCGACGTCGCCCTAGGCTTCGAGGAAGCGGACGGGTTCGCCGGCGGCGGTCGCCTCGATCTCGCCCTGCCACATCACGCGGCGCCCGCGCACGAAGGTGCCGACCGGCCAGCCCTTCACCTTCTTTCCGTCAAAGGGTGTCCATTGCGAGCGTGACTGGATCCAGCGATTGCTGATGGTCTCACTGCGCGCCATGTCGACGATGGTGAGGTCGGCATCGTAGCCGACGGCGATGCGACCCTTGTTGCGGATCCCGAAGAGACGCTGCGGTCCAGCGCTGGTAAGGTCGATGAATCGCTGCAAGGTGAGGCGGCCGGCGTTGACGTGATCAAGCATGATCGGGACGAGGGTCTGCACGCCGGTCATGCCGGAATGGCTGTCGGGGTATTCGTGATGCTTTTCCTCTGCGGTGTGGGGAGCGTGGTCGGAGCCGAGCACGTCGACAGTTCCGTCGGCAATGCCGGCCCAAATTCCGGCCTGATGAACCGCATCGCGCACGGGCGGGTTCATCTGCGCGAAGGTGCCAAGCCGCTCGTAGCAGTCCGGGGCGACGAGCGTCAGGTGGTTGGGCGTCACCTCGCAGGTGACCCATTCCTTGTGTTCTCTGAGGAACGCGATCTCATCGGCGGTCGAGATGTGCAGGACGTGCACGCGCCGCCGGTGCTTCTCGGCAAGTCCGACGAGGCGCCGCGTCGCGATCATCGCGGCTTCGACGTCGCGCCACTCGGGATGCGAGCCGGCATCGCCGCGTCGCCTGACGCCGAGGCGGGCGCGAAGGCGTGCCTCGTCCTCGGAGTGAAAGGCCGCGCGCCGCGAGATGCGCTCGATGATGCGCTCGAGTGACGGCTCGTCCTCGACCAGGAGATCGCCGGTCGATGCGCCCATGAACACCTTGATTCCGGCCGAGGCCTCAAGCCGCTCGAGCGCCGGGATTTCGTCGATGTTCTCGCGCGTGCCGCCGACGTAGAAGGCAAAATCGCAGTGCATCCGGCCACGGGCGCGGGCCACCTTGTCGGCGAGCGTCGCCCGATCGGTTGTGAGCGGCTTGGTGTTGGGCATCTCGAACACGGCCGTCACGCCGCCGGCGACGGCGGCGCGGCTTCCGGTCGCGAGATCCTCCTTGTGCTCGAGGCCGGGCTCGCGGAAATGCACCTGGCTGTCGATGACCCCGGGCAGAACGGTAAGGCCGCGCGCATCGAGTATCTCGACGGACTTGGCCGAACCGAGCTGGCCCAGGGCCGCGATGCGCCCGCCTCGGATGGCGATGTCGCGCACACCCGCGCCATCGTGATTGACGACCGTGGCACCGCGGATGACGAGGTCGAACGCGTGGGGCATGAGGCTCTCCGGTGGCTTGCTTGCGCGGACTTCGCCGCGTAACTCTCATGTGCCGGATACAGCAAACGAGCCGGCAAAGCACCTTCGATCGAAGGACCGCCATCATGAGCGAGTTGCGGATCGCAGAGCTGCCCGACCGCGGCCTGGTCTCGGTGACCGGTGAGGATGCGCGCCGCTTCCTCGACAACCTCATCACCAACGACATGGACCAGCTCGACGGCCAGGACGCGATCTTCGCGGCGCTGCTCACGCCGCAGGGCAAGATCCTGTTCGAGTTCTTCGTGGTGCGGGCGCCTGCGGGCTATCTCCTGGAGACGGCGCGGGCCGAGACGGCCGCGCTCGCCAAGCGGCTTGGCATGTACAAGCTGCGCGCCAGGGTCGAGATCAAGGATGTCTCGGACGATTTGGTGGTCGCCGTCTGCATCGGCGGTCAGCCTGCCCTGCCGGAAGGCGTCATCGCCTTCAACGACCCGCGCGCGGCGGTCCTGGGCCGACGGTTGCTGATCCCGGCGCCGCTCGCCGCCCAGGTGCTGGCGAGCGCCGGTGCTGAACGGATGACCATGGCAGATTGGGCGGCCTGCCGCGTTGCCGCGGGCGTGCCGGAGGCCGGCGCCGACTATCCCCTCGGCGACACGTTCCCGCACGAGGCCAACTTTGACCGTTTGGGCGGGGTCTCGTTTACCAAGGGCTGCTTCGTCGGCCAGGAGGTGGTGGCGCGCATGCAGAACAAGACGGTCGTCAGGAAACGCATCGCGCGCATTTCGGCCGGCGCCCCGCTCCACGTGGGCGCCGAGGTGCGGGCGGGCGAGGCGGTCGTCGGCAAGGTCGGAACGGTCGCTGGCGGGAGCGGGCTGGCCATGGTCCGCCTCGACCGGATCACCGAGGCCGAGGAGAAGGGGCTGCCCGTGACGGCCGATGGCGTTCCGGTGACGATCGACGCCGCGGCGTTGGCGGCCTATCGCGCCAGTCTGGCCGAACGAGCGGGGTCGGCATGACGGCACGTTCGATCACGCGCTGTCCCTGGGTCGGCATCGCAGATCCCGAATACGCGCGCTACCACGACGAGGAGTGGGGGGTGCCGCACGCCGACGACCGCCGCCTCTTCGAGAAGCTCGTTCTCGAGGGCTTCCAGTCCGGGCTCTCGTGGCTGACGATCCTCAAGAAGCGCCCCGCCTTCCGCGCCGCCTTCGATGGCTTCGACGCCGGGCGCATCGCGCGCTACGGCGACCGCGAGGTGGCGCGGCTGATGGCCGACGCCGGCATTGTCAGGAACCGCCTCAAGATCGAGGCGACGATCGAGAATGCGCGCGCCTACCTCAGGCTTTGCGAACGAACGACGCTTGCCGCGTTCCTTTGGAGCTTCCTCGACGGCAAGCCGATCATCCATCGGCGGCGGAGCATGAAGGAGGTGCCGGCTGAGACCGAACATTCGCGTGCGATCTCGAAGGCGCTCAAGGCGGCCGGCTTCCGCTTCGTGGGGCCGACCACCGTCTATGCCTTCATGCAGTCGTCCGGCTTCGTCAACGACCACCTGGTCGGCTGCCACCGCCACGCGCCCTGCGCCCGACTTCAGCGCGCTTTCCAGGCGCCTGCCTCATGAGTGAAGACGCACGCTCCCCGCGCCGCGCCTGGCAGAGGATGCTGTCCGGCCGCCGCCTCGACCTGCTCGATCCCTCGCCCGCCGACATCGCCATCGAGGACATCGCGCACGGCCTCGCCCGCGTCGCGCGCTGGAACGGCCAGACGATCGGCGCGCATGCCTTCACCGTCGCCGAGCACGCGCTCATCGTTGAAGACATCGCCTTTGCCCTCAATCCGAGTTGGGAGAACCGCTGGCGTCTGGCGGCGCTTCTGCACGATGCGCCGGAGTACGTCATTGGCGACCTGATCAGTCCGTTCAAGGCGGCGATCGGGCTCGACTACAAGACCTTCGAGAACCGGCTGCTCGCGGCCATTCATGTCCGCTTCGGTCTTCCGCATCCGCTGCCCGATGCGATAAGGCGCGAGATCAAGCGCGCCGATCGCATCGCCGCCTATCATGAGGCGACGCGCCTTGCCGGGTTCTCGGTTGAGGAAGCCGCGGAGTTCTTCGGCCCTGTCGAGACGTTGCCGCAGCCACTCTCGCGCGCGCTCGCAAGGCTCGCGCCGCATGCGCCCCGCGAGGTCGACAGGCGTTTCCGCGCGCGCTTTCACGCTCTCATGGCACGCTTGTGAAGGATGCCGAGTCTTCCCGCGCGCGGGCTCGGCGACCGGTCGCAAAAAAGTACGTTCTTGATCCAAAAACGGCCTTGATTCGGGCTGAGGTTCGCCGTCAAGGAGAACCGGCATGCAAGATGACATCAGCTCATCCCGTAGATCGCGCGTCCCCTCCTGCGCGGGTGAATTTCGCCAGGATTCCAGCATCGAAACAGGTCCGAGCGCGGATCGGATGACGGTCGACGTGACGGCGGCCGTGATCGCATTGCGTGACGAGCAGCCGGTCGTTCTGATCCAGGGTAAGGCCGATGGCGAAACCGTGGCGCTGCCCTGCGAGAGCTACCGCGCGTGCGTCCACGCCTCGCTCGAGGACGCAATCCGCGATCGCATCGTCGCGCAGATGGGCATCCGGCTTGGCTACATCGAACAACTGACGACGGATTTGAAGACGCAGGCGCCGGAGCGTGGCGCACTCATGCGCACGGCACCGGGTCTGTCGGTCGGCTATCTCGGTCTGCTGCGCCTTGAGGGCAACGCTGCGGCGCAAGCGGCGCCGTGGATGAACTGCTATGAGTTCCTTCCCTGGGAGGACTGGCGGCGCGGCCGTCCGGAAATCCTGTCGGCGACCTTGCTGCCGCGCCTGCTCGAGTGGGCGGCCGGCGAAACGCCGCAGGAGCGTGCGGCCTCGGAATTGAGCCGTCATGACCGCCTGCGCATCGCGTTCGCGATCGAAGGCGGCAAGTGGGACGACGAGCGCGTTGCCGAGCGGCTCGACATTCTCGATGCGGCCGGTCTGGTGCCGGTGTCGGCACTGCGCCAGATGCGCGCCGATCACCGGCGCATTCTGGCGGCGGCGCTGGCCCGGCTGCGCGCCAAGATCCGCAACCGCCCGCTGGTGTTCGAGTTGCTGCCGCCCGAGTTCACGCTCTTCGAGTTGCAAAAGACCGTCGAGGCGATCCTCGGGCCCCATCTGCACAAGCAGAATTTCCGCCGCCTCGTGGAAGGGACCGGGCTGGTCGTATCGACCGGCGAGGTGCGCACACACACCGGCGGCCGGCCCGCCAAGCTCTTCCGCTTCCGGCGCGAAGTCCTGCTTGAGCGCCCGGCGCCGGGCGTTCGCGTGAAGGCCGGACGGGCAGCCTGAGAAAGGCCGGACCGTTTGGCTTCAGGGCGTCGACGGCGCTGACAGGCCGCGCGATTGGGAGGGGGCGGGGCTCGGCCGGCTTCCGCATCTGGATCAGCCGCGCCGGCGCGGTGTTGGTCGCGCCGCCTTTAAGGCTTCATAGGCCGACAGGATCGCATCGACCGGCAGCGCTCGCGCGCCGGGGGAGATCCTCTGGGGCGCGCCGGGCATGGCTGCGATCAATGGCCCCTGCGGGGTGAGAGCGCCGAGCGTTGCGCGCGACAGCTCACGCACCTCCTCGCTGGATTGCATCAGCAGGTCTTGTAATGCACCCGCGATCGCCCCCGGGTCCAGTGCGACGAGCCTGTCCATCGAAGGCGATCCGTCGCCGGCCCCTGCAATGTGTGCGGCATCGGCGATGGCGAGGATTGGGATGCGCCGCCGGAAGCCATGACGCGCAAGGTCGACCGTGATCTCAGTCGTCGCCGTGGGCTCGGCGAGTTCGCCGGGATGCAGCACCGCGATGTGCGCCTGGGTGAGTGCGATGCGCACGCGCCGGCGCAAGCGGTCGTCCGGCGAGCCGTCGTCCGCCGCGTCCTCCGGCGGCAGGCCGTCGATCCGGTAAAGAAGTCCGGGAATACGGTCGAGTGCGCGTGTGAGGCGCGGAAGCGCATCGTCCCGCATCCACGCTGGCCCCACATACAACCGGTAGACACCGCTTGCCACGACGATGAAACCCCGAGGCGCTGGCGCAGTCCCGGCTGGCCGAGCGATCGTTCGAGCAAAGCACAAGTCAGTGAACCGCCGGTTAACCCGGACGCAACAATTGCAGGGAACGCACGCTCAACGCCGGGCTTGCGAGCAGGTCATACGGTCGGCGCAAGACGCCGTCAGCGCCCGACGACATAGCGCCAGTAGTCGCCCTGCGCGCTCCGCACGCGCTGCAAGGCGCTGAGCCGGCGCTCAGGCGGGCGCGTTCCGGTCCGCAGCAGCGTCTCGATGTCCTGCAGCAGCGCCGTTTTTTCCGCGTAGGTCGAGTGGTTGAGAGCCAGATAGTCGGTCGAGAGGTCCGAGATGTCGATCGTATCGACGCCCTGAACGACGGCGGGACCCAGGTCCACCGGCACGTCGCCGGCCCGCGGGATGCCGCCGGCGAAGCGACGCGAAACGCCGAGCGCAACGTCATTTGACGACACGTACATGGTGATGCCTTGCCCGACGTCGCGGATCTGGCTGGCGATGTACTCGAAGGCGTCGCGGTCTACGTCGGGAGCGGCGAGGATGATCTGATTGATCCGCGGCAGGTTCGGGCTCGTCCGCTTCAGGTCGCGCAGGACTTGCAGAAGAGGCTGGTTGCCCATCGAATGCGCGATGATGCTGACACCCTTGGCACCCGACTCGTTCATCACCATGAGCAGGAACTGGTTGAGGTACTGCTCGGCCTGCTGCGCGCTTTCGCGGTCATAGGTGTACGAGGTGATGCCGGCGCCCGACGGCCAGCTATAGAGGAACGCGGCGCCGTCGTACTTCAGGTCGTATGAGATCTGCGCCGTGCGGTAGAGCGCGTCGTCGAAACCGTTATTGTAGCCATGTACGACGATGAGCGCTTGGTCCTTGAACGTGTTGGAGGCGGCAAGGCGCGCGCGCACGAGCTGCAGCATCGCCTCGGGCGAGAGGGCCGCGATTTCCTGGATGGTGAAATGGCGGCGCGGGTCCTCCGCCTCCTGGTAAAGTGTGATGTCGAGGTAGGGGATCTTGATGGCCCACGGCCGCTCGACATTCGGCACCTGATGCGACTTCGGCACCGTGACGAGCGCGCGGCCAACCTCGAGCCGGCGCGCACGGTCCGAGCCGTAGGCGATCCGCTTGGCCGAATCCCGACGCTTACGGTCGGTCCCGTAGAAGACCGGAACCACGTCCCACTCCGACGGGCTCGCCGACGGTGTCGTTGGAAACGGCGCCGCATCGTTGGCTCGCGTGACTTCGCGACCGCTCGATGCGGCGGACGACTCCGGCGCGCGAGGGACTGGACCCGGCGATCCAGTGAGCGCGGGCTCGGCTCCGGCGGGCGGCGGGGAAGTCGGCGGCGGCGACGACCGGGAGATCGAGCGGCTGCGCGGGGGGGCCGGCGCCTCCGTGGTCGTGCTGGCGGGGCCGGGCGATCTGCTCGCTGTCGGCGATGTCCCGTTGGCCGCGCGTGGGGGCGGCGGTGGCGGGGCAACCTTGGCCGCCGGCGGCGGCGTTCCGTTGGCCGCCCGTGGAGGCGCCGGCGGCGGCGGTGGCGGGGCAAAATTGGCCGCCGGCGGCGGCAATCCCGGCGAGACCGAGGGTGGGCCCGAGCCAGCGGGCGGCCGGGCCGCCTGATACTGCGGCTGTTGTTGCCGGCGCAGCTGCTCCAGCTGCTCCAGAGCCCGCTGGCGCGCGGCGAGATCATCGTCCGTGCGCTTCGCCTCGAGGGCTTGGCGGCGGGGTTCGCCCCCCGGCGCGCCCGCCGCCGGCGCGCGCTCGCGCTCTGAGATCGCGGGCGGGGTGCCGGGGGCACGCGTCCGCGTGTCGCCTGCCGCGGGCGTCCCTCCATTGCGAGTTGCCGTGCTTTTCTCTGCTGGCGCCGCTTCGGGCTTTGCGGCTTTCTTCGCCGTGCGCGCCGGGCCGGCGCCGGCTCGCCGGTAGCCGATGTCGGAATAGGTGCTCGCGCGCTCCTCGCCGGCGGCGCTGAACAGCCGGCACTGCGTTCCGCGATTGACGATGCGTCCGCCGCGGAAGTGCTCGAGCGCGACGCATTTCGCATCCGCGAGGCAGCGCGCCTCGCACTCCTCGTAGCTGAGCCCCGGCAGTTTTGCGTAGGCGGTGCCGGAGAGCCGCTTGTTGGCGATCCGCTCGATGTGCCCGGATTGGCCCTGCGCCGCGGCCGAGCCGCCGCCCGCAAGCCCAAGTGGAAGGGTAAGGATGAGCGCGAAGAGCCAGACGAGGACGTAAGACATGCAAGACCCCCGCTTTCCGATCATCGCAATAGAATTTTCCGCCGGCCGCGGCAAGTAGCGCACGATTGCGGCGTCGCTGGGGTGCGCCGCTGTGGGGGCGGCACGAGCCGGCCGTTCCCGGAGGCCTCCGGGTGCGTGCAATGACAATGAATGGCAGTCAGCGGCGGGGTCGGCGGCGCAAGTCATCGGCAGGCGCCTTCGAAAAGGCGACGCGCCGTCGTGTGTGATAGGCTTTCAACCGACCTGACCGAATAGCCCCCACAAACCGGATGTCGCAGCCGATGCCGAATGCCACGACCCCATATGTTCCCCCTGTTCACGGCCACGAGTGGAGCCGGATCGCGCCGGCCGCGGCCGGCATGGATTCAGGCCGTCTCGCCGCGGCGGTCGCCTTTGCCGAGGCCCACGACAGCACGTGGCCGAGAAGCTTCTATTACCCGGACGGTCGCTACGTCGGCATCGTCGAGTGGAACGAGAAGGGGCCGTGGAGCGAGGTGGCAGGTCCCGTGCGCCCGCGCGGTGGCCCCGCTGGTGTCATTCTCAGAGGCGGCCGCATCGTCGCCGAATGGGGCGACACCAATCGCCCCGACATGACCTTTTCCGTCGCCAAGAGCTACCTCGCAATTCTCGCTGGGATTGCCGCCGCCGACGGGTTGATCGCCTCGGTCGACGAGCCGGTCGGGCGCACAGTCAAGGGTCCATGGTTCGAGGGCGCGCATAACGGCGCCATCACCTGGCGGCACCTGCTGCAGCAGTCGAGCGAGTGGCAGGGCGAGCTTTGGGGCAAATCGGATCAGGTCGACCACTTCCGGCAGGTCGGCGCCGGCGCCGACAACAGCCGCAAGGGCGACCGGCGCGAGCTCAAGGCTCCGGGCACCTTCTATGAGTACAACGACGTGCGCGTGAACCTGCTTGCGCTATGTCTCATGTTGCGCTTCAGGCAGCCGCTGCCCGACGTTCTGCGCGCGCGCGTGATGGAGCCGATCGGCGCCTCGCCCGACTGGGAGTGGCACGGCTATCGCAACTCGTTCATCGAGGTGGAGGGGCGGCGGATGCAGTCCGTCTCGGGGGGCGCGCACTGGGGCGGCGGCATGTTCATCTCGGCCCGCGATCATGCGCGCGTCGGGCTCATGGTCGCGAATGGCGGCCGCTGGGGGAACCGCGAGATCCTGCCCGCGAGCTGGGTCGAAGCGATGCTCAGCCCATCCCCGACCAATGACGCCTACGGGTACTTGTGGTGGCTGAACCGCGGCGCCGGCCGGCACCCATCCGCGCCCGAGACCGCGGTCTTCGCCATGGGCGCGGGCAGCAACATCATCTTCGTCGACCGCGAGCACGACCTTGTCGCCGTCTTCCGCTGGATCGACAAGTCGGCGTTTGCGGGTCTCGTCGAGCGGATGATGGCGGCGATCGCCTGAAGCGGCGGACGCCACCGCTGGCCGCTCCCGATCGCGAGCGGAAAGGACGCGGGCGGCGCTACTGCGACTTCGGCAGCGGCGCCTTGCCGTCCTCGAGTTTCTTCAGGATGCCGGTGTCGGGCGTCGAGGCGGCGGGCGCATCGAGCGGCGAGACCGGCCGCGCGCTCTTCTGCGCGAGCAGCGTCAGCGTGATGCTGGTGGCGAAGAAAGCCGCCGCCAGCCCGGCGGTGAGCCGAGTCAGAAAATTGGCGGTGCCGCGCCCCGTCATGAACCCGCTCGGGCCGCCGCCGATGCCAAGCCCGCCGCCTTCCGATCGCTGCAGCAGCACGACGCCGCAAAGCCCGATGGCGATGAAGAGGTGGAGGATGAGGACAACGGTGGCCATGGAGCTGGGCTTCCCCGGAGCTTATTGGCAGCGCACGATGCGGGCACACGATCCGATCGCGGCGCGGATCCCCGGCCGCCGGACCGGCGGCTTGTACACCAGCCGGGACGGCAATGCCAGCCGCTTCGCCGCGCGCCGCGGCGCCAGGACCGCGATCCTCGACCGCCGCCGTCAGAAATTGACCTGATCGCCGCCTTTGAGCTGAAGGATTTCGCGCGCATCGTCGGGGGTCGCGATCTCGAGCCCAAGCGCCTCGATCATCTGCCGGGCGAGGCGGACCTGCTCGGCGTTCGACTTGGCGAGCCGGCCCGGCCCGGCCCAGAGCGAGTCTTCAAGGCCGACGCGCACGTTGCCCCCCATGGCGATCGCCTGCGCCGCGATCGGGAGCTGGTTTCGGCCGGCGCCCAGGACGCTCCATTGATACTGGTCGCCGAAGAGCCGGTCGGCGGTGCGCTTCATGTGGACGACGTCCTCCGGGTGCGGACCGATGCCGCCCAAGATTCCGAACACCGACTGGATGAAGAATGGCGGCTTGACGATGCCGCGGTCGGCGAAGTGGCGCAGCGTGTAGAGATGGCCGATGTCGTAGCACTCGATCTCGAAGCGCGTGTTGTTCTCGGCGCACGTCGTCAGGATGTTCTCGATGTCGGTGAACGTGTTCTTGAAGATGCGGTCGCGGCTGCCCTCGAGATAGGGCCGCTCCCAGTCGAACTTGAACTCCTTGGTGCGCTCGAGCATCGGGTAGAGGCCGAAGTTCATCGACCCCATGTTGAGCGAAGCGACCTCGGGTTTGAGCACCGCGCAGGGTTTCAGGCGCTCCTCGACGGTCATGGTCGGCGAGCCGCCGGTGGTGATGTTCAAGACGCAGTTCGAGCGCTGCTTGATGACCTTGAGGAAGGGGAGGAACGCCTCCGGGCTCTGGTCGGGCTGGCCGGTCTTCGGGTTGCGCGCGTGGACGTGGACGAGGGCGGCGCCCGCTTCCGCCGCGCCGATCGCCGCGTCGGCGATCTCCTCCGCCGTGATCGGCAGGTAGGGCGACATCGACGGCGTATGAATGGCGCCGGTGACGGCGCAGGTGATCATGACTTTGCGCTTCTTGGGCATAGGGGCTCCGTGGGCTGACTGCGGGTCGCTGCAGAAACATTGCCAGGAAGCCGCACGTACGTCGAGGAGACGGCCCATGTCGCAGCTCATGGAGCGACGCACCCTCGTGCCCGCGCGCCCGGCCGGGTCCCCTCTCGGCCCGCAATCGATCGGAGACGCGCGGTCCGGCCGCACGCTTGGAGAGGGCTCAATGGAATTACGGATGTTTCTAGGCGAGTGAACGGGGCTCCGCGATGTGCTTGAGGACAAAACAGGTAGGAGCAAGGCAAAGGACGAACGGTGGGCGACCTTTCAGGATCGCCTCGCCATTGCCGGTGTGATCGTCGCTCTCGGCATCCTGTTCTTCATGATGATCAACGGCGCGGTCATAGATTTCCAGCGTAGTTTCACCGATTTCATCTCATTCAAGCGCAACCGGTGGGATGTGCGCTTCAAGCCTCGGGATCAATTCAAGTAATGGTTGCGAGCGAAATCGGGGCACGGCGTCTCCGGGACGCGGCCCGGATTACAGCCCGCAGGACAGCACCGCTGCCTGTCGAGAACTGATGCTGCTCCTGGCCGTGCGCCCCTATGGGTGAAAAGAACACCCGGCGAAGGGCCTCGCCGGGTGCCGCATGATCGGGACAAGTGCGACTTCGATTGCAGACGGCTCACGCCGCCAGCCGGACCGCCTCGCCGTTGAGCGCGATGTGGCCGTCGCGGACGGAGACCTTGACCGTGTCGCCGTCCTTGACCTTGCCCGCGAGGATGAGCTCGGCAAGCGCATCCTGCACGTTCTTCTGGATGACGCGCTTCAACGGACGCGCGCCGTAGGCGGGCTCGTAGCCGCGGTTGGCGAGCCAAGTGCGCGCCGCATCGTCGAGCGCGAGCGTGATCTTGCGGTCGGCGAGCAGCTTCTGCAGCCGGCCGATCTGGATGTCGACGATGCGCCCCATCTGCTCGCGCTCGAGCCGGTCGAAGACGATGATCTCATCGAGCCGGTTCAGGAACTCGGGCCGGAACTTCGTCTTGACCTCGGCCAGCACCAGCTCGCGCGCCTGCCGCATGTCGCCGCCCTCCTTCACGGCGACGAGGTACTCGGCGCCGATGTTGGAGGTCATGATGATGAGCGTGTTCTTGAAGTCGACCGTGCGGCCCTGGCCGTCTGTGAGCCGGCCGTCGTCGAGCACCTGCAGGAGCACGTTGAAGACGTCCGGGTGCGCCTTCTCGATCTCGTCGAAGAGCACCACCTGGTAAGGCCGCCGGCGGACCGCCTCGGTGAGCGCGCCGCCCTCTTCGTAGCCGACGTAGCCGGGAGGCGCGCCGATCAAGCGGGCGACCGAGTGCTTCTCCATGTACTCGGACATGTCGATGCGCACCATCGCGCCTTCGTCATCGAACAGGAAGGCGGCGAGCGCCTTGGTGAGCTCCGTCTTGCCGACGCCGGTGGGCCCCAGGAACATGAACGAGCCGATCGGCCGGTTCGGGTCCTGCAGTCCGGCGCGGGCGCGGCGGACGGCCGTCGAGACGGCCTTCACCGCCATGGTCTGGCCGACGACGCGCTTGGCAAGCTCCGCCTCCATGTTGAGGAGCTTCTCCTTCTCGCCCTCGAGCATCTTGTCGACCGGGATGCCGGTCCAGCGCGAGACGACGCCCGCAATGTGATCGGGCGTCACCGCCTCCTCGACCATCACCGCGCCGCCCTTGGCGCCGCTCGCCTCGATCTCGGCGAGCTTCTTCTCGATCTCGGGGATGCGTCCATAGGTGATCTCGCCCGCGCGCGTGTAGTCGCCGCGCCGCTGCGCCTGCGCGAGCTCGATGCGCAACTGGTCGAGTTCCTCCTTGAGCTTCTGCGCATCGCCGAGCTTGGCCTTCTCGGCTTCCCAGCGGCGCGTCAGCTCCTTGGATTTCTCCTCGAGGTCCGCAATCGACTTCTCGAGCTTGGCGAGCCGGTCCTTGGAGGCCGCGTCGCTTTCCTTTTTCAGCGCCTCGCGCTCGATCTTCATCTGCATGAGGTCGCGGTCGATGGCGTCGAGCTCCTCGGGCTTGGAATCGATCTCCATCTTGAGGCGCGAAGCGGCCTCGTCGACGAGGTCGATGGCCTTGTCGGGCAGGAACCGGTCCGAGATGTAGCGGTTCGAGAGCACGGCCGCCTGCACGAGCGCGCTGTCGGTGATGCGCACGCCGTGGTGGAGCTCGTACTTCTCCTTGAGGCCGCGCAGGATCGAGATGGTGTCCTCGACGCTCGGCTCGCTGACGAAGACGGGCTGGAAGCGCCGGGCGAGGGCGGCATCTTTCTCGATGTGCTTGCGGTATTCATCGAGCGTGGTGGCGCCGACGCAGTGCAGCTCGCCGCGCGCCAGCGCCGGCTTCAGGAGGTTGCCGGCATCCATCGAGCCCTCGGCCTTGCCGGCGCCGACGATGGTGTGCAGCTCGTCGATGAAGAGGATGATGCGGCCGGCCTCGGCCTCGATCTCCTTGAGCACGCTCTTCAGCCGCTCCTCGAACTCGCCGCGGTATTTCGCGCCGGCGATGAGCGCGCCCATGTCGAGCGCCAGGAGCTTCTTGTTCTTGAGGCTTTCCGGCACGTCGCCCTTGACGATGCGCTGCGCGAGGCCCTCCGCGATGGCGGTCTTGCCGACGCCCGGTTCGCCGATCAGAACGGGGTTGTTCTTGGTGCGCCGCGAGAGCACCTGGATGGTGCGCCGGATCTCCTCGTCGCGCCCGATGACGGGGTCGATCTTGCCCTCGGCGGCGGCTTCCGTGAGGTCGCGCGCATAGCGCTTGAGCGCGTCGTAGCCCTGCTCGGCCTGGGCGGTGTCGGCGGTCCGCCCCTTGCGGATCTCGTTGATCGCCGCGTTGAGGTTCTGCGGCGTGACGCCCGCCTCCTTCAGCGCCTTGGCCGCCTCGGAGCTGCCCTCGACGGCAATCGCGAGCAGCAGCCGCTCGGCGGTGACGAACTTGTCGCCCGCCTTCTCGGCGATCTTCTCGGCCTGGTCGAAGACGCGGGCGAGGTCCTGTGCGAGATAGAGCTGCCCGGAGCCGCCGGATACCTTGGGGCGGCGGCCGAGCGCGCGCTCGACGGCTGCGAGCGCCATGCGCGACTGCCCGCCGGCGCGGTCGATGAGCCCGGAAGCAAGCCCTTCCGGATCGTCGAGCAGCACCTTCAGAACGTGCTCAGGCGAAAATTGCTGGTGCCCCTCGCGCAGCGCGAGGTTCTGCGCCGCCTGGATGAAACCCTTGGCGCGATCGGTATATTGCTCAATGTTCATTCATCCCTCCACCCGCCATTTGCACCCCGAAGCGGCGCCCATGGCCGTGATTCAGATCAACCCGCTCCCCGGGTCGGCGGACCCCCTCCCGGAGGCGGGCCCACGGCGTATTTAGGAAGTGCGCGGGCAAGATGAAGGGGCGTTCAGGAATTAATGCGCATGTGCCGCGCTTGCATCCTTCGCACGATGGCCCCCATTGTCGCCAAGAAGGCCGGGGCCATCCGGGAGGGAGCGAGGCCTTCGCCTGACGATGGTCTCCGCGTCCGACAGCGGAATCGGCAACCCGAACCTGCGAACAAGCATGCCGATGCCCTGTGACGAAGCCTGGAACGGGAGAATTGAGGGATGACGGCGGCCTCGAGGATCACCGCGCTCTATCGCTATCCGGTCAAGGGTCTCTCGCCGGAGGCGCTCGAAGAGGTTGCGCTCAAGGCCGGCGAGACGTTTCCCTGGGACCGCGCCTACGCCATCGAGAACGGCGGCGGGCGGTTCGACCCTGAGCACCCAAAGTATCTGCCGAAAATCAGCTTCCTGATGCTGATGCGCGACGAGCGGCTGGCGGCGCTGGCGACTGAGTTCGATCCGGCGACGGAGACGCTCACCATCAGCCGCGCCGGCAGACAGGTCGCTCGGGGACAGCTTTCGACTCCTCTCGGCCGGCGGCTGATCGAGCAGTTCATGGCAGGTTACCTGAAGGACAGTCTGCGCGGGGCGCCGAAGGTGGTCCACGCCGGCGGCCACAGCTTTTCCGACGTCGCGGCAAAGTGCGTCCACATCGTCAATCTCGCGTCCGTGCGCGAGCTCGAACGTGCGGTGGGCAGGCCGCTTCATCCGTTGCGCTTTCGCGCCAACATCTACATCGACGGGCTCGCTCCCTGGGAGGAGTTCCGCTGGCTCGACCGCGATCTCGCGTCGGGCGACGTGCGTCTCGCCGTGTTTGCGCGAACCCAGCGCTGCGAGGCGACGAATGTCGATCCCGTGACGGCCGAACGGAACACGGCCGTACCGGCAGCGCTGCAGCGCCTCCTCGGTCACACAGATCTCGGCATCTACGCCAAGGTGACGGCGGGCGGCCTTCTCATGGTCGGCGCCACGCTGGCTCCGGTATGACCTCGCGCGGGCTGATGGGGCGGCGGGGCCGGGAGTCTCGTCGGACATGAGCACCGGCGAGTGAGCCGGCAAAGCGCGGTTCGGCGAGCGGTAGACCAGCAGTGACGTTCGCCGGCGCCTTGACAAACGGTCCGTGATCGCCCGAAATTTTAAATTTCATTCTTCGTTTCGTTTGGCCGCCACGGGGGCATTCATGTTCGCCGATGTATTGCAGCGCGCGTTATCCCGGTTCGGCATCCATTACGGCTGGGTGATGGTTCTGATCGCCTTTTTGACGACGGTCTGCGCATCGGCCGCGTTCGGGCTTGCGGGCGTGCTGATGGTGCCGATCACCGCCGAGTTCGGCTGGTCGCGCACGGATGTGTCTTCGGCGATCGGGCTGATGTTTCTGCTCTATGCGCTGATCGCGCCGTTCAGCGGCGCGCTGATGCTCAGTTACGGTGTTTCGCGGGTCGTCGGCGCAGCGGCGGCCCTGGTTACTCTGAGCCTGGTCCTTCTGACCATGATCAGCGAGCGCTGGCACATTCTCGTCTCGTTTGGTCTGATCATGGGCACGGCGGCGGGAATGGTCGGCCTCGGGCTTGCCGCAACCATCGCGAGCCGCTGGTTCGTCGCCCGCCGCGGCCTCGTCGTCGGTATCCTCACCTCGGCCTTCGCGGCCGGCCAACTCGTGCTCGTTCCGGCCGCCGCGTGGCTTGCGACAAACATGGGCTGGCGATGGGCCGTGGTTCCCGTCCTGGGCGGCTCACTGGCGAGCGCCGCGCTCTTTTCCCTGTTCGGTCGCGACTGGCCGGGCGAGCTCGGCCTCCCGGCGTATGGCGAAACGAAAGTTGAGCCGCCGCCGGCCGGCAACTCCACGGGGGCCATCGCAACGAGCTTTGCGGTACTTACCGAGGCGCTGCCAAGTCCGGCGTTCTGGGCGCTGGCCGGCACATTCTTCATTTGTGGGCTGTCATCGGCTGGGATCGTGCAGCAGCACTTCATCCCGTTTTGCGTCGACAACAACGTCAGCGCCATCGTCGCTGCGTCCTATATGGCGATGATGGGCGTATTCAATTTCATCGGCACCAATCTGTCGGGCTGGCTTTCAGACCGCTTCGAAAACCGGGTGCTGCTAGCGATCTACTACTCGCTGCGCGGCCTCTCGTTGATCTGGCTGCCATTCTCGGACCTGAGCGTGCTCTCGCTCACACTGTGGGCGATCTTCTTCGGGCTTGACTACGTGGCGACCGTGCCGCCCACGGTCCGCATCACTGGCCAGCAGTTCGGCGCCGTGAAGGGGCCGGTCCTGTTCGGATGGATCTTCGCCGCGCACCAGATGGGATCGGCCTCCGCGGCGTTCGGATCCGGCGTGGTCCGGGACTCCGTTCTGAGCTATCTGCCGGCGTTCGTGGCAGCCGGCGTTGCATGTTTCGTGGCGGTTGCGATGCTGGCGATGATCAAGTCCCCGCCGCGGCCGGCGGTCGTTGCGGCGTGACGGGCGTGCGCCCGACCGGCGGAGGCCAACTGGCCTCGTGGTGGTAGCCCTCGCGTGATCGCGGAGGGAGTGGTCTCTTTCCGCCACGCCTTCTCTCCCGATAAGCTGCGCCGCCGAACCGAGCCAGGAGCCAGACCATGCGCCGCATCAACCCGCCGACCTTTCCGAAGCCTGCGTCAAACTATTCGCAGGGCATCGTTCATAAGGCGGGCGCGGAGCGCCTCGTCATCTCGGGTCAGGTAGGGGTGAGAAGCGACGGCACGACCGCCGCGGGCCTCGAGGCCCAGATGACCGAGGCGTGGGCGAATTTCCTTGCCGTGCTGACGGACGCCGGCTTCAGGCCCGAGCATGTGGTGAAAGTCACGGTCTATGTGACCACGCCTGCGCTCGCCGAGTTCCGGCGCGGCCGCGAAAAGGCGCTCGCGGGTTGCGCGCCGGCGGCGACCTATGTGCAAGTGGCCGCACTTGCAAGCCCGGAGTACCTGGTCGAGATCGAGGGCGAGGCGGTGAAGGAATAGGATTCGGCGCACCCTTCGGACCGCGGTCTCGTCGAGAGATGCCTGCCCGTGGGCCGAATCGACGACCTGTCTTGCGCAAGGTTGACCTGTACGCCGCCCATCAACCTGCGTAGCCTCCGCGCTTGCCCGAGTCGGGACCGCTCCCGGCCGAACCCGTCGCTGCCGAGGATCTGTCTCCGATGACCGCTGAACGCCGCGTGCTCGTCTGGATGTGCGTGCTCGTTGCGGTCAATCAGCTCGGCTTCGGCGCGGTGATGCCGTCGCTCCCGCTTTATGCGCAGACTTTCGGCGTCGCCGCCTCCGCCGTCGGGCTTGCCATCGCCGTCTACGGCCTCGCCCGGTTCGCGATCGCGCTGCCCTCCGGGCAGATGGCCGACCGGCTCGGTCGCCGACCGACGCTCGCCGTCGGCGGGCTCGTGTCGGCGTTCGGAAATCTCTGGTGTGCGTGGGCGACGAGCTATCCGGAGTTCATCGTCGCGCGCTTCGTGGCCGGCGCCGGCGCCGGCCTCATCGTCACCACCGGCCAGGTCGTGCTCGCCGACATCTCGACGCCCATCGAGCGCGGCCGCATGATCGCGATCTATCAGGGCACCTTCATCTTCGCGGTCGGCATCGGGCCGTTTCCGGGCGGGCTCATCGCTCAGCACTTCGGGCTGACGGCGCCGTTCACGGCCTACGGCGTGATGGCGGCGATCGCTTCGGCGGTCGCCTGGTATGCGGTTGCCGAGACGCGCGACTTCTCGCGCACGCCGGGCGCAAAGAAGGAGCGGCCGCCGCCGCCGTCGCTCGCCGCCCAGCTCTCGCTCCTGCGCGATCGCATCGGCTTTCTGCTGGTGAGCCTCATCGCGCTCATGAACGCGGTGGTGCGCACCGGCGGTCTCTTCGCCATCGTGCCGGTGCTGGCCGCCGACCGCCTCGGCATGTCGGTTTCGGCAATCGGCTTTGCGTTCATGTTGGGCAGCATCGCCGGTGTTGTTGCGGCCTATCCGGCCGGCTGGCTCACCGACCGGTTCGGGCGCAAGGCGGTGATCGTTCCCTCGGCCGTCATGACCGGGCTTTCGATGATGCTCTATTGCGTGGCGCCGTCCTCTGCGTGGTTCATCGCAGGGTCCATCGTCTGGGGCGTCGCCATCTCGGTCGGTAGCGCCGCACCGGCGGCCTATGCGGCGGACTCAGCCCCTCCCGGCATGAACGCGGCGGCCGTGAGCACGTTCCGCATGATGGGCGACGCCGGCTACGTCATCGGGCCCCTGCTGCTCGGCTTCGTCGCGGACGCCTGGAGCCCGGTCGCGGCGCTTGTCGGCGCCTCGCTGGTGCTGATCGCGGTCGGCCTTGCCTTCGCCGTGGCGGCACCAGAGACGCATCGGGGGAGCCGGTGATGACGCGGCCCGCCGTCGTTTGAGCGTGCCTCAGGCGATTTCGCTTCGCACGCGCGCGACATGCTCCATCTGCCGCCGGTGATCGCCAACGAAGCGCAGAATCAGGTGCCCCGCTCCCGCTCTCGCGAATGACGACAGATACTCGGCGACGGCCGAGGGCGCGCCGGCAAAGCAGGTCTGGCGCTTCCGGACCGCGACGGCCGGCGTGTCGTAGTATTGCTGCAGATAATGGTCGAGCCGCTCGCCTGCCTTCGCCACGTCATCGTCAAGCGAAAGGGTGAGGTACATCGAGCCCGTGAGGCCCGCCGGATCGCGACCCGCCGCGCGGGCGTGGGCGGCGACCTGGGCCCACTTGGCGGCCCAATCGGCCGGCGTGCCGTCGTTGGGCATCCAGCCGTCGAGAAGGCGTCCGGCACGCTCGAGACTCTGCGGCAGCGAGCCGGCGATCCAGAAGGGCGGCCCGTTCGCACGGTAGGGCGTCGGCCCGACGGTCGCGCCCTGCAGGGAGAAGAACTCGCCTGAGAAATCGACCGGCGTGCCGGACCATAGCGCGCGCATCAGCCGGATGCCCTCGAGCATGCGTCCGACGCGCCGCTCGAACGGCACGCCGCAGGCGGCGAACTCCGCGCGGATCGAGGGCACGTCGCGGGCGATGCCGACGCCCAGGATGACGCGACCTTCTGCGATCTGGTCGATGGTTGCGATCTGATGCGCGAGGACGACGGGGTTGCGCAAGGCTGGAAGCAGAACGGCGGTGCCGACCGAGACGCGCGGCACGCGCGCCGCCACCGCCGCCATCAGCGTCAGCGGATCATGCCGCGGCCTGGCCGTCACGCTGTCGCCGATCCAGATGCCGTCGAAGCCGAGCCCCTCCGCGCGCGCGGCGAGTTCGAGCATCGGCCCCGTCGCCGGCTCGCCCGACATGATCCGCTCGCGCGTCGGAAGGAGATAGCCGAGCTTCACCGTCATGTCCGCCTCTCGCTCGATTTCGGTCTGGCTTGCGTCGCGCACGCGGTGCGGCAGGCGAGCAATCCGGCGACCGATGCAGGTTGCTTCTTCAGCCCATCGCCTCGGCGCACACCCTGAGCGCTTCGATGTTTGGCACCGACAGCAGCGCGGTGCCGATGGCGTTGCCCTTCGCCGCCGCCTGCCATTCCCTGAGCCGCCCCTTGATGCGGTCGGGCGGGCCGACGAGCGCCATTTCGTCGATCATCCTGACGGGGATGGCGGCCATCGCCTCGTTGCGGCGACCGGCAAGGAAGTGCTCCTGGATCTTGACCGCCGCCTCCTCGTAGCCGAGGCGCTTGGCGTAGTCGTTGTAGAAATTCTTCTCGCGCGCGCCCATGCCGCCGACGTAGAGCGCGAGCTCCGGACGGATGAGGTCGCGGCACTTGTCGATGTCGGGCCCCATCTGCACGCGCACGAACGGGGTGATGTCGAAATTCTCGAGGGAAGCGCCGCGGCCGGCCTTCGCCATGCCTTCGAGCACCGGCTTGGTGATGAGGTCGGTCTTCTCCGGGCTCATGAAGATCGGTTGCACGCCGTCTGCGACCTCGCCTGCGGTTCTAAGGCCTGCCGGCGCAATCGCCGCCGTGTAGATCTTGATGCCGGGGTCCGCCTTCAGGATCGATTTCAAAGGCTTGCCGAGGCCGGTCGCGCCGGGTCCCTTGTAGGGAATCTCATAATGCTCGCCCTTGTACTCGAGCGGCGCCTCGCGCGCGAAAATGCGCCGGACGATCTCGATGTATTCCTTCATGCGCTGCTGCGGCTTGCCGTAGGGCTGCCCGTGCCAGCCTTCCGCAACCTGCGGGCCCGAGGGACCGAGGCCCATCAGGAAGCGGCCGTTCGACATGGCGTTCAGGGTCATCGCGGTCATGGCGGCGCACGCCGGCGTGCGCGCGGGGAGCTGCATGATGCCGGTGCCGCACTTGATCTTCGTCGTGCGCGCGAGCGTCCAGGCGATCGGCGAGACGCTGTCGATGCCGTAGGACTCGCCCTGCCAGACCTGGGTGTAGCCGAGCCGCTCCGCCTCGAGCACGACGTCCATGTTGGGGCCGCCGACCTCCCCGTGATAGCGCAAAAGCAATCCGAGCTTCATGGCCTTGTCCCTGTTGGCGTGTCCTGCGCATCAATCCTGCACGCTTCGGCAGGCGAGACAAGGTACGCCGGACGGGGGGTGACGGTCCGGTGGCTGCCTCAACACCGCAACCCCGCATCGAAGCACTCAACTTGGGGGAGCCGCGACGCGATGGGCTGAAGGCGAATCGCAAGTTCGGGTGAACGCGCATATCGACCACGACCAACCGCAACGTGCAGATAGCGTCGAATTGCCCATTGCGATGTGGCTGATCGGACGGCGAGGTTGCGGGATTGGCGGTGCGCGACGGCTGGCCTCGGCTTTCGCAAGCCGATCTCATGGCCGAACTACCAGGGCTTTCCATCGGCCCGGCGCGACGCCGAAGGCTGCCCGGAACTGCCTGCTCAGGTGGGACTGGTCCGCAAAGCCGCAGGCGGTGGCGGTATCCGCGAGCGCGGCTCCCTCGCTAATCATCGATCTGGCGCGAGCGAGCCGGCGCATCAAGAGGTATCGGTACGGGCTCACCGCGTACAGTTCCCGAAACTGGCGCGAAAGCTGCCAGCGGGACATGCCGGATACGGCCTCCAGTTGTTCGAGCGAGACACGGTCCGTGCAATGCTCGTTCAGGAAGGCCCGCGCTGCCGCCACGCCTGCCCGGTCGATACCGGCTCTTGCGCCGCGCGACTGACCACTCAATCGAATGAGGGCGTGCGAGAGCGCCGCGATGCTGGAAAGCTGCGCGAGTTCGTCGCTTGTGCCGGCGCTGTCCAGTACCTCGTCCACAGCCGAGATGAACGCCTCATCCGAAGTGACCGGGTCTGCGACGAAGGGCAGCGAGTGATCGTCGATCGTCTCACGGATCAGCGACGGGTCCACGTAAGCGATGCGATATCCAAATCCGCGATCGTCGCCCGCGCGACCGTCGTGCATTTCGTCCGGGTGAAGTACAAACGCTTGCCCCGCGCCGCTGGCTCGGACGGCGCCGCGATATGTGAAGCACTGCACGCCCTTCGTCGTAATTCCGACCGCATAGCAGTCATGACGGTGGGGCGAAAACGCGAAGCGTTGAAATCGCGCCGAGAGGCGCTCGATGCGGCCACCGGTCGAGCTGTCGCTCACCACCCAGTCCTGCATCGCTTTGCTCCTGCAAGATCGTTCAAGAACATGATCCTAACGGCAGTCTATTCAGACTCAGAGTTGTCCATTCGGAGCCAGTCTACATGACTTCTGATCAGGCAATTGCAGTCTTTGCATTCTCTCTGGTGGCCTCAATCACGCCGGGTCCGAGCAACACGATGATCCTCTCAACAGGAACAGCGGTCGGCGCCGTTCGGGGATTGCCGTGTGTGCTTGGCGCCTCCATGGGAATGGCTCTGGTTCTCTTTGCCAGCGCTCTTGGCCTCGGTCATATCGTCCTTGCGCAACCATCGCTGCTGCAGATCTTGAAGTGGGCAGGCGGCGCCTTCCTGCTTTGGGTTGCATGGAAAATCGCTACGTCTCGAAACTCGCCGGCTTCCGGCTCGGGGCCGCCGGTCGGCTTTCTGGGCGCCACAGCATTTCAGTGGGTCAATCCAAAAGGCTGGCTCGTCGCGGTCAGTGCCGCGGGGACGTTCCTTCGGGAAGGGAACGCACCGGTGGCCGATGCCCTCGCCTTCGGAGCCGTCTTCTTTTGCGCGGCGTTTCCCAGTGGGCTAGCCTGGCTGTCGCTCGGTGCAGGTCTTCACCGTCTGCTTCGCAACGATCGAAGAGCCCGCGCCTTCAACGTCGCGATGGCGCTCGCACTGACCGCATCTGTCGCTCCGACGTTCATGTGACCGTGTGAGTGGTTTGCTCGTTTGGCGGAATCATCAGAGGTGACCCGAGCGGGTGTGATAAGGTCACGGCAGGTTGGGTGACTATAGAAGTCCCCCTTCGTGAGACATCGATCGCCATGACTGGGACGCCCATCAAAGGGCTGTTGGGTGTGGGTCCTGGATGTGGCCTTAGCGTCGCAGCCGAATCGTGGCCGTGGGTTAAGCTGATCATTGCGGCTTCGATCGCCGGCCCGGGCCGGTTCCGCGATTCGCGCGCTTCACGCGGGGCCAACAGACTCGGTTTCCGGATCATATTATGGACCGCCGGCGCGAACGTAAACGCGTAACGCACGCGCGGCAGACCTAAATCCTTCACCTTGCCCATGGCGGCGATCGGAAAGCGGATTGTGCCGGTCACTCGGCGTCAAGGCGGCGACCCGCTCCACCGTGCAGCCTGCCTGCTTCGCATCCGACAGATCAACGAGGCATGCCGGCTCGCGATCCACGCATGGTTCTTCTTCTTGCCGTCAGGCTGAGAGGGTCCGCGCTCCCAATGTCGCCGCGAGCGTAGAGTTGTTCGGCTGTCTGCTAATCCGCTGCGAGCAGCTTGTCGACCTCGCGGACCAGATCCCTCAGGTGGAAGGGTTTCGAGAGAACCCGTGCGTCCTTGGGCGGGCGCGACTCGCTGTTGAGCGTCACCGCTGCGAAGCCGGTGATGAACATGATCTTGAGCTCCGGGTCGATCTGACTCGCCCGCTTGGCAAGCTCGATGCCGTCCATCCTCGGCATCACGATATCCGTGAGCAGCAGCGAGAACGGCTCGCGCTTCAGCCGCTCGTAGGCCTCGAGACCGTTGGCGCACGCCACCACGGCGTAATCGGCCTTGGCGAGCGCCCGCTCGAGAAATCCTCGCATCGAATCGTCGTCTTCCGCGAGCAGGATTCGGCGCAGGCTGAGGGCTGAGGCTTTCGCGGTCATGGGCTCACGTCGGGCGACACGTTTTGGGTTGGCGGCGGAAGCTTGGCGAACGAACCGGGAATCCGAAACGATTCTGTCGTCTGGTTGGTAAACAGGCCGTCAATTCGCCGCGTCGGGATGGGACGCTGTGTCGTCCACTGGAATGTTGCCCGGCGTGCCGTCGCGCGTGGACACGTCTGGCGGGGCTTGGCAAGATTGTATCAAGAGGACGGACGCTGAACAGGTGCATGCGCCCGCAGACTGCGCTCCGGTCCGCCAAAAAGAAGTACGACGAGGTCGGGAACGGATCATGGATGACGCCGAGCGACGCGCGATTGAGGCGGAGCTGACGCCGCCGTTCTCGGTCCTGCTGCCGCAGCGCGTTCGGGTGCCGTTCGTGTTCTGCTCGCCACACTCCGGGCGCGTCTATCCGAAGTCCTTCCTTGAAGCCTCGCGCCTCGACGCGCGCACCCTGCGCAAGTCCGAGGATTGCTATGTGGACGAGCTGTTTGCCGGGGCGGTGAGCCTTGGCGCTCCGCTCATCGCGGCGCGATTCCCGCGCGCGTATGTCGACCTCAACCGCGAGCCCTACGAACTCGATCCGGAACTTTTCGCCGAGCCCCTTCCGGCATTCGCCAACACGCAATCGATCCGTGTCATCGGCGGGCTCGGCACCATCGCGCGCGTCGTCTCCGAGTCGGAGGAAATCTATCGCGAAAAGCTCACCGTTGCGGCGGCGCTCGAGCGTATCGAAAGGCTTTACAAGCCGTATCATGCTGCGCTCGCTCGGCTCCTCGACGATGCCCGGCGTCAGTTCGGGATCGCCGTGCTGATCGATTGCCATTCGATGCCCTCGACATCGGCAGGCCAACCCAGCGGCGCGCGCCCCGAGTTCGTGCTGGGCGACCGGTTCGGCGTCTCCTGCGACGGGCGGCTGACACGGTGCGTGCAGGAGCTGCTGATCGCCGCCGGCTATACTGTGCAGATCAACCGCCCCTATGCCGGCGGCTTCATCACCGAGCACTACGGGCGACCGGCGCGCGGCTTTCACGCACTGCAGGTCGAGGTCAACCGGTCGCTTTACATGAACGAAGGGACCTTGGAGCCCGGCGCGCGGTTCGCGGCGCTCCGCAAGGATCTGACGCGCATTCTGTCGCGACTGGCGCAGGAATTGCCGAGCTTGCTGCCGGGCGGACGCGCCGCGGCCGAGTAGCGGAGCGGGCGCGGGGCGCCGGACGCGGAGGCTGGAACGGGCGGGTGCGAAAGAAAAGGGGCCGTCCGTTTCCGGACGGCCCAAGTCTAGGGAGGAAACGCCCAAAGGAGGGCTGTGACGCCTCCGAGCGAGGCTCGTCAGCGGCACGCCAGGAACTTAGGTGTGCATCGCATCATGTTCAAGTGGGATTTTTGTGCGCCGCGATAGGAATCCGCCTGCCATCCGGACAAATTTTTCTGATCGGCGATCAAATAGTTGAAAAATATAAGACTTTAATGGGATGTCGGCTCTGCGCGACAGCGCATGCACCTTGCATTGGCTGCATGGCTGCTGGTCGTTGCGGCGCAGCGCAGCACGCGCGACGCCCCGTGGGCGGGACTGGATCGGCGTCGCTCTACCGCCTCCCGGACCCATGGGCCCGGAAAGTGCGCCTCAGTTCAGGCGGAACTCTCCGGCCTGGAACGTGAATTCTCGCGGACTGACCAGGTGCACATGCGCGACCCGCACCCGGTAGAGCGCCCCCTCGAGATTGCTCGACCAGAAGCCCAGAAAGCCCTTGAGCTTCGGAAAGGTTGGATGCAGATCGTAGTCCTGCCAGAGATAGGTCTGGAGAAGATCGGGGTAGTCCGGCAGCCGATAGAGAATTTCCGCTGTCGTCAGGCTGTATCCCCGCAGCTGTTTGATGAAGTTGCGATCGACCATTCCTTGCTCCAGAGCGCAAACGACGCGCACATTCGCTCCTAAAGAGTAATGCTTGGCACATTTGAATCAAGAAAATATTGAGCGGCTTCATGCTCTTAACAGCAGACTCGATTGAGTGCTGCCAAACGCAACGCGAGGTCCGCTGCCGCGCGGGATGCTTCCGCATCCGCATCTCGGACCAATATTACTGACAATAATGCGTTCTTGACACGACGATTTTTGGAAACAGCAGGATATTCCCCGATAGGCCATTTCCTGCCTCGTCGGGTTATGGTAACCAAATTTTCGAGAAACGGATTCAAAGACCTTGCTCAATCGGCGAAGGTCGGCTCCATGTCGGAGAGGGCGCTTCGTCGCGGGAAACGTCCGAGCAAAAAAGGTGAGCATTCATGGCTGCAATCAACGTCGATAAACTCTCGCTCAAGGAGCTTCTCGATCTCGAACTTCGCGTGAAGAAGGCGATCGTCGCGGCAAAGGCTCGCGAACAGGACGAGTTTCTCGCCGATGTGAAGGCGCTGGCGGCCAAGCGCGGCATTGCCATCAATGAGGTGTTCGGGGGCAAGACCGGCGGCAAGGGTGGCAAGGTCGCGGTGAAGTATCGCAATCGAGACAATCCGTCGGAGACCTGGACCGGACGCGGGCGCCAGCCGAAGTGGCTGGCGGCGGCGATCAAAAAGGGCGCGAAGCTTTCGGATTTCGCGATCTGACGCATTCGACCGGAACTCGGCCGGACGGGCGGGGCGCGGCGTGTGGAGGCACGAGGTCGTCGCCCCGGACGTGCGTGCTCGCATGATGCGGGTCGGCGCGCGAACGCGCTGACGGGGCAAGCAGTTCGGACGCCGCAGGAGCGGCGGGCCTGGCGCATCCGGCCCGAACGATGCGCGCAGATCGGGCCGTGCCAAAGTTCGGTCGTTGCGTCGCGCGACGCGCGATAGCGAAGAGAACGTGAGGCTCTCACGTCCCGGTCGCGGCGCAAACCGACGGTCGGTCAAATTGCGTTACGGCGCGGCGGCGCGCGCGGGGAAATCGTGCAAGGTGAATTGCAGCAGCAGCGTCCTCTGCAAAAAGGATCGGAAGTTGTTGTCGGAAATGAGCGTCAAGACGGTTTCGCCGCGATTGCCCCGGTGCACCGCCACGCCTTCCATGTTGTCGATTTCGCGGGAAAGATCCGACTCGAGAAGAATTTCTCCCGCCGGCGTCGCTCCCGGCCGGATTTCGTCAGTCGAGAATTTCCGCAATCGCATTTTCACGCCTTGCATCCATTCCGACCAGCGAAAGCGCCGCTCGAGAACGATGAGGCCGCCGTCTGCAAGACTGGCGATGTCGGTGATCTCGAAATCGTCGATGCTGGTGATTGCAACGCGCTGCGGCTCCCCTTTCACCCAGATCCAGCCGGTATGGAGGGCGGGATTGCCGGGAAAGCGCTCGGAAAACGCAATGGGCGAGCCTTTATGGGGGCCGCCGCCGAGAACGGCGACGCCTTCGAAACCTTTGTTCCGGTGCATCCGGCGCGCCTCCGTCGGCAGCTTCAGATACCCGGTCGGCGCCTGAATGATGCCATCGACGATCGGGAAGACGCCGATGCGATGGTTGCGCTCGAAGCCAATGAGAAGAAGGCCGCGGGCAAGCGTCCCCTCGATGAGGGCCATGCTTTCGGCATCCAGGTCGCGCTTGCGGTCGAGCGTGCGGCCGGCGATGGCACGGAACGGCCCCATGCGGGCATTCCGGATTCCGACCGGCGCGTCGGCCTCGTAGACGATTTCGCCGGACAGCCACCCCGTCTCGTCCGAGACCATGGCGAAGCGGCGGCCGTCCGGGTCGAGCGCCAAGCCTGACAATCCCCCAAAGGCGGGGTCGGGCGAGTCGAGGACGAGCCCGCCGCGAAACTCAAGGCGACCGTAGCGCCGCTTCGCATCGCCGTTGCGCTCGAAGCTGGTGATCCGGCGTGCGGTGATCTCGATCGGCAGGACGGTGGCGCTCGCCCGGTTGTGCTCGGTGCGCCGGGACGCGTCGGAGTGGTCCGGAGCCTGCCGATCCTGGGCGAGCGCCGGCAGCGCGATGAGCGCGCACGCAAAGACCGCCCGCGCGCCCTTGCAGGCGAACATTCGGGGTCCGGCGCCGGAGGGGCGGCGGGCGGGGACACGCCGCGGCGGCGCAGACCGCTTCGCTCGGGGGAAGCTCAGTCGCAACAGCGGGAGCAGACGCGAGCCTTTCATGCCGTCCCTTTCCCGGCCCTTCCTTCCGCGGCACCGGCGCAGCGGGCGCAACCCCGGCGCGATCGATCGGGGCCGACCGTCGTCCGGCTCGAGAGGCCGCGCCAATCCAGGTCATGCGCGATCGCGGCAGCGAGCATCGAGCACGCCACGGAATTGGGGCGCGGTTTCGACCGTTGGCGCGGTATAGGTCCGGGCGGGCGCAATGTCTCCTGCGGAGCATGCCAGCGGTCGAATGCGCAGGGCCTGCCGGCGGCAGGGACTGACGGGGCCCCGCGCGCGATCAGTGTGATCAGTGCGTTGCCCGGCGCCGCGGTGCCGGACGTCGTGCCCCGGCCTTTTCTGCGCCGCTCGTTTCGTCGAAGAGCTCGACCAGCTTGTCGGTCATGGCGCCCGCGAGCTCCGAGGGATCCGTGATCGTGACGGCGCGGCGGTAGTAGCGGGTGACGTCGTGGCCGATGCCGATGGCAATCAGCTCCACTGGCGATCGGGTCTCGATCTCCTCGATCACCTGCCGCAGATGCCGCTCAAGGTAGCAGCCGGAGTTGACCGAAAGCGTTGAATCGTCGACCGGTGCGCCATCCGAGATCATCATCAGGATGCGGCGCTGCTCCGGCCGTCCGAGCAGCCGGTTGTGCGCCCAGGCCAGCGCCTCGCCGTCGATGTTCTCCTTGAGCAGCCCCTCGCGCATCATGAGGGCGAGCGAGCGCTTGGCGCGCCGCCAGGGGGAATCCGCAGTCTTGTAGATGATATGGCGCAGATCGTTGAGGCGCCCGGGGCTCGCGGGCTTGCCAGCCGCAAGCCAGGCCTCGCGCGACTGTCCGCCTTTCCACGCACGCGTCGTGAAGCCAAGAATCTCGACCTTGACGCCGCACCGCTCGAGCGTGCGCGCGAGAATGTCGGCGCAGCACGCCGCCACCATGATCGGTCGGCCGCGCATCGAGCCTGAGTTGTCGAGCAGCAAGGTGACGACGGTATCCTTGAAGTTGGTGTCCCGCTCGTGCTTGTAGGAAAGCGGGTGCATCGGGTCGATGATGACCCGCGGCAGCCGCGCGACGTCGAGGATGCCTTCCTCGAGATCGAAGTCCCAGGCGCGGTTCTGCTGTGCGAGCAGCTTGCGCTGCAGCTTGTTGGCAAGCCGCGCCACGACGCTCGACAGATTGCGCAGTTCCTTGTCGAGGAAGGCGCGCAGCCGCTCGAGCTCGTCCGGAGTCGACAGCTCCTCCGCGTCGATCTCCTCGTCGTTGGCGCGTGAGAAGACCTTGTAGCCGAAGCGTTCCGGATCATCGAGAACGTTGGTGTTCGGCCGCCACGGCTCGCGCGTGTCGGCCATTTCGTCGCCTTCGGCGTCGGCGTCGAGCTCGTCGGTGTCGCTCGCCTCGGCGCTGTCGTCGCTATCGCCCTCCTCGCCTTCGGCCTGCTGATCGTCGGCGGACTCCTCGTCTCCGTCGGCGGTCTCGGCGCTTTCCTGCGCCTCTGATTCCCCTGAGTCCGGTTGTTCCTCCTGATCGCTGTCGCCCTCTTCCTGCTCGCCGTCCGAGAGCTCCTCGGAGAGTTCAAGCGCCTTGAGCAGATCGCGCAGCATCCGGCCGAACTTCGCCTGGTCCTCGGCCAGCGCGTGCATGTTCTCGAACGCCTTGCCGGCCCGCTCCTCGACGAAGGGGCGCCAGACATCGACAATCGCCTTGGCGTTGTCGGGTGGCGGCAGCCCGGTCAGCCGCTCGCGCACGAGCAGCGCCAGCGCGTCCTCGATCGGCGCTTCGCTCCTCTCGGTGACGTCGGCGAACCGGCCGTGGGCGTATTGGTCCTCGATCTTGGCGGTAAGATTTCTTGCCATGCCGGGCATCCGCATGGCGCCGAGGCTTTCGACGCGCGCCCGCTCGGCCGCCTCGAAAACGCTGCGCGCCGGCCCGGCCGCCGGCGCGAGGCGGTTGTGCAGTTTCGGATTGTGGCGCGCGGCGGTGAGGGAGAAGCTGTCGGCCCAGCCGCGGATCACCGCGATCTCCTTGGCCGAAGGGATGCGCGAGGGCTCGGGCAGCTGCAGGGACTTGCCGTCGAGCTCGGGTTTGCCCGGCGCATAGCTTACCTGGATCTCGTCGTCGCCGGCGATCGCTCGGACGGCGAGGCCGAGGACGCGCTTGAACGGCTCCGACGGGGATTCCTTGTTCTTCTTCGGGGGAATTGCCATGGCGCACCGGGAGGATGGATCGACGAGGAGCGAACGGCGGCGGGGGCACAACCTTCGGGCGGGCCGCGCCGGCCTGGCCGGCGCGGGCCCTCACACGTCGTCGCCCCAACCGCCCCTCATCGCTAGTCTAGCTCAATGCGACGTTGGCGGCCGATTCGGGCAGCTCCTCGCCGAAGCAGCGCTGGTAGAACTCGGCGACGAGCGGCCGCTCGAGTTCGTCGCACTTGTTGAGGAACGTCAGACGGAAGGCGAAGCCGACGGACCCGAAGATCTCGGCGTTCTCGGCCCAGGTCAGCACGGTCCGCGGGCTCATCACCGTCGAGAGGTCCCCGTTGATGAAGGCCGAGCGGGTGAGATCCGCCACCCGAACCATGTTGTTGATGACCTTCTTCTTAGCCTCACTCTTGGCGTAGGACTTGGCCTTCGAGAGCACGATTCCGACCTCGTCGTCGTGCGGCAGGTAGTTCAGCGTCGCCACGATCGACCAGCGGTCCATCTGCCCCTGATTGAGCTGCTGCGTGCCGTGATAGAGGCCCGAGGTGTCGCCGAGGCCCACCGTGTTGGTCGTCGAGAACAGGCGGAACGCCGGATGCGGTCGGATGACCTTAGACTGATCGAGCAACGTGAGCTTGCCCGAGACCTCGAGCACGCGCTGGATGACGAACATGACGTCGGGCCGCCCGGCGTCGTACTCGTCAAAGCAGATGGCGACGTTGTTCTGCAGCGCCCAGGGGAGGATGCCCTCCTTGAACTCGGTGACCTGCTTGCCGTCCTTGAGAACGATGGCATCCTTGCCCACGAGGTCGATCCGGCTCACGTGACTGTCGAGGTTGACGCGCACGCACGGCCAGTTGAGCCGCGCCGCCACCTGCTCGACGTGGGTCGACTTGCCGGTTCCGTGATAGCCTTGGATCATGACGCGCCGGTTGTGCTTGAAGCCGGCGAGGATGGCGAGGGTCACTTCCTTATTGAACAGGTAGTCCGGATCGAGGTCGGGGACGTGCGGGTCCGGCTTGGAGTAGGCCGGAACCTCGAGGTCACTGTCGATGCCAAATACCTTACGAACGGACACAACCGTGTCCGGCATGCCGGGAACCCCGGCCTGTTTTGCGGCGCTCATCGCTGTATTGCTTCCGGATCCCTGTTGCCTCGCCGACGACCGCCGTTATCCAGGGCAGGAGACGCCGAAGCTCGTCACAAAGTGGCGGGCTTAAACCAGCCCCGCCTGCTTTAGATAGTTATAGGCTTGGATGATTTCACGCAACTTTTCTTCCGAGCCGCGGTCGCCGCCGTTGGCATCGGGATGATGCCGTTTCACCAGTTCCTTGAACCGGGTTTTGATCCTGCCCTTGTCGGCGCTGTCCGGCAGATTGAGGGTTTCCAAAGCCTTTTTCTCGAGCGGCTTGAGCGCCCGGCGGCCCCCTCTGCCTGGCTCCGGCCGGTGCTTGCCGTTGAGCAGGTCGTAGGGATCGATGGTGGCGCCTGCAAATCTGGCATAGCGATGCGCGCCGGACGCAGGGTCGCCGCCGGCGGCTGCGGCATTTTCGCCAAGCCGCCACGTCGGGCGATGGCCGGTGATGGCATCCTTCTGGAAGCGCTCGACCTCGGCGTCGCTCATCCCATTGAAATAATTATAGCTCGCATTGTACTGGCGAACGTGGTCGAGGCAGAACACGTAATAGTCCCCGTCTCGGCCACGACCCTTCGGCGCCCGGTGCGCGCCGGGATTGGCGCAGCCCTTCCACTGGCAGCCGGGCAGCGTACGGCTCGCCTTTGGCTCGGCCTTCTTCGCGATTCGAATCGAGTCGAAATATTTGGAGTTCAGTTTCATCGAACGCAAAGTATGGTCCGAGTTGGCGGCCACAAACAAGACTGGCCAACGGCCATGAAAACGAGGTAAAATGCGCCCGTTGCAGGTCTGCATCGCCGGGCGCTTGACGCGCACCGGTCAAGGGGCGTGGACCGATAAGCGGGGAAGGCGACCCGGCCCGAATGAGCGTCGAGCAGGCAATCCGCGAGCGGCTGATGGTGCGCCTCGAGCCGACGCGGCTCGATCTCGTCAACGAATCCCATCTCCATGCCGGCCACGCGAGCTCGCCAGGCACAGGCGAGAGCCATTTCCGTCTGTTGATCGTGGCGCCGGCCTTCGCGGGGCGCAGCCGCGTCGAACGGCACCGCATGGTGACCGATGCTCTGGCGGACATCCTCCGCCAGCATGTCCACGCTCTCGCGATCAAGGCGGTCGCGCCGGGCGAGCCGGTCCGTTGACCGTCCCGACTTGCTCTCTCGAACCGATTGACAACGCGCCGCGACGCCGCTCCGCTGCGCATCGTTCCCGTTCGTTGCAGCAGGAGAGCCAGATGACGCCCGATCAGGTCAAGCGCACGGCAGAGCGGCTTCTTGCGGCGCGTCGGGAGGGGGCTCGCGTTGCCTTTGGCGCTGGCGAGCTTCCACAGTCGCTTGCGGACGCTTTCGCCATTCAGGAGGAGGTGGTCGCGGGGCTGGCGTCGCCGGTGATCGGCTGGAAAGTGATCGAGCTGCCGACCAAGGAGGTCATCTTCGCGCCGCTGCTGCAATCGGGCGTGGTACCTGCGGGTGGCGTCTGGACGACCGCCGGCCGCGCGCCCGCCGGCATTGAGCTCGAGATCGCCTTCCGGATGGGACGCGACGTGCCGGCCGGCGCGGCACCGTCGGCGATCCTTGACTGCATCGAGGCGGCGCATGTCGTTTTCGAGCTTTGCGAGAGCCGTCTCGCCGATCCGGACAGCCAGCCGCAGCCCGCAAAGCTCGCCGATTGCATCCTGAATTCGGGGATCGTCGTCGGCGCGAGCTTCCCGGATTGGCGCACGCGCGACTTGCGGGCGGTTCCCGGACGGCTGTTCGTCGATGACCGCCTGCACAAGGAGGGCAGGAGCGTCGATCCGATCCGGGCGATCCAGGTGCTGGCGCCCGCGCTCGCCGGTGCGGGCAAGACGCTCTCGAAAGGCCAGATTGTCATCACCGGCAGCCTGATCGGCATGAATTGGCTGACCGGGCGTCACGCCTTGCGCGGCGTGATCGACGGCTGCGGCGAGGTTGCAGTTGGCCTCGCCGCGTGACGGACCGAAGCGCCCCGTTCTCAGGCGCTCCGCCGGCGCCACATCCCGAACCTCAGGCATGACAGCGCGACCGCCGCGAGGACCGTGGCGGAGGCCGCCAGAAAGACGCCTCGGAAGCCTTCGAGGAAGGCGGCCTCGGGCGACACCCCTGCCGCGAGCGCGTGCCGCTCAAGGAGACGGTGAAGCGCCGAATGTCCGCTCGCGCCGGCAACGATGCCGATGGTGCGGGTGACCATCGTCAGGCTTCCGGCGACACCGCGGTCGGCGACGGGCAGGATGGCGGTCACGAAGTCCGCATAGGCGACCTGGAAAAGCCCGACGCCGATCCCCTGGACGAGGAGGGCGAAGGCGATTGCGGCAAGTGGCGTCGCTGGGGTCCACAGCCCGATGAGGGCGAGGCCGAGGGCCGAGAGCAGGACGCCGGCAAGCGCCAGCCGGCCGATCCCGATGGTCTGGCCGAGGCGACCGGCGAGCCAGGCGCCTCCGACGGTCCCGATCCCGCCGAGCGCCAGTACGAGGCCGCCGCTCGCCGCATCGAGCCCGGCCATGCGTACGATGAAGTAGGGCACGAGCAGCAGGATGCTGAAAGCGGCAAAGTTCACGAGCACGCTGATCGCGTTCATCAAGGCAAACTCGGCGTTGCGGAAGAGCTGAGGCCGGATGATCGGCTCTCCATGGCGCGCCTCATAGACGATGAAGGCGGTGAGCATCAGCGCGCCGATCCCGCCGATCGCAGCGCGCGCCGGCAACCCCGGGGCATCGCCTCGCAGCGAGAGCGCGAGCAGCAGCGGAACCAGCCAGCCGACGAGCAGGAGCGCCCCGCCCCAGTCGAAGCGGAGCGCGCCGCGCCCCGGAGGCCGCGCCGGAATGACCCAGGAGACCGCGAAGGCGAGCATGGCGATCGGCGCGCGCATCGCGAAGACGACGCTCCAGCCGAAGACTTCGACCAGCGCGCCTCCGACGATGGGTCCGAGCGCGGCGCCGACGGCGGTCATCGCGGCGTAGATGCCGAGCACCCGCGTGCGCTGGCTCTCATCGAAGAGCGTGGTCGCCAGGGCCGGCGCACAGCTCAAGGTAAGCGCGATTCCGATCCCCTGCAGGACGCGCCCGGCGAGCAGCGTTGCGTAGCTGCCGGCGAGCGCGCAGGCGAGAAAGCCGAGGCTGCTCACCACGAGCCCCGCTTGGAAAACCCGGCGATAGCCTGCGAGATCGCCGACTTTGCCGAAGACGAGGAGCAGGCTCGAGTAGGTCAGCACGTAGCAGATGACGACCCAGCGGATGCTCTCGATGTCGGCGGCGAAGGCGTCGGTGATGCGCGGCAGCGCGATATTGACCGAGGAATCGAGCGGGGCGACAAGCGTGCCGACGCACACCACCGCCAGACCGGCGCGCTGACGCCAGATGCCCCCTGCCGCGGCCGGCCGTGCCGTGGCCATCGCGCCTCCCGTCTCGCCCGACTCGACGACGGCCAGTGTGCGCGATCGCCGGCTGTCAGGACAACCTCTGCGCGCCGCAGAGGGCCATGCAGACCTAGCCGCCGCTCAAGGCCATGTCATCGCGATGCACGAGCTCGGCGCGGCCGGAATGGCCGAGGATGGCGACAATCTCGCTGCTCTTCTTGCCGATGATGCGCTCGGCATCGGCGCGCGAGTAGGCGATCAGCCCGCGCCCGAGCTCGCGCCCGCCGGCGCCGCGGATGATGACGGCGTCCCCGCGATCGAACTGTCCCTCCAGCCGGACCACGCCGGCCGGCAGCAGGCTCTTGCCGGAGGCCAGCGCCTTCTCGGCGCCAGCGTCGATCTCGACCGCACCTTTCGGTTCGAGATTGCCGGCGATCCAGCGCTTGCGCGCGGCCACCGGATCGGTTGGCGCAATGAACCAGGTGCAGGGCGCGCCGTCGGCGAGCGCCTTGAGCGGGTGCATCACTTTGCCCGACGTGATGACCATGTCCGCGCCCGAGGCCAGCGCGATCTTGCCCGCCTCGATCTTCGTCACCATGCCGCCCTTCGACAGCTCGCTGCCGGCATCTCCGGCCATCGCCTCGATCTCCGGCGTGATCTGCGTGATCACGTCGAGCCGCCGCGCCGTCGTGTCCCTTCCCGGCGGCGCCGTATAGAGGCCGTCGATGTCGGAAAGGAGGACGAGGCAATCGGCGCTCATCATCGAGGCGACGCGCGCCGACAGCCGGTCGTTGTCGCCGTAGCGGATCTCGGCCGTCGCGACCGTGTCGTTCTCGTTGACGACAGGAATGACGCGGTGGGCGAGCAGCGTGTCCATGGTCCGGCGGGCATTGAGGTAGCGCCGCCGTTCCTCGGTGTCGCCGAGCGTCAGAAGCACCTGCGCGACCGTCCTGCCGCGGGCGCGGAAGACGTCCTGATAGGCCGCCGACAGGCTGATCTGACCGACGGCGGCGGCCGCCTGCGACTGCTCGAGTTCGAGCGGTCCCTTGGGCAGTGCGATGATGTGGCGGCCGAGCGCGATGGCGCCGGAAGAGACGAGAATGACGTCCCTGCCCTGGTCAACGAGTTCGGCGACGTCGTCGGCGAGCGAGTTGAGCCAGGTGGCGCGCAGCCGGCCCGTCGCGCGATCGACGAGCAGCGCCGATCCGATCTTGACGACGATCCGCTTCGCCTGCCGCCATTCCGGCCGCGGGGCGCTGGCGCTCGTCGAGGTGGCGGACGTGCTCATGTCGTGCTGTCTCGGACTGAGGGGAAGGAGCAATTGGTGGATCGGTCGCCGGCCGGCCGCCTGTGTGTCCGAGCGGCGGCCGCATCACAAGATCACGGTCGCCACGGGCGCCGCGCGTCGGCGGCCCCGGCGGCGGCCTTCTCCCGGGCGTTGCTGCGGGCGATCTCGCGTGCGAGGGCGAAGAGTGCCTCACGGACACCCATGCCGGTGACGGCGGAGAGCACGAGCGGCTTCTTGCGCGCCGCCGTTTCGAGGGCCCGGACCCGCTCCGCGATCACCTCCGGCGGCAGCGCATCGCATTTCGCGAGTGCGACGATCTCCTTCTTGCGGGCGAGCGCCGCGGAGTAGGCGCGCACCTCGCGCCGGACCGTCTTGTAGGCCGTCGCCACGTCCATCGTGAGCTCGGTGGCGTCGACGAGATGCAGCAGCACCCGGCAGCGTTCCACATGGCCGAGGAACTGCACGCCGAGACCCGCGCCCTCGTGCGCTCCCTCGATGAGGCCGGGGATGTCGGCGAGGACGAAGCTTGTTTCTCCGGCCCTCACCACGCCCAGGTTCGGATGGAGGGTGGTGAAGGGGTAGTCGGCGATCTTCGGCTTGGCCTTGCTCACCGCCGCGAGGAATGTCGACTTGCCGGCGTTGGGCAGCCCGATGAGCCCGGCGTCGGCAATGAGCTTCAGCCTGAGCCAGATGGTCAACTCCTCGCCCGGTTGGCCGGGGTTGGCGTGCCGCGGCGCCTGGTTGGTCGCGCTCTTGAAATGCGCGTTGCCGAACCCGCCGTTGCCGCCCTTGGCGATGATCACCCTTTGGCCGGGCTTAAGGAGCTCAGCCAGGAGCGTCTTCTGGTCTTCCGCCAGAACCTCGGTGCCCGGCGGCACCTTGATGACGGCGTCCTCGCCGTCGGCGCCGGAGCGCTCCTGGCCCATGCCGGGTTGCCCGTTCTTGGCGAAGAAGTGCTGCTGGTAGCGGTAGTCGATGAGTGTGTTGAGGTTGGCGACGCATTCCACCACCACATCCCCGCCGCGTCCGCCGTCGCCGCCGTTTGGGCCGCCGAACTCGATGAACTTCTCCCGCCGGAACGAGACGCAGCCGTTGCCGCCGGCGCCCGAGCGCACGTAGATCTTTGCCTGGTCTAGAAACTTCATGGACGAACGGCTCTCTCTTGGCGCTGCGCGGGCGTCAATGGCTTCCCGCAAGGCGGGCGATGAGGGCGCCGAGACGCCCGCGCTGCGCGGACGGGGCAAGGCTGTGGAACTCTTCGGCGCGCGCGCGGCTGAGCCAGACGAACCGCGCCTGCACCTCGACGCCGCGCGCGACGCTCCAGATGCGGCCCGTGCCCGCCGCCTCGAAGCCGCATTTCTCAAGCACGCGGCCCGAGGCCGGATTGTCGATGAAGTGCGACGACGACATGGCGGACTGCCGGCCGGGCCCGAAGCCGTACCGCACGAGCGCGGTCACGGCCTCGGTTGCGAGCCCGCGCCCCCAGAATCGCCGCCCGAGCCAGAATCCGAGCTCGGCCGCTCCGGTCGGCCGGCGGAAGTAGCCGACGCCGCCGGCGAGCTGGCCGTGCTCGATGATCGCAAGGCGCACCTCGCCACTGGCCGGCTGCAGCCACTGCCGGGCCTGCTCGAGGGTGAGCGGATGCGGGATGTCGCTGGTCATGCGCGCCACCTCGAAATCGCCTGCGAGCGCCTGGAAGGCGTTGGCATCGCTCTGGGCAAAGGCGCGCAGGACGAGCCGCTCGGTTCTCAAGACTGCGGTCATGCCTCAACGCCCCTGGCCCCGTCGCGCCGCCTTCTTCTGCGCCCAAGGCTTATCGTAGTCGCCAGCGATGATCGAGCCCTCGGGCGTGATAAGAGCAATTGCATCGGCAGCCCCGAACGCCTCGAGCTGCGCCTCGCGCGCCCGTTCGCCCCGGCCGGGCAGGCGTCGGGCATGATCACGCCTTGCTCGAGCATCGGGCAGCGCACGAGGTCCGCCGTGCGCGCGCGCACCGCGGCGGTGTCGGCTTCCTCGTCTGGCGTCGCCGCCTGGATGGCCTGCGCAGGCCTTCCCGCCGGCCGGCGGCGCAGGACCGCCGGCGTCGGCGGCTGCGAAGGACGCGACGACCTCACGGACCTCTTCGAGCGGCTTGCCCTCGCAGGCGCGCCCGCGCGCCGTGTCGCGCGCCGCCTGGCAGGCCCTGCCCGGACGGATGCGCCAGGCGATGCGCGTGTGGCCGCTGATCTGCGACATGGCCGGCTCTCGAGTTTGCAATCGAATCGCTCAAACGAAATGGGGGAAGGCGCTGCACCGCCCTCCCCCGGAATTTCGGCCGTCCGGATCGGGCCTCAGAGCCCGACCCCGGTGCCTGGATCGAACCCGTTATTCTGCCGCCTCAAGCTTTCCCGGGCGGACGGAGACGTAGACGCGCCCGTTGCGCTTGGTCGCGAACTCGACCTGTCCGCCGACGACGGCGAAGATTGTGTGGTCGGTTCCCATGCCGACGCCCTGCCCAGGGTGCCACTTGGTGCCGCGTTGGCGCACGATGATGTTTCCGGGCACCACGCTCTCGCCGCCGAATTTCTTGACGCCGAGGCGCCGGCCCTCGGTGTCACGGCCGTTGCGCGAGGAGCCGCCTGCCTTTTTCTGTGCCATGAGGATCGTGTCCTTCTCGTGTGGGCGGACCGGGCGCCGCGCAGCCGGTTTCGGGATCGCGGCCTGCGGGCCTGGCGCGCCGGTCCGTTAAGCCAGGATTTCCTTTATCTTCACGCGCGTGAGCAGCTGCCGGTGGCCGCGCTTGCGCCGCGAGTTCTTACGCCGGCGCTTCTTGAAGGCGATGACCTTCTCGCCCCGCGTCTGCTCGACCACCTCGGCCGTGACCTTGGCGCCTGGGACGAGCGGCGTTCCGACGCGCGGTTCGCCGTCGCCGCCGATCATCAGCACCTCGTTGAACTCGACCGCGGCGCCGGCATCGCCGGCGATCTTTTCGATTTCGAGCGTATCGTTGGCAGCCACACGATATTGCTTGCCGCCGGTCTTGATGACTGCGTACATCGGGGTAGGTCCTGGCTCCGGCCCTTGTCTGGGCATCTTGCTCGCGTTCTTCGGCGCTGCCTGGAGGGCAGACTTTGGTGCGGCCAGGCCGCAGGCCTCGAACAGCGCATTTCGCGCGGCAACCGGGGCTGCCGCGCGCCGGCCCCCTTATGCCGTCCGGGCCTGTTTGCTGTCAATGGCATTCCAGTGCGTCTGGCCGGCCGCCGGGCTGGCTGCAGTCTATCCCCAGGCCATGCCGGCCGACGCATTGACCGCCGTGCGAGGCTCCGCGAGCCTTGCCAGGAAGTCTTGATTCGGCATTGAGCGAGGCGCAGTCGTGGCGCAGACTCTGGCACAGGGCCGGCACGGCGAAGTGACCGGGCGGTCGACGGTGTACGTGGCATTGTGGGCGTTTCTAGCTCTGGTGGCGCTGGCTTACCTGGCCCTTCTGGCGCTGCGCCCGGATCTTGCAACCCGCATCATCCTTGCGCCGCAGCCCGGCGCGCCCGAGACCAATCAGGTCCAACGGGCCATGCTGCGCGCCCTGACGGAGATCCAGGAACTCAGGCAGACGGCTGAGCGGCTGCAAGGGGACATTTCGCAGGTCCGCACGCAGACGCACGCGGATCGCGATCGGCTGCAGGCCATCGAGACCCGCCTCACGGCCATCGAGGCGCAACGCGCCGAGGCCCCTCCGATTGCCGCGACGGCGCCGCCGCCTCCGGCGCCTCAGACGCGGGCGGCGGACGATGCCGCCGGCAAGGCGCGCCGTGATGCGCGTGCCGCGCCTCAGAAGGCGGTAGCGGCCGCCGCGGGCGGTGCGCCGCGTGAAGCGAGCGCTGTCGAAACACAGGCGCTGCCGGCAGCTAAGCCCGCCCCGGTCGCCGTCGTTGTCATGACGGGGCCTTCGCTCGACGCGGTCCGCCTCTACTGGCAGGTGGTCCAGGAGGCCAACAAGGCCGCCCTGCGCGGACTTGAGCCCCGCGTCGTCGAGGTCGCATCCGACCCGCCCGTGTACCAGCTGCTGGCCGGTCCCGTGGCCACGAAGGAAGCGGCGACGCGCGTCTGTGAGCGTCTGCGACTGAAACCGAGCCAATGCTCGGTGGTCCCCCTCGCCGGCCAGCCGCTCTAGCCCGCGCGCACCAAGGCTGTCCTTGCGCGCTCAGGACGCGGCGTTTATGAGTACCGCCGAATTCGAGGATGCCGCACGTCGGATCATGGGCTGCCGCACGCGGGCGGGCAGCTGGGGCTGACGCGCTTTTCTGCGCGCGCGGGCGGAAATCAGGCTGGCTTCCGGCGCGGGGCGGCCGAGGGCAGGGTGGCGGGACCGTACATGGCGACCGTGGTGATGAAATTCGGCGGCACGTCGGTTGCCAACGTCGACCGCATTCGAAATGTGGCACGCCACGTCAAGCGCGAGGTCGATGCCGGAAACAAGGTTGCGGTTGTCGTCTCGGCGATGGCCGGAACAACGAACCAGCTCGTGGCATGGGTCCGCGAGGCATCGCTCTTGCACGATGCGCGCGAGTATGACGCGGTCGTCGCGTCCGGCGAGAACATCACCGCCGGGCTTCTGGCGATCGTGTTGCAGTCCATGGGCATCACCGCCCGCTCTTGGCAGGGCTGGCAGATCCCGATCATCACGGATCAGGCGCACGGCGCAGCGCGCATCCTGAGCATCGACGGGGCGAAGCTGCGCGAGCGGCTCGACCAGGGGGAGGTGGCCGTCGTCACCGGCTTCCAGGGCCTCGAGCCGGAGCGCAATCGGCTCTCCACGCTCGGCCGCGGCGGGTCCGATACGAGCGCAGTGGCCATCGCCGTGGCGCTCAAGGCCGATATCTGTGACATCTATACCGACGTCGATGGGGTCTACACCACGGACCCCCGCATCGTGCCGAAGGCGCGCCGCCTGCCGAAGATCTCCTACGAGGAGATGCTCGAGATGGCCTCGCTCGGCTCGAAGGTGCTCCAGACGCGTTCGGTCGAGCTGGCGATGGTCCACAAGATGCGCACGCGGGTGCTCTCGAGCTTCGTGCCGCCGGACCAGATGCAGCCGGTGCGCGAGCGCGGTAACGAGGAGATCGGCACCACCGTTTGCGACGAGGATGAGATCGTGGAACAGCAGGTTGTCAGCGGCATCGCGTACTCGAAGGATGAAGCCAAGGTGACGCTTCGCAAGATCGCCGACAAGCCGGGCGTGGCCGCGAGCATTTTTGGACCGCTGGCGGACGCCAACGTCAATGTCGACATGATCGTCCAGAACCTCTCCTCGGACGGCAAGCACACCGACATGACCTTCACGGTGCTCGAATCGGAGCTGCCGCGGGCGCTCGAGGTGCTCAAAGCCGCACGCAAGGAGATCGGTTACTTCGATTTGGACAGCTCGGCCGATGTGGTGAAGGTTTCCGTCATCGGCATCGGCATGCGCAGCCATGCCGGCGTCGCCGCCCGCATGTTCAAGGCGCTTGCGGAAAAGGGGATCAACATCCTCGCCATCACCACGTCCGAGATCAAGATCAGCGTTCTGATCAACTCGGCATACGCCGAGCTCGCAGTGCGCACGCTGCACTCGCTTTATGGCCTTGACGCCGACTGAGCCGGAGCAGGCTCGTCGGTCTCGGCCGGACCGTCGACCGCCGCCGGCGGATTGGACGGACCACGCACGGCCGCCGGGACCAGCATCCGGCTGAGCCAAGTGAACGCGAAGGCAGGGGCCGTTGCCAATGGCCAAGAGACCGGCCGACGAGACAAGAAAGGGAATGGTCGAGCCGGCGCTCCGGCCGATCCTGCGTCGGCTGCACGAGATCATGTCCGGCACCGACGACGGCCAGAGCCGCCTGGACAAGATCGTGCGCCTGGTGTCGGGGCTGCTGATCGCCGAGGTCTGCTCGATCTATCTGCGCCGCCAGGACGGCTCGCTTGAGCTGTTCGCGACCGAGGGCCTGCGCCCGAGCGCCGTCCACACGACGTTCATGAAGCGCGGCGAGGGCCTCGTCGGGCGCTGCGCCGAGCTCAAGGTGCCGGTCAACGAGCCCGACGCGCAGAAGCATCCGGCCTTTTCCTACCGGCCGGAGACCGGGGAGGAGATCTATCACTCGTTCCTGGCGGTCCCGATCCTGCGCGGCGGCGAGGTCCTGGGCGTGCTCACGGTCCAGAACAAGACCCCGCGCATCTACGCCGAGGAAGACGTCGAGGCATTGCAGACGACGGCAATGGTGCTCGCCGAGCATCTTGTGAGTGGCGCCGTCCCCGGCGCCAGTCCTCAGTCGGCCGGGTCAGCCGCACAAGGCCTGATCATCAAGGGCCAGCCCATTTCGGACGGGATCGCGCTGGGTCATGTCGTGCTGCACGAGCCGCGCGTGGCGGTGACGGAGCTCGTGGCAGAGGACAGCGAGGCCGAGGCCGCTCGCCTCGACGCGGCGCTCACCGAGCTCAAAGCCGCGCTCGACGAGTTGATCGACCAGGGCGAGCTGGCCAAGGACGGAGAGCATCGCGACGTGCTCGAGGCCTACCGCATGTTCGCCAACGACCGCGGCTGGCAGCGCCGGCTGCATGAGGCGGTGAAGTCCGGGCTCACGGCCGAGGCGGCGGTTGAGCAGGTCCAGAACCGAACCCGCGCTCGCATGCTCAGGCAGGCCGAGCCGTTCTGGCGCGAGCGCGTGCGCGATCTCGACGACCTGTCCGACCGTCTCCTGCGCATCCTCGCCGCACGCCGCGGCGACACGACGCTCGACAGGGACATTCCCCACGATGCCGTGCTGATCGCGCGCACGATGGGCGCCGCCGAGCTGCTCGATTACGACCGCAAGCGCCTCAAAGGACTGGTGATCGAAGACGGCAGCGGCCAGAGCCATGTGGCCATCGTGGCGCGCGCGCTCGGCATCGCCGCCGTCGGGCAGGCGCGCGGCGCCGTCGAGCGCACCGAGCGAGGCGCGCCGATCATCGTCGATGCCGACACGGGCGAAATCTATCTGCGGCCGACGGCGGAGGTGATTAAGGCCTACGCCGACAAGGTGCGCTTCCGCGCGCGCCGTCAGCGCAAGTACCGTGCCTTGAAGGACGTGCCGCCGCTGACGCGCGACGGTGTGCGCATCGAATTGCACATGAACGCGGGCCTCGAGGTCGACGTCGCCCAGCTGCATGAGGCCGGCGCCGACGGAATTGGCCTCTTTCGCACCGAGCTGCAGTTCATGATCGCCTCGTCGTTTCCGCGCCTCGAGCGCCAGACGCAGGTCTATCGCCGCGTGCTCGAGGAGGCGCGGGGCAAGCCGGTAGTCTTCCGCACGCTCGATATCGGTGGCGACAAGGTCCTGCCGTACCTGAGGCACGAGCCGGAGGTGAACCCTGCGCTCGGCTGGCGCGGCATCCGCCTTGGCCTCGACCGCCCCGCGCTGTTCCGCACCCAGATCCGCGCCCTGATCCGCTCAGCCGACGGGGCCGATCTGCACGTCATGGTGCCGATGGTCTCAGACCGCGGCGAGGTGATCCAGATCCGCGAGATGATCGACCGCGAACTCGAACTCGCTCGCCGCCGCACGGGCGCTGCGCCGCGGCTGCATGTCGGCATCATGATCGAGGTGCCGGCGTTGCTCTTCGAGCTCGACGAGGTTCTGCCGTTGGTCGATTTCGTCTCGATCGGCAGCAATGATCTGATGCAGTATTTCTACGCGGCCGATCGCGACAATCCGCGCGTCGCGAGCCGCTTCGACTGTCTCTCGCCGGCGTTCCTGCGGGCCTTGAAGTCGATTGTCGACGCCGCGGCCCGCCACAATGTTCCGGTCACGATCTGCGGCGAGATGGGCGGGTTGCCGCTCGAGGCTATGGCGCTGATCGGCATCGGATTTCGCTCGCTGTCGATGGCGCCGGCGGCGATCGGCCCGATGAAGACGATGCTGATGTCGCTTGACGTCGGCCAACTGAGGCAGATGCTTATGCCGCTCCTCGAGCGCGGACACCTGTCCCTGCGCGATGAGCTGCGCCGGTTTGCGGAGAATGCCGGCGTCGAGATCTGACAGCGGCTGGCCCGGAGCTGCCATGGGCGTTGTCGGCTCCGGCTTGAGTGCGGGGGCACAATCGGCATGTCAGGCGAATGGGAGCGTTTTCGCCGGCAGCAGCCGGGGGTTGCAGGCGGCGGTTCGCGCGGCAGGGGCGTGTCGATCTACGCCATCGACGAGCGCCCGTCCGGGCTCGACCCCGTGCTCGGCGGGCTTTTTCGCACCATGCGCTCGCTGTCGCCGCTCTCACTCGATGCGCTGGCCTACGAGCTTGGCACGACGCCGGAGACGCTTGTGGCGCTCGAGGCCGGCCAATTGCGGGTGTTCCCCTCGCCGGCCGAGGCGAGGCGCGTGATCGAGGCCTATGGCTGGCACGTCGCGATTGATGTTGGCCCCATCCTGCGTCGGCTGCTCCCGCAGATCTCGGACGAACGCGAGCCGCTGACGCTTGCGCCGCAGGCCGTGCGGCGGATTGCAGACGCGCGTCTTGCAGCCGAGCCCGATTGGCGTCACGCCGGCGTCGTTGGCGCCGTGACAGTGGCGCCGATCGCCGCAGAAGGCCAGGCCAGGTGGGCCGCGGCCGCCTTGCGACGGTCGGACGCCGCGACGGTCGATCTTCCGGTCCCGGCGACGGCGGCATGGGTGAGCGCAGCGCGCCGCTGGGCCTTGCCTGCTGTGCTGGCGATGGCCGTCGGCGTCATGGCGGCGCTGCCCGCGCTGCTGTCGTCGCAGTCCGGCAACGAAATGGTCGCGGCAATCAATCGGGCGGCGGCGCCGGTTCAATCGGAAACGGCCCCGAAGGACTTGGAAAAGCAGTCCGTTCGCCTCTCCCCGCCCGACCGGCACGGCTTGCGCTGGGTGATTGTCGAGGACCCCCGCACGCGCAAAGCCGATCGCCTGCCGTTCGCGTCGCCGGCTCGCTGACGCGGCTCAGCGGCTGCGGCCGCGGGGTTGCACGATTTGCGCGCGTGCGCTCTAGCCGACGGAGGCGGTGGCGAATAGTCTCGGGCGCAAAGCCCGCAATCGCTGACGTTGAGGTCGTCCCATGAACGAGCCGCTGCCCAACTCCAGGCGCCGCATGAGCGGTGGCCAGGCACTCGCCGAGATGCTGCAGCTCTCCGGCTGCGGCCCGATGTTCGGCATGGGCGGATTCCAGCTTCTGCCCTTCTACGAGGCGTGCCGGGCGTTGCAGCTGAAGCATTTTCTGATTAACGACGAACGTTGCGGCGCCTTCGCCGCCGACGCCTGGGCGAAGGTCACCAACCGTCCCGCCGTCGCCGACGGCACGCTTGGACCCGGCGCAACCAACCTGACGACGGCCCTCGTCGAGAGCCTCAACGCCGGCATCCCGATGATCGCCATCGTCGGCGACGCCAACCGCGAGCACGCCTGGAAGAACATGACGCAGGAGGCGCGGCAAATCGAGATCCTGCGCCCGGCGGTGAAGGAGGTGATCCGCGTCGAGGTCATCAAGCGGCTGCCCGAACACGTGCGCCGCGCCTTCGCCGTCGCAACGAGCGGCCGTCCTGGCCCGGTCGTCCTCGATGTGCCCGAGGACATCGCGCACGGCGAGCACGACTTTGACGCCGCCGACTTCTGGATCGATCCCGAGACGCTGAAGGCCCAGGCGCGGCGTACCCGGCCCGATGGTGCGAGCGTCGAGAAGGCGGCCGCGATTCTCGCCAAGGCCGAGCGGCCCTTGATCCTCGCCGGCGGCGGCGTGCACATTTCCGAGGCGTGGGATGTGCTGCAGAAGTTCGCCGAGGACTACGGCGTTCCGGTCGCCCACACCATGTCGGGCAAGGGCGCGATCGCCTGCACGCATTCCCACTCCGCGGGTCTCTTCGGCCGCTACGACCGCATCGCCAACGCGCTCATCGCCGCCTCGGATTGCCTGCTTGTCGTCGGCTGCAAGCTCGGCGAGATCGCGACCAAGCGGTTCGCGCTGATCCCGCCCGGCAAGCCGATCATCCACATCGAGATCGATCCGACCGAGATCGGCCGGACGACCCGCACGGACGTGGCGCTCGCTGGCGATGCCAGGCTGGCGCTTCAGGACCTCGCGGCGGCACTCGGCAGCGGCAAGGCGGCGGCGGAGCGGCGCGCCGCCTATGTCGCAGAGCTGCCGAAGCGCATGGCGGAATGGCGGGCGGGCGCGCGCGACCGGCTCGAAAGCAAGGAGAGCCCGATCAACGTCGGCCGTCTGATGAACGAGCTCAACAAGCTCATGCCCGCCGATGGCATCGTCGTCGCCGACGGCGGCTTCGCCGCCCACTGGGGCGGGCTCATGTTCGACACCAAAAAGTCCGGAAGGCATTTCCTGCCCGATCGCGGCTTCGCCTCGATCGGCTACGGCGTCCCGGGCGGGATCGGCGCGCAGATGGCGGCTGGCCCCAAGCGTCGCGTCGTATCGCTCACCGGCGACGGCGGCTTCAACATGAGCCTCGGCGACCTCGAGACCGCGCGTCGCGTCGGCGCCAATTTCGTGGCGGTCGTCTTCAACAATGCCGCCTCGGGCTATGTGAAGGCGCTGCAACACGCGGTCTATGGCCAAGGCGCCTACCAGTCCTCGGATCTCGTCGAGATGAACTATGCGCAGATCGCCGAGGGGTTCGGCTGCAAGGGCATCCGCGTGACCGACCCCGAAAAGCTCGCGCGCGCCCTTCAGGAAGGCCTCGAGAACACCTCGACGCCGACCGTGCTCGATGTCGTTGTCACGCGCGATCCCTCCAGAATGCTGCCGGCCGCCGACAACCGCGCCGCTCTCACCGTCAAAAAGGGCGACCGGCCCGTATGACGCCGCGAGCGTTTCCCGTGTCGCGCTCCGACGGCACCGAAAGCATTCAAAGCCAAGCAACGAGACGAGACTGATGAAAACCATCGCCGCCATCCAGACCGAGGTCAACGGAACGCTCCGACTGGAGGAGATCGACCTGCCCGATCCCGGTCCGGATCAGGTAACGCTGAAGCTCTATTCGAGCGGCGTGTGCCACTCCCAGCTTCACCAGATGCACAATCCCGCCCTTGGCCGGCCGCTGCTGCTCGGGCACGAGGGGACCGGCGTCGTCACGCGCGTGGGCCGCAACGTCACGCACGTGAAGCCAGGCGACCTGTGTATCGTCACCTGGGTGCCGCGCACGCCCGTGCGCGGACCCGTTGCCCGCGAGATGACCGGGGCGACGTTCAAGGGCACCCCCGCACACGGCCACGTCTACACCTGGGCGCGGGACGTGCAGACGAGCAAGGATCTCGTCGTGCCGATTCCCGAGGATCATCCGCGTGATCTGAGCTGCATTGTCGGCTGTGCCGTGCTGACGGGCGCTGGCGCGGTCCTGCACACGGCCAAGGTGCGCGCCGAGGAATCGGTTGCGGTGTTCGGGGTCGGCGGTGTCGGCCTTTCGGCCATCAAGGCGGCCGCGATTGTTGGCGCCTATCCGATCATTGCGGTCGACCTCGATGAGAAGAAGCTCGAATTCGCACGAGTCTTCGGCGCGACGCACACCGTCAACGCTTCGGGCAACACCGATCCGGTCGAGGCGATCCGCGACCTGACGAAAGGCGGCGTCGACTATGCCTTCGATGCCATCGGCCGCCAGCGCACCATCGAGCAGATTCTGCAGGCGACGCGGCCGGGCGGCATCGGTGCCGATAATTTCGGCGGCATGGCCGTCCTGGTCGGCATTCCGCAGGAGAAAGTGACGCTCGACCCGAGCCTCTTCGTCTATGGCCAGCGCCAATACCGCGGCAGCCTCGGCGCGAGCTTTCCCGACCGCGATTTTCCGATGTATCTGCGCTGGCACCGCGAGGGCAAGTTCCCCCTCGACCGGCTGGTGACGCGCCGTTATGCGCTCGCCGAGATCAACCAGGCCTGCAGCGACCTCCACGACGGCCGCATCCTCGGCCGGGCGATCCTGGAATACTGAGCCGTCCGGCAGTTTCACGCCGGCCCTGACGAAGGAACCGAACTGATGTTGCGATTGGGCTGCGGCGCCGGTTTCTCCTCGGACCGGCTCGAACCGGCGATCGATCTCGCCGAGAAAGGCAAGCTCGACTATCTGGTGTTCGAGACCTGCGCCGAGCGCACGCTGGCGTTTGCGCACCGCGACCGCAAACTCGACCCGAAGCGCGGTTACAACCCGCTGCTCCCCCAGCGTATGCGCGGCGTATTGCCGGCGGCACGTCGCAACGGCACCCGCATCGTCACCAACATGGGCGTTGCCAATGTTCCGGCAGCGGTTGCGACGACGATCGCAATCGCCCGCGAGCTGGGCCTCAAGGGGCTTAAGGTGGCAGCGGTGCTGGGCGATGACGTGACGGACGAGCTCGGCCCCGACACACCGCTCTTCGACCATCACGGCAGAACCATCCGCGAGGTCGGACTGCCGCTTGTCGGCGCCAACGCCTATCTTGGCATCGACGCCATTCTGCCGGCGCTCGAGGCCGGGGCCGACGTCGTCATCACCGGCCGCGTCGCCGACCCCTCGCTGTTCCTGGCGCCGATCGTGCATCGCTACGGCTGGCGGCGCGACGACTGGCCCGCGCTTGGCCGCGGCACCGTCGTCGGTCACCTGATGGAGTGCGGGATGCAGATCACGGGCGGCTACTTCGCCGATCCGGGCTTCAAGGATGTGCCGCGGCTCGCGGATTGCGGCTATCCGATCGCCGAGGTCGCAGAGGACGGCAGCGCGACCATCACCAAGCTCGCCGACGCCGGCGGGCTCGTCTCGGCGCGCACGGTGAAGGAGCAGCTCCTCTACGAGGTGCACGATCCCGCTCGCTACCTCACTCCCGATGTCACCGCCGACTTCTCGCGGGTCGAAGTGCGCGAGACGGGACGCGACCGCGTCGAGGTGCGCAAGGCGACCGGGACCGAGCGCCCGCCGACGCTCAAGGTGACGGTGGGCTTCGACCGCGGCTATTTCGCCGAGGCGGGCGTCAGCTACGCCGGGCCCAACGCGACGGCGCGCGCGCGCCTTGCCGCCGCCATTCTCGCGGAGCGGCTCGACCGCCATCCCGAGATTCGCGCCGAGCGGCGCATCGACCTCATCGGCATCAATTCTCTCCACGCGACGGCTGGCGCGAGCGCGCCTGAAAGCGAGGACGTGCGTGTGCGCGTCGCGCTGCGGACCGCCGACCGTTCGGCGGCCGAGACGATGCTGTGGGAGGTCGAGGCCCTGCTGTGCTGCGGTCCCGCCGGAGGCGGCGGCTTCCGCGGGCAGATCACGCCGTCGGTTGTCACGCACTCTGCGCTAATCCCGCGCGAACGCGTACGGACGTCGGTCGAGCTGATGGTGGCGTGAGGCAATGGCGATGTCGCGCAAAGTCAAGCTGCACCGGATTGCGCACGCCCGCGCCGGCGACAAGGGCAACACGTCGAACGTGTCGGTCTGGGTCTACGATCCGGGCGACTATCCGCTCGTCAAGGCGCAGCTTACCGCCGAGCGCGTCAAGGCGGCCTTCCCGGCCCTGATCCGGGGGCCCGTCCGGCGCTACGAGCTCGACCAGCTGCATGGGCTCAATTTCGTCATGGAGGACGCGCTCGAGGGCGGCGTGAACACGTCGCTCGGGCTCGACAGCCACGGCAAGAGCTGGAGCTACCTGCTGCTCGGCCTCGAGATCGACGTGCCCGAGAACCGGCGGCCGGACTGACCGGCGACGTCGCGGCAAGTTCCAGTACGCTCCGGCTCGAAAGGGCGGCCGATGCAGCCCTATTCACAGCCACATTGAGGCGCTAGAGGGTAGCGGTTCCGGTTTCATCGGGTGGGTCCCGCCATGGCACGCAAGAGTTTCTTCCGGGTTCGTGGGGCAGAGGCGGCCCTGCTGTGCGCCGTTATCGCGACTGCGGCCCCGACGGCGCGCGCGGAATCGGCACTCGATTGCTTCAGTGAGGATTGGGGCCGCCGCATTGCCGGCTGTACGTTCATCATCGAGAACCCGGGGGCCACACCGTCCGAGCGGGCGCAGGCCTACGCCATGCGCGCGCTGACGCTCTCGCTCAAGGGCCAGTATGAGGACTCGATCCGGGACTACGACGCCGCCATCCGGATCGTTCCGGATTTCGCGGTCGCGCTCAACAACCGCGCCTGGGCCTACTTCAAGTGGGGAAAGGGACCGAAGGGGCTCGCCGACGCCGAGCGCTCGCTCGTCCTCAACCCCTTCAGCGAGCACACCTGGGACACGCGCGCCCACATCCGCCAGGTCATGGGGAACTTCGCAGGCGCATTCGAAGATTACGAACAGGCCGTCAACCTGGGCGGCGAACGCATGGTGAAACTCTATCAGTGCGGTCTGGCCGCCGCCGGTCTCTACAAGGGCAACATGGACGGCTACTACACCGAGGAAGTCCGCACGGCGTTGCGCACCTGCGCCTACTCGAAGACCTGCGATCCGCTGCCGGCCGACGAGGAATGCAAGGATCCGACCTCGTGACGACCCGGCAGCGGCGCCGCGCCGCGATCGTCGCGCCTGCGCCAGCCGCAGCCATGCGATGCCGTCGTCCGCGATGCCCGAGGAGGGTCAGCGCTTGACTGACGCGTCGCAGCGGCCGGGCTCGAGAAACGTGAGCGTCTTCAAGGCGCCGCGCACGGCGAAATCGCCATAGTCGATATAGAGCCGGCGCGAGACCCCGTTGTCGAAGTAGAGGAAGGCGAGCTCGTACGACGGCGCGGCGTCCTTCTTGTCGGCGCCCTGCTCGAAGTAGCTGATGGAGACGGGCCAGCTCCGCAGCCCGTCGAGCGCGGCCGCGTTGGCGACCTGCGGCAGCTTCTTGTTATGACCGGGAGGGTGCATCTTTCCGATGTAGGCCGTGGTCGCATAGACCTTCTCGCCCTTCTCCGAGCCGTCGTAGAGGTCGGCCTGGAAGATCGTCGCTCCGCGCCGCGCCGCCTCGAGGAGGGCGATCGAGTGCTGGATCGGGAAATGCACGTTGGGCCCAAGCGGCACTTGCTTCTTGGCGGGCTTGACCAGTTCAACCTTGCCCTCGCTCGAGGAGGCGGGGCGGCTGGCATCGCCCTGCGTGGATTCCGATAGCTTCGTGTCCTTGTACTGGCTCGAGCTGAAGCGGAAAGATTTGGCGAGCGCGTCTTCCCAGGACGTCGAGCGCATGTCGGTGATCGACGTGGCGCCTTCCTGGTTGGTGATGCGGGTGACGAAGCGCATCGTCTGCGTGTAGCCTTCGCAGGCCGACCCGGTGAGTTCGTAGACCATGCGGCCGGACATCTCGGACACGCCCGAGCCGCCGCGCGACTGGTCGAGCGTGATCTCGTAGACGGCGCGGTGCGGCGCCAGCGCGATCGATCCCTGCGCTGGCTGGGCGGTCGCTGTGCCGGGAACGGGAATGAGACCCGCCCAGGCGAAGGCCGCTGCTGCAACGCATGTCCGCACGTCGCCAACCATCGATGAAGCTCCCGGCGTTCCCGACCCGCTCCTGGGACCAAGCCCGCGGACCGCTTTGGTCGAATCCTAGTCGGTGGCGGGCCCGGTTGCAAAGTCCGGGCGCCGGCCGCAAGAATGGCGCTCGATCCGTGATCCCACCGTTCATCTAACGTCGCCGTCGCGGCAGAAAAGGGGCATCGTGACCACATCCGCCGAAGAAAAGATCGTTGCGATGGGTCTGGTCTTGCCGGCCGCCCCCGCGCCCGTGGCCAACTACGTCCCGGCCGTGCTCGCGGGCAGCCTCCTGTTCGTTTCGGGCCAGATCTCGAAGACGGCATCCGGCGAAATCATCGCCGGCAAGCTTGGCGGCGGCGTCGATGTCGGCCGCGGCCGCGAGGCGGCGCGGGCCTGCGCGCTCAATATCCTGGCGCAGGCGAAGGCGGCGCTCGGGTCGCTCGACCGCATCGAGCGCGTCGTCAAGTTGACGGGCTTCGTTGCATCGGCTCCTGGGTTCACGGATCAACCGCAGGTCGTCAACGGCTGCTCGGACCTGTTGGTCGAGGTGCTCGGGGAGAGGGGCCGGCATTCGCGTTCGGCGGTCGGCGTCGCCGCGCTGCCGCTCGACGCCGCCGTGGAGGTCGAGGCGATTTTTGCCATCCGGCCATGAGTGTCGGAGCGCGCGTGATGCTCGACCGGTCCGCGTTCCTGCGCCCGATCGCGCATCGCGGACTGCACAAAGCGAGCGAAGGCGTGGTCGAGAATACCGCGCCTGCGTTCCAGGCGGCGATCGACAAGGGCTACGGCATCGAGTGCGATCTGAGGCCGGCGGCAGATGGCACGCCGATGGTCTTTCACGACCTGGCGCTCTCCCGCCTGGTCGATGCCCGCGGCAAGGTGAGCGACTATCCGGCGAGCGAGCTCGCCAGGCTGCGCTACCGCCGCTGCGACACGCCGATCTTGACATTCGACGATCTGATCGACCTCGTCGACGCGCGCGTGCCGCTGCTCGTCGAGATCAAGAGCGAATGGGACGCCGCGGACCCGGCCTTTCTCAGGGCCATCGCGCGGCAGGCGAAGCGGGCGAAGGGGCCTCTGGCGCTGATGTCGTTCGACCCCGCGGTCATGACCGCCGTGCGCGAGCTTGCGCCCAGGGTCCCGCGCGGCATCGTCTCGGGCCATTACCAGGGCGACGGTTGGTGGCTCGATCGGCTCGATCGGGAGCGCGCCTACCGGCTCACCCACCTGCTTGAGAGCGGGCCGGCTGCGCCCGGCTTTTTCGCCTATCACGTGCGCGCGCTGCCGACGCCGGTCACGCGGTTCGTGCGCGAATGCCTGGAGATGCCGCTCTTCGCCTGGACCGTGCGCACGCCAGCGGATCTGGCCGTCGCCAAGGCATGGGCCGACGCGCCAATCTTCGAGGACCTGACTTTGTGAGGCGGTGACGGCGGGCGCCGGACCCCGCCCAAGGCCACCGCCCCGCGGCAAGCCAACCGACCGGGGCCTTGCCGCTGTCCGGACAACATTGACTGCATCCCGCCTTCGCGCGAACCTGAAACCGAAGACGGATTGGACACGATCGAGGGAGGTTGCGCGCGAATGAGTCTCAAGGGGAAAGCGTACATCGTCGGTGCCTACGAGCATCCGACACGCAAGGCGCCGGACAAGTCGCTGGCGCAACTGCACGCCGAAGTGGCGAAAGGCGCGCTCGAGGATGCCGGGCTCACCAAGAACGACGTCGACGGCTACTTCTGCGCCGCCGGCGACACGCCGGGCCTCGGGGGCCTCAATTTCGTCGAGTACATGGGCCTGAAGCTGCGCCACTACGATACGACGGACTCCGGCGGCTCCTCGTACAATCTGCATGTCGGCCATGCCATCGAAGCGATCGCGGCCGGCAAGTGCAACGTGGCGCTCGTCACTCTGGCGGGCCGCCCGCGCTCGGAGGGCGTCCAGACCGGCACGGCGCCGCGCATGGGCAATCCGCAGCAGCCCGAGCTCCAGTACGAGTTTCCTTACGGGCCGGCGACGGCCAACATGTATGCCATGGCGGCGCGCCGGCATATGCACCAGTTCGGCACAACGTCCGAGCAGCTCGCCTGGGTCAAGGTGGCTGCCTCCCATCATGCACAGTACAACCCGCACGCCATGCTGCCGAAGGTGGTCACGGTCGAGGAGGTTGTGAACTCGCCGATGGTCGCCGATCCGCTGCACCGGCTCGATTGCTGCGTCATCTCGGACGGCGGCGGCGCTTTGGTCATTACGCGGCCCGAGATCGCGAAGTCGCTGAAGCGGCCGCTCGTCAAGGTCATCGGCACCGGCGAGGCGACGAAGATCCAGGGCGGCGGGGTTGGCCTTGATCTGACCTACTCGGCCGGCGCCGAGAGCGGCCGGCGCGCCTTCGAGATGGCGGGCGTCAAGCCGTCCGACATCAAGTATGCCTCGATCTACGACAGCTTCACCATCACCGTCGTCATGCAGCTCGAGGACCTGGGCTTCTGCAAGAAGGGCGAGGGCGGCAAGTTCGTCTCCGACGGCAACCTGATTTCGGGCGTCGGCAAGCTGCCGTTCAATACCGACGGCGGCGGCTTGTGCTCCAATCACCCGGGCAACCGCGGCGGCATGACCAAGGTGATCGAGGCCGTCCGGCAGGCGCGCGGCGAAGCGCATCCGAAAGTCCAGGTCAAGGACCCCTCGATCGTGCTCGCGCACGGCACCGGCGGGTCGCTCGGCACACGCCACGTCGGCGCCACCGTCATCCTCGAGCGGGAGTAATCGGACCATGAGCGAGAAAGTCTATCCAGCCGTCCCGCCGACGCCGGGCTCCGAGCCCTACTGGGAGGGCGCCAAGGCCGGCAAGCTGATGGTGCAGTTCTGCAAGGACTGCGGCAAGCCGCACCACTATCCGCGCGGCGTGTGCCCGCACTGCTTCTCGACCAATCTCGAGTGGCGGCAGGCGAAGGGGACGGGCGAAGTCTACACGTACTCCATCATGCGCGCGGCGAAGCCCCCCTACGTGATCGCCTATGTGACGCTCGACGAGGGCGTCTCCATGATGACCAACATCGTCGACTGCCCGCCCGAAACTGTGAAGATCGGGCAGAAGGTGAAGGTTGTATTCAAGGACAACGAGGCCGGCGGCAAGCTGCCGTGCTTCACGCCGGCCTGACGGCCTCGCGCGGGCCAAGTACGGCCGACCGGCGACGCCGGGTTCATCGGCCCGGCGCCGCGCGGCGCCTCCGGTCGGCAGCCTCGCGAGCGCGACTAGGCCGCCACAGACGGCTGGCGTCGCCACGAGCAGCGGACTAGCATCGCTTTATCGTCCGTGCTGGCGGCACCCGCGTCGGGGTCGCCGCCGGCGAGCGTCCGGCGCGCGGACGCTCACGCACTCAATGGCTTTCTAAGAGCTCCGGGAGCAACGACCATGGCTTATCGCGGCATGACCTGCACCAACGTCTCGCTCAAGGGGGACGGCGGCACGATGATCACCGCCTACACGGCGCGGCCCGAAGGCGCGGGGCCCTTTCCGGGTGTCGTTCTCGTGCATCATCTGCCCGGCTGGAGCGAGCTCTACATCGAGATGACGCGGAAATTCGCGCACTACGGCTACATGGCGATCTGCGCCAATCTCTACGAGCGGGCGGGACCGGGCAACCCGGACGACGTCGCCGCCAAGGTGCGCGCTGAAGGCGGCATCGCCGACAGCCAGATGGTGGGCGACACCGAGGCGGCGGTGAAGTGGATGCGTTCGCAGCCGGGACACAACGGCAAGGTTGGCATCTTCGGCTCGTGCTCGGGCGGCCGCCATGCCTTTATCTACGCCTGCCAGCGAAAGGATGTCGACGCCTGCGTCGACCTGTGGGGCGGCCGCGTGGTGATGGCGAAGGAGGAACTCAACCCCAAGACGCCCGTGGCGCCGATCGATATGACCAAGGACCTCTGCTGTCCGCTGCTCGGAATCTTCGGCAACGAGGACCGGGCGCCGAGCCCCGAGCAGGTCAACCAGCACGAAGCGGAGCTCAAGAAGCACGGCAAGACCTACGAGTTCTACCGCTATGACGGCGCCGGCCACGGCATCTTCTACTACCACCGGCCGCTCTATCGCGTGGAGCAGGCGCTCGATGGCTGGAACAAGGTGTTCGCGTTCTTCGGCAAGCATCTGGCGAAGTGAGGGGCCCCATGTGCACATCGATTGTCGAGATCGCGGCCGCCGAGGGAATGGCCAAGGCGGGCGACGACTGGTTCCCGGTGACGCATTCGGTGGTCGCCTACGATCATGCCCGCCATGCGCTTCTGGGAGACGTCATCACGCTCGATTTCTTCAACGCGGGTCTGCCGGCGTCCTCGCGCGCGGCCGTGGAGCTCACGCTTGAGACGGCAAAGGCGTTGCGTGCCGCGCTTGACCGCGCCATTGCGGCCGCCGACCTCGAAGAGGCCGAGCGCGCCGCGAGCATCGCCGCGCAGCGCGAAGCGAAGCGTATTCGCGTGGCGGCGCGGGCGGCAGCGTGACCTGATTCCGACCCGCCTCGCGCGCCGTCGCGGCTGGAATGGCGCGCAGCATTTGTCAAGCTGCGGTGCAGCACGCACTCCAGCGGGCAGGCGCGCCTGGACCGTGTATCCGTTGCCGGTTCCCGAGGAACCGTGCAGGTTCGCCGGCACGGTTTTTCACTTTCGGGGGACTGCATTGATGCTTGCGCGCACGCTTCTCGCGATCTGTCTCGTTCTGTCCGTTATGACCGCTGCCGTTGCGCAGTGGCCGGACAAGCCGGTCAAGCTGCTGGTGCCCTATCCGGCGGGCGGCGCGGCCGACTTGCCGGCCCGCATCGTCGCCGACGGCTTGCAGAGGAAATTTGGCAAACCGTTCATCGTCGAGAACCGGGCTGGCGCGGCAGGCCAGATCGGGACCGAACAGCTCGTCCGCTCGGCTCCCGACGGCTACACGATTTATTGTGGACCGAACGGGCCTTACGTGCTGCTGCCCTTGCTGCGCCCGACCAACTACAAGGTCACCGATCTCGTCCCGATCGCGCCCTATGGCGAGCTCGTCTACGGCTTCGGTGTGCTGAAATCGGCGCCCTTCAACAACCTGAAGGAGCTGCAGGCCTACGCCCAGGCCAATCCGGGCAAGCTCTCCTACTCCTCGCCCGGCGCCGGCTCCGTGACCCATCTGCGCAGCGAGGCCTTCAACATCGTCGCCGACGTGAAGATCACGCACATCCCCTACCGCACGGGAGCGGAGGCGCTGCCCGACTTGCTCGCCGGCCGCGTCGACATCATGAACGACAATCTCTTCTTCCCGCACGTCCGCCGCGGCGAGGTGAAGATGCTCGGCGTCATGAGCCGCGCCCGTCATCCGGAGTTCCCGGATGTGGCGACGTTCGCCGAGCAGGGCTTTGCCGTCGATCTGCCGATCTGGGGCGGCCTGCTGGCCCCCGTCGGCATCCCGCAGCCGATCGTCGATCAATTGGCGAAGGCCATGGCGGAGCTGGCCGACGAGGCGGAGTACCGCGAGAAAATGCTGAAGATCGGCTTCGTCACCTACAAAGCGACCCAGGACGAGATGCGCAAGCAGATGGCGGCCGAGGTCGAACTGTTCCGGGATTTCGTGACAAAGACGAACTTCAAGCTCGAATAGGATGAACCTCGCAGGGGCTGGTCACAGCTCGCGATGGGCAGCCGCCGGTCCCTTTCGCACCCTGTTGCGAGGTTTTCCGGAGCAAACGGACGAGGAGACGCAACGCCATGCGAAAGCTCATCGCGGCCATCTTGACGATCATCGCGGCGCACATCATCGCGGCGCCGCTTGCCGCGCAGCAAGCCTATCCCGCCCGGCCCATTCGCTTCGTCATTCCGTTCGGGCCGGGCTCGGCGAGCGACACGCTTGCCCGCATCATCGGCCAGGAGCTCGGTCAGAACCTCGGCTGGCCGGTCGTCGTAGTGCACAAACCGGGCGCCGACGGCGCGCTGGCGGCGATCGAGGTGCAGCGTTCCGCGCCGGACGGCTACACGTATCTCTTCGGCACCAACAGTCCGTTCTCGGTCGTCCCGAATATCCGCAAGGAACCGCCCTACGACGTGCTGAAGGACTTCACGCCGGTCACGTATCTCGGCGACAACACGTTCTTCCTCGTCGTCCATCCCTCGGTGCCTGCGAAGTCTCTGCCCGAGCTCATCGCCTACGCCAGGGCCAATCCCCGCAAGCTCAACCACGCGACAGGGAACACCTATGCGCTGGTTGCGACCGCGATGCTGGCGGCGCGGAACGGCATCGAGCTCGAGGCGGTGCCCTACAAGTCGGAGCCTGACGCGGTGCCCGACCTGCTCGCCGGACGCGTCCAGGTGCTCAACGGCACGACCACGACGACGGTGCCGCACATCAAAGCGGGCACGCTGCGGGTTCTGGCCACCATGTTCCACGAGCGCAGCCCCGTGCTTCCAGACGTCCCCTCGCTCGTCGAGGCTGGGCAGGCGAAGCTGCCGATCTCGCCATGGTTCGCGCTTGTCGGTCCGGCAGGTCTGCCCGCCGAAATCGTCGCCCGCATGAACGAGGAGATGGTCAAGGTGCTCGCCAAACCGGAGATCCGCGAGCAGCTCGGCCGCCAGGGCTTCATCGCACGCTCATCGACGCCCGCCGAGCTCGCCGCGATCATGAAAGAGCAGCTCGCCATCTGGAAGGATGCGCTCAAGGCCGCCGGGGTCCAGCAGCAGTGACGCCCCGCCGCGGTCTGTGGCGCATAGGCGAATAGGTGATTGGCCGCGGCGGGCGACCGCGAGGCAGAAGGGCTGCGACGCGGGAAAGGGTGGCTCGCGTTCGCCGAACGTCAGGCGAAGTTGAGTTTGAGTCCCGGTTCCGGCCAGCGCAGCATCGCGAGCTGGCCTTTGTCGGACAGCGTGACGTAGGCGGTCATCATGTCCGGCCCGCCGAAGCAGATGTTCGTCGGGTAGATGTCGGGCATTTTTGCCTCACGCACGATGCGTCCGTCCGGCGCGATCTCGGTGATGCAGCCGGTGGTGAGCGTTGCGACGGCGATGTTGCCGCTCGCCATCACCGCGAGGCTGTCGAAGCGCGCACGGCCCGGGAGGCCCGCGATGATCCGGCCCGAGTGCGGCGCGAATTCCGACTTTGGCTTGAGTTTTCCGGGTCCCTGCACCTCGAAGGCCCACAGTCTCGCGCCTTCCGTGTCGGCGACGTAGAGCGTGCGTCCGTCGGGCGAGAGCCCGCAGCCGTTGGGGCTCAGCATCGGATAGGCGACGGCCTCGATCCGCTTGCCGTCGGGCGTCGCGTAATAGACGCCGCCGTTGTCGCGATGGCGCGCGTAGCGTTTGCCAAGGTCGGTGAAATAGAAGCCGCCCTCCTTGTCGAACACCAGATCGTTGGGCGCTGAGAGAAGGTGTCCGCCGCACTCTTTGTAGAGCAGTGTCGAGGCTCCGGTCTTGGGATCGAGACGCGCGATCCAGCCGAACTTGTAGTCGGGATGCGGCCCAAGCCCCATCGAATGGCCCTCGACGTAGCGGCTGCCGCCGTTGTTGCAGAGGTAGAACGCGCCGTCGGGCCCGATGGCGAGACCGTTCGGCCCGCCGCCGCAATCCGAGAAGAGGCTCTTGCTGCCGTCGGCCGCAACGCGCGTGCACCGGCCGTTGCGGATTTCAGTGATCACTACCGAGCCGTCTGCCAGCGCAACCGGCCCCTCGGGGAACCCGAGGCCGGAGGCCAGGATTGTCACGTCCGTCATGTTCGGCGCTCCTTATTCGGCTGTGCGACTCGGCGAAGGGGGCGTTTGCGTGGGCCCTCAGAACTCGTACTCAGGCCCCGGCACGTAGCGGAACTTGTCGAGCGCATCGGCGCGCAGCGTAAAGCCGAGGCCCGGCCGGTCGGGTGCGTGCACCGTGCCGTCGGCGCGGATGTCGAAAGGCTCGTTGAAGAGCTCCCACATCATCGGCATGTGGCCTTGCGTGACCTCGAGGATGTGGCAATTGGGCGCCGACATGGCGACATGGATCGAGGCGGCGAAGAGCACCGCACTTCCCCAGGCGTGCGGCGCGAGCCTGACGCCATAGGCCGACGTCAGCGCCGCGATGCGCCGGATCTCGGTCATGCCCCCGGCGCGGGCGACGTCGGGCTGTGCGATGTCGAGCGCGCGCCGCTCGAGCAGGTCCTGGAAGTCGAAGCGAGTGAACTCGCGCTCGCCCGACGCGATCGGGATCGTGGTCGCCCGGCGCACGTCGGCTTGTCCGGCGTGATCGTCAGGCGTCACCGGCTCCTCGAACCAGGCGATGTCGTACTCCTCGAGCGCCTTGGCGAGCTTGATCGCGACGGCCACCTCGAGCGAGCCGTGCGCGTCGATCATGAGCTCGACGTTGGGCCCAAGCCCGCGCCGCGCCGCCCGCACGCGGCGCACGCACTTCTCGATCGAGAAACCGTCGCGGCCGACGACTCGCATCTTGCATGCCGTGAAGCCCTTGGCGGCGTAGCCCGCGAGTTCCGCCTCGGCTTCCTCGCCCGGCGCCCAGCCGCCCGACGCATAGCCTCGCACCGAACTGCGAACGGCGCCGAGCGCCTGATAGAGCGGAACGCCGAGCGCCTGCGCCTTGACGTCCCAGACGGCGATGTCGACACCCGAGATCGCCTCCATGGCCATGCCGCGCCGCCGGCTCTCGTCGGCCTGCGTCACGCCGCGCTCGAGGGCGGGCTTCGCGCGCGAGCCGTTGTACATCTTCTCGTAGATGCGCTCGGAGAACATCGGGTCTTCGCCCAAAACCTCGGCCGCCAGCTCGTCCTCGACGATCGCCTTGACGACCGGGGGGCTGCCGAGCGCGGCGCCGAGCCCGACGAGGCCGTTGTCGGTCTCGATGCGGATGAGCGTCGCGTCGCTCTTGACCTTGGTGCCGAGGTCGGTGCGGTGGCGCTTCTCGATCGGCACGGGCGCCGACATCGGAATGGCGGTGACCTTGCTGATTTTCATGAACGAGGCTCCTTCGCCGTTGGCAGGCCAGGATCGAGCGAGGACGTTCGGGCGTTGCACGCCATCGCAATCGCCGCCTATCATCCGCCAATCCCGAACGTCTGCCTAGAGTGCGAGATGCCTTGGATTGAAGTGAACGGCGCCGCGCTGCGCTACGACCTCGCCGGCGACGGCGACAGAACTCTCGTGCTCGTGCACGAGATGGGCGGTACGCTCGAGAGTTGGGACGACGTGCTGCCGGCGTTGGCGCAGGACCGGCGCGTGCTGCGCTACGACACACGCGGCGCCGGTCTCTCGGAAAAGATCCGTGGCACGGGCGACATCGACCAGTTTGCCGACGACATTGCCGCACTCCTCGATGCGCTCGCCATCAACGGCCGCGTCGCGATCGCCGGCATCGCCGTCGGCGGCGCCATCGCCATCCATTTCGCGGCACGTCACGCCGATCGCACGGCCGCGCTCATCCCGATGGGACCGGCGACCGGCGTCCCGCCGGAGCGACGCCAGGCGACGCTCGCGATTGCGGACAAGATGGAGAGGGACGGCATCCGCCCCGGCATCGACGCGGTGCTGGCGGCGAGCTATCCCGACGTCCTGCGCGCCGACATGGATCGCTTCCGGCGCGTGCGCAACCAGCGGCTCGGCAACGATCCGGCGAGCCAGGCGGCCATCTACCGGATGTTGGCGCACATGGACCTGTCGGCGGATTATCCGAAGATTGTCTGCCCGACGCTCTTTCTCGCCGGCAGGCACGACGGCCTGCGCCCGCCGGCGACCGTGGAGCCGTTGTCGCGGCTCATCAAGGGAGCACGCTACGAGGCGCTCGAGACGGCGCACTTCATGTCACAGCAGACGCCGGAGCTGGTCGCCGATCGCATGACACGGTTCCTGGCCGAGCATGGCTGTTGAGCATGGCGGCGAAGTCGATATTGTTCGCGCGGCTCGTCGGCCCGGAACCGGGATCGCCCGCTCCGCGGCGGCCGGCGGATCGGGTGCCCCGGCGTTTGCGCGGGCGACGTCCAACCGTGCGGCCGGACGATCAGGCGAGGGAAGGCGCGACTAGGAAGAGCTCATGATCAACAAGATCGTGCGGACGATGGCCGAGGCAATGGCTGGCATCAAGGACGGCTCGACCGTGCTGCTCGGCGGCTTCGGCGCCGTCGGCCAGCCGAACCACCTGCTCGATGCGCTGACCGAGCAGGGGGCAAAGGACTTGACCGTCGTCGCCAACAACGCCGGCACCGGCCGGACGGGGCTTGCCGGTCTCATGGCCGCAGGCCGCGTCCGGAAGATCATCTGCAGCTTTCCGCGATCGGCGGGCTCGGTTGTCTTCGAAGAGTTGCACGCCGCCGGCAAGCTCGAGCTCGAGCTGGTTCCGCAGGGCACGCTTGCCGAGCGGATTCGCGCAGGCGGGGCCGGCATCCCGGCCTTCTTCACGCCGACCGCCTACGGCACGGTGATCGCCGAGGGCAAGGAGGTGCGCGAGTTCGACGGCCGCAAGTACATCCTCGAGCGCGCCATCAAGGCCGATGTGGCTCTGATCGAGGCGTGGCAGGCGGACCGCTGGGGCAACCTGCGCTACCGAACGAGCGGTCGGAACTTCAATCCGGTGATGGCGACCGCCGCCGACCTCACCATCTGCCAGACTCAGCATCTCGTCGAGCTGGGCGCCATGGGCCCTGACGACATACACACGCCGGGGATTTACGTCGATCGCGTGATCCATGTGCCCTATGGCGATCCGCCCCTCGCGCAGCCGATGGACTGACCCGCATCCGCAATCCCGCTTGCCACACGCGCGGGCGGGCCCAAGAGACACCGAGGCTCATCAGGGAGACCCCGCATGACCGCCACCACCGCCAAGGACAAGGCTCAGCCGGCTGCCGACAACGTCCGGGGCTGGGACAGGAAGGAAATGGCGGCGCGGCTGGCGCAGGACATTCCCGAGGGCTGGTACGTAAACCTCGGCATCGGCATCCCGCTGCTCGTGGGCAATTACATTCCGGAAGATCGCGAGGTCGTTCTGCAGTCGGAGAACGGCATCCTCGGCATGGGGCCGCTTCAGACGAGAGCCAACCTCGACACCTGGATCGTCAATGCCGGCAAGCAGAACGTCACGCTGAAAACCGGCGCCTCCATCGTCGGCCACGCCGACAGCTTCGCCATGATCCGCGGCGGTCACCTGGACTTGTGCGTGCTCGGCTCGTTCGAGGTGGCGGAAAACGGCGACTTCGCGAACTGGACGACATCGCTGAAGTCGGTGCCGGCGGTCGGCGGCGCCATGGATCTGGCCGTTGGCGCCAAACGCATCTGGCTCATCATGGAGCACACCTCGAAGGACGGAAAGCCGCGCCTCCTTGAGCGGTGCACCATGCCTCTGACGGCGGTCGGCGTCGTCAAGCGGGTCTACACGAACCTGGCGGTCGTCGACGTCACCGAGCGCGGCTTCGAACTTGTCGAAATGAACCCGGAGATCACCTTCGAGGCGCTGCAGGCGCGCACCGGCGCCAAGCTCCATCGCCGCAGCTGAGCTTCGCCAACCCGCGAACCAAGAGCTGACGATCCAGGTGCCGGCGGAGAGGCGCGCCCCTCAGACGCGCCGCTCGACCATGAGCTTTTTGAGCTCGGCGATGGCCTTGGCCGGATTGAGTCCCTTCGGGCAGGCTTTGGCGCAGTTCATGATGGTATGGCAGCGGTATAGCCGGAACGGGTCCTCAAGATTGTCGAGCCGCTCGCCGGTCGCCTCGTCGCGGCTGTCGATCACCCAGCGATAGGCCTGCAAGAGAATCGCGGGGCCCAGGTAGCGGTCGGAGTTCCACCAGTAGCTCGGGCACGACGTCGAGCAGCAGGCGCACAGGATGCATTCGTAGAGGCCGTCGAGCTTCTCTCGGTCGGCCTTGGCCTGCCGCCATTCGCCGGGCGGCTCCGGCGTCGTCGTCTTGAGCCAGGGCTCGATGGACTTGTGCTGGGCGTAGAAGTTCGTCAGGTCCGGCACCAGGTCCTTGATCACCTCCTGGTGCGGCAGCGGATAGATCTTTACCGCGCCGTTAACCTCCTCGACGCCCTTAAGGCACGCGAGCGTGTTCGTGCCGTCGATGTTCATGGCGCACGAGCCGCAGATGCCCTCGCGGCAGGAGCGGCGGAAGGTTAGCGTCGGATCGATCTCGTTCTTGATCTTGATGAGCGCGTCGAGAACCATCGGCCCGCACTGCTTCATGTCGACGAAGTAGGTATCAAGCCGCGGGTTCTGGCCGTCGTCCGGGTTCCAACGGTAGATCTTGAACTCTTTCCACTGGCCCGGCCCGTCCGGCTTGTTCCACGTCTTGCCCGCGGCGATGCGGGAGTTCCTGGGGAGGGTCAGCTGGACCATTTCTGTCGGCCTTCTCGCTTGGGGTGTCGCATTCGGCGGCGACTGTGGGAAAGCGCGCCCGCGCTGTCAATCGGCGAAAAGTCCCGGCATCGGCCGCCGCAATCCCGGGCAGGGGATGGCCTGACCGCCGGCCGCTGGCGGCTGCGGCATCGCGTCAGGGGCGGATCGTGGTGCCCTCTCCGAGGAGCGACATCGACGCGCCCGCCGGCGCGGCGGCCGAATCGGACCGGTCGATGACCACGGTCCCCGTCTTCCGGCATTCGAGCACCGCCAGGGCGCGCTCCGCGATCCCGCTTTCTGCGAACCGGAAATGGCCATCCGCGCCGCCGAACCCGGCGGCCCGCCGCAACGCCTGATCGGTGAATCGGGCGCCTTTGGGACCAGAGGCAAGGGCGCCGGCCATGAGGACCGCGTCGTGCGCGAGGCTTGCGATGCGCGGCGGCATCGTCCGGTAGGTCTTCCCGAACCGCTCGGCGAACTCGCGCCATCCGCGCGGATCGGGTGCCGCGAACCAGCCGCCGGCGAGCCGCGGATTGCGCTCGACGTGCGGAAAGTCCCAGCCGCTGGTCCCAAGCAGCTTCACTCGCGCGCTATCGACTCCGGCCTGACCGATGAGGGTCGCCAACTGCGGCAGCGTGTCCTGCCCGCCCGGAAGGAGGAGAGCGTCGAGCGGCTCACTGCCGCCGAGCGCCTCCGCCACCAGGTCCTTGAGCCCGCTCGCGGCGCTGACGAGGCCGTTGCTCTCGATGGTGTAGCGATCGGTGAAGGCGACGGAGGCGCCGGCGCTTTGCACGCTGGCGCGGAACGCCGGCTCGATCACTTTGCCCTCGGCGTCGTCGGGCAGCAGCGCGGCGAAGCTGCGGCGCCCGGAGCGGGCGGCAAACGCGACCACGCGCTGCGTCTCCCCGGCGGGCGAGAAGCTCAAGAGATAGGTGCCGTTGCCGGCGACCGAAGGATCGTTCGAGAAGGCGACGAGTGGGATGGCGGCTTTGCGCGCGACCTGCTGGGCCGCGCGTACCGAGCGCGCAAAGAGCGGCCCGAGGATCACCTCCGCCCCGCCCGCGATCGCCTCTTCGGCGGCCTTGCGTGCCCCATCCTCGGTTCCCTGGTCATCCTTGACCGACAGCAGCACCTCGCTCTGCCGAAGCTCGAACAGCGCGAGCTCGGCCGCCTCGCGCATCGCCTTGGCGACGGCTGCGGTCTGTGCGCTGGCGCTAAGCGGCAGCAGCAGCGCGACCCGGGCCGCCGCCTTCTCGGCCGGCTTGTCCTGCGATCCGCCCGCGAGCGGGGCTTGCCCGCCGCCGGGCGAGCAGGCGCTCGTTGCGGAAGCCCCGGCGAGTGCCGCGGCCAAACCTGAGGCGAGTTGTCGTCGGCTTGGCCTGCGTTGCATGTCGCTGCCATCCATGTGCAATCGCAAAGGCGCGATGTTCGTGCGATAATTTAAGAATGTCACACCCACCAGTGCCACAATGCCACAACTGGCTACCTTTGCACGAACGCTCTCGCCGGCGCCAGCCGCTGACGACGAAGAGTTCGGGGCGACAGGCCGGGACGGCGGTCATTCGATGGGGGTGCGCATGAGCCCCGGCCCAGATCCCGCCCCGCCCGCTGGTCCTTTGGCTGATGCGGCCGGCGCCGAGATTGTGCGGCAGATGCAGGCGCCGCTGTCGGCGGGGCTCTACATCGTCGCGACGCCGATCGGCAATCTCGGCGACATCACCCTCAGGGCGCTCGCCGTGCTGCAGCGCGCCGACGTGATCTACTGCGAGGACACCCGGCGCACCCTGACGCTGTTGTCGCACTATGCCATCAGCCGCCCGCTGCGACCCTATCACGAGCACAACGCAGCCGAGGAACGCCCGCGCGTCCTTGCGGAACTCGCGGCGGGCCGGCGCATCGCGCTGGTGTCGGACGCCGGCACGCCGCTCGTCTCGGACCCTGGCTACAAGCTCGTGCGCGAGGCGGCGGACAGGGGTTTTCCGGTGGTCGCGCTGCCGGGACCGTCGTCGCTCCTGGCTGGCCTCGTCGTGTCCGGGCTCGCGACCGATACGGTCCTCTTTGGCGGCTTCCTGCCCGTGAAGGAGTCGCACCGGCGGCAGCGGCTCGCCACCCTGCTGGCGGTGCCGGCGACGGTTGTCGTGTTCGAGGCGCCCGGCCGCCTCCAGCGATCGCTTGCCGCGCTCGCCGAGCTTGCAGGCGAGCGGGAAGTCGTGGTCGCCAGGGAACTCACCAAGCGCTTCGAGGAGGTTCGGCGCGGCACGGCCCGCACGCTCGGCCTGTGGGCCGCGGGCGAGGACGTGAAGGGCGAGATCGTCGTGATGATTGGCCCGCCGCCGCCGCCGAGCGCCGCGAGCGACGAGGAACTGCGTCAGGCGCTCATCGGCGCGCTGGCCTCGCTGAGCCTGAAGGATGCGGCGCGCGAGATCGCCGAGCGTTACGGCGTCTCGCGCTCGCGGGTCTATGGGCTTGGTCTGGCGCTGCGGACGGGGATGGCAGGATGAGGCGGCGCACGGCGGTCGTCGGCGGACGTCGCGAACGGATCGGACGCTTGCGGCGCGGCCGTTTGGCCGAATGGTTCGCCGCGCTCTTGCTCACGGCCAAGGGTTACCGCCTCATCGCGCGCCGCTGCCGCACGCCGTTCGGCGAGATCGACATCATCGCCGTTCGCGGCCGGCGCATCGCCTTCGTCGAGGTGAAGCGTCGCCACACCCTTGCCGAAGCCGAGGCGGCGCTGACCGACGGGCAGGCCCGTCGCATCGCGGACGCCGCCGAATTCTGGCTTGCCCGCCATCCCCGCTACCAGGATTGCGACATCGGCCTCGATGCCGTTCTGGTCATGCCGCGGACGCTTCCCCGGCATCTGCCCGATGCCCTCGCACCTTGGTGAGGGCGGGCGGAACGCGCCCCGCCGCCGCGTCGCGATGCCGTTCGCGCGCGAGCGGCAGCGGCCCCGTTCGATCACACCCAGCCGCGCGCGGGCATGCCGACCTTGAGGTTGTCCGTGATGCCCTTGACGCCCGGCGTCTCCTCGATGAGCACGCGCAGCGCGTCACGCTGCTCGGCCGACGAGACGAATCCCGTAGCCTCGACCACGGCGTCCTTGACGGCGATGCCGACGTAGCTCGTATCGAGCCAAGCCTGCTCCCGCAGCTTGGCGAGAATCGCGGCCTGGATCGCCGCGTCGTCGCGCGCCTCGGTAGTCTGAGCGGGCTCCTGCTGACCCAGAACGCGGACGAAGTCGCGCCGCGAGATGATGCCGACGACCTTGCCGTCGCGCACGACGGGAACGCGCTTGATGCGGTTGCGCGCCAGCGTCTCGGCGACCTCCGCCAGGGTGGCATCGTCCCGGACGGCAACCACCGGGCGCGACATAACCTCATGCACCTTGAGCCCGTGTGATTTGACGTACTCTCTGGCGACCCGGTCCGGGTCGGCAAAGAAGGCCGCCCAGCGCGTGCGTTTGCGCTCCGTACCCATCTCGACACGGCGCAGCATGTCGCTTTCGGTGAGCATCCCGACGAGGTCGCCTTCGGCTGTGACGACGGGCAGGCCCCCGAGGTGCTTTTCGATCATGAGCCGGGCCGCGTCACGGACTCCGGCTCCGGGCGTCACCGTCACCACGTTCTGGGACATGAAGTCTCTGGCCAGCATTTGACGGCTCCTGACGTTGTGGGAAGCGGCACCGGCGCCAAGCCGCTCTTGGCGTCGCGCGTTGGAAGTTTGCGCTGCCGGGGCTTGACCGTCCCATGACGCACGTCAATCAGCCGCCGGCCGGTGCCACCGGAGCCGAGTTCGCTCACGGGGCACCGTCCGTGGCGCGGTCACTGCCGGCGGCGATCAGGTGCTCATCGCAGGCACAAGACCATGGTCGCGGGGACGGTCCTGTGCGGTCTGGTCGTCTGGAGATCGAAGCGAATCCTGCTAGCTTCCGCGCACGGAAATCCGGTGTCGTGGGACGCCGGGCGCTTGAGGGCAAGATCGATGTCGACCCTGCACGTGGTCCTGCTCGGGATCCTCGAAGGCCTGACCGAGTTCCTGCCCGTCTCCTCGACCGGCCACCTTGTTCTCGCCGACCACTTTCTCGGCCTCCGATCGACCGGCACCTTCAAGATCCTGATCCAGCTTGGCGCCATTCTGGCGATCGTAACGGTCTACTTTGCGAAACTGGTGCGCATCCTCGTCGATCTGCCCCGCGAGCGGCGGGCGCAGCTCTTCGTGCTCGGTGTGATTCTGGCCTTTCTGCCCGCCGCCGTCGCGGGCGCGGCCTTTCATAAGGTCATCAAAGGTGTGCTTCTCGAAAGCCCGTATCTCGTCTGCTCTTCGCTGATCGTTGGCGGCCTTATTCTGCTGCTCGTGGACCGCTGGCATCTCGCCGTGCGCTACGATGATGTCATGGACCTGCCGCCGCGGACGGCCTTGGCCATCGGGCTCTGTCAGTGTCTGGCCTTGGTGCCGGGCGTCTCCCGCTCAGGCGCGACGATCGTCGGCGCCATGCTGCTCGGCACCAGCAAGCGGGCAGCGGCCGAGTTCTCGTTCTTCCTCGCCATGCCGACCATGGCCGGCGCCTTCGCCTATGATCTCTACAAGAGCTTTGGCGAGCTGGACCTGGCGGCCGTCAGGTCGGTAGCGCTCGGCTTCCTCGTCGCCTTCATCACCGGCGCGCTGGTCGTCAAGTACCTGCTGGTGTTCGTCGCCCGACACGGCTTTGCCCCGTTCGCCTGGTGGCGCATCATCCTCGGCGGCCTCGGCATCGGCGCGCTGCTGGTCGAGGGGATGTGGGGGTAGCCGCGCGCTCCCGCAGGCCCTCTCAGCCGACGTGCGACGCGAGCGGCTCGGTCAGCACGGAGAAGAGGGCGGCCGGATCGCGGGTCGCTCTGAGCTTTTCAAGCGCAAGCGGATCGCGCAGCAGCCGGGAGACCCTGGCGAGCGCCTTGAGATGTTCTGCGCCGGCCTCCTCGGGCGAAAGCAGGAGGAACACCAGGTCGGCCGGCTCGCCATCCGGGGCCTCGAAGTCGACCGGCTCGTCGAGCCGGGCGAACACGGCGACGATCCCGTCAATCCCGCTCACGCGGCCGTGCGGGATCGCAATGCCGCGGCCGATGGCGGTTGAGCCGAGGCTTTCACGCTGCAGGACGCTTTCCAGGATACGTCGCGCCGGAAGTCCCGTCGCCTCGGCGGCGCGCGCCGCAAGCTCCTGCAAGACCTGCTTCTTGGATTTCGCTCTGAGAGTCCCGAGAACGCGGTCGGGCGTCAGAATGTCTCCGAGTTCCATAGCGCCTTCTCTTGATCGCTCCGGGAACGCCCCGCCCGCGCCCGCAGCTGCTCCATGATCAAATTTTTCGACGGCCCGCTGACAGCGACCCGGCAGCCGCCTTCGACGCTCGGTCCAGCGCGTTTGCAATCGACGACCGCAAGCCGCACCGGACGCACGGACCAACGCCACTGTTCAGATTTCAGAGTGTTTACAGAGGCCGGCGCCAAGCGCCCGGGCCGCAGCGTCATCTCGTTCAAATTCCCTGGCGTCGCCTCATTAGTTGAGGGTGGAACGGGTGTCAAACAACCCGCCTGTCCCGAAATTTTGATCGCGCGCTCCGAGGCGCTGGATTTTGCTCGTTCGAGCATGACGTTAGCCATGAATGCGCTGCCGTTGGCAGTGTTGCCCTAATGTCGCAATACCCCTCTGTTGCGCGAAGCGGGGCTTTTCAACCCCTGGCCGGCCATGCAAGGGCCGGTCCAGGTTCGACCGGGGTCCCATGGTGTGCCAGAGGGCTTGCGGGAACAGGACCCGGTGTCGGCGAGCGGAACGGCATCGGACCGGCTGAACATCGGCGCGGTCTGGGGAGGACGGATCATGGCGACGGCGGCGGATGCGACGATGGCGCGGATGTCGGGCCCGTGGACCGGCCCGGCACGAGCGGGAGCGGGCGCAGGGGCAGGTCCGGTCGGCGCATTGCGGTCTCCGGACGACGCTCTCCAGGAGATCCTCGAGGCTGCCGATGCGCGGGAGAAATTCATTCCGGTCACGCGGGCCGCGCTGTTCGAGCGGCTGATGCGGCCGCAGTACTGGCCGCCGGGCGAGGCGGCGAACGTCGGCCGCTTCTTTCGCTATCTCGACTACTGGCGCCAGCAGAGCTACGGCGCGCTCTTGCTCAGACTGGAGCAGCTTTACGAGCCGTTCAGTCCCGACAGCGATCTCCTCATCACGCGGCGATTCTCAGCCGAAGAGCGGAGGCGGATGCAGGCGGAACTTGTCGATGGCATCGAGACGCTGCTGCGCCAGGCCAATTACACGGCGGTCGACCCGTCCAACGTCGAGCTGATCCTCACCAAGGAGAGCCACTACGGTCTCGATCTGCACGTCGACCTGAAGGCATTCGACGTGCTTTCCATTTTCTATCGTGGCGCCACCAAGCGCAGAGAGGCGCGCCGCACCATCAAGAAGCTGTATCTGCGAAAGGAGGAGTTCGACGTCCCGATCTTTCAGCGCCTGTTCATCATGTTCAAGCTGAAGCCGGAGGCGGCGCGCATCCAGGAGATCATGACCGAACGCAATTGCAGCTTCGAGGAGGCCGAGCGCCACGTCAGGCGCCTGCGCAGCGCCCTGCCGCCGCAGGTCTCGAGCGACAGCGTCTACCTGAAGCTGTTCAAGAACATGCCGCGCACCGACATCGAGATGGTGTTCCCGAACACGCAGGTGCGCTTCCGCCTGTTCGACAAGCTGAAGCTCGGCGTCACCGCAGGCGGTGGCCTCGGCATGGGCGTCGTCGGCACCGCGGGCAAGATCGCCGTGGCATCGAATCCGATCGCACTGGCGGGTGCCGTTGCCGGACTTGGCGCGGTGGCGTTCCGGCAGGCCATGAACTTCATGAACCAGCGCAACAAGTACATGATCACCATGGCGCAGAACCTCTACTTTCATGCCATGGCGGACAATCGCGGCGTCATGACGCTCCTGGCAGACCGCGCGGCGGAGGAGGACATCAAGGAGGAAGTCCTGCTCTACAGCGTACTGGCGAAGGCGCCGGTGGCCCGCCGCGAGCTCCCCGACGTCGACCGTTCGATCGAGCAGTACCTGCTCAACACGTTCGGGATCAACGTTAACTTTGACGTCAGCGACGCGCTGAGCCGGCTCGAGCGCGATGGTCTCGTGAGCGAGCTTGCCGACGGCACGCTGCGCGCCCTGCCGCCGGGCGAGGCGGCGGCGCACATCGACAGGCTGTGGGACGGCTACCTCGACGCACTCCCCCCCGTCGGCGGCGAGGCCGGTGAGGAGTTCGACTTCGAAGAGAACGGCGCTGAGGCAGTGCGCCCATGAGGTATCTTTCAGCGCGGCGCCGCCGAGATCTGGGTGGCGATCCGTGACCCAATTTCGTCTGTCGGTCGAAGTGCAGGGGCTCGGCGAGGCTCGGCTGTTGAGCGAAGAACTCGCCGGTCTCCTCGCACCGCCCCCGCTCGCAACGACGCTGTTCGAGGAGCCCGGGGCGGCCGGCTGGCGGTTTGACGCTTATTTCGCCAACCGGCCGGCCGAGGACGACCTGGCGCTGGCGCTGACAGGGCTTCTTGGGCGGCTTGCCGCGTTCCGCCTGGAGCCGGTGCCGGACGAGAACTGGGTGGCGGTCTCGCAGGCGGCTCTGCCGCCGGTTATCGCCGGCCGCTTCATCGTGCACGGCAGCCACGACCGCGCGCGCGTCGGGGCGCGACGGAACGCCATCGAGATTGACGCAGGCGAGGCGTTCGGCACCGCCCACCACGCCACCACGCTCGGCTGTTTGTTGGCCGTCGATCGCCTCGCCGCATCGCTTCGAGCCCGACAAATCCTCGATCTCGGCACCGGCTCGGGCGTCCTGGCGATCGCTGCGGCGCACACCTGGCCGACGGCCGGGGTGACGGCAAGCGATGCCGATCCGGTAGCGGTGGCCGTCGCGCGCGAGAACATCCGGCGCAACCGGCTCGGCTGGCGCATTCGGACCGTCAACGCCGCCGGGCTCGCGCATGGCACGCTGCGCCGGAGAGGACCGTTCGATCTCGTCATCGCGAATATTCTCGCCGGACCGCTCTTGCGCCTCGCGCCGGCGGTTCGCCACGCGACGGCTCGGCGGGGAACGGTCGTCCTTTCGGGCATACTGGCCGAACAGGCGGCGCAGGTGACCGCGGCGTATTGCGCGCACGGGTTCCGCCTGAAGCGCCGGCAGCTGCTCAGCGGTTGGGCAGTTTTGACGCTCGAGCGGCGCGCGTGAAGCAGCTCGCGTCCGGCAACGACCGGCCAGTTCGCACGGTCGTCATCCGAGCGCCCGGCGCTTCACCTCGATTGCATCCCAGATCATGGCGGCGATGTCGTTGCCGCCGAACGCCTTGACCTGCCGGATGCCTGTCGGGGACGTGACGTTGATCTCGGTAAGGTAAGGACCGATGACGTCGATGCCGGTAAAGATGAGTCCCCGCTTCTTGAGGTGCGGGCCGAGCCGGGCGCAGATCTCCCTGTCGCGCGGTGTGAGCTCGGTCGGCATCGGCGTGCCGCCGACGTGCATGTTCGACCGCGCCTCGCCTTCGGCCGGCACGCGGTTGATGGCGCCTGCCGGCTCGCCATCGATGAGGATGATCCGCTTGTCGCCCTGGCGCACCTCCGGGCGGTACTGTTGCAGCATGAATGGCTCGCGGAACACGGTCTGGAAGAGCTCGACGAGCGCGTTGAGGTTCGAGTCGTCCGGCTTGATGCGGAAGACGCCCGAGCCGCCGTTGCCGTAAAGCGGCTTCACGATGATGTCTTGATGCCGGTCGCGGAACTCGCGCACGTCGTCCGGGTTGCGCGTCACCATCGTCGGCGGCATCAGGTCCTGGAACTCGAGGACCCACACTTTCTCTGGCGCGTTGCGCACTTCTCTCGGGTCGTTGACGACGAGAGTCCTGGGATGGATGCGCTCGAGCAGGTGCGTGGTCGTGATGTAGCCCATGTCGAAGGGCGGATCCTGGCGCAAGAGCACCACGTCCCATTCCCCGAGATTGATCTTGCGCGGGTTGGAAAGCTTGTAGTGATCGCCGATCCTGTCTTCGACGGTGAGCGAGTGTCCGCGCGCGACAAGGTCGCTGCCGTCGAGCGCCAGGTTCGGCGGCGTGTAATAGAAAAGCTCGTGCCCGCGCCGCTGGGCCTCAAGCAGCATGGCGAAGGTCGAATCGCCGCGGATGTCGATGCGGTCGATCGGGTCCATTTGGCAGGCAATTCGGAGCGGCATGGGGCACGCCTTTCGGGGAAAGCTCGGGATCGGGGCTATCGAAACGGCTGAAGGCAGGCAAAGTCAATCGGAGCATGGCTCTCCCGTCCGTGGCTTGGCGCAGGCCGGCGAGACCGCTAAGAGTCGAAGCCCGCGCCCAAGCCCGCCGCGAGAGCCTGGATCATGACCGAACCCGCAACCCGCCTCAGGATCGCGCTCGCCCAGCTCAATCCGACGCTCGGCGACCTCGCGGGAAACGTCGCAAAGCTCAAGGCGGCGCGCGCCGAGGCGGCGGCAAGGGGCGCCGACCTCGTACTGTTCCCGGAGCTCTTCATCTGCGGCTATCCGCCGGAGGATCTCGTCCGCAAGCCGGCCTTCGCCGCCGCCTGCCGCAGCACCATCGAGGCTCTCGCGAAGGAGATCACCGGCGCGCCGGCCGTCATCGTCGGAACCGTCTGGCCTGAGGCCGGAAAGGTCTATAACGCGGTCTGCCTGATCGAGGACGGCCGGATTGCAGGCGTTCGGATGAAGGTCGATCTGCCGAACTATGGCGTCTTCGACGAAAAGCGGGTCTTCGATCCGGGGCCTCTGCCCGGACCGGTGAGCTTCAAGGGCGTGCGCATCGGCGTGCCGATCTGCGAGGACATCTGGAAGGACGAGGTCGTGGAATGTCTCGCGGAGTGCGGCGCCGAACTGCTCCTTGTGACGAACGGTTCGCCCTTCGAGTGGAACAAGGAAGACGTCCGCATCAACGTCGCCGTCGCGCGCATCACGGAGTCTGGCCTCCCGATCGCCTATCTCAACCAGGTCGGCGGGCAGGACGAGCTCGTCTTCGACGGCGCCTCGTTCGTGCTCAATTCGGACAGCGCCCTGGCGGTGCAGCTTCCGGCCTGGGAGGAAGCCGTCGTCGTCACCGAATGGACCCGCGGGGCTGACGGCTGGCAGTGTGCGCCCGGCATGAAGGCGGTGCTGGAGGAGCGCGAGGCGGCCGCCTACCAGGCCTGCATGCTGGGGCTCAGGGACTATGTGGCGAAGAACGGCTTTCCGGGGGTCGTGCTGGGGCTCTCGGGCGGCGTCGACTCGGCACTCGTGGCGGCCATGTCGGCCGATGCGCTCGGTCCCGAGCGGGTCCACGCGCTGATGCTGCCGTACAAATTCACGTCCGAGGCGAGCCTGAGCGACGCCGCCGCCTGCGCCAAGGCGCTCGGCATCCGTTATGACACGGTCCCGATCGCGCCGGCGGTCGAGGGACTCTACCAGATGCTGGCGCCGATGTTCGCCGGCCGCCCGGCCGACGTCACCGAGGAGAACATCCAGAGCCGCGTGCGCGGCACCACCTTGATGGCGATTTCCAACAAGTTCGGCGGCATGCTGGTGACGACCGGCAACAAGAGCGAAATGTCGGTCGGCTATGCCACGATCTACGGCGATATGAACGGCGGCTTCAATCCGATCAAGGACCTCTACAAGATGGACGTCTATCGGCTCTGCCGCTGGCGCAACACGCATGTTCCGAAGGGTGGCAAGGGACCGAAAGGCATCGTAATCCCGGAGAGAATTCTCACCAAGGCGCCATCGGCCGAGCTTCGCGAGAACCAGACGGATCAGGATTCGCTGCCGCCCTATGAGGAACTCGACGACATCCTTAACTGTCTCGTCGAAAACGAGATGCCGTTGCCCGAGATCGTCAAGCGCGGCCACGCGCCCGAGGTGGTGAAGAAGATCGAGCGGCTGCTCTACCTCGCCGAGTACAAGCGCCGCCAGGCGGCACCGGGGGTGAAGATCTCGGCGCGCAATTTCGGCCGCGACCGGCGCTATCCGGTGACCAACCGCTTCCGCGAGGACATCGGCGGCTACGCGATCGACGCGAACTCCGCGCCGCGCCTTGCGACAAAGGCGGCGGGCGAGGGCGTGGAGTGACGGAGCGGGCCGCGCGACAGGCGCAATTATGCCGCGGTCTCTTGCTGCTTTGGCTTGCAGGGTGAGGAGCGCCGCTTGCGGACGCGGCCGCCCCGCAAGGTGACGCTCGCCGCGGCGCGCTCTCTGCGGCGGCGATGTGCGCCGCCGCTTTGAGCTTTCGCGCGGCGATTGCGCCAGCCTCGCTCAGAGCGCTGTTCCGGCGAGCACGTCGGCGGGAATCTTGCGCTTGAGGTAGCGGCCGTCCTTGCCGGTGCCGAAGTACTGCCCGTTCTCGACCATCACCTTGCCGCGCAGGATCGTCGTCACCGGCCAGGCGAAGATGTCGTGGCCCTCCCACGGTGTATAGTCCGTCTCGTGCAGGTCGGCCGCCGTCACCTTGCCGCGCCGCGCCGGGTCGAGGATGGTGATGTCGGCGTCGCTGCCGGCCGCAATGGCGCCCTTGCGCGGATAGAGTCCCATGATCTTCGCTGCATTGGTCGAGACGAGATCGACGTATTGCGAAAGCGTATAGCCGCGCCGCACCACGCATTCGGTATACATGACGGCAAGCCTCGGCTCGACGCCCGAATTTCCGCCGGTGGTGTTGTCGATTCGGTCACCGATGATCTTGTCCTTGAGCGAGCAGCAAAGCTCGTCCGTCGCAACGCAGTGGATCGCGCCGTCGAGCGTGCCTGCCCAAAGCTCGCGCTGGTCCTCCTTCGACTTGAGCGAGGGATAGGTGTGATAGATCTGCCCGTTCGGACGCTTGTAGTCCTCCTCCGAGAACAGCATGTACTGGTGCAGCGTCTCGCCGTAGACGGGCAGCCCCTTGGCGCGATACTCGCGGATTGCCTGCACGCCCGTGCCGGCCGAGACGTGCATCATGTAGAGCGCGGTGCCGGGCACGTTCTCGGCGAGTCTGAGCACGCGGCGGAACGACAGGTCTTCAGAGAGCTGGTTGTGCGCGAGCGAGAGGTTCTCGAAACCGACGCGGCCCTCGCGGATGAGCTTGGCGTACATGTGCATGACGATGTCGTTGTCCTCGGCGTGGATGACGCCGAGGCCGCCGTTCCTCGCGAGCACCTGGAACGCCTCCCAGATGTCGCCGAAATCGATCATGCGCCCGGTCCGGGTCGGCAGGATGTTGGTGGTAAAGATCTTCAGCGTCGGGTGTCCGGCCTGGATCGCCTCGGCGAGCTGGCCGGGGAACTCCGGCGGCGGCTCGGAATGCAGCATGATGTGATAGGACCAGTCGCATGGGCTCTTTCCGACGAAGTCCTTGTCGCGCGCCTCGATGGCTTCGAGGGCTGTCTGCTTGTCGCGCCAGTAGGCGAAGTCGATGAAGGTCGTGGTGCCGCCGAAGAGTGCGGCCTTTCCGACCTGATCGGGTCCGGCGGTGGTCAGCCACGAGCCGTCCGGCTTCATCCAGCCGTGCGATAGATGCACGTGCGGATCGATGCCGCCGGGCATCACGATCTTGGCGCTGGCGTCGATCTCGCGCCGGGCAAGACCGGCGGCGAGGGTGCCGGGTGCGGCCACCGCCGCGATGGTCTCCCCGGCGATGGCGACGTCCGCCTGCATGACCCCTTGCGGCGTCACCACATCGCCGCCGCGAATTATGAGATCGAGCATGATCACGGCCCTCCCCGGCATCACACGGTGTTCTCGCGGTCAAGCCTAGTCGCCCGCCGGCATCCGTGCACGCAGGAAATTGCGTTGTCGATCTCGCCCATGACGCGCGTGCGGCATCAACGTCCGGTCACGAGCGTAGCAGCATGCGGCGTCGCCACCGCGAACCGAGCGGGACGGGCGATTCCGTACCTGCGGCCAAGCTTGCATCTGGCATGACGAGGCGAAGGAGAAACGAAACCTCGCTCTGGGGGCGTTCGGCGGGAGATGTGGCGGCTCGCCCCGCGGCGGCACGCGCGCGGAGCGGGTCCCCAGTCGGCACGACGGGCCGTGACGGGAGCGGCCGCGCCGCAAGGTGTCAACCTGACGATGCGGCGCCTTTCCGGCCGCCGCTTGTGCCGTCGTTCGCCGCCGTCGCACCGGCATAGTAGGCAATGCACTCGCCTTCTCGGCCGCGCACCACCCGCCGCCCCTCGAGAGGTCCGCGCGTCTCGGTCACGATGGTGCACTGCGCCTCGGGCTCATGGCCAATGTGGAAGTATGCCACGACCCAGTCCCCGGTCTTTCCGAGCTCGTGCGCGCGCTCGGTGTTCGAGAACAGGACCGTGAACAGCCAGTCGCCGCGCCGGGTGTGCAGGACTGGCAGCCAGGCCTCGTTCGACGGATTGAATCGCTTGGGCGCGATCTTGCGCAGCTCGCCGCGTGCGGCCTTGGTGCGGTACTCGCGATCGACATCGAGCAGCACGTCGATCGGGGGCGCCGCGCCGGGTTTCGAGGGCCTGAAACGGCGATGCCCCAGCCGCTCGGCGAGGGCCCCCTTGATGGCGAGCACGCGCCGGGGTCCGAGCCCTTCGACATGCTCGAGACGCCCGTCGTCGGCGGCCTGTTCGAGCCCTTCGAGGGTGTCGATATGAAGCGTATCGTGAATGCGCCGGGCGAGTTCCGGACCGATGCCCGGCACGGTCTGCAGGATGAGAACGGGATCGAGCGAGCCGGTGAGGCGATCGAGCTTCGACCAGCGGCCGGTCTCGACGATCTCGAGGATCGCCCCGGCGATGCCGCGCCCGATGCCGGGGAGCTCCATCAGCGCGTCGGCGCCACCCCTCTTGACGATCTCCTCCACGGGCTCGGCAAGCTCCGCGACCGTCCGCGCGGCGCGGCGGAACGCCTGAATCCGGTAGCCGTCCTCATGCTGGACTTCGAGGAGGTCGGCCATTTCCCGCAGCTTGTCCGCGATCTGTCGATTGCCCGGATGGCTCACGGCGACCTCCCGACTGGATTGATCCCGCCCCATCTCGGCCATGGAGCGACATGCCGCGCGACGCTCCGGGCGCCCTCTCCCCGCCCCTGTCGCCGGCCGCCGATAGAGACAAGGGCAGCGGCCGAGGCGGCGCCTTGCTGCATCTCAAATGAGATGCGAGGGGCCTTTGCCAACCGATCGCCGCGCGTCCCCACCGATGTCCGGGAACCCGCCCGCCGAGACGCTCTCGCGCCGCTGCCATCGGCGGTTCCGGGAAAGCGCGGTTCCAGGAAAAAAGTGCCGCCGAAGGAGTGCAAATCCAGTTTGACGCTGGCCCGGCTGGTTGCGGGCGGGTATCCCCGAAGTCTCTTCCGGCGCCGAGCGGCCGCGCGCGCCCGCAGCGCTCGAAACCAACGTGGGCAAATGCGGGAACACGACCAGTTCCGATCGTCGTCCCGCCACCGCCCAAGCACCGCACTGACAAGTAGTTGGAGGCCACGCCCGGAATTGAACCGGGGTACGCGGATTTGCAGTCCGCTGCGTCACCACTCCGCCACGTGGCCACACGACGCCTTGCCGCTGCGTGGACCGGGTCGATCCAGGCGTGGCTCGGCGTGCCCCCGCGCGGCGCACATCGCAAAAGGCGCGGGACTGTCGCAGGGGTCTATCACGGATGCGTCAGGTGGCGCAACTTGACGACAGCCGAGCGCGTAGGAATACGCGAAGGTGCGATCACCTGTTGCCGTCGGCTGGACGATGCGCAAGTCTCAGCCGAGGCCGGATCGCGAAGAGTTGCGGCAAACCGTTGGCGGAGCGAGTCGATGGCAGCAGATGGATCGGCAGGGGTTGCCGGAGGGCGGTTGCCGCTCGCCGAGGCGCTGGCGGAGCGCGAGCGCGCCGGTCGCCCCATCCGCGTCGGCGTGATTGGCGCCGGGCAGATGGGCACCGATCTCTTCGTCCAGATCACACAGATGCCGGGAATGGAGATCGTCGCGGCCTGCGACGTGCGGCCGGAGCGGGTCGAGGCGGCGGTGAAGCTCGCCGGCGACGGATGCCGGCGCATGGAGGTTGCAAGCCGCGCCCGCGACCTCGCGCACGCCATCACGCGCGGTCGGCTCGCTGTCACGGGGGAAGCCGAGGCGGTCTGCCGCGCCGAGGATGTCGACGTCGTCATTGACGCGACCGGCAACCCGAGCGCCGGTGCCGCTGCGGCGCTGGCCGCAATCGACGCCGGCAAGCACATCGTCATGATGAACGTCGAGGCCGACGTGACGGCGGGCGCCTATCTTGCCTGCCGCGCGCGCGCGGCGGGCGTGGTCTACACGCTCGGCGCCGGCGATGAGCCGACGGCGGCGATGGAGCTGATCCGCTTTGTCAAGGCGCTCGGCTATCCCGTGGTCGCGGCCGGCAAGGGCAAGAACAATCCGTTCCGCACGGATGCCATCCCGGACGATTACCGGGAGGAGGCCCAGCGCCGGAACATGAACCCGCGGATGCTGGTCGAGTTCGTCGACGGCTCCAAAACCATGGTCGAGATGGTCGCCATCGCCAACGCGACCGGGCTTGTGCCCGACATCCCGGGAATGCACGGCCCGGCGGCGCCCAGGGAGGAACTGCACGCATTCTTCTGCCCCAGGGAGGACGGCGGCCTCTTGTCGCGCCGGGGCGTAGTGGACTTCTCAGTGGCGAAGGGTGTGGCGCCGGGCGTCTTCGTCGTGGCCGAGATGCGTCATCCGCGTGTGCGCGAGCGCATGCGCGACCTGCACCTCGGTCCCGGCCCCTACTACAGCTTCTTCCGGCCCTACCATCTGACGAGCCTCGAGGTCCCCCTTTCGGCGGCCGCGGCCGTGCTTTTCGGCGAATGCCACATGCAGCCGCTGCCGGTGCCGGCGGCGGAGGTCGGGTGCGTCGCCAAGCGCGACCTAAAGCCCGGCGAGATGCTCGATTCGATCGGCGAGTACTGCTATCGCGGCTTCGCGTTGTCGCGGGCCGACGCCCGGGCCAGGAAGGCGCTGCCCATCGGGCTCGCAAAGGGCGCCAGGGTGAGGCGGCCCGTCGCCAAGGGCGAGCTCTTGACGCTCGAGACCGTTGCGCCCGATGAGACGACGCCGATCTTTGCGGCGCGGCGGGCGCAGGACGCCATGATCGCCGAGCTTTGATGGCTCGAACCATGGGCCTCGCTCCGCCGAAGCGCCGCGCCGACGTCCGGCTCTTGGCTGCGCTCGTCTGCGGAGCAATCACCCTGACGGCTTCCGCCCCGCCCGTCGCGGCACAGCGCAGCCCCGATGCGCCAGAGGCGGCGAGCCCCCGATGGTTCCGCGCCGACGCGGGACCGGCGACCGCGCAGCGCCATATGGTGGTCGCCGCCAATCCCTACGCCGCCGAGGCTGGGCGTGAGGTGCTCCGTGCCGGCGGCTCCGCCGTCGACGCGGCGATCGCGGTGCAGCTTGTCCTGGGCCTCGTCGAGCCGCAATCCTCGGGCCTCGGCGGCGGCGCCTTCCTCCTCCACTGGGATGCCGCCACACGGACGCTTGCGAGCTACGACGGGCGCGAGGCCGCACCCGCGGCGGCCCGGCCGCATCGCTTCCTGCGCAACGGACGCCCGCTTCCGTTTCGGGAGGCGATGCGCTCTGGCCTGGCGGTCGGGGTGCCCGGCGTAGTGCGTCTCTTGGAGCTCGCCCACCGGGCGCATGGTCGTCTGCCCTGGAGCGGCCTGTTCGCGCCGGCGATCCGGCTCGCCGAGAGCGGCTTCCGGGTGTCGCCGCGCCTTCATGCCCTGCTTGCGATGGAGGGTGCGGACGCCTTCTCGCCCGCGGCGCGGGCCTATTTCTTCGATGGCGAGCGCAAGGCCTGGCCGGTCGGACACGTGCTGCGCAATCCGGACTACGCCCGGACGCTGCGCCGCCTCGCCGCCGACGGCCCCGAGGCGTTCTACACCGGCCCGATCGCCGAGGCGATCGTCGCGGCGGTCGCCGGCGCGGCGCGCTCTCCCGGCGACATGACGCTCGACGACCTTGCCGCCTATGCGGCAAAGCAGCGGCCCGTCGTCTGCGCCCCCTATCGCGGCTCCCGCATCTGTTCGATGGGCCCGCCGTCGAGCGGCGGCATTGCCGTCGGCCAGGCGCTGATGCTGCTCGAAGGCTTCGATCTCGGCCGCTCGCCATCCTCGGCCCTTGCGCCCGGTGCCGTGCATCTGGCCGGCGAGGCGTTGCGGCTCGCCTTCGCCGATCGCAACTGGCATGTCGCCGACAGCGACTTCGTGGCGGTTCCGGCAGGGCTTCTCGCCCCTGCCTACATCGACGAGCGCCGCCGGCTGATCGATCCGGAGCGAACCCTGAAGCGGACGTACCCGGGTCTGCCGCCGGGCGCCGCGCGCCTTGCGCGCGGACACGACGCAAGCGCCGAGGCGGCGGGGACGAGCCACATCGCCATCGTCGATGGCACGGGCAACGCGGTGTCGATGACGGCGACGATCGAGGCGGGCTTCGGCTCCGGCCTCTTTGCCGCAGGCTTCCTGCTCAACAATCAGATGACCGACTTCTCGTTCCGTCCGCTCGACGGCGACGGGCGGCCGATCGCCAACCGCGTCGAAGGCGGCAAGCGACCGCGCAGCTCCATGGCCCCGACGATCGTCCTCGATGCCGGCGGCGACCCGTGGATCGTCGCCGGCTCTCCTGGCGGCGGGCGGATCATCCCCTACGTGCTCAAATCGCTGATCGCGCTCATCGACTGGAAGCTCGATCCGCAGGCGGCCGCCGACCTGCCGAACTTCGCGAGCACCTCCGAGACCCTCGAGATCGAGGCGCCGCCGCTTTCGCTGGAAAATCTAGTCTGGCGGTGGCGCGAGGCGGCCGCCGCGATCAGACTCGCGATCGGGGTGCGGGCGCTTGGCAGGCCGACGCGCTTTGACGAGATGACCTCGGGCAGCCACATCATCGTGCGCCGGCGCGACGGCATCCTCGAGGGCGGGGCCGACCGTCGGCGCGAAGGGGTCGTTCGCGGCGATTGATCGGGCCGAGGGCCTGCCGTCGTCGCTGCGCGGCCGGGCGAAGCCGGCATCGGTGTTCGTCTGGGGCGCAACCGGTGACGCAGACACATGGCAAACCTCTCGGCTGGGCGCGGAAGCCTGCCAATACCGGCATGTAATCGATCAGGGCGCCGGCAGCGGCGTCCGTTGATTCTCGGCGACACGGCTGAGCCCGAGTGTGCTGCTGCGCTGCGGCGAGGGCCCGCAGTCCGGCCGCGGCAGAGCGGGGCGGAGCAGGGCGCAAGTGTCGCCGAGTTATAGACAGCATTCATGCCGGCGCCTGAGATTCGACCTGATTCGCTTGGTATGATGCATCCGCCTTCGTTCTCCGCGGAGACGACCATGATCCGAGCCATGACTGCCGCAGCTGCTGCCGTCGCGCTCACCGCGCCGCTGCTCCTCACCAATCCGATCGCCGCCCAGCACGCCAGTCTCGAGGGCTCGTGGAGCGGCAACGGCACGGTGACCTTCCCCTCTGGCGCCAGTGAGACCGCGCGCTGCCGGGCGAAGTTCCAGCGGCGTGGTGGCGATACGTTTGCGATGCGCGCGGTGTGCGCCTCGCCTTCCGGACGCGTCGCCCAATCGGCGCAGATCATGCGGGTCGGCGGAAACCGCTACAGCGGCGAATTCGTCAACACCGAGTACGGCATCTCAGGTCTGATCAACATCATCCTGAGAGGCAACTCGCTGTCGGCCTCGCTCGATGGCGGCGGCGCGACGGCACGGTTTCTGCTTAGCCGCTAGCTTGACCTGGGTCCTCGCCAGGGTCCGTGATCGGTGCTAAGGGGGCCGTCGCCACTTGGAGGTGCGCCCCCCGATGCGACCGCTTGACATTACCGTTCTCGGAGCCGGCATTCTCGGCCTCTGGCAGGCGCTCACCTTTGCCCGCCGCGGGCATCGCGTGCGCCTCATCGAGGCGAGCGCCGAGCCGTTCGCCGATGCCGCGAGTCGCTTTGCAGGCGCGATGCTCGCGCCCTACTGCGAAGAGGAAGCCGCCGAGCCGGTGGTCGCGGATCTCGGCATCGAGGCGATGTCGGTGTGGCGCGAGACGTTTCCGCACATCACCTGGGCCGGCACGCTGGTCGTTGCTGCGCCGCGCGACCGGTCCGAGCTCGCGCGATTTGCCCGTCTGTCACGGGGGCATGCCACGGTTGACGGAGCCGCGATCGACAGGCTTGAGCCCGATCTCGCCGGCCGATTTGCGACGGGCCTCTACTATGCCGAGGAAGGGCACATGTCGCCCGCGGTGGCGCTGCCCTATCTGCTCGAGGCCTGCCGCAAGGCCGGCGTCGAAGTGGTGCTCGGACGCAAGTGCGAACCCAAGGATGTCGACGGCCTCGTGATCGACTGCCGGGGCCTTGCGGCGCGCGAGGATCTGCCGGGGTTGCGGGCCGTTCGCGGCGAGCGGCTGCTCTTGCGGTCGCGTGAGGTTCGGCTCACCCGCACCGTACGGCTCCTGCATCCGCGCCATCCGCTCTACGTGGTGCCGTGGGGGAACGGACTGTTCCTTGTCGGCGCAACGGTGATCGAAAGCGAGGACTGGTCGGCCATGACCGTGCGCTCGGCGCTCGAATTGCTCGGGCTCGCCTACGCGCTCCACCCCGGTTTCGGCGAGGCGGAGATCGTCGAGCTCGGCGCAGGCTTGAGGCCGGCGTTCGCCGACAACGTCCCGAAGGTCGTGGTTGCGAGCGCGCGGCACATCCATGTCAACGGCGCCTACCGGCACGGTTTCCTGCTGGCGCCGGCGCTCGCCCGCATCGCCGCCGACCTGGTGGAAACGGGGGCGCGGCACAACCGCATCGTCGTCGACGCATGAGGCAGGTCGCGGACGGGTCGGCGGCCGCCGCAGGTCAGGACGCCGGCCGCTTGGTGAGTCGGTTGCGGATGGCGAGGGCTGCGACGATGAGCTGCGATGCGCTCCAGCTCTCGGCGCTTTCGAGCGTCGCGATCGACGCCCGCGCCGCCGCCAGTGCGGGGCCGTGCTCGGCGATCCAGGTTTCGAGCGTCGGCTTGCCGCCCCGCCCGCCGGCGAGCGCACGGCATGCCAGCTCGGCATGCGCGGCCATGATCGTCTCGATGCCGTGGCGAATGGCCTGCCGGTCGTAGTCGTCGAGCGTGCGCATGTCCGACAGCCGGTTCTCGAGACCGGAGGTGTCGAGGAACCGGGCGAGCGCCTCGACGGCCTCGATGGCATCGACTGCATGGCTTCCTGTTTCCATGGCCACGCCGAGGGCGAGGGGCGCACGGCCAAGCTCGGCGAGGCCGGCGACGCGCCAAGCGAGCGGTGCCGGCACACCGCGCTTCTCGAGATCGACCCGGGCAGCGGCCGCCGCCGGCGGTGTCTCCCGTGCGGCCCGCTCCCGCAAGCGTGCGGCGATCTCCCGGAACGCGGCATCGGCGGAAGGTTTGCCGGCGAGCCGATGCCTGAGGACGGCGCGCACCATGGCGACGGCGAAGCTTTGCACCCGCACGTAGCAGTCAAGCTGCACGAGGCCGTCCACCCGGTTGTCCAGGGCATCGAGGTCGCGCCACAGGTCTGAGAGCGCGAAGGCATCGCGCACGATCATGTACGAGCGGGCGACGTCGGCGAGCGACGACGATGTCTCCTCCGCGAGCAAATACGGCGTCGCCGAGCCGAGCCGGTTGACCAGCGCATTCGTGAGCGTCGTGGCGACGATCTCGCGGCGGAGCCTGTGGCCGCGGAGATCGTCGGCAAAATCCTGGCGCAGCGCCGGCGGGAAATACTGAAGAAGCAGCGGCTCGAGGGCCCGGTCATCGGGGACGGACGTCGCAAGAAGGTCGTGCAGCAGCGCGATCTTGGCGTAGCTCAACAGGATGGCGAGCTCAGGACGCACGAGACCGCACCCGGCGCGCTGACGCTCGGCAATCTCGCGCTCGTCGGGAAGCGCCTCGAGCCGGCGATCGAGAAGGCCGCGCGACTCGAGAAGCCGGATCAGGCGGGCTTGAGCCGCAAGCCCGGTGACGCCAACCTGCTCGCCGATCGAGAGCGCCAGCGACTGCTGATAGTTGTTGCGCAGCACGGCGGCCGCCACATCGGCGGTCATGGCGGCGAGCATCCGGTTGCGCTCCGCGAGCGTCAGCCGGCCGGAGCGCACCGCGGGTCCGAGCGCGATCTTGATGTTGACCTCCTGATCGGAGCAATTGACTCCGGCGGAGTTGTCGATGAAGTCGGTGTTGAGCCGCACCCCGCGCTGGGCTGCCTCGATTCGGCCGCGCTGCGTCATTCCGAGATTGGCCCCTTCGCCGATCACCTTGGCGGCGATCTCCGCGCCGGTGATCCTGATTGCGTCGTTGCTGCGATCACCCACATCTGCGTCGGTTTCGCTCGAGGCGCGAACATAGGTCCCGATGCCGCCGAAGAAGAGAAGATCGACGCCGCACTTCAGGATGGCCCGCATCACTTCCGCCGGCGTCGCAGCCGGCACGTCGAGCTTGAGCAGCGCACGCACTTCCGGCGAGAGCGGTATCGACTTCGCAGTGCGCGAGAAGACGCCGCCTCCCGTTGAGATCAACGCGCGATCATAGTCTGCCCAGCTCGAGCGCGGCAGGCGGAAGAGCCGTTGGCGCTCAGCGAACGAGCGCGCCGGATCGGGATCGGGATCGAGGAAGATGTCGCGGTGATCGAATGCGGCGACGAGTCGGATGGTCTGCGAGCGCAACATGCCGTTGCCGAAGACGTCGCCCGACATGTCGCCGACGCCTGCGACGCGAAACGTCTCGGTCTCGATGTCGACGTTCATCTCGCGGAAATGCCGCTTGATGCACTCCCACGCGCCGCGCGAAGTGATGGCGATGCCCTTGTGGTCGTAGCCGGTCGATCCGCCGGAAGCGAAGGCGTCGCCGAGCCAGAAGCCGCGCGCACACGAGATGGCGTTGGCGACGTCGGAGAACGTCGCAGTGCCCTTGTCCGCGGCGACGACGAGATAAGGGTCGTCGCCGTCATGGCGCACGACGCGCTCAGGTGCGACGATGGCGCCGTCCCGAATATCGTCGGTGATCTCGAGCATGGCTCCGATGAACAGCTTGTAGGCCTCCATGCCCTCTTTCTGAATCGCGTCGCGGGCGCCGCCGCGCGGAAGCTGCTTCGGGAAGAAGCCGCCCTTGGCGCCGCCGGGCACGATCACGGCGTTCTTCACCTGCTGCGCCTTGACGAGGCCCAGAACCTCGGTACGGAAATCGAGCGGGCGGTCGGACCAGCGAATGCCGCCGCGCGCGATCGGCGCAAAGCGCAGGTGGACGGCGTCGAGCCGGGGACCTGAGACCCAGATCTCGCGATAGCTTCGTGGCGGCGGCGCCATGTCGAGCGCGCGTCCGTCGAACTTGAGTGCGATGGTGTCGGAGAGTCCGCCGTCGGCGCCGCGGATGTAGAAGCTCGTGCGCACGGTTGCCTCGACCAGGCTGGCGAGCTGGCGAAGGATGCGGTCTTCGTCCAGGCTCTCGACTCTGGCGAGCGCGCCTTCGATGCGCTCGCAGATTGCCGAGGCCGATCGCGCGCGTCCCGCCATGTCGCGCGGGAAGTCCGGATCGAATCGGACGACGAACAGCTCCAGGATGTCGCGCACGATACCGGCATGGCGCAACAGCGTGTCGCTCACGTAGCGCAGGCCGAAGGCGGAGCCGAGCTGGCGCAGATAGCCGGCGTAGGCACGGATCAACGCGACGTCGCGCCAGTTGGCGCCGGCCGCCGCCACCAGGCGATTGAGACCGTCGTTCTCGGCGCGGCCTTGCGCAATGGCCAGGAATGCCTCCTCGAGCCGTGCTTGCGCCGATTGATCGGCCCCGGCCGTGAACGGGCGTCCATCCGAGGTCTCGAGCAGCATGTCGTGCAGAACGACATCCCGCGGTCCGGCGGGAAAGACCGGTCGCAGCACGAAGGTGCGCTCGTCGATGACCGTGAAGCCGAGGTTCTCGAGCAGCGGCACGCGCTCGGAAAGGCTCATTGGCTGATCGAACCGGTATATGGCGGCGTGCACCTGCGGGGGGGCATCGCCCGGCCGACTGTAGAAATCGATCGCCAGCGGCCTTTCGTCGCCGAGCCGCTCGATGCGCGCGATGTCCTCGAGCGCGCGCTCGACGGCGAAGGTCTCGGCGTATGCGCCGCGAAAGGCGTCGCGGTAGCGCGCGACGAGGCGCACATGACCGGCGGGATCGGCCGCCGCAAGCGCGTCGGCAAGCCGGTCCTCCCAGGTTCGCGTGATGGCCTTGATCGCGTCTTCGAGTTCGCGGGTCCCGACCGACGGTGTGACGCCGCCGGTCCGGCCGATGATGAAATGGACGCGGGCAAGCGCCGCCTCGGAGAAGCTCGGATAGAAGGCCGACACGGTGCCCTGAAAGCGATCCGCAAGATAGGCGCCGATGCGCTCGCGAACGCTTGACGAGTAACGCTCGCGCGGCACGAAGACCAGGACGGAGACGAACCGGTCGAATCGGTCCGGGCGAGTGAACACGCGCACGCGCGGTCGTGTCTCGAGGTCGAGGATGCCGGCGGACCAGCGACTGAGCTCTTCGGTCGAGATCTGGAAGAGCTCGTCCCGCGGGAATGTCTCGAGTACGTTGATCAGGGCCTTGCCGGCGTGGCTCTCGGGCGGTGCGCCGAAGGCGGCGACCACGCTTTCGACCTTGTGACGCAGGACCGGAATGGTGCGCGGCGACTGCGTATAGGCGGTGGATGTGAACAGACCGACGATGCGCAGCTCGCCGCGCGGCGTGCCGCCTTCGCCGTAAAGCTTCACGCCGATGTAGTCCATGTGCACGCGGCGATGGACGCGCGCGATGACGTTCGCCTTCGTGATGATGAGCGGACTTGGCGAGAAGAAGAAGCGACGCACCTCGGGCGTCATGGTGACGAGCTCGCTGCCGCGCCTGAGCACGCGCATGGTCGGATCGCGCAGAAGACCGAGGCCGCCGTCGGCCGCGTCCACGAGTTCGCCCGTCTCCGCGTCGCCCGCGAGCGCGTAATCCCGCATCCCGAGAAACGTGAAATTTCCTAACCTGAGCCACTCGAGGAACGCGACCGCCTCATTTCTGAGGTCGGCCGGAACCGCTGGCGGGCTCTCACGCAAGTCCCGGATCGCCCTGTCAAGGCGAAGAAGCATGGGCTTCCAGTCGCGGACGGCGGAGCGGACCTCGCCGAGCGTGACCGAGAGCTGTCCGACCAGGCGCTCCGCATCGGCAGCCGGAAGTTCGCCCATGTGAATCGAGATGTAGCTCTCCTGGCGACCGTCGCCCCAGTTGTGATCGCCCGGCCCGGTGACGGCCAGCAGGTTTCCCGCGCCATCGCGGGCAACCTTGAAGATCGGGTGCAGGACGAGCGCGATCGGGATGGCGCGGGCCTGGATCTCGCCGAGCGTGCTGTCGAGGAGGAACGGCATGTCGTCGTTGAGAATCTCGATGACGCTGAGCCGCCGCGGCCGGCTGCCGTCCTCGAGGACGGCCGTCCGGTGCGCGATCCGGTGGCTGCCCGGTGTTCGCTGCGCCAGGAAGGCGAAGGCCTGCTCGATGTGTGCCTTGAGGTAGGCCTCCGGCAGCTCGGCGAGGCTGGCCTCGTCCGCCGATGCGAGCAGTGCTCGCGCGAAGAGGTGCGCGCCGCGCTCGCCGGCGCCGGGCGTCGGAACGAGGCGATCGATCAGAGAGGGCCGGAGGTCCGGGACGGCAGTGTCGTTCGGAAGCTGCATCGTGTGCTCCGAAGGCTCGCGAATCGTGCGAAGGCAATCAGGCCGGCTGCTGACCGACCTTGGTGCGTGAGCTTATCACGGGGGCCGGCATTGCCGACCGGGGCCGGGAGGAGTGTCCCGGAGCAGGTGGCCTTCCTCCGCCGTAATCAGCGGGTCCATCGCCAGCCTTGCCCCGGATGAGAAGCAACGACAGCGTTCATCGAGCCAGCGCGGTTAATATTTTTTCGAGGTTCGCGTCGGCAGGCGAAAAAGCCAGCTTGAAGCGGTCGCGCCAAGTGTTAACGCAGCCACTTTGCCTGCTGCGCAGGGGTCAGGATCGTGGACATGAGCGACATGACGTCACGAACGTCGGTCGCGGCGCTGTCGTAGCAGGCGATGGCGTCGTCGGGCATCAGATACGGATTGATCATGTCGCGGTCGGCGCTGCGCACCAGCTCTTCGATCGATCGCTGCACCACTTCGGTCTCCCGAGTCTTGGGATTGCGGCTGATGAGAACAGCGTAGCGCGAGGCGTTGGTCGCCAGCGTGCCGCCGACGCAGTTCGCGTGCACGAGTCCCTGCAGCAGCCGGGCGCCGTAGGGCAGGCTGTTGGAATGCTGCTGGTTGCCCGAGGCCGGGTTCGGCAGGATCGGTACCGTCAGGTTCGATGTGAAGATGCGCACCCCCGGCGGAGTGATCTGCGAGGGTCGCACGAGGGCCGACTGGAAGCAGCCGCTCTCCGGGACTTCGACGTGATCGCCCTCGATCAGGGTCATGTCATCAACCTGCGCGCCGGTAATCGCGCCGCGCCAGTCGAGCACGAAGGTGCGGCCGTTGCGGTGGACGCGAACGGCGGACAGATCGGCGTCCGGTCGCACGCCGCCGGCCGCGCGCAAGGCGGCCGGGATATAGCGCTCCATCGGATTGTCGCCGAACTTGGTCAGTGCCCGCTCGAGCTTGTCGGCGTCCCTGATGCCGCCGATCGTCTGCCGTCCGGCATTGAAGACGGCGCCGGAGACGCTGACGTTGATCGGCGCGAATTGCACCGGCCGAACCGACAGTTTGACGGCGCCCTCGACGTAGAGACCGCCACGGATCAGGGCCCGCTCGATCCGATGGGAGAGTTCGTCATTGGTGAGGCCGACGGCATCAATCTGGCCCGTGTAAGGAAATATGATGCGGCCGTCGGCGTTGACGACATAATCGCCGGAAAGCTCCGGCGCTCCGAAGACCGTCACGTTCAGCCGGTCTCCGGGCGAATAGCGCATCGCCAGTCGGTTGGGCGCGCTGCGGGCGCCCGGTGCCCCGCCTTTGCCCGCGAGTCTTGCGGCTTTGCTTGCCGGCATGATGAAGTCGGCCGTGCCGGGCGGCGGGCAGGCCTTGCTGGCGAATGTGAGCGCCCCCCGCCGACCCGATTTCACGGTCTTTTCGGGGTCATAGAGCGCCGAGTGAAGATTTGCCGGCGGGTTCATCTGGGCGCAGCCCGCCAGGCTCGCGACGGCAACGACGAGCGCGAGAACGGCTGGCGCGGCCGCGAGCGGCCGTGCAGGCGATCGCCCGGCAAGCCGCCGGCGCGCGCGACGGAGTCCGCCCCGGACTGTGCTCGACGCTACCAACTGAACCCCGCTCCGCCGCACCATCCCTCGGCCGGGCGCCCCGACGCGCTCCGGCACCGTTGGCGATGCCGCCCCTCAACGCACAAACCCGCCCGGCACGCGGCCATGCGGACGCGAACCGGCCTCAGGCCGGAGCTTGGTCCGCTGGCAGCGTGCCCTGCGAACGGCACGGTACACTTGAGGTCATTAACGTTACCTCAACGTTCCCGAAGCCACGCAAAAGTCAGCGATCCTCCAGGGCCTCTCGGCGGGAACGTCGCTGCGCGCGCAGCCTGCGGCCCGCCGGCCGAGAGGCCCGCGGCGGGCTTTTCGCAGGGCCCGCCCGGCCCGACCGGCGCCAACGCGAGGACCGGTTGACAGCACCTTAACCCTCCCCGAAGGTTGCCGAGCCTCGGGCGAAGAGCGCTCGAGAGTGTCGCCGGCCCGATGGGGAGGACCGCATGAGAGCATTTCTGAGCGCCGCCCGGCATCTCTCGCGCGCGGTGATCGCAAGTTTGCTGGCGGTTGCCGGGCTTTGGCAGTCCGCCGGCGCGCAGAGCTGGGAAGACGTCGTCGCAGCGGCCAGGAAGGAAGGCAAGCTCACCCTCTATCACAACATTCGCCCGGCCGGCATTGAAGACCTTCTGAAGGGCTTTCGCGCCAAGTACCCTGGCATCCAGACCGAGAACATCCGGTCGGGTTCCGCGCTCCTCAACGAGCGCTTCCGCACCGAGTTCGCCGCCGGGCGGCACCTCGCCGATGTGATGATCACCTACGCCGACGGCCCGTTCATGGCGGAGGTGGCGAACTGGTTCGTGGCCTGGGACCCGCCGGAGTTCAAAGGCAATTTCCCCGCAAGCGCACGGGTCGCGGACGGTCGGCTCTACGCCGTCACCCAGGTGCGCGAGGCGATCATCTGGAACAAGAATCTGGTGAAGGATGCCGATGCGCCCAAGGAATGGGTCGACCTCTTCGATCCGAAATGGAAGGGCAAGCTTGCATTCAACCAGCCGTGGCGCTCGATCTCGGTGCAGCAACTCCTCGCTTACTGGGAGCAGATCGGCATCAAGGACGCGGCCGAGAAGATGAAGGCAAACGACGTGCGGCTGTTCGAGGGCTCGAGCGGCGTCATCCAGGCCGTCATCCGCGGCGACGCGCACGTCGCTCACATCACGGACATTCCTCTGAACGAGATGCTTGCGGACGGCGCGCCGATCGGCTTCACCTATCCAAAGTCCGGGACGACGACATCGGATTCGGTGGTGGGAATTGCTGCAAAGGCCCCGCACCCCAATGTCGCGCGCGTGTTCGTCAACTGGCTGCTCAGCAAGGAAGGCCAGGCGGAGCTCGTCAAGCATTCCGGTCTGTCGGGCACGCGCAACGACGCCCCGCCGCTATCCCATCTGCCGGCAACCGCCAAGCTGCCGAAGGCCGTCGATGGCATGCAACTGCTGAAGCCCGACCTTCAGAAAGCGATGGTTGAGCATTGGCGCAAAGTGTTCGGCGTGAAGTGACGGCTCTGCCGGCAGGAGCAGGTTGAGCGCCATGTCTCAGTCGGCGAGCACGGCGGCGGCGCCTTCGGGACCCGCCGCTGCGTCCCGGCCCCGCGACGGGACGGGGCTGCTGAACGCTCTCTACACGCTCGTATTCATCGCCGTTCTGCTGCTGGTGCTGATCCCGATCGTGGCGCTCGTCTACGGCAGCCTGCGCTCGGCGGCGCCGGGCGATCCAGGCGGGACATGGACGCTCAGGAACTATGCTGGCCTTTTCTCTCCGGGCGTTCTTGGCACAGTGCTGGTCACGCTCTGGGTTGGCATGCTCACCGCCGTGTTTTCGGTGGTCATCGGTGTTGCCATCGCGCTCGTCGTCCACCGGACCGATTTCCGGTATCCGAATACGATCACTGCGCTCGTCGGCCTCGCGTTCTATTTCCCGTCCTTCATCCTGGCGATGGCCTGGATCATCATCGGCTCGCCCGGCGGGATCATCAACTATGTCTGGGGGACCCTGCTCGGGCTCCCCGGGCGCATGGACATCTACTCGGTCGCCGGCATCGTGCTGGTGATGGTCCTGCATCAGGTGCCGTTCGTCTATCTCACCATGCGCGGGCCGATCACGGCGATGGACGGCATCTACGAGGAGGCGGCGCGTACCGCCGGCGCGACGCCCGGTCAGGTGCTCTGGCGGATCACGCTGCCGCTGCTCGGCTACTCCGTCGCTTCGAGCTTCATCCTCACGTTCATCACGTCCATCGAGCAGTTCGCGATCCCGCAGATGATCGGCGCTCCTGGCCGCATCTACGTCCTTGCCTCGCAGCTCTATCTTCTGTGCCGTTTCCCGCCCACCGACTACGGCCTCGCGGCGGCGGTCGGGCTTACGCTCTCGGCGATCACGGGACTTGCCATATGGCTGCAGCGGCGCATCGTCGGCAATGCGCGACTGACGACCGTCGGCGGCAAGGCTGGCCGGCTTGCGCCGGTCAGGCTCGGTCGCTGGAAGTGGGCGGCCTATCTGTTGACATTCGGCTTCGCGTTTCTGGCGCTGATCCTGCCGACGCTGATCCTGATCTACACCTCGCTCATTCGCTTCTTCAACGCGAACCCGTTCGCGGCCCGCTACACGACACGAAATTATGAGCAGATTTGGAACGACGCCGGCACGCTGCTTTCCTTCCGCAATACGATCGTCGCGTCGGCGATTGCGGCCGCGATCGGGGCGCTGCTCGGCTTTCTCGTATCGTACTTCACCCTGAGGCAGAGGCCGGCGGGTTCGAAAATCCTGGACACGGTGAGCAGCCTGCCGTTCGGCGTGCCCGGCGTCGTCGTCGGTCTCGGTCTGCTGTGGGCCTATGCCTATCTGCCGTTGCCGCTCTACGGTACGCTTGCGATCATTATCGTGGCCTACATCACACGCTACCTGCCCTATGCGACGGAGACGGTCGGCGGTCAGATGGTGCAGGTCGACAAGAGCCTTGAGGAGGCGGCCTGGGTGTCGGGAGCCTCGCGCCTCGAGACGCTCGCAAAGATCCTGATGCCGATCGTCTTCCCGTCGATGCAAGGGGCGTTCTTCCTGCTGTTCATGGCGTTCTTCCGCGAGATCTCGTCGGCAGTCCTGCTCTACACCGCCTCCACGACGGTGATCTCGGTCTCGATCTTCGGCCAGTTCGAGGTGGCCAATTGGGGCGCGGCGAGCGCGCTCTCGGTCATCGCAACGATCATCATCTTCGTCGTGATGTCCCTCATCCTGTGGCTGTCGCCTGCCACACGGCGGAAATGGAGCTGAGCCGCCCGCAATGAGCATTTCGGTCCAGAACCTCGTGAAGATTTATGGCGCCAACCGGGTGGTGAGCGGCGTTTCGCTCGAGGTCGCAAAAGGCGAGTTCGTCTCGCTGCTCGGGCCATCCGGATGCGGCAAGACGACGACGCTCAGATGCATCGCCGGCCTCGAGGAGGCGAATGGCGGCGAGATTGCGATCGGGGGAGAAGTCGTCTCCGCGCCCGAGAAGGGCATCATGATCGCGCCCAACGCCCGCGACATCGGCATGGTCTTCCAGTCGTATGCCGTCTGGCCGCACATGACGGTCGCAGAGAACGTCGCATTCCCGCTCAGGATCCGCCGGATGGCGGCGGCCGCGGTGGAGGAGCGGGTGGCGTGGGCGCTCGGTATCGTCGGCCTTGCCGAGCTCAGAGACAGGCAACCATCGCAGCTCTCCGGCGGCCAGCAGCAGCGGGTGGCGCTCGCTCGCGCCATCGTCGGCCGGCCGCGCGTCCTGCTTTTCGACGAGCCGCTTTCCAATCTTGACGCCAAATTGCGCGATTCGACCCGGGCCGAGATCCGCCGCCTCCAGCGCGAACTCGACATTGCGGCGCTCTATGTGACCCACGATCAGGCCGAGGCGCTGTCGATGTCGGACCGCGTCATCGTCATGGACAAAGGTGTGATCCAGCAGACCGGCACGCCGAAGGAGCTTTACCGGCGGCCCGCCAATCGCTTTGTCGCCGATTTCGTTGGTGTCGCGAGCTTCCTCGACGTGACGGCGGCCGACAACGGGCTGCTGTGGCGGCTGCCCGACGGCACGCTTGTGGCGGCAGATGGCAGCGCGGCCTCGGGCGGCGGCCGGCACCAGCTGATGCTGAGGCCCGAGGCGGTCTCGCTCGGTGCGGCCGGCACGAGTTTCACCGGCGAGGGCGTACAGGTTGTCAACGGCGTCATCCGGGAGGTTTCCTACCTCGGGGCCTATTCCGAGTATGTCGTCGAGGCCGGCGGGAGTCGCATCCGGGTGCATGCCAACGACGATCATCCCGCTGGCGCCAAGGTGGTGATCGCGTTCCGTGCCGCTGACGCGCGCGTTCTGGCGATCGGTTGAGCAGAGCCGTCGATGGTCTCGCGCGCTGGAAAGAGTGGTGCCGGCCGCAGGTCAGGGCGCGGCGGGTGCAAGATGCGCGGGAAGGTCGGCGACGCTCGCAAGCATCAGGTCGGCGTTGGGCGCGAGATCGGCGCGGCCGCTTGTGCCGCCGAGGACACCCACCCGCAGTCCGGCGCCGGCCCGCCGGCCCATCTCGAGATCGTGCACGCCGTCGCCGACCACCGCGATGCTGGCGGGCTCGAGCCCGGCGGCTGCGCAGAAGGCCAGCGCCATTCCCGGCGACGGCTTGGCGCCATGGCCGCTATCGCACCCGTACTGGAACTCGAGAAGTGCGTTCGCTTCCGGGTGACGGCCGAGCGAGGCGCGCAACCCGCCGATGCTGTCGTTGGTGGCGACGCCGAGGCGCAAGCCGGCGGCGGCGAGCGTGCGAAGCGCCGCAAGGGCGCCCTCGACCAGGACCGCGTGGCGAGCCCCGCCCTCGCAGAAAATGCGCGCGATGGCCTCGGCCAGTCCGGGCGGCGTGCGCCCGCGCAGGCGGCCGGCGAAGACGGCGGCGATCTCCTCATGGGTGCCGACGGCAAGAACCGAGCCTGGCTGCACGCGCCCGGTTGCGGGGTCTTGTCCGCCGAGCGTCAGCAGCTCGCTGGCGAGGGTGACATCTCCCCCCGCCGCATAGAGCGCCGCCTCGCGATTGATCGGCGGCCAGGTCCGGGCGTAATCGAGGAGGGTGCCGTCCTTGTCGAAGAGTACGCCGCGGATCGGTCGCGACGGCCGGCGAACGACACGCTGGCGCCTCATGCCGGCAGCTCGCAGACCGGGTCGAGCGGGCTCGCGGCGTGAAGCGACAGGTCGCGGATGGTCGCGGCGGTCCCGGTCAGCGGATTGTCCGGGTCCCAGGCGATTTTGACCTGCTCGAAGCGCGCAGCGAGCGCGTCGTAGATCAGCAGGCGTCCGGCAAGCGTCTCGCCGAGCCCCAGGATCTCCTTGAGAACCTCGGTCGCCTGCAATGTTCCCACCACGCCGACGACGGCGCCGAGGACGCCGACCTCGGCGCAGTTGGCCACGCTGCCGGGCGGCGGCGGCTCCGGGAACAGGCAGCGGTAGCTTGGCCAAGGGGTCCCGTCCGGCCGGCGCTCATGCGGCTTGAAGACGGTGACGTAGCCGTCGAAGGGGCCGACGGCGGCGAAAACGAGAGGCCGGCGCGCGAGATAACAGGCGTCGGAGACGAGATAGCGGGTAGCGAAGTTGTCCGAACCATCGGCGACGATGTCGTAGCGCCCGATGAGTTCGAGGGCGTTCCCGGCGCCGATCCGCGTCGGGTGCGCCTCGATGCGCACGTGCGGGTTCAGGCGGGCGATTGCGGCCCGGGCGCTTTCGACCTTCGGCGTGCCGACGTGCGGCGTGTCGTGCACGATCTGGCGCTGCAGATTGGAGAGCGATACGACGTCGTCGTCGACGATGCCGATGGTGCCGACGCCGGCGGCCGCCAGGTACATGAGGAGCGGGCTGCCGAGACCGCCGGCACCGATCACCAGCACGCGCGCCTCGCGCAGCTTTTGCTGACCCTGGCCGCCGACATCCTTGAGGACGAGGTGGCGCTTGTAGCGTTCGATCTCGATGGGCGTAAGCGACATGACCCCACATTTAGCGGCTCGTGGAGCCAACTCCAAGCCGCCGCGTTGCCCGAGACCGACATGCAAACGCCGCCGCAGCCCCCGAATCTTCCCGGATTTCCGCTCGCAAGATTGACCCGGACTGCGCCGGGCGATATAGCCATGGCCGCGATCCCGCCCGTGGCCCACGCTACGGGCGGCGTGTCCGTTTCTGCGGGCTTTCACGGCCCTGTGCGCCCTGGCGACCGCGAGCGGACGCGATCACCCGACTCCCACTGAACCAATCGCGCTTGCTTCCAAGGAAGGACCCTCCGGCATGGCCAACACGTCCTCGGCCCAACGTGCAGCCCGCGTCGCCAAGCGGCGCACCCAGATCAACAAGGCGCGGCTCAGCCGCATGAAGACGGCGGTTCGCTCGGTCGAGGAGGCGATCAAGGCCGGCGACAAGCAGGCGGCAGCCCGCGCGCTGTCGGCAGCCGAGCCGATTCTCATGCGCGCCGCGCAGAAAGGCGTCGTGCATAAGAAGGCCGCCTCCCGCAAGGTGTCGCGTCTGACCGCGCGCCTCAAGGCGCTGGCGACCTGAGGCGGGCCCGCTGCCGGGGTGGCCGTGCCGCGCCACCCCTGGGGTGCTTGTTGAGTCCATAGCACGAACACCCCAGACTCGAATTCTTCTCCGACACGTCACAAGATTGAAAGATTTTACGTTTCCCAGCCGGCCCGAGCCCTGGCCCGATACTTGGCCACCGCCTTCGCAAACAAAAACTCGATTCAGATCAAACCGTTGCTGACGATCGCCCGTCGCTCCGGGGCCGTCGTCGGGGTGATGTCGAAACGCCTGTGGATTCAATGGTCTTTTCCACACCCTGAGCGGCTTTCCACCGACCGGCATGGCGTCCGAAGGCCTCAGGCGCGGTCAATTTCAGCCCGGCAAGCGACGTCCCGCATCGACTTGTGCATAAGGTTAATTCCCCGTTAAGAACTTTCCACTGGCGGGGTGAGCGGGCGTGGCGCCTTCCACGCGTCGCTCATCGGGGCCCGGAGGGCCCGCCGCCTTGGGTCGACGAGGTATCGCTACGGAGCGTCGTCGGTCCGCGCCGCGCCCATGGCGGGCGCGCAGCGTCCCACGTGAGGGTTCGGCGTCGAGTGGGTGGGTGTCAATCGTAGCAGCCGGCAGGCTCATCTTCATGAGTCTGCGGGGGCGGGTTGCCGGTGGCAACGCGCGGGCGGGTCGGAAGTCGGGGCACGTCGCGCGGGATGTGGCGAGCAGGGGGTCGGAAGGGTGGCAGCGATTGAGCCGGCAGTGGTGGATGAGGTCTCGGTGAGAGAGACCTGGGAGCGCCTCAGGGCGGATCCCGCGGCCGTGCTCGTCGACGTGCGCACCAGGGCGGAATGGGCGTTCGTCGGGCTGCCGGATCTCTCTTCCCTGTCACGCCGTCCGCTCTTGGTGGAGTGGCAGCAGTTTCCGGAGAACAGGGTCAATCCGGATTTCGTCGCGCAGCTGTCTGAGATGCTGGCGCAGCAAGGCGCCACGCACGACAGCGATCTTTACTTCATTTGCCGTTCGGGCGGGCGCAGCCTGCTCGCGGCGAAGGCCATGGCAGCGGCCGGATACCGTCGGTGCCACAACGTCGCGGAGGGGTTCGAGGGGCCCCTTGATGCCGCGCGCCACAGGGGCACGCAGTCCGGGTGGAAGGTCGAGGGCCTGCCATGGGTGCAAGGCTAGTCAGAACGGGAAAGGAGGCGGCGGCCAACAGCAACTGGTGTGCGTGAGTGGAGCGTATTTCCCACTCCTGTAACGGCTCGCGTGAGGGCGTGAGTGAGCGGTACTGCAAATTCTCAGCAAGTGCGGGGGTACTTGTAATGATCGATCGTAAGGACTTCGAGTCCAGAGACTTCGATTCGCTTGAGGGCCGCGGAGGTGCATCCGTCGGCGGCGAGGGGGAGGGCGAGGTTGCCGAGAGCGGCGCCGCGCTATGCACGGCCCGGGCTTCGAAATCGGGCGCCGATCCATCGACCGAAATGACGCAGCGGGGGCAGCGCGTTCGCGCCCTGCTGATGGCGCGGCTTGGCGAGGAGGTATTCAAGAGCTGGTTCGGCGCGCTCGAGTTCCAGGACTTCGACGGCAGCCTCCTGCGCGTCAGCGTGCCGGTGCAGTTTCTGAAGAAGTGGATTCAGACCCACTACGCGGACGTGCTGCTGGAATGCGCTGCTCGCGAATTCGTCGGCTGCCAGCGCGTCGACGTGATCCTGCGGCAGCCGGGTGGCGGCCCAGGGACGCGGCCGCCCGCGGTCGGAGCCGGCCGCTCGGAATCGGAGAGCGGGCGCGAACCGGAAGTGCGCAAGACGACGACCCGCATTACGGTTGCCGCGGGTCTGCCGCCGCGCATCCAGGTGAACGGCCTCGATGGCTCGCCGCTCGATCCGCGATACACGTTCGACAGCTTTGTGGTCGGTGCGGCAAACCGGATGGCGCATGCTGGCGCGACGCAGGTCGCGGAGACGGTGCTTGCCGAGCATCGCGGCTTCAATCCCCTCTACATTCACTCAGGGGTAGGCCACGGCAAGACGCACCTTCTGCACGCCATCGCATGGGAGGTCCGTCGCCGCACGCCAAGCGCGCAGGTGCTCTACCTGACGGCGGAGCGGTTCCGCTTCCAGTTCGTCGAGGCGCTGAAGGCTCAGGATGCGATGGCCTTCAAGGATCGCTTTCGCTCGGTCGACGTGCTCCTTGTCGATGACCTCGAGTTCATGCACGGGGAGAAGACGGAGCTCGAGTTCGACCACATCATCAACATGCTGCTCGACAGCGGCCGTCAGCTCGTCGTTGCGTCGGCGCGCCCGCCCGGACAGCTGCTGCGTCTCAACGAGCGGATGCGGTCGCGAATGCAGCGCGGCCTTGTCACCGAGATCGGCCCCTTCGACGGCAACCTGCGCGCCGAGATCCTGAAGCGCCGCATTGCCGAGAAGCGCGCGGCGGATCCGTCGTTCGAGATCCCGGCCGATGTCGTCTCGCTGCTCGCGGAGCGGCTGACGGAGAGCGGTCGCGAGCTCGAAGGCGCCGTGACCCGCCTCTATGCGACATGGCAATACATGCGCACGCCGATCACGCTCGACATCGTCGAGACGATGATTCGCGATCTCCTGCAGTCCGGCGGTGACCAGCGCCGGATCAAGATCGAGGACATCCTGAAGGCCGTCTCGCGGCACTACGGCATCTCGCGCGGCGACATCCTCTCGCAGCGTCGCCACCGATCGGTGGTCTGGCCGCGGCAGATCGGCATGTATCTCGCCAAGCAGCTCACCTCGCGGTCCCTGCCCGAGATCGGTCGCCGGTTCGGCAATCGCGATCACACGACGGTGCTGCACGCGATCCGCAAGATCGAGGGCGAGCTCAGCGGCAACGCGCGCCTCAAGGACGAGATCGAGGATCTCAAGAAGCAGTTGGCCAACTGATCCGGTCGCCGAGACCGGCTTCGGCCCGCGATGCGAGACGGCGGCTCGGGACCCCGGGCCGCCGCTTGCGTTCGTGCGCTCGGCCGCCCTGGCGCCGACCTGCAACGACAGTCGGCGGAACGCCTGGAAATTGCAGTGCCCGGGGATGCATCGCGGGGCTGAAGCCCCTTGCTTTTCGCAGCCGCTCACGTCAAGTTCTAGACACAACGATTCTCCGCCAAAAACAGGCAAGTTCAGCGCGTTGTCCTGGAGAAGCCGGGAGGACGAACGGACCAGCCGCCGCTCCTGAGGCCGCGACGGAGGACCAACGAACATGGGGCTTGAGCCATGCGCCTGACGATCGATCGAAGCGAGTTGCTGCGGGCCCTTGGGCACGTGACGAGCGTCGTCGAGCGGCGCACGACGATTCCGATCCTCTCGAACGTCCTGCTCAGGGCCGCCAACGGGCAGGTTGAGCTCAAGGCGACGGACCTCGAGCGGGAGGTTGTCGAGGCGGTCCCTGCGGCGGTGGAAACCCCGGGCGCGGTCACCGTCCCGGCGCACATCCTGCACGACATCGTCCGCAAGCTGCCCGACGGCAGCGAGGTGGAGCTCACGCGCGATCCGGAGCGCGAGCGGCTGATGATCAAGTCGGGTTCCTCGCGCTTCGCGCTGCAGACCCTCGCCGCGGATGATTTCCCTGATCTCGCCGCCGGCGAGATGTCACACACGTTCGAGGTGCCGGCGCGCGACCTGAAGACCCTCATCGAGAAGACGCGCTTCGCGATCTCGAGCGAGGAGACGCGATACTATCTCAACGGCATCTATCTCCATGCCGCGCAGCGTGAGGGCAAGGCGACGTTGCGCGCCGTCGCGACCGACGGACACCGGCTCGCTCAGGTCGATCTCGACCTGCCCAAGGGGGCACGCGGGATGCCCGGCGTCATCGTGCCGCGCAAGACCGTGCACGAGCTGCACCGTCTGCTCGAGGATTCGGATGCCACCGTGACGATCGGCATCTCGACGACGAAGGTCCGCTTCGAGCTCGGTCCCATCGTCTTGACCTCGAAGCTGATCGACGGCAGCTTTCCCGACTATCAGCGGGTCATTCCGCAGGGCAACGACAAGTCGATGCGGGTCTCGAGCGCGCAGTTCATGGCGGCGGTCGACCGTGTCTCGACGATCGCCAGCGAGCGCGGCCGGGCGGTCAAGCTCAACATCGGAAAGGACAAGCTCGTCGTCTCGGTAACGAATCCCGATGGCGGCAGCGCGACCGAGGAGCTGCCGGTCGAATACAACGCCGGCAATCTCGAGATCGGCTTCAACGCCCGCTATCTGCTCGACATCGGCGGTCAGATGGAGGGGGACACGCTTGAGTTCCTGCTGGCCGACCCTGGCTCGCCGACCATGCTGAAGGACGGGGCGGACGAATCCGCGCTTTACGTGCTCATGCCGATGCGCGTGTGAGCGGCGGATGCCGGCGGCGAGGACGCGACATGTGGATCGAGCGCCTCGTTCTCACCGACTTCCGCAACCATGAGCGGCTCTCCCTGACGCTCGACCGTCGGCCGGTGGTGCTCGCCGGTGCCAACGGAGCCGGCAAGACGAATGTCCTCGAGGCGGTCTCGCTGTTGACCGCGGGCCAGGGCTTGCGCCGGGCCGCCTACACCGACATCGCGCGCCGCGCCGGAACCGGCGCGTGGTCGGTCGCCGCCACCGTCAAGACGGCCGCCGGAAGGATCGACATCGGGACGGGGCTTGCCGCCGAGCCGGGCGAGCGCAGCGGGCGCATCGTGCGCATCAACGGCGAGACGCAGTCCGGCTCCGGCGCGCTCGCCGAGCACGTCGAGATGGTCTGGCTAACGCCGGCGATGGATGGGCTCTTCATGGGCCCGGCCTCCGAGCGCCGGCGCTTCCTCGACCGCCTCGTGCTTTGCTTCGATCCGGCGCACGCCCTGCGCGCGGGCCAGTTCGAGCGGGCGATGCGCCAGCGCAACCGGTTGCTTGAGGACGGGGTGCGCGATCCGTCGCGGTTCGCCGGTCTCGAGATGATCATGGCGGCGACCGGCGTTGCCATCGCGGCTGCGCGCGCGCAGGCCGTCGCCGCCATCGCGGCCGTCATCCGGCAGCGCCGCGACCGCCATCCCGATTCGGCATTTCCATGGGCCACCCTGCTGCTCGACGGCACGCTCGAACGCGATGTCGCGCGCGCGGCCGCCGTCGACGTCGAGGACCGCTACGTGCGCGATCTCAGCGAAGGCCGCGAGAGGGATCGGGCCGCCGGGCGAACGCTGACCGGTCCTCACAGAAGCGACCTTCTGGTCGGACACGGCGAGAAGGACATGCCGGCCGCGGCCAGCTCCACCGGCGAGCAGAAGGCCCTGCTCATCGGGCTTGTGCTGGCGCACGCCGAGCTGATCCGGGCTCGGCGCGGCGGGCCGGCGCCGATCCTCCTGCTGGACGAGGTCGCCGCGCATCTCGACGAACGGCGGCGGGCGGCGCTGTTCGCGGAGATCCTCGCGCTCGGCAGTCAGGCGTGGATGACGGGCACGGACCAGGCCGCCTTCGCGAGTTTATTGAACGATGCACAATACCTGCGCGTCGAGGACGGGCGCATCCTGGCGGCGGCGTGATGTCCCGGTGGCCGGAAGGGTCAATTAACAAATTGAAATAGAACAAGAATTTTCTGCGTGATTTCGCGGCGGAAACGTCGAATTTGTGCCACCTTGGCGGCCATTCGTGGTATACATATTTGAGTTTCTGAACACCTCCCCAGGACAACCCCGAAATGGCGAAAGTGCCGGTCAGGACTGAGGCCGCCGAGGAGTACGGCGCCGACTCGATCAAGATGCTCAAAGGTCTCGATGCCGTGCGCAAGCGGCCCGGGATGTACATCGGCGATACTGACGACGGGTCCGGCCTGCATCACATGGTCTACGAGGTTGTCGACAACGCCATCGACGAAATCCTCGCCGGCCACGCCACGCAATGCAAGGTCGTGCTCAACCCGGACGGCTCGGTGACCGTCAGCGACAACGGGCGCGGCATCCCGACCGGCATCAAGCAGGACGACGATCATGAGCCCAAGCGTTCGGCGGCCGAGATCGTGTTCACTGAACTCCACGCCGGCGGCAAGTTTGACCAGAACGCCTACAAGGTATCCGGCGGACTGCACGGCGTCGGCGTCTCCGTGGTCAACGCGCTGTCGTCCTGGCTCAAGGCGCGGATCTGGCGCGACGGCAAGGAGCACTTCATCGAATTCCAGGACGGCAACACGGTGGCGCCGCTCAGGGTCGTCGGCGACGCGCACGGGCGTCGCGGCACCGAGGTGTCGTTCCTGCCGAGTCCGAAGACCTTCAGCAAGGTGGAGTTTGACTACACGACGCTCGAGCATCGCTTGCGCGAGCTTGCCTTCCTCAACTCGGGCGCCGAGATCGTGCTCACCGACGCACGTCACGCCGACGTCAGGTCCGAGACGATGCATTACGAAGGCGGCGTCGCCGCATTCGTGCGCTATCTCGATCGCTCGAAGACCCCTCTGATCGGCGAGCCGATCATGCTTTCGGGCGAGAAGGACGGCATCGCCGTCGAGGTGGCGCTGTGGTGGAACGACAGCTACCACGAGCACGTTTTGTGCTTCACCAACAACATTCCGCAGCGCGACGGCGGCACGCATCTCGCCGGCTTCCGCGGGGCGCTGACGCGCGTCATCAACAAGTATGCCAACGAGACCGGGATCGCGAAGAAGGAAAAGGTGGACTTGACCGGCGACGACAGCCGCGAGGGTCTCACCTGCGTGCTGTCGGTAAAGGTGCCGGACCCGAAATTCTCAAGCCAGACAAAGGACAAGCTGGTCTCCTCGGAAGTGAAGCCCGTGGTCGAATCGATCGTCGGCGACCAGCTCAACGCCTGGTTCGAGGAGCACCCGAGGGAAGCGAAGATCATCGTCGGTAAGATCGTCGAGGCGGCGCTGGCGCGCGAGGCGGCGCGCAAGGCGCGCGAACTCACGCGCCGCAAAGGTGCGCTCGACAGCCTGCGCCTTCCCGGCGGCCTCGCCGAATGCCAGGACCGCGACCCCGCCAACACGGAGATGTTCATCGTCGAAGGCGACTCCGCCGGCGGCTCGGCCAAGCAGGGGCGCAAGCGCGAGTATCAGGCGGTGCTTCCGATCCGCGGCAAGATCCTCAACGTCGAGCGCGCCAGAACCGACAAGATGCTGTCGTCGGAGCAGGTGACGAACATCATCGCCGCTCTCGGCACGGGCATCGGCCGCGACGAATTCAACATCAACAAGCTGCGCTACCACAAGATCATCATCATGACGGACGCCGACGTCGACGGCGCCCACATCCGCACGCTGCTGCTGACGTTCTTCTACCGCCAGATGCCGGAGCTCGTGGAGAAGGGCCACCTCTACATTGCCCAGCCGCCGCTCTACAAAGTGACCAAGGGCAAATCCAGCACCTATCTCAAGGACCAGCGGGCGCTCGAGGACTACCTGATCGACGCCGGGCTCGAAGGCGCCACGCTGGTGCTCGGCACCGGCGAGGCGCGCGCCGGCAAGGATTTGCGCGATATCGTCGAGCAGGCGCGGATCGTCGCGCGGACCATCGACGATCTGCATTCCCGCTATTCCCGGCCGGTCGTCGAGCAGGCGGCCATCGCCGGCGCCTTCGATCCGAAGCTGCTGCTGTCGGCCGAGGCGGCGAACAAGATCGGTGAAGCCGTGGCGCGCCGCCTCGATGCCATAGCGGACGAGACCGAGCGGGGGTGGACCGCACGCTTCGGCAACGACGGCTTCACGTTCAAGCGCGAGGTGAGAGGCGTCGTCGAGGTGCACGTCCTCGACCGCGCCCTGCTCGGATCGCTCGAGGCGCGGCGGCTCAACGAGCGCCACGCGGCGCTGAGCGAGATCTACGGGACGGCCGCGACGCTGAAGCGCCGTGACGAGGAACGCACGATCACCGGCCCGCGCGGCCTGCTTGAGGCCGTCTACGAAACCGGCCGCAAGGGCATCTCGCTCCAGCGCTATAAGGGCCTCGGCGAGATGAACCCGGAGCAGCTCTGGGAGACGACGCTCGACCGCGATGCGCGGACGCTCCTGCAGGTCAAGATCGGCGATCTGAACGAGGCGGACGAGATCTTCTCGAAGCTGATGGGGGACGTCGTCGAGCCCCGGCGGGAGTTCATCCAGGAAAACGCGCTGGCGGTGGCCAACCTCGACGTGTGAGGCCGGCCACGTACGCGGCGAGCGACGGGTGCAAGCAGGCGCGATGCTCTCAAAGGCGTTGCGCCCGGCCCTTGTCAAGGCCGGACGGCGCCGGGCGGCGGGCCGGAGGGGGCGCAGTCAAAACGCATCCCGCCGATACACACTCCTGCCGCGAATTCGCCGCATCGCCGCCCAGGTCGCGTGGTCTGGCTTTCCCTTACGAAACGTTAAGCACCCGGGATTAACCATCAGGGGGTGGTGGCCCCGGGTTCGCAAGCACCGGTAGTCGAGTACGGGCCTCGCAAGCCGGACGAGGTGGACAGCGGTCGGACCACGCCGCACGCGCGCAACGGGGGAAGCTCACTTGGTCTCGCGTCAACGAGGGCTGCTCGCTGCCGTCGCAGGCGTCTGCGTGCCGGTGTTTCTTGCCGGGGCAGTCCAATCGGTCGTCGCACGGGGCGGCGAGCGCACCATCTCGCTCTACAACATCCACACCAGGGAAACGGTCAGCGTCGTCTACAAGAAGGACGGCAAGTACGTCGAGGCGGGCCTCGCCAAGGTCAATCACGTGCTCCGGGATCATCGTCGCGATGAGGCGACCCGGATGGACCCCGAGCTGATCGACCTCCTCTGGGAGATGCACAACGAACTGGGCTCGAAGGAGCCGATCCACGTCATCTCCGGCTACCGCTCCCGCGCCACCAACGAGCATCTGCGCAAGACCGTCGGCGGGCAGGCGAGCGAGAGCCGGCACATCCTCGGCAAGGCGGCGGACGTCCACTTTCCCGATGTGCCGGTCCGCAATCTGCGCTACTCGGCTCTGATCCGCGAGCGGGGCGGCGTCGGCTACTATCCGACCTCGGCAATCCCCTTCGTGCACGTGGACACCGACCGCGTGCGCAGCTGGCCGCGCCTACCGCGCCATGAGCTTGCGCTGCTCTTTCCATCCGGCGCCACCCGGCATCTGCCCGCGGACGGCGGACCGATCACCCCGAGCGATGTCGCATCGGCGCAGAAAGCTCACCGCGACCTCGCCCTGCAGGTGGCGCAATTTCATGATCTGCGCCGCGCAGGCGGGACGGCCGTCGCGCTCGCGGGCCGCGATCCGGCAGCGTCAGGTCGCCGGCAGATGGCGGCGCTGTCCGACGCGACCGCGGACCCGCCGCGCCTGCTCGAGGCGCCGCGGCGGATTAGTGCGCCGGGAGCGGCGATGACTCCCTTCACGCCGCCGCCCGCCGATGACCGGGCCAAGCTCGCCGCGCTGGCCGAGCTCGCAGATCGCCTGCCGCAGCTCATCGCCGGTCCGTCGCCGGCGCGCCGCCCGCCGCCGGCCGCGCAGCTCCCAAGCCTTTCCGGTAACGCTCAAATTACCGGCCTTGCCCCGGCTCAAGCGCCACAGCCGAAGGCGCCACGCTTCGCTTCGGCCGGTGACACGCACCTGCCGGTTGGCGGGCTCGTCCCGTCGGGTCCCGGCAACGCCTGGATTGCCTCACCCGCCTTCGACGACGAGCACCCAGAGGAGCTGTCTTACCGGCCGTTTCCGATTGCGCCGTTCCTGACGGCGACTGCCGGCGAGCCGTTGATGGCCAACCTCGTGCATCACGACGTCGCGCGGACCGTTGAGTTCATTGGCCAGCCGGGATCTTCGCCGGCGTTACGCTTCCGGCCGGGCGTCCAGGCCGCGCAATTGCTCTGGGCTCAGCAATTCACTGGCGAGGCGGTCGGGCTGCAGCGGCTGCGGGAGGCCCAGATCGATGCTGTCGGCGGGCTGCTCAGCCGGCCAGTCCGGACCTCGCAGAAATAGCCGAAAACGACGGCGCCGAACCCGTCGTTGCTCGACGCCCTCTGCCCACGCCCTAGGCCGGGGCAAGCGCAGGCCAGAACCGTAAGACTGCTCAGCGGTTCACTCGGCTGCATCCATCATGTCGCCCCGCGCGAGCGGATCGCTCGCCATGCCGAGCGCATGCAGGTACGCCGCAAGCACCGCCTCTTCTTCCTGCCGCTCGGTATGGCTCTTCTTTCTGAGGCTTACAATCTTGCGGAGAATTTTCGGATCGAAGCCGACGGCCTTTGCCTCCGCGTACTTGTCGCGGATATCGCCTGCCGTCGCCTTCTTCTCCTCCTCGAGCCGCTCGATCTGCTCGACAAACTGGCGCAGCTGGGCTTGCGCGGCAGCCTGCAATGTCGTCATCCCGAACCCCCACTGAGTGATCGTCAGATAGGCAACCCTAGCGGGGACGGGAGTCGCCGTTCAAGGCGACGGTGCCGCTCTCCCCAGGCTGTCCAGAGCTTTCTTGCCGGACGACAGTCGGCGCTTGACCGTGGCTGAATAGAGGGCGCTGGCAGGCAAGCCTTGCTGGGGAGCGCGCGTCGATGCCGGGGCGGCGCTTGCGCGTGTCGGATCTGCTTGAGGCGCGGCGGACGCTTTCCGGGGTGTCAGCCGCAACGGGCGCGCGGACTTGCGCTCTGATCCGAATCACGGCTCGCGGAATCCCCGGCGGATGCTGTCGAGCATCGGCTTTACCAGATAGGAAAGCGCCGTCCGCTCGCCGGTCTCGATGAAGGCCTCGACCGGCATCCCTGGTACGATCTTGCGACCGGCGAGCTTCTCCGCCTCCGCATCGTCGAGTCGAATGCGGACGAGGAAGTAGGTGGCCCCGGTCTGCGCCTCGCGTGTGAGGTCAGCCGCAACGTGCGTCACGACGCCTTTGACCTCCGGTGTCGTGCGTCGATTGAACGTGGCGAAGCGCAGCGTGGCGCTGCGGCCGACGGCGACCTGATCGATCTCGGCGGGTGAGATGCGTGCTTCGATCGCCAGCGCGTCGCCGGATGGCACGATCAGCATCAGCGTCTCGCCCGCCTGAATGACGCCGCCGACGGTATGCACCGCGAGTTCGTGAACGAAGCCGTCGATCGGCGCGCGGATGTCGACGCGCCGGAGCTGGTCGAGGACGCCGAGTCGGCGCTCGATAAGCTCGGCAATCTTGCCTTCGGTCTCGCGCAGATCCTTCTGAGCCTCGGTGCGCAGATCCTGATCGACCTGAAGAATGGCAAGCTCGATCTGGCTGATCTGGGCGCGTGCGCGCGCGATCTGGGCGTCGAGAGTGCCAAGCTCGCCCTCGAGCCTCACGAGGTCGCGCTTCAGCGCCGACATCCGCACCTCGTTGACGAGGTAGCGACTGTACAGCGGATCGAGGCGCGCAAGCTCCGCGCGCTGGATCTTGGCTTCTCCGTCCTTGGCCTTGCGCTGCGCGGTGAGCCCGGTGATCTCCTGCTCGAGCTGGCGGATGCGCTCGCGATACTGCTCCTTCTGGCCTTCCGAGGATCGGCGTCGCGCCTCGAAGAAGCGCCGCTCGCCGGCCGCAGCCTCGATCGCCTCGGCGCCCTCCGCCTCGAAGCCGGCAGGCAGGCGCACCTCGGTCGCGCTGTCGCGCTCGGCCTCAAGGCGCGCTCGGCGGGCGGTGAGCTGCACGAGTTGCGACTGGATCACCCCGAGCGACGCCCGAATCTGGGTCTCGTCCAGCCGCATGACCACATCGCCCGCCCGCACTTTGACGCCATTGCGCACGGCGATCTCGCCGACAATGCCGCCGGCCGGGTGCTGCACCTTGCGGCTGTTGCCGTCGACGACGACGAAGCCCTGCGTGACGACGGCGCCGGCGATCTCGGTGGTGGCGGCCCAGACACCGAGCCCGCCGATGAGCAGGAAGCACGTGAGCACGCCGATTGATGCGTGGCGATGCAGATCGCGCGTCGTGGCGCTGAGCCGCTCCAGCGGCGGCGTCGTCGCTGCGCTCTTCGGAGAGGAAGTGTCGTCCGCCGTCATTTCGACCTCTCCGGACCGCGCGCGAGCAGCGTGACGGAAGGAGCCGCCTCGGCGGCGGCGGGACTTGTCGGCGGGCTGGGGCGGACGACCTTGCGCAGAATCTCGTTGCGTGGACCGATGTCGGTCAGCTTCCCGCGCGTCATGATGGCGACCTGGTCGACGGCCGCCAGCGTGCCTGGCCGATGGGCGATGATGACGACGATGGCGCCGCGCCGACGGATATCGCGGATGGCGGCCATCAGCGCGGCGTCGCCTTCTCCGTCCAGATTCGAGCTCGGCTCGTCGAGCACGACGAGAAACGGGTCGCGATAGAGGGCACGCGCCAGCGCGATGCGCTGGCGCTGGCCCGCCGAGAGGTGTGCGCCGCCGAGCCCGATCGGCGTATCGTAGCCCTTCGGCAAGCGCAGGATCATGTCATGGACGTGCGCCGCCTTGGCCGCGGCCAGGATGGCGGCGCTGTCCGGTTCGGTCTCGAAGCGCGCGATGTTCTCCGCGATCGTGCCGTCGAAGAGCTGCACGTCCTGCGGCATGTAGCCGAGGTGACGGCCGAGATTGCTGCCCTCCCACTGTTTCAGCGTAGCGCCGTCGATGCGCACGGCCCCCGTGGTCGCGGGCCAGATGCCAAGCAGGGCGCGCGCCAGACTCGACTTGCCGGCGGCGCTCGGGCCGATGATGCCGAGGCCCTGTCCTGCCGCTAGCTCGAAGCTCACGCTGTCGACGACGCGCAGTCCGGACGGAAGGACGACCGAAAGGTTCTCGACGCGCAGCGACCGGCTGGGAGCGGGAAGCGCGGTGACGGCTGGTTCCTGCGCAGGCGATCCGATGCCGAGCTCGGCAAGGCGGCGGCGCGCCTCGCGAGCCTCCGCAAACGGGCGCCAGTTGGCGATGGCGAGCTCAGCCGGTGCCAGCGCGCGTGCGGCGACGATCGAGGCGGCGATCATGGCGCCGCTCGTAAGCATTCCGCGGATGGCCAGCCAGGCGCCGATGCCGATGATGATGGACTGCAGCATGACGCGGAATACGCGCGACAGGCTCGTCAAGGCGGCGCCTGTGTCATTGGCCGCCGCGGACGCATCGAGGAGTTCATCGCCACGAGCGAGGAAGCGGTCGCGCAGCCGCGTCGCGAACCCCATGGCGGCGGCCGCCTCGGCGTTGCGGGTGCTCTCTTCCGCTATCGCCAGCCGGCGGGCGGCGAGCTTCACCAGCGCGGCGTTGCGGTCGCGCATCACATGCTCGCTGATCGAGGCGAGAAGAACGAGTACCAGAATGCCGGCGACAGTGGTGAGACCGAGGATCGGATGCAGGGCGGCCGCAAAGACCACGTAGATCGGCAGCCACGGAAGATCGAAGATTGCGGTCGGGCCTTGGCCGACCAGAAAGGCGCGCATCCTCTCGACGTCGCGGACGGGCTGGACGGCCTCCGGCCCTGCAACGCCACGCAACGGCAGTCGAGCGGCCGCCTCGTGGGCCGCCGGCATGAGGCTGCGCTCGACGCGATCGCCGACGCGCCGCATGATCCGGGCGCGGATCACCTCGAGCACGCCCTGGATCACGAACAATCCGCCCGCCAGGATGGACAGGCCGATGAGCGTCGCCAGGTTCTGGCTGGTCAGAACCCGGTCGTAGATTTGCAGCATGTAGAGCGAGCCGGTGAGCGAGAGGACGTTGATCACGCAGGACATGAGGATCAACGGGCCGAGCACGCCGCGAAATACGGCCAGCATCGGCGTCTCGGCTCCGGCGCGCCCCGCCGTCATTCAGCCTGCTCCCTCGATCGTTTCCAACGCGCGGCCCTCAATTCTACAGGCACGGCTATCAGGCCGCGCAGGAATAGTGCAGGAGCGATTAAAATCGCACAATTCCCCGGGAGGCGGCTCTGCAGCTGGCCTCGCAGGGCCGCGGTCCGGATTGGACGTTGGCTTGTAGGATGGCGGGGGTCAGGCGCCGGCCTTTGCCGCCCGCACCATGCCGCGGGCGATGACCATCTGCTGGATCTGGCTTGTTCCCTCGAACAGGCGGAAGAGGCGGACATCCCGGTAGAGCCGTTCGATGCAGTGGCTTGCGAGGTAGCCCTGGCCGCCGAGGATCTGCACCGCCCGGTCGGCGACGCGGCAGACCATCTCGGAGGCGAAGTACTTCGCACAGGCGATGTCGGCGGCAACCCCCGGCGTTGGCGGATGGGTGAAGCGGCGAGCGACGTCCATGACCATGGCGCGGGCGGCGAAGGTCTCCGCCCGGCAATCGGCGAGCATGTTGGCGACCGACTGATGCTCGACGATGGGCTTGCCGAACTGGCGCCGGTCCATGGCATAGCGGAGGGCCTCGCGCATGAGTCGCTCGGCCTGACCGACGCAGGTGCAGGCGACATGGAGCCGGGCGGTGTTGATGCCGCCCATCGCGTTCTTGAAACCCTGGCCCTCGACGCCGCCCAGCAGTGCCGAGCCGGGCACCCGGCAGCCCTCGAAGATCACCTCGGCGGTCGGCGCGCCAGCCTGCCCCATCTTCCGGTCGACCGGCCCGACCGAGAGTCCGGGCGTGCCGCGCTCGACCAGAAAGGCCGAGATGCCGTCGGCGCCGGAGCCGTCAGGGCCCGTGCGGGCCATCACCACGAACAAGTCTGCGATGTTGGCGTTGGTGATGTAGCGCTTGGCGCCGTCGAGGATGTAGCCGCCGCCGTTGCGGCGCGCCCGGGTCTCGATCCGCGTTGCATCGGAGCCGGCATTGACCTCGGTGAGTGCGAAGGCGCTGGTCCAGGCGCCGGTGGCGAGCCGCGGCAGGTAAGTCTCGCATTGCTCGGGTGTGCCGTTGAGGAGGATGGCCTGGGCCGAGAGCCCGACCGTGGTCGAAAATCGCGCCCGGTAGACGGAGGAGGCGCGCGTCACCGCGATCATGGCGCGGCACTGGCGTTCCATGTCGAGCGCGAGGCCGCCGTACCGCTCGGGGATCGTGAGCCCCCACAGCCCGAACCGCTTCAGCGGCTCGGCCAGATCGTCGGGCACGCCGGCCTCGTCCGAGAGGCGCTCCTCGGCCGGAATGAGCGTGGTCTCGACAAGGTCTTCGAGGCGGCGGAGCCAGTCTTCGAAATCGGTGCGGGCGAGATGAAAGAGGTCCATTCCGGCGGCCCTGCGATTGAGTGACCGTCAGAGCGAGACTGTGTGACGCGGCCAGTGCCAGCGGGCCGCGGCGGCGATGCAGCGTTCGACGTCCTCCTCGAGCATCAACCGCTCGGCGACGAGACGGCGCGCGGCCTCCCCGATGGCATTCTGGTAGGCGGTGACGTCGGGATAACGCTCCTCTACGGAGGGGCGCGGATCGCGGGTCTGCGCGCGCTCCCCCGCGGTTTCGGGAAATGGGATCGTCGAGCCTGTGAACTCGTGCATGGCGCCGTGGCCATAGCCGCGCTGGCGCAGGTTCCAGCCGGCGTAGGTGGCGAGCGGCGCGGCCACCATCGGCGCGCGCACGCCGGCGACCTCGTTGCCGTCGGCATCGACGGCCGGAACAAGCACCGTGTAGTGCCGGCCGGTGCGCCGGGGCGGCTCGGCGAGAATGCCGCGCTCGGCGTCGGGTCCGAAGTCGAGAAGCTCGAGCTTGTTCGGCTCTTTCGGCGTCATGACGCCTGGGATCGCCGGGAAACCCTTTCGCCATGTCTCGACGTCGACCAGAGTTCCGTCGTTGCGCGTCGGGACCCGGCTCGGCGGGGGCGGCGTGCCCTTCGTCGCCCAGGCGTCCATGTTGTCGAGGAGCGCGCGAAAGAACATCGAGGTCCACACGACGTTCTGCACGTTCTGGCAGACGCCGGCATTTGTTGGCTTCTTGAGCAGCGGGTCGGCGAAGTGCTGCGAGGACGACCAGTGATAAACGCGGACGTTGGCGGGTTGTGGCAGATCGTTGCCGGCGGTGTCGGTGTGCACGAGGCTGCCGCGGCGCTGCCAGTACTCGGTGGAGGTCTGGGTGTGGAAGATGAGCGGGTCGGTCTCCGGGCGCTTGCAGATTGCATCCGTCCGGCCCGTCAGGTGATCGGTCGAGGAGGCGTAGGAGAAGGGGAAGCGATCGGCCGGGTTCTCGTGGTCCTCGTACTGCTGGCCGGCGGCGACGATGACGTTTGCGAAGCGGTGGTTCATCCACATGAGGCCGCCGCCGGCGACATGCGGCAGGAGGCCGTCGAAGACCTTCCGCCCCTCGGCGTCGGCATTGAAGCCGCGATGAATGAAGTCGCGAATGCAGCGTCCGGTCTGCGAGCGGCCCCAGCCGTAGGCCTTTGCGATGGCGTTGCCGACGGGATTGGGTCTCCCGCAGGCGTCGGCGCGGCCGGATTTGAGAAAGGACACGAGATCGCGCACCACGACGTGCCCAAGACCAAGCACCAGCGGATCGCGCCCTTCGTAGACGAGTTCATAGATCCATCCGGGTTCGAAGCCCGCCGGCATGTGGATGTGCGTGTCCGAGGGCACGATCGCCGTCTCGCTGCCGACGGCATCGAGACCGATGCCCGATTCGGTGCGCGCGAACATCCATTGATCCGGCGGCACGGGGATGCGCTCTTCGCCGGGATAGCGGCGGCGGGTGAGGCTGGCCTTGCGTGTATCGCGCGAGACGGTCGGGTGCGAGCGGGTGGAGGCGCGGCCGGAAAGCGGAAAAGTGGTGATCCCGGGCCTGTCGGCGATGTACTCGACGCGGACCGGTCCGGTGATCGCCTTGCCGTCGCGCGTGGCGACCGGAGCGTCGAGCAGGAACCGGTCGCCGCCCGGCAACAGATCGGCCTGCCAGCCCGCCCAGACCACCGTATAGCCGCGTCGCATGAGAAAGCCGTTGCCGGCATGCTCGAGAGTCCTCGGGTCGTTCGAGCCCGGCGCGTCGTTGAAGAACTGGAGGCAGCGGATGTTGCCGCGATTGCCCCAGTCGAAGAACAGCCGCCCGTTGCCGCGCGTCATGTCGACCGGCTTCAGGATCGATATGTCGCTGGTGAAGCGAACCATGCCGTCGTCATCGACCGGGGCATGCTCGATGTCGCAGATGCCGGATTGGGCCGGCGCCTTGGGATCGACGCGGAACCTGGCCCGGCCCTTGAGGCGCTCATAGGCGCCAGCCGCACCGAAAGCGACCCCGCCGGCGAAGGTGAACCTTTCCTGGATCTCGATTTCGATCGCGTTGGATGACGCAGCCTCGGCCATGGCTCCTGCTCTCGCGGTGGCGATTGATTGGAGCGACAGGCTAGCATGGGAACCGAGGCGGAAAACATCTCGTCAGCCGCCAGCCTCGCAAAGAATCGGCCCGGCAAGGCCCGTTCGCTATTCGCCCTTCCAACCCCAAGCTTGGACGACAGGGCGCCGGTTAAGGCGATATGCGCGGGGCCGCCTCCCGGCCGTGGCCCACTCAGCGCTCGAGGCGGGCTTCAGACAATTCCGAATGCGGGCAGGCGTGCCCACGCAGGCTGCCTGATGCTCCCGCGCACGCGCGCCCCGTTCTCTTTCGAGAGCGCATGGGTGACCGCCACCCACGGCGCGCCCTTGGCAGCGAAATGCGCCGCCAGGCCCGCCATCGTTTCGTCGTCGGCCCAGAACCACAGCCGCTCGATCAGCGGGTCGAAGGTCCTCGTCCATTCAGGACCGGCCGACAGCGACGGCGCGTAGAGCTCGATCAGGGCCGCCAACTCTGCCACGGTGGCGCCGCGAATGGCCTGCCGCACCTGCTCCTCGACGAGGGCCAGGGTCTCAGCCGCGGCGTTGCGCGTGCGCCATACCCGATCGAGGTGCGATTGCAGGTCGTCCATGACGCGGCCTCATGCGATTGCCGGTTCGAAGTGCTCGACATAGACGCGATAGCAGTCGTGGGTCTGGGCCCGCTTGATGTAACGGGATTGGTGCTTGATGTAGCCGCGGATGATGTCGTCCCGGCGTGAAGTCGAGTTGCAGCGATACTCCTCGAGCGAAGACGCGCAATTCCGCATCACATGCGGATCGTTCTGCCAATGACAAGCGGCGAACGTGATGGTCTGGAGCAGGCGGGTCCGCTCTGTGGTTCTTGCCAGATAGGAATCGACCAGAGCGCAGGCACGCGGCGCATCCTGCAGCAGAGCCTGCTCCTTGATGGCCTCCAGCAGCCGGTCGACCGGAATCGAGTCCGCCCAGGCCCTGTAGGCGTGCCGCGGTTCGAGCGCATAGGCGGGATCGCGCGGAAACATCGCATTCGAGCGGATGCTGTCGTTCATGAAGCGCGCGGCCATGAAAATGGCCTTGACCTGATGCGGATTGTCAAAGCGACGCGCCCACGACAGGACGACATTGAGATAGTCGAGGGCGTGCGTCGGATGCAGGAATGCGTGCGGATTTTCGAGCACATCGATGAAGTACCGCTGATAGGCGACCATCACCGCATCGCCGATATCGAGAATGCCGGCACCGCGTCGGAAGAGGCGCAGGATGTACGAATTCACATCGTACGGGCTGCCCCACAGGAGCACGTCCGCCAGCGCGTCGAGCTCGCCCTCGGTCACCGGCTTCTCGGTGCGCTTCGCGACCGCTGCGGAATTCGGCAGCTCCATGCGGCAGATGTTGCTGATCTCGGTCCAAAGACCGTAAAGCCGCGGCGAACATCCGAGGTCGGGCACCACCGTGTAGAAGAGCTCGTGCGCATTCTCCCATCCGAGATAATCGGCGATATCGACGAGAGCCCGCGCACGCAGCGCCTTGTGGCCGATGTTCTGATAGCCGCCGCGATTGATCAGCGTGTCCTGCAGGTCGATGATGCCTGCGAACAGGATTGCATCCTTGAGCCGTTCGCGGTGCTCCGGGTCCTGGGCGAGGCCGAGGAAGAGTCCGTAGGCCTCGGCCTTGTTGCCTTCTGCGATCGCCCAGTTGAGCCGGCGCAGCCGTTCTTCGGCCGGTCCGTCCAGGATCGGGCCGTGATCCTCGAAGTAGATCTTTGGCGGGTTCCATGCCGGACCGTCGAAGCGGTCGTGCTGCGGATCCGAGCCGGGCGACTTGCGGTTGCACTGTTCGGCGTCGCGCGCGTAATGGCCTGGAAACTCGCAGATGACCTGTTCCCACACGTTGAGACCTTGCGGCACGTACCAGATGGCCTGCACGCTCGGCAGGATGCCGCGCGACCCCTCGAGCTCGTTCATGAGATAGATGGCGCCGCGCCAGCCGAGAATGGTGTGATCGTAGTTGACCCCGCGCAACTCGCCGGTCGGCAGCCGCATCAAGTGCGCCGGCACCTGCACGTAGGGCGCGGCGGCTGCGATCGACGCGTGAATGGCGCTCTGGAGCGAGTTTCGCTCTTCGGTGACCAGACGGCAGAACGTTCGGGTCGCGTCCCGATAGCGCACACCCTGAATCTCGTCCTTCAGACGATCGAAAGTCGCGGCGCTCGACGCTGCCATGGCGTGCACCTCCTGTTTGGTGCTTTGCTGCGCAAAGTAGACCCTAGGTCATGGCCTGGCGCACCATTTGATCCTGAGCAAATCCGGTCTGCAGAAACGCGTGGGCTTGTCGACGGGCAGGCTTCAGGCTTCCAGCAGGACGCAGAACTCCGGTGGCAGCGACAGCGTGACCTCGGTCCCTTCGTCGACGAGAGTGACGGGCGGTTGCCGCACCAGAATGGCTCCCGAAGCGGTCTCGACGACATACTGGACGAAGTCGCCATGGAACATGCGCTGGCGGATCCGCCCCGGCATGCGATTGCCTCCTGACGCGGCATCGGCGCCCATCCCGATGTATGCGGTTCTGACGGCGATCTCGCTTTCCCGGCCGGACAATGCGGAAGGCGCCACCACTTCCAGCACCGCGCCGCCCGCGGTTTCGAATGCAACCCGACCGTTGACAGGCGTTCCCTTCACACGGCCATTGATCAGGTTGGCCGAGCCGACGAAGTCTGCGACGAAGCGGTTCTTCGGCCGGTTGTAGATTTGCTCGGGGGTGCCAATCTGCTCAATCACGCCCACATTCATGACGATCACACGATCCGAGATGGCAAGCGCCTCCTCTTGATCGTGCGTCACATAGACCGAGGTGATGCCGAGCCGGCTCTGCAGTTCCCGCAGCTCGACGCGCATTTCGGCGCGTAGCTTGGCGTCGAGGTTGGAAAGCGGTTCGTCAAAGAGCACGACCGTCGGCGAGAAGGCGATCGCGCGCGCAAGAGCCACGCGCTGCTGCTGACCGCCCGAGAGCTTGGAGGCGGCGCGGTCGGCCAGATGGCGCATCTGCACCAGCTCGAGCGCGCGCTCCACCTCCTTCTTGACGTCCGCCGCGCTCAGCCGGCGAACCCGCAGGCCGTAGGCGACGTTGTCGAACACGCTCATGTGGGGCCAGACCGCGTACGACTGGAACACCATGGAGACGCCGCGCTTCTCGGCCGGGACGTTGATCCTCTCTCGCGCGGAATACATCGTGCGCCCTTCGATGCCGATCCGCCCTCCCGACGGCGGCTCCAGTCCGGCAATGGCCCGCAGCGTCGTCGTCTTGCCGCAGCCTGACGGACCGAGCAGCGTGACATGCTCACCCGGTCCCACGCAGAAGCTGACGCCGTTGACGGCGACGACATCTCCCGCATATCGCACGACCAGATCCTCGACCTCGATGCGCGCCGAGGAACCATCAGAACCTTTCACGAAAGCTCCCTTCTTGTGCTGCCGGTGACCCGGAAGAGGATGATCAGCGCAACCATGACGACCGCGGTCTGAATGAGAGCCATGGCGGCCGTGAGCTGCGTCCCCGAGTTGGCCCAGGTTGCAACGATTGACGGACCTATGACCTTCGAGTGCGGTCCCATGAGAAGCAGCGAGGCTCCAACCTCGCGCACGGATGCCGCAAAGAGCAGCATCCAGGCTGCGATCACGCCGGGTTTGAGGAGGGGCAACGTGACGGTGCGCATCTGGTAGCCCCACCCGGCTCCGCAGACGCGCGCGCACTCTTCGAGGCTCTTGTCGATTTGCAGGACCACCCCGGCGATGGTGCGCACGCCGAGCGGCAGCAGTACGGTGAAATAGGCGATGCCGAGCAGCCAGAGCGTTCCGTAAAGTCCGCCGGGCATGTTGATCCACGCCCAGAGAAGTCCGAGCCCGAAGACCATCCGCGGGACCGACGATGGGAACATGGCGAGATATTCAACCAGCGCGCTGCCCGGCGCGCGCGAGCGGTAGATGATCCACACCAGCACCGACATTGTGACAGCCCCGACGGATGCGACGCACACGCCGAGGAAAATGCTGTTCATCAGGGCCGTCCGCACAGGGCCGAGCGACAGCGCCTCCGAATAGTTCGTCAGCGTGAAGGTCGCCTGGCTGAGAATGACGGTGGCGAAGGTCTGAAACGACGTCAGGAGCAGCGCGGCGACCGGGAGGACGACGGCAAGAACGATGTAGAGAAGGCAGATAGAGAAAAGCACCCAGGCGAAGCGTCCCATGTCCATCGGGCGCGGCCGGAAAGCTTTGCCGGTGATGGTTGTGTAGCTGCCGCGCGTGACGATCCAGCGGTAGCCGCCAAGCATCGCCACCATGATCAGGAAAAGCGACAGCCCCATCGCGGCAGCCTTGCCGTAGTTCGGGGGAAACGCCTCGACCGTGCTCCAGATCGACGTGGTGACGACGTAGATGCGCCCAGGAATTCCGAGAACCAGGGCGGCGGCGAACGAGCCCAGCATCTCGGCGAAAACGAACAGGGTTGCGCCGAGGACGCCCGGCAGCACCAGCGGCAAGGTGATCGTCAGGGTGGTGCGCAGCTTGGAGGCCCCCATGACGCGCGCGGATTCCTCGAGCGCCGGGTCCATCGACTTCATCGACGCCGAGATCATCACATAGGCGACCGTGCCCTCGAACAGGGCCATCACCCATGCGATCCCGAACAAGGTGTAAATGTCGAAGAGATCGCCTTTCCCGCCGACTGCGTGCCAGGCTTGGTTGAAGAAGCCGCTCTTCGGCGCCGCCAGTACCGCCCAGGCGAGCGCGCCCACCAGCGGCGTCATGTAATAGGGCACCTCCATCAGCCGTTCGAGTTGCTCGCGGAAGGCGACGTTCGTGCGCGTGAGTATCCAGGCAACCGTGAACCCGATCAGGATCGCCATCACCGTCGCCATCAGCGCGACGTAGACGGTGTTGAGAATGATGTCGAAGTCCTCGGTGAAGAGAGACAGCAGGTTGCCGGTGCCGTGTTTGTCCGCGGGAAATGACATCGGGTCGCCGACGTTAAACGTCTTCTCGACCAGGAACAGGACGGGCAGCAGCACGAGAAAGCCGATGACCAGGATCAGAAGCACCGACACGACGGACTGCCATCCGGCGCGGAGCTTCATCTCTGAGCCCTTAAATGCGGCAAGTGCTCGTGTCATGGGTGGCATGGCCTTGAGGTCAGCCGGGCTCCGCTTAGCGCCCGCTCCGCGGAAGGGACAGGGCGGGGCGCCGCGCTAGGGCGGGGCGCCGGCGCTTCGCGGGCGGTCGCCCCGCGACGGTCGCCCGGTCGATTCCGCAATGTCGGCGTCGGACCGCCTCACCGGGACGCCGCCCTCACGCCGCGTCCCGGTTAAGGTGCAAGGTCAAGGCTTGTACTACTTGCGCGCGCCGACGATCTTGTCCCACTCCTTGGCGAAGGTCGGCCGCTGCTTCTCGAAGTCGTCGTAGTCCTTCGGGAAGAGCAGTTTCATCTGGGTGATGGGAAGCGCGCCTGGGGGCGGCGGCACGTCGGCGCGGGGCGAGTGATTGAACAGCACCTCGGTGTAGAGCTTCTGCCCGACGGGCGACAGGAACCAGTCGAGGAACAGCTCGGCTGCATTCGGATGCGGTGCGTCCGACACGATGCCGACGCTTTGCTGAGCCGAGGGAAGGCCGGTCTCCGGCGCGACGAACGCGACCGGCGCACCCTTCGCCTTGAACTCGACGAAGCCCGAATACTGGGCCGCCATGATGACCTTGTCCTGGCCGTCGACGAGCCGGCCATACTGCTGGACGTAGCTGTCGAAGGCGCGCGGTTTGAGCTCCCCGAACTTCTGGAAGTACGCTTCACCCAGGATCGGCTTCAGCACGTACCACGCCGCCATCTGCAGGCCCGAATTCGAGACCTTGACGTTGATGGCGTCCTTCCACTTCGGATCGAGAAGGTCCTCCCACTTTTTCGGCGCCTCCTCGGGCTTCACGATGTTGGGATTGTAGGCGATGCCGCTGGCGATGATGCAGCCCCAGGTCCAGAAGCCTTCCGGCTTGCTCTTGTACTCATCCTTGTAGGCGGCCATTTCCGGCGAGAGGTACTGCCTGAATCCGCCGCGGCGGGTGAAATCCTGCACCATGCCCATGTCGGAGATGACGAGCACGTCGGCGAGATAGGACTTGGCGTTGCGCTCAGCGAGAATCTTGGCGTAGAGCGCGCCGGCCTGCAGGCGCACGTAGCTCGTTTTGATCTTCGGGAACAGATCTGTGAACCCTTTGAGCAGAGCGACCTGGCCTTTCTCGGGATCGGTCGAGTAGAGCGTGAAGGCGCCCTCAGCCTCCGCCTTCTCGACATTGGCGCATGTCTTGAACCCCTTTAACTCCTTGGGGTTCGGGCAGACCTTGCCCTGGGCAGCGGCCGCGCCGATCGATCCGGCGCAGAAAACTGCCGCCAGACTGACAACCAAGCGTCCCTTCATGGCGTTCCTCTCCTCAGACACTTTGTGAGCTGCAGCCCGACGAAAAGCGCGAGCCTTGGCGCGTCAGGCTAGAACAGGTCTTGAGCGGCAGGCCAGAACTTTCGTCGCCGGGAAGTCCGATGCTCCTCCAGCCGGCGGGCCGCCGCGGAACCTTCCCGGCTGGCCGGCAAAGGGCCGCTGCGCGAGCGGCGCAACGATCCTCGAAGCTGCCGACGGAAGCGGATTTCCATTCGATCGTGCGGACGTCCGTTTCGCTGTGTGTGCGCGACGCCGCAGTGAGGCGCCATGGCGGCTGCCGCCCGGCGTCCTTTCCGTGCGCCTTCCTCGCAACGGGCGGAGGGGGTCTTTCAAGCAGTGTGGGTCCGAGAGCGGGCTTCCGGTCGCGGCACCCGGCGCGGCTTTGCGGGTGGCCGGCAACGCTCGCGGCCTTGGCCTTGGACGCCATCGAGCCGGCGCCGGTTCCCAGCTCGGCCGTCCCTGGCGACAATTCTGATTGTCGCTCGTCGACCGCCTCCGTCTGGGCCGGGCAGATGCCGAAAATCCGGCGAGACGCGACAATTGCAATCCATAAAGTTGCTGAGCTTAAAGAATACATCCTTAGATTGCAGATAACTCAACCTCAGGTGTAAAGAGAACGTCAGTGCGATTTCTGATTCGGAGCGCGAGATGGTTATCGTCCTGGATGATCGCCCGCCCGTAATCGAGGCATTCGTGTCCCTTTTTCGGCGGGAAGGGATCGCGGCGTGCGGCTTCCATGCCGAGGACCTCGCCGATTGGCTCCGGGCCACCGGGCCAACCGAGATTGCGGCGATCGAGGCGTTCATAGTCGGCGAGGTCTCGCGACGCCCGCTTGTGTGTCGCCTGCTCAGGTCGCGGTGTCAGGCGGTGTTGATCGCGACGACGGAAAGCCGCTCGCTGAGCGAGACGCTCGAGCTTTTCGCCAGCGGCGTAGACGATGTCGCTCGCAAGCCGATGCACGTTCGCGAGATGCTGGCGCGAATCCATGCAATCGCCCGCAGAGCCAGAGAACGCCGCCAGGGCGCGAGTTCGGGGGACATCCAGGTGTTTGGCGACGGCCGCGATCCCCTTGTCGCGGGAGAGGTGCTGACGCTTCCGCGCCGCGAGCGGCGAGTCCTGGAGCTTCTGGCGCGCAGGACGCACTGCTGGGTCAGCAAGACCGAAATATTTCATACGGTCTACGGTCTCTTCAACGAAGAGCTCGACGAGAAGGTCGTGGAATGCCAGCTGAGCAGGCTCAGGAGGCGGCTGCGCGCTCGCCTGGGTTACGATCCGATTCAATCCCGGCGGTTTCTCGGCTATCGCCTCGTCCCGGCTGAAACGGCGTCCCTCGATGCGATGGGCACGCCGAATGAGCCCGCGGCCCGGCCGCGCGGCGAAACGCGTGCGGCCGGCACTTGACGCGCCCGCCTGGCGAACGCGCAGCTCGCAGCGGTGTCGCGGCGCGTTTGCGGCGAGGCGGGCTCGCGACAGCAAGCGAGCGGTCGCCCGTCATCGCCGCCTGCCCTTGAGGATTGGTCGCGCCGCGGAGCGGGACGTCCATCCATCCTCCTGCTGGTCGTGCGGCTGACCCGGATCGGGCAATGCAGCAGCCATTCGATGCCCTCCCAACGCGACGCTGGTCAACGGCGAGGTGCAGGATTAGGCTGGCCACAGTTCGGAGAGGTTGCATCGCAGGACGGCAGCAAGTTCAGGACCTCGTCGGCGCGTGACGGTGCGCAATCGATCCAGGGAGCGTGATGTGCCATGACTGACCGCGACAAGACACAGACAGTCCATATCCCTTCGCCGCACGGCTCCTCCCCGACCGGTGGCGCCAACCTGGACTCGGTGTCGACCCAGGTTCTGTCGGACAAGTCGAATGTCGAGGTTGGCATTCTGACGGTCATTGAAGGCTCCGGCAAAGGCCAGACCCGGCCGGTTTACTCCGGCACCAATCAGATCGGCCGGAGCACGGATAACCGCATCGCGCTTGATTTCGGCGACACGACCATCTCCCGCATTCAGCATGCCGTGATCGTGTGCGATGCGAGCAAGCGGCAATTTCAGATCTTGGACGGCGGAAAGCAAAACCCCGTCCTGGTCAACGGCGAAAGGCTTGTGGGCGAACGCAACATCGTCGACGGCGATACCATCAGGATTGGCATGACGTCCTTGCGCTTTAACGTGCGCTGACGACGCCGCCGCCGTGTCGCGGCATGGCCCGGATCTGAGCAGCAAACCGGGGTGGGGTGGCAGTCAGGCGCGACGGGGAGGGTGTTGTGCCCGACGGCGCCGTCCGCATGTCGATGATGCTGCCGGCCGCGAACGTGCGCCCTCTCGCCGATATCCGGAAGTACGACGCCATCGGTCGCTGAAGCGGCGCGCCCAGCCGTCACGCACGGGCGAGCTCGCGATTTCCGGTCCGATTGACAGGAACCAGCCTCACGCGCCACAACGGCCCGCGAGGAAATGCGAGAAGTGAGAGAACACATGTCGGTCGCCAGCCTGCAGAACGTCATCGAGGCCGCCTGGGAGTCGCGCGACACGGTGAATGCGCAAACCAAGGGCGAGGTACGGGACGCGGTTGAGGCGGCGCTCGACATGCTCGACAAAGGAACAGCACGCACGGCCGAAAAAAAGGGCGAGGAGTGGGTCGTCAATCAGTGGCTCAAGAAAGCCGTTCTGTTGTCCTTCCGTCTCAACGACATGGCCACCATATCCGGCGCGCCGGGCGGCGCGTCGTGGTGGGACAAGGTGCCATCGAAGTTTGCGGGCATGGGGCCGGAGGAGTTCCGGAGGGCGGCGTTTCGGGCCGTTCCGGGCGCGATCGTGCGGCGCGGGGCCTACATCGCTCCGAACGTCGTGCTGATGCCGTCGTTCGTCAATCTTGGCGCCTACGTCGGCGAGCGGACGATGGTCGACACGTGGGCCACGGTCGGCTCTTGCGCTCAGATCGGACGCGACTGCCATTTGTCGGGCGGTGTCGGTATTGGCGGGGTCCTCGAGCCGCTGCAGGCCAATCCGGTGATCATCGAGGACAATTGCTTCATCGGCGCCCGTTCGGAAGTGGTCGAGGGCGTGATCGTCGGCGAGGGTTCGGTCCTCTCGATGGGCGTCTTCATCTCGGCGACCACGAAGATCGTCGACCGGGCTACCGGGCGGGTGTACATGGGCAAGGTACCGCCATATTCGGTGGTCGTTCCCGGCACGCTGCCGGGGCTGCCGCTTCCGAACGGCATGCAGGGGCCAGGTCTCTATTGCGCCGTGATCGTCAAGACCGTCGATGCGCAGACCCGGGCGAAAACCAGCATCAACGATCTCCTGCGCGACTGAGCCCGCTGGCTCTGCCTGTCACTCCCAATCCATCTGCGTCCGCGAAGGGCGCCATCCATTGCGCCTGTCGTCGCCAATTCGTGCAGGCGCAACGCCGGGCGGCGCACCAGGCGGCAATCGGTTGCGGATGATATGCTTCCTCTCAGCCCGGCTCAGCTCGGCTTGCCGGACGGCATGGCCTTTTGCAGCGCTTCGCGCTTCTTGAGATAAAGTCCGCCAAAGTCGACCGGATCGAGAAGCAGCGGCGGAAACCCGCCCTCACGCGTCAAATCGGCTGCGAGACGACGCAGGAACGGAAAGAGAAGCGCGGGGCAATTGATGTTCAGCATTGGGTCCAATGCCTCTGCGGGCGCATTCTTGATCTCGAAGACGCCCGCGTAGATGATCTCGAGGTCATAGATCGTGCCCTTGGGATCGGCGGCTTTGGCCTTGAACGTGAGCGCGGCCTCGTAAAGATCGGGGCCGACCTGCGCGGGCTGGACATTAATCTCGAGATTGAGGTTCGGGCTCGCCGGGGGCTCTTGCATGATCCGCAGCATGTTCGGGCTTTCGAACGAAAGATCCTTCACGTACTGGCCGAGCACCCGGACCTGGATCTGACTGTTTGCTGCGGACTGTTGTTCGGCCATCTCGCGTCACTCCCCCCTCTTGCCAGCGTGCGGCGCGCGCTTCCCCAGCGCGGGCTATCATGAGAACCCTTGTGCCTGCAATCTGTCGGACCGTCCTGGCCTGTGCACCGAACGGCCCGCCCGGGCGGACCGGCCGTTCTGTCTGGACGATCTGGGCGTGGGCGGCGGTGGGATCAGCAATGCATGTGCCAGTCAGCGCGGTTTGTCGCCGTCGGACCCCGGAACATCGGGGTTTGCGGCGTCCTCGCCGAGCCGCCGGTACTCACCCTCGATCAGCGGACCTGTTCCTGACGCCGGGGTTTTTCGCGACCGGTCGGGCGACGGCGCAGCGCGATCGTCTGCCCCGCCGCGCCAGGTCGTTGATTGCACCTCGATGCTGACGTCTGCGAGAAAAAGGTGCCTCAAAGCCCACCTTGCGACAAATGCCCGAACGGGGGGCACCAGAAGCAGGAGACCGGCGGTGTCGCCGATGAACCCGGGGAGCAGCAGGAAGAAGCCGCCCAGCGCCATCAGGGCGCCGTCCAGGAGCGAGACGACAGGCGTCTCGCCCCGCCGCAGCGCATCCTGCATTTTCAAGGGAGCCGATAACCCGTTTTCGGTCAACGCGGCGAGTCCGACGAGGCCGGTCCCGACGATGATGGCCAACGTCCACCACACGCCGATCGTCTGCCCGATCTTGATGAGCAGGGCGATTTCCAAGAGCGGCGCCGCGAGCATCAGGAGGATGAGGGCAAATCGCATGATCGCTCTGTTCGGTTGAATGCTTTGGGTGCCTGCCGGTCCCGCGCCCGCGGCGCTTGGAATTGTGAGAGGATTGGCTTAAGTTTGGTATGTTCCCGGTGAGCCGGGTCGATGCGCCTCAGCCCTGTTTCCGGTGCCACCATACTGCCTTCGACATGGGATGGCATCTGGTTCCCGGCGTTTCGGCACCTTACATGTAGGCGGAAGTGTCACCCGGCATGACCCAATGCCAAGGCATTTGAAAGCGGCACCGAATGGACGGCAAGGTCGACCTGTTCACGCTCATTTTCCTCGTTCTTGCAGTGGTGGTCATCCTCAAGCTGCGAAGTGTCCTTGGCCAAAGGAACGCGGAGGATGACGCCCGGCGGGAGCGGTACAAGGAGCAGGCGCGCGCCGCGGCTGCCGAGATGCGCGACAAGGTGGTGGCCTTGCCGCGACGTGACCATCCGGGGGGCGACACGCAGGCCGAGACTGCGACCGCGGGCCCATCCCAGGCCTCCGTCGTGGAGGAGCGGATTCGCAAGCTGGCGACCGGAAACGCCGCACTTGCGGAAGGGCTTCTTGCCATCAACCGCGAGGACCGCACCTTTGATCCGGACCAGTTCATGAATGGCGCCCGCGCGGCGTACGAGATGATCGTGACCGCCTTCGCCGAGGGTAATCGCAAGGTTCTCCGGGGGTTGCTGAGCAAGGAGGTCTTCGACGGGTTCTCTGCTGCCATTGCGGAGCGCGAGGCGCGCGGCGAGCAGATCGACCAGAGTTTTGTCGGCATCAACAAGGCCGAGATGGTCGAGGCGGAGTTGAAGAAGGGCGTGGCGCAGATCAGCGTGCGATTTGTGAGCGAGCTGATCTCCGCGACGCGCGACAAGGCGGGCACCGTTCTTTCCGGCGATCCGAAGCGGATCAAGGAGGTGGTCGACATCTGGACGTTTGCCAGAGAGGTCGCATCCCGGGATCCGAACTGGAAGCTCGTTGCGACGCAGGCCGCAGGGTGACCGCGGGGCGCGGATGGTTTGTCCAGGACCGCGTCCTCCGGCGCGTGCGGTGAGCACATCAAGCCCGCCCTCCGGCCGGGGAAGCGGGCCGGTCTTGTGACGGCGCTTTCCGAGCGCCGAAAGGCGGCGTGCCGGGGGGCGGCGCGCTCGCCGTGGCCCCTTGCCGGGAGGCTGGCGGGAGCGGGCTGTTTTTCGGCGCCGCCGCGGGGTTCTTGTCGCCGAATAAATCGTGTAGATCAGTCGCCCATAGGTCGCGAACGCGCCGAGCGATTAGCGCGGGACCGGAGCCCCTCGCGGGCTGACCCCAGGCTTGCGTGCCGGTTCGCACGCCGGCAGTCGGCGCGTCGATCTCGTCAGGTGACCAGTTGTGAGTTCGGTGGCGAAAGCCGTCGCAAAGCCGGAGATGGATGTTGCCGGCGATGGCCGCTATGGTCGACTCCTTCGAGAATTCCCCGCACCGCTATGACACGAAAGCCGAAACCGCTGACTGCGCAGCCTGGAAGGCGTGCGCTCCGTCATCTCTCGGACGAGGATGAGGCACTTTGGCAACGCGTATCGCAATCCATCGACCGTCTTCCGCCCTCGAAGTCGCGTGGCAGGATCGCGGTCCGGCCAACGCCGGCGAAGGACGGAGGGCGGCCGGCTGCCGAGCCGCTCGCGGCCGCCGTGCAATGCCGTTCCTTCTCGCCCTCGGAGGGAAACGGCGACTGCAGGCCGGTTTCGGCACATGAACCGCCGCCCCTGTCGCCGTTCGATCGCAAGCGGGCGCGTGCGCTTGCGACAGGCAGGATAGCCATCGAGGCAAAGCTCGACCTGCATGGGTTGCGACAGGACGAGGCGCTCTTTCGTCTCCGTCGGTTTCTGGCCGACTGCCAGGAGCATGGGCTGTCGAGCGTGCTTGTGGTGACTGGCAAAGGTGGGGTGCGGCCGGCCTCCCGGCCAGAAGAGTTTACGTTCGCCGATGGCGAACGCGGCGTTCTGCGGAAAAACGTCCCGCTCTGGCTTGAGCAGCCGGAGCTGAGGTCCATCGTCGCCGGCTTCACGCAGGCAGGAGTTCGCCACGGCGGGCAGGGTGCGTTCTACATCCATCTGCGCCGTCGCAGGCGCGACTGAGCGAGTGGTCTCGACCCTACAGCCTCACGCTCGCGCGCAGCCGTGCCATCGCCTCGCCGCTCGATCTCAGCCGTACCTGTGCAAGTGTGGCCGCAAGGAGGACGAGGAGGCCATTGAGCGACAGCGCGAAGGCCAGCCCGAAAGTCGCGGCAAGCGTGCCGGACAGAAGGTTGCCCAACGGCGCCAGTCCGATGAACAGCATGATGTAGAAGCCGATCACGCGGCCGCGCCAGCCGTCGTCGACGGACTGCTGCAGCAGCGTGTTGGTTGAAACCGACGTCGCCAGCACGGACCCGCCGACGATCGTGAGCAGCGGTATGGAGAGCCACAGCGAGCGTGAGAAGGCGAACAGCAGCAGTCCCCCGCCCGCAAGGAATGGCGCGACCTGGACCGCGCGCAGCTGCAGTCGGTGGCCCGATTGCATCGACAGGAGGAGTGCCGAGGAAAGGGCTCCTGCTCCGGAGGCGCTCAACAGCATTCCGACAGTGGCGGCATTCCCGTCGAAGAACCCGACGGCAATCGACGGCATCAGCTGGGTGAGCGGCAAGGCGCAAAGTGCCACCGTGGATGCGGTCGGCATCAGGTACTTTGCGACCGGGAGCGCCCAGAAATGGCGAAGCGTTCCGACCAGGTCCGCGCCGTCTGCGCCGGCTCCTGCGGCGCGCGGCGTATCCTTGAGGCGCATGGCGATGAGCGCGCCAATGATGGCGACGAAGCTCACCGCATTGAGAGTGAAGCACACTCCTTCCGAGAAGTGGCGCAAAAGCAGGCCGGCCATCGCTGGCCCTATGAGACGGCCGGAATTGAACATGACGGAGTTGAATCCGATGGCGCTCGGCAACAGGGCGCGATCCTCGACGATGGTTCCGATCAGCGACTGTCGCGTCGGCGCCTCGCAGGCGTTGGCGATGCCAATCAGCAGGGCGAGCGCGAGATAGATCTCGATCCGCGTCAGTCCCCAGAGGGTCACGGCGGCAAGGATGGAAGCGAGCGCTCCGAGGCAGGCGTTGATGAGTATCAGCGTCCGCACGCGCGGGAGCCGGTCGATCAGATGGCCCGCGACGGGGGCGATGAAGAGATGGGGGATCTGAAGCAAGAATCCGGTCAGGCCGAGCAGAAACACCGAGCTTGTCAATCGGTAGACGAGCCAAGCCAGGGCGACCTGCTGCATCCAGCTCCCGAGCACCGAGATCGCTTGGCCAGCGGCAAAAACGCGAAAGCGCGGCTTCGAGAATGCAGGCGGCAGGAAGCGCTGAACCGGAGGCATGATGCGGCCTGGATTGTCTCTGCCGGGAACGTGGGCAAGTATTAAAGGAGCGGTGCAGGCACGCACCGGCCAAAGCGGCGCATCGACAGGCTTGCGGCGCCAGCCGGGCCCTGGCCCTCGCGCCGACGGAGGCGTTCACTGGGGTGCATGCGACATGACCAAGGCTCCGAAGAAGCAGACGAAGACGGGCAGACGCGTGGCGGTGATAACCGGCGCGGGGTCCGGGATCGGACTGGCCACGGCGGAACTCCTGCTCGAGGACGGCTGGTCCGTGGCGCTGATCGATCTCAATAAGAAATCGCTCGAAGAAGCAAGAGACAAGCATGGCAGATCGAAATCGGCTCGCTTCGTTGCTCTTGATGTCACGAGTGAAACCGCCGTCGAGCGCGCCGTGGCCGAGACCGTGGAGGCCTTCGGCGGACTGAACGGCGCCGTCAATTCCGCCGGCATCGCGGCAGATCGCCATTTGCTCGAAACGCCGGTCGACTTGTTCCGCAAAATCCTCGACGTGAATGTTGTCGGAACTTTTCTGGTTGGACGTGCGGCGGCCCGGGCCATGTTGGATCGTGGAGGCGGAGCCATCGTCAACATCGCGTCGATCTCGGGTCTGCGGGGATCGAAAGGTCGCTCGGCCTACGGCGCGTCGAAGGGGGCGGTGGTGACGCTCACGCAAGTGATGGCGAACGACCTTGCGCCGTTCGGCATCCGCGTCAATGCGGTCGCCCCTGGCCCGGTGGAGACACCGATGGTGAAGGCCATTCATACGCAGGCCGATCGGGATCTCTATCACCGGTTCATTCCCATGAGGCGCTATTCGCAGCCGTCCGAGATCGCCAGCGTCATTCGCTTCCTGCTCGATGAGACCCAATCGAGCTACGTGACAGGGGAGATCATCGCCGTCGACGGCGGCTATCGCGGCGCCGGCATCATCACCGACCGCGAGTAGACCGCCCCGACCGCGTTCGCGGGCGATCGCGTCAGGATTCCGCCCAGGCTGCGACTTTGCGCAGAAAGGCGACGCACTTCTCGAGCTCCGCGATTTCGATGAACTCGTTCGGCTGATGCGCCTGGTCGATGCAGCCCGGCCCGCAAACGACGGTGGAGCAGCCGGCGGCCTGGAAGTGGCTGGCCTCGGTGCCGTAAGGAACCGCGAATGTCTCGTTCTGGCCGGCGAGTTTCAGCGCAAGCGTCGTCGCCTCCGATGCAGGGCCGGAGCTGAACGGCGGCAGGATGCCCAACGTCTGCGTTTCGATCTTGCAATCGGGATGGACGGCGCGCATCGCGGGCAGCAGCTCGCGCTCGGCGTAGGCCTGCAGGTCGCGCGAAATCCCCAAGGCGTCCGTGCCCGGCAAGGCTCGCACACCCCAGGTGAACGTGCACTTGGGCGGGATGATGTTGTGGGCAATTCCGCCTTCGATGCCGCTGACCGTGATGCTGGCATAGGGCGGGTCGAATCTGGGATCCGATTGACGCTCCTTGAGGCGCGCCTCAATTCTTCCAAGTTCGCCGATCAGGTCCGCGGCAATGCGAATGGCGCTCACTCCGAGCTGAGGCTTCGAGGAATGCGCGTCTTTGCCCGTCACCTCTGTTCGGAACCGATATCCGCCCTTGTGCGCATCGACGATGCTCATCCGGGTCGGCTCGCCGACGATGACGATGCGCGGTTTCGGGAGTGTCACGCCGAACTTTTCGATCATCGGCTTGACGCCCGTGCAGCCGACCTCCTCGTCGTAGGAAAGAACGATGTGGATCGGCACCCGCAGGTTCGCTTCGCGGGCTTTCAGCTCCGGCGCCAAAGCGAGGACACACGCGACGAATCCCTTCATGTCGCACGTCCCCCGACCGAACAGGCGACCGTCGCGCTCCACCATGCGGTAAGGGTCGCTGTCCCAGGGTTGCCCGGTGGTCGGAACCACGTCCATATGGCCGGAGAGCCCGATCCCGCCGGCCCCGGAAGGACCTATCGTCGCAAAAAGGCTCGCATGGGTCCCGTCCTCGGAGGGCACGAAGGTGCTCGTGACGCCGAATGATGCGAGGTAATCGCGCACCCACTCGGCCATTGGCAGATTGGACTTGCTGCTTGTCGTGTCGAAGCCAACCAGTCTGTCGAGGATCTCTACGACGGTCCTGGTTGTGGCCGTGACCGGCTGCGATCGCATGTCGAGCCTTCTCCTGGTGCCTCGCGCGATGGTCGCAGGCCGCAGCGCGCCGTTTCCCATCGGTCCGCCGCCGGCTCAGAGACCGGCCTCTGGCGTCAATTCATGGTCGCTTGGGCACGGCATAGTCAAGCCGGACATTCCGCGCCAGGGGCGAGCCGAATTGTGCTGATCGCAGAATGCCCTCGTTGCGAGCGAACACGTGCCAACGGATTCCCTCCCCAAGGCCGGCGTTCGCGCGCTTGCGGATCGCGGCGGTTCATGACACTGAGGATTTCGATCAGCGAATCTCTGGGTTCCCCCGGTTCTTCGGTTTCGGCCGTCTTGGCCTGCACGGAGCAAACCAATGCAATGGATCGTCTTGTGGATGCTTGGCATCGGCGCCAGCGTCGCCGCGCTCGTGCTGACGGCGGCCATGCGATTGCACTACGGACACATGGCGATCGCGGCCTTTGTCAGCATCCTGGTGGCCCTGGCGGCCGTCCGCGAGACTCGTGCAGCGTCCGTGAGTGCGGACCAGGCCAAGGTCGCCGGAGTAAGCCTTCGATACATGGGCTTCGTTTGGACCTGGGGAGCAATCGGATTGCTGGTCACCTACGCATTCCGCATCCTCACTTGGCGCGAGTGGATGAGCTTCTTCATCGCCTTCCTGCTCATGGCCGGGTTGACGCTGTTCCTGTCCGCCACGCTGACCAGGGATGCCGATGCCAACCGGTCCGATGTCACGATGCTGAAGGTGGCCCGCGGCTATTCCATATTCGTTCTCGTTGCGATGATCATCACCATGTTTGGCCTCGTCATCGACGGTAAGATGTGGCGGTTTGCAACCGAGGCCGGGCGGCGCGAGGGCTGGCAGGACTGGGCCGCCAACAATATCTTTTTCTTCGGGGCCTTGGCGCTCGCGGCTGTCGCCGCCAATGGATTGGCGCTGATGGGAAGAGTAAGAAGTTGATCACGGAGCCCTGCCCCGCGATCCTCCCGGTCACGGGACAGACAAGAATATGTCCTGACCGCTACCTTCACGTTGCGATGCCTCATGTTCGGCTTGATCGCCATCCTCACTGGGAGTGTCGCTGGCATGGTGACCGGCGGCGCATTGGCGAAGGTGTGGCTGGTCACGCTGTCGGCGGCGACGTTTGCGGTTGCACTCATCGGAATCGCGATTGCGATCAATCTGCCGTTTTGGCGTCGCGACGGTGAGCCCGATCCCGACGGACGAATCGCAACGGCGGCCTTTTGCAGGAACGCGCAGCTGATCGCCGCGGTCTACGGTTGGGGAGCGCTCGCGATGCAGCTCCTCTACACGACACCGCTCACGGGCCTCAAGTGGCAGCACGGCTGGCAATACGCTCTCCTCCTCCTCCTCTTCGCCCTCGCCTCCTTTCACATCTCGCAGTCCCTCCGGGACCCCGAGAGACGTGTGCGCCTGTCCTGGCTCGCCTGGGCCACGCCCATGAGCATAGCGACGGCGGTTCTGTCGGCAGCGGCCCTCATCTACCTCGTGATGTCGGGCAAATTGGCCGTTCGGCGGGCAGACTGGGCTGCGAATCTCGTCTTCCTCTTCGGATGCCTGACGCTCATGGTCCTGGCGGCCGTGACATTGCGCACGCATGAAAGACTGACGCGCGGACGCTGATTGCGCCGGGTGCTCGGCAAGCGGCCTCACAATCGCGTCAGTCGCCAGGTTACCGTCGTATCCCCGGCGGTGGTCGCGCGAAGAACGATCTGCTGCGAGTGGCGACCGCCGGACCCTCGCCCATGGATGAATGTCGGCTCGAGCGACCCTTCGATACCGTCAGCCGCCAGCCGCCAGACCCTGCCGGAGAGTTCGATCTCGACCTCAGCAGGCAACGCGGAGAGCAGTCGGGCCCGGCAGTCGGGAGCGAGATGAAAGCGGATCGCAAACGGCGCGTCACGTCGCAACCGGACGGGCGCCGGGCGGCCGGCCAGTCGATCCTCGCCCGCAATCGACGTTCCATCTGCGGCGACCGTCACGGTGCGCGTATGAACGAGCTGATAGGCCGCGACATATCCGTCGTGACTTCCCGTGATCGTGGAGCCGTCTGCCGAGGTGACGGTCCTGAATTGGACGCCGGACGGTCCGCTCAGCGCCGCCCGAGCAGCCGTCAGCCCCAGGTTGCGGTGAGTGACGAGGCGCGCTGACGAAGTCCCGCCGAGCGTCAACGTGCTGTGGCCGGCCGTGGATCGCGCGGCTGCGATCTCGTCGAGCGGAGCGGAAGCGGGAAAGCCGCAGTTCACGAGCAGTGCCGACCCGCCGTCGCTTACTTCGATGGAAAGGCACCCCGCCTGGGCAGAGCTGGAGTATTCGGCAGGGGGAGCGGGGCCGCAATCCATGAGGAGGACCAGATCTCCCGCAGCGATACGCGCATATCGGCTTGCCTCGAGCGTTGAAATGGCCCTTCGCGAATCCACCGAGAGGACCGTGGCGAGGGCGTCCACAGGCGTCGGTCCCATCCCATTGAAGCATCCGAGTGAGCCGTCGCCGAGCCGCATGGCGCGAAGGAAGCCGACCATCTGGTCAATCTTGGTCACAAGCGCGCCGGGCGGATTGCGCTCCCGCGCCAGGTAGCAGCGGCGCAAGGGCAGCAGGTCGAGAAGAAGCTCCAGGATCACTCGGGGATTGCGACTGACGTGACCGCCGTCGGAAAGAACCTGGGTGTCGAGCTCGGACAGGAACCTGCGCTCCGTTTCGGCGATGTCATTTTCCCGTCCGGCGATGCTGAGGTCCGCCAGCAGCGTGGCGATCGTCGCGAGCAGGGTCGCGGTTCCGGGTGGTGCTTCATAGCGGCGTATGTCGAGTTCGCGAAGCTGGCTCGCGAGGCTGCGCATGAAAGTCGTGAACCGCGACGGTTCCGCCCCTTCAAGGATGAGACCCGAATGCGACAGCCACGAGATGACTCTCCGGGCTGCGACGGCAAGTTCATGCGCTTCCGAGTCGGCCGGGGCGGGTCGCGCGATCCAGTCGAGGACGAGCTCGGCGGCCAGCGCCTGGCCCCTGTCGCCTGCGGCTGTGAGATGGTTCAGCCAGCCGAAACCGTGCAGCTCTCGCAGCCAATCCTGGTTCGCCCGTGTGATCGCGAACGGTGACGCGCCGCCGAGCTCAACAATGTGCCCGGCAAGCACCATGAGGCCGCAGTCGAATTCATTCGCGAAATGCGGATCCGGCGTGCGCAGGTCGGACGGCACCAGAATAATTTCGTCGCATCGTTGTGGCCGCAGCAGAAGCCCGGCAAGAGGCGTTCGCAGCACCCGCGCCCGTCGACGCTGGAGGAACGTGCGGGAAGCGGTGCGGAAAAGCCGCCAGCGTGCCTTCAGCGTTGACGCAGTCATCCGTCGCTTGCGTTGTTCCCGGTTGGTCGGGGCCGGCCGCAGAGCTGTCGGCCCCAAAGTACTTGGCGGACTCGCTTAGCGAAGGCATCGCCTCATCACAAGGCGCCAGGCCCATTCCGCCGTGTAGCACGTCTTCCGCCCGTCCCTCAGGCGGAAGTGCGGCGCAGGCGTGCGGCAAAGAAGCCGTCCATGCCCATGTTCGACGTCGCCGGCCCCGCTGCATGAAACGGAAGGGTGCGCAGCTCACCGGCTTCGGTCAACCACTCCCCATGACCCGAGACTTCGCCGGTCAGGATCGGATCGCGGACGAACTCGGGACGCGCAGAAAGGAACGGGACAATCTGTTCGGGGCCCTCCTCGGGCTCCAGCGAGCAGGTACAGAAGATCAATCGTCCGCCGGGTTTCACCCACCGCGCCGCGCGAGACAACAGCTCGGACTGCAGGCGCGCGAGCTCGCTGAGATCGCCAGGAGACTTTAGATGCAGCAGGTCGGGGTGGCGGCGGATGGTGCCCGTGGCGGTGCAGGGAGCATCGAGGAGAACGATGTCGAACTCGACGCTCGGCGTCCAGCTGCGCACGTCGGCGGTAATCACCGCAACTGCGGACTGCAGCCGCAATCGCTGCAGGTTGGATTCAAGCCTGCGCACTCTTGCGGGCGAACGATCGACCGCCGTCACGTGCGCCCCCGCCGCCGCCAGCCAGGCAGTCTTGCCGCCGGGCGCCGCGCACAGATCGGCAACCTGCAGACCGGAGACGTTGCCGAGCAGTCTCGCGGGCAGTGCGGCAGCGGCATCCTGAACCCACCACTCCCCCTCCGCGTAGCCGGGGAGGCCTTCGACACGCGACGGCTCCGGGAGCCGCACGCTGCCGGTATCCAGAACCTGGCCGCCAAGTCGCTCGGCCCATTGCTCGGGGTTGCCTTTCACCGTGAGGTCGAGCGGCGCCTCGGTGAGGCTGGCCCGTGCAATCGCTTCCGCCGTTGCGCGCCCATAGTGTTCGACCCAGCGCGCCCACTGCCAGTCGGGGATGTCGATCCGCGGCCAGTCGACCTCGGACAGGTAATTCGGCCCATCGCGAGCGACCTTCCGAAGCACGGCGTTGACGAGGCCGCCAAAGCGGGCTGTTGCTCGGTCGCTGCGGCACTGCTCCACGGCCAGATTGAGCACCGCATGAGCCGGCGTTCCAACAAGCAGCAATTGCGCCGCTGACGCCAGCAAGACGAGATGTGTACGCACGGCCGTCGCCGGCAGCGGCCTGTTCAGGAAGCGGCCAATGACCGCGGACAGTGATCCGTAACGTCGGAGCGTCGTGGCAGCGACGAGGCGCGCGAAGCCGCGATCCCGGGAGGACAGATCGCGAAACCGCGCCGTGCCCGCGAGGCGAATCTGCGCCTCGTCCATGGTCTGCCTGCCGACAATGACCGCCTCGAGGAGCGCCAACGCGAGCTGCCGGGACAAGAGCCCCGGCGGCGACGCTTGTGCGCTCTTTCCCTCGGCCGTTGCGCGAATACCGTGTGGACGCCTGGGTCGTGAAGGACGGCCGCCGTTCCGCTTGCGCCCTGCCTCCGCCATCAGCGCCAGGTCCGCCGGGGCTGCAAGATGCTCGGCCTTGGCCGTTCTGCGCCATCGGCCATCGCTTGAATCCCCATTTCGGCGGCCAGTTTCTTCAGCTCGGCAATGCGATTCTCGGTGCGCGGATGGGTCAGGAACAGATTATCCATGCCGCCGCCGGCCAGCGGGTTGATGATGAAGAGATGTGCCAACGCCGGCACCTCGGCGACGGCAGGATTTGGGATCCGCCTGACGTGCTCCTCGATCCGCGCCAGGGCCGAAGCCAGCCAGAGCGGATTGCCGCAGATCATGCCGCCAAGCCGGTCGGCCTGGTATTCGCGGGAGCGGCTGATCGCCGTCTGCACCAGCATCGCGGCGAAGGGCGCCAGCAGCACGGCTGCAAGAGTGGCCAATCGTCCGTGCCGGTCGGTCGAAGGCCGGCCGCCGAAAATGGCGCTGAACTGGAGCCACTGCGCGATCATGGAAATCGCACCCGCAAGCGTTGCCGCGACGGTCATGGTCAGCGTGTCGCGGTTCTTGATATGAGCGAGTTCGTGCGCCATGACGCCGGCGACTTCTTCTGGCGAGAGCAGATCCAACAGCCCGGTCGACGCGCACACCGCACCGCGCTCCGGACTGCGGCCCGTGGCGAAGGCGTTCGGCTGGGCGGCGATCGTGAGATACACCTTGGGCATTGGCAGTTCCGCCCGGCGCGCAAGCTCGGCCACCATCGCATGGAGCTGACCGCCGGTCACTGCGTTCACCTCGTGCGCATTCTGCATGCGCAGGACGATCTGGTCCGACTTCCAGTACGCAAAGCCATTCAGCGCTGCGGACAGGATCAGTGCGGCGAGAAGTCCGGTCTGGCCCCCAATGAGGCCGCCAAGGGCGGTGAACAATCCGGCCATGATCGCCAAGAGCAAGCCGGTTCTGGCAAAGTTCATGGGCATGTTTGACCCTGCGGCTGTCGCTCCCTGTCGCAGTGATGGAGCCGCGGGACGTCCATTCGCACATCGCGGTGGACCGGTTTGCTTATCTGTACGGATCCGGCGGCGGCCCACTTCCATATGCGATGCGTTGCGCCATATACAAGGTGGCTCGAAGGCGTGTGGCGATGGAAGGCAATCCATGAGTGGCCAAGATTCGCGGGAGACAAAGGACACGGACGGTCGGATCGAGTCCCCGCGGGCGCTCTCGCCGGCGGCGCAACGGGCGCTGGCGGAGGCTGAGGAGCGCCGCCGAAGGAGCGGCGAGCGTCCCCCGCCGCCCCGGGAAGTCGGAGGCCGGGAGGGGCCGGACCCCGTGCGGTACGGCGATTGGGAGAACGGAGGCATTGCTTCGGACTTCTGAGCGGTCGGTCGATACCGCGTCGCCGGTTGCCCGGCAGAGGTGGGAGCGGCAGCCCATCCCGCTCGTTCCAGATCGGCACGCCGAGGAACGGACCCGCAGTTTGGGATGGTTTGAATTTGGCACGTTGTTTCGTTTTTGTGAGCACGCTCTCGGTCGCAAAGATGTCAAAACACTTCCTCGAACGCTGACGGGCGCCGCTGAACTCGGCAAAAATGACCCGGACCGGGACAAGACGCCGACTGCGCTAACCACTTCTTCACGATTGCGCATTTCGCGCCCGGTTAACTGTCGCGAAAGCTTTCGGCATCGGCATTGCAGATGCGCTCCCAGCCTTGTCTCCAAGATCCTGGGAGGTTCGTATGCACAAGCTCCTTTCTCCGATGGTCGCGCGCCTCAAGCGGTCAGAGGACGGCGCTGTGGCGATGATATTCGGTATCTGCTCCTTCGCGCTCTTTACGATAGCGGGATTGGCGGTTGACATCGGCAGGACGATTCATGCCAGCCACAAGCTGTCCGGGGCAGTCGACGCAGCCGTGATCGCCGCTGCGAAGGCCATGCGGGACGCAGTCATGTCCGATTTGGAAGCCAAGGACGTCGCCGCCGGCTTCTTCAACAAGAATCTCGAGGGCGGTGGAGCCAGCTACGCCCGCATCAACTCGATCGCCGTGCAGATCGATCGGCGCTCGAACGCCGTAAGAATGGATGTCGACGCCGACGTGCCAACCACGTTCGCCCAGATCGCCGGCATCAGCAAGATTTCGACACCCGTGACCGCAACCGCGCTTTATGCGTCGAAGGACATTGAGCTCGGGCTGCAGCTCGACGTCACGGGCTCGATGGCGGGACGCAAGCTTTCCGAGCTCAAGGATGCCGTTGCCGGTCAGGGTGGCATGCTCGACATCCTGCTTCCGTCTGGCGGATCGACGAACAAGGTCCGCATCGGACTGGCGCCGTTCTCAGCGGCTGTCAACGCCGGCAACTACGCACTGGCGGTGAGCGACAACCGCGCGACGAATGGCTGCGTTTATGAGCGCAAGACCCTGACGCAGCAAGCGAGCGAAGTCCCGGCGAACTCCCCCGCCACCCGCCTTAAGGCGCGCAGCGATCTGACCGGCAGCGGCATCGCCGATTGCCCGCGGTATGCCAAGGTCCAGCCCATGACGAGCGACCGCGAGCTGCTGCGGACCAGCATCAACTCCTGGAATGCAACGGGCACGACGGCGGGACATCTTGGTACGGCCTGGGCGTGGTATCTGATCTCGCCGGAGTGGGCGTCGATCTGGCCCGTCGACTCGGCGCCGGTCGCATACGACAACGGAAGCACCTTGAAGGTCGCGGTCCTCATGACCGACGGTGAGTACAACACCGTTGGCGGTCAGAACTCCTACTCCAATATCACCCGCTCTTCCCAGTACGCGGTTGATACCTGCAATGCCATGAAGGCCAAAGGCATCACGATCTACACGGTCGGGTTCGAGGCGCCGCCCGAAGCCAAGGAAACACTGACCGCGTGCGCCAGCGATCCAACTAAGTTCTTCGACGCGAACGACGGGGATGCTTTGCGGGCTTCATTCCGGGCCATCGCCAACGAGATCAACAGCCTGCGTCTGTCTCGCTGACGGGACCCCGATCGCACCTGCGCTTCACCGCCGTCTCCAGTCCCACGCCGCTATGGCAGAAGGCCCCCGCTCCGTGCGGGGGCCTCGCGCGTTGCCCCGGCTCTCAGCCGATCACTTGCACGGGCTTGCCGTCGAGAAAAGCTTCGATCGCGCGCACCATGGCCGGATAGAAAGTCCGGTAGGTCTCGGCCGTGACATAGCCGAGATGCGGGGTCAGCAGCGCCCGCGGCTCGCGGCGCAAGGGGTGATCGGACGGCAGCGGCTCCTCGCCGTAGACGTCGAGCCCGGCTCCGGCCAGCCGGCCGCTTCGCAGGGCCTCGCTGAGTGCGTCGGCATCGACGATCGGTCCGCGCGACGTATTGATGAGAAACGCGGTCGGCTTCATAAGTCCGAGCTCCCGCGCGCCGACCAGGCCGCGCGATCGCTCCGAGAGCACCAGGTGGATGGACAGGAAGTCTGACCGGCGGAACAGTTCGTCCTTCTCCACGCGCTCGACGCGCTTGCCGGCGGCGTCTGCGGCGGTAAGGTTCTGGCTCCAGGCTATCGTGGTCATTCCAAAGGCTTGCCCGAGACGGGCGACCTCGCTGCCGAGTTTACCGAGCCCGAGCAAGCCAAGCGTCTTGCCGCGCAATTCGAGCCCAATGGTCGTCTGCCATCGGCCCTCCCGCATATTGACCAATTCGATATGAAGGTTCCGGGACAGTCCGAGCATGATTGCGAGCGTCAGCTCGGCCGTTGCGTGGTTGCCCGCAGGCGTTCCGCAAACCGTGACCCTGCGTTCGGCTGCAGCCTTCATGTCGATGGAAGCATTGCGCATTCCGGTGGTGACGAGCAGTCTGAGATTGGGCAGGCGCTCGATCAATGCGCGCTGGAAGGGCGTGCGCTCTCGCATCAGCCCGATCACCTCGAAGGGTGCGAGCGTTGTCGCCAGCGCCTCGATGCCCTTGATCGGCTTGTCGAAGAATGTGAGCGAATGCTGCCTCTCAAGGCGCGACCAATCGGCCATCGAGCGTGCGACATTCTGATAATCGTCGAGAATGGCAATTCTGGCCATGGCTCACTCTCCAGCCGAGGGCGGTGGCTATTCGCGGGTCGTAATTATTAAACAGAGCACCCGTTGCAGCGCGCGGCAAGCGTCTGTCGCCACAAATCAGCCCTGGAACTGCAAGGGAATGACCTGCCCCCCGCGCTTGATGGTCATTTGCCACAGCCGGCGTCGCTGTCGCAGCGCCTGCTCGAGGGTTGCGACGCCGTCGATGGGAGCATCCCCGACCGTCAGGATGAGATCACCCGGCCGAAAGCCCAGTCTCTGAGCGATCGAACCGTTCCGGATCTGCAAGATGACGACGCCGGCGTCATCATCCAGGTTCAGCTCGTCCGCGAGCGCCGGCGAAAGGTTCGTCACGCGGGCGCCGTCGAGGGGATGCTGTCCGGCGAGATTTCGGACGTCGGCCGGGTTGCCGCGAGGCGCCGGTCTGAGGGCGATCTCCACAGGCAGGCGGCGCCCTTTTCTGACGACCTCGAGACGAGTCCGTCCGCCCACGCCTCTGGTCGTCATGCGGTAGAGAGCCGCCCTCGGATCCGCCACTTCGAATCCGTCGACGGAAACAATGACGTCACCGGGCTCCAGCCGTGCCTCTGCGGCGGGGCTTGCCGGAAAAACCCGCGTAATGACGGCCCCTGTCGCGCGATCGAGCCCCAGGGCTTCTGCCACCTCGCGGCTGACGGTGTCGAGCTTGGCCCCGAGCCACGGGCGTTCGACTTTGCGCCCGGAGAGCGCGCTGTCGGCGAAGAGGCGGACGAGATTTGACGGAATGGCGAAGCCGACTCCGTGCGATCCGCCGGAGCGGGAGTAGATTGCCGTATTCAGACCGACGAGCCGGCCGGACATGTCCACGAGTGCGCCGCCGGAATTTCCGGGATTGATCGCGGCGTCCGTCTGAATGAAAACGGATGCGTCTGACTTGCCGATCTCGGAGCGCGCCACGGCGGACACGATTCCCTGCGTCACCGTCTGGCCGACGCCGAAGGGGTTTCCGATCGCCAGAACCAGATCCCCGACCTCCAGTTTGTCGCTGTCCTCGAACTCGAGAAACGGCAGCTTTCCTTCGACTCCGACGAGTCTGAGCACGGCGACGTCCGACTTTTCATCCAGAGTGATGATCTTTGCCTCGAACTCGCGCTTGTCGGCGAGCACGATGCGGATCTCCGCCTGGCCGCCGATCTTCACCACGTGGGTATTCGTGACGACCAGGCCGTCGGGCGAGACGATGACCCCGGACCCCAACGAGCTTTGGACCCGCTCCTCAGGCATCCCGAAGAGCTCTCCAAAGAAACGGCGAAACACTGGATCATCGAGCGGGATCTGGGGACGCTGCGCCTGCTGCTGGCGGCCGCGTACATAGACGTTGACGACCGCAGGGGCGGCGCGCTTCACAATCGGCGCAAACGAGAGCCGGATCTGCGCGCGCGCTTCAGGCGCCGCGCGCTCTTGACCTGAAGTCGGCGCAGCCATGCAGGCGGCGAGCACCGCGATCGCGCACGAAGCAAGGATCTTGCTGGGAGAGGGGGGGGGCATTCTGTCCGTCCGCATCATGTCCTGAAGCAGTCTTGACAGGCCGCCTCTGCGGCCATCGTGGTTGGCGAGCGGCGCACGACTCGGCTTCTAACACGATCCCATGCGGCTGCAAGATGCGAGGGACGTCAACGGCGGCCAGGACGGCGGCGGGTTGCGCTGCGCGACGGCGGGGGCGCTGAGAAATCTCTCGCGCTCAGACAAAAAACCTCCGCATGACTATCGGCCGTGTCCAACCAGACAAACGGCAGTTCGGGAAAGCTTGCCTCCAGCTCAGCGCGCGCCTGGCCGATTTCAACGACCAGATACCCCTCCGATGAGAGATGCTGCGGGGCCTCGGCAAGGATTCGCCGGATGACCGCGAGGCCGTCCGCGCCGCCTGCGTGGGCAAGCCTCGGCTCGGCGGCATGCTCTGGCGGAAACTGCTGGACGCGATCCTCCGGTACATAAGGGGGATTGGCGAGAATGAGATCGTACGTGCGTCCGCCGAGCGCGGAAAAAAGGTCGGAGGCAATGAGCTCGATGCGGTCGGCGAGGCCGTAGTCGGCGACGTTGCGGCGTGCGACGTCGAGCGCGTCGGGAGAGATGTCGACCGCGTCGATCCGGGCGCCGGGAATGGCCATTGCGGCCAGGATGGCGAGGGAACCGCCACCGGTACACAGATCGAGCACGCGCCGCATGTCCGCTGGGTCAAACGAGAGCGGGGAGACGTCGTGGTCCGGCGAGTCCATGGTCTCGCAGATGAGCTCTCCGATGAACGACCGCGGCACGATTGCTCGTTCATCGACGTAGAAGCGCCGGCCGCGGATGTAGGCGCGGTTGACGAGATATGGCGCAGGCTTGCGCGTCTCGATGCGGGCGTCGATGAGGCGCGCCAGTCGCCGTCGTTCCTCCATGACGAGACGGGCATCGAGCCAGGGCTCCAACTCCTCGATCGGAAGCTCCAAGGCGCTGAGGATCAGGAATGCAGCTTCGTCAAGGGCTCGCGTGGTGCCATGTCCATAGTGCAGCTGCGCCTTTTCAAAGCGGCTCACCGCGTACCGCAACCAGTCGCGGACCGTGACAAGCGTTTCAAGACGATCATTCACCGTGCTGGCCAACTCCTGCTGCCCGCGGCCTGGCATAGGATTCTGCCTGCCTGCTCAACAGAAGCAGTTATGCCCATATTTTTCAACGGCACCCGATTCCACGCCTGCAGCGAATCTGCTCGATCGGATCAACAGCGGACAGCGCACGCCAAACGGTCCTGCGCCTGTCCGGCGCGATCAGGGAGCGGCGCATGGCCAATTTTCCCACTCACATCGGTATCGGCACGCTTGGCTCTGGATTGCTCGCGACGCTGACGCTGGCGGCCGACGTGGTCGCACCCGAGAACGTCGTCGCTGTCACGGCCGCCGGTGTCCTCGGAAGTGTTCTCCCTGACATCGATCTGAAGGACTCGCGGCCCAGCAAGGCGATGTTCTCCGGACTGGCGGCCTTCTTTTCCTTCATCGCGCTATTTCTGTTCGTGGATCGGGTTTCGATCGCGGAGCTCTGGCTGATTGCACTCGCGGTCTTTCTCGCCGTGCGCTACGTCGCTCATTATGTTTTCCACAAGATGTCCTATCACCGGGGCATCTACCACTCCGTGTTGGCGGGCGTGTTCTTTGCCTTCCTGACGGCGGCCATTTTCAGGCACCTTCTGGGACGTCCCGATGGCGTGGCTTGGCTTGCCGCCGCATTCATGTTCTTCGGCTATATGACGCACCTCCTGCTCGATGAAATCTATTCCGTTGATGTCATGGATACGCGCATCAAGGCCTCCTTCGGAACCGCGCTCAAGCTTTTTGACCATCGCAAGCTGGGGCACTCGGCGGCGATGGCTGTTGCGACGGCAGCGGTTTACATGGTCACGCCGCCGACGGAGACCTTCATTGAAGGAATGGCGTCGCGCCCGATGTGGACCAGTCTGCAGCAGCGTCTTCTGCCCAAAGACGGCTGGTTTGGCGTAGACCTCCTGCCGCGGCGCAATGCGGCAGGACAACCTCTCGCGCCGGACCCGCAGGCGGCCGCTCGCTCGACTGAAGGCGCTCCGATTGTGACGGGGACCCTGCCAGATGGAGCTAAGGATCCGAAATAACGGGAATCAAGTAATCGTATTCTCGCCGCGGCCAGAGATGTGGACCTTTACGAGCAAAGACGCAACGCAAGCGGGGAGCTGTTTGCGGCGGCATGTTCGCTGCTTCATCGACTGCCCGCACGTCGTCTGAGCAGACATGACATAGCGTCGACCTTGCTTCGGGGTCTACCGCAACTGGCGGATTTTGACCCTCCTCGGCCATGCGGCTATCGTGTCTTGCCGAGTCTGCGTGCCTGTTGAAGCTATTCCTCTGTTTCCGGAGACGCGAACCACGTGCACAACGAAACGGTTCGAAACCCTGTCATGGCCGGTGAGCGATCGCTGGTTGTGATCGCGGTTGTGGCGTGCGTTCTGCTGCTCATGGCGCCGCGTGCGACGCATGCCATCCATCTGCTGTTCTCGGCAGCACTCTTGCTTTCCGTTTGGACAGCGCGCGATGAGCTCTCGCCGCGGCCGCTCTCCGCACTCGCGATCGCGCTTCTCTCCTTCGGTTTCTACATTTCACTGAATGCAGCCTGGTCGGTGGATCCGCTCGAAGCCTACGTGAAGGTTGGCTACTACTGGTTTCTTTCGATCACGGTCTATCTGTCTGTGCTTGGTTTGGCCTCGCTCGAGCATCCGTTCTTGCGACGTCTTGTCGAGGGTCTCTTGGCTGGACTGCTGCTCGCCGGTCTCATTCTGTCGGTCGAGGTTTTGTTCGACCAACCCTTGCGCCGAGGGCTCTATAATGCGGTGCCGGCCCTCAGAGGACCTGTGAAGAACCTGGAGATCATGCAGGGTCAGGTCCAGGCCATCGGTCTGCAGACGCTCAACCGCAGCGTGGCCATTCTATGCTTCTTGCTGTGGCCGGCCATTCTTATGCTCTCGGGCTTCTCGCGATTGGGCCGCTATAGGCTCCCGGCGGCGCTTGCCGTCCTGGTGGTTTCGGCTCTTGTCGTGTTCTCCTCCGAGCACGAGACCTCGATGCTTGCGCTTGTGGCGTCCATCGTGGCGTTCGCCGGCCTGATGCTGGCGCCGTCCCTCATGCGTGCCCTGATCCTCGCCGGCTGGCTCGTGGCGAGCCTGCTAATTGTGCCGATTGCTGCGACGGCCTACGGAGCGGGCCTCTTCAAAGCCGGTTGGATTCCCGAGACCGGCCGCAATCGCATAATCCTGTGGGCGGTCACCGCGAATGAGGTGCGCAAGGCGCCATACCTCGGCGTCGGCGTGGGATCGACGAAAGAACTCGACGAGCAGGCTGCGCCCAAGGCCCAAAAGCCTGCGGACCACACCTATCCGTTGCGGACCGGACGACACGCTCACAACGTTTTCATGCAGACGTGGTACGAGCTCGGCGCGGCAGGCGCGTTGATCCTCAGCGCCATCGGGGTCTGTGCGTGGCTTGTGCTGGGCCGGCTCGAGCCGAGCCTGCAACCCTATGCCTTTGCAAGCTTTGTCTGTGCCGCCGTGATCGGCGCCTTCAGCTGGGGCATGTGGCAGACGTGGTTCATGGCCGCGTACGCGATCTGGGCGCTCGCGTTGGCGTTGGCGATCGAATGGGCGCGCCGCGGCGGCGACGAGCCTGCCTGAGTGGGCACGGCGGGGTGTGGCCTGTTCGCCGTGCCGCTGTTCTGGCTGCTGTATCGGGATCATTCTCCGGAGCTTCTCGCGTGGTGAGCTTGCCGGCGACCGGCGGTGCAAACGATGCCCCTTTGAGGGGGCTCTCGAGCGGGCATCCGCGACTGGGAGAGTCGCGAGCGGCGCGCGTTTGGGCACAAGTCTATTGCCAGGCCGATGCCACTGGCGCAGGCTTTGATCTCGAGACGGTGGTCGACGATCACCTCCCTGCGCAAGTGGAGAAGCGTGCCCATGAGCTTCACGAAGCCCTACGCCGGTGTCCGTGTCGTCGACTTGTCGCAAGGGGTGGCGGGCCCATACAGCGCGATGTTGCTGGCGCGTCACGGCGCCGATGTCATCAAGGTCGAGCCGCACGAAGGCGACTGGGCGCGTGCTCTCGGTCCGCAGTACGGTGACCATACCGCCTTCTCGGTTGCAGCCAACATCGGCAAGCGGAGCATCGCGCTCGATCTCAAGACTGAGCGGGGACGCGAGATCGTGGACAGGCTCGTCGCAACTGCGGACATTTTCATCGAGGGGTTTCGGCCCGGCGTCATTGAGCGCCTGGGTTTTTCCTACGAACGGCTAAGCGCCGTGAACCCGGGCCTTATCTACGCGTCCATTTCTGGCTTCGGGCAGACCGGTCCCTTGCGTGAGAAGCCCGCCATGGACCCGATCTTGCAAGCGTTCACCGGCTTCATGTCCGAGAACAAGGGGCCGGATGGCATCCCGCATCGCACCCCGACCATCATCATCGACATGTCGACGGCCCTATACGCGCATCAGGCCATGGTTGCCGCGCTTTACGCGAAGGCCAAAGGCGCGCCTGGCCGTCGCATCAATGTGAGCCTCATGGAGGCGGCGGCAAATCTGCAGTCCATTCGCATGATGAGCGCCTATCGCGACGGCCCGTTCAAGTCGGTGGCCGGTCCGGGCGGCACGTATCTCGCCAGCGATGGCAACTGGATCCAGATCGCCGCGGTGAAGAACCACGAGTTCAAGGGGGTTTGCGAGGTGCTTGGGCTTGAGGAGTTGATCGAAGATCCGCGCTTCAGAACCACGGCTGACCGCTATGTCAACGCGGCAGTGCTCGTCGAGAGGGTAAAGCAGATTATTGCCACGAGGCCGGCAGCAGACTGGCGCGATCGGTTCACTGCGAAGGGGCTTCAGAACGAGCTGGTCCAGACCTACGCCCAGTTCGTCGACCACCCACACACCAAGGCAAGCGGCGTCATCAGCCCCACGCTGCAGCCGGGGTCCGATGCTCCCTGGATGACCCCCAATCCGCCCGGTACGGCCCCACTCGTATCCGAAGCGCCGGACGCGATTGCCCCCACCAAGGGCCAGCATACCAGCGAGATCCTGTCTGAGCTTGGATACTCGGCAGCGGATCGCGAGCGACTCTACGAGAACAAGGTCGTTTGTTGACGTCGCCTTCTCTCTCAAGAGGCGATTCCGAACTCCGCAAAGGGAATGAAATCGACGAGGTCCCCCGGCTGAATGTCGCCGCGATCCTCTGGAACGTCGATCAGACCATCCGCCGCGCGCAGGCTCGAAATCAATCCCGAGCCGTCTCTTTCGAACTTTTCGACTCCAAGCCCTTCGGGCGTTGAGACCAGGAGTCCGCGCCAGAACTCCCGGCGGCCGGTCTTGCGTCCGCGGAACGTGAACTGCGCCCTGAGCCGGAAGCGTCGCGGTTCCCGGTGCGCGGCTCCGGCCAAGCGGTTCATGAGCGGCCGGACATACATCAGAAAACAGACGAACACGGCAACCGGGTTGCCGGGGAGCCCCACGAGCGCAGCATTCCCGATCTGCCCGAACATCATCGGCCGACCCGGCTTCACGGCGATCTGCCAGAAGTGCCGTCGACCGAGCGCGTGAACCGCGGCGGCCATGTGGTCCTCGTCGCCTTGGCTCGCGCCGCCAGACGTCAGAATGAGGTCGTGCTCCCTCGCTGCGTCGCCCAGAGCGAGCTTGAGCGCCGGGAGATCATCCGCGATCACCCCGAGTTGGGTCACCGAGGCGCCCATGCCTGATGCAAGCGCCGCCAGCATGGGGCCGTTCGCGTCGTAGACTTGACCAGCAGCGAGGTTTCCCGCTCCCGCGGCGACGATCTCGTCTCCTGTCGACAGGATCGCGACCTTCAGGGGTTTAAAGCATTGCACGCTCCCGCACCCGATCGAGGCCAGGGCTGCGACGTCTTGCGGGCGCAATCGATGCCCCGGATTGAACAGAAGCTGTCCCGCTTTCACGTCTTCTCCAGCGGACCGCCGGTTGGCGCCGGCCTTGATCGTGCGTGGCACATGCACGACGTCGCCATCGCTCCTCGAGACGGTTTGCACATCCTCCTGCATCACCACGGTGTCGCAACCTTCAGGCATCATCGCGCCGGTGAAAATGCGTACCGCCGAGCCAGCAGGCGGCCGGTCACGGAGCGGATGACCGGCCGTTGCCCTACCTGAGATGGGAAAAAGGCCGTCGGCGCTCCGCTGAAGGTCTCCGATCGCGAAAGCGTAGCCGTCGACCGCGGCATTGGAATGGGCGGGGACCGGGATCGCGGCTGTGATGCTCTCCGCCAGAATTCTGCCAGATGCGATGGCGATCGGCACGCGCTCCGTCGCGGTAACGACCGGCACCCGATCGTTCAGGTGCGACAGGGCCTCCTCATGCGACAGCCGCACCCTGTCGGTGAAGAAACAATCGTCGATGAGCCTGGTCATGAACGCCGCGGTCACAGTCCGGGTACGCGACCAAAGATACAGGTCGAGGGGATACGATAGCAATCCATTGGGCTGCCCTGAGCGCGCTGCCGTCCCGTGCAGCCGCTCCGTTTGCGATCACATGCTGCTGCCCCGCCTGCAGCGCGGCGAGACCGCTACAAGGATCCGCGTTCAATGATCACGGAACGACACCGCGATCCATTTGCAATAAAAAAACCCCCACCCGGAACGCCGCTACGCTTGGCGCCGATTCAATTTCTTGCTGAGCTTCTTCGCGACTAGTTCGTCCCGTGCATCAACAGGAACAAACCAACGCCGAACGCTGGTCCGAGCACTGTGCCGAGCACAGCAAAAATCACGGATTTTACTAACATAACACAAACTTCCCGCTACTCGGCGCAGTTGGGCGCCGCAACCAGGAGCGGACGACGGAAATCCCCCTCAAGCCGTAATTCGCCCCGTTGTCTGACTATCAAATTCCTTCCGGCGCTGCATCCACCATTTTTGCATGATCACGTTCAATTTACCGAATGCCTGGCAACCCGGCGGGCCCGGCACCTCGAAATCATCTCAGTTGAACTTGATCGTTCAATTCACCCCTTCGGTCCACCTCAGCGGGCCGGCCAAGCCCCTTGTGAAAACGATCGCGGCCCCATGATCCCTCGCCGCACCAGTGTGCGGCGTCCCTTTGGCGCGCCGGTCCGGATCTCCACGCTTTGGCCGACGCGAGCGGCAGCTCTAAAGGCACGCGACACGTCGGACTGGCGGTATCCCAGTACGGACATGGTCAATCTGGGGACCTTTGCCAGGATTTCACGACCGGCAACACCTCCTTGGCAAAGAGCCTCATGCCGGCCTCTGCAATCTCGTAGGGGATGCCTCCAAACCGGAAAGCCACGTTGAGCTCGAAGTCTCCGACGATCGCTCGGCGCCTCTCCAGCTCTCGCAGGATGCGATCCGGGGTGCCCCAGCTCGCCGCTTTCATGAAGCCCTCGATTGCTGCCGGCAAGCCGCCTCCTTTCCGGGCGATCTCCGCCTTCTGCTGATACGCATCATAGCCTTTCACGTTCTTGAAGTGCTCGCCCAGGAACTCGTAGTGATGGAAATTGCTCTCGACGAACTTGCCCTGATATTGGCGCGCCCACGTCTCGCACTCGGCGTCTGAAGGACCGCAAACGCAGAAGTCGGTCATCATGAGGTGCGGCGGCTTTGTTCCGTGGTACTTGCGATGCAGTTCCCTGCCGCGCTGGATTGCGGGCAGCCTCATCTCCCACGGGCGGTCCGCAAACATGACCATGTGCGCGCCGAGCTTGGCGGCTGAATCGACCGAATCTTCGCTTGACGCGACGGCATAGATGCGCCCGTCGAAGCTATAGACCGGCCGCGGTCTGATCTCGGTGCGGGGCTGCTTATAGAAGGTGCCGTCGCCCTCGATGAAGCCTGTCTTGAGCGCGTTCAAGATCATCGGCGCCGCTTCATCGAAGCGACCGCGGGATTCGTCCATGCTGATGCGGAATGCCTGAAACTCTCTCCGCGCGAGACCCCGTCCCATTCCAAAGCGCAACCGGCCTTTCGACAGCATGTCGAGCACGGCAACGTTCTCGGCGACGCGCAGCGGGTCGTGCCAGGGCAGAATCACCGCGGCGGTTCCGACATCGACATGCGGACAGAGCGCCGTCAGATAGGTCATAAGCTGCAGGTTGTCGGGCACGAACGAATAGTCGTTGAAGTGGTGCTCGGCGGACCAGAGGCATGAGAAGCCGAGATCCGCTGCAAGCCGTGCCAACCGGATCTCCTCGTCCCAAACCCGCTGATCGCTGCAGTTCTCCCAGCCGTAGCTGGCAAAAAGCATCATATTGCCGACATCCATTATGGAACTCCCTGGAGATCTGTGCAGCGCCGCCGGGTGGTTGCTCATCGAGCGGGAAAGCTGCCACTATGGGCAAAACCCGGCAAGGCGTTTCCTGTCTCGGTCGGCGGTCTCGCCATTGCGATTGCACGAGGCTATCGTCGTTGGCGACCCCGCGCCTGGCCGGAGCCGATCATGACCACGTTGCTTGTCACCCATCCATGCTTTCTGCTCCACGACACCGGTCCGGGGCACCCGGAGCGCCCGGACCGCATGCGCGCGATCGACCGCGTGCTCTCGCACGACATCTTCAAGCCGTTGCTGCGCCGGGAAGCGCCGCTGCGATCCGACGTCGAGGAATGGATCGCCGAGGCCCATCCGCGTCACTATATCGAGGCAATCAAGGAAGCCCGCCCGGCACCCGGCGAGGAGCCGGTCCGCCTGGACCCTGACACGGTGCTCTCGTCCGGGACGTGGGAGGCCGCGATGCGCGCCGTCGGAGCAGGTCTTCTTGCGGTCGACGAGGTGATGTCTGGCAACGCGGCGAACGCATTCTGCCAGGTGCGACCCTGCGGCCATCACGCGGAGAGCTCGCGCGCCATGGGGTTTTGTCTCTTCAACAACGTGGCGATCGCGGGCCTCTATGCGCGCAAGAAGCACGGCGCCGAGCGGATTGCGGTCGTCGACTTCGATGTGCACCATGGCAACGGCACGCAGGAAATATTTTGGAATGACAAAGACTTGTTTTTTGGCTCGACGCATCAGATGCCGCTTTATCCCGGCACCGGCGCTTTGACCGAGACCGGCGTTGGCAATATCTGGAATGCTCCGCTGCGGCCGGGCGACGGCGGCGAGCCCTTCCGGGACGCAACGCAATCGCGCATTTTGCCGGCGTTGCACGATTTTGGCCCCGACGTCATTCTGATTTCGGCCGGCTTCGACGCCCACCGTAACGATCCGCTGGCCAATCTGGCGCTTGAGGAGGCGGACTTCGCCTGGGCCACCGAAGTGCTTGCAGACGTGGCAAGCCGCCGTTGCCATGGCCGACTGGTGTCGATGCTGGAGGGTGGCTATGACTTGACCGCGCTGGCCCGTTCGGTCGCAGTGCATGTCAAGGCGCTGATGGATGCCGGCAGCTAGGTGAGGAGCCCCGGCGAGATCTGGGCAACCGAGGTCGATGGATGCAAATGGCCAAACAGGCGACACGCCATGCCGACATACGCGAGATGACATTCGAGCGTGCGCTGAAGGAGCTCGAGAGCATTGTCGGGCGCTTGGAGCGCGGCGACGTCGAGCTCGAGGAATCGATCAACATCTATGAACGCGGCGAGGCGTTGAAGGAACATTGCGACCGCCTCCTGCGTCAGGCCGAGGCGAAAGTCGAAAAATTGACACTGGACAGCGCCGGCGAGCCGCAAGCAGCGGTTCCGTTCGATCCGGAGCCGTGAGGACGGCCACATTGCTGTGGCATGTGCGGCAGCCGCACGAGCGCGGCACTGCGGATTGACGCGTGATCGGAGCATTCCCGCTTCCCGTCGGGGATGGAGTCCCTTAAGAGTATCGCATTGATTGCCAAGAGCCCGGATCGCGATGACCGAGAAGTCAAAAACGCCGCTGCTTGACACGATTCAATATCCCGCCGACTTGCGTCGGCTGCCGGAAAGCGCCTTGGCCGACGTTGCCGCCGAGCTGCGCCAGGAGACCATTGATGCCGTGTCGGTGACCGGCGGCCATCTCGGAGCCGGCCTCGGTGTCGTCGAGCTGACCGTCGCTTTGCATTGGGTGTTCAACACACCGGAAGACCGGCTGATCTGGGACGTCGGGCATCAGGCCTATCCGCACAAGATCCTCACCGGTCGCCGGAAGCGCATTCGAACTCTCCGCCAGGGAGGTGGATTGTCCGGGTTCACCAGGCGCGCCGAAAGCGAATACGATCCGTTCGGGGCTGCCCACTCCTCGACGTCGATCTCGGCGGGACTGGGTATGGCGGTCGCACGGGATCTCGACAAGCGTTCGCACCACGTGGTTGCGGTGATCGGCGACGGCGCCATGAGCGCCGGCATGGCCTACGAGGCCATGAATAACGCCGGAGCTCGTAACGAGCGACTGATCGTGATCCTGAACGACAATGACATGTCGATCGCACCACCGGTCGGCGCGTTTTCGACATACCTCGCTCGAATTTCCTCCAGCGGGACCTATCTGCATTTGCGGGACATCGCCAAGCAGTTGGCGCGCAAGCTCCCGAAGTACTGGGAGCGTCAGGCGGCTCGCGCGGAGGAATACACCCGGACCTATTGGACCGGCGGCACGCTCTTCGAAGAGCTCGGCTTCTATTACGTGGGTCCGATCGACGGCCACGATCTGAACGTGCTCTTGCCGGTCCTCAAGAATGTACGCGATGCAAAGCATGGACCGATCCTTGTCCATGTCGTCACCAAGAAAGGAAAGGGGTACCCGCCCGCCGAGGCGGCCGCGGACAAGTATCACGGTGTGAACACGTTCAACGTGATCACGGGCACGCAAGCCAAGCCGAAGGCGAATGCTCCGAGCTACACGAAGGTTTTCGCAGAAAGTCTCATCTCGGAGGCGAAGAAAGACCCCCGGATCATCGCCGTCACGGCTGCCATGCCTTCAGGGACCGGGCTTGACCTCTTCGCCAAGGTGTTTCCGGATCGCATGTTTGACGTCGGCATCGCCGAGCAGCATGGCGTGACCTTCTGCGCCGGCTTGGCTGCCGAAGGCTACAAGCCGTTTGCCGCTATCTATTCGACGTTCCTGCAGCGAGCGTACGATCAGATCGTGCACGATGTCGCCATCCAGAGGCTTCCGGTCCGGTTCGCGATTGATCGCGCCGGCCTGGTGGGAGCGGATGGTCCGACGCATGCCGGTTCCTTCGACCTCGCCTACCTCGGCTGCCTGCCTGACTTCGTGATCATGGCGGCGGCCGATGAGGCCGAGCTTCGCCACATGGTCGCGACCGCCGTCGCGATCGATGATCGTCCGTGCGCATTTCGTTATCCGCGCGGCGAGGGGGTCGGAGTCGAGTTGCCGAGCGAGGGGGTTGCTCTCGAGATTGGCCGTGGTCGTATCATCCGCGAAGGAAGCAGCGTTGCGATTCTCTCGCTGGGAACCCGCCTTGCGGAGAGCCTAAAAGCCGCCGAGCAGCTCGCCGCCTTTGGCCTTCCAACAACGGTCGCCGACGCGCGCTTCATGAAGCCCCTCGATACCGCGCTTGTCGACCGCCTCGCTGCCGAGCATGAGGTGCTGATCACGATTGAGGAGGGAAGCATCGGGGGGTTTGGCAGCCACGTGCTGCACCATCTCTCGCGCGCTCGTCATCTCGATCGCGGATTGAAAGTCCGGTCGATGGTCCTGCCCGATACGTTCATCGATCACGACAAGCCGGAGAAAATGTACGAGAAAGCGGGTCTGCACGCGGCCGGCATCGTCGCGACGGTTCTCGGAGCCCTCGGGCGGCAGGTGCAGGCAAACGAAATCTGATCAGCCTATCAATGGCTTGCGATGGGAGCGGGAGTTCAGGAATGAGGTTTTCCACAGGCTTCTGTGGATTGTTCTTCGGATATGAGTAAGGTCATCGACGACAGGATGTCGACTGATTAAATTGCCCATTCTGTAGTCTGCGTATCCCGGCCGCTTCCCCCACCCCCAATCGCGGCCAGCGGAAATAGACCGCCCCGGTGACGTTGCACCGGGGCATTTTTTTGCTCACGATCTAGCTTGCTTTGGCGTTCAGCTAGGCCGTTGCCTTCCGGAAGTTGGCGGCTGCCTTGTCCCAGTTGACCGTGTTCCACCATGCGTTGAGGTAATCCGCACGGCGATACTGATGCTTCAAGTAGTAGGCATGCTCCCAGACGTCGACGCCGAGGATCGGCTTCGCGCCAAGGTCCATGTGCGGCGTATCCTGATAGGGTGTGTTGACGGCTGAAAGCTTCTTGTCCTTGCCGACGACAAGCCACGCCCAGCCCGACCCGAAACGGGTCATGCCGGCTTGGTTCACGGCCTCCTTCATCTTCTCGACCGAACCGAAGGTGCCTTCAATGGCCGACTTCAGGTCGCCTGTAGGCGCCTTTGCGCCGCCGGGAGCCATGAGGTCCCAGAAGAACGAGTGGTTCCAGTGACCGCCGCCGGCGTTTCGGACAGGTGTCCGCACCGCTTCCGGAACCGAGGCAAGGTTGGACAGAAATGCTTCGATCGGCTTGGTGGCGAGGTCGGGAAACTTCTCGACCTGGGCGTTGAGAATCCCGATGAAGGCATTGTGATGGTTTTTGTGGTGATAGCCCATCGTCGCCGTGTCGATGTGCGGTTCCAACGCATCATAGGCATAGCCGAGTGGGGGGAGGCTGAAGGCGGGGCTTTTCTGTTGCGCGTGGCTTGGCAGCGCGCGCCCGGCGACGCCGATCGCGCCGGCAAGTGAGGCTGTGGAGGCAAGAAGTTGCAAGCTCTGACGGCGGTTCATGATGACCTCTCAGGTTGGCAGTCCGAGTGCGGGCCGGATGGCTCGGGCGGCGGGGCAGATCGGCTGATCGGTCCCGGCGGCGGCCAGAACGCGCCGCATGAAGAAGCGGATCGCGGGGCCGCGTTCACGAAGTCGTGAGTGTCTGCCATTGTGTCCTGGGCGGGATCTCGTGGTGAGCCTAGCAATCAGCAGATGACGATTAATATGACGGAGCGAACGCGTCTGGATCAGGCACTGGTGGCCTCGGGACAGGTCGTCAGCCGGGCCCGCGCGCGTGACCTGATCAGGCGCGGTGAGGTCATGGTCAACGGCATCCGGGCAGAAAAGCCATCCATGCGCGTCAGTGATGCCGACACGTTGACGCTGAAAGAAGGAGCTGGCGATTACGTATCCCGCGGCGCCTTGAAGCTGAAGGCCGCGCTCGACGCATTCGGGCTCGATCCGGCGGGGCGGGTTGCGCTCGACGTCGGCGCCTCAACCGGCGGCTTCACCGATGTGCTTTTGCGGCGCGGGGCGCGCAAGGTCTATGCCGTCGACAACGGGCGCGCGCAGCTGCACCCGTCCCTGCGGGCCGATAGCCGTGTCGTGCTGCTCGAGCGGATTGACGCACGATGCCTCTCGCGGTCGCTCATCGAAGAGCCGGTCAGCTGCATTGTCGCCGATGTCAGCTTCATCTCACTGACGAAGGTCCTCGGGGCACCCTTGGACCTGGCCGCCCCTGGGTGCTGGCTCGTCGCGTTAATCAAGCCTCAGTATGAGGCGGAGCCAAACCAGGTTCCACGGAGCGGCGTCATTTCTGATCCCAACATCCAGGTGCAGGCCTGCCGGAAGGTTCTGCAATGGATGGCCCTGCGCGCCCCGTGGCGCATATTAGGCGTGATCCCGTCCCCGATCACCGGGGGCGACGGCAACGCCGAGTTTCTACTGGGGGCGACTCGCGATGGCGGATGATCGGACCGCAAGAGTGGCGCGCGTCAGCCCCAATGGCGACGGCGTCATCGAGACAGCGGCGGGCATCACCTATCTTAGCGGTGCACTTCCCGGCGACATGGTGGACGTCTCGGACCCGAGCGCACCGGTTCTCATCGCCCCGATCAGTCCGGATCGGCGCGCAGCGCCGCTGTGCAGCCATTTCGGGCGCTGCGGCGGCTGCGCTCTGCAACATATGAGCGATGATTTTTATCTGCGATGGAAGCTGAAGCTGCTGGAAACGGCATTGCGTCAGCATGGGGTCACTTTCGACCCGGCGCCGATGATCCGGATCCCGCTCGCCTCGCGCCGGCGGGCGGTGTTCACGGCGATCCGCGGCCGCGCCGGCGCTCGGCTCGGATTTCGCCGCCGCAGATCTCACGAACTTGAAGCCATCAGCGATTGCGCCGTTCTCGCGCCTGCGATCGTGGCGGCTCTGCCGGGCTTGGGCGAGATCGCAACTCTCCTTCTTCCGATGCAAAGCGAAAGCCGTATCAGCGTCTTGTCGACACCTGAAGGTCTCGATGTCGCTTTCGAGGCGAGGCGTCGATCGCTCGCGGCTCGCGAGGCGGAGGCCCTCCTGACGTTTGTCTCAAAGCTCAAAATCGCGAGGCTCACCGCTGCCGGGGACCCCATTGCGCTGACGGCCACTCCGACCGTTTCGATTGCAGACGTCCGTGTCACGCCACCGCCAGGTGCATTCTTGCAGCCGTCTGCGGCAGCCGAGAAGCATCTGCAGGATCTGGTCGTTGCCGGCGTTGGGCGAGCCAAGCGCATCGCCGACCTGTTCTGCGGCCTTGGGACTTTCGCATTTCCGCTGGCGCGCACGGCGCCCGTCCTGGCGATCGACAGCGACCGGTCCTTGCTCGACGCCCTGGAGGAAGCGCGGCGTCGCACGAACGGGCTGAAGCCGATCGAGACTCGTGTAAGAGACCTCTTTCTCGATCCGCTGTCGCCGCGTGAACTTGCCGATTTCGACGCAGTCGTATTCGACCCGCCGCGAGCGGGCGCCGGGGCGCAAGCCCAGTCGCTTGCTCGCTCCAGGGTGACGACGGCAGTCGCCGTATCATGCAACCCTGCGACCCTCGCGCGCGACATCAAGACGCTTCAGCACGGCGGCTTCAGGCTGGAGGCCGTCACTGCAGTCGACCAGTTCCAGTTCACTCCGCATCTCGAGGCTGTAGCCGTCCTGACGCGATGATCGCGTCAAAGGCCGCTCTACCATCCGTGTCGCGCACGCAGTTTATGCAGCAAGATTTCGGTTGCTCGGCGCACCGCCGAGCGCCGGCGCTGTCGCGGGGCTTCGCCAGAGCCTCGAAGACGACGCGCGCTTGTCGCGCCAGAGTGCTCAGGCCGCCAGCACGGTTCTCGCGCTTTCGAGCCATGACCGGATCTTCGCAATGTCCGGAGCATCACCCTGCCGCAGGATGCGTTGCCCGGCCGCCGAGCCGGCGAAGGCGAGCACACGCGAGCAGAGAGTCTCTGCCTCTGCTTCCGCGAGGGCCGATACCGTTCTAAAACCGGCTCCGACCAGGAGCTGCGCGTGCGTTCCCCGAAGACCTGGCACTAGGCAGACGAGACCCGCCTGATCTTGCCAATCGCGGACGGTGCGACCGTCGACGTCGGAGCGGCGAGATCCCGCGCGATCTTATCCGGATCGGATGCCTTGAGATCGCCGACAGTACGGATGCCGAGCGCCTCCAGACGTTCAGCCATTCTTGGGCCAATCGACGGCGCATCGACGATGTCGTGCTCTTCCGTGAGGTAGAACCGAGGCGGTCTGGTCGCGGTGTCGGATGCGCCGGTCGCGCAAGGCTGGCCGCGCGTGAAAGCCTCCGGTAGTTGCGGCACGCGTGGCCGTATGACCTTGACCGGTGCGCGCTCGGTGTCCGGCTGGATTGCGTCAGTCACCGGCCTTGTTGACAGCGATAGTTCCATGGGGGCCGCAATCGCCCGCGACGAAGCGGACCGATCGAGATCTGGCTCGATCTGGCCTCCGGCCGCAGGGAGGTCTTCCGTGTTGCCCGTTGAGCTCTGCCACGCGGGCTGCGGAACCATGGCAGGTGTGGAGCTGGCGATTTCGCCGCTTGCCGCCCGTGCGTCCGACCGCTGCTCTGCCGGTCTGGCGGTCGGCTCCTGGCTCTTGGTTCTCGCCGCTCCTCTATCGATGGCACCGCCAGTCTCCGGCACTGCCCGACGGCGTTCCCTTGACAACGTCTGTTTGGCGAGAACCTCCGCGGCGTGGAGATCCCGAACCGTACGGTCGTCTTCAGGGAGATTGGCGACGACGGCACCCGTCTCCATGAGCTCATCGTAGATACTTTGTACTAGCCGCCGTTCCTCGGAGTCCGAAATCCTTTTCAGGATCGAATTGATCGGAATCCGAAGCGTGGCGATCAGAGCCTCGAGAGTGAGGGAAACCTCCGGCGGCGCGGCCCGGCTTTCCTGCAAGGCGCGTCCGAGTACGACGGCAAACGTTGCGGAGGCCCTCCCGATCAGGCGTCCGACGATTCGTTGCGCGACCGGATCAAGCCCGGATGGAGGGTCGACGACGCCACGCCGGATATCATAGTGCGCTATCAGCTTTTCATAGTGCGCATTCGCTTCTGAGGCCGCGTCGGCTACGAGCTCCTCGAGCCATCCGGGTCCGTCTGCAATGTCGAAAGCCGGAATTTCTTTGGCGCAGGCGAATTGCTTCAAGTCTGCGTAGGATTTGGAAATGCTCCATTCGAGCGCACGGTGAATCGCGTTCTCGGCCTCCGACTGCGCCGTGTGAAACGGATGGATCGGGTCCGTCACGTAGTGACTTAGCACGCCTGCGCTCCACGCAACGGCTGGCCAGTCGCGCTCACGCAGTCGTTCGACGAGGGCTTGGTACCATTCGCAGGCCTTTTCCGCCGCGCCGCCCCAGAATCCGTCGCGGGGATGCAGCACATGGTTCTTGAAGTCCTTGAATTCATCATCCGGTGCCTTGGCACCCCGGACAAGCTCGGCAGCGTGCTTGATGAAGACGCGCTGCCAGGCGGCCGCATCGTCGCCGCCGAGCTTTTCGATGCCGTCAATGGCAAGGTGATGATGCGTGCCCCGCGCATGCGCGGCGGCAATCAGTTTGAACATGAGCTGCATGGTTGAATACCGCCGGTCACTCCTGCCGTGTTCACGGACCAGCGATACCTTGTTGGCGCACGTGCTGTCGCTGCGTTCGCTGAGGAGACTGTTGATAACCGGTGGACATCTGGGCACGTCCTTTCGCCGCCGCTTGTGCCCGCGTTCCTCTCTGCGGTTTGACAGGCTAAGAGGTGCGACCTAGGTACGTCACGGTCCGGTCGGCGGTGATCGTGCATCACGCAAGGCGACCCGCAGCGGCACCCCGAGGCGAGCCCGCACCAGATTCCAAGGAATGCCCGGCGCAATGTCAAAGTTTGACCTCAAGCGCCTGTTCGATCTTGCAGTCTCGGCAGTTGCTCTTCTCATCTTATGGCCGGTGATGCTGCTGATCGCACTCGCCGTCCGGCTGGACAGTCCAGGGCCTGCCCTGTTCGTCCAGACCCGCATCGGGCAGGGGGGAACCCGCTTCCAGATCTTCAAGTTCCGTACCATGCACGTCGGCACGCCGGACTTGCCGACGCACGAAGCGCCTCCGGCAACCGTCACGCGGATCGGCCGCTTTCTGAGAGCGACCAAGCTCGATGAGCTGCCGCAGCTCGTCAACGTGCTGCTCGGGCAGATGAGCCTGGTCGGACCTCGTCCATGTCTGCCGACGCAGCACGAATTGATCGCGGCTCGGCGGGATCGCGGCGTCCTTGCCATCCGCCCTGGCATAACGGGCCTGGCTCAAGCCCAGGGCATCGACATGTCGGATTTGCGTCGGATCGTCGATGCGGATGCCCGGTACGCTGCAACGCAGACCTTCCGTGGCGACCTGTGCATCATCGCAGCGACCGTGCTTGGGCGGCGCTTTCTGACCGATTGAGAGCCGGACCGAGTTTCCTCAAATCGCCGCTCGCTCCAGTTGCGGTGTGTGCCGTGACCGTCGACGAGGCCTCAACCGCAGCCCGCCTCCCGAGGCTTCGGCAATGTTGCGCCGGGGCAAGGCAGGACGAGGCAAGGCATCGCAGGTTGCCGAGCGGCGGGACATGCGTCAATCTGACGTTGGCTGCACAATCTGCGACCGCCAAGTGTTCGAGCGTGACGCTGCGGAAATGCCTCGGAGGTCGGGCGATGTCCCTTAATGGCAAAGGCGCGATTGCCGGGGTTGGCGATACCCGCTATTCAAAGATGTCCGGGAAAAGCGTCGTGGCGCTCCAGATGGAAGCCTCGCTGGCGGCCATACGGGATGCTGGGCTCGATCCAAGGGAGATCGACGGCATCATTGCTTACGGCAGCATGGCGGTTGTGGCGGAGGACTTCGTTACAAACTTCGGAATTCCCGACCTCCGGTTCTCCGCCGTCACTCCGCTCGGCGGTGCGAGCCCGGTCGCGAGCCTGCAGTGCGCCGTTGCGGCGATATCGGCGGGCATCTGCAATCACGTTCTGATCCCTCTTGGCAGAAACGGCTCCTCGGGCGTCGGCGGGCGGATTGGAAGCAGAGTGCGAGAGATGCCGCAGTTTCGCACGATCGGGGAATTTGAAATGCCGTCCGGTGCGATCGCCCCGGCCCAGCTCTACGCTCCGATGGCCCGCCGGCACATGGAGCTTTTCGGAACCACCAGTCGCCACTTCGCCGAGATCGCAGTGTCCACCCGACACAATGCTATTCTCAACGGCAACGCGATGATGACGAAGCCTTTGACCGTTGAGGAGCATCAGGCCTCGCGCATGATCGCCGATCCGTTCCGGCTCTACGACTGCAGTCTGGAGAGCGATGGAGCGTGCGCCGTCGTGGTGTCGTCGGCCGAGCGCGCCAAGGATATGCGCAAGCCGCGCATCCAGATCCTCGGCGTTGCCGAGGGGCATCCGGACAGCCCCTCCGCGATAACGCAGCGTCCCGATCTGACGACTCTCGGCCTTGCCAAGGCCGCGCCGCGGGCCTTCGCGATGGCGGGCGTGACACACAACGACATTGACGTCGCCGAAATCTACGACTGCTTCACTTACATCGTGCTTTGCCAACTGGAGGACCTGGGCTTTTGCCGGAAGGGTGAGGGCGGACCCTTCGTTGCGTCAGGCGCCATAAGGCTTGGCGGCTCGCTGCCAATCAACACGCACGGTGGTCTTCTCTCGCAGGCCCATATGGCGGGAATGAACCATATCGTCGAGCTCGTTCGACAACTGCGAGGCGAAGCAGGGCGCGCGCAGGTGAAAGATGCCGAGGTGGGTCTCGTGACCGGATATGGTGACATGGGCGATGGTGCGGTCGCCATCATGGCGCGGGGATAGGCTGCTGGAGAGTCCGCAATGAGCGACCGTGAATACGACAAGCCGCTTCCCGAGCCGTCACCCGATACAGCGCCCTACTGGGACGGTCTGCGCCAGGGCAAGCTCATGCTCCAGAGTTGCGACGACTGTAAGCGGTTCAGGCATTACCCCCGGCCCGTGTGCCCCTACTGCCATTCTATGAACGTGGCATGGAGGCCGAGTTCAGGTCGCGGCAACGTCCACAGCTGGACCATCGCCCATCACGCCTTCCATCCCGGTTTCAAGAGAGACCTTCCTTACGCGCTGGCGACCGTGGACCTGGAAGAAGGCGTGCGGATCAACGTCCAGTTTCGGGGCGATCCGGCGCTGTTGCGCATCGGCCTGCCGGTAAAGGTCGCTTTCGAGATCGCGGCGCCGGAACTCACCCTGCCCGTGGTCGTGGCCGCCTGAGCTCACCGATCGAACGCCACTTCTGTCGCCTCGCGGGGGGCGATGGCGCCACGATGCTGCACGACGATCCCCGCCAGGCGATGGCCGGCGATGACCGCGTCGTTGACGTTCGCGCCCTTGAGCCGCTGAGCCAGATAGGCGGCATTGAAGCTGTCGCCGGCCGCCGACGTATCGACGGCCGTGACCTTGCTCGGGACCGGCACATGGAAGGGGCTCATGGCCGCGTCTTCCGCCGCGAACGCTCCGTCCTCGCCGAGCTTCACGACGATTTCGCGCACACCGAGGCCTCTGAGCCGCTCGATGACACCACTGGGAGTGGGCGTCCCCCAAAGCATCGCCTCGTCCTCAAGCGTTGGAAGGGCCAGATCGGCCAGGCGCCAGAAGCGATCGAAGGTCGTCCGAGCGCGCTCAAGATCTCCCCGCCAGCCGCGCGGCCTGTAATTGCCGTCCATGACGATCCTCGCCCCGCGCGCTCTTGCCATGACCAGGGCATCCGCAAAGCGGTCCAGTCCTCGCGCGCTGTAAAGCGACAGGGTGATGCCTGAGAAGAGAACGACACCCGCCTCGGACATGGCTCTCACAATCGTACCGCCGTGTCCCGGCTCGAACAGGTCACGAGCCGGCGACTGGTCGCGCCAATAATGGAAAGTGCGTTCCCCGGCGGCATTCGTCTCGATGAGATAGAGCCCCGCGCTGCGGTCCCGCATGATTTCAATGAGCCCGGTGCCGACGCCCTCCGAGCGTGCTGCCGCGATGATCCGGCTGCTGTACGGGTCGTCACCGAGCGCGGTTCCATAGTCGACCTGGCAGCCGGCTCGCGCGAGATAAACCGCCATGTTGAAGGTGTCTCCGCCGCACGCGAGATCGAAACGTCCATCATCGCCTCTGGCGAGTTCGACCATGCATTCGCCGATCGAGAGAACGGGGCGCAGGCGCGAATCGGACATGTCTTGACGACCTATGGAAGCGATGCTGACGGCGGCCCGGGACGTGCTGCTCGGGCTCCGGTTCTCGTTTGCAGACAATCGCATCCGCCCGGCTGCTGCAACCGCCCTTTTGTTCCGGCGGACAATGCCGCTATAACGTCGGCCGGAACGTGAGGGAGCGGGCTCGGGACAGCGTGTGCCGCCCGTCTGGAGGCATCAGATGAGCAATGGAAGGACGGCCTTGGCGGGGCAGGGGGCAGGGCCTGCCAACAATGGCGAGACCGTATCGGCGCAGACCAAGGCCCGCATTCTCGCCGAAGCCCTGCCGCATCTCATTCGCTACGACAATCAGACCGTCGTCATAAAATTCGGCGGCAATGCGATGGTCGATCCGTCGCTCGCCGATGCCTTCGCCCAGGACGTCGTCTACCTGAAGCGTTCCGGGGTGAACCCCATCGTTGTGCATGGCGGCGGGCCGCAGATCGCGGCCATGTTGAAGCGTCTCGGCCTGAAATCAAACTTTGTTCACGGACTGCGTGTCACCGATCAGGCCGCCGTCGAGGTCGTCGAGATGGTCCTCTCAGGATTGATCAATAAGGAGATCGTCTCGGCAATCAACAGGCAGGGCGGCAAGGCCGTCGGCATTTCCGGCAAGGACGCGAATCTGATGATTGCCAAGCGCATCACCGAGATGGCGCATCCTGAAACGAATGTCGTCGAGCCGGTCGATCTGGGTTTCGTCGGCGATCCGCTCGAAGTCAATCCAGAGATCGTCGACGTGATCGCGCGGTCGGATCTCATCCCCGTCATCGCGCCGGTAGGCATCTCGCGTGACGGCCAGACGCTCAACATTAACGCTGACACCTTCGCCTCGGCGCTCGCGGCTCGCATGAAGGCCGCTCGCCTGTTGATGCTGACCGACATCGCCGGAGTGCTCGACAAGGACAAGAACTTGATCGAAGACCTCACCGTCGCTGAAGCCCGCGACATGATCAAGAAGGGCATCATCACCGGGGGCATGATTCCCAAGATCGAAGGGTGTATCGAGGTCGTGGAGGCCGGGGTCGACGCCGTTGTCATCATCGACGGCAGGGTGCCGCATTGCGTTCTTCTGGAGCTGTTTACCGAGCACGGGGTCGGCACCATGGTCCGAGCCAGTCGCCGCAAGGGGGCGGCGTGAACGTCACGCACCCGCAATCGAAGAGACGCTGACGATGAGCGGATCGGGCGAAGAGACGAGGTCGGGGCGGAGGTCAGGGGTCGCGCCTGCAGGCCGTCGTGGCTTCGACGATACGCGAGTTTGGGTGTTCGATCTCGACAACACCTTATATCCAGCCGAATGCAATCTCTTCGCGCAAGTCGACCGGAGGATGGCCGAATACATCGCGCGGTATCTTGGGGTGCCGTTTGCCTACGCCAAGCATCTGCAAAAATCTTATTACCGGCAGTTCGGGACCACGCTCGCCGGCATGATGCAGGTCCATAACATGGACCCGAGAGACTTTCTGGATTATGTCCACGACATCGATCTCTCACCGGTGCCGCAGAATCCGCAGTTGCGCGAGGCGCTCGCGGCCTTGCCCGGCCGCAAGCTCATTTTCACCGCCGGCTCACACGGCCATGCCGAACGGGTGGCAGGCAAGCTCGGCGTCCTCGATCTCTTCGAGGACATCATTGATATCGTGGACTCGGGCTTCATTCCGAAGGAGAAGGCGGAGGCTTACCATCGGATGCTCACGGCTCACGATGTCGAGCCGCGCCAGGCGGCGATGTTCGAGGACATGCCGCACAATCTCGAGCCGGCGCACCTGCTGGGAATGACCACGGTGCTCGTCCACTCGAGCTACATCGACCATCCTGTCCAGCTGCGCATCAGAAGCTGGTCGGAGGCGCCGGAACACATCCATCATATGACCGAGGATCTGGTGGAGTTCTTGCGGACGCGCGCCATCCCCAAGACGATCATAAGCGATGGCATGTGATTGCAGAGTCTTGGAACCTCTCAACCGCAGCATACGGCCGACGAGGTCTGCGGACGCATGCGCGGATACCCTCAAGTCAGCTCATACGGCGACCGGCGCCTTGATGTGCGGATGCGGATCGTATCCGACGAGAGTGAAGTCTTCGAATCTGAAATCGAAGATCGATGTCACTTCCGGATTGAGCTCCAGTCGCGGCAGCGGCCGCGGAGATCGCGTCAACTGCAAATCCGCCTGCTCCAGGTGATTGACGTAAAGGTGGGCGTCTCCAAGCGTATGGATGAATTCACCCGGTTGCAGGCCGGTGACGTGCGCCATCATCATCGTCAGTGCGGCGTAGCTCGCGATGTTGAACGGAACGCCGAGAAAGACGTCCGCCGACCGTTGATAAAGCTGGCAGGACAGTCGTCCGCTCGCGACGTAGAATTGGAAGAGACAATGGCAGGGAGCGAGCGCCATCGCCGGAATGTCCGCCGGATTCCAGGCGCTGACGACCATTCTTCGACTGTCGGGATTGGTCCGGATGGTTTCGATCACCTCACGGATCTGGTCGATCGAGCGGCCATCCGGCGTCGACCATGAACGCCATTGTTTGCCGTAAACAGGGCCGAGATCGCCATTCTCATCCGCCCACTCGTCCCAGATGGTGACGCCGTTTCGCCGCAGGTAGTCGATGTTGGTGTCGCCGGACAGGAACCAGATCAGTTCATGCAGAATCGACTTGAGGTGCAGCCGCTTGGTCGTCACAAGCGGAAAGCCCGCGGCCAGATCGAAGCGCATTTGATGGCCGAAGACGCTCAACGTTCCGGTGCCGGTGCGGTCCGACTTGCGCACGCCATGATCGCGGACCCGGCGCATCAGATCGAGATATTGTTCCATTAGAACAATATATCTCGAAGCATGCCTTGGCTGAACTGCCGCAACGGCCCGGGCTGCGGTCCGGTCCTCGTTTTCCACCGCAATGTGGCGCTTCGAACAAGTAGGGCACGTCCTCGTGCTTGGCGAGGGGGCAGTCGGCAAGGGGTCAGCTTGCATCCGCGAGCGCGTGCGGGAGCAAGCGGCCCCGGCGAGAACTCCCGCCACGATCTCGACTCGCAAGGCCTTCCGCCGCAACGGCGGGTCGGATCGCGTTGCGACGGGGGAACCGATGCTCGGATCGGCATCCCTCGCCCTGGTTAAGGCACCCGGTCAACTCATGAGTTGTGCCGCTTCATGCAGGCCGACAAAGGGTAGCAAGTACGTCCTAAGTCGATCTCGCTGGCTGGGACAGCGAACTTTGTTGACGAGCCGGAAGCACCGTCGTACGTGGAACAAACCATGTAAACTAAACTGCCGTCAGGAGGCACGGATGGCGCAGACTGAGGCGCAGATCGCCTCGCCAAGCGGTCGAATTGAGTTTGGATGTGAGCCTGCGCAATATCGTCACTGGAAGCTCAAATTCTGCGGGGACGTCGCCGAACTGATCATGGACGTCGACGAGAACGCCACGCTCTTCGAAGGTTACCAGCTGAAACTGAATTCCTATGACCTCGGTGTCGACATCGAGCTCGCCGACGCCCTTCAGCGGCTCCGTTTCGAGCATCCCGAGGTGAAAGTCGTCGTCCTGAAGTCCGGCAAGGACAAGGTGTTCTGTGCCGGGGCCAACATTCGCATGCTCGCCGGCGCCTCGCACGCCCACAAGGTGAACTTCTGCAAGTTCACGAACGAGACGCGCAACGGCATCGAGGACAGTTCCGAGCACTCCGGTCAGAAGTTCCTTTGCGCCATTCGGGGTACGGCGGCGGGCGGCGGCTATGAGCTTGCCCTGGCGTGCGATCGCATCATCCTCGCCGATGACGGAAGCTCGACCGTGTCGCTGCCGGAGTTGCCATTGCTAGCGGTGCTTCCCGGAACCGGCGGCCTCACGCGCGTCACAGACAAGCGCAAGGTTCGCCGCGATCGAGCGGACGTGTTTTGCACGACGGAAGAGGGCGTCAAGGGACAGCGCGCGGTGGCTTGGCGGCTCGTCGACCAGGCGGTGCCGATCTCGAAGTTCGACGCGGCGGTCGCGCAAGCGGCGCGCGAGCTCGCGGCGCAATCGGACAGACCGGACAACGCAAAAGGCATCACGCTGACTCCGCTCCGACGAGAGTTCGATGGCGACCGTATCCGCTACGAGCATGTCGCGGTCGACATCGATCGGGCAGCGCGGCAAGCGACGATCACGGTGAACTCGCCAGAGCGCGGACCACCTGCGACCGTCCAGCAGATTGCGGCCGAGGGAGCATCCTTCTATCCGCTGCAGGCGGCGCGTGAGCTCGACGATGCAATCATGCATCTGCGCGTCAACGAACTTGGTCTCGGGACGTGGGTGTTCAAGACCGCCGGAGATCCCTCCTGCGTCATCGCGTACGATGCGATGCTCGCTGCGAACCAGAACGACTGGCTGGTGCGCGAGATACTCAACTACTGGAAGCGCACCCTCAAGCGCATCGATGTGACCTCGCGATCGCTTGTGGCCCTGGTTGAGCCTGGGTCCTGCTTCGCCGGCACCTTGGCGGAGCTGGTCTTTGCCTGCGACCGCGCCTACATGCTCGACGGTCCGGCGAGCGGCAGCAACGGGTCGGCGGCAAGTCTGACGCTCACGGACTTCAATTTCGGTCGATTTCCCATGTCAAACGGCCTCTCTCGCCTTGAAACCCGCTTCCTCGGCGAGCCGCAGAGCTTGGCCATGGCCCGATCGGCGATCGGTAAGACGCTCAATGGCGGCGAGTGCGCGGCGCTTGGCCTCGTTACCGAAGCCTATGATGAAATCGACTATGCGGATGAGGTGCGCATTTTCCTCGAGGAGCGCGCCTCCTTCTCTCCCGATGGTCTCACCGGCCTCGAGGCGAATCTGCGTTTTGCCGGCCCGGAGACGATGGAGACGAAGATCTTCGGCCGCCTCACCGCTTGGCAGAATTGGATCTTTCAAAGGCCGAATGCCGCCGGTCCGGACGGCGCGCTGCGCCGATACGGTAGCGGGTTGAAGGCCAGGTTCGATCCGCAGCGGGCTTGACGCGCGCGTTGGCGCGCCGTTGCGTCCCCTGCCTGATTTGGACACGACTGGAAAAAGGCACGATGAGGTCGCCATGACAGCCACCCAACCCGGCTCCGGCGCCGTCGACTACTCGACGAAGATCCCGAACAACGTGAACCTCGCCTCTGACGGGCGGGTTCTCAAAGCGCTGGAGCAGTGGCATCCGGGCTACAT